>QFCE01001433.1_pt1 | contig 458219 bp, 376 predicted proteins | sample 5346091 | NCBI WGS metagenome assembly QFCE01 (sample SAMN09062252, study PRJNA434731) | Human gut metagenome, whole genome shotgun sequencing project. | isolation source: stool timepoint A chromium assembly | host: Homo sapiens | collected 2015 | reverse complement strand
GTGAGGCATCAAGTGCTACTATGTTCTTCCTGTGGGTCATAACATCTGATGCCTGCTTCTCGGCAAATTCAAATATATTGCCAATCATCTCAGCTTCATTCTCAGCTATAACTCCCTGTTCATGGCTTTCATTAACCATATCCATAATCTCTTCTGTTACATCTTCGTCGCGTTTTCCTTTAGTAAGCTTCTTAAATAAGCCAGAAAACAATCCTTGGTTCCCATCCGCGGGATGACCATCATTCATAGTTATATCCATTTCCTTTCGTTATTTAGATAATTATATTATTATATAATTATTCCCTATAGAATACCATATATTCTATTATATCGTCAATCTTGTTTCAGGTTCATCTCAAGACTAACCCTCAATGCCTTGTCAACCTGATTAATTATCTCATTATCAAGATGACATACTTTATCTTTGAGTCTTTTCTTGTCTATTGTTCTTAACTGTTCCAGCAATATAACTGAATCTTTTACGATATCGTAATGACACGCATCAATCTCAACGTGCGTTGGCAGCTTAGCTTTATTCATCTTAGATGTTATAGCTGCACATATAACTGTCGGACTATGCCTGTTGCCTGTATCATTCTGAATTATAAGAACAGGTCTTATACCTCCCTGTTCAGAACCTACCACAGGTCTTAAATCTGCATAAAATATATCCCCACGTTTAATTACCACTTATATCACACTCCCAAAGCATTTACTTAATTGTTTATACTCAAAGTATTGCCAAGGTTTCGGACGTGTATTCAATTATTTTGCAGGTTTGTTATTTAATAATTTTATGAAAATGCTGTATATTACACTACTTCTTAATCTGTTATTAACTTCCAGTTCTCATGAAAATAATCATGACTTCCAATATATTGTCCATTAAGATAATAATTTCTTGGAATTCTCTTGCCAAGGTCACACACAAATTCATAATTAAATGTTCCTGCTAAAGCAGCAATCTCTTCAACTGTAATCTCTGCATCCTTGTCTTTTCCTACTAATGTTACAACATCACCACGATTTACAGGACCTATATCTGTAACATCTACCATCATCTGGTCCATACATACCCTTCCTGTTATAGGAGCTTTCTTACCATTAATAAGCACATATCCCTTTGATGATAATGACCTTGGATATCCATCGCCATATCCCACTGTTACAGTTGCAAGCACTGTTTCTCTCTTAGTTTCAAATGTTCCGCCGTAACCTATCTTTTCTCCTGCTGGAACTGTCTTTACCATAGCTACATGGCTTTTGAGCTGTAGTGCTGGTTTCAGTGCTACTGCTGACTTATCCACTTCATCTGATGGATACATACCATATAAAGCAATTCCAAGTCGCACCATTCCATGATTAGCCTGTGGCATATCTATAATAGCTGCACTGTTGGATACATGCTTTATCTCAAATGATATACCTTCTTTCTTCAACGCATCATCAAAAGCATCATACTTTGCAATCTGTCTTAATGCAGCGGTCTTATCCTTCTCATCAGCAGTTGCAAGATGTGTAAACAGGCCTCTTGCATTGAGTGCCTTTAAATTCTTTATCTTTTTAACTATCTCAACACCACTTTCATCTGGCTCAAGACCTATTCTTCTCATTCCGGTATCAACCTTGATATGGCAGAAAGCTACCTTTCCAAGCCTTAAGGCAACATCATTAAGTGCCTTGGCTGTCTCATAGTCAAATACTGTTGCATCTATTTCATTCTTAACCAATGCCTCATATTCCTCAGGCTCAACATAGCCTAATATAAGTATTGGCTTATTAATTCCATTTTCTCTTAAATTAACAGCTTCATCCAGCGTAGCAACTGCATATCCATATACTAAATCTCTTACTGCCTTGGATACAGCCACATCTCCGTGTCCATAGCCATCTGCTTTAACAACTGCAAGTGCCTTTGTTGAAGGTTCTGTCTTGCTCATAAGCTCAATACAATTAGCCCTGATTGCATCCAGATCTACATCTGCATATACTCTGTAATACTTACTCATTATTCACCTCTTGCTTTTATAAGCACATTTTTTATATTGTCAATAATATCGCCCGCAACCATAGAATACTTACCATTACTTAAGGCAGCTTCATCTCCTGCACAGCCGTGTATATATACGCCAAGTGCTGAAGCTTCAAAAGTAGTAAGTCCCTGTGCCATAAGTCCTGTTATTATGCCTGAAAGCACATCTCCCGAACCTCCTGTTGCCATTCCATCATTGCCTGACATATTAATATACACTCTTTCTCCATCAGAAACAATAGTTCTTGCATCTTTTAATACACATACGCAATTATGTTCTCTTGAATATGTTCTTGCTGTATCTATAGGATTATTCTTTATCATCGCAATATCAAGTCCTGTAAGACGTGACATTTCTCCTATGTGTGGTGTAACGACAACATTCTTATCTGACATATCATCTTTATATGAAGCATTACCACTATTGCCGCCAGCTTCATAGTCTACATCATCATTACTGCCATCAAGTTCAATTTTATATTGGGCGATTATATTAAGGGCATCTGCATCATACAGCTTTTTAATATTCTTCTTTGCTGACACACTTCTTACAAGCTTTACTGCACTTTCTTCCATAGACAGCCCCGGACCTATGCACACAACATCTGCCCAGCAGATACATTTATCCACTAATGTCTCTGTATTCTTAACAAAATCGCCACATTCCTCATCAGTATCATATGTATCAACAATACATTCCATATTGCCCGTTATAACTGCTGTACGGTTGCTTATATGCGTAAGGGTTCTTACAAGCCCTGCACCTATACGTGCCGCCGCTCTTGAACTTAATACTGCTGCACCTCCATAAAGCCTTGAACCAGCTATTACAAGTGCCTTTCCAAATGTTCCTTTATTGCCATCAGGCTTTCTTAGCGGAAGCATATCAGATATATCACTATAATCATATGTGAAAATATCCCTTGTCATATCCGGATATTGTGCAAAACCTATATCTTTTCTTATAATCTTCCCACAATATGAAGCTGCTGGATATAATATATGTCCGATTTTTTCAAATCCGAAGGTAACTGTTATATCAGCATTAACCGCAGATCCCATAACCACACCTGTCGATGCACTTATACCTGATGGTATGTCAACAGCCACAACAAGCCTGTTTCCATTATTGTCGCTATTCTGTGTATACTGCGAATGCACTGATGTACTGCATTTATTAATTGTATCTACTACTATTCTGGCCTCTCCTGCCAGTTCTCTTGATAAGCCATTGCCAAATAAGGCATCTACAATAACCCCATATTTAGAAAAATCCGGGCTATTAATACATTCTATGCCCAGATTCTTTATTATGTTCAATTGTATATCGAATTCTTTGGTAGAAGCGTGTGAGTTAATTATATACACATCCACATTGTAGCCCTTAAGATAAAGCTGTCTTGCCACCGCAAGTCCATCTGCCCCATTATTGCCACGTCCACATACGCATATAATGTCTGTATGTATATTTCCTTTAACCTTGCTTTCAATAGCTTCTGTCACTGAGAGTGCGGCTCTTTCCATAAGCACAACTGATGGTATACCAAGAGTATTAATTGAATAAGAATCCACATTCTTCATAGAAGCCGCATCTAATACATATCTCATTCCTGCTTATCTCCTACATTGCCTTCATTAATTCTGTCAACTGCACTACAATTCTCAGGTCCGATAATATCGTGTATAAGAGAATACATATTATTATTAACAGTTTCTTTATCCTGTTTTATAAGAATATTCTTCTTAAGCTTGACTCTTGTAGCATTAATCCACTTATCAAGTACCTCTATATCCTCTGTATTGGCATTCATTCTGTCATAGCAGGCTTTAAGTGTCTCTGTAAGAAGCTTCTCGTTAGCCCTTGCCAATTCTCTTGGTACTTCTAAGAGTTCATCTTCAAGCGAAGCTATCTTGTCATTAGACTCCTGTATAAGTCTTTGGTTCTGGCTCATACGCTTCTGCTTCTGCCTGCTTGAATCATCATCTTCCATATTCTCAACAACATCATTGATAAACTGCTTTTTAAGCTTCTTGATATCTTTAATGTCATTATTAATTCTTCCCTGCTTCTTAAGCAGTTCATTAACCTGTTTCTCCCAATACGCAATCTCATCTGTCTTATTCTTCTCGTTAATAAGGTGATACCATCGCTCATCAAGCGTAAGAATCGGAATATTCTTAAATACATCACTATTCTTTAACAATTCATAAGTTATCTTAGACACCATCAATTCCCCCTTTGGATTTAATATCTTTATGAGTGCTTATTGGCAATTGTGTAAGAAAGTCTCATAAGGCTTTCTGATAAATGTACATTCTCAACTATTACGTCATCTGGCAGATTAAGATCTGTATGTGCGAAATTCCATATAGCCTTAATTCCTGCATCTGCAACCTGCTTTCCGATTTCCTTAGCCGCCTGCTTTGGTATTGTCAGTGCAACTATCTCTATATCGTTCTTATGTATAAAATCGGCAAGTTGATCCATCATCATTATATCTATTCCGTGAATGCTTTCACCTTTAAGCTCTGGATTGTTATCAAATACGCCGCATATAACAAAACCACGCTTCTCAAAGTCTGTATAATTAACAATAGCACGTCCAAGGTTACCAGCACCTATTATTATCATATTATGCTTCCTGTCTATTCCAAGTATCTTGCCTATCTCATCATAAAGATACTTCACATTATATCCATATCCCTGCTGTCCAAAACCTCCGAAATTATTGAGGTCCTGTCTTATCTGTGATGCTGTAACTTTCATTCTCACACTTAAATCTTTAGATGAAATCCTCTGAACACCACTTTCTATAAGTTCGCCCAGATATCTGTAATATCTTGGCAATCTTCTTATAACAGCCGATGAAATCTTCTTATTCTCTTCCATAACATTCTCCATTCCTGTGCAATACTGCTACGAAAAGGAGATGGGAAACCTGTAATTACCAGCTTCCCATCAGCCTTCAAAATTAATGTTAATTATATAACTATTTTGCTAAAAAGTAAAGAAATGTACTCTATCCAAGCACTCTCTTAGCAATATCCACAGACTCCTTTGCATCCTTTGAATAGAAATCCGCATGTATTTCCTTAGCATATTCAGGAGTAAGCACTGCTCCTCCTACCATAACCTTACAATCAAGATTGTTCTTATGTATAAGTTCTATTGTCTTTTTCATTGAAACAAGTGTTGTTGTCATAAGTGCTGACAGACCACAAAGCTTCGCACCATTTTCTTTAATCGCATCTACAACAACCTGATATTCAACATCCTTTCCAAGATCAATAACCTCATAACCATAATTCTCAAGAAGTACCTTTACGATATTCTTTCCAATATCGTGGACATCTCCCTTAACCGTCGCAATAACAATCTTTCCCTTGCTTACAGGTGCATTATTGCTCATAATCATATGTTTTCTTATAACCTCAAACGCTCCCTGTGCAACGCCAGCCGCCATTATAAGCTGTGGCAGGAATAATGTTCCCTTCTCGAACTCCTCACCTATCTTATCAAGTGCAGGAATCAAGGCATTATTAACAATATCCATAGAATCCATACCTGCAAGAAGTTCTTCTGTTATTGCTGCACCTTCATTTTTTAGACCTTTCTCTACTGCATAGAATAAGTCATCACAGGTATAACTGCCCTTCTTATCCTTAAGATTAACACTTCCACCTGCCTGTGCTGTCTGACCACCCTGTACTGCATTTGCCGCTGTATTCATTGGATTAATCTTGCTTATATCAGGCATTGAAGCATAAGCCTTAATATAATCAACAGAATTCTTATCTATATTGGCAAGAAGCTTATATGCCCTTACTGCACCCATCATCTCATATATGTTAGGGTTAATAATCGCAAGATCAAGACCATTCTGCATAGCCATTGTTAAGAAAATGTGATTGACAAGCACTCTGTTAGGAAGTCCGAAAGATATATTCGATACACCAAGCACCGTCCTTAAGCCAAGAGTATGCTTAACCTCATAAAGTGCATTAAGCGTTTCCATTACCCCCTCCTGTTCGGCTGAGGCTGTAAGTGTAAGACAGTCTATATATATATCCTCTTTAGGAATTCCTATAGCTATTGCCCTGTCCATAATCTTTCTTGCTATGGCAACTCTGTCTTCTGCTTTCTTAGGAATACCATCTTTATCAAGAGCAAGGCCAATTACTGCCGCACCATATTTTTTTACTATTGGCAGAATGTTATTAAGAGAGTCTTCTTCTCCATTAACTGAATTGACAATCGGCTTACCATTATATACTCTTAATGCAGCATCAAGAACCTCAGGTATAGTTGAGTCAAGCTGGAGAGGCACATCCACAACCGACTGAAGTGCTTTCACAGTATCAACCATCATCTGTCTTTCATCAATTCCCGGAAGTCCTACATTAACATCAAGAATATCAGCACCCGCACCAGTCTGTTCTAATGCCTGTCCAAGTATATAATCCATATCATTATCTAAGAGTGCCTGCTTAAATACCTTTTTACCTGTTGGGTTAATTCTCTCTCCTACAACTCTTGGCTGGTCAACTATAACTGTGCTTGTAGCTGAGCATACAGCCGATGGCATTTTCACTGGCTCTTTTGCTAAATTGCCTTCTTTATGTAACATATCTGATAAGCACTTTATGAATTCAGGAGTTGTTCCACAACAACCACCGAATATTTTAATGCCATACTTTCTTAAATCCTTCATAAATTCAGCAAACTGCTCTGCTGTCACATTATATTCATTAGTAACAGGGTCAGGAAGTCCTGCATTAGGCTTTACTATAACCGGAAGATTAGTCCAGCCTGTAAGTTCCTTAATAACCGGCTCAAGTTCCTTAGGTCCAAGTGAACAGTTGACACCTAAGGCATCAACTCCAAGTCCTGATATTGTAAGTGCAAATGAAGATATCTGACATCCTGTAAATGTACGCATATTTTCTTCAAATGTCATAGTCGTCATTATTGGAAGCTGGCTATTCTCCTTTGCTGCAAGCACTGCCGCTTTCACATCTAACAGATCTGTCATTGTCTCAAATACAACAAGATCTGCACCTGCCGCCTCACCAGCCTTGACTATCTCAGCATACATCTCATAAGCTTCCTCAAAGCTTAATGTACCTGTTGGCTCTAGAAGCTGTCCTATAGGTCCTACATCAAGTGCTACAAGTGCTCGTGGATTCACATTGGCACACGCCTTCTTTGCATTTTTAATTCCCGCTGTTACAAGTTCATCAACTGAATGCCCACATTCTTCAAGCTTATATCTGTTGCCACCAAATGTATTGGCATATATTATGTCTGCACCTGCCTTTAGATACTGCTCGTGTATGGAAATGAGAAGTTCCGGTTCTGTAATATTAAGCATCTCTGGTGTTTCACCCATCTTCATTCCTGCCGCCTGAAGCATAGTACCCATTCCACCATCAAGAATCACATAATCCTTTTGTAAAAGTTCTTTTAGTTTATTCATTACAATGTCCTCCTGCTTCCCTGAATCTGCATGTACCTTTAAGGTTACACGACATACAGCCTTTTTTCTTTGAACTGACCTCTCCGGTTGTAAGCCCAATAACTGCTGTTACAGACTTGGTTGGTGTCATCATATCAGTCTTTCCTACATTAAGCCCTATAAGCCTAGGTGCATTTAGTATTTTTAAGAATTCGCCCTGCTGTGACAAAGGCAGATCACCGTATCCTATTCCAAACCTGAATGTCTGGTTATACTCTGGAAGCTCCTCTTTAATAACAGCCTCAACCTTATCACATACCTGTTCAATTGCTGCACTTGCCATACTGTCTGATATTACAGCCCTGGCAAGGTCTGAGGCCTGCATCACCCTTAACATCCTGTCTATTCCATCAGAGATTGTCACTGCTATAAGTGCCGCTTTATTACAGCCTTTAAGATGTTCTTTAATTGAGTTTCCTTTTAATGTAACAGAAGTTCCTTCAAGCCTTACGCCCTCATCAACCTGTGTCACATCCACTACCCTGTATACATATCTTGGAACTGCCGCTTTTAAGACCTCTGCCTCACATTCATCTATAAGGCTGTTTATTGTCTCATCTGCCCCTATTCCCTTGTATCCTAAGTACCTTAATACTTCTGCCCTGTTTATACTGCTTAATGTCACCTGTTTTTTCATTTATTTATTCTTTCTTGCTTTGTCCTTATGCTTGCCTTTTCCTCTGCCCTTGCCTCTTGACTGGTTAGCCTTCTCAACATTAACACGGCGTCCCTTAATCTGCACGTTATCATTCATTGCCTTAAGAATTTTCTCTGCGTGTATAGCTGGTACATCAACAAATGTATAGTTGTCCATCATATCTATCGCGCCTACAAGCTTGCCAGGCATACCAGATTCACCTGCAATAGCTCCAAGAATATTAGCTGGCTTTATTTTATCCTTTTTTCCAATATTAATAAAGAGTCTTACCATTCTTGAATCATCTTTATCTGTATCAAAATGGAATTCTTCTACTTCATCTTCTCTGTCAAGGGTATCACCTATAAGCATTTTTAAAAGTGCTGCTGCCATATCCATAGATGTATATTCTTCCTGATTAACGTGTTCTTCAACAAGATTAACCATATCTGTAAGTCCACCCTCTTCGATTGTCTGTCTGATTTTATCAAACATATTATCAAGCTTGGTGTTCTTAACATCATCCAATGATGGAACAGGCTTTGCAAGTATCTTAGTCTTACAGTAACGCTCGATATCCTTTAACTTATACACTTCCTTGCCACTTATAAATGAAAGTGCCATTCCAGATCTTCCTGCACGCCCTGTTCTTCCAATTCTATGAACATAATATTCCTCATCCTGAGGAATGTCATAGTTAAATACCATATCTACATCATCAACATCAATTCCTCTTGCTGCTACATCAGTTGCTATAAGTATGTCTACCTTGCCGCTTCTAAAGTCATCCATTACTCTGTCACGCTGCTGCTGTTTCATATCACCATGTATTCCGTCAGCAAAATAACCTCTGCCCTTAAGCTCTGATATAAGCTCATCAACCTGTCTTTTAGTGTTACAGAACACTACTGAAAGTCTTGGATTGTATATATCAATAAGCCTGCACAATACTTCTGTCTTATTCTTAGGTCTTACCTCATAATAGAACTGTTCTATATTAGATACTGTAAGTTCTTTTCTTACTACCTTTATAATCCTGGCATCTTTCTGGAAGTTTCTTGCAATATCCATAATAGCCTTTGGCATAGTAGCTGAGAACATTACTGTCTGTCTGTCTTCTGGCGTTTCTGTAAGAATTGTTTCCATATCTTCCCTGAATCCCATATCAAGCATTTCATCAGCTTCATCAAGAATAACCATATTAATATTATCAAACTTAACAGTCTTTCTTCTCATATGGTCCATAACTCTTCCAGGAGTTCCAACAATAATCTGTACGCCCGTCTTTAATGACTTTATCTGTCTTACTATCTCCTGTCCTCCATATACTGGAAGAACTTTAATATCACTCATATATTTGGCAAGTTTTCTTATCTCCTCAGCCACCTGTACAGCAAGCTCTCTTGTAGGGCAGAGTACGATTGCCTGAGGCTTTTTTATCTGTGGGTCTATCTTCATAAGCATAGGAATTGTGTATGCTGCTGTCTTACCAGTACCTGTCTGTGCCTGTCCGACAACATCAATACCTTCACATACAGCTGGAATTGCCTGTGTCTGTATAGGTGAAGTTTCCTCAAATCCCATATCCTCAATAGCTCTTAATATTCTTTCATCAATGTTTAACTCGTCAAATTTCATTCATTTCCTCATTTCTTAAATTTAATACACTTATCTTAGTCTAACTTTTTAATAATACATTATAGGAAGAAATAAGTCAAAAAAATTGCAATTTATTCTTAAAGCAAGTATAATTCAACTAATTAATTTAAAGAAAGGAACACTGTTATTATGATTCTTTCCTGTAATAATATAAGTAAATCTTTTGGAACAGATGTTATTATCAAATCCTGTTCTTTTAATATTGAAGACCACGAAAAAGCAGCTATCGTTGGTATCAACGGTGCTGGAAAGTCTACTCTTTTAAAGATTATAACCGGAATTGAACCTGCTGACACAGGACTTGTAACGTTAGCTAAGGACAAGACTTTAGGTTATCTTTCACAGCAGCAAAATCTTAATTCAGACAACACCATTTATGATGAGCTTTTATCTGTGAAGCAATATATCCTTGATATGGAAGCACAGCTAAGAAGTATTGAGAACCAGATGAAATCAGCAGATGATACAGCTCTTGAAACACTTATGAAGAAATATTCAGACCTTAACCACGAGTTTGAATTAAACAACGGTTACGCTTACAAAAGCGAGATAACTGGTGTTCTTAAAGGCCTTGGCTTTGCAGAAGAAGATTTCACACTTAATGTTAATACTTTATCAGGCGGACAAAAGACACGGGTTGCACTTGGCAGGCTTTTATTATCAAAGCCTGATATTATACTTCTTGACGAGCCTACCAACCACCTTGATATGGAGTCTATAAGCTGGCTGGAGAACTATCTGCTTAACTACAGTGGTGCTGTACTTATAGTTGCCCACGACAGATATTTCCTTGACAAGATAGTAAGCAAGATTATCGAGTTAGACAATGGCAATGCAACTGTATTCTCAGGCAACTATACTGATTACGCTTCAAAGAAAGCTATCCTGCGCAATATGCAACTAAAGGAATATCTTAACCAGCAGCGTGAAATCAAACATCAGGAGGAGGTTATAACAAAGCTTAAGCAGTTCAACCGTGAGAAATCTATTAAAAGAGCTGAAAGCCGTGAAAAAATGCTTAACAAGATGGAATTTGTCGATAAGCCTGAAATTTTAAACGACAAAATGGATATTAAGCTTGAACCTAATGTAATAAGCGGTAATGATGTCCTTACTGTAGACAACCTTACTAAAGGTTTTGACGGAACTGTTCTTTTTGATAACATATGCTTCCAGATTAAACGTGGTGAACGCGTAGCACTTATCGGAAGTAACGGAACAGGCAAGACAACAATATTAAAATTAATTAATGGAATTATACCTGCCGATTCAGGCTCGATATATCTTGGTGCTAAAGTAAATATTGGTTATTATGATCAGGAACACCACGTTCTTGACCCTGACAAGACTATTTTTGATGAAATCAGGGATGCTTACCCAGACCTTAATAATACACAGATAAGAAATACACTTGCAGCATTTTTATTCACCAATGAAGATGTATTTAAGTATATAAAAGACTTAAGCGGTGGCGAGCGCGGACGTGTATCATTAGCCAAACTTATGCTCTCTAATGCCAACTTCCTTATATTAGATGAGCCTACTAACCACCTTGATATCACTTCAAAGGAAATTCTTGAAAATGCACTTAATAGTTACACAGGTACTGTCCTGTTCGTATCACACGACAGATACTTTATTAATTCTACTGCAACAAGAATTATTGAGCTTGCCAATAAAACGGTTGTTAATTATATTGGTAATTATGACTATTATCTTGAAAAAAAGGATATACTAGGAGCAAAACCAATAACCAATAACACTTCTAAATCCAGCAGTTCAGCCATTTCAAAGCTTAACTGGCAGGAAGAAAAGGTAAAGCAGGCACAGCAAAAGAAGATTAAAAACGAAATCAAGCGTACTGAAGAACGCATGGCTTTAATTGAGGCTGAGATTGAGGAACTTGATAATATGTACGCCGACCCTGCCATAAGCAGTGATACTGCCAAACTTATGGAAATACACACCAGGAAGGAAGCTCTTAGCAAAGAGCTTGATGAGCTATATGATAAATGGGGGGAATTAACATTATAATTCCAATACCAAAAACAGCGAAAAATGCCGAAATAAGGCAATTCTTAAGCGTTTTTTATTGACAAAATTACCTATATGGAGTATAAATAACCTATACTTATTATTACTTATTTCATTTAAGGAGGATGTAGTTTATTATGAATAAGACAGAGTTAGTTGCTGCAATCGCAGAGAAGGCTGAACTTTCAAAGAAGGATGCTGAGAAGGCTTTAAAGGCTTTCACAGAAACTGTTGCTGAACAGTTAAAGAATGGTGACAAGATTCAGTTAGTTGGTTTCGGTACTTTCGAAGTTGCTGAAAGAGCTGCTAGAACAGGTCAGAATCCTCAGACAGGTAAGGCTATTGAAATTCCTGCTTCTAAGGCACCTAAGTTTAAGGCTGGTAAGGCTTTAAAGGATACTGTTAACTCAGCTAAATAATTAATATTCGATAGTGGATATTGCGACTGTCACTTAGGTGACAGTCTTTTTTATATGTATTTATAGATACATATAAATATTATCAATGAAATTCAGAAAACGGAGACACACTATGGAAATAGAACGTAAATTCTTAGTTGCACAATTGCCAGATAATCTGGACAATTATAATTGCAGATATATTGAACAGGGTTATCTTTCAACTAAACCTGTAGTCAGGGTAAGACGTGATAATGATGATTATTATCTTACTTACAAAGGCAGTGGTATGATAGCACGTGAAGAATACAATCTTCCACTCACCAAAGACTCGTATGAACATTTGATTAAAAAAGCTGACGGTAATATAATAACCAAAAAGCGTTATGAAATTCCAGATGGTAACGGATACACTATTGAACTTGACATATTTGAAGGAGCATTCAACGGCACTGTTATTGCAGAAGTTGAATTTAACACTATAGAAGAAGCTGACAATTACATTATGCCAGAGTTTTTTACAGAAGATGTAACTAATAACCCTGAATATCACAACAGCAATATGAGTAAAAAGAAGTTCGACTAACGTGAACACTCTAAGAAAAGAGGATAACCTGATGAAAAAACTCTCTGATATATTAGATATAAGTCCTGATATTACTCTTGAAACACTTCAAAGAGCAAGAATGGCAGCCTTAACACTTATCAAATGGCTTCTCTGCTCTTTATTTACAGGAAGCTTTATAGGACTTATCGGAGCATTATTTTATAAAGCTTTACAATATGTAACAAGCTTTCGGATCCAACACCCTTACACTTTATTCTTTCTTCCTGCTGCCGGTATAATAATCGTTCTTATGTACCATTTTACGCACGAAGACAAGAATACAGGAACTAATCTTGTAATAACAGCAATCCAGTCCAATGCAGAAGTTCCTGTCCGTGTTGCTCCTCTTATTATAATATCAACACTGCTTACACATCTTTGCGGTGGTTCAGCAGGACGAGAAGGTGCAGCCCTGCAGGTTGGCGGCTCCTTAAGCAATTTTATCGCCAAAATATTACATTTTGACGACAAAGATACAAGAATTATGATTATGTGCGGAATGAGTGCCTGTTTCTCTGCTCTTTTCGGAACTCCTATAGCCGCAGCCATATTTTCTATGGAGGTTATAAGTGTGGGGGTTATGTATTACGCCGCACTTGTTCCCTGTATTATATCCGCACTTATTGCTTCCGGCGTAGCTAGGTTATTCAATATAACACCAACTATGTTTATAATAAGCGAAATATGTGAACTAAGCATATCTACCGGAATAAGATTTATGATAATGTCAGTAATATTTGCCCTCGCAAGCATTGTATTCTGTTATATGCTTCATTCATCAGCCAAAATATATTCTGAATACTTAAGCAACCCATATATCCGTATTATAATAGCTGGTGTGCTTGTTATTATTTTAAGATATATAACCGGTACTACTGATTATCTTGGTGCTGGTGCTCCTATGATTGCGGCAAGCTTTATAACAAGCTGTTCGTGGTATGTCTTTATTTTAAAAATGCTGTTTACAGCCATTACATTAGGTGGTGGATTTAAAGGCGGTGAGATTGTCCCTACACTTTTTGTCGGTGCAACTCTTGGAAGCTTTTTGGCTCCTGTATTCGGACTTCCAATCGGCTTATGTGCCGCGTGCGGTATGGTAAGCGTATTCTGTGGCGTAACTAACTGCCCACTCACTTCTTTCATATTATCAATTGAAATGTTTGGTGCTGGTTCAATGAAATTCGTAATTATATGCGTAGCAATAAGTTATATGCTCTCTGGCTACTACAGTCTTTATAACAGCCAGAAGATTGTTTACTCTAAATACAAGACAGAATATATTAACAGACATTCACATTAATTATAATAAAAAAGGCAATTCATACAGAATTATCATATCTACCGATTTTTCTGCTAATGAATTGCCTTTTTACTGCTTTTACCGCTTTTACTGCTTTAACTATGCATCATTCTTATATATTTTATTTGTAGAAATTGTCCTCTGGAAGCTTTCCACCAACTGAAGCTGGATTTGCTTCGTAAAGAACATTTAAATATTTGCTTATTTTGTCTTTGGCATCACTGCCTGTTATTATTGTTATGTTGCATTTAGGTATTGCCTGCTTTGCAACTGCGGCTTTTGTTATACCATATTTTTCTACAAGTGTTGAAACCTCATCTACATTTGCATTAACATAATCTGCTGAAAGCTTATATTCCTCAAGGAACTTGTCAACCGCAGCCTTATGGTTATTGTAATATTCTGTATTGACAACTATTACACCTGTTACTACTGTACTTCCGTCCTTTGATACATTTTCCCATTCCTTAGTAACATCAAGAGCTATTCTTGCTTCCTTATTATTCATAAGAACTGTTGTAGCAAATGGCTGTGGAAGCATAGCTACAGTTTCTTCCTTCGCTGATGCCATAATAGCCGCAACCTCGGAAGCCTCTGACTTAAATTCAATGTGTACATCCTTATCAGGGTCAATTCCGTTGGTATTTAAAAGGTATCTTAATATATATTCAGGTGTAGTTCCTTTACCTGTTGTGTATATTGTACGTCCTTTAAGGTCGCTTACATTAGTTACCTCGCCCTTATTATCAAGTATATATAACACGCCAAGTGTATTAATTCCTACAACAGATACCTTGCCATTACTCTTATTATAAAGTGTTGCCGCCGCATTACAAGGCATAGCTGCAATCTGGACATCGCCCTTTATAAGGTCTGCTGTAAATGCATCTGCTGCCGCCTCTATCTGAAATGTATAATTATTAGCTGTTTTATTATACTCATTATCGCTCATAAGCTTAACCATTCCGATAGCTGTAGGTCCTTTAAGTGCAGCTACTTTTATGTCTTCGCTTACATACGCACTTGTACTTTCCTGTGTTGCATTGTCTGACTTATCACTGCTGTTACTACCACAGGCTGTAAACATTACGCTGACCATTACAAGCATAAGAATAGCAGCTGTCAGTTTCCTCATTCTCTCTCTCATATTGTTTCCTTCCATTCCTTTATAATTATCTGTAATGACATTATTCCGTTAAACGTATTGATATCCGGATAATATATTATAGAAATTCTCATTCCTGCCCTTGGAATATCATCTATATTATTAATTCCAAACTGTACAGCAGGTACATAAGTTCCGTCCTCTGTTTCTAACTGGCATCTAAGAACATTTTTATTCTTTCCAATAACTGAAGCTGTCTTTACATATAAGTTCCTATCTGCAAATACCGGCTTTTCATTACCCTTTCCGAATGGTTCAAGCAGCTTTAACTGGTTAACCAGCCGGATATTGGCATACGATACAGGCATTGGAACATCAATCCACATTTTAGGAATTAAATCCTCATCTGTAAGTATCGCATTATCATTCAGCATTTTTCTGAATATGTCAATATCAGATATTGCTAATGATAAACCAGCCGCCATAGGATGTCCACCATATTTAGTGAGAACATTTTTACATTTATTAATCTCTTCGTACATATTATAGCCTTCGATTGAACGTCCTGATCCTTTTGCCCCGTCCTCAGCATTAGTAATAACAAATGTAGGCCTGTAATATCTTTCTTTAATTCTGCCTGCTATTATTCCAGCTATGCTCTCGTGGCAGTCCTTTAAATATATAACAAGCACTCTATCCTTAAGAAGACCAGTATTCTCTACTAATTCTATTGCCTTCTGCGTCTCCTGCTCTGTCATTGACTTTCTTTCATTATTAAGGGCTATAAGCTCTTTTGCCATATTATGTGCCTTTTCATTATCCTTGCAAAGCATAAGTTCAATTGCCTGTCTTGCTGTATCAAGACGTCCACTGGCGTTAAGACATGGTCCTATTACAAAGCCTATATGATATGAGCTTATATTATTAATATCAAGCTGGCACTCCTCTATAAGTGCCCTAAGCCCTGTATTTTTTGTATGTGCAATATGCTTAAGGCCATATTTAACTACTATTCTGTTCTCGTCAATAAGGTCGACTATATCACCTACAGTGGCTATTGCCATAAATTCAATATAATCTTCAAGCTCTTTCTTATCAAGCCCTAATCTGTCATATAACAGGCTTATAAGCTTATATGCAACGCCTGCTCCACATAACAGCTTAAATGGATAATCACAATCTGCCTGTTTAGGGTTAATAACTGCATCTGCCGGAGGTACAATGTATACCTTTTTATCGTCCTTTATCTCAAATGGAACATCGTGGTGGTCGGTCACTATCATTGTAATTCCATTATCCTTTGCATACCTGACCTGATTATATGCAGCTATTCCATTATCACAGGTAACAATTGTATCAATCCCTTCATTGATTGCATTGTCTATTAAATGCTCATTAATTCCATAACCATCATTTATCCTATGCGGTACAACATAATCCACATCTGCTCCTGCCGCCTTTAAGCCGCAGAATAATATATAAATAGAACATATTCCATCAATATCATAATCTCCGATTATTCTTACAGGCTTATGTTCCTCTATTTTCTTAGTAATAATATCAACAAATTTATCGGCATCTTTCATACTATGAGGATTATGTATATCGTTAAGATTCCCATTAAGATACATATCTATATCTTTACTGCCGCATATATCCCTGTTTCTTATTATACGGGCAAGAACCTGATCTATTCCGTATTCAGAGGCTATCTGCTTAAAATCTGCTTTTTTGGCGTATACCATCCATTTGCTGTTCACGTTTGTTCTCCATTCTTATGGCAATATTGCTTGTATTAAAAATGGTGCATCGTTTGATGATGCACCATTTTACTGCTTTACAAAGCCATTATATTAATTATTTATTATACCTGAGCTCCGTCTTTACCTATGCTTTCTGCTTTTTTTCTTTTATTAACTGCTTCATCAATAACTCCTCTGTTCTTTCCACCAAGCATATACCAGAATGAACTTGTAAGGAATACTGATGAGTAGAAACCTACGATAATACCAACAATAAGTGGAAGTGAGAATTCCTTAACTGATGTTACACCGAGTATGTATAACATAACCAGCATAATAAGAGTTGTTATTGTTGTATTAATATTTCTTGTTAATGTACTTGTTATAGCTGAGTTAACAAGCTCTGTAATATTAGTCTTAGAGTTAGCACTCTTTAACATTTCCCTGATACGGTCAAATATAATGATTGTACCATTAATTGAGTAACCTACTATTGTAAGCATACAGGCAATAAATGTATTACCTACTGGCACTCTGAATACTGCATAGAATGTAATAACTACTAATACATCCTGTAAAAGAGCCATAACAGCTGCAAGCGCGAATTTGATATCCCTGAATCTTGCAAAGATATATATAAGCATTGCTATTGTAGCAAGAATTACTGAAAGAATAGCATTCTTCTTCATAGTACTGCTGACAGATGAGCTGATTGTGTCTGTCTCAACTATCGAACCATCTTCAATAGGGAACTTAGCTGTTACAGCTTCCTCAACAGCTTCTCTTTGCTCAAGTGAAAGGTCTGTTGTCTTAAATGAAACCTTAGTTGAGTTCTGAACCTTCTGCTGTTGTACTTCTGTTATACCTGCAGCATCCCTGATTACAGGAATAATATCATTCTCTATCTCTGACTGTGAATATTCTTTGTCAAATGTAAAGCTTGTTGTTGAACCGCCAACAAATTCAAGGCTGAAATTAAGTGCTCTGTTACCAAGTGCACTCTGTACTCCCATTGTTATAAAACCAATAACAATAAGAACAATTGAAACCGTAATAGTCCATTTCTTAATTGAAAGAATATCATAAGTTCTTCTATGTGTTGTCTTTCCATACATCGATGGCTTAGTAAGACCAAAGTTATAAAGAAGCTTCATAATAACTTTAGTAATCACAAGTGCTGTAAATATTGAAACTATGTTACCTACTGCAAGAGTTGTTGCAAATCCCTTAACAGGACCAGTACCGAATATATAAAGTACAATAGCTGCAATAAGTGTTGTTACGTTACCATCAACGATAGCTGATGTAGCTTTGTCGTAACCTGCAAGAATAGAATTCTCAACACCCTTTCCTGCGGCTATCTCTTCCCTGATACGTGTATAGATAATAACATTGGCATCAACCGCCATACCAATACCAAGTATGATACCGGCAATACCCGGGAGTGTTAATGTAAGATCATATACACTTACAAGGAATAATACTAATGTTGTGTATATAATAAGCGAAAGTGTTGCAACAACACCTGGTACTCTGTATATAGCAATCATAAATACACATAACAATGCAAAACCAATAGCTGCTGCTATAAGACTTGTATGAATTGCATCGTGTCCTAACTGTGCACCTACGATATTAGAGCTTACTTCATTAAGTGTAAGAGGAATAGATCCAATTCTTATGTATGTAGCAAGATTATCTGCCGCATCAAATGTTTCCATACCTGTAATTGAAGCATTACCACCTGTTATAGCCTGATTAACTGTTGGATAACTTACAACCGAACCATCATATACTATGTATATTCTGCTTCCTATATTGTTAGCTGTTGCCTCAGCGAACTTATCTCCACCTTCATCTGTAAATGTAAGCGATACACCATATGGTGTGCTGTCTTTAGATGATGTATCTGTGTAAGCCTGTGCTGTCTTTACGTCAGAACCTGTAAGAAGTGGTGTGTAATCCTCTCCCTGTGACCACGCTGTATAACCTGTGTAATCAAGGAATTCAAGTGAACCTGGTGTTCCTAATTCTGTAAGAATTTCATTAGCATCTGTAACACCTGGAATTTCTACTGTAATTCTGTTCTCGCCCTCTTTGTAGACCTGAGATTCTGTACTTCTTCCCTCGATACGTTTCTCAAGCTTATATATAGTATCTTCTATATCCTGGGAACTTGGGTTATCTTCTTTAATCTCATAAGTAATACTGACACCACCTGCAAGGTCAAGACCTAAGTTGATGTCCTTAGCACTGCCATAGCCTTTGCCGTTCATTCCGAATATAGCTGTAAGCGAAAGTCCTACAAGCAATACAAGAATAATAATGCTATAGCTTATCTTCTTAGTTAAATTGTACTTCATTTTACTATTAATACTCCCTTCAACATTCCTTTTAATCTTCTGCCATCGCAGCTCTTATCATAATTGCACATTCAATTCTCTTCTTCTGCATCTCACAGCCAACATCATATGCATCATTGATGTTACCATGGAAGTTGTAAGAATTAGCGGCACACCCACCACTACAGTAGAACTTGGCAAAACAGTTCTTACACTTTTCTTTTGAATATACATTACAACTCTTGAATTCATCTCTTATATCATTACGGGTTATGCCTTCATCAACATTACCCATAAGGAAATCTTCATTACCTACGAACTGATGACATGGATAGAAATCACCCCAAGGAGTAACAGCAAGGTACTCACATCCTGAGCCACAGCCTGATAATCTCTTAGCCACGCAAGGACCACCGTTAAGATCAATCATAAAGTGGAAGAAATTAAACCCATTGCCTGCTTTCTTTCTCTTAATAATTTCCTTGGCAAGCTTATCATACTGCTCAAATATAATTGGAAGGTCTTCTTCTCTTATCGCATAAGAGTCTGTAGGCTGTGCAACAACCGGCTCTACCGAAATCTGCTCAAAACCTTCGTCTGCTAAGTGAAGAACATCTTCTGAAAAATCAAGATTGTTATGTGTAAATGTACCTCTGACATAATAATTCATCTGGTTACGGCTTTCAGCAACCTTTTTAAACTTAGGCATTATAATATCATATGAACTTCCGTGGTTATTTCTTGTTGGTCGCATAAGATCATTAATCTCTTTACGTCCATCTATGCTTAATACGATATTGCTCATCTCTTTATTGGCAAAATCAAGTATCTCATCATTAAGAAGTATACCATTAGTTGTAAGTGTAAAACGGAATTTCTTATTGTGCTCTTCTTCAAGGCTTCTTCCATATTCTACAAGCTGCTTTACAACTTCAAAATTCATTGTTGGCTCACCACCAAAGAAGTCAACCTCAAGATTTCTTCTTGAGCCTGAATTAGCAACAAGGAAATCCAATGCCTTCTTACCAACTTCAAAGCTCATAAGAGCTCTTCTTCCGTGATACTCACCTTCTTCTGCAAAACAATATCTGCAGGCAAGGTTACAGTCGTGTGCAATATGAAGGCATAGAGCTTTAACAACTGTAGGTCTGTCCTTAAATGAATCTATATATGGCTCATATATATCTTCTGTGAAAAGCTGTCCTTCTTCTTTTAATTCTTCTATCTCCTGACAGGCTTCCCTGATATCTTCTTCCTTATATTTATCTTTAAGCTTATCTGCTATCTCATCAACACTTGAATTCTCATAAAGTGCGATTATATCATATACTATATCATCAACAACGTGTACAGAACCACTATTTACGTCTAACACGATGTTATATCCATTATTCTTATACTGATGTATCATAATTATCCTCAATTTCTATTGGCTGTATACAGCCATTTATTCTTAATCACAGTTAACTAATATACCTGTAGCTATCAGACATACACTAACTATGAACTGTCTTAACAGAAATAAGAGAGTGTCTAAAATGCTTTAGCACTCTCTTACCCTTCACTAACCAATTAACTAATTATTAGTTATTCTTATTCTCACAGCTCTGGTTACCAACTGTGCAAGATGTCTTACAAGCTGACTGACATGATGTCTGGCATTCGCCACATCCACCGTGCTTCATTGTATCCTTTAATACGCGATTGCTGATTGTCTTAATATGCTTCACAACAATACCTCCTTTTTGTTCATAACTATTAGAAGTATAACATATAGCTATTACATTTTCAACAACTTTATATCAAGCCTAATGCTCTTAAAATAAATATCCAGCCTGTTAATGTTATGCTTGATAATACTGTCGTCAAAACAATTATGCTTGATGATAATACCTCATCATTATCCATACTCTTTGCCATAACATAGCTTGTAACTGTAGTAGGAGATGCAAGCATTATAAGAGCCGCCACAAGCTCCTGATTTCTAAAGCCAAGAAATACTGCAACCGGAATAAACACTGCCGCAAGTCCTATAAGTTTAATAAATGTTGCTATAATAGTAGGCTTTATCTTCTTTAATGCTTTTCTCCCCTCAAAACCTGCACCAATGCATATTAAAGCTATAGGTGTTGCTGTCTGTGCAAGGCTTTCTATAGTCTTATTAATAATTGCAGGATACTTCATATTAAGCATTGATGATATAAAACCAAGAACTATACCTATAATAATTGGATTTTTTAATATATTAACAAATGCTTTTTTTATATTATTACCTCTTCCAGCCTTAACAGCTTCACTGCTGTCTGCCGGATGTGCCTTAAATGTAAGTACAACGACTGCAAATATATTAAATAACGGAACTGCTGCAACAATCATAAGCGGTGCCATTCCTGTATCTGAATACATATTCTGCACAAATGCCATTCCAAGAATTGCTGCACTGCTTCTGCACGAACCCTGCACAAACGCTCCCTTTTGTGTATCGTCTTTCATTAATATCTCAGTTGCTATCCACACTAATGAGAACATAAGTATTGTTACTATACTGCAATACAATACAAACTGCGGGTCAAATTTACCTTTAAAATCAGACTTTGACAAATCCCTGAACAGTAATGCTGGCAATGCCACCTTAAACACATATCTGTTAGCAACATTGGCAAAATGGTCATCAATAAGGCCTATCTGTTTAATAAACCACCCTATAATCATCACAAGAAATATAGGAACTGTTGCATTAATACTATATATAAAACTATCCATTATCAATCTCCTATCCACACCATTTTACTTATCAAGCACATACATATGATTAAGAGGTCCACTTCCCTTACCTATGTTAAGTCCAGCCTTAAGAGCACCTGTTATGTATTCCTTCGCCCTTGCAACCGACTCCTTAACACTATACCCCTCTGCTATATTACATGCAATAGCAGATGACAGCGTACAGCCTGTTCCGTGTGTATTAGGATTATCTACTCTTTCTGCCTCAAACCAGCTTGTTCCAATCTCTGTATACAGATAATCATTAGCACAATTAATGGAATGTCCGCCTTTTACAAGAACTGCCGACCCTTCATCATTAATATTTATCTTTTTATAGATGATTTCTGCCGCTTTTTCCATATCATATCTGTCATTAATAGTTATGCCTGACAGACTTTCAGCTTCTGGAATATTAGGTGTTATAACTGTTGCAAGCGGCATAAGCTTCTTAATAAGCACTTCCTCTGCTTCTTTAGTGATGAGCTTCTTACCACTTGTTGACACCATAACCGGATCTAACACAATATTAACCGCTTTGTATTTTCTTAATTCTTCTGCTATCTCCTCTACTATGTATGGTTCAGACACCATTCCAATCTTTACCGCATCTGGTCTTATATCCTCAAATACCGCATCTATCTGGCTTGCTGTAAAGCCTTTCTTACAATTCATTATTCCATATACGCCCGTTGTATTCTGTGCTGTAAGTGATGTAATAACACTCATTCCATATACACCGTGTGCGGCAAATGTCTTTAAATCCGCCTGTATTCCAGCACCTCCGCTACAATCACTTCCCGCTATTGTCAATACTTTTTTCATAATATCCTTATTTCCTTATTTATCATTTTTTATATTTTACCAATTAATATTCTGTGTAATATATTATTATTTTCCTATAAATACACTTAACCTTTTATATAAGACACTGATGCCTTTGCATAAACAGATATTTTCATAATCACAATCTGCATACATATTTACTTTCTATATCTATATATTGATATAGAAAAAGGGAAGCCTGACCAGCTTCCCTCAATAAAGTGCAGTCGGCGGGACTTGAACCCGCACCCAAGCAATATGGACTAGATCCTTAGTCTAGCGCGTATGCCAATTCCGCCACGACTGCTTATTTAGTTAATCGCTGTTTCCCAACGACTTGATTATATTATCATCTGCGTAACACTTTGTCAACAGCTTTTTACAATTTTTTCTATTATTTTTTAATTCGTCTTTAATTTTGTTGTATAACTGTCACTTTTTAAAAATAATATTAAATCTATCTTCAAATTCTTACTATTGATTTTTAATCTTTTTTAAATTAAGTGTGTCTGCTAACTAGTACTTCTTTATGCCTTGACAAAATCCCTGCCTTAGAATACAATAACATAGTTAGCGGAAATGTCGGAATGGCAGACGAGCAAGATTCAGATTCTTGTGTGGGTTACCACGTGTGGGTTCAAGTCCCATTTTCCGCATTAATTAATATTTTTAAAGGTGTGATAAGATTAATTCCTATCACACCTTTTTTTACATTTCATATTTACAATTGTAATCAAGACCTGTAACACAGGTTATTACAATTGTTACCCAAATCTATAACTCCAGTTATTACAATCCATTGTTATTTCTATAATCCGATATTATTCCTAATCAATAACTGCTATCTTAGTTATAACCGGCTGGTTATTCTTAGCAACCGTACCATTGTCATCTGTTGCCTTAACATTGGCACATATCTTATCTACAATATCCATACCATCTGTTACATAACCAAAACAGGCATAATTACCATCAAGGTATGTACTGTCTTTATGAACTATAAAGAACTGTGAACTTGCACTGTCATTATTACTTGAACGTGCCATTGAGATTGCTCCTCTTGTATGCGAGAGATTATTCTCAATTCCATTATTGCTGAACTCGCCCTTTATCTTATTATCCGAGCCACCTGTTCCATTGCCAAGTGGATCACCACCCTGTATCATAAAACCTTTGATTATTCTATGAAATGTAAGTCCATCATAAAATCCATCATTAGCAAGATTAATAAAATTAGTCACTGTAATAGGTGCCACGTCAGCATCTAATTCCACATTAATATCACCATAATCCTGCACTGTAATTGTAACGTGATGTTTTCCTGATAAAAGATTATCCTCTTCTTTAGTCTGTGTCTGGCTGTCAGCAGCTTTTCCACAGGCCATTAAAGACACTGATAACATCATTGCAATTAATATACTTAGTATCTTCTTCAATTCTTTCTCCATTCCAGTCCAAGAAATTCTGCTTCCTTAATACTGCATAAATTCGTTAATATCTCTTAACACATCTTCAATCTCACTCTCGCCGCCATTAACTGTCAGCTGGAGTGGTCTGCTTATATCAAGGCTGAATAATCCAACAAGAGACTTACCATCAACACAGCTATTGCCACATTCGACATCGAATCCACACGAATATCTGCTTATTTTGCTCACAAATCTTTGAACTTTCTCAACTGAATCAAGTAAAATTGTTACTGTCAACATATACTAATAATCCTCCTGTAAATTATCCTACAATTCTTCAAATGTAATTAATCAACCCACAACACCAACAACTATACTACTTTTCATAAATAATTACAACCAGTTTAATATATCTGTCACTGCGATTATCTGACTTTTTATAATATTCCAGCTGTTACTTTTTATGCCATACCAGTTGTTACTGCATAATGTGCATCTTTAATAATTACTGCCCGATGTAGCCCTCTATTGTATTCCACAGTTCATCAAGCCCCTGCTTTGTCTGTGAAGAAAATGGTATGAGTATATCATCTTCTTTAAGACCAAGACCTGCTCTTACAGCTTTAACGTGCTTTGCTATCTGGCTTCTCTTTAATTTATCAAGCTTTGTTGCAATTATAACCGGTCTGAAGCCGTTATCAACAATCCAGTTATACATCATCTTATCATTCTCTGATGGGTCGTGTCTTATGTCAACTAATAAGAACACCTGCTTTAGATTAGCAGACTGTCTTAAATATTTCTCTATCATCTTACCCCATTTTGCCTTTACCGCAGGACTGGCATTAGCATAGCCATATCCCGGAAGGTCAACAAGATACATCGCATCATTAATATTATAGAAATTAATAGTCTGTGTCTTACCAGGCTGTGACGATGTTCTTGCATATGATTTTCTATTCATAAGAGCATTAATCAAAGATGACTTACCAACATTTGATTTGCCCGCAAATGCTACCTCTGGAAACTCTGTATCTGGTATAGCACTTGTCACACCTATTACTATATCAAGATTAACCTTTTTAATTACCATATTTATCCTCATTTCTATGCTCTATAATACAAGTGCATTATTAAGAACCTCTGACATATCCTTTACATATACAAGTTCTAAGCCGTCAGTTATCTCTGCATCTAACTCTTCTACATCAGATACATTTTCTTCTGGCACAAGCACTTTCTTCATACCAGCAAGCTTGGCCGCAAGAAGCTTTTCCTTAAGCCCGCCTATTGCAAGTACCCTTCCTCTAAGAGTCACCTCGCCTGTCATAGCGACATCTGGTCTTACCGGTATACCTGTAACTGCCGACAACATAGCCGTTGTCATTGTCACTCCTGCTGATGGACCATCTTTAGGAACTGCTCCTTCTGGTATATGAAGATGAAGCATATGTTCATCAAAATACTTCATATCAACTTTATATTTTCCACTCTCAGTAATAGCTCTCACATAAGAATACGCAATCATAGCAGACTCTTTCATAACATCTCCCATATTGCCTGTGAGCCTCAAATCATCACTTCCCGGCATTGCATTAACTTCTATTTCAAGAGTTTCACCACCAACGCTTGTCCATGCAAGTCCTCTTACAATTCCTACCTGTGGCTTCTTGTATGCTTTGTCAGTCTTATATTTAATATTGCCAAGATAATCAGTCAAATTCTTGTCCGTTATTCTTATGCACACCTTGACTTCTTTGTTTCTTGTGCCATCAGCATTAAAAACTCCTGCCTCATACAGCTTGGTTACTGCTTTTCTGCATATTTTGGCAATCTGTCTTTCAAGCTCCCTGACACCCGACTCTTTAGTATAATCAAGAATTATATGCTTTAATGCTGAGTCTGATATCTTTAAAAGTGATGTGGCAAGCCCGTTCTTACGAAGCTGCTTGCCAACAAGGTGTTCCTTTGCTATATGAAGCTTCTCATTAACACTATAGCCAGATACTTCTATAATCTCCATTCTGTCAAGCAGCGGTCTGCTGAGTGTTGATAAATCATTAGCCGTTGCTATAAATAATACCTTAGATAAATCTACAGGCATTTCTATATAATGATCCGTAAAATGTGAATTCTGCTCGCTGTCTAACACTTCCAGAAGAGCCGAGGCTGTATCTGATTTATAATCATTGCTCACCTTATCAATCTCATCAAGAAGCATTAATGGATTGGCTGTTCCTGCCTTCTTTAAACCCTCTATTATTCTTCCCGGCATTGCACCGACATATGTCTTTCTATGTCCTCTTATCTCTGCTTCATCTTTTACTCCGCCAAGACATATCCTTACATATTCTTTATTAAGGGCAGCCGCCACCGAACGTGCTATTGAAGTCTTTCCTGTTCCCGGAGGTCCTGCAAGACATAATATCGGAGCATCTGTATTAGAAGTTATATTTCTTACAGCAAGTGCCTCTATTATTCTGTCTTTAATATCTTTCATTCCATAATGGTCATTATCAAGCACTTTTCTTGCATTAATAATATCATTGTTATCCTCTGACATATTATTCCAAGGAAGTTCAAGACAATTCTCAATATATGTTCTTTCAACATTGACCTCTGATGAACCCTTAGATAAGTTCTTAAGCCTTTTTACCTCCTTATGAAGCTTATCCTTTACTTCATCAGAAGCATTAAGCTTATCTATCTTTTCTTCTAATTCATTAGTTTCAGAATATTCATCCTGCCCAAGCTCCTTATTAAGAATTTCAAGCTGTTCTTTTAATATATATTCTCTCTGGTTCTCATCTACTTTAGCCCTGACTTTACCAGATATTTCTTCTTTAATACTATACGCTTGCGTCAGCTCTATAAGTATCCCTGCAATATATTCATACATATCAAGTATATTATTCATCTCAAGGAACTTCTGACGGTCAGTATATTCCATAGGAAAATCACAGATTACACTGCTCATAAGTTCTCTGGCATTGTCAATCGCCAGCCAGTGATTAAGCATCTCCTTATTACATCTTGGATTAGCAGCCGCATATTGTCTTAATAATTCATTCATTCCAATGACAATAGCTTTATCTGATACTTTATCCGTTTCTTCTATAAATGTACTGCACTCCTGTACATCTGCATATATGTAATCACCCTCAGTATTAATGTCTGCGGCTACAGCCTTCTTAAGTCCCTCAACCTGCACTCTTACTAACTTATTAGGCATTCTTATAACCCGCTTAACAGAAGCTATAGTTCCTGTCATATATAAATCTTTAGCTGTAGGACTTTTAACTGCTGAGTCGGTCTGTGTCAACAGCAGCACCTTCTCATCATTTTCCATAGCAGCTTCTACTGCTTTAATTGATATTTTTCTGCTTATATCAAAATGTATGACCATGTCGGGTAACACGGTCATACTTCTTAACGCAATTACTGGTATTGTAATCATATTCATATTTATTGTGCTTTCTTAACTTCATCAGTTCTATACTCTATAACAGGCTTTCCTGTTCCCATAACTGCATCCTTAGTTATTGTACATCTTGCTATCGTTTCATCAGATGGCACTTCATACATAACTTCGTTCATAACAGCTTCTAATATAGAACGTAATCCTCTTGCTCCAGTCTTTCTTTCAAAACTCTTATGTGCAATAGCCTTAACTGCATCATCATCGAATTCCAGATCCACTTCATCAAGGCTTAATAATGCCTTATACTGCTTAAGTATAGCATTCTTAGGTTCTCTAAGAATTCTTACAAGTGACTCCTCATCTAATGAATCAAGTGCAACAACAACAGGTACTCTTCCTACAAATTCAGGAATAAGACCGAACTTAATAAGATCCTGTGGAAGTGCCTTATGGAACATCTCTCCAACATCTTCAGTTGCTGTCTTATCTTTAATCTGTGAATTAAATCCGATTGTACTCTGATCCATTCTTGCTTCTATAATCTTCTCAAGTCCGTCAAAAGCACCACCACATATAAAGAGAATGTTAGTTGTGTCAATCGGAATAAGCTCCTGCTGTGGGTGCTTTCTTCCTCCCTGTGGTGGAACAGAAGCAACAGTTCCCTCTAATATCTTAAGAAGTGCCTGCTGTACGCCCTCGCCGGATACATCTCTTGTTATAGATACATTTTCCGACTTCTTAGTTATCTTATCTATCTCATCAATATAGATAATTCCATATTGTGCCTTTTCAACATCATAATCAGCCGCCTGAATAAGCTTTAATAAAATGTTCTCTACATCCTCACCTACATAACCTGCTTCTGTAAGTGTTGTAGCATCTGCAATTGCAAATGGTACATTAAGAAGCCTTGCAAGATTCTGGGCAAGAAATGTCTTACCTGAACCTGTAGGTCCTAACATAAGAATATTACTCTTCTGAAGCTCTACATCGACATCTTTGGCTGATAATATTCTCTTGTAATGATTATATACAGCAACTGATAATACCTTTTTGGCCTCATCCTGTCCAATCACATAATCATCAAGAAATTCTTTGATTTCTTTAGGTTTTAAAAGGTTGATATTCATACCCTCAGCATCTTCCTGAATGTCTTCCTCATTTTCAAATTCTTCGTCAAGAATGTCAGCACATATTCCTACACACTCATCACATATATACGCCCCATTAGGGCCAGCTATAAGCTTCTTAACCTGATCCTGTGTTTTATTACAGAATGAGCATCTTAGCTTTTCATCTACATTTCTGCCTGCCATACTTCCTCCACAATTACTATAACAGCTTTATACACCTGATTAACAAATGTACCCACTGTATTATTGTCTGAACAAAGAGTCACTTTGTGACTCTTTGCGCGCCCATGTGGGCACGCAAGTGCATCTTCATCTCCACATGGGTCGCATCCCCGCGGAGCGTTTTTACTTTATAGGAAATGCAATTTCCTATAAAGTAAAAAACGGGACTGTGCGAAAAGCTACAGTCCCGTTAAGCAACTATCTCTTTTCAACAACACTATCAATCAAACCATATGCAACAGCTTCCTGTGCAGTCATATAATTATCACGTTCTGTATCTCGAGAGATTTCTTCTACTGATTTACCTGTATTAGCTGCAAGTATTTCATTCAATTTGTTTCTTGTCTTTAAAATGTTCTCTGCAACTATTCTGATCTCTGTTTCCTGTCCTCTTGCACCACCTGATGGCTGATGAATCATAATCTCAGCATTAGGAAGAGCAAGTCTTTTGCCTTTAGTTCCGCCTGAAAGAAGAAATGCTCCCATACTAGCTGCCATACCAATGCAGATTGTAGACACATCGCACTTAATGTACTGCATAGTATCATATATTGCAAAACCTGCAGACACAGACCCACCTGGGCTGTTAATATAAAAATGTATATCCTTGCTTGGATCTTCTGCTTCAAGGAATAACATCTGCGCAACCACAAGATTTGCAGACACATCTGTAACCTCTTCACCTAAAAAAATAATTCTGTCTTTTAACAAACGTGAATAAATATCATAAGATCTTTCTCCACGGCTGTTCTGTTCAATGACATAAGGTACAAAACTCATCTTAATCCTCATTTCTGCGCACAGATTATATAACATATTGCGCATACAAACCTGTGTCAAGTGCGCACTGACACAAATTCTGCATACAGACAGGCACCAGCTGCTTATATAACAGGGCATACAGGCAGCCTGCACTTAAATCCGTCTATATTGCTTTCGTATATTAATTATTAATTACTTCTCTACTACTGAGTTAACGATAACATCAACAGCCTTCTGGATTGCGATATCTTCCTTAATCTGCTTCTCTTCGTATTCACCCATAAATTCTTTAACTTTTTCGATTTCCATCTTGTACTGCTCAGCCATCTTGTTAAGCTCATCCTGGAATTCTTCTTCTGAAGCTGTAAGACCTTCTGCCTTAACAACTGCTTCAAGAACAAGTCTTGACTGAATTCTCTTAACTGCTTCTGGCTTCATATCTTCGATAATCTTCTCAGCAGTTACACCTGTATACTGGAAGTACTGTTCTACTGATAATCCCTGCATCTGTAATCTCTGAGCGAAATCTTCTAACATTCTGTTAACCTGTGTGTTAACCATAGCTTCTGGAATATCCATCTTAGAAGATTCGATAATCTTAGCGATTGCTTCGTCTTCCTTCTTAGCCTTAGCTTCGTTAGCCTTACGTTCTGCTATTGTCTTCTTTAAATCATCCTTGTATTCTGCAAGTGTATCAAAGTCAGATACGTCCTGAGCGAAATCATCATCAAGTTCTGGAAGAACCTTTTCCTTAATCTCGTTAACCTTTACCTTGAACATAGCTGGCTTACCCTTTAATTCTTCAGCGTGGTATTCTTCTGGGAATGTTACGTTGATTTCTTTCTCATCACCAATGTTCATACCTATAATCTGCTCTTCGAAATTATCAATGAATGAATGTGAACCGATTGTAAGTGGATAGTTCTCACCCTTACCGCCTTCAAATGCTACACCATCAACAAATCCTTCAAAGTCAATTGTTGTCATATCGCCATCTTTAACAGCTCTGTCTTCAACAGTAACAACTCTTGAATTCTTATCCTGAACCTTCTTTAATTCTTCTTCAACATCAGCATCTGTAACTTCTGTATCACACTTCTCTACTTCTACACCCTTGTACTGTCCAAGTTCTACTTCTGGCTTAACAGCTACAACAGCTTCAAATATGAAAGGCTTTCCAGCTTCAATCTGAACTACATTAATCTTAGGCTGTGAAACTATCTCTAATTCGCTTTCATCTGCTGCCTTAGCATAAGCATCAGGAATAATTGCATTAGCTGCATCTTCGTAGAAGATTTCTGTTCCGTAAAGCTTTTCTACCATCTTTCTTGGAGCCTTGCCTTTTCTGAAACCAGGAACACTAATCTTATTCTTATTCTTATTAAAAGCTGTATTAAGACCTGCTTCGAATTCTTCAGCTGTAGCCTCGATTACAAGCTTGACCATATTCTTTTCTTCCATATTCTCAACTTTAAAACTCATTGTTAATAATTCCTCCTTAAATATATATATGAAGTCTCTTTTCTATTCGTACAATGTACATACTAATGAATTGTATCACATCAGGTATTAATTTGCCAATATATTTTTTATAATTTATATTTATTTATGTTTATTTTAATATTTCGTCCTTGGCATCAGCTTCTTCCTTTGCATTATTATCATCATAATCATTCTTGCAGAAGAAGAACTTTCTTGTAGCAAATAACGCACATATAGATAATACACCTAATGCTGTGTTAAGTGCCGAATCATGATGTGTAACCATCTCCCTTGCTATTGCAAACATAAGCACTTCAACAACTGTTGCCGGCGTATGCTGTGATAACATCTTAATAAGCTCAACTCCAACCGCCAGCGTCATTATATCTGCAACAAAAGTTTCAAAGAATTCCACTGGTGCACTATCAAACATTCCGCCAAGATCAAACACAAACCTCACACACATAACTGCAACGACAACCACAAGAATTGCCGATATTATCCATTCAAGTATATTACATACTTTTCTGAATATTCCATTTACTTTGTTCTTCATATATCTCTGACCTTTCTATTTATTCATATTCCATTACTGGTATCCAAACCCGCAGTTTAGTCCAATAACCTGAACAACACTCATCCCTGCAATATATAAATTTAATTATATATCAAATTACAGGCTTTAATTTAAACAATATTAAGTATACGAAAAAATCCCACATATAGCAATACAACTTCACTTCAAAAAGCCCACAAAGACCATACGCTAGTCTTTGCGGGCTTCTTACTTATTTTAATAGTTTTATAAAATGTAATCTTTACTTACAGACTAAGAATTACAGATTAGTATATCCCATAAGATACTTATCAACTTCCCTAGCGCAGTCCCTGCCCTGTCTGATAGCCTTTACAACAAGTGACTGGCCTGTGTGGCAGTCGCCGGCAGCGAATACTCCTACTACATTAGTAGCGAACTTGTCTACATCTGTCTTTATGTTAGTTCTCTCATTAACCTCAACACCAAATGCATCTGTAAGATACTTCTGTGTTCCAAGGAAACCAGCAGCTATAAGAACAAGCTCACAAGGAAGTTCTTTTTCTGTTCCCTCAACCGGAACCATCATTCTTCTTCCTGTCTTCTCATCAACCCTAGATTCAAGCTGGACAGTTACAACCTTTTCAAGATTGCCCTTCTTATCCTTCTTAAATTCCTTAACTGTTGTTGTATATATTCTTGGGTCGTGTCCAAATACTGCTATAGCTTCTTCCTGACCATAATCAGTCTTGCAGACTAAAGGCCACTGTGGCCAAGGATTAGTATCTCTTCTTACATCTGGTGCTTTTGGCATCATTTCAAGCTGTGTTACCGACTTACAGCCGTGTCTTATACAAGTTCCGACACAGTCATTACCTGTATCACCACCGCCAATTACAATAACATTCTTATCTTTGGCACTTATATACCTGCCATCTGTAAGATCTGAATCAAGAAGACTCTTAGTTGTAGCTGCGAGGAAATCTACTGCAAAATGTATTCCATTGGCATCTCTTCCAGGTGCATTGATATCTCTAGGATTAGAAGCACCTACAGCAAGCACAACAGCATCATAATCTTCCATTATCTTCTTAGCTTTAATATTCTGTCCAATATTAGCTTCTGTTATGAATTCAATTCCTTCTTCCTTCATAACATCTATCTTTCTGTCAATTATATGCTTTTCAAGCTTCATATTAGGTATTCCGTATCTTAAAAGACCGCCTACCCTGTCAGCTCTTTCATATACTGTCACAAGATGACCTCTCTGGTTTAACTGGTCTGCTACTGCAAGTCCTGAAGGGCCTGAACCTATTACAGCAATTCTCTTTCCTGTTCTTGCCTTAGGTGGCTTAGGACCAGCAAGTCCATTGGCATATGCATGCTCAATTATAGCCATCTCATTTTCCTTAGTACATACTGGATCACCATTAAGTCCACAGGTACAAGCCTTCTCGCAAAGTGCAGGACATACACGGCTTGTAAATTCAGGAAAATTGCTTGTCTTATGTAATCTGTTATAAGCCTGCTCCCAGTTGCCCGTGTATACAAGGTCATTCCATTCAGGAATAAGGTTGTTAAGAGGACAGCCACTTGTCATTCCTTTTATATTCATACCTGACTGGCAGAATGGCACGCCACAATCCATACAGCGGGCACTCTGGCATCTCTGCTCAGCTTCTGAAAGTGGTGTATGAAATTCATTAAAATTCTTTATTCTTTCTTTTGGTGAAACTGCTTTAGCTTCCACACGTTCATATTCTAAAAATCCAGTTGGTTTTCCCATGATTATCTCCTTTCAAATACACATTTTCACAAATATGTACCAGCAGACTTATAATCTGCTAATACATATCTGTTATTGTACATTTCTATCTTACTTAGTTGCTGCATAAAATGCTTCAATCTGAGCCTGTTCACTGCTAAGACCTTTTTCTTCCATCTGAACAATCATATTAAGCATCTTCTTATAATCATGTGGCATAATCTTCTTAAACTTAGGAAGATATTCGCCAAAGTTGTCTAACACTTCTTTACCCTTCTTAGAATTAGTATAAGCAACGTGTTCTGTAATCATCTGCTTAAGTTCAAGTACATCATACTTGTTAGTTACAGGTTCAAGTGATACAAGCTGCTTGTTGACTCTCTTATAAAGTGTTGTGTCATCATCAAGAACATATGCAACACCGCCGCTCATACCTGCTGCGAAGTTCTTACCAGTTCTACCAAGTACAACAACCCTTCCGCCTGTCATATATTCACAACCATGGTCGCCAGTACCTTCAACAACTGCTGTTGCACCAGAGTTACGTACACAGAATCTCTCACCTGCTACACCATTGATAAATGCCTTGCCACTTGTTGCTCCATAGAGTGCTACGTTACCGATGATGATATTCTCATCTTCCTTATAAGATACACCTGTTGGTGGATATACAATAAGCTTACCACCTGAAAGACCTTTTCCGAAGTAATCGTTGCTGTCACCGACAAGTTCAAGTGTAAGTCCCTTAGGGATAAATGCACCGAAGCTCTGTCCGCCAGCACCTGTACATTTAACTGTATAAGTATCTTCTGCAAGGCTCTCACCAAATCTTCTTGTTATCTCTGCACCAAGAAGTGTTCCTAATGCTCTATCTGTATTAGTTACATCAACCTCAACACTTCTCTTCTGCTTCTTATCCATAGCATCCGAAAGCTTCTTAATAAGAATCTTCTCATCTACTGTCTTCTCAAGTTCAAAGTCATATACATTCTTCTTATCATACTTAATTGAAGAAGCTTCCTTAACATAAGGATTGTTAAGTATATTAGAAAGGTCAACCTTTGAAGCTCTTCCGCTTCCCTCTACATCTTCTCTTGCTTCAAGGAAATCTGTTCTTCCTACAAGTTCATCAACAGTCTTAACACCAAGCTTTGCCATATATTCACGAAGCTCCTGTGCGATAAATCTCATAAAGTTGACAACATATTCAGGCTTGCCTGCAAATCTCTTTCTAAGCTCAGGATTCTGTGTAGCAATACCAACTGGACAAGTATCAAGGTTACATACTCTCATCATTACACAGCCCATTGTTACAAGTGGAGCTGTTGCAAAACCGAATTCTTCTGCACCAAGCATAGCTGCTATTGCAACATCACGTCCGCTCATAAGCTTACCATCTGTCTCGATTATAACCTTATTACGAAGTCCGTTCATTGTAAGTGTCTGATGAGCTTCTGCAAGTCCTAATTCCCAAGGAAGTCCTGCATTATGTATAGAACTTCTTGGAGCTGCACCAGTACCTCCATCATAACCTGATATAAGGATAACCTGTGCACCTGCCTTGGCAACACCAGAAGCTATAGTACCAACACCTGCTTCTGATACAAGCTTAACTGATATTCTTGCATTCTTGTTGGCATTCTTTAAATCATATATAAGCTGTGCTAAATCTTCGATAGAATAAATGTCGTGATGAGGTGGTGGTGATATAAGTGATACACCTGGTGTTGAAAGACGTGTCTTTGCAATCCAAGGATATACCTTCTTTCCTGGAAGATGTCCACCTTCACCTGGCTTAGCACCCTGTGCCATCTTAATCTGGATTTCCTTAGCACTTACAAGATACTTGCTTGTAACACCAAAACGTCCTGAAGCTACCTGCTTGATAGCTGAACATCTGTTAAGTCCGTCAGCACCTACTGTAAGTCTGTCTTCATCTTCTCCACCTTCACCTGAGTTAGACTTGCCGTGAAGCATATTCATAGCAATAGCCATAGTCTCGTGTGCTTCCTTAGAGATGGAACCGTATGACATGGCACCGGTCTTAAATCTCTTAACGATAGAATCAACACTCTCTACCTGATCTATATTTATTCCCTTCTTAGGGAACTTGATATCCATAAGTCCTCTTAAGTTCTTAACGCCCTCTTCTTTATTAACAAGAGCTGTATATTCCTTAAATGTATTATAATCACCTGTACGTGCTGCAAGCTGTAAAAGATGTATTGTCTGTGGATTGTAAAGATGTTCTTCTTTTCCACTTCTCATCTTATGAGCGCCCTCACTGTCAAGAGTTGTATCTGTTGAAAGTCCAAGTGGATCAAATGCCTTAGAATGAAGTGTTTCCACATCTTCCTGAATATCCTTAAGTCCGATTCCTTCAATTCTTGATACAGTACCAGTGAAGTACTTATTAATTACATCTGAGTTAATACCAATTGCCTCAAATATCTTAGCACCCTGATATGACTGGATTGTTGAAATACCCATTTTAGCTGCAATCTTAACAATACCACTTATAATAGCATTGTTGTAGTCATCGACTGCTGCATAGTAATCCTTGTCAAGCATATTAAGGTCGATAAGCTCCTGTATGCTCTCCTGTGCAAGATATGGGTTGATAGCTGATGCACCATATCCTAAAAGTGTTGCAAAATGATGTACATCTCTTGGCTCACCACTTTCAAGTATAACTGCCATACTTGTTCTCTTCTTAGTCTGTACAAGGTAATGCTGTACAGCACCTACTGCAAGAAGTGATGGAATTGCAACGTGATTCTCATCAACACCCCTGTCTGAAAGGATAATGATGTTAGCACCTTCTCTGTGTGCCCTGTCAACCTCTACGAATATATGGTCAATAGCCTTTTCAATTGATGTATTCTTATAATATGTAATAGGAATTGTCTCTACCTTAAAGCCTTCAACTTTCATATTCTTAATCTTTAAAAGATCTGTATTAGTAAGAATAGGATTGTTAATCTTTAAGTTCTTACAGTTCTCTGGCTTTTCCTCAAGCACATTTCCATCTTTACCAAGATATACAGTAGTTGAAGTTACAATCTTTTCTCTTATCGAATCAATAGGTGGATTAGTAACCTGTGCAAATAACTGCTTAAAATAGTTAAATAAAGGCTGGTGTCTGTTAGAAAGCACCGCAAGTGGTGTATCTATACCCATAGCTCCAATTGACTCTGCTCCATTAAGTGCCATTGGAAGTATTGATGTTCTGAAATCTTCATATGTATAACCGAAAGCTTTCTGTAATCTTGCTCTTTCTTCCTTAGTATGTGTTGGAACTTTCTTGTTAGGAATCTTTAAATCACAAAGATTTATAAGATTGTTATCAAGCCATTCACCATAAGGCTGCTTAGTTGCATACTGCTCTTTAAGCTTGTCATCATCAATAAGCTCTCCCTTAACTGTATCTACAAGAAGCATTTTTCCTGGATGAAGTCTGTCCTTAACTTTAATTCTACTCTCATCTATTGGAAGTGCACCTACTTCTGATGAAAGAATAAGATAACCATCATTAGTAATATAGTATCTTGAAGGACGAAGACCATTTCTATCAAGAACTGCTCCCATAATATCTCCATCTGAGAAGAGGATTGAAGCAGGTCCGTCCCAAGGCTCCATCATTGTTGCATAATACTGGTAGAAGTCTTTCTTCTCCTGCTCCATAGCTTTATTATTGCTCCAAGGCTCTGGAATTGTAATCATAACAGCAAGTGGAAGTGGCATACCATTCATTACAAAGAATTCAAGAGTATTATCTAACATAGCTGAATCTGAACCGTTAGTATTAACAACTGGTGTTATCTTAGACATTTCATCTTCAAGATATGGAGAAACCATAGTTTCTTCTCTTGATAACATTCTATCTGCGTTACCTTTGATTGTATTAATCTCACCATTATGAACAATAAATCTATTAGGATGAGCACGTTCCCAGCTTGGGTTAGTGTTAGTTGAAAATCTTGAATGAACAAGTGCAATAGCTGACTCATAATCTTCATCTACAAGATCCTTAAAGAATGTTCTTAACTGTCCAACAAGGAACATACCCTTGTATACAATAGTTCTGCTTGAAAGCGAACAGACATATGTATCTTCTGCTGTCTGCTCGAATACACGTCTTGCAACATAAAGCTTTCTATCAAAGTCAATTCCCTTATTAACATCCTTAGGTTTCTTTACAAAGCCCTGCATAATGTATGGCATACAGTCAACTGCCTTTTTACCAAGTACATTAGGGAATGTTGGAACTTCTCTCCAGCCTAAGAACTCAAGACCTTCTTTTTCAACGATGATTTCAAACATCTTCTTAGCACGGTTTCTTGCAAGTTCGTCCTGTGGGAAGAAGAACATACCTACACCATACTCTCTTTCCTCACCAATCTTAATTCCAAGAGGTTTAACTGCTTTCTTAAAGAATTTATGTGATATTTGAAGAAGGATACCTACACCATCACCAGTCTTTCCCTCTGCATCTTTACCTGCTCTGTGTTCGAGGTTCTCAACGATGCTTAATGCGTCTGATACTGTCTGATGTGTCTTTACTCCCTTGATGCTTACAACTGCACCGATGCCACAGTTATCGTGTTCAAACTGTGGGCTGTAAAGTCCAGGCTGATTATTTTGATTTTCCATAGTCTGCTCATCCTTTCATATATAATCTGTAATGCAAGTCTTATCGTATGATTTGTATAATTAACAATCGTCTGATTTAACCTACAAATGTGGTAGACTTGTTTTTCTTGTGCTTAATATACTCCTATTTTTTTATCTTGTAAACTTTTTATTTGGTTAAATTATCAGATTATTCAATTATTTGTATTTTAATACATTATTATCTGACTATTTCATTAAATTAGCACTTAAAATATATTATACGCAAACATATTAATACATTTTATATATCAAGTCATCTTTCTATCAGCCCATATTCCAACATCACTTTATCATAAAATTTAAAATTGTGTCTAAATTGTTTATCTTTTAAGTTCCATTTTCTGCCCTTAAAACTAAAGTTGTAAAAAAATAAAGTGATAAAAGCCATATACCCTTGCTGATAGCTTTTATCACTTTAATTATTTAATATTTCGACATATTTTTTACAAACAATTATTAATTTAATTAACTTTATAAATCTGCTTATTAATTTAATAAATCTTTTTCTTCTTTTTTCCTTCTTTTCTTAACTATGAAATCCACCGCTTTCTGGCAGACTTTTAAGTTGACATTATTATGTATGCCTCCAAATTCTCCGTCAAGTGTCCACTTAACTTCTTCCTTTGACTCAAATGTTATATCCTTGGTCTTAAATGTATATACCATATCGCAGTCATCTATCTTCTGTGTTATAAAAGCATTAACTATTGCCTGTAAATCCATAGGATTCTTAATCTCCCTTATAAGGGTAACTTCAAACATTCCGTCCTGATAATCAACTCCTTCTGCTATAAGGCCTTTCATTCCGCCTATTGAGCTTGCGTTGCTAACCATTCCATATATAAATGAATCTTCCACATTAAGTTCATCGCTCTTAATCTTCATTCTGCAAGCCTTAAGATTAGATAATCTCTTAACACCCTCAATAACATACGCCTGATGACCTAACATATTCTTAAGATCCTGTGGTGTTTCGTAGGCAACATCTGTAAATGCACCAAAAGCTGCCACATAATTAAAATATTTATTGTCATTGGCAATTCCTATATCGCATGGAAAGCTTTCACCATTGATTATATTGCATGCAGCCCTGATCTTATCTGACGGTATTCCAAGACTCCTGGCAAAATCATTAGTAGAACCGCTTGGAATATAACCTATCGGTGGTTTAACTGTACTATATCCTGCTACAGCACTGACAATCTCATTAAGAGTACCATCGCCGCCACTGCATACAATAACATCATATCGTCCTTCATCAGCTTTAACTCTCTCAAATCCGTCCAGTGCTGCTTTCGTAGGATACACAGTAACCTCATAGTCCGCATTGGAGAATATCTGAATAATCTTTAACAAAGAATTCTTAATCTGAGCCTTACCAGAATTAGGATTGAATACAAAAAGCATTTTTTTCATAATAATCTCCATTCTTATCTAATCGCTTAAATTATATATAATTATATTATTAATAATAATTTACTATTATTATATTTATAATTATTTCATCTTAAATTATTCTCTTATCTGTCCCATTTATCGCAAAGTGAATTAATCTGGTCTGTAAACTTCGCAAGATCCTTATTCGCACCGCCCTCATTGTGTGCAATAACACTCATAAGTCTCTTACCAGCCGCAACAAGCCTGTCAAATACGCTCTTATTACGCTTATTAACTGTTGTTCTTCTGCTCTTCTTCTCCTTATTGCCCTCAGCAATCATCTGTCCTGTAATCAGGTCAAATGAAGTGCCGGTATATGGAGCATACGCATCAAAACCATATTCTTCTTTAAGACATTGTGTAAATTCTTCACACACACTGTCCTCACCGTGTACAACGAATACCTTTCTTGGCTTATTGGTAAATGCATTCACCCAATGAATCAGACCGTCTTTATCAGCGTGTCCGCTTGAACCCGGAAGCTGTGCAATCTCTGCTTTTACCTGAATTGGCTCACCAAATAACTTAATCTCGTCAATTCCGTCAACAATAATTCGTCCTGTTGTACCATTGGCCTGATAACCTACAAAAAGTATCGTACACTCTGGTCTCCACAGATTGTGCTTTAAATGATGTCTTATTCGTCCGGCCTCACACATACCAGATGCTGATATGATTACCTTAGGATTAGTATCAAAATTAATCATCTTGGACTCTTCACTTGATATGGCATATTTAAGCCCCGGAAAAGATAAAGGATTAATCCCCTGTCTTACAAGTTCAATCGCATCTTCATCAAAGCACTGCTCTACATTCTTACTAAACACCTCTGTAGCTTCAATTGCAAGAGGGCTGTCGACATACACATCAAAATCCCTGTCCATAAGTCCATCCGCTTTTATCTTTCTTATATGATATAAAAGCTCCTGTGTTCTTCCAACCGCAAATGATGGTATAACAACATTACCGCCTCTGTCAAATGTACGCTTGAATACTTTGACAAGCTCAGCCACATAATCAGGTGTTCCATTATGGCTTCTGTTGCCATAAGTTGACTCCATAACAACATAATCTGCATCTGCAACTGTTGCAGGGTCCTTGGTTATCGGCTTATGAACATTGCCTATATCTCCAGAGAATACAAGCTTTCTTTCAACCCTGCCCTCTGGTGTATCTTCTGATGCCCATACTTCAATACTGGCAGAACCAAGCAGATGTCCTACATCTCTTAATCTTATGCTCACATTATCATCAATCTTTACAATCTTCTCATATTCAAGACCAACGAACTGCTTCATAACCTCATATACTGCTTTTGCATCATATAATGGAATAAATTCCTTTAAAGTGCCATTAGAACGCTTAGCCTTTCTGTTACGCCACTCAGCTTCAAACATCTGTATATGTGCACTATCTCTTAACATTATGTCACATAGCTGTACTGTCGCCTCTGTACAGTATATCTTTCCCCTGAAACCATTCACATAAAGAAGTGGAATAAGTCCTGAATGGTCAATATGTGCGTGGGTAAGAAGCACATAATCAACATCACACGCTGGAATTGGAAGCTCCTGATTCTCATACACATCATTGCCCTGCTCCATTCCGCAATCAATTAAAATGTTCTTGTCTGCCACCTGTAGATAATGGCAGCTTCCTGTCACCTCGTGATCTGCTCCTAAAAATGTTATTCTCATAAGCATACCCCCAGTCCAATATTCAATTAACACAATCCTGTTTAATATATGAAACACAGCCTTCTTCTATGTTCTATATTTTGTTAGATTTATTATAACATTTTATTCATTCTTTGTATATTTAATATTAGAAAATATAACATCTGCATTTCTTGATACGAACATTCCTACATATACATGAGCCGGGTCAATTGCAGTAAGCTTAAAATCATATCCGCCTGTAATAACATCACCCTTTCCAAACTTAGCCGCATATCCGTCAGAAGAAGATGAAAGCATAAGCTCATACTCCCCACCTTCTTTTATAACCTCATTCGTATCTTTTCCAAGCACAAGCTGTCCGCTTCGTCTTGCAAATGTAGCTGTCGCCTTCTCACCCTTTGTTATAAATAATGGTGCGGCGGCAACATAATCTCCTAATATGTCAGGCATATTCTTATCAATATAGCAGTCATCTCTTACCATAAGCCCAAAAGATACCTGGTCATTAGCAAATATTTTATTAACCTTAACTGTTGCTGTAAGAGTAAAATGCTCTGTTATATCAACTTTTTTATAATACATAGCAATGCCGTCCGTTACAGCAGATATCTTGCCTCTGTTATTTCTGACAGCTATGTTCATATCTCCATTAGCATCTGTTCCAAGAGTAAAGTCTGTATCATCAACTTCTCCTAATACATCACCAAATACAGCCGCCTTGTACTCTCCATAATCCTTAAACAATCTGCTGTCTGGAAGCTTATCGCTGAATACAACTGGAACATAATCTTTATTAGATACAAGAAACTTTTCTTTATAATCTAATGGGTTGTTATCAATGTTCACAACATTTTCCGACAGACCACTTATATTAAGTTCTTTCACTGCTGACATTATCATATAAGCATTAACCCTTGCTCCCCATATGTTAGTATGTGTATTATCAACGCTCAGCTTATTATTAGATGGCCACGCATGAAGATATATTGTATTATCAGATCCTAACTTTTCATATTCATCCCTGGTAAGCTGTGTCATATCTATAACCGGAACGCCAACGGCTTTTCCTAATTCTCTTACTGCAAGTGCATAATCTCCGCCTTTATACTGTGCAACGTCCTGTGTAATATGAAGTTCTGTGGCTTTCCATTCGCCAGATGCACTTCTTCTTACAATAGGAGTACAAAGTATAGGATAACAGCCTGCATTCCTTGCTTTCCTGATATAATTAACATATAAAGTATTAGCAAATGTTCCTTCTGTCATATAGTCACCAACAGGACTTGTATATCTTTCCTTCTCTGTCTTTTCATCATTGTGTCCAAAACCTATTAAAAGATAATCACCCTGCTTCATTCCATTAATAAGCGTATTATATTCAGGCTCTGAAAGATAACTCTTACTGCTTCTGCCAGATAATGCAATGTTGACAACCTTGACATTATCATTAAGGTACTTATCAAGCATTGTTCCATAACCATATCTTGGATAGTAGTATTTATCCTCAAAACTGCTTACTGTTGAATCTCCTATAACCCATAATGTACTCATAATCCATAACCTCGATTTCCATTAATTAATATGTCCTGTTAAGGTAATCGCTGCGGATATGCTCCTCCATAGCTTTTACCTCTTTCTCAAATTCTCTTGCTGAATACAAAAGACAGCCTGCTCCACGGATAATAACCTGCTCAAGTCCATCTGATGTAGCAACTGTTATATTATATTTCTTTCCATTCTCATGTGCAAACTTTTCTATATAATGGTCTGCCGTTTCTGCCTCTTTCGTGTATACAACGTGAATATTATGATAGTCCATATATTCTTCATGATGTCCTGATACCCTGTAAGCATCAAATACAACGATAAGCTCACACTTCTTCATACCCTGATAATTGCACATTATATCAAGAAGCTTATCCCTTGCACTGTCCATATTAATTCTTGACAATTCCTCAAGCTCGCTCCACGCGTGTATTATATTATAGCCGTCTACAAGAAGATACGATATTGAATTTGTCTGCTTCTTAGACTGCGAAGCTTTATACTGTCCATTATTATAGCTTCCACTGCCAGAGGCTGTTACATATCTTCCCATTTCATCAGAGGCTTTTCTTTTAGACATCTTACGTCTTTCATTATCACCCCTGCTGTTAGCAAAGTACGTCTGTGCCAGTATTCTGTCGACTTCATCTGTTCCAATCCATTCATCAGATACCGTTCTTGCTGCTTCTTTTGGTGTGAGAACTACATTTTCATTAGTTCCCACTGGATTAAGCACGCTGTCAACGTGTGCATAATCTTTGACTTCATACCAAGGCACATTAAAACCTGAACCGTGCGCACAGAATACTGAATCTGCTGGATTTCTTGTATCTCTCTCGGCTTCATATCCGATTTGTTCAATAACCTCATCTGTATTATGACAAGGTCTGTAGCCAGACATTTTAAGTCTTAATACTCCCTTTCCCCTAGTGTACGCATTAACCTCTGCCTGATAGTTACCAACAGTGGCAACAGGACCAGCACCCTTTATTACTGCTTCATCACCATTATCGTTAATCTCAAACTGTGCACCCATTCTCTCAAAGTCAGTCATAGCCCTGCCTATATACTGTCTGTCAAGTATTAGAGTGAATTCATAAAATGGCTCAAGCAGTACACTCTCTGCCTGCATAAGTCCATTTCTTACTGCCCTGTATGTAGCCTGCCTGAAATCTCCGCCCTCTGTATGCTTGTTATGTGCCCTGCCTGCAACAACCGTTATCTTAACATCAGTAAGTGCTGAACCTGTAAGCACACCCTTATGTGTCTTTTCACACAGATGTGTATATATAAGCCTCTGCCAGTTCTTGGCAAGCATATCCTCACTACAATCAAGCTCATACTGCATACCGCTCCCAGCTTCACCCGGCTCTAATATAAGATGCACCTCCGCATAATGTCTTAAAGGCTCAAAATGTCCGATTCCTTCAACTTTATCAGCTATGGTTTCCTTGTATACAATGCTTCCTTCAGAAAATGTCACATCACAATCGAAACGTTCCTTAATAATATTCTGAAGGACTTCTATCATAACAGGTCCCATAACCTGCACATGTATTTCTTTAAAGCTCTCATTCCATTCAATGTGAAGCTGTGGTTCTTCCTCCTCAATCATCTTAAGTTTAGGAAGCATCATAAGCGGGTCTGTTCCTGCTGGAAGATTAATCTTATAATTAAGCACAGGGGATAACACCGGTGCATTATCATTATTCTCCCTGCCTAATGCCTGTCCTGCATAGGTGCCCTCCAGCCCTGTTATTGCACATATACTTCCACATACAGCTTCATTTACCGAAGTATACTTCTCACCTGAATATATTCTGATCTGGTTAATCTTCTCACCATTAATAAGCTGTTTAGCTTTAAGGCTTCCGCCTGTAACCTTAATGTGTGTAAGCCTTTCACCCCTGTCATCTCTTGATATTTTATATACTCTTGCTGACATATCCGACTGCTTATCATCACCATTTTCAGATACCTCACAATATTTATTCATAATATCAAGAAGTCTGTCCACTCCATCAAGTCTTAATGCAGAGCCGAATATTACAGGAAATACTTCTCTTTGGCTTATCATATTTCCTATAAGCTTATCATCAACAATGCCTTCATCTAACACCTGCTCTAATGCTTCTTCATTGCACACAGCAAGCTCTTCATAATCAAGCCTGTCAAAATCCACACATCCTGATGATAACTTATTCTTTAATTGTTCTAATATTCTATGCCTGTCTGTTCCCTGCTGGTCCATTTTATTGACAAATATAAACACAGGGACTTTTAATCTCTTTAAAAGTCCCCAAAGTGTCTCTGTATGTCCCTGAACCCCATCCATTCCGTTAATAACAAGAACAGCATAATCAAGCACCCAGAGCGTTCTCTCCATCTCTGCCGAAAAATCAACGTGTCCGGGTGTATCAAGCAATGTAACATCTAAATCTTTGTAGGTAAATACTGCCTGCTTGGAAAATATCGTTATTCCACGCTGTCTTTCATAATCATTATTATCAAGAAACGCATCTTTGTTATCTACTCTTCCAAGCTTTCTTATAGCTCCCGATGTATACAATATGCTCTCAGATAATGTTGTCTTACCTGCATCAACGTGGGCAAGCATACCTATAACAAGTTTCTTCACTACGTTTATCTCCAATTCAGTTATATATTTCCGGTCTTCTATCTCTGAATAATCCCCACGATAATCTGTCTGTCATATATTCATCTAAATCAAACTGTGCAACAAGTACTTCTTCTGTATCTCTTCCTGCTTCACATATGACTTCACCTGTATTATCTGTTATAAATGATGAACCATAGAACTTGAGTGAACTTTTCTGTCCACCATTTGCCTCGCAAGGGTCTACTGTTTCTATTCCAATTCTGTTAGCTGCCACCACAGGAACAAGATTACAGCCGGCGTGTCCCTGCATACACCTTCTCCAATGAGGCATACTGTCACATTCAAGTATAGGCTCACTTCCTATAGCTGTAGGATAGAATAATATCTCTGCACCCTTTACCGCTAATGCTCTTGCCGTTTCAGGGAACCACTGATCCCAGCATATTCCTATACCTATATTGCCAAACCTTGTATTAAACACCTTAAATCCTGTATTACCCGGCGTAAAATAGAATTTCTCCTGATAGTAATGGTCATCTGGAATATGTGTCTTTCTGTATATTCCAAGATTGCTTCCATCAGCATCAATAACCGTAACTGTATTATACAACACATTTATGTTTTTTTCATAAAAACTTACAATTATAACAACTCCAAGTTCCTTAGCAGTCTGTGTAAAATGCTGGACAGCATCATTTTCTTGTACGCTTTTGGCATAGGCGTAATATTCATATCTTCTCTCCTGACAGAAATACTGTCTTTCAAATAATTCTGGCAGAAGAATTATATTAGCTCCCTTTTTTACTGCTTCTCTTGTCATTTCATCAGCTTTTTTTATATTATCGCCGACATTATTACTGCACCGCATCTGAATTGCCGCAGCTTTTACTTTTCTGCTCATATTACCTCATTTCCGTGTCTGTCACACTAAAACCAATCTATAACCTATTACGCTTTGACTTCTTTTTATACCTTAATTGTGCCAGCAGCACTAATCTGTAACATATATACCACTTTAATATATCCTGTTATTGCGGTATCTGCTGTGTAATACAATGTATATTGCCTCCACCAACAATTATATCTCTTGCATACACACCAATAACCTCATACTCTGGCATAAGATTCTGAATAAGATCTACTGCCTGCTTATCTTTAACATCGCCAAACTGTGGAACAAGCACAATATCATTGGCTATATAGAAGTTAGCATAACTGGCCGCAAGCCGCTCTCCCGCTTCACGCATATCTTCTCCTGCTTCAAACACAAGACCCTTTAAATCATTATCAGTTATGCACACTGGGACATCCGGTATATGCAGTTTATGAACATTAAACTTACGTCCTCTGGCATCAGTTTCTCTTTCAAGCACCTTCATATCAGCCAAAGACATTGCATATTGAGGATCTTCCTCATTATCCGTCCACGCAAGAACTACATTAGCTGGTGAGGTAAATGCACACACATTATCAACGTGTTCATTAGTTTCATCATTATATATTCCATATGGAATCCATATAATTTTCTTTGCCCCCAGATATTTCTTAAGATTATGCTCAATCTGTTCCCTGCCCATATCTGGATTTCTTCCCTTACTTAAAAGACAGCTGTCAGTTACTATAACCGTACCTTCACCATCACTGTGTATAGAACCTCCCTCAAGCACAAACGGATTGGCATCATAGCAATCATATCCTGTCATATTACAGAATTGCAGAGCTGCTTTATCGTCCTTTTCCCAATTCTTGTAAAGTCCGTCATAATCGCCACCCCACGCATTGAATTTCCAGTTAATCCCACGTACATCACCTGTATGTCCGTTTTTTACAAACGTGGGACATACATCTCTTGCCCACGCATCATCTGTTTCGATGCAGACTACTTCAATATTCCAGGCAGCTTTAATATCTTCACTGGCTTTATTACATTCTCCTGTTACAGCGTCTTTTATTTTCATAAATCTTGCTTCTGCCTGTGCATAGTGCTTCTCATCTGCTAATATATACACTTTTTCGTGTCTGGATATTATATGTGCAATATCCACAAATACATTCTGTGCAGCTACAGCATTATAAGGCCACGAGCCTGTCCTTACAGGCCATATCATAATTGTAGCCTTGTGCCTGTCATATTCTGCCGGCATATAATAGCCATCTTCTATAGGTGTAGTATCTGTTATTCTCACGAAAGCCTCCACTTAAAATCTTCATAACCAAATTCTTTAATAACCCGCACTTCTTTATCTTTCATTACCGCTATAGCTGGAAGTGGTATTCCATTAAATGTATTATTCTTTACCATTGAGTATATCGCCATATCCTCAAATACAAGCCTGTCCCCTATATTAATCTTACTGTCAAACTTATAATCACCTATAATATCTCCTGCAAGACAGGTATATGAAGACAGCCTGTATACATTTTCTCTGTATTCTTTTTTATCTTTATACTTCATAATATCTTCATTTTCCTGAATATCTTTACCAGCAGTAACATCTTTATATTCTTTGATATTTTTAATTATCTGTGCCCCCCGAAGTGGTGGTGTATATGGCATTTCGAGGACATCTGGCATATGGCACGCGGCAGAAGCATCAAGTATAAGCGTTTCGATTCCATTATCAACCTTATCTAACACCTCTGTAACAAGATAACCGGCATTAAGAGCAACAGCCTCGCCCGGCTCTAAATACACCTGTACATTATATTCACTCTTTATGTGATTAACGCAGCCAATAAGTGTATCTATATCATAATCTTTTCTTGTTATATGATGTCCACCGCCCATATTAATCCACTTCATATTCTTCATAATATGCCCGAATTTATCTTCAACTGCTTTAAGTGTAATTGCAAGTGCATCTGAATTCTGCTCACAGAGAGTATGAAAATGAAGTCCCTCAACTCCATTAAGAACTTCCTCATCTGCCTTGTTTAACATATCAATAGTTACTCCAAGCCTTGAACCATACGCACAAGGGTCATATATTGCATTATCACCCTGCGTAGATATTTCCGGATTAATTCTAAGTCCTATGCTGATACCGCTTCTTATACATTTTTCCTTATAACGCATAAGCTGCCCTATGGAATTAAATATTATATGGTCACATATTTTTACAAGTTCATCTATATCCTTTTCTTTGTAAGCAGGAGCATAGACGTGATTTTCTTTATTCATCTCTTCCCTGCCAAGCCTTGCCTCATACAATCCACTTGCTGTTGTGCCACTTATGTATCTGCCAATTAACGGATATTCATAAAATGCTGAAAATGCTTTCTGTGCAAGCAATATTTTACATCCTGTTTTGTCTTCAACATATTTTAAAATTTCAAGATTATGAACCAGAATATTCTCATCTATAATATATGCTGGTGTTGTAATATCATCTATTGTCATCAACTCTTATATCCTCTATTCTACAAGCTGTGGATTTTCCTCAACTACCCAAGGAAGTCCCCATTTATTAAGTGCTTCCATATATGGATCAGGATCAAATTCTTCCACATTGTATACACCTGCTTTATTCCACATTCCTGTGACAACCATCATTGTTCCTATCATTGCAGGAACTCCTGTTGTATATGATATTGCCTGTGATTCAACTTCCCTGTAACATTCCTGATGGTCACATACATTATAAATATATATTGTCTTTTCTTTTCCATCCTTTCTTCCCCTGAATATACAGCCAATGTTAGTCTTTCCTACTGTTCTTTCTCCCAGTGTAGCAGGATCTGGAAGAAGTTCTTTTAAGAGCTGTATAGGAACAACTTCAACACCATTGACTTTTACAGGGTCAGTTCTTAACATTCCAACATTCTCAAGACATTTCATATGTGTAAGGTAGCTCTGTCCAAATGTCATAAAAAATCTTATTCTTTTAACTCCCGGAATGTTTTTAGCAAGCGATTCTATCTCCTCGTGATGTAAAAGATACATATCCTTCATTCCAACCTGTGGAAAATTATATTCTCTCTTAATAGACATAGCTGGTACTTCTACCCAGTGTCCATCTTCCCAATATGAGCCAGGTGCTGATACTTCTCTTAAATTAATCTCTGGATTAAAATTAGTCGCAAAAGGATAGCCGTGATCTCCGCCGTTGCAGTCAAGAATATCAATTGTGTCTATTTCATCAAAGTAGTGCTTAAGTGCATATGCTGAAAATACACTTGTTACACCAGGATCAAAGCCCGTTCCTAAAAGTCCCATTATTCCAGCTTCTTCAAATTGCTTCTTATAATTCCACTGCCAAGAATAATCAAAATAAGCTGAAAAACCTTCTTCCTTACATCTTTTTTCATATATAGCTCTCCACTCAGGATCTTCGGTATCTTCTGCTTCATAGTTAGCAGTATCAATATAATGCACCTTTGTCTTAAGGCAGGCATCCATTATTGTTAAATCCTGATATGGAAGTGCAAGGTTAAGCACTGCCTCTGGTTTATAGCTTTCAATAAGCTTCACAAGTTCTTCTACATTATCTGCATCAACCTTTGCTGTTGTAATTACTGTCTTTGTATCAGGCTGTAATTTATCCTTTAAAGCATCACATTTGCTCTTAGTCCTGCTTGCTATACATATCTCTGTAAATACATCACTGTTCTGACAGCACTTGTTAATTGCCACTGTTGCAACTCCACCACAACCTATTATTAATACTCTGCTCATAATTATCCTCCATTCTTTAAGCCCTGTTTATTAATTATCTTAACGCTTTCTTTTTAAACACTGTCTATTACTCTTTTCAGGCTTTCTTCTCATTTTCTTCTTCTTCAAGCATCTGTTCTACATAACCCGGAAGCATAAATGCTCCCCTGTGAAGATTAGTTGTATAATATCTTGTCTTTATACCTAACTTCTTCCATTCCTCCGGTCTGAAATCATCAAGCGGATGATATTTCTTGGAAGCAAATCCAAACAGCCAATAGCCTGATGAACAAGTTGGTATATGTGCCTGATATACACGGCTTACAGGAAATGCCTGATATGCCTTTCTGTGCATTTTCACACATTCATCTTTATCTTCTGAATAAAACGGACTTCCATGCTGATATACCATAATGCCATCACTTTTAAGTGCTTTATAACAGCTTCCATAAAATTCTTTGGTGAATAAACCTTCTGTATATCCAAATGGATCTGTCGCATCATTAATTATCAGGTCATAATCACCCGTCTTATTTCTTAAAAATCTTAATGCATCCTGAATATACACATTAACCCTGTCATCATCCAGTCCACAGGTAAGCTCAGGAAAATGCTTTCTACATACTTCAACAAGCATTTCATCCGGTTCAACAACATCTATTCTTTCTATACATTTATAATTGATAAGTTCTCTTGCAACTCCACCATCGGCTCCACCAATTATTAATACATTCTTTACATCAGGGTGGACTGCCATCGGAATATGGGTTACCATCTCATCATATATAAACTCGTCTTTTTCAGAAAATAGTATCTCTCCGTCTAATGCAAGAAATTTACCAAATTCATCTGAAACAAGCACATCAATCCTCTGACAGTCACTCTCCACCGAACACAATTGTTCTTCTATTCTCATTGAAAGCTTCACATTGCTTGTATGAAGCTCTGAAAACCACATCTCCATATTAAATAATCCTCATTTCCTGTATATACTTTCATATGGCTCTTCCACAATTATCTGTCTATACCAGAACCTTTAATTTATTAACGCTCTTGTCTTCTGTTCCCTGCATTGAACAGCCTTTTTCTTTAACGTACAGAATATACTGTATAATCTCGTCCGTAATCATCTCTCCCGGTGCTAATATCGGAATTCCCGGAGGATAACACATAACAAATTCTCCTGATATTCTTCCCTCAGTCTTCTCAACTGGCAGGGATTCCTTGGCAGAATAGAAAGCTTCCTGAGGTGATCTGGCTACTATTGGACTTATGAATTCTCCGCTTAACATTCCAGTACTGTCTTTTTTATATATTCTGGCTATATCTGCCAGAGCTCCGACAAGTCTTTCTATATCCTGTAATCTGTCTCCGATAGATATATAAGCAAGGATATTGCTTACATCTCCGAATTCTATCTGGATATCATATTCATCTCTTAACAGATCATATACTTCAATTCCAGCAAGTCCCAATCCAAGCGTATGAACTGACAATTTGGTGACATCATAATCATATACGCTTGTTCCATTAACAAGTTCTTTTCCATACGCATAGTATCCGCCTATTTCATTAATCTCCCTGCGTGCATATTCTGCCATATCCATTACCTTTGCAAATGACTCTTCACCCCTTAAGGCAAGATTTCTTCTTGAAATATCAAGACTGGCAAGCAAAAGATATGAACCACTTGTCGTCTGCGTAAGATTGATAATCTGTCTGACATAATCAGCATTAACACCTTTATTCGTAAGAAGTATCGAACTTTGTGTTAAAGAACCACCCGATTTGTGCATAGATACTGCCGCCATATCAGCCCCTGCTGCCATAGCAGAAACTGGTAATTGCGGCTGGAAATATAAATGTGTTCCGTGTGCCTCATCAGCTAACACTTTCATTCCGTGTTCGTGTGCCAGCTTCACTATTGAACATATATCAGAGCATATTCCATAATATGTAGGGTTATTTACAAGCACTGCAACCGCATCAGGATTTTCTTTTACAGCTTTTCGTACTGACTCCAGATTCATACCAAGTGAAATACCAAGCTGATGATTAACCTCCGGATTAACATATACAGGAATTGCACCGCATAACACTAAAGCATTAATGGCACTTTTATGCACATTCCTTGGAAGTATTATTTTATCTCCTCTCTTACAATTCGATAATATCATCGCCTGCACAGCAGATGTCGTTCCACCTACCATAAGAAATGCGTTCTCTGCACCAAATGCCCTGGCCGCTAATTCTTCTGCATCCCTTATAACTGATACCGGATGACACAGATTATCTAATGGCTTCATAGAATTAACATCTATTCCAACACATTTTTCTCCTAATAATTCCACTAATTCAGGATTGCCCCTTCCTCTTTTATGACCCGGAACATCAAATGGTACTACTCTTTTTCTTCTAAGCTTTTCCAGTGCTTCATATACTGGTGCTCTTGTCTGATCATTAGACATCTCCCTTACCTCACATACATTAAAAATAATTTCTTTAAGCACTGCCAGAAAATTTCCATAATTATGTAAAATCTTATAATTAAACTTCATAAACAGTGCAGTTTTTCTTAATCACACAAAGCTTCCTAAATTACACAAAAAAGGTGGCAGTGCTTACACACTTACCACCTTATTAGTCATAATATAATATCAACATCATTACATTAAAATATATCTGTAACTATACAATATAATGTCATAATATATACGAAATCAGCGAATATATTTCATAGACGACTTGTCTATGTCATACAAATATGCGTCACTCTTTATTGACCGTTTCACAAGATGATGTGCTTGGCACAGATTATAAAGTAATCAACTTAAAAAACAGAGCTTAATGCTCAATCAATAATAATAATGTGGTTCTACCACACCGGCAACCGACCCGCCTGTCCGTTAGGCTTAACTTTATCCTGATATGCTGTATAACTACTGCACACCTAAGATACAAGTGGTCATATTTGTATGAAATCATATACTTCCTGACTCACACGAATAAATAATATCATATATTAATGTTATATGTCAATTATTATCTGACAATCTTTTGTCTATCTTTTATCTATTTATAATATTCCTACAGCTTTCTTAGCCAGCCTGTCGGCTTCCTCATTACCTTCAACACCTGAATGTCCCTTAACTTTAACAAAATTAATGGCTATCTTATCTTTTACTGACTGCATATAATCATAATAAGCTATAGTACCTTTCTTATTACGCTTCCACTCTCCAAGTGCCCACGCTCTTATTCCCATATAATCAAAATATATATCTACACTTTTAACGCCAAGTTCTATTGCTTTCTCTACTGCCGCCATACTTCCAAGAATTTCACCGGCTACATTACGCATTGAAGCCATTTCACTATCACTGCCACTTCCTGTAATGATATATTTTTCATTATTATATACAAGAAATCCGCCATATCCATAGACACCCGTTACTATATTAAAAGAACCATCAACATACGCATAGCTCTCACTCTGGACATCATTATTCTTAAGCCTGCCAATATATTCAAGAGCTTCCTGTTCAGTTGTAAAGCTTTTATATTCAGCTCCGGCATATTGGAACACCTGACTTTTACATTCATCCCATGTTCTATATATTCCTGTATTTCTGCCTTTTCTTACTGCATAATATTTAGCCGCCATTATCAACTGCCTTTCTGTTAATCTTAATACACTCTTATAACACCAGCTATATTCTTAACTGCTGAAAGTCCCTTAAATACAGCCATAGCATCATTAAAGTTCTTCTCAAGAACTTCTGCTGTTATAATAACAAGTTCAGCAACTCCGTCTTTGCCGCTCTTCTGAACTACCTGTGCTATGCTTACACCGCTGTTACCAAGAACGCTTGCAATATTGGCAAGAACGCCCTGCTTGTCTGCAACTTCAAGTCTTAAGAAGAATTTGCTCTTAGTATCTGTTATATCCTTCACTTCAAGATTCTTATAACAGCAACAGCCAATTCTTCCGCAGGAATCGTGTACTATATTTCTGCATACATCAATTATATCACCTACAACTGCACTGGCAGTCGGCATCTGTCCTGCACCTCGTCCCATAAACATTGCATCATCCATAGCCTTACCGTGTACAAATACAGCATTAAAAGCATCATTAACATTTGCAAGAGGATGATTATTAGGTATGAGCATTGGGTGAACCTTTACTTCAATTCCGTCCTCTGTATTCTTGGCAGCTTGTCTGCAACTTCAAGTCTTAAGAAGAATTTGCTCTTAGTATCTGTTATATCCTTCACTTCAAGATTCTTATAACAGCAACAGCCAATTCTTCCGCAGGAATCGTGTACTATATTTCTGCATACATCAATTATATCACCTACAACTGCACTGGCAGTCGGCATCTGTCCTGCACCTCGTCCCATAAACATTGCATCATCCATAGCCTTACCGTGTACAAATACAGCATTAAAAGCATCATTAACATTTGCAAGAGGATGATTATTAGGTATGAGCATTGGGTGAACCTTTACTTCAATTCCGTCCTCTGTATTCTTGGCAACACCTAAAAGCTTGATTACATAGCCAAATTCCTTGGCATACTTAATATCATCTGCTGAAATCTTAGTAATACCTTCTGTGTATACATCAGCAAATGTTACTCTTGAGTTAAATGCAATAGAAGCCATAATAGCTATCTTTCTTCCTGCATCGTATCCTTCCACATCTGCTGTCGGGTCTGCTTCTGCATAACCTAACTCTGTAGCCTTTGCCAAAGCTTCTTTGTAGTCCATTCCACTCTCTGTCATCTTAGTAAGAATATAATTAGTCGTACCATTAACAATACCCATAATCTCTGTGATATGGTTACCAGTCATACTCTGCTTTAATGGTCTGATAATTGGTATTGCACCAGCTACAGCCGCCTCAAACTGAAGGTCTGCTCCTGCTTTATTAGCCGCATTGCCAACTTCCTCTCCATACTCAGCAATAAGATCCTTATTAGCTGTAACAACCTGCCTGCCAGCCTTAAGCGCCTCAAGAACATAATCCTTAGCTGGATGAATTCCACCCATAAGCTCAACAACAATGCTGATATCCTTGTCATTAATTATATCTTCCCACTTATCTGTAAGAATTTCATCTGGAATACCTTCTCTTTTCTTAGATAAATTTCTTACAAGAACCTTCTTAATAACAAGTGTTGCTCCTGTCTTATGCTTTATCTCATCACTCATAGCCTCACATAATTTGTATGTTCCAAGTCCTACTGTTCCTGCTCCAAGTATAGCTGCGTATATTACTTTATCCGACATTTTAATTATTTCCTCCATATTTTTACATTTATAAGGCCTGGCTGCCGCCACAGCAATATAATTTCATTATAATAATTCATTAATAACAGCAGTTACGATTACCACTTCAATAATTGTATTAATCTTAATTATGCCAGAGACAAATTCTATTCCGCCTCCCGACAATACACTATCCTCTTAAATTCTTAATAAACGAAGATATTCTTATAATAGATATAAGGTCACTCAGGCCCTCAACCATAAGCACAATTCCAACAAACATCATAAGTACAGTTGATGAACCAAATGGGTTAAATAATGCAACAACACCCATAACAACCATTAATGCTGCAACAATTGCCTCTATCCACCAGCGCTGTGCTTCCATATGATAGAATTCTATTGCATACTGAAGCTTTAATATACCGTCAATAATAATTATTATGGCAATAGCTGTTCCAAAAAATACTGCAATAGCTTCTGGTCTCATAACAAAGAATATTCCAAATGCAAGTAATGATATACCCTGTACAAGTCCGAATGATACGAATACATCTTCCCTTGACATTCTGAAATATGTCATAAGCCTTAACACTCCCCATACGCATAATGCAATTCCTACTGCCCTGCATATGATAATCTGTGATACCTCAGGAAATATTGTAAGGAAAAGACCTAACACAAATAACGCTATTGATATAATTATAAGTTCGATTTTAATTCCCCTAATCTTTTTAATCATAATGTGCCTCCATTCCTACACCCATCAAAGGTGCATATTAATATTATTAGTATAGCACAGCAAAGTATTCTTTAGCAACTTACTATATAACTACGGCAATAATTATAATGCAAAAATACCTTTCTGTTGTTAAGGATTGTCCCTGCAACAGAAAGGTATTCTTATCTTCATATAATCATTGTATTTTGTTGTTTTATCTTTTGATACTTAATGTATCCATATATATCAATATCTATATATAATTATCACAATACTGATATATTAACCCGCATATATTATGCTCTATCCATAGCCTGTTCAAAATCTCTAGTTCCTGCAAAGATTTCGTTCTTGTATGGATTCTTCTTCTGTTCAATAGCTCTCTTAATGATAACTGAGATACAGATTACGTTAGCTACTACTGCAAGAATAGCCATTACACCCTGAGCAACTGGATATGCACCTGCGGCATTCATCTGCTCTAATGTATAATGTGTAAGTTCCATTCCTGACTTAGCTCCTGTGTACTTGTAAAGGACTGGAAGTGTAGCAAATATTCCGTCAACCTGGAATAATGGAAATACCTGTGCGAACATACACCATATTGCAAGTGTATTAGCACGGTTCTGAATCCAGCCACCCTTGTTCCATAACGCATTAGCAAATGTAGGAGCAAGAAGTAATGCAACACCACAATACCAAGTATGTGTTGGAAGGTTGTTATATGTATATGTGAAGTTCCATATATCATATGCAACAATGAACCATATTGTCATATCTGGCCATAACATATCATCCTGCTTCTTTGATGAGTAAATCCCCCACCAGCCTGTCATACAGAAGATATTGATTAAGCCTGCGATACCGTTAAGCCAGTTCCACCAGCCACCGTAAAGCCATACACCCTCGTTAGAGAACCACCAGCCGCCATTAATTCCACCTTTGATTGCTGATTCAAAATCACTACAAACAGCGATAAGAATATTAATGGCAACGATTAAGAATGGGAATACTTTAAACCATTCTGTCTTACCTATGCTCCACTTATACTTAAGCATCATAAATCCGATACAGCCTGCTGTAGCGGCATAAAGCTTAGCATAATGGAACCATCCATTCATATATCTATATGTAGTATTATTAAGTGCCCATGAAGCACCCTGTGCAGCTCCTATCTGGATAGCCACAAAATAGATTGTAAGTGCGATTGGAATTATAATAAAGAATAACAATCCACCAAATTTAGAACGTCTTGCAAGTTCGTTACAGATAACGAGTCCTGCAAAGACAAGAACACAGCCTAATAACTGGTAAATGGCACCTTCGCCATAAATCTGAAACAACATATTACACGCCTCCGATCAAATAATTGATTATATGTTATCAATATTTTACAACATTTTAATATTTTTTTCAACAATTTAATCGTTTTTTCGTATAATTTTCGATAAATTTATAACAATCATTTTGTACATCCAAATACTTTTATTCTTCTATTTTCATTTTCTCTGATGTAATTCTAATATTGCCAACAGCTTCTTTAACCTGCTTTGCATACTCAAGGTTCTGTTCACTCATATTATGTACCTGCTCGGCATTGACTGTTACTTCCTGCGTAACTGCTGATAACTGTGAAATATTCTCTACAATCTTATTATTAGAGTCTGAAAGACCTGCTATTTCTTTATTAACAACATCAATATGCTCTATAAGTGTTTCTATATTCTTGTTAAGCTGTTCAAATGTATGTGCCGCTTCAATTATTCTCTCGCCCTGCTCTTTAGTTGCCTCAACGGAAGAATTAACAGATACAACAACTTCATCTGCATTATCATTAAGTTCATTAGTTATCTTAGTAATATCTTCTGTAAAATTCTTTGTCTGTTCTGCTAACTGTCTTATCTGCTCAGCAACAACCGCAAAGCCTCTTCCTGCTTCACCAGCTCTTGCACTTTCAATTGAAGCATTAAGTGCTAAAAGGTTAGTCTGGCTTGATATATTAAGTATCATTCCAGCAATATTTTCCACGTTCTTAGTCTTTTCCTGTAATCTCTGCATAGACTCAGTAACAGACTTATTAGTATCTGTTATCTGATCAGACTGCTTTCTTAATTCGTCCATAACAACAATATTCTTCTGTATACTGTCGTTAGAATTAACAGCCAGCTCAACCATCTGATCAGAAGCCTTTCCTGTATGTTCAATAGCCTCCTGTATAGTTGTTGTCATACTGCTCTGCTCTTCTATGCTTGTCGCTGTCATATTAGTTGCCGCAGATATCTCTTTCATACTGTTAGTTACTGTATTAGTTGTATCAACGAGTTCATTGATAAGCTTATCGCTCTTCTTAGTTTCATTGCTGACAACACCTGATACCATAATTATATTATCTAAAATCTCTTTTATTCTGCTATGTTCATCTTTAGCCGAATTAACAGCATCATCATTAAACAGAATTGTTAATTTACCAACTTCCAATATAACAACACCTATAAGCACTATCATAAATATTGAACATACTGCATTAACGTCCTGTCCATATATTCCCTTTGAAGCCTGCACAGCAGTTACAATTATGTATAAAATCAACATTCCTGCCGCAGTTCTTTTCAACGACTTCTTCTCATAATAAGGAATCTGAAGTATAAATATTCCAAGAATAGCATAACTGATAAAGCTTGCATCTGTCTGCACACCAATTAACAGATATTCTATTCCAATCTCAATAGTTGACATAACCTTTAAATATCTTGTCGCTGTATTCTTTCTGTAAACTATGACATTAACAGCTGCAAATACAGCAATAAGTGCTGTGTTACAATACACAACTACTGATGGAATATTGTGATTAAACTGCTTCATCCACAGATAAAAAAGAAACATCAAACCAAGTAGAGAAGTCGCCACTATATAGAACCTATTCATTCTTCTGTTTCTTTCACTCACATCTGTGTATTTATATTTATCCTGCATTAAAAAAATACCTCCTCCGTATGTTACTATCTTTAATAGTACCACAAAAGGAGATATTTTTCTATAGTTTTATAATTATTGCAATTATTTCTCACTTTTATATCAGCTTTGTAAGCTTCTTATACATATCCTCAACAATCATTCTTATATCACGGCCCTCCTGAACAATTGTTATATCTGCATATTTCTCATAGAGCCTTTTTCTGTCCTCAAAGATTTCTTCTACTGTAGACTTGCCGTTGGATACAACACCTCTTTCTTTAAGGCTCCCTAATCTGCTCTCAAGCTCTTTTTCTGAAACTTTTAAATATATAACTGTTCCTATCTGCTTAAAATGCTCCATAGCCTCATCTCCATATACAGCACTTCCACCTGTTGCTATAATTGTATGCTCTGGAGATATTAAACAATTCACATCATTCTCAATCTTAATAAAGCCAGTATCGCCATTTTCTTCTATAAGCTGCTCAAGCGTCTTTTTATATGTATCCTGAATCACAATATCAGAGTCTATAAATGAATATCCTATCTTCTTGGCAAGTACAACTCCAAGTGTGCTTTTACCGCTTCCCGGCATACCTATAAGTATAATATTGTTCTTTGACATTTTACTCCTCGTTCCTTCCTGCAACTTAACTCAGCGTTACAGTACTATTCTCTATTCGTCTTTACTGTCTATTATCATCTGCAAAATGCTGACTTCTTTCATTACATCATCTAAAAGATTATTAATATTCCTGCTTCCATTAATAGTCTTATTACTGAGTTCCTGTGTATTCTCTGTGTTGGCAAGAAGCTCTTCACTGAATGCACTAAGGCTTTCTATCTGCTGTGTAATCTCATTGTTGCTTGTTGTGATATTATCCATATAATTGTATTCTTCGTCTATCTTTACCTGAATATCCCTTATGTCATCTCTTATCGCATCAAATGATTTCTTTGACTGGTTCACTAATTCCATCTGGTTCTCATTGGCCGAAAGAAGATTATTAACACTAAACCCAGCTTTCTCAGCCTGCTCTGCCAGTGCTACGATAATATTCTCTATCTCCTCTGTTGACTTTTGTGTCTCCTCTGCAAGCTGCTTAATCTGCTGTGCAACTACTGCAAAACCTGCTCCTGCCTCACCTGCTCTCGCAGCTTCTATGCTTGCATTAAGTGCAAGGAGTGCTGTCTGTCTTGTAATTCCGTTAATCATTCCAAGAATCACTTTAGCTTCTTCTGTCTTAGCTGTAAGCTCATTCATAGCACCACTTACATCACTGCCAATATCACTGCTGTTCTTTGATACATTTTCAAGCTGTTCCATATTGATATTGCCTGTCTTAGTAATATCTGTTGTTGTATCGAACTGCTTCTTGATATCCTCAATAATCGTTCTTGCATTCTCTGTAAGCTCCCCAATACTCTCTGTCATCTCAAGCTGGTTCTGCACTGTTCCTGCAAGCTCATTAGCACCTGATACCATCTGTGATACTGCAAGCTGGCTTCCTTCCGCCTGTTCCTGCATATTCTTTGACTCATCATTGATATTGTCAATCTCTTTGCAGAGGTTATCATTAGCTTTGATTATCTTATCAAGCATATCATCAGTCTTAGCCTTCTCTGCTTCAATTGTCTCAAGCTTATAAGCTGATATATGTCCAAGTACATCTGTTGTAATATAAGAAAATGCTACAACAAGTGTCATAAATGCAATCTGTATTTCATAATCAACCATATCACTGCTTGTTATTCCAACATTAACATATTGGATAATAATATATACAATATTAATAAGTGCACTTGCAATACCAACCTTTAAGGTATACTTTTTATCTGCAAACATAGATATTGCAATTATCATAGGAATTGCATAAGTAAATGAAAGAATACTTACTGATGTCCATAATACAAAGGCATATAATATTCCATAGCCTATTGCCGTAATTGACCTGACTATTTTACTCTCAGCATTTTTCTTATATGCGAATGCTGCCATAATAACCGGCACAATAAGAATAATCGAAAATACAAACACATATCCTGCCGTTCTATTTCCCTTAACAAGTTCCATTATATATGCCGCCAAAAGTACCATTGATATAATCAAGTAGCACTGCAGCAACTTTTTATTAACATAGCTTTTTTCGTTTAAATTGTTACCATCCTTAGTGTCTTTAGCCATGAGAAAATCCTCCATATTAATTGGCGTGAAGTTAAAAGTTACCAGTTAAGTTTATCTGTCTGCAGGAATTATAAATATCCATATAAGCGAGCTTATAAGCAGCATCATCGGATAGAAAAGAACCGGAAGTATCTGAAATGCTGACATCTCATAACCAAGCTCATTAACCGCTGATATAGCAACAAGCATCTGTGCTCCATAAGGAATAATCCCCTGAAATACACACGAAAATGTATCAAGAAGTGAAGCTGCTTTTCTATTGGATATTCCATAATCTGCTGACATCTCCTTAGCAATTGGATTAGCCATAACTATCGCTACTGTATTATTCGCTGTTGCAATATCCATAGCCCCGACCAGAAGCCCCATACCAAGCTGTCCGCCTTTCTTTCCTTTAAAGGTTCTTTTAACCCAGCCTAAAAGTGCCGTAAATCCGCCATATTCCCTTATTAAGGCACACATAGCAGACACAAGAATGGCAACCATACAGGTTTCAAACATTCCAGATACGCCCGAACCCATACTTGTTATTAATTCAAATACACCAATATGACCTGTCACAAGCATAATAAATGTTCCTGTTACAATTCCTATCAGCAGCACAACGAATACATTTATTCCTGCTATTCCACCAATAAGCACGAATACATATGGTATTACCTGAACAAGATTATACTCGTGTGTTACTCTTCCTGAAATATCTGTTCCAAATGAAAGTATAAGTATAATTACAAGTGTGACAACCGCTGCCGGAAATGCAATCCAGAAGTTCTCCCTGAACTTGTCTCTCATAGCACAATCCTGTCCATTGCACGCCGCAATTGTTGTATCTGATATAAATGATAGGTTATCACCAAACATCGCACCGCCCATAACAGATGCAACACATAGTGCCATATTAAATCCAGAAGCCTCTGATACCGCAGCCGCAATCGGTGTTATAAGCGTTATCGTCCCAACTGATGTACCCATCGCTGTTGACACAAAACATGCAACAATAAAAAGCACTGCAACTGCAAACTTAGCTGGTATAAGATTAAGCATAAAATATGCCACACTTTCTGCACTGCTTCTTCCAACAACACCTACAAACACACCTGCTGTCAGGAATATAAGAAGCATAGTTATAATATTCTTATCAGCAAGCCCGCCTGCCATAATCTGTAACTTTTCATCAAAAGATACATCTCTGTTCTGTATACACGCTACAAGTATTGCCGCAAGAAATGCTACAATAATAGGTATGTTATAAAATCCCATTGGTATCTTACATATATATTCAAATATAATGCCAAGTCCAAGGTATAGCACCAGAAATACTAAAACCGGCAATAATGCTGTTGCATTAGACTTTTTCAAAATAAAAATCCTCCAAACATAATATATAGTTAAATTATCTTAATCTAAACTATTATATTACATTTGGAAGATTAAGTATAGTGTGAAGCTGCTATATATTAAATTTATATATTAGAATTTCTTAAATACCTGGACATAACCCTGAAGCTTCTGTCCTATAATAATATTATTCTCTGCCTCTTTTTCTATATCATCTATAGAATTGACAATTCCGCTCACACCATCAGCCGCTTCATTAATACCCTTAGTACTTTCATCTATTGTAGTTGAAATATCACTAATTCCTGAATTCATCTCTGCCATTGTGTTCTTTAAAGTTCTGACATTTTCTGCAAAATTCTTTAATATATCATTAACTCTTGAAGCATCATTTCTATAATCATTGGTAATGCCGCTAAATTTTTCATAATCTGCAAGTATGCTTTCATCAACATAATCTATAAGTCGCTGTGAATCGCCTGTAAGTGCTGATACGCTTTCTGTGACAATAAGACTTATCTCCTGAATATTATTAGCTATATTTCTGCTCTCATCAGCAAGATTTCTTATCTGCTCTGCAACAACCGCAAATCCCCTTCCTGCTTCTCCGGCTCTTGCCGCCTCTATGCTTGCATTAAGTGCAAGCATATTAGTCTGTGATGATATATTTAAAATATCATCAGTAAGCTGCTGTATTCTTTCAACCTGACGGCTGTTCTCAATAGAACCTGTAAGTCCTTCTCTTATATTCTGTACCATAGCATTAGCTGCTTCCCTGCCACGATTAGTATCCTGCATATATTTAACGGATTTGTTCTGTATATCACCAGTTATCTTATTGCCCTGTTCTATCTGCTCATTGACATTGACAATTGCCTCAAATATATTATCTGCACCTGCATTAATCTGTTCTACTGTTGCAGACACTTCCTGCATAGAAGCCGCCATCTGCTGCATTGCCGCTGATACCTCATTAGCATTGTTATTAACATCTGCCACCTGTAAGTTCATATTATCTGATGATGTCCTAAGCACCTCAGACTGTACATTAATATCCTTCATTATGAGCTGTAACTTCTCAATAAATATATTAATTCCGTCTACCAATATGCCAATTTCATCATCCGACATAACATTAATTCTTGCTGTAAGGTTGCCATTATTATCCTCAATATCTTCTATCATATTATTAAGCTGGCTGCTTGCTGACTTTAGAGGTCTTATAATTGCAAATATCATTAAAGTAATTGCCACACCCATAATAATCATAACTACAAGTATTGCAGAAAATGCTTTTACTGATAAAGAATACTGGCTGTTAAGTTCATCTGAGGCACTGCTTACCTGTGCACTTATTAAAGCGTTAAGGTTATCTGCCGCATTTTCAAGCTTAGTTGTTATGCCATCATTACCTTCAGCTGTAAGCTCAAAGAAATCATCCATACTTGAACTGTCACCACTTAAGATTGACTGGATTTTACTGCTGTATTCATCATATACTTCTTTATATTCACTAAGTCCTTCAAGAACCTCTGCATTGCCGAACTTATTAATTACGGCTTCAAGCTCATCAAATGTATCTGTCAATGTCTGAATTACATTCTCCATATTTTCCTGCATATCTGTAGCATTATCCTTAGTATCACCTGACTGTTGTGCCATACCCTGCTTTGCTGTATCTGTTCCCGACTGTCCTGCACTGTTATCAGCAGCTCCTGCTGGCTGTGTGTTGCCACCAGCATTATTACTGTTGTTATCAGTTATATTATTTCCACTATTATCACTGTTACTGCCTGCTGTATTGTTATTACTGCCGCCATTAACACGGCTCTGCATTCTGAATGCTGCCGAGCTGTTGGCATATTTCTGCACCTTTTCAATTGATGTCTGTGTATCTGCCATCAATGTTACTGCCTGCATACACTCATTGGATATATTCTGGCTCTTATCATTCATACTGTTAATAAGTATCATTCCCATTATTATTCCTGCCGCACCTGCCGCGAACAATACGCCAACAAGCACAAGTATTTTTGCACTAATCTTTTTTCTCATTGTAATCCTCCGTTTCTATGTAAAAATTGTTTGTTTTTACTTAGATATTTTTGTTTGAACATATGTTAACTAAAATTTGTGATTGAATAATGGAAAATTTGTGGAAATTTAATGAACTGCTTCTATAGAAAAAGCAGGTATTCTATAGTATAATAAACTCATATTAAGCTAAGATTTGACATTTAATTAAGTATTTATATTAGGAATTGGGGAGTAATATGATTACTAGACATTTTATGAGAACCAGGCAGCTTAAACCAGGAATGAAGCTTGACCAGACAATTCTGGACCGTACAGGACGAAATCTCGTTATGAGAGGTTCTATTCTTGACGATTATGTAATTGACTCTCTTTTACGAATGGGCATTATGAACGTATACATACAGGAGGGTGAACCTGAACCTGATAATATCGAGCAGATGATAACTCCTGAGGCTAAGAAACATATTGAACGACTCCACAAAGATGACCCTGCCAAGGTAAAGCTTTCTGACAGTGTCAAGAACCGTGTCGCTGAAGGAATTCAATACATATATGCTAACACAGAATCTGAAAAACTCTCAGACACTGCTGACAGCATCGCTTCTAACCTGATGGACGCTATTAATGCCAACAATGCAATAGCAATTGATATAAGCACACTCAAGACAAGTGATGAATACACTTTCAAGCACAGTGTTGACGTGGCAACTATGGCTATGATTATCGGCAAACAACAGTGTCTGCCTGATAAGCAGATATATGAGCTTGGTGTATCCGGACTTCTACACGATATCGGAAAGACTAAAGTACCAGCTTCAATACTTAACAAACCTGCCAGACTTACAGATGAAGAATTCGCTGTTATGAAACAGCACTCTGTATTTGGATACCATATGTTACAGGAACGTAATGAATTTAATAACGATATATGTATGGCTGTCCTACAGCACCATGAAAAGATTAACGGCAATGGATACCCTCTTGGATTTGACGCTCCAAGAATAACTCCTTATGCAAGAATACTTGCAGTTGCCGATATATATGATGCACTTGTCACAGAACGTCCTTACAAGAAAGCATTTTCCCAGAAAGATGCAATCGAGCTTATTATGTCTATGACAGAGGAGCTTGACATCAAGGCTATGAAAAGCTTTCTTGAGAGTATTATTCTGTACCCTGTTGACTCAATCGTGGAATTAAGCAATGGCGAGAAAGCCAAGGTTGTAAGCAACAACAACAGCTATATACTGCGCCCTACTGTAGTCGGCATAACAAGCGGTCGTGTATACAATCTTGGCGAAGATATGGATTGTGCTAATATTGTAATTATTTAATATAGCCACTTTGTACGATAAGTCTCATTTAATATACAATAATTAATATATAATAATGCAAAAAGGTCTGACATTATGCTATGTATTCTTTCCACTAGCTACAATAGAGTCTGCCTTTTAAAATGATTACTTTTTATTAAATATAAAAAAGACCAGTAAACTACTAAGAATTTACTGGTCTGATATACATTTATAAATATATATTCATATATATGTGAATAGATGTGTTTCAATTAAGCTGTCTTACGCCTTTTTACAAACACGATTACACCCATAGACACAACTGCAATTACTGCATATATTACAACTTGTTATTATATATTTTATTCCTCACCCATCTTAGCAAGCTTAGCCGCCTGGTCGGCTGCTATGCAGGCATCGATAATTTCCTGAATATCACCATTCATAATCTTATCAAGCTTATAAAGTGTAAGACCTATTCTATGGTCTGTTACACGTCCCTGTGGGAAGTTGTAAGTTCTTATCTTCTCAGCTCTGTCTCCAGTACCTATCTGGCTTCTTCTTGCATCTGCTTCTGCATCGTGTGCTTTCTGTGTTTCAAGGTCATATAACTTAGCCCTTAAGAGTGCGAAAGCCTTTTCTTTGTTCTGTATCTGTGACTTTTCTGTCTGTGAGTAGATAACTATACCTGTAGGATAATGAGTAAGACGGACTGCTGAGTCAGTTGTGTTGACACACTGTCCACCATTACCTGAGGCACGCATAACATCAATACGGATATCCTTATCATCTATCTGGATATCAACTTCCTCTGCCTCTGGCATAACTGCTACAGAAGCTGTCGAAGTCTGAATTCTTCCGTTAGATTCTGTTACAGGAACTCTCTGTACTCTGTGTACACCACTTTCGTACTTCATAACAGAGTATGCACCCTGTCCCTTAACCATAAATTCTACTTCCTTCATACCGCCGATACCAGTTTCATCAGCATTAACCACTTCTATCTTCCAGCCCTTAGTATCTGCATAGTGTGAGTACATACGGAAAAGTTCTGCGGCAAAAAGTGCTGCTTCTTCTCCACCTGCACCAGCTCTGATTTCAACCACGATATCTTTATCATCATTAGGATCTTTAGGAAGAAGTAATATTTTAAGCTTCTTCTCTAATTCTTCAACCTTCTTCTTAGAGTCAGCAAGCTCTTCTCTTGCCATCTCTAAAAGTTCCTCATCACTTTCTTCACTTATCATCTGAAGACTGTCCTCTATATTCTGCTTGCTTGCCTTATATTCTGTGTAAGCTTCAACGATAGGTGCAAGATTGCTCTGTTCTTTCATATATTTTCTGAACTTGTCCTGATCAGTTACAATATCCGGATTGCCAAGTTCCGCTGTTACATCTTCATAACGGCGTAATGTATCTTCTAATCTGTCAAACATACTCATTGCTGTATTTCTCCATTTCTCCGTTTAACGGTATTAATTAATATTATTAAGCCTGCCAATTACAACTCTGTCAAGTCCTGCAAGATCTTTTATAACCTTAATGCCAGAATAGCCGCACTGTTCCATTATATTACGGACATCTTCTGCCTGATTATAACCTATTTCATAACATAAATATCCATTTTCTTTTAAATAATTTACAGACTGTTTAGTTATCGCCTTGTAGAATTTAAGACCGTCCGTATCACCATCTAGTGCAAGCACAGGGTCGTGCAGCCTTACTTCCTCTGATAATTCATCTATATCTTTAGTAGGTATATATGGTGGATTAGATACTATAACATCAAATCTGTTATCCTCATTTTTATATTGCTCACATTCCGAAGAACTAAACATATCACTCTTTATAAGCTTAATATAATCTGCATTATTATACTTTTTATTATAGTCAGCTACTTTTAGTGCATCATCTGATATATCTATGGCAACAGCTCCATTTTCAGAAGTATGCCCTGATGCAGCAAGTGATATAATTATACAGCCTGAACCTGTACACATATCAAGCACACGGCTTTCAGAGTTAGTCAGCTTCATAACTTCTTCTACAAGAATTTCTGTATCCTGCCTTGGAATAAGCACATTGGCATTAACCTTATATTCCCTGCCATAGAAATTCACAATTCCGGTAATGTGCTGTAAAGGAATATGCTCTGCCCTTTTATTAATAAGTTCTGCGTATTCTGCAAGCTTTCCACTATCTATCTTATCCATTGAATTAATAAGATATTGTGTTCTACTAATGCCCATCACAAGCAATAGCAGCTCGGTTGCATCATACTGGGCATTTTCTATACCGAAATCCTCAAGAAACTGTTTTCCATAATTAACAGCATCCCTTAAAGTCTTAACATTATCTAACTGCATATATCTACCTTATTCTCTATCTCTCTGCTTAAATAATGGCACTTCGTCAGCACTGATATTTTCTTCTTCCTGTTCTGTCTCTTCTATCTCGAAAGCTGCTTCTACTTCTTCAACAGACATATTCTCAGACTCGTCAATATCTTCCTGAACGTTTTCTGTTGTAAAAGCATATTTGCTTCCAGTTTCTGTCTTGATTTTTTCAACAGTTTCGTAGTGGTCTTCTATCTCAAAGCCCTCAGGTAAATCATCATCGGCATTTTCCTGTGACGTTTCATTATCAGCTTCTGTGCTTTCCTGTGCTTTATCATCTGACTCTGCATTTTCCTGTAATGCCTCACCGTCTGACTTAGCATTATCCTCATCTGAATTGCCATTGTCTGTGTCATCAACAGCATTTACTGTGTCTGGCTCAGCTTCAACATTGCCTGTATCAGTTGTATCAGTCTTCACAACATCTGTATCTGAATTTAATGTGTCAGAATTACCATTTTCTGTATCTGACTTAGAACTATCTTTATCCGAACCTGCAAGTGACTTACTTTCAACAGATTTCAAAGTTTCTGCCATAGCAACTTCCTTGGCATCAATCTTTCTTGTCTTCTTAGGCTTATGTATTAATTCACCTGTCAGGGCAAGCTTTGCTTCTGCCGCCTTAATATCAGCTTCCATATCAAGTGAAGTCTGATAATATTCCTTCAAAAATGCTTCCCAGTCAAATACTTCCTCAACTGCCTTTATGGCAACTTCTACCATATCCTCATCAGGTTCTCTTGTTGTGAGCTTCTGAAGCCACATTCCCGGTCTGCTTAAAGCAACTGTAAACCCATTATCATTACGTCCTGCCCATCTTATAAATTCATAAGATACGCCTGCAATTACAGGAACTAAAAGCAGTCTTATAACAATCTGTAGTGCTGTATTGTCAACTCTTATGAAAATGAAGAATACAACACTTATAAACATTACTATAAATAAGAAGCTTGTTCCACATCTTTTATGGTATCTTGAACTGTTCATAACATTTTCTACTGTAAGCCTTGCACCATTCTCAATGCAATTGATACATTTGTGTTCAGCACCATGATACATAAATGTCCTTTTAATATCTTTCATCAATGATATAAGAACAAGATATAGTATGAATATTGCAACTCTGACCAGGCCTTCTATAAGATTAAGAAGTGTCTTTGAAGCAACGTATCCTTTAACAAGTCTTGATACATAGTATGGCAGAAGCATAAATAAACCAACTGCAAGAAATACTGACACTATAACTGTAAGTGCCATAAGTACTGATTCAAACTTGTCTTTGAATATTGATTTGCCGATTTCATCAGCCTTGGTCTTCTTCTGCTCATCTGGATCATCATAAAATGATGCTGAGTAGTTGATTGTTGATATTCCTGTTATGAGTGAGTCTATGAAACTTACTACACCTCTTATTACAGGGTAACTCATCCATTTATGTTTTTCAGTAAGAACCTTACTTTCTCTAACGGTAACTTCGATTTCATTGTCAGGCTTTCTTACGGCAATAGAGTATTTGTCTTTATTGCGCATCATAATCCCCTCGATGACTGCCTGACCACCTATACCTGATGGTTTCATAGTTTGGACCTCCAATTTGTTTGATGGAATATTGGTGAGGTTAGCGGACAATGTGTGTAAACCGGACGGGCTTAGATATACGGACGAGCTCTAGGCGCTTCGCTGTAGAGCACCTGTTCATTGACCTGTCGGACGGGCTCTATGCGCTTTGCTGTAGAGTGCCTGTTCATTGACCTGTCGGACGACAAGCTCTAGGCGCTTCGCTATAGAGCTTTGGGGCTGTTATAGCGGTGGGTGAGCGGTTTACGTTGTGGCTAACTCGTAACGATGCCGTTCCAGAAGCAAAAGCTTCTGTCACTGTCGCGGTGCTCCTCGAATAGAAATATATAATACCGTGAATTCCTGCAAGCAGGATTCACAGCATTATATATTCCTATTCTCATCGTTACTCGCGCAAAAAAAAGTTGAGGTCTTGACAACCTCAACTTTATGTTCATAACTAGTTATTAACACCATACTTTCTGTTGAACTTATCAATACGTCCACGAGCTGATGTAGCCTTCTGCTGTCCTGTATAGAATGGATGGCACTTTGAGCAAATTTCTACGTGAATTTCTTCCTTTGTAGAACCTGTTACGAATTCGTTACCACAGTTACAAACAACCTTTGCCTGATAGTATGCTGGATGTATTCCTTCTCTCATTACTTTCACCTCTTTACAATATCTTTATATGATTTATCCTTATTTCTTTTTATCATTTTGATAAACAGCTTTGTTATTGTATCATACACATATATGTAATGCAAGTACTAATTTTAAAAACTTACAAAAAACTTACCAATTTTTTAACTTCCATATATTCCATATATTAATACGAATTAACAAACGCAGCTTTTATATTTTATATATAATATTTTTATACATAACGGTTCTTGATGATTGTCTTTACGAATTCATCATTATTTCTTGTCTTGGTGAACAGGTCAAGTATTCTTTCTGCAGCTTCATCTGTCTTAAGGCTGTTAAGGGCTTTCCTCATTATGTCTACTGCCTCAAGTTCTTCCTTATCAAGAAGAAGGTCTTCTCTTCTTGTACCCGACTTGGCTATGTCTATTGCCGGGAATACTCTCTTCTCGGATAACTTTCTGTCAAGTACAAGTTCCATATTACCTGTTCCCTTGAATTCCTCAAATACTACGTCATCCATTTTACTTCCTGTTTCAACAAGTGCTGTTGCAAGTATTGTAAGACTTCCGCCTTCTCTCATATTACGTGCTGCACCAAAAAATCTCTTAGGCATATGGAGTGCCGCCGGGTCAAGACCACCTGATAATGTACGTCCACTTGCCTGAACTGTCATATTATAGGCTCTTGCAAGTCTTGTAATACTATCCAGAAGAATAATTACGTCCTGCTTCTGTTCTACAAGTCTTTTAGCTCTTTCTATAACCATCTCAGATACTCTCTTGTGTCTTTCCGGAAGTTCATCAAATGTTGAATATATTACCTCTACGTTATCACCTGTTATTGACTCTTTAATATCTGTAACTTCCTCTGGTCTTTCATCAATAAGGAGAATCATAAGGTGCATTTCCGGGTTGTTCTTAGTAACCGCATTGGCAATCTGCTTAAGAAGTGTTGTCTTACCTGACTTAGGCTGTGATACTATCATACCACGCTGCCCCTTGCCTATAGGTGATATAAGATCAACCATTCTCATCGCTATTGTATTGGAATTCCTCTCAAGATGAATTCTTTCATTAGGAAAGATTGGTGTGAGCGTTTCAAACGCCTTTCTTCTCTGTGCAACAACCGGATTAAGTCCATTTACAGACTCAACATACATTATTGCGGAGAACTTCTCAGCCTGTGTCTTGGCTTTCTTAGGTCCTCTTATTATATCACCTGTCTTTAAGTTAAATCTTCTTATCTGTGATGGTGCTACATACACATCATTCTCGCCAGGAAGAAAATTCTCACATCTTATAAATCCGTAGCCTTCCTGTAATACTTCAAGTATTCCATCCGCCATCTCTGGCTCTTTTGCTTCATCATAAGAAGCCTTACCTTCATTAACTGTATGCTCCTGATATGTACGTTCCTGATATTGACGCTCCTGATATGGGCGTTTCTCATATCTTTCGTTCTGGTGCTGTCTGTGATTATTATTCACCGATTCATTATTATTGGTATTATTTATTACTTCATTATTAGTATTAGCTGTTTCAGAATTATTAACTGTCCGTTCAGTAACAGTATTAACAGTTGCCTCATTATCAGTATATCCCACAGTACTCTCATTTTCCTCTGCTGCAATAATAGCATCAATAAGCTCACTCTTTCTCATAGCAGATATGTTCTTTATCTTCTTATCTTTTGCAAAATCTCTTAATACGCTTACTGAAAGTGTTTCTAATTTCTCACGCATCTAAACCTCCTTACTTATTCCAGTATTTATTGATTATAAAAATGCTATTACCCATAAATACCGGATATACACTATGATTAAATCTAATATCAATTGTAAAATAACTATATATAACAAATTAATCTGGGAAACGATACGAATATGTATCTTAGATTTCGTAATTTATTATACATTATTTTTCCCAAAAATAAAAGACTTATATTGATGATAATTTCAGCTTGTGTTATTATATAGTCTATATGATTATTCTATAATATTATTCATGAAAGGAACATATATCTTATGACTAATGCAGAAAAAGCTTTACAGCTTCATAAAGAATGGAATGGTAAATTTGAAACAACTCCTAAGATGAGTATTACAACAAGGGAAGACCTTGCTTTAGCATATACTCCTGGTGTAGCAGAACCTTGTAAGGTTATTGCCAAAGATAAAGAAGCCGCTTATACATATACAATAAAGTCTAACACTATTGCTGTTGTATCTGACGGAAGTGCCGTTCTTGGTCTTGGAAATATCGGTGCACACGCCGCTATGCCTGTTATGGAGGGTAAAGCTGTGTTATTCAAATCATTTGGTGGTGTTAATGCAGTTCCTATCTGTCTTGATACTCAGGATACAGAGGAGATTATTAAGACTGTTGTTAATATTGCACCTGCATTTGGCGGCATTAATCTTGAAGATATATCGGCTCCAAGATGCTTTGAAATAGAAAGCCGATTAAAAGAGCTTCTTGATATTCCTGTATTCCACGATGACCAGCACGGAACAGCTATCGTTGTATTAGCTGGTATCATCAATGGTTTAAAGGTTACAGGAAAGACCAAGGAAGAATGTAAGGTTGTAATAAATGGTGCTGGTTCTGCCGGTGTTGCTATTACTAAGCTTCTTCTTACCTACGGCTTTAAAAATGTTACTATGTGCGACAAATCTGGTATTCTTTCTAAGAATAGTGAAGGTCTTAACTGGATGCAGAAATCTATGATGGACGTTACTAACCTTGAAGGTAAGACTGGTTCACTTGCTGATGCTTTAGTCGGTGCTGATGTATTCGTAGGTGTATCTGCTCCTAATATCGTTACTGCTGATATGGTTAAGACTATGAATAAGGATGCTATTATATTTGCTATGGCTAACCCTGTTCCAGAGATTATGCCAGATGTTGCGAAAGCCGCTGGTGCAAGAGTTGTCGGTACAGGCCGTTCAGATTTTCCTAATCAGGTTAATAATGTCATCGCATTCCCTGGTATATTCAAAGGTGCATTACAGGGACGTGCTACACAGATAACTGAGGAAATGAAGCTTGCAGCAGCTTTAGCAATTGCTAACCTTATTCCAGATTCAGAACTTTCAGATACTAATATTTTACCAGAAGCATTTGACCCTAAGGTAACCGATGTTGTTGCCAAAGCCGTTATGGACTTAATTAAGTAATATATGTTACCATATTACTATTCCCTTAACGAATTTCTTCAAAAAGAATATGGCCATAAGCTTTACAAATTAGCCCTGAACGGTGGAATGACTTGCCCTAACCGTGACGGGCTAATTGATACAAAAGGATGTATATTCTGTAGTGCCGGAGGTTCAGGCGACTTCGCAGGCGGCAGAAAATCCGATATGGATATTAACACACAGATAGATAATGCCAAAGCATTAATAAAGAACAAATATAATGGCGGTCATTTTATCGCCTATTTCCAGTCCTTTACTAATACTTATGCTGATATAGATTATCTGCGTAATCTTTATATGCCGGTTATCAGGCGTGATGACATAGACATTTTATCTATAGCTACAAGACCTGACTGCATAGATGATAAAGTTCTTGATTTATTAGCTGAGCTTTCCTTAATAAAACCTGTATGGGTTGAATTAGGCTTACAGACTACCAACGAGAACACTGCCCGTTATATAAGGCGTGGGTATCCTCTTAAGACATTTGATGAGTGTGTAAGCACTCTTCGTTCTATTGGAATACGTCCAATTGTCCATATGATAGCAGGGCTTCCCAATGAAAATATGACTGATATGTTAAATACTGCTGACTACATCGCACACTGTGGTGCATCAGGAATTAAGATACAGCTTTTACATATTTTACAAGGTACTGACCTTTGCCAGGATTATGATAAAGGTCTTTTTAATGTGCTTTCACTAGAAGAATATATGGATATTGCAGGACAGATAATAACTCATCTGCCACCTGATATGGTTGTCCATAGAATAACGGGCGATGGTCCCAAATCAATACTTAAAGCTCCTTTATGGAGTTCTAACAAGAAGCTTGTATTGAACTCACTCAATAAACACTTCAAAGATAATAATATTTATCAAGGACGGAACTATGTATGAATACCGATTCGACAACGCTTTATAAGCTGATGATTTTGTATATGTTAAGCAAGGTCAATTTTCCGCTTTCCAATGTACAGATATCAACTTTTATGCTCGATAATGAATATACTTCATATTTTACATTTCAGGAAACAATTAATTCATTAGTTGAAGATTCCTTTATCCAGCAAATGAATTACAGAAACAGTACACAGTACAAACTCACACAGGAAGGCGAAGATACTGTAGCGTTTTTCTATACTAAGATTTCACCTGCAATACGTGAAGATATTGATTCATATCTTGCAAGGAACAAATACGAACTAAAATCCGAGGTTGGAACTACTTCTGACTACTATCGTACTACCAATGGAACTTATATCGCACATCTTCTGGTTAAAGAAGGGGACAGCACACTTATTGAGCTTAACCTTGGAGTACCTTTAGAAGACCAGGCTAAAGATATGTGTGACAAATGGAAAGACTCAAGCCAGGATATATATGACTTTATAATGCACAGACTTTTATAATTATAATGAGGATTAATATGGATAATTGCAAATACAGACATATTCTATTCTTAAGTTATAAAGATATATGCTACAACTCAACATCATATTTTGAACAGCGTATATCAGAAGAACTCATCAATGCTGGTATTAAAGTTACACATCTTAATATTCCAAAGCCAGCCAAAGGTTTAAGCGGCACATTAGCTGATACAGCATATATGTTGCTTAAGCCTTATTTTAACGCAGATTTAGATGCCATAATTGATATTAATACGACTATTCCCTGTATTAAATATAACAATGGATACATTCTTAATAATTTTGATATTCCTGTATGGCATTACATTCTTGACCACCCACTCTACCACTATAAGGCTCTTAAAGTGCAGCTTAACAATTACAATGTAATATGCCTTGATACATTTCACGCAAAACTAATCAGGGAAAGTTTCCCACATATCAGGGAAGTAAAGGTTATTCCGTTAAGTGCTGATGAATATTCCATCAGTAATATTTCTAAAAAATACTGTCAGGACAATATGGCTGATACTAATTCAGACAGCAGCTACAACACTTTATCATACCATAAATGTAGTAAACGTGCGGTAAAACTGCTATTTACAAGCACTTACACTGACCCTGTAAAGGTTGCACTTTTATATAACAAAAGTGGCTTAAATATTCAAAATAATAATATTAACGATAAAGATATCAACGATAATAGCACTAAAAATACACTAATTAAGGATATAGATAATGATTATCTGCTTAATGCACTTCTTAATAATCCTTCATTTACGCAGGAGAAAGCCGTCCAATATCTTAGAAGCCTTAATATATTAGACAATTCTTCTTCAACAATACAATATCTTCACAATAATTTCCTAATAGATGTATATCTGCAATGTATTATCCGTGAAGAGATTGTAAGCACAATAATTAAAAACAGAATTCCAATAACTATATACGGACACGGCTGGGATGCATTTGTCGATAAATGTGATATCTTAATTCCCGAGTACACTAAGTATCTTGATATACGAAAGGAAGTTACTTATAACAGGCTTCCAGCCATATATTCAAATGCACGTCTGTCTTTAAACCAGATGCCCTGGTTTAAAGGCGGTATGCACGACAGAATTCCACTTGCACTTATGAATGGCTGTCTTTCATTGACTGACGCAAGCACCTATTTAACTGATGTTCTGAATATTGGTGAAAATGAAGGTGTATACACATACTCTCTTGAAAATATCGAAGCTGTGCCTGATATCATTATGGATATTCTAAATAACACAGCTGATGATAATTGTGTTCCTGAAATTATTAATTCATTATCCGATAAAGATTGTGTTCTGGAAAATATTAATTCATTGTCTGATAATGCAAGAGCTTACGCACATAAGCATTTTTCCTGGAAATGCTGGGTAGATAAATTTTTAGATTAATATTAATATATTTAAGAAAGCCGCCTTACAAGTAGTTCATTGATTAACTGAGCCAGCAATTGTTATTTATCATATAACAATTACTGTATTATCAAATTCCTGCCTGCAAGACGGCTTTTATTATTAAATTGGTTGATACTGTTTAGTTAAGCGTATCAGCAGTTTAAAAATGTCATTATTAGATTTATCTAATATATGGCTTTTACCTAGTTGCCACCCTGTGACATCTGTTCTTCCTGCTTTCTGATCATTTTCTTAACCATATTACCACCTACAGAACCAGCCTCAGCGGAAGTAAGGTCACCATTGTAGCCTTCCTTTAAGTTGACACCGATTTCTGATGCTACTTCCATCTTAAATCTGTCGAGTGCATCCTGTGCATTCTTCTTAGTCTTTGATGAAGTTGAACTTGAATTTGAACTAGCCATAATAAACCTCCGTCCTTATGTCCTTAGACATATTCTTTATTAGATAAGCTTCATTGCTTATCTTGGTATTATTATGTGCTTATACCGTCTGTTTATTATACCAATTTATGGAAGATATCTTTCATATATCTTAAAACCGTCAAATATTACATACCAGCGGTTGCCTGCCGCAGCCATAACTGTTACATATTCTTTTCCATCTTTTTCTGCAAAATTAACAAGACAGTTATGGGCTTCATCTGTATAGCCCGTCTTTCCTGCCTTAATGGTTACTCCCGGCACTTCATTACCGACCATTCTTGAGAACATTGTGCTTGTAAGATGTATTCCCTCAGTGTGCTGTGGTGTAGACGCAGTTGTATACTGGTATGTTCCAAGAACCTTTGCACACACCTCATTACTCATAGCATATTCCATAATCATTGCCATCTCTGCCGGCGTTGTATACTGATTGACATCGTGAAGTCCTGACGGATTACAGAAATGCGTATTCTTCAATCCCATTTCTTCGCATTTCTCATTCATAAGCTTAACGAATTCTTCTTCTGAACCAGCAGTTATCTGTGCTATTCCGTATGCCGCATCTGCTCCTGAGGGAAGTGCAAGTCCATATAATAAATCATTGGCTGTCACTTCTTCATCAACACTAAAACCTGCAACTGATGCCTGCTGTATATACAGATTATTAAGTTCTTCAAAACCAAAACGGTACGTTTTATTCAAATCCTGTATATTCTCAACCGCTATTATAAGTGACATTACCTTTGTCATAGAGGCTGGATATATTCTTGTATCTGCCTGCTTGCCTGCTATAAGCTGGTTATTGGTAACATCAAGAAGTGCCACATAAGGTGACTGTATATCACCATCAAGCATTTCCTTATAGTCTGGTGACTTTGCGGCACACTTAAATACCGGTTCCTGCTGTATAACTGTTATATTATTATCTTCTATAACATTATCTGTAAGCACTGCCTGCTGTTGTGCATTACTATCATCTGCACGCGAACTTATTGCTTTAACTGACTTGGTGACAACAACCGATATTACTAACAGTAATATAGCTGCAAATAAATTTCTCTTGATAAGTCTTATCTGTGCCTGTCTTTTTCTCTTCATTGCCATAGCCTTCTTCTTTCTTGCTCTATTGGCTCTGACAGCTTCATCATAATCTAAATACTCACTCATACTGCCCCCAGATACAATTAATCATTAATATACTGTGTACTGACAGCAAGTTCATCGGCTAATTCTTTACCCTTAATAAGAGTAACAAGTTCAAGTCCTAAATCAACAGAAGTTCCCATTCCTCTTGAAGTTGTTATATTACCATCTGTAACAACTCTCTCTGTCTTAGGTGCAACCTCAGCCCCTTCTAACATATCTTCAAAGCCCGGGAAAGCTGTTGCTCTCTTTCCTTTAAGGAAGCCTAACTTTCCAAGTACGCTTGGTGCGGCACATATTGCGGCAACTCTGCCACCAGCTTCATTATGCGCCTTCAGCATATCAATAAGCTTGTCACAATCATAATATGTCTTGTGTCCCGGTCCTCCCGGAAGGAAGCATACATCTTCATCGTTACAGTTAATATCTTCAATAAGCTTATCAGCTTCAACTATAATATTCTGTGCACTTTTTACTGATTTATTACCAGTAATTGATACGGTGTCGACACCTATATTCGCTCTTCTTAATATATCTATAACTGCAAGTGCTTCTACAGTTTCAAATCCATCTGTTAAAAAAGCTAAAACTTTCATTTATTAATCTCCATTTCTACTAAATGTCTTAATCTACCGATATTTTATAAAATGTTATTTATTAGCGTATTGTTTTTATAAAATTTTAATTAAATCAATTTATTTTATAGTATATCACTTTTTGTTATTTCATACCATACTTTATAACACTTTAATTACAACTTTAATTCAATTATAACTGATTATTTTTTAGTCAAGCTGAAAACATTTTTATCATTGTGTCTTGTGGTTTTGAATACTATGTGTTATCATATATAAATAAATATTTGAATGTTGGAGGCACATATGTTTAAACTTATAAGTGATACTTCATGTGACTGGATTAAGGAGTACGCAGAAGAACATAATGTTACATTAGTTCCGTTATATACTACATTTGACGGACAGACTTATTATAAAGAGCAATTTGAAATCAGCTATGATGAATTCTATAGAAAAATGACAGATGAGAACGCATTTCCTAAATCTTCTCTTCCTTCTATTCAAGATTATGTTGATGCATTTATGCCATCAGTTGAGGCTGGTGTACCTATTATATGCTGTTGTATAACAACATATTTCTCTGGTTCATACAACTCAGCCTGCACTGCAAGGGATATGATTATTGAAGATTATCCGGATGCTAAGATTACCGTTATCAATTCCTTACAGAATTCAGCTTCTATGTCTTTATTCGTATATGAAGCTATGTGTATGAGAGATGCTGGATATTCTTATGAAGATACAGTTAAGAAGCTTGAAGCTATGCGTCCTTTTGGAAGAATTATATTCACAACAGAATCTCTTGATTACTTAACTAAAGGTGGACGTCTTGTAAAGACAGCTGCTATGATTACAAGCAAGTTAAATCTTCGCCCTATTATTATTATGAAGGGTGGGGAAATAGACGTTGGCGGTTTCTTTAGAACAAGAAAGAAAGCTAAAGCAAAGGTTATCGAATTATTATGCAAGCATTTTCAGGAGTCAGGACTTAATATCAATGATTATGATATAACAGTTGGATATTGTACTAACCCTGAAGAAGCAAGTGAATACAGAAAAGAAGTTGAGGAAGCTATAAGCACTAAGCTTCTAGAGTCAGGAGTTGAATTCAAGACACGTATCGGTGTTGTAACTTCGTGCCATACAGGTCCTACTGCACTTGGGGTTGCACTTATGCCTAAGTTTGATAGATTTGAGGCTTAATTAGGAGGGCTTCAAATATAAATAATGTGTCATTTGATGATTGATTTCTACCTTTATTGGGTGGCGGACGGACGTAAAATGGTGGGTGAATACACACTGTGATGAGCGGACGGACGGGTGACACAGCTACGGGATTGTATAAAGACAATTGGATATTCTAAGCCTTTCTTATTTAGGTGGTGAGGACGGACGCAAACGCTCCTATTCGCCATCGTGGCTCAGTAGTCGCTTGGCAGGACATCGTGTCCTGCCATTGCTGGTTTATGGGGAAGAAAGGCTAAGAATATCTCAGTTGTCTTTATAAATCATCCTCTTTAGCAGTGTCACCCGCCCGCCTCGCTCATCGCATTGCGTATTCGCTCACCATTTTGCTGGTTGTATCATTATGTACGCTGACTTATCATCGGAACAGCATAACTCTTACATATAGTTCTGGCTTTCCTCTAAATTATGAAGCTCTATACAACTACGGCTGTACAGCTGTTGCATTTTATCGCAATACAGGCAGGGGAGGGGCTTGCTGATGGCGGGGTGTGGTGCTGTGTTTTATAAGACAATTGGCGAATATTCCAAGCTATTCTTACAATAAACAGCAATGGCAGGACACGATGTCCTGCCAAGCGACTACTGAGCCACGATGGCGAATAGGAGCGTATGCGTCCGTCCTCACCACCTGCATTAAGAATAGCTTAAGAATATCCAATTGTCTTATTACACAGCACCGCACCCCGCCATCAGCAAGCCGCTCCCCTGCCGTCCGTAATAAAATATAACCCAAACCTATACCACCACAGTTGTATAAGCTTCACAAAAATTATAACGCCTTAATTCTCTCAAGTGCCTTAACAGTATTCTCATAAGATCCAAATGCTGTAAGTCTGAAGTATCCTTCACCGCTTGGTCCAAATCCTGAACCTGGTGTACCTACTACATTAGCTTTCTCTAAAAGATAATCAAAGAATTCCCAAGATGTCATCTTATCAGGAGTCTTTAACCAGATATATGGTGCATTAACACCACCTGATACTGTATAACCCGCTGACTTTAAGCCTTCAAGAATAGTCTTTGCATTATTCATATAATATGCAATCTGTTCTCCTGTCTGCTTCTGTCCTTCTTCTGTATATACAGCCTCTCCTGCTCTCTGGATAATGTATGGAGCACCGTTAAACTTAGTGCCATGTCTTCTTGCCCAGAGGCTGTGAAGCATAACATCTCCACTCTTTAAATCCTTAGGAATAACTGTGAAACCAAGTCTTGTACCTGTAAATCCTGCATTCTTAGAGAATGAACGAAGTTCTATGGCACAAGTTCTTGCTCCTTCACATTCATATATTGTATGTGGTACATTTTCTTCTGAAATATATGCTTCGTAAGCTGCATCATATATAATAACTGCACCTACCTTGTTAGCATAGTCAACCCATCTTTGAAGTTCATCTTTAGTTATTGTTGAACCTGTTGGGTTATTAGGAAAACAAAGATATATAATATCAGGTGTTTCCTTGGGAAGTTCTGGTGCAAAGTTAGTCTCTGCTGTACAAGGCATATAGATAACATTACTCCACTTCTGCTGTTCTGGAATATAATCACCTGTTCTGCCAGCCATAGCATTAGTATCTACATATACCGGATATACAGGGTCACATACTGCAATCTTATTATCAACCGAGAAGATGTCTCCGATATTACCTGAATCAGACTTAGCTCCATCACTTACGAATATTTCATCAGCAGATATATCTGCACCTCTCTTCTTATAGTCGTGCTCTACAATAGCATTTCTTAAGAACTCATAACCAAGATCTGGGGCATATCCGTGGAATGTCTCTGCCTTACCCATCTCATCAACTGCATTATGTAATGAATCAATAACTACTGGTGCAAGTGGAAGTGTAACATCTCCGATACCAAGGCGGATAATCTCCTTGTCTGGGTTAGCTGCACTGTAAGCACTTACCTTCTTGGCAATTGTTGAAAACAGATAACTTCCTGGAAGCTTTAAATAATTCTCATTAATCTTAAACATTCTTCTCTCTCCTTATCCTATACATAAATCATTTGCAAGTATTATACACTACTATTATTCTAACAACAATATAAAGGATAATAAACCTAATAATAATAACCGTTACTATACATTTACCGCTATGTCCCAAGATAAAATCTTAATAATCTTTCATATTCTTCATTAATTGCAAGCACAATGTTATTATCTCCGTGTGTGTTATCAGGATGATATATTTTCAACAAATCTTTGTAACGTTTCTTAACAGAGTCAGTATCATTAACACCTTTAAAGAATATCTTGACATTTTCTGCATCAGCCATAGTTCTTCGTGCTTCGCGATACACCTTATCCCTGTACATAAGCTTTTCTCTGTTAAACCTCTCCTTGTCAATTGCAAGCTGTCTTGTCTCTTTTTCAAGTATAGTCCACTTCTGATCAAATAAAGACTGCTGGCTCTCAAGCTGTTTCTTCATAAGCTGGTTCTTTCTCTGCTGGCTTCTTAACATACCCTTCTGTATATCAATAAGCTGTCTGTCCTCTTCAAGAGACTGGCTTAATTCATTCAATCTTATATTCTCTTTGAACAGAAATTTCTTCTGTTGTTGTTCACTAAGAGTTTCAAACTTTTTCTCATCCATAAACAACCCTCTCTAATAATTACTTTGCACTATGAAACCAGAACACCTTAACAGGCTGACATCCCTCTTTGGTTCTTATCGTATGGGCCACTCCTGCGAGTGCAACAAATGAATCACCCGCCTTAATCGGAAATACCAGATCATCAAGCTTGGCATACCCCTCTCCTTCTAACACATAAAAGCCTTCCTGGTCATTATGCACGCCTGGTTTATCTGAAAATTCATTAGAAGCATATATTGTTGTTCCTGAAGCACACCCATTAGTACAGCCATTCTCTGCTGTAAGGAATCTGTGTGTTCTGCTGTCCGCTCCCTGTGTACTGATAACTTCTTCCATAGTTACATATGGCTTCATAATCTAATCCTCCTATTAAACAAAATGGAGTCAATGCCTGAACACCGACCCCACTTGACTTTATATAATTAATTATTATCTGTTCTTATATGCAAGCATCTCTGTATAAGCAAGAAGAAATGGTCCAACACCCTTAGCATCATCTTCAACGATTGGCTCTGACATATAATAATCATATGTACCTGGTCTGTTACCCTTGCCACCAAGTCCTGCTACAAGACAGATGCCACCAAGTGACATCTCACCATCTTTAATGTTAAGATATTTATCACATATTCCATTAATAGCTTTTTCTGCATATTCTCTATAGTTTTCTGGAAGATATCCTAATCTTACACCCTTAAGAATTGCATATGCCATAATCGAGCTTCCACTTGTCTCAAGATAGTTCTTCTCCATACCACCATAATTAACTACCTGATACCACATTCCGCTTTCATCCTGATACTTAAGCATTGAATCCATAAGTTCAACAAATGCGTCCTCAAGCATCTTACATTCTGCATCATACTTGTGGTCTGAATTATCAACCTTATCAAGAGTGTCAAGTAATGCCATAGCATACCATCCGCTTGCTCTCAGCCAGCAATGCTGTGAAAGTCCTGTAACCTTGTCACACCAGAATGCTTCCCTGCTGACATCAATAGCATGATAATATAATCCATTAAGAGGATTCTTCATATTCTCAATAACATACTTGAACTGTGCAAATATATCTGGATAATTCTTTCTATTATTAAACTTAGTCTCATATTCAAGGTAAAATGGCTGTCCCATATACATACCATCAAGCCATACCTGATTAGGATATATATCCTTATGCCAGAAAGATCTTGCTTCATTGTTACATCTAGGCATAATCTCAATCTGTGAATATACTAAATCAATTGCCTTTCTATACTTTTCTTTACCTGTAAGGTCATAAAGTTCAAATAAAGTCTTACCAGCATTGACATTATCAATATTCTTCTCTCCAATGTTGTATCCATCTATTGTTCCATCTTCGTGAACTCTGTAATCGATAAAATTATCTGCGAACTTAAGATACTTCTCATCCTTAGTCACATCATACATCTGAAGCACAGCCTTAATCATAACTCCATCAATATAATTCCAGTTAGACTTAAGACCCTGTCTTATCTTTTCAATATTCCACATAGGTGCTTCTGGTGTGCTCTTTTCGAGCAATTCATCAATATACTTTACAATAATATCCATCACGTTTCTCCTTAACATTCTCAATTTGTTATAATTGTATCAAATTCCGTCCAATTTTACAACATTTTTTGTCATAAAATACAATTTGTTTATAGATTTATTATACCTAAACTCTCTTGTCGTATTCTGTCAGAAAAGGTAACTGATTAATATTTTCTAAAGAATTAATAGCAGATAACAGCATTATCAGGAACAACAGCTTTATATGATACTCCCATACCATCGGTATTTCTGATAATTGAAGTAACTGTATTGACATTGCCAGCTTTGATATATTCAAGCTTAATATTCATTCCTGCCTCATATCTTATAATGTCAATATTGTCCGCAGCATTAACATCATATATATCATTGTGTCCGTCAAGCATAATATACATATGTGTGTTGCCATCAGCTACAACAGGCATAATCTTTGATATAACACCTGTTACACTTTCTGTGTTAGTAATCTCCTGCGTAGATTTATCAACAATTCCATTATCCTTAAGAAGCTGGATATAATTAGATTCACATTGAAGAACAGAATCACCAATTGCCACATTCTGGTACTTCTCTATGTTAAGCATTGCATAACATTTTACAAGCCCTGCATCATCTTTTAATGCCATAAAATATGTCGGCTGTCCACTTACATTAATTAAAAGTGGAAATGTCGCTTTATATCCAAGATTCTGCACCCGTCCTTTGGCTGAATCCATAGCCGAATATTCCTCAGCTCCCGAAACCTCATAATAACGTGTCTCCATTGTACGCTGGTTCATAAGCACAAATCCTACATTGGAATTATCCTGTCCAACTGATGTGATTCCTGTATATACCCACACATCGTCCTCAAGTGCAATATAATTATAACCATCCGTTGTCTTAAGGCAGTCCCTCTGGCTTAAAATACTGTTAATAAATCCATGCTTAAGACTTCCGTTATAATCATACAAATCAATAAGAAGCTCTGCTGAATACACTTTATCAACCCACGTTGGAACATCTTCCACCTTATAATCTGTCATTTCGCCTGTAACTGCATTACAAAGCACAACCCTGCCTACTGTCTGTCCGCCAAACAGTCCTATATTAAACTTCTTAACAGGGCATACCCAGTAAGGCGTTCCCTCATCATCAATCTCGAAGTTAATACTATCAAAAATATATGTTGGATATGCAAATCTTAAATGCCTGTATATATATCTTGAAAAATGATCCGACTCCGAATACTTAATCCCCTCTGAAAGCCTTACACATTCAGCCTCCTGTGTTGTCATATCAATTCTTATATATGCTGGAATACCCTTCTTATAGTTAGCAAACCATTTAATAAGATTGCCATATTCAAGTGGTGTAACCCTGACTGGCTTTTCTTTATAATTAATCTGGGAATACATATCCGCAACTTCATACTGGGAAACCATATCAACCATAGTTCCCATTACTCTTGTTCCTATTATTGAAGCTGACTCCTTATCAAGCAGTGGAATCTGGTCATACGAAACTTCCCTGATATCATCTGTAAAGCTTCTGTTCTCCACTGTTAAGAGATTCCGGTACTTTGCCGCATTAATTATTGGCGAAGATAATACATTGCCAACTACATATACAACAACAAATGCAATCGTAACATTAAGAAGCACCTTAAATATAATACTACCTGCCTTAGTCTTAAATTCAAAATGAGGGACTTTTATTGTATTATTATTAATGTCTTTATATCTGGTGCTTCCCTCCTTATGATTCATTATCCACTGGGCAATTGTAATTATTATCATAACAAATATAATAAATCCCCAAAATCCCTGTGAATGTATATTAATTGCCGGGAGCTTGATATAGTAATACACTGCTGCAACAACAATAACAACAAACGCCATAATAAGCTTCAATCCATTACTGACTTTCTTCATATACTCTTACCTTTCCTCTTAATTCAATATGCTATGTTAAAATTGTATTAAACTGCAAAGAATTTAACCAATCCATATAAAATCATAGACATATATGTTTATTTTTATAATCTTAATATTAATATTAACATATATTTTATTGACAATCCATAATTTTAGTATAAAAATGATAATTGGAAAATATATGCTATAAAGGATGGTAACTAAAGTGAAAACAGGAATTGTATTTGAGGGCGGCGCATTCAGAACCATATTTTCTTGTGGTGTTATGGACGCTCTTGTTGAAAATGATATTATGCCAGATTATATGATTGGTGTATCTGCCGGTGCGGCATACGGCGTATCAATGGCTTCAAAACAGCCCCGCCGTAATCTTGATGTACTTATGAAATACCGCAATGACAAAAGATATCTCGGTCTTAGTAATATGATTGATAAAGATAACAAGTCTATCTATGGATTGGAATTCTCCTATGAAACAATCCCTAATGAACTTAATCTGTTTGATTATGATGCTTTTAAGCAGTATAAGGGCGATTTCTACTGTGTAGTTACTAATCTTCTTACCGGTCAGCCTGAATATATGAAATACACCGGTGATGACAGGACTAACACCGTGCTTAAAGCTACCTGTGCACTGCCTATGCTGTTTCCGCCAATTATTATTAACGATGTTCCTTATATGGACGGCGGCTTATCAGACTCAATACCTTATCTTAAAGCCATTGAGGACGGTTGTGACAGAATAATTGTCGTTCTTACAAGACAGTCAGGCTACACTAAGACAACTTCACGCTCTACTAAGGCTATTGCATATTCTTATAGAAACCAGTACCCTAAGCTTACAGAAACTATGCTTACAAGAGCCAGCCGCTACAATGAAAGCCTAAAAGGTCTTGACCAATATGTTAAAGAGGGACGTATCATAACTATACAACCTACAACAAGCAAGGGCTTTTCTCGTCTTGAAAAGGATAAGAACAAAATCCTTTCTATGTACAATGACGGCTACAACCAGTGCTATGAACTGCTGGATACCATCAAAGAATTCTATGGAATTAAATAATTCCACATAATCCGCTTATTATTAATGTATACACTCTGTTTATTCTTCAGAAAATGGAGTGCATACATTAACATCTTAATAATTCCCGCATACAAAGTCTTTCACTATTCCTATCGCTTCCCTGACCATATAATTAACAAACAACACATCATCGCTCCCGCTTGCTATTCCACTTACATGTGTCAAGCCTTGTCCCTTAGCTAAAAGCTTAGACCTGAATATATGGAAATTATTCGTTGCAATGCCTACCGGAGAGCTGAAATCTGAAATGTATTGTACGGAATATTTCATATTCTCATTAGTATCTGTTGACTTATCTTCCATAATTATTCTATCACTATCTATACCTCTTTCGCATAGATATTCATACATTGCAAGTGCTTCTGTCTTATTCTCGCCACGTCCTTGTCCACCCGATACTATTATCTTACATTCTGTATTAATACATGCGTAATCATAGGCAGAGTCAAGTCTTCTTTTAAGTGAACGTGTTATTCGGTCGCCTCTTATCTGACAGCCAAGCACTATTACATATTCACAATTATAATCTGGCTTTTGCTTCATACTTATAACTATAAGGCTCTCAAGTATTGCAAATATAACAAATCCTGTTATTATGACAACTCTTACAATATTCTTGACAAGCTGTGGGATATCTATAATTCCTTTGGCATCTAGTGTTCCTGCTATGTATAAGCCTGCAAAGAAAATTGTACCTAAAAGCCATATCCATATAAATGAAGATTTACGACCTGCATATGATACACATAGTATATAGTAGGCAAGGCATATTATGGATAAAATTAAGCATATATATCTCATATGTGGTTTCACTTAGTGCTCCTTTACTGTTTGGTGGATTGTTTCTTAATTTAATGTTTGGTGGCGGACGGACGTTAGGTAACTTTACTATATTACCGCTGGGCACGCTTTCGCTGCTTGTAGCCGTAGCGGACACTAAGCGGCTAAAGGACAGCCGCTTAGTGCCGACGGCTGCAAAAGCACCCAGCTTGCAATATAGTAAAGTCACATAACTGGATAGCGGCTGTATTTAATGGAAATAATCCGGAGGGCCGCTTTACAGGTTTTAGAAATCTTTGATTTCTAAAACCTGCTCGCTATTTACTATCGGGGTATAACTAAATAAGATAAAAATTGCTTTGTCAAAACACAATAATTTCTTATTAGCTATACCTGATTAATTTATTAGTTATAATCATACAGATATTTTGTCTTTTTGTCTATTTTTTGATAATTAATTGTATTGACACTGGTTTTAAAGGTTTATACACTTTAATTAATACAATTAATATGTCTGATTTCCTCATATTTAAAAGTGAGTGTCAGGCAGGAAAAGGAGTTTTTATGTTTAAATATAATAAAGATGTTATACCTACTGATTGTGAACCAGGAGTCACACGCAAAATTCTCTGTTATTCTGATGACCTTATGATGTGCGAGATTACTTTTAAGAAAGGCTCTAAGGGGAACTTTCATAAGCACGAACATTTACAGATTACTTATATTGCCAAGGGAAGCTTTGAATTTACAATTGGTGGCGAAACCAAGATTGTAAATCAAGGCGACAGTGTGTATATGCCATCTAATGTTGAGCACGGCGTTACTGCACTTGAAGACGGCATACTTGTCGATGTGTTCAATCCTATGCGAAAAGATTTTCTTGCTTAACCGCATTACAATTAATGTATTGGATTTTAGACCCTTTTCGTGCGGGTGCGCATAATCGGCACATAGTGTCTTTTATGTAATATACCATATAATTAAATAAAAACTGCGGGACATACATAAATGATACTCAAATATCATCTATATAATATATCCCGCAGTTTTTATGTTCTTAAAATATTATCGCAATAATTTAACAATATTCTTAGTATCAATTAAACTGCCTACCACCACTGATATCTGTAACAGACAATTACCTATTAACCGTTATATTAAGAAATGCATCCTGTCCGATATTCTTTACGCTCTTTGGCACTGTTATCTCTTTAATTCCACTTGACATAAATGCCGCATAGCCTATATTTTCCAAACCATCTGGAAGTATCACCTCTGTAAGATTAGTACAGCCTGAAAAAGCATATGTACCAATGTTCTTAACTGATGATGGTATTGTCACACTCTTAAGATTGGTATTGTTATAAAATACACCTGAGGCAATTGTTACAACTCCATCTTTAATAGAGTAATTCTCTTTATTCTGGTCAGCTTCATAAAGAATATTATTAACAATTATATCATTAGAATCTTTTAATTTTTCTGCCCTCCATCTGGTTTCAGTAAATGCGTGTGTGCCTATATCTTCAACTGACTCTGGTATGACTATTTCTTCAAGGTTATAACAAGATAAAAAAGCATTTGAAGATATGTAGGTTATACCCTGCTCTATAGTTACTTTTTTAATCATCGTATCGTCCCTGAATGCACCATCGCCTATTGTGGATACACTTTTACCGTCAAGAACTGCTGGAACAACAAGTTCATCTTCCGACCTGCCCTTATCTGTAAGAGCAGTAATTGTAAGCGTTCCGTCTTCATTCTCTGTATACTGGTAAAGAGCAATTTTAATATTCTTTCTACCACAGCCTGATATTGCTAATAACATAATAAGTATCAAGCCTGCCACCAACATTTTCTTATGTATCTTCATTAACAGCCTCCCTTAGCCCACATATAGCAGAATGCCTGTGTTCTTGCCGCAAATCTGCAATTCTTAAGAAGTTCTTTCACTTCTTCTTTAGTGTACCACGAAGCTGTTATTTCTTCCATAGTTGATGTACTTTTAGAAAATGTTCCTTCTGCCTTTCCAATGACTACCTGATTAGTTTCATTTGAAAAACCTATTGCACTGTAGCTGTCATAAAGCTTATCATCAATCCTTATAAGATTAAGTCCTGTTTCTTCCTTCAGCTCTCTCTTAGCCGCAACCTCCGCCGTTTCGCCCTCATCAATAAGTCCCGCCGGGAAATTGTATACATAATCTCCTACGGACATTCTGTATTCCTTATTGATAAGTATTTTCCCGCCAGCCATATCTGTCGCAACTATAACAACCCCGTCAGGTCTGTCATTATGAAGGTCAGCCAATGAACTCACATTATCATTACGGCTTATTATTTCATATACCTTGGTTCTGTTATCCTCTGTTGTATATGTAATATCATATCTGTTAATAAAATGTCCGTCTAAAACCTTCTTAATACCTTCAAATCTCATTTTATTCCTCACTTCTTATTCTGCATGCATAGAAAATGCTTCCATATCGTAGCTCTTAAGGTTATCATATATCTTTCTGTCATCGGCTTCTGATAAGAGCTTATCCCTGTCTTTGGCTACAAGCATTTCATTCTTGCTTGAACGATGATGGCTAGGTCCGCCTACACAGCCTCCTTCGCACGCCATTCCTTCAACAAAGTCAGCTTGAAGTCTGTCCATTTTTAATAGCGTAAGTGCTTTCTTACATTCTGCTCCACCTGAACATTTTTCTATAGTGAACTTAGATGGGTCTTCACCTAACTCCTTCATACATTCTACTACAGCGGCAGCAACTCCACCACCATTACCAAATCTCTTGCCATATACACTTGCCTGCTGGCTGCTGTTAGCTTCAGCCTCAATCTTAACGTCCTTAGCTCTAAGCATTGCTCTGTACTCACCTACTGTAAGAACATAATCAGCATTTCCTTCTAAGTCCTTGTTACGTCTTTCATCTTTCTTTGCAATACAAGGTCCGATAAATACCGTTACTGTGTCCTTATCCTTAGACTTTAACATTCTTGAAACCGCACACATAGGTGATACAGTTGTCGATATATTGTCTGCTAATTCAGGATAGTGTTTCTTTATCATATTAACAAATGCAGGACAGCACGATGTTGTCATCTTTTTGCCCTCTTTATTAGCTTCAAGCCATTCCTTTGCTTCTGCACCGGCTGTCATATCACCACCAAGGGCAACCTCTACCATATCAGAAAATCCAACTTTCTTGCAGGCTGTTCTTATACTGTCCATTGTAATATCTGCACCAAATGAACCTTCAATTGCCGGTGCTACCATAGCGACAACCTTTTTACCTGATGTAATTGCCTTAATAACATCAACTATATCTGTCTTAGAACCAATAGCACCGAATGGACAGGCGTGTATACAATGTCCACATTTAATACATTTACTGTCATCTATCTCACATATACCATTTTCGTCCATAGTAATTGCACCTACCGGACAGATTTTCTTACAAGGTCTAATCAAATCTGCAATAGCATTATATGGACAGGCTTTAGCACACTGACCACATTCTTTACATTTGTCAGGGTCAATATAAGCTCTGTCGCGCCCCATAGATACAGCCCCGAACTTACACGCCTGCTGGCAGGCTTTAGCCATACATTTTCTACAATTATCTGTAACTATATAATGTGAAAGTGGACAGTCAGCACATGCCGCTTCTATAACCTGAACCACATTATCCTTACCTGTCTTAGGTGTTTCTGATGGACACTTTCCTTCTGCAAGTCTTATACGTTGTCTTACAACTTCACGCTCTTTGTATACGCAACATCTGTACTTCGCCTGAGGTCCCGGAAGCAGCTCATATGGAAGCTCCTCCTTCTTCTCTTCAAGCTGTCCAGCATAAGCAAGCTTTGCAACCTGATATAATATTTCATGTTTAATTTTCAGTATATTAGCATCATTAGAAAGCATATCTTTTGTCCTCCTGTAATCAAATATATTTACTAAGTAGATACAGTATAGCACACTTAATATATGTTTCCTAACCCTTTTTTAAACTTTCCCATCTAGTCCCCCAACTCCAGCAAAAACATTCCCTCACAACCAAACAACACACCCCTCTCAACAACCAGTATAAACTCCCCCAGCAACCAGCAATGCCCAGACATAAGTCTGGGCGAGCGTCACTACTATCCAAAATCTTCAAAACCCCAGTCAACAACATACCAGCCAAAAAATCATCACACCCCACCAATCAACATATACTCCCCCAACAACCAGCAATGCCCAGACATAAGTCTGGGCGAGCGTCAGTTATTATCCAAAATCTTCAAGAAACCAATCAAAAACAGAAAAGTCAATATCTACCAAAATCCCTGATACCCTCTTCTCCCCCTGTTAGTGTCCCTCATCAATAAATTAATTCCTAAGCAAATCACTTCAAGAACGTAAATCAGATTGAGGAAGCTTATAGTTGCATAAGAAGACGATGGGGAGCCGCCGGTCCTTAGTCGGCAGCCCTGGCTGGCGACTTAGTACCGCTGCGAGCGACACTCAGTGCAAACGTGTCTTCGTTGTAACTATAAGCTTCCCCAATCCTCACTCACAACCTCCCGTTCTTAATCATCACAACCTCAATTAATTTATCGCTATCACCTTATAATCCTGCTCCTCCACAGCCTTCTTAAGTACCTCATCATCAACTTCCTTTGCAAGTGTCACGACAGCCTCATTCTTCTCGTGGCTTACAACTGCCCCGCTTACACCGTCAACTGACTCTAATGCCTTCTTTACTCTTGCCTCACAGTGTCCACACATCATACCTTCAATATTCATTGTCTTTGTCATTTTATTATCCTCTTTTCTTTTATTATTAATATCCTGTGATGTAATATTATTCACAGGGCTATTATCAGTATTGTCTGTTGTCTTAACAATAAGACCCTTTCTGGCAGCTTTCTTTTTGTATACCTCATCTCTTGCTGTGTCATATATCTTTACAAGATTAAGCCTTAAAGCATTAGTCACAACACAGAAGCTTGAAAGGCTCATCGCCGCCGCACCAAACATAGGATTCATCTCCCAGCCAGTCAGATGTATCCACACACCTGCTGCAAGTGGAATTCCTATTATATTGTATATGAATGCCCAGAACAGGTTCTCGTGGATATTTCTTATCGTCCTGTGGCTGAGCCTGATAGCCGCCGCAACATCACTTAAGCAGTTCTTCATAATAACAACATCTGCTGCATCAATCGCCACGTCTGTTCCTGCACCAATCGCAATACCTATATCTGCTGATGTCAATGCTGGTGCATCATTAATTCCATCACCAACCATTATTACTTTGCCATACTTCTTAAGACGCTGTATTTCCTTTTCCTTACCGTCCGGAAGAACTCCTGCAATAACCTCATTAACACCTGCTATCTTTCCTATCGCATTGGCACTTCTTTCATTATCACCTGTTATCATTACAACATAAAGACCCATATCCTTTAATTCCTTTATGGCTTTAGGACTGTCCTCTTTTATTGTATCGGCAACAGCGATAATTCCTAAGAATTCTTTATCTGTTGCAAAGAACATAGGTGTCTTTCCATCGCCTGAAAGCTCGTAGGATTTTTTTATATATTCTTGTGGTATTGTTGCCTTTTTGCTTATATAATCTGCATTACCGCCGTATAAGCTGATTTTATCAGAAATATCTGCACTGTCCGCCTCAAATGCTTTAATATACTGTGCACTGGCTTCAAGCCCATTTCCTGCAACTGCATTTGATACATCTATTGATATAATATCTGAATAATCATTCTGCTTTGCTGTATAATCGTAATTCACAACAGCTTTAGCAAGTGGATGCTCACTTCTTGCCTCTAACAGCTTCGCTATTGATATAAGCTTGTCGTCAGTAATTCCATCTGCACTTACAACATCAGTAACTACCGGTTCACCAGCTGTTATTGTACCTGTCTTATCAAGGGCAGCAATCTGCATTTTACCAGTCTGTTCAAGTGAAATGGCTGTCTTAAACATTATACCATTCTTAGCACCAACACCATTACCAACCATAATAGCAACTGGCGTTGCTAGTCCAAGTGCACAAGGACAGCTTATAACAAGCACCGATATTCCTCTTGCAAGTGCAAATCCAGCACTCTGTCCGGCTAACAGCCACACTATAATAGTAACTGCTGCGATTCCTATTACTACAGGCACAAATACTCCTGATACCTTATCTGCTATCTTTGCAATAGGTGCTTTAGTTGCCGCCGCATCACTTACCATCTGTATAATTTTTGATAAAGTTGTATCCTCACCTACTCTTGTTGCAACACATTTTATATAACCTGATGTGTTAAGAGTTGCCGCTGATACACTGTCACCGACATTTTTATCGACCGGGATACTCTCTCCTGTGAGGGCTGACTCATTAACCGCACTCATACCCTCTATAATCTCACCATCAACAGGAATATTCTCTCCTGGTTTTACAACAAATGTATCCCCTTTGTGAACCTGTTCTACCGGAACAACCTGTTCATTACCATCAATAACTACTGTCGCTGTTGTCGCCGCAAGCTTCATAAGGCTTTTAAGTGCATCTGTTGTCTTTCCTTTTGAATGGGCCTCAAGCATTTTACCTATTGTTATAAGTGTAAGAATCATTGCCGCTGACTCAAAATAGAATTCGTGCATATAATGCATTACACCATCCATATCCATACGCACCTGTGCATCAGTCATCGCAAATAAAGCATATGTGCTGTATAAAAATGCTGCACCAGAGCCAAGTGCTACAAGCGTATCCATATTAGGTGAGCCGTGAAGCATACTTTTAAAACCACTTATAAAAAATCTCTGGTTAATAACCATAATTATTATTGTAAGAAGCATCTGTATAAGTCCCATAGCTATATGGTTATTCTCAAGTACACCTGGAAGCGGCCAGCCCCACATCATATGTCCCATACTGAAATACATAAGTATAAGCAGAAATACAAGCGATGCCACAAGTCTTTTGGCAAGCTTAGGTGTTGTTGTATCTTTAAGCGATTCCTCAAGTCCTGCTATTGTTTGATTGCCTTCACTTTTACTACCTGAACTTTCTGAACCTCTTATGCTTGCACCATATCCTGCATCGGTTACTGCCTTTATTATCTGCTCGTCTGCGGCTGCACCCTCAACGCCCATTGAATTAGTGAGCAGACTGACTGAACAGCTAGTTACACCAGGAACCTTGGATACAGCTTTCTCAACTCTTGCCTGACACGCGGCACAGGTCATCCCTGTAACATTGTATTGTTTCAAAATGTATCATCTCCTCCCTTAATCTGTTAAGCACATTAATTATATTGTCTTAATATCTACTACCTTAAAATCTAATCTTTCTATAGTTCTTCTTATTAAATCATCATCAACAGGCTTATCAAGCTGTATTGCAGCTGTCTTTTTCTTTAAATTAACTTCACAGGCCGCTCCATCTATTCTGTTAATCTGATGTTCTATGCTGTTCTTGCAGTTATCGCAGTGCATACCCTCAATTGTTACAAGCTTAGTTGCAATTATGTCACCTGCAAGCACTTTCTTGTCCTCTTTCATTGTTCCACCGCTGCCACAGCAGCCGCCTTCTCCTTTGCCGTGCTTTATGCCGCTTTTTACTGCAAATATTACTATAATAACTAATACTACAATTATTATCGCTGTTCCCATATATACCTCTTTTCTTACTTCATAAACTTCTGCATTGTCATAATAAGTTCATCAACTACCTCATCATCACCATTCTTTATGTCATCAACTACGCAGGTCTTAATATGATTAGAAAGTAATGCTTTATCAAATGCAGTAAGCGCCGCGTTAGCGGCAAGTGCCTGATTAAGAATATCTATACAGTAGGCATCATTCTCAACCATACCGTATATTCCTCTTATCTGGCCTTCTATCCTTTTTAATCTGTTAAGAAGAAGCTTCTTCTCTGAATCACTTCTTTCTTTCATCTTGCTGCCACAACAGCATTGTTTATCTTCTGCCATTCAACCACTCCTTTCGCCTGCTATATTACTGTGTTAATATCATCATCTATAATATATACCCCCTGTGGGTATTTTGCAAGGATAATTTTTCTCATTTAAGGCATTTTAATTTTAAAATGAATTCTATCAGAATTCACTATTACACAAAAAATGTGTATCCGTCAGATAACTACCCAATTATAGCTGCCTGTAAGATACACACTTTACTTTTAATATTCTTTTTTCTGTTATTTTCCTGTACAAGGACTATTAAAGTCACAGTACAAAATTGCCTCTGCTATTCTGTTGTCCCTTTCCAGCCCGCGATATCACTGTCACTAAAAGCATAATCAAGAGGCCTTTTATATATTTGCTCATAAGCTGCCTTCTTCTGCTCATAATCTTTTTTCATCATATCAAAGCTGTTATCACGCTCATTCTTTTCCGGGTCTGGATATATAGGGTCTAATATGTGAAGAACATACTTAACTCTTTTAAATTCCTCTGTATCATCCTTATCCATATCTTTCATCTCAACAAAGCACGATATAATCGGAACATTAAACTTGGCTGCATAAAAGTATGCCCCCCTCTTTGGTGGACGAGGCTTTCTGTAATTAAACCACATTTCCTGCTCTGGATATATAAGAATATACTCTTTCTTATTAACAAGAAGGTTATTAAGTGTTCTATAAAAATGTCTTTCCATATAATCCTTATCTTTGCTGACTGGAATTTCATCTGCATATCTCATAAGAAAACCAAGAAAACCTTTCATTGCAAAGTTAGTATCCTGACTTACGATAAACATTCTGTATCTTCTTGCCTTCTTAATTCCATATCTTATAATCGTTGTATCAACAGGATTAAAATGATTACTTGTTATAATAGCTCCTGATTTAATATGTTTAATCTTCTCTGCACCTACAACCTTTGTATTAGCATTAACGCCAAAAGTTATAAAATCAACAATTCTTCTTGCAAGCCAGTTCCTGTAATGATATGGAATTTCATTACGCTGTTTTACATATTTGCCAAGAAGCTTTTTTCTTCTTGTACTGTCAAGTTCCGGATCGCCGATTTCTACTTTGTCATTAAACCTTCCGTTATCTGCCGCATTTTTAATATTAGCAACAACTTCCTTCTTGCTTCCACCTATTATCATAATCTTATCTTTTCTCCACTTTCAAGCACTTTTCTAAATGTTACTTCTGTATCTGCATTAGCTCCTGCTCTTCTGAAAAGATCAGCCATATGCTCTTTATCTTCTGCCTTCTGTTCATCTGAATAATTCTCTTTGCTCTTAACAATGTCTTCAAAATAAACAGAACGTTTAGCATAATCCCAGAAATAATTCTCGTACTGAATTCCGTCATAACACCAAGGCTTATCAAATAAATTATAATGAATTATCTTAGGTGATGGATTCTCAGGCTTGTTTCTGTTAGGCATTGCATCCCAGCAAGATTCAAGATATTCTATCTTACCATAGCACATAGAATTAAGATAATCCTGATCTGGTGCAATACAGTCAAAATGATACTTATTAAGAAGATATAAGAAATGCTCTGCAAGCTTAGCCTCTCTTAAAGCCTTCATATTCATAAGAAGCATACCTGAATTAAAGTAATCACCAAGCTTTAAACCAAGAGATTCTGTCATATATCTTTGCAGTTCAGGAGCATCATTAACCGAACTATCTTTGCACACTCCTATAAGATTGCCGTGCATATCTGTATCATAAAGCTCTGGTTTCTGTTAGGCATTGCATCCCAGCAAGATTCAAGATATTCTATCTTACCATAGCACATAGAATTAAGATAATCCTGATCTGGTGCAATACAGTCAAAATGATACTTATTAAGAAGATATAAGAAATGCTCTGCAAGCTTAGCCTCTCTTAAAGCCTTCATATTCATAAGAAGCATACCTGAATTAAAGTAATCACCAAGCTTTAAACCAAGAGATTCTGTCATATATCTTTGCAGTTCAGGAGCATCATTAACCGAACTATCTTTGCACACTCCTATAAGATTGCCGTGCATATCTGTATCATAAAGCTCTGATATATCGCCAGGAACAACTATATCACTGTCTATATATATAGCCTTATCATATTCCGGATACATATCTGGAATAAATATTCTGAAATATATTGTCATTGTGAAATAATCTGAACGAAGTCTGTTCTCAATTCTGTCTGTTATCATATCAAGGCTCTGCTTCATATACTTAAATTCCATCTCAAAATTAGGATGATCCTTAACCAGTTCAGCAAGATTATTTCTATTCTCCTCATTAAGCTCCTGGTAAACTACTATTATCTTGTAGTTTCTGTCCTTTGAAGCATTTTCAATAAGTGATATTAATGCAACATGCAGATATGGTGCATATGCATCATCAATTGTAAAAAATATTGGTATTATCTCATTCTTGTTAATCATATTAATTCTCCATTCCAATTATCTTTATTATTTTAATTATTTTAATATTTTTATTTACATATTTTAATTTCATTAATCTGTACAAATACTCATAAATAATAATTATATTTCATAGCTGCCAAGCTCTGCCAAAGCATTTTTGTATTTATTAAACAATACCTCGTATTCTTCTCTTGGGATTTTCAGCACCCCAAATACTTCTTCTGTCTGCCACGGCTTCACTGTTTCTGTCCTGACATAAGGAAAGAACTTAAAATGTGTTGTAAAATGCTGGAATACTGTATCACTGTGAAGTCTTCTCTGGTCGTTATATTTTCTTTCACATATTTTCTTGTTAACCGATAGCTTGTTAAGTGCCGACTGGTCTGGCATAAACATCTGCTTTGAAGTACACATTTCACGGCATTTCTTTAAAAGTCCTGTCTTCTTTAACTGTACCATATTCATAAGAAGCACTCCCGAGTTAAGATAATCTCTTTTAAAAATGTTCTTTCTAAAAAACCAGCTTCCGTAATAATCAAGAACTCCAGCTATCTCTACATTTTCCATATTCTGATAATAAAATTCTGTAAAATCTTTTCTGCATATTATATCAGTATCAAGATACAACAGCCTGTCTGGAAGCTCTGCTATCTCATCTGCAAATAATCTTAACATACAGCATGGCGTAAATCTTGTCGACATATTGGCAAGAGGCACTTCTTTATTGAATAAACCGGACGTATCAATAAATTTAATACGAAGCCTGTTATCATATTTCTTCGATAATTCTGTATTACAATAGTCAGAAAGTCTGCCATCTATCGGCTCATAATGCTTATCATTAACAGACATATTAAGCGTTAATACATATACATCAAGGTCTTCTTTGGTGTGTTCCAATAATGATATAACCGCTATAAGAAGCCCATTCTGTATATTCTTATCTCCACAAAACAATATATTCATATCTGTAATCCTGCAATGCTATTACATAACATTCTTTCTTTCATATCTTATATATTCATAATCGCTAAGATGACTTCGCGACTTCATAACTTCATATACCCTATCGTGAAGCATCTTCTGGTTATCCTTTATTCCTGCACCTGTGTCTGGATAAAACGGTCCATCAATATACACATTGACCTTTGGTCTTTTTATAATGTTCTTAAGAAAATGTCTATGCGTATATGTTGTCGTCATCACATACACCGGTTTATTAAGCTCCGCTGGAAAACGGAATGACGTCTTCTCAAATGGTCTTATCTGTGTATAATACGGCCAGACGTGTGCCTCAGGATATATAATAACAGGATGACCCTGCTCAATGTGCTTCTTATACGCTTCTGTAAACTTCTTATACTGGCTTATGGAATCCGGAACAGGAAGTGCACCAAGCTCTGGAAGTATCTTACCTATAACGGGTATTCCATAATTGGCCTGGCTTACTATTACATATACTCTCTTTCCTACACACGCAAGTGCTGGTATTACAACATCTCCTACAGGCTGTGTGTGATTGGCATATACAAAATAGCCATCTTTCTTACACTTCTTTAAAAGCTTTCTATTCTTGTAGCTTATATTAAAAAATAACTTACAGCATATGTAACCTATAACTATTGCCAATACATATATAACCATTGAAGCCATTTTAAATAATAAGCTGTTATTTATCCATTCGTAATTAGTCTTTAACTTAAAACTCTGATTGTGGCTTTTAACAACATCATCTGTGTATGAACTATAATATATAGTTCTGTCAGCCTTCATAATATTATCATCTCCAATCACTATCTGCTTTATAGAATAAGATATAAAGCAAAAAGCTACAATTTGTTGTATTGTACCCCTCTGCAACCTGTTTGTCAACAAAATGTAGAGTTAATACTCCAAAATGTAGCTTTAATATCTTTCAATATAGTTCTAATTATTATATTGCATTCTCTTATCACTATGTGATATAGCTTTCATTACTATATAATATGATTTTAATACTGTAATGCACTCATTATATTATATACAATTAAACAGCTATTCAATTACACATTTTCTTCAATCCATTCATATAAATCGCTGAATATATCCTCACGGTCTGTTTCACTGTGAAGTTCGTGTCTGTCATCTTCATAAAGATAAAGTTCAACATTATCCACATATTTAGTATACATTTTAAATGCCTTCTTTACACCCTTACCATAATCTCCTACCGGGTCTTCAAGTCCTGATGCAAATAATACAGGAAGCTTATCCGGTGTCTTTGCTATATTCTTCTTATCAATATCATATTTAATAACATTTAAAAATCCTATATACGCATTGGCTGTGAACTTATAAGAACACTTAGGGTCGCTTAGGTACTCATCAACTATCTTAGTATCCTTAGTAAGCCAGTCGTTAGCTGTCCTGTTGTCCTTAATTCTCTTATTATATGCACCGAACATAATCGTATTAAGGAGTTCACTTCTATATCTTTCTCCCCTTACAAGCTTCGCAATATGTGCAAGCTTAAGTCCGCTGTCAACAACTGCCTTAGTCTGGTTGCCTGTTCCTAAGAATATAACCCCGTCAAGCTCATCTCCATATATGCTGGCATATTTTCTTGACATATATGAACCCATACTATGACCGATAAGAACATATGGAAGGTCTGGATAATTCTTCTTCATTATAAGTGTAAGCCTGTGCATATCTTTAATTAAAAAGTCTGCACCATGATTACCCTTGGCAAAATATCCCAGATCTTCATCACTATTAACTGAATCTCCGTGTCCTAAATGATCATTACCTGCAACTACAAAGCCTTTGCCTGTAAAGTATTCTGCCATCTCTTCAAACCTTTCAATATGGTCTATCATTCCGTGTGCAATCTGTATTACACCTACAGGCTTCTTATACACGTCACTGTCCGGATACCATATAACCGCGTGGATATTACATATTCCGCTAGAAGACTTAAACTGTTTATCTTCTCGTTCCTTTGGCATATTTAAAACCTCCTTTTATCTGATATTTTTATTTAATATTGCAATTTCATATACTGACTTATACTATCAATATTATTATCTGCTATTAATAATTACCAAAGTGCTGCTCATAATGATTAATCCCTGTGGCTTCTGTCAACATATTCCCTCTTAGTAACAAGGCTCTTATATGCTGGACGGATAATCTTGTCAGTTGTAACAAGTTCTTCTATTCTGTGTGCACTCCAGCCAACAATTCTTGCTATTGCAAAAAGCGGTGTATAGAGTTCCTTTGGTATATCCAGCATATCGTATACAAATCCACTATAGAAATCAACATTAGGACTTACACCCTTGAATATCTTTCTCTCCTTGGCAATAAGCATTGGTGCAATCCTCTCTATATTATTGTACAATGCCATATCCTCAGCTCTTCCCTTTGCATTAGCAAGCTGCTCAACAAATCCCTTGAACACTCTTTCTCTTGGGTCTGATAATGAATATACTGCGTGACCCATACCATATATAAGACCTTTCTTATCAAATGCTTCTTTATTAAGAATTTTATCAAGATAATGCTCTATTTCCTCTTCATCGTGATAATCCTTAATATGTGCCCTTATATCTTCCATCATATTCATAACCATAAGATTAGCACCACCATGCTTTCTTCCCTTAAGTGATGACATAGCTGCTGCAATTGCTGAGTATGTATCTGAACCTGAGGAAGTAACAACTCTTGTTGTAAATGATGAATTATTACCACCACCATGTTCCATATGAAGAAGCAGTGCAATATCAAGTACATGTGTTTCCAGTGGTGTATATTTCATATCTGGTCTTAACATTCTTAAAAAATTCTCAGCAAGTGATAATTCCTTATCTGGTCTGTGGATATACATACTATCATCTCTCTCATAATGATTGTATGCGTGGTAACCATATACAGCAAGCATTGGAAATGTACTTATAAGCTGTATGCTCTGTCTTAATACATTTTCTATGCTAAGATCATCTTTCCTGTCATCGTAAGATGCAAGTGTAAGAATACTTCTTGTCATTGAGTTCATAATATCAGCTGAAGGTGCTTTCATAATTACATCTCTTGTAAAGTTAGTCGGAAGCTCCATACAGTTAGCAATTATATGTCTGAATTCTTCAAGCTGTGTGGCATCTGGCAGTTCACCAAATAATAAAAGATATGCACTTTCCTCAAATATAAATCTCTTATCGCCAGCACCTTTTACAAGTTTAGTTACATCATAACCCCTATATAAAAGTTCTCCATCACAAGGTACTTTCTCTCCGTCTATTACATCAAATGCCCTTACACTTGATATATTAGTAAGTCCTGTAAGAACTCCCTGTCCATTTTCATCTCTAAGACCCTTCTTAACTCCGTAATCTGTATATAAAGCCTTTGGAATGCTGTCATTATCAATGCACATATCAGCCTGTTTCTTTGAATAATCATTAATATTCTCCATAGTTTTGTTCCACCTTTCCATCATATGCCTTCCTTTCCTATCAAACTAACATAAACCTGTGCTACGTCCAGCACATATACAACTTTAGTTACTCAAGTTCACCATTAACATTGTCATTCATCTGTCTTATGACTCTTCTAAATACCTGCAACTCCTCTTCTGAAACCCCCTCCGTAAGTATCTGCCTGCACTGTTCATATGCAACATTAACTTTATCTATGACCTTATAAGAAGCCTCTGTCAGCGTAATTCTCATTACCCTGCGGTCATCTTCGTCTTCTTTCATATTAATAAGCCCCTTTTCTAATAAATGTTCCAACGACTTAGAAATATGCGACTTTGATAAATGTATTCTGTGTATAATCTCTTTAGCTGTGTCGATATTCTCTTTGGTGATGAATTCAAGAATATCCAGTTCAACTGGTCTTAATCCATATTCTTCCATAATAGGTTCAACCCTTTTAGCAAGAAGCTTTCTAAGCTGCAACCCTGATGTAATTAAATCATAGGCATCCATTGTTAACCTTCCTTAAAATATTATGCAGTATTTAGTTCGTTAGGAAACTATTTCAAGTATAAATGCTAAGCTTTAATCTGTCAATAAAATATATCAAAAGAAAATATAAATTTTAAAAATTTTAAAAAAATTTAATAGAAGTATGAACATCTTTTTATATTTGTATGTTATAATCTGTCATATTTTGTCGATATATAATATAAAAGTAACATTTTGAAATAAGGTCCAAGGAGGGATTATTGCAGTAAATGGAGTTATTAGCAATTCAAAAGTGTACCCTGTCCAGACCATCAGTAATCTTAAAGGTATAGGACGCGATAATACAAGTGCTGAACATAAAAGCGGTGAAAAGCCTCATAGCCAGACAATGAATATGAAGATTGCTTTTGAAGCTTACAACAATGCACCTGCTGACTGCTATACTGTTACTTACAATAATAAGAGCCAGTTACAGTCATTTTATTATTGTCCTCACCACGAGTATACTTACTGATAGCGGACATACAAGAAAAGAGGCTGTCACATCAGGCATAATCCATACAATATATCTGTTAGTCATTACTTACAGTTTATATATTATATGAACAATATCTGATATGACAGCCTCTTTCCTTTTTCTATTTGCTTTACTTTATTTTTATTGATTAAATTCATTTACTATTTAGTAACACAGCATTTTCTTAAGTTCTTCTCTTTCGTCTTCTTTTACTCTTATTATAATGGCTTTCCTGCCAGCACTTCCTTATAATCCTTATAATTATCCTCCAGCAGCTTAGGTGTATCAAGCCCATATGGACAATGAGCACTGCACGCTCCGCAATGTATGCAATCCTCTATCTTCTTCATCTTAGCCTGCACCTCCTTAGTAAGCTGAAGCTCTGATGGTGAACGTCTAAGAAGCAGTGACATTCTTGCACAATTGTTAATCTCTATATGTGCTGGACACGTTGGCATACAATATCCACATCCCCTGCAAAAGTTGCCAGCAAGCTCTTTCTTATCATTTTCAATTACCGCTTTAATCTCTTCATCAAGAACTGGAGGGTTATCTATGTAACTTATGAACTCATCTAATTCTGTTTCCCTCTGGACACCCCATATTGGAAGAACATTATCGTATTGTGCCTGATAAGCATATGCAACCTTGGAATTAGTTATCAGTCCTCCAGAAAGTGCTTTCATTGCTATAAATCCGATATTTTTCTCACGACAGACTTCAACAAGCTTATGCTCTTTTTCTGTTGCAAGATAGTTAAATGGAAACTGCAATGTTTCATAAAGTCCTGACTCAAGTGCCTCCATAGCAACATTAAGCCTGTGGTTAGTAATTCCTATATGTCTTATCTTTCCCTGTGCTTTTGCCTCAAGCATAGCTTCATAAAGTCCTGTTCCATCACCCGGCTTTGGACAGAATGATGGATTGTGGAACTGGTAAATATCAATATAATCTGTCTTTAAATTATTAAGGCTTGTTGCAAGGTCCTTCCAGAAATCCTCTGAATTCTGTGCCGCTGTCTTTGTTGCAATGTAAATATTATCTCTTACATCTGACAAAGCTTCACCAATCTTTTCTTCGCTGTCTGTATAAAATCTTGCTGTATCATAAAAATCTATCCCCGCCTCATATGCCTTTCTTAACAAATGGGCAGATGCCTCATGACTAATTCTCTGGATTGGCAGTGCGCCAAATCCATTTTTATTAACTGTTATTCCTGTACTTCCTAATGTAACCTTAACCATAATATTCCTCTTTTCTATGTATTATTTTATTATTCCTGCCCAGCCTTAACTAACAGATTGTCCTGTATAATTACTTTATCGCCGACATCTATACCCTTATCATAAAGATACATATCTGCCGCTTCTATATATAGAAGATTTCCCTTCTCATCTATAAGTGTAACCTTATCAATAACCTGCTGTCCATCCATAAGACCCTCACAGCCAAAATCCGGTTCTTCAATATCCTTAACTGTATATATCATCTGTATCCTTCCCTGCTATTTACACTTTTATATATTATATTTATTATGAATATTCAACCTTGAAAGTCTGTTAAAATCCTGCTAATATAATTTAATTATAAATCCAATAGTAGTATTATAGCAATATAAATAACACAATTAAAGACAAAGTATCAATAAAAGCTGTTAGAATTATCGGCAAGGCACCAGATAAGAAATACATATTTGTAACAGGTTTTATACCTAAAAATGCTTAATATCTTGAAATATATATGCTATACTCTATTCATAAATCAACGCGTATATTTAACACGTTTAGATATATCACGATTTAAGAAAGGAATTACATCTATGTTTAAAATTGATGAAAGACTCCCTAAAGAATCTGCTAAAGATTATGTTGTAAGACAACTTGTATATAACATTGTCCACATCAATCTTACACCGGGACAGCAGCTTGACTCTGACGAGATAAGCGAACTTCTTAATGTCAGCAAGAACCCTATACGTGAGGCAGAGCTTGAACTTTCACAGACACGTCTTATTGAAATCAAGCCTAAGATTGGTGCTTATGTATCATTGATTGATGCCAATATTGTCGAGGAAGTAAGGGAATTAAGAAGCGTGCTGGAAGCTGAGCTTGCAGCTCTTGCCTGTACTACTCTTAACAAAGAGCAGATTAATATGCTCTGGGAGAATGTCGCTTTATGGCAGATGTATATGAAACGTAATGACGAAGAAAAGATATTCCAGCTTGATAAAGAATTCCACAAATCATTATATAAAATGTGCAATAAGAATTACTGGTATGAATTAGTGAATAATATCTCACCACATTTTGACAGAACTACTATTCTTAGTTTCAGATGTATATCTGTTGGCCATATTTTATCAGACCATGAGGAACTTGTGGCTGCCATTGAGAACAGGGAGACTGATAAAGCCCGTGAAATATCTAAACGTCACTTAAACAGATATACTGAGAATATTAATTCTATAAAAGATAATTATGCTGAGTACTTTAAAGAATAATTAATGACTGCTACTTATCAGCGTAAAAATATATTTTAACCCTTAAGATTAGTGCCTGTGCACATATGACATAAAATTGTTATCACAAAAAACGTGCACAGCCACAAACTTTATATGTGCAAAAATATGCACAGAAATGGAGATTATTATGGCTCACTTAACTATTAATTACAAATCTTCTGCCCTCAATATGCCTATTATGCTTGATGTCCTTATACCTCAGGGAAGAGGGAATTATAAAGTCCTGTATCTTTTGCATGGTGCAGGCGGTGACCACTCAAGCTGGGTACTTAACACACGTATTGCAGATTATGTAAATACTACTGATATTGCTGTAGTTATGCCATCTGGCAATAACCGTTTCTATATCAATAATATTCACGGCAAGGACTATTATACTTATGCTGTAAAGGAACTTATAACACAGTGTGAACAGTGGTTTAACATAAGCCACGACCCTAAAGACCGCTATATTGCCGGTATGTCAATGGGCGGATATGGTGCATTTTATGCAGCACTTAATAATCCTTCTATGTATAACACCGCATTTTCATATTCAGGTCTTCTTAATATACTTGAACGCTACGATAATCCTCAGGGAATTGATATGTTCCCTGTATTCGGAAGCCGTGATGACCTTATCAATAACAAGCTGGATTTATACAGCCTTATTGACGCCTATGCTAAGGAGAACGAAAAGCTTAAGGCTTCTGACACTCAATATAACGATACCAAATTTGTAATAACCTGCGGATTGCAGGACCCAAGAATACATATGAGCTGTGAATTTAATAATGCTCTTTCAGCCGCCGGAATTAACACGTCTTATTACGAAACAGATGGTGGTCACAACTGGGAATACTGGGACAGATGTATTAAAAATACAATTGATTATATATACAATGCAAAAGGTGCAGAATGGAGGTCATTATGTCGGTAATTAATATTAACTTATTCTCTATGATGTTAAGGAGAACTATTGATGTAACTGTCGTTCTTCCTGATAAGATTAACGATGATGAAAAGCTTCCCTGCGTATGGCTTTACCACGGCGGAAGTGGTGACCATACGGAATGGCTCTATCACACTTCTTTGGTGGATACTGTTAACGAACGCCATTTTGCGGCTGTTCTGCCAGAAGTATTTGAATCCTGCTTTGTCAATATGAATATAGGCGACAGGTACGAAAGCTTTGTTGCCAAAGAACTGCCATCTACTATACATAATATGTTTGCGTGTATCTCTGATGACAGAAAATATAATTATGTGTCTGGATTTTCCAACGGAGGCTATGGCTGTTTACATTCAGCCCTCAAATATCCTTCAACTTTCTCAAAGGTTGGTGCTTTTTCTGCTGGTGATAAAGCCGATTCTGTATTTGTTAATGATAACAGTACTAAAGCCAAAAACCGCATATTATTATTCGGTGACAAAGATATCCACAATACAGATTACTGCCTTACATATCTTGCGGATAAGCTTATAACTGATAATAAGAAGGCACTTGCCCCTGATATATATCACGCCTGTGGAAGTCTTGATCCCTGGCTTGACATGAACCATATTGTAAGAGATTATTTCCTTGAACATAATGATTTCTACAATTACACCTATGATGAACTTGAAGGACTTGGACACGAATGGAAATTCTGGGATATCGAATTACAGAAATTCCTTGATTACGCAGGACTTCCTGTAGTTAAATAAATATAATTATATTCATACAACACTGTATATATCCGGCAATAATTTGTAATACATTTATTATAATAATCGACAAGGCGTTTTATAGCTGTCACTTACACAGTACTATAAAACGCCTTTTATTCAACAGGGTTGTCGCAGCCCTATTTATATTAATTCAATACAATTCCCTTATTAAGTTACCCCAATATTATATTTCAAAATGCTTCTGAAGTTTTTCTGATACTTCTGAAATATTCTCAATATCACTAAGAATATTACCAATCGAATTATTCTGTGCAACAATAGTCTGTGATATATCTTCGATTGTTGCTGAATTCTCCTCTGATGTTGCAACCAAAGTCTGCATTTCTTCCTGTATAGTTCCAAAGCTCTGCTTTATATTATCAATAATGCTATACTCTTCTTTGACAATATCACTTGCCTGCTCTGTGGCATTATTAATATTCTTAAAGTATTCAAGAAGTCCATCAATAGTATCAACACTCTCCGCCGCCGCATTGGTACCTTGTGTAATCTCATCATCAACCTGTCTGGTAGTATCAGTAAGCCACTTTAGTATATTCTGTATATTTCCAGCGGACTTTGCACTCTCTTCTGATAATGCACGGATTTCATCCGCAACAACAGCAAAACCTTTTCCGTGTTCACCTGCTCTTGCCGCTTCAATAGACGCATTGAGTGATAACAGATTAGTCTGTGCCGCAATTGAATTAATCTCACCAAGAATGTCTGTAATCTTCTTCATCTGTGTAAGAAGCTCACTTGTAGTCTTATGTGCTGCTCCTACTGTACTCTTAACAGAAGCAATCGTACTCTTAGCTTCTTCAACAGCCTCATTACCTTTTTCTACAGCTTCTTTAACATTGTTAAAGCCATTATCAAGCTGTCCAGCCAGTTCATAATTATTTCCAACTTCCTCTGTTGCCGCATTAACCTTTTCCATAACATTTACTGTTGACTTTGCAGCTTCTTCAACTATCTGCTGCATCTGTCTTGCCGCCTGATTAACATTACTGCTTCCGTCTGCCAGTTCATTAACTGCGATCTTGCTTGTGTTAATCGTAGCACTAAGGTCATCTGCTATGTCATTAGCCAGCTTTGCATTCTGCTGTACAATATAAAGTGCTTCTTCCGTACTTTTTACAACTGAAGCACCTCTCTTAGTTGCAAAATAAAGTATCAACGCAGTTATTCCAAACAATAGAATTCTTGATACAACTCCTGCAACAGTATATTCAATACCTGCTATAGTCTGTGGACTAACAATACCGAATATAACCGAAATAATTGTAAATGGAACTGCAAACGAAATTATTACTTTCTCAATAAAATATGTTGCAGTCATTGCAAGTAATACGAAATTTGCTATGTAAGGTATAGAATTTCCTCCTGATACCCACGAATAGAACAAAGTTCCTATTGCTGGTGGCAGTGCTAATATTAATGCTTTTCTGGAATCTGATATTGGGAGGAAATACCCGATGGTTGAAATAATTCCTGACACAATAACTATCATACTTCCTTTAAGTGCCATTGCTGTCATCCCATATCCGAATACAGATACAAGACTTAATGCCACTACCGAACACCATATGATAATAAGATTCTGTTGGTGTAACTTTTTCATCATAAGATCATCTACCTTTCTTTATCTCTAGGTGCATATTTCACAATCAAAATATCAATACTTTAAATTGTATATAATAATCTTTTCTTTCAGCCTCTGGCATATCAGAAAGGGTGGAATGTCTTCCATCATCATCTATAGTGTTTAATTTCAATATATTTTTAGAGTATATTATCACACTATTTATATCTCCTGAATGGTTATCTACCTCAATTGGCGTATTCCCTTTGATACATACTACTTCTTGAATAATTTTATTATTTTTTCCAACAAACTGAACTTTCACGCCATTGTCATCCGACATTCTGTCAACTTCAACTTGTAATCTGATAATATCCTTATTCTTCGGAAAATATTCTATTATTGCTCTTGCACACGCATCGCGGTCAATAATCTCATATTTATCATCATAATCGGTGAATTTATCCCTGTCTGAATATGGTTTTGGATTATGTTCATAGTTAATATCACACCATAAAGGTTTCATTATTGAATATTTATTATCTTTTGTCAGCTTGCTTATCCATATATCTTCCTTATTACAGCTATAGGTTATCCACACATTTTTATCAAAATTTCCATTATATGAACATATTCCACGCATATATTGTGCACCAAGATTCTTAATATTACCCTGATATTTATAAGGAGGTATCTCTGGAATAAGTGCTTTCATATTATAATATTCCCTGCCGTCGTTACTTTCCATAACTGCTAAAGGCCATCTGTGAGAACCATCCGTTGTTGGATTATAACATATAATATAATTTCCATCAGGTGTCTTTTGTCCCCATACTTTAGCAGTATTAGTTATAAGAGAGGGTATTTTCTCATCTATAAGAACATTCCCCTCTTTATCAAACAGATACCCCTCACCTTTCTTGCAAAGCCCTACTATATTGCCATAGGCATCTTCATAAAGGGAAACAGCCCTGCCGTGTGTCTTATATGATTTATCATACATCTCCTCCTCATACCACTGCTCAAGTATAAGCTTCTTAGAGAGCAGCTCATCACAGGCTTTAACGAATTCTTTATCCGAAGAATGAACATAATATGGAATATCAAGCTGTTCATTACTGCCCTCTGGTGAATAAAATATTGTGTTGTCCCCATTAAATCCACCAGCCTCATTATATTTAATAATATACATATCTGACAATGTGTAATCTTTATACACTTCTCTTACAAGACGTGCTGCACCATAACCATTATTAGGGGCTCTGTGGCTGTCTGGTGAGAAGCCATAAAATGTTGTTGCAATAAGCTTTCCATTGGAAGCCTTATAAAAACACATTCTAAAATGCACTATTGCCGGTGCTTTCTTAGGAAGAAGTTCTTTATCAGGTCCTGTATATCCATCTGTGTCCGCTAACATATATGGAAAAAGTACCTTTTCCTTATCCCATACACAGCCGTCTTTAGATGTTGTATACACGATTTCATCAGGTGCACCGTGCTCATCACGCTTACCGCTTATATATGAAAGCACAAGCCTGTTATTAAAAGCAGTAAGCATAGGTGCGTGGTTATATGTATAATCTCCATCCGTGCGGCAGCTCCTCCTTATCTGATATGTATACACACCAGCCTTATGTTCCAATCCGCCATCTTGTCGTGTCATATCAATCTCAGGCACATCATTACAATTAATTACATGTTTATCATCCATAGTCTTCTCCCTTTCTTAGCACATTTTATTACTTCCCTTAATGTTACCTCACCCATTAAAATACTCTTTTACAAGCTTAATTACAACGACTGACAACAAAAATACGGCAATAAGATTAAGTATAGTCATAAGTCCATTAAATGTCTCTGCTATGCTCCACATATGTCCAAGATTAACAGCCATTCCAACTATTGCAGCATATATATAAAGAAACATAAATGGGTTATATGCAGACTTAAGTCCACATATAACCCATTATATATAACCTTATTGCATAACAATATAATTCTTAATTATGTTATCTGGCATTTTGCTATTTATACTGCTATTTATGATAACTTTGTTCCACAGTTAGAGCAGAACTTAGCACCATTCGCAGGTGTCCCACAATTAGGACAGAACTTGTATGTACCCGCTGATTCTAAACTATTATTCATATCAACATTCTTCATCATCTGTTGTCCAATTGCCATACCCATCTGTACGCTCATCATATCACCAGCAATGTTATTGCCACCTTTGCCGATATTATCTGCCATAGCCACCTGGCTGTACTTTCCCATATCTGCTACCATAGACTGTGAAGCTGCCTTATTCTGCATCTTCTGTATCTCTTCTGGATAAGAGAAGCTTGCTATATTAAAATCTGTAATCTCAATTCCAAGCTTGCTCATCTGCATATCAAGGTCGTCTTTAATTCCTGATGAAATATCAAAAGCATTAGCCTGAAGGTTGAACATATCCTTGCCTTCCTTAGTTATCCACTTCATAAGAAGCTGGTCTAACACTGCTACAACTCTTTCCTTAACATCATTAACAACATACATCTGCTTAACGCCTGCAACTTTATCAATTAAGCATACATAATCAGTTACCTTAAATGCAAAATTGCCAAATGCTCTTATTGGCATACCTCCTGGAAGGTTAGCTGCTGGAATAGCTATAGGATTCTTAGTTCCCCAGTTGACATTAAATTCCTTAGTATTAACAAAGAGAACTTCCGCTCTCATACCACTGTTAAAACCGAATTTAAAGCCTTTAAGTGTTGAAAGAAATGGAATAATCTGTGATTCTATATCGAATTCACCTTCATCCTTAAATATTCCTTCTATCTTGCCATTGTAAAGAAATATTGCATCCTGTCCGGGACGGATTATAAGACGGCTACCTTTCTTAATCTCTTTATTAGTCCACTTCCAGAATATACAATCGTCCTTGTATTCTTCCCATTCTACAACATTAGATAACTGACTCTTAAATAAACCCATGGTGTCCTCCAATTATCAATTAATTCTATTCAATTCCCATCTGTGCCTTAAGTGCAGCAAGTTCATCATCAACTGCAGTATTAGCTGGCTCAGCATCATACTTAGCTGCAAGATTATCAATATTAGAATCCTCTGCTGATGCATTAAGTTCAGCCATAGCATTAGCTTCATCAAGCATCTTGTTAGCCTTAGCTTCCATCTTATTGAAAGCATCCATACTATTGCTTGCACCCACAACACTTGAACCAACCTTGTTAATTCTTTCCTGTGCCTTAGCTGCCTTTACTGTAGCCTTAATAGCAGTTCTTCTTGCTTCAAGTGAAGATATATCCTTAACAAGCTTATCGTGCATCTGACGCATCTTAGCTGCATTATCTGCTGCCACATTGTAAGCCTGTGTTAAAGCTGCCTGTGTTGTTGCAAGCTGCTGCTTCTTCTCAAGGAATGATCTGGCATCTGATTCATTACCAGCCTTTAATGCTTTCTCTGCATATGCCTGCATCTTGTTAATCTGCTCTGTGCACTCATCAAGTTCTCTCTTAGCTCTTGTCTCCTCTGCCATAACAGATGCTGTCTCAGCCTTAACCTTGCCAAGATCACTTTCAAGATTTCTCATATACTGGTCAATCATCTTCTCTGGATCTTCACACTTATCAAGAAGTGCATTAATATTAGCGCTCATAATGTCCTTAAATCTTGTTAAAATACCCATAAAATCCTCCCATATATCAAATCAATATTATATGATTCCTTATATTTAGAACCAATAAGGTAATTATACTATATAGATAATTAAAAGTCACGTTAATTTATCAATACTTGTCAGAAATCTTTATAAAATATTATCAATTTTTCGTTCTTTTCTTAACTTCCTTCTTGTCTTCTTTGACATTTCCCTTACCAGACGATAATACATTTGCCTTGTTAGTATAATCATCTATGAGGCTTTCTATTATATTTTTCTTCATATATACATCAAAGCTTAAAAGTCCCACAAGGCTGAATAACTGAAGAAAATCCTTATCCTCCTCATTTTCCACATCTAAGAATGCTTCCTTTGCAACCTGCGTTCTTTCAACAACATCTTTAGAAAGGCTTGCTATCTGTGCCTTTTCCATATTGTATATTTCACTATATATATATTCCAGATCCGGAAGTTCTTCTTTATTAAAGAATTTGTCTGTCAATGGATTTAAAAGCTTCTGAATATCGCTTATAGATAGAATATTCTTAAGATAATATATAAAAGTAAGAACATATATATGCTCTTTAGAATATTTTTTCTTTACCGGAGGTGGAAGCAGGTCATTCTTAGTATAATTGTTAATCATAGTCTTAGTAAGAATTTTATCATCCTCATACCTTTTGACATCTGATAAATGTTCGTCCATAAATGTTGTGACCTGATCCATATATAAATCTATATTAGGCACATCGCCCGGTTTAATATAATTAAGCTTCGCAAGTCTTTGTAATAAAGAATTAACGAATTCCTGATTATCTTTGTTCATAATACTCCACTCCTAACCAATAATAACTTAGACAGCCACATACTTCCTATGATATATCACAACCCGTCTGTAATTATCTAAATATAAAATATATCAAATACAAAATGATGTCTCTGTATACAAAAACATCACTTTACATTTTTAATACTTGTATCATATTATATAGTATTAAAAACCATATATCAAGAGGGAGATTATCCATCTTATAGTAATAACTCGTTCTTATAGTAATAACTTATTCCTGGAATCATAATTTATAATAATAATCTTATCAGCATCTTTACTGCTTATCTGATAATATACCAAGTCTTTCAAATACCCTGTCATATCCATCATTGCCATAATTAAGCGAACGGTTGACCCTGCTTATTGTAGCTGTTGAAGCACCTGTCTTTTCCGCTATCTCAAGATATGTCTTCTGTTCTCTTAACATTTTGGCTACCTCAAATCTCTGAGCTAAAGATAAAAGTTCATTAATTGTGCATACATCCTCAAAAAAATCATAGCACTCTTTAACATCATTAAGACTTAATATAGCCTCAAATAATTGCTCAACTTCTTTTGATTTTAACTTATCGTTCATATTAACCCTCAACTTTTGCTAATCTGCATTTATAATATATTGTACAGTTTAACACAGTAAAGTCCTACAGTAAATACATTTTATTAATTTTACTGTCTTTTTCCTATATATGACTCATATAATTCTGTATTACTGTTCACAATCAGCTCCTTCGGGAAACCTACTTCCTCAATCACCTTATAAGCCCTGTCAAAATCACATATTGACTCTTTAATATGGGCATCACTTCCAATAGATATACATACGCCGGCTTCTTTGCAAAGCTTAAGCATTGTAACATCATTATCATATGCTCCCTGTCTTGGTCCTGTAGGTGATAATGATGTATTGTTAAGTTCTAATAAGACGTGCTTTTCCCCCGCTGCCCTTACAAGCTGTTCATAATCAACCGGGTATCTTGAATCATCAGGGTGTCCTATTATATTAACATATGGATTATCCATAGCATTTATTAAAGCTTTAGTATTCTGTTCAATGCTTCCTGGCTTAATACACGGAATGTGAAGGCTTGCTATAACTACATCACAGCCCTTAAGTCCATACTCTGATAAGTCTATTCTGCCGTCATAATCCATAATATTAACTTCACAGCCCATATATATATTAACGCCATATTTCTTTCTTGGAATTATTCCCATATTAGAAAAATATAATACACCTGCACTTCCCGGCATCTTAGGTGCGTGGTCTGTTATTGCAAGATGTGTAACCCCATGTCCTGCAGCATATACTGCCATCTCGTCTATTGTATTATATGCGTGTCCGCTTGCAATTGTATGCGTATGTGTATCTAATGTAAATCTCATATTAATCCTCGTTTCTACTCCGAACGCAATGCAACTACCGGGTCTTTCTTTGCTGCAAGTCGTGCCGGTATAAGTCCTGCAATAAGCGTAAGAAGCATACTTATTATAACAAGAATAACTCCACCTGCAACAGGAAGCTGTGCAACATTGGCAATCGATGTAACATTTTTAATAATTGCATTAGCTGGCACACATAAAATAAGTGTGACAATTATACCAAGTGCACCTGCAACAAAGCCTTCAATAAGTGTCTCTGCGTTAAATATTCTTGAAATATCCTTCTTTGATGCTCCTATACTTCTAAGTATGCCAATCTCCTTAGTTCTTTCAAGAACTGAAATGTAAGTGATAATTCCTATCATTATTGAAGATACGATAAGTGATATTCCAACAAATGCTATTAATACATATGAAATAGCATTAATTATAACTGTTACTGATGACATTATTATTCCTACATAGTCTGTGTAGTTGATAACATTTTCATCCTTGCCATCATTCTGCTGGCTTGTATTATAATCTGATATTATGTTCTGAATATGCTCCTTAGAGTCAAAATCTGATGGATATATATTAATTCCTGACGGATCATCCAAATCAGTTATTCCAAGCTTGCTTTTATTAGTTTCCAGTGTCGCATCAGTTGTCTGTGCCTTAACTGACTGCGAGAACATATCAAGTATCTGCTCATCTGTCATCGTCGATAAGAACATTCTTGTCTGTGCCTGCTCATCTGATGGAAGACTCTCAAGATATGCCTGCACATCATCCATTGTTATAGGTGTATCTTTATTATTATCAAATGGAACACCTGTGAATATATCTGTATCCTCATCTGCAAGCTGTGCCTTAGCTATAGCACTGTCATTAACACCATTGATAATATATTCTGTAAGTTCCTTTGTATAACCAATTCCACTGCTTAAAGATGTACTTACTGCTTCTTCTGAAGGTTTAATAATTCCTGCAATCTTTATATCTGTTCCGTTGTTGACAACATTTTTCATAAATATATCATTATCAGACTTATCTTCCCAGATTTCCTTACTTTCATTATACGAATATACATCAGTTGGAAGTATAAGCTTAAATGTTGTATTTAATATCTCGTCAAATGTGTAAGTTGTTTCATCATTATCAAGAGTATAGCTCTTTCCTGACATCATAGCCTTAATCATCTCTGTAATCTCGTCAGGGTCTTTAAGTCCTATTGAATACAAAGTATAATCATCAATTTCATTGTTCTCATTAACAACAAGCACAACCTCGTTATAGCTTTCCGGCCAGTGTCCGGCAAGTACAGTATACTGCGACTCAAGTATCTCTTTATTATCAAATAACTGTGACCATACGCTTGAATTAGAGTACATGCTCATTCCACTCATACTGCTCTGTGAAGAACCGCCATACATCGCATCAAACATTGTATTAGGGTTAAGCTGTGTTACCTTATCAGATGTATCTGACTTATATATATTAACTGGAATATCATAAGTATATTCTATGGCACTCGCATAATCCTTTATATCGCTTCCACCATTCTCTATATAATGCTTGAATTCCTTAAGGTTGTTGCTCTGAACCTCTGCAACCATAGTATTCATCATATCAGACATTATATTGTTGCTATATATTTTATCCATATCCTCGTGTGTTTCACCACTGCCGCCATTATCTGTCATACTTGAAACCATACTACTTATATCTACAGTTTCTGACTGTAACTGGATTGGATAACTTGATAATGTATCCCTCTGCACCCTGTCAATATATAACTGGATACCATTTGATATTGATAAAATGAGTGCTATACCGATAATTCCTATGCTTCCTGCAAAGGCTGTAAGAATTGTTCTTGTCTTTTTCGTCATCAGATTGTTAAAACTTAAAGATAATGCTGTAAAAAATGACATTGAGGTCTTTGGCTTTTTCTTTCTTTGAGTCTTTGAGACAGATATACTTGTTCCCTGACCTGACACGCCTGAATTATATGCTGAACCATTGGCTGTTGCTGTGCCTGACTTATCTGTTCCCTCTGCTATGTCTTTTTTAAGCTGTTCCTCTGTATATGGATCTGTGTCATCAACAATAGTTCCGTCAAGAAGCCTTACAATTCTTGTTGAATATTTCATAGCAAGTTCCGGGTTATGCGTAACCATAATTATAAGCCTGTCTTTGGAAATCTCCTTAAGAAGCTCCATAATCTGTACACTTGTCTCTGTATCAAGTGCACCTGTCGGTTCATCTGCAAGAAGAATATCAGGATTATTGACAAGTGCTCTCGCTATGGCTACTCTCTGCATTTGTCCACCTGACATCTGGTTAGGCTTCTTATGAATCTGTTCACCAAGTCCTACCTTCTCAAGTGCCTCAACTGCTCTTTTCCTTCTCTCTGCCTTTGATACACCTGATAATGTAAGTGCAAGCTCTACATTAGAAAGAACTGTCTGGTGTGGTATAAGATTATAGCTCTGGAATACAAAACCAATTGAATTATTCCTGTACGCATCCCAATCCCTGTCCTTATAATCTTTAGTAGACACACCATTAATTCTTAAATCACCACTTGTATACTTATCAAGTCCTCCGATAATATTAAGCATAGTTGTCTTACCACAGCCCGACTGACCGAGTATTGATACAAATTCACAGTCCCTGAACCTTAAGTTAATGCCCTTTAAAGCTGCAACCTTTGTATCACCGGTTTCATAATCTTTCTTAATATTAATTAATTCAAGCATATAATTCCTCTTTCTTTCTATAATTTAGTATACCACGATAAAACTCTCATCATCTCATTACCATTAATTTGATATGCTAATTAATAATAACACCCGTTGTGGCTGCTTGCAATTTATGTGGACACATTTTATACTATATTAAGATTTTGGTGTTATAGCTAAAAAATATTAATAATACGATATCAGGTATAAAATGTCTGACAGTTGTTCGTGCCTGCACGATAAGACTTTTGACTTTCAGCCACTCCTGACATCAAATTTATAGAATCAGAAAGGATATAACTTGCAGTTGAAACATTTTAATGCAGTAACTAAATACATAGCGTTGGCACTCATTGTCTGCCTGACTTTCATATCCGTTACATCACCTGTATATTCACTTGCTGATACCAAGACAGAATATGATGATAATAACAAAGAACTTGAACGCTTAAGAAATGAGCAGTCGCAGCTCTCAAGTGAACTTAACGACCTTAATTCAGAGCTTGATAATGCTGGTGAAAAGCTGAACTCTATTAATGACAGAATTGCTGATACACAGGAACAGATTGACAGCCTTAATGAAGACATAAGCAATATGGAGATTGAGAAACAACACCAGTTCGATACTATGAAGCTTCGTATACAATATATGTACGAGAACAGCGACTATAGTTTTCTTGATGTATTGCTTTCTTCTTCAAGTATGGCTGATTTATTGCAAAGAAACGAATATGTTTCGCGCATTTCCCAATATGACCGCAAAATGCTTGAAGAATTAAGTTCTCTTATTGCTGTGCTTAACCAGAACCAGCTAAGTCTACAGACTAATATGACAGAACTTGTGTCTTTAAAAGAGCAGTCAATAGCTGAGTCTAATAATATTAAAAGGCTCATAGCTTCAAAGCAGTCAAAAATAGATACTAACTCTGAAAATATTGCCAAAGCTGAAGCCCTTGCATTAGAATACGAGGAACGTATCCGTCAGGAAGAAATCCAAAGACAGCTTGAAGAAATCAAAAAAATGACCCCATCAGTTGATGAAGTCATTAATAATACACCTATAGCATATGATACAAGCGACCTTGCAATGGTATCCGCTATGATAGAATGTGAAGCTGCCAACCAGCCTTATGAGGGCAAGCTTGCCGTTGGAAGCGTTATCGTAAATCGTGTAAACAGTCCTAAATTTGGCAACACAATCCAATCCGTACTCTACGCCCCTTCCCAGTTCAGCCCTGTCGCAAGTGGACGTTTCGCAATTGTCCTTGCCAGAGGTGCTAACGCTGAATGTACCAGAGCCGCTAATGAGGTTCTTAATGGTCATATAACAATCGCTGCCCTGTACTTTCACGTCTACGACAGCACTATCGATAAAAGCGGCACAATAATAGGCGACCATGTCTTCTATTAGCTAACCATCTCCTGCCAAAAAGGCACCACTGTAAGGTGTCAGGTTGGATTAAATCAACATAAGCGTGTCTTTGCTGCTTATGTTGATTTAATCTAATTGTCTGTCCTGTCTAGCCTATCCACTCACCAAACTTATTAAGCCCTTCCGAACTACCTGAAAGATACAATATATCCCCATTTCTAAACACATACTCTGGATTTACAACCTGCATAACTTCCCCATTATTCTCAATTGCAATTATATTAACATTAAATTTCTTACGCATATTAATATCCACAACTGTTTTCCCCTCAAGCCTGTCAGGAAGCATAACCTTAGATATATTAATTTTCTCACTAAGCTGAATGACATCTATAACCTGCGAAGCTATAAGACGGTTAGCAAGTCTTTCTGCCATATCCTTCTCAGGATATACAACTTCTGCCCCAAGCTTAGCCAATATTTCTCCGTGTTCAAGACCTCTTGCTTTCGCTATAACCTTTTTTATTCCCATACTGACAAGATTAAGCGTTGTAAGAATTGACGTATCGATATGTTCACCTATACACACAACTGCAACATCACAATTCTGTATTCCTGTTGCGCTAAGGCTTTTCTTGTCAAGTGTCTGCACGACATAGGCATTTTCCGTATAATCGCGCATTTCTCTTACCTTTTCCTCATCTTTGTCTATAACCATAAATTCAGCACCGCTTTTAGCAAGCGATAATGCAAGCGACTCGCCAAATCTTCCTAAACCTATAATTCCATAAGTAGTATTTTTATTTGATATTCTAGTTTTAAACATAATTACCTCCGAATTCACGTATTATTGTTGGGTGTGTATTGATGATTGGGTGTTGGCTAACGGACGTTGTGAGGGCGGACTATATTACCGCTGGGCACGCTTTCGCTACTTGAAACCACAGCGGACACTAAGCCAGCACATCAATACTCTCTCCACATACATTCACACACCATATTTTATATATATATCATAATGCACAAACAATAACATATATCATATCTTTTATATAATAAGTTATAAGCCCTAACATATATATTATATCTTCTATATAATTAAATTAAAAACCATAACATATATATCGTATCTTATATACCATAACTTAATGCCATAACAAAAACGACACCATCACCAAAAAATCCACACTCAAAACCACACCCGAATTCTTCACACTCCGTTCTGGCGCTGATAATTGTTAAACATATGGCAATCGCAACCCAGCTGGGCGGCTGGTAGAAGCATAAGAAGACGATGGGGAGCCGCCGGCACTTAAGCGCTGTCCTTTAGCGCTTTAGTACCGCTGCGAGCGACACTCAGTGCAAACGTGTCTTCGTTGCTTCTACCAGCCGCCCAGCGTCCGTTGCCCCATATATTTCACAATCATCACCCTATAGTTATATTACCCTCCGGATAATTAATCCTCTCTCCCTTAGAGAAATGCCACAATGTAGCAATCGTAAGCGGTCCAAGTCTTCCTATGTACATAATAATAATAGATAACAGCTTTCCTGCAATTCCTATCTGTTGTGTAATTCCTGTTGAAAGCCCTGCCGTTCCAAATGCACTTGCAACCTCAAATAATATATCAATAAAATCAATATCCGGCTCAAATATTCCCATAAGATAAGATCCAACAGTCACAACACACATAGCAAGTATCATAATAACCGAAGCCTTTCTGAACGCTTCCTTAGGTACTGCATAATGAAATGCTTTCTCCGACTTATTAGTTGCTGCCGACTTAACACCCTGTATGAGGACAAAAAATGTGCTTGTCTTTATTCCACCTCCTGTAGATCCCGGCGAAGCTCCTATAATCATAAGTATTATAAGCACAAGTAGTCCTGATTTTGAAAATGTCCCAAGTGAATATGTTGCAAATCCAGCCGTTCTGGCTGATACACTCATAAAGAATGCTCCCATCCACGAGATATTTTCTGTAATCTTAAGAAGCAGAGCACCAGCGATAATAAGCACAATACTCACTGATATTACAATCCTTGTGTGCATTGAGAATTTCTTCCACTTAAATCTCTTTTCCCACAATTCACATATTACAAAAAAGCCAATACCTCCAAAAAATACAAGCGTACAGGTTATAATATTAAGTGCTATATTACCACTGTAATTAATAAGGTTCTGGTTATTTCCAAGAATATCAAAACCAGAATTATTAAACGCCGCTACCGAATGAAACACGCTTATTCCCAATGCCCTAAAAAATGGATAATCTCTTATAAACACCAGAAAACCTGCTATTGCACCAGCCCCCTCAAATATAAGCGTAACAATAAATATCTTATGTATAAGCCTTACAAGCCCCTTTGCCGTATCCATATTCAGTGCTTCCTTTAAAAGAGTACGTCCTTTTATATCTACCTTTTTACCCATAACAAGTATTATTCCGGCACCCATAGTTGTCACACCAAGACCACCTATCTGAATAAGTGCCCCTAGTATAAATTGCCCCACAGGTGTAAATGTGTCATATGAGTCAACCACCACAAGCCCCGTTACACATACTGCACTCGTTGATGTATACAAAGCATCCGTGTATTTTAAATCAACACCATCCCTAACACTAAACGGCAAAGACAAAAGCACTGACCCTGCTATAATCACAAATATAAACCCAAACGCTATTATTCTTGCAGGCGACTGCTTTCTTATTAAATTAACCATCATAGTACTTCCTTAAATCGCAATATTTATACTCAAATCTCATAAAATTTATCATTTAAGATACTATATACCACCCTGCTCTCCAATGCAAGCAAAATTCTCATAAATATTCTAATGTCAGCTTCCAAACCTTCCCACAAAAAAGTGTGTACTCCGCCACTACAGCAAAATACACACTCTTCATAACTATTTAATTAAACATCTCCAACAACTAAAATAACTCCTGCCATACATCCTATGTCCCAGCCATGTGGGGAGCCGCCGGCACTTAAGTGCTGTACTTTAGCACTTTAGTACCGCTGATAGCGACACTCAGCGAAAGCATATCTTTGTTGCTTATGTTAATTTAATCCAATCGCCCGTTGTCTATACATCTATATCTGATATAATCAACCGTCACAAATCCATCTCCCTCATTCTTAACCTCATTATTATGATTAACAAACATTCCATTCTTAACGCCAACCCAACGTCCTGCCTTTGCTGTAAAGCTCACCTGCTTCTCATAAGCCTTTCCGTCAAAGCTTATCTCCAAAGTCACCTCTTCTACAGGAACATTTTTAACAGCCAGTGCCATTTCCTTAGTATCCTTAGTTCCCGTTCTCTTGACAGTATATCTTAAATATACAGTCTTTTCCTTATCAGCAAATGTATCCTTAGCTATAGGATAGTCCTTAACATCTTCCTTAGAATACGCCGCCTCACAATCAAAGCTCTGGGTGCCTCTGACTGTCCTTATTGCATATTCCCCGAAATTCTTGACAATTCCAACTGCTCCATATTCCACGCCTAATGACACAATTCCGGCATAGTCTCCATTTTCAAGACCATTCACGCACATTTTAGTAACACACTCAAATTCAGGTGCAGGCCATTTCTGCAAGAGAAGATTTCTGTAATCGCTCACTGGTCTAAGAGGTGTTGATGCAAGTGCATTAAGTCTTATATATGAGCCATCTGGTAATTTCTTTCCATAAGCATCAGTCTTAGTCACATACCAGCTGTCATCATAATTAGAATTCCACTGCCACTGTAACATCATCTTATCAGTATCAAATTCATCTGCTGTGTCTGGCTCACATACTGGGTATTTATCTGTATCCTTAAGCTCTTCTGCTGTCTTTCCAATATTTGGTTTTACATACTGCATAACTGGTTCACCGTAATCATTGCCCTCTTTATTAACACCAATTATTGGCCAGTCATTTTCCCAATGCATTGGCTGTAAATGTGTTATTCTGCCTGCGGCATACACATCTTGAAAATGTAAGAACCAGTCCTCACCAGTAATTGTATCTACCCACGCACCCTGATGAGGTCCGTTGACTAAAGAGTCACCCTGTCTTAATACAACCTTATATTCATATGGTCCAAATGGATTTTTGGAACGGAGTATTGTCTGCCAGCCGGTCTTAACACCGCCTGCTGGTGCAAATATATAATAATATCCGTTACGTTTATACATTTTAGGTCCTTCTATTGTTATCTGATCATTCTCATTACCATCAAATATCTTTACTTCATCTCCAAATATCCCCATACCGTCTGGTCTCATTCTTACTATATGAAGAACACTCTTATATCCAATTCTGCTCTTTGCAACACCTGCCACAAGATAAGCATTACCGTCATCATCCCAGAATGGACAAGGGTCAATCCAGCCTGCACCTGGTCTTATATTAACAGGCTCGCTCCATTCACCAAACGGATCTTTGGTTGTTGTCATATATATTCCCTCATCTGGCATTGGAAAACATACATAATATGTACCCTCGTGGTATCTTATAGATGGTGCCCACACACCACATCCGTGCAGCGGATTGTTATATCTGAATTCCGGAATGTGTTTCAAGCAATAATTAACAACCTTCCAATTCACTAAATCTTTTGAATGTAATATTGGAAGTGCTGGCGAATTAGAAAAGCTTGATGCTACCATAAAATAATCTTCTCCCACTCTTATAGCATCAGGGTCAGAATAATCTGCATAAAGTATCGGATTCCTATAATTTCCATTGCCCAAATCAGCTAACCACATAAACATTACCTCCATAATCATACATAATATTTCTTAAGTTAATCTAAGTTTACATCATTACAAGTAATTTGCCAACACTTTCATAAAGTAATTTTGTAAAAGTATTTTTACATAAGTATTTTTCATTATAGGTGCCTATATTTGCACTGCAGTACGAACCTGTATATAGGACTTTTTATGTATAATGAATTAAATTAATTAGATTTCCCTATTACATAAAAAGCCTGCCAGTATCACATCTTACAATATATCACATAATTGTGATACAATCATAAAACCCGATACAAGCAGGCTTACATATTATTCTATTTATTGAAATCTTTTTCTATTTTCTTAAGTGTTTCAAGTGGAATATAATAACTTATTCCAAGTGGATTAAATATTGCTCCTGAAGCTCCAAGCTCGTCTATAGCCTCAACAAGTTCCTTATATGTATAGAGCATATTCTCATACTGTCCCTTATAGCATTTGTCCATCTCAAAACCATCTGTAAATGCTGGTATTGCTATAACCTGCTCGTCTTCCTTATGCTTAACCCTGTCTGTAACATCAATAAAATGATGTGCTATAGATACTTCTTCCTCTGTCTCCTCCTTAACACATGGAACCATATATTCAGAATTAACCATAGCATTTAACATAGCATTTTCTCTCTTATCAAGAAGCTCTTTTATTGTATCTTTGTCTGTATTCTTTCTGAACTCCTGAAAATAAGAAATCATTGTATTCTGTAAACCTGGGTTAGTCACATAATCATCCCTAAAGAACTCATCATATGTTCCAAATGCTTCTCTTGGTATTACATATTCAAGCTTGTCGCCATCTGTAAGTCTTATATTCTTATATCCATTACGATACATATGGCATAACTCCATAGCAAACGCATCATTATTCTCAACACCAACTGATACCTCGTAACCACTGAGCTTAAGCTTTTTCTCAATAAGTGAAGAATTCTTAGGATTAAAAAGAACAAATAAATCACTGTCTACCATATATGGGTACGATGTTGTACTTGAATATACAACCCATAAATGTTCCTCTTTTCTTAATTTATCAGCTATAACCTTTGCATATATCTCTTCAATTCTTCCAAAATATGCTAAATCGTTAGTATTGCCCATCTCCTTGGCTCTTTTCTTTAAAGATGGCAGTACAACAGCCATAACCTCTACTGCATCAGCTAAAGAAAGCTTCTCCATCATATCTACGCCGTAGTCTTCATCTTTGCTGATATGTCTTATTACGTCCTGTATTTTTGTCTGATTCATAATATATATACCCTTTCCGAATTGCATCATATGTATAATAGTAACATATTTGTGTACAATTATCAATTCAACTTTATTTAATGATTCAACTCACAAAATCTTTACTCTGTTTTATTTAATTCAGCTGCCCTGATATAACTGCACGAATTATGTAATATACCGCATCTGCAAATTGCACTGCCACATTACAGCTTCACAACTGCCATTAATTAAAGAACTCCTGCCAGTCAGTTATATTCTTATCTGTAAGACATAACATTGCCATTATTCTTGCCTGCCAGCTTGTCATTGTCTGTGCTGTGATGACATTTAAACCATCAGCCGCATAGTCATATTCACTGCCAGAATTATTAACAACAATTACCTTAATATAACCTGATACATCTTTTACAAGCTGTGTCATTGCTGGCGACAGACTTCCGTCAGCAGTATCGCTGACTACTACTACAGACTCATATGAAGCCATTATTTTCTGTGCTGTATACACATCATTGCCTATATAATCATTAACCATACCGACATAGCCCATATCCTTAATCTCTGTCACGTCAAAATGATGTTTTGCACTATCATTAACCTTATTCGCTTTATTATCAACAATATCAGCTATTTCTGTCTTATAATTGTTATTATCTTCCTCAACAACATATATACTCTTATCTGTATCTATTGTATAAGTAAGAAAATATCTGATCTGGTCTGCAAATCTTTTCCTTGCCGATACGATAACTATATCCGCATCACCACTACATATTTCCTGGACTTTAGAAGCTAATGATATTAAATCCTTTGTTTCATCAAAATCTTTATTTTCCTGAATTAATTCAATATCTATTTTATCCTCATAATCTGCTGTATTAACAAGCTCGCTCACACTTCCATATGTCCCAACAATACAAACCTTTCGCTTACCACTGGTCTGGTTATTACCATTACTATTGTCGCTGCCATTAACAATACTTCCGGCATCAGAGCTGTTATCTTTCATACCGCCCGCATTATTTCCACTATTATCTGTTATCTTATCAGTGTTATCGCTAACCGTACCATTCTCATTATCTGCCTGGCTCATATATTCAACCGGGTTAGACACAAAGCCACAGCCTGCAAGTGAAGTTACACCAAGCATAACAGCTGCCGCTATTGACACTGCATTTTTTAACTTCAATTTATTCTTTAGATTAATAAGCGTATCACTTATATTCAATAATCTCATATATTCTCCTTTTTGCCCTGATTATCAAATATATTATTCAGGACATATTAAGCATTTTAACATAATCCCCCTGATTATAAAAGTCCCCCAAAAGCTTTTAAGGCACATTCGCCTTACTTAGCTTCTGGAGGACTATAATATTAATTATAAAATGTATTATATAAACATTATATCACTCTGCATAATTATGCCGTCTATATTAATGCAATTAACCTCTGTTATCAATTGTAGCAATATCTACTATTGAAAGTTCCTGATTATTAAATGCATGCTCAAGACTTGAGATAAGTGCGTGAGCTGTATCAAGACTTGTAAGGCAGTGAACGCCTGTCTCGATAGCATATCTTCTTATAAGGAAACCATCCTTTGCTCTCTCAATACCATTTTCTGGTGTATCAATAACAAGATCAATCTTATGCTCTAATATAAGGTCAAGGAGTGTTGGAGCTTCCTGTCCAATCTTATTAACCTGAATAGCGTGTACGCCATTTTCTTTAAGAACCTTAGCTGTACCTCTTGAAGCATATATCTTGTATCCAAGTGCTTCAAATCTCTGTGCTATATCAATACCGTCCTGCTTATCCTTATCTGCAAGAGTCATAATAATCTGCTTATGCTTTGGAAGTCTTATTCCAGCTCCCTCAAATGCCTTGTAAAGTGCTTCATCAAAGCTCTTAGATATACCAAGGCACTCACCTGTAGACTTCATTTCTGGTCCAAGGCTTATATCAGCACCTCTGATCTTCTCGAACGAGAATACTGGCATCTTGATTGCATAGTAATCAGCAGCCTTCTGAAGACCTGGCTCATAACCTAAATCTCTTATCTTAGCTCCTGTAATAACCTTAGTTGCAAGCTTAACAATAGGAATACCAGTAACCTTGCTGATATATGGTACTGTACGGCTTGAACGTGGATTTACTTCAATTACATATACCTGATCGTTGTATACAATAAACTGGATATTAATCATACCCTTTACATGAAGTGCTCTCGCAAGTCTTCCTGTGTAATCAGCAATCATTTCAGTTATCTTTGGAGAGATTGACTTAGCTGGATATACTGAAATACTATCTCCTGAATGAATACCAGCTCTTTCAATGTGTTCCATAATACCAGGAATAAGAATATCTTCGCCATCGCATACGGCATCTACTTCGATTTCCTTACCCATAAGGTACTTATCTACAAGGATTGGGTGATCCTGCTTAATTCTGTTGATAATTCCCATAAATTCCACTACATCTTCATCAGATACAGCAATCTGCATACCTTGTCCACCAAGTACATATGAAGGACGTACAAGAACAGGATAACCAAGTTCATTAGCAGCTTTAAGGGCTTCCTCAACAGTGAATACTGTCTGTCCTTTTGCTCTAGGAATCTGTGTCTTTTCAAGAATTTCATCAAATAACTCTCTATCCTCAGCAGCATCTACATCTTCTGCCTTAGTTCCAAGAATTGGCACACCCATCTTCATAAGAGCTTCTGTAAGCTTGATAGCTGTCTGTCCACCAAACTGAACTACAGCTCCATCCGGCTTCTCGAATTCTACAATACTTTCAACATCTTCTTCTGTAAGTGGCTCAAAGTAAAGTTTATCAGCAATATCAAAGTCTGTTGATACTGTTTCTGGGTTATTATTGATAATAATTGTCTCATAACCCTCTTTCTTAAATGCCCATGTACAATGTACTGAACAGAAATCAAATTCAATACCCTGTCCAATTCTTATTGGACCTGAACCAAGTACAAGAACTTTCTTCTTATCCTTAGTCTCTGCAGCTTCATTCTCACTGCCATATACTGAATAGTAGTAAGGAGTTGTAGCTGCGAACTCAGCGGCACAAGTATCAACCATCTTAAATGCTGCGTGAATATCATACTTATCACGAAGTTCTTTTATTTCTCTTTCTGTATGTCCTGTAAGTTCTCCAATAACATTATCAGGGAACTCAATTCTCTTAGCCTCTCTTAATAATTCTTCTGTAAGAGGACCTTTCTTTAAAGAATTCTCCATCTCAACGATAATCTGAAGCTTATCTATAAACCATCTGTCAATCTTTGTTATGTCATGCATAACTGCTGGCTCTATGCCTCTTCTTAAACCTTCTGCTATCTTCCAGATTCTTCTGTCATCAACTACAGCAAGATCTTCTAAGAGTTCCTCGTCTGTAAGTCCTGTAAAATCGTATGACATAAGACTGTCAACATGCTGTTCAAGTGAACGTATAGCCTTCATAAGACCACCCTCGAAGTTATCAGATATACTCATAACCTCACCAGTAGCCTTCATCTGTGTTGTAAGTGTTCTCTTTGCAGAGATAAACTTATCAAATGGAAGTCTAGGTATCTTAACTACACAGTAGTCAAGTGCTGGCTCAAAACTTGCATATGTCTTTCCTGTAACTGCGTTCTTAATCTCATCAAGTGTATAACCAAGTGCAATCTTAGCTGCAACCTTGGCGATAGGATAACCTGTAGCCTTAGAAGCAAGTGCTGAAGAACGGCTTACACGAGGATTAACCTCAATAACGCAGTATTCAAAGCTGTCTGGATGAAGTGCATACTGTACATTACATCCACCTGTGATACCAAGCTCATCTATAATGTTAAGTGCAGATGTTCTAAGCATCTGATATTCTTTATCTGAAAGTGTCTGTGAAGGAGCAACTACAATACTATCACCTGTATGTACACCAACTGGGTCAATATTTTCCATATTACATATAGTTATGCATGTTCCGTTGCTGTCACGCATTACTTCGTATTCGATTTCCTTCCAGCCAGATATACATCTTTCAACAAGAACTTCACCAACTCTTGAAAGTCTTAAACCATTCTCAAGAATCTCTCTTAATTCTTCTACGTTATGGGCGATACCACCGCCGCTTCCACCAAGTGTGTAAGCAGGACGAAGAACAACCGGATAACCAATCTTAGCTGCAAATGCTTCACCAGATGGAACATCATTAACAACTAATGAAGGTGCACAAGGTTCACCTATCTTTTCCATAGTTTCCTTGAACATAAGTCTGTCTTCTGCCTTCTTAATTGTAAGTGCAGTTGTACCTATAAGCTGTACATTATTCTCTTCAAGGAAACCTGTCTCTGCTATCTCCATAGCAAGGTTAAGACCAGCCTGTCCACCAAGTGTAGGTAAGATGCTGTCTGGCTTTTCCTTTAATATAATCTGCTTTAATGCTTCTACAGTAAGAGGTTCGATATATACTTCATCAGCAATATCCTTATCTGTCATGATAGTCGCTGGGTTAGAGTTAACGAGGCATACTTCTATTCCCTCTTCCTTAAGAGAACGGCAAGCCTGTGTACCTGCATAGTCAAATTCTGCTGCCTGTCCGATTACGATTGGACCTGAACCGATTACTAAAACCTTCTTTATATTAGGATTCTTTGGCATTGTCTTAGTCCTCCTTCTTCATCATATCCATAAATCTGTCAAAAAGATACGCTGTATCCTGTGGTCCTGCACAAGCTTCCGGATGGAACTGTACAGTAAATATATTCTTACCCTTATAAGATAGACCTTCATTAGTCTTATCATTAACATTTTCAAATGCTGGTTCTGCAACCTCTGGATTAAGTGTTGCTTCATCTACAACATAACCATGATTCTGTGTTGATATATATACCTTTCCAGTAGCAAGATCCTTAACTGGGTGGTTAGCACCTCTGTGTCCATACTTTAATCTGTGTGTATCAGCACCTGTCGCAAGAGACATAAGCTGATGTCCAAGACATATGGCAAATATAGGCACATTGCTTGCATAAAGCTTCTTTATCTCTTCTATTATCTCTACACATTCCTTAGGATCTCCAGGACCATTTGATAACATAATACCATCTGGATTGGAAGCTAAGATTTCCTCTGCCTTAGTATACGCTGGATATACTGTAACCTCACAGCCTCTGTCATTAAGAGACTTAGCAATATTCTTCTTAGCACCAAAGTCCATAAGTGCAACTCTTGGTCCATCTCCGTTAAGTACATACTTTTCCTTGCATGTAACCTTTCTTACAACTCCCGCAACCTTGTATTCCTTAATCTTAGGAAGTACTTCATCAAGATTATAGTTTTCGTTAGTTGTAATCATTCCGTTCATAGTACCCTTTTCTCTTAATATCTTAGTAAGGGCTCTTGTATCTATTCCACAGATACCTGGTATATCATTATCTAAAAGGAACTTCTGTATAGGAGCTTCATTTCTGAAGTTACTTGGCATCCTTGATAATTCTCTCACAATAAATCCATCTGGCCATGCTTTTTCAGACTCCATATCTTTATAGCAGACGCCATAGTTGCCAATCAGAGGATATGTCATTGTAACTGCCTGTCCTGCATATGAAGGATCAGTTAACACCTCCAGATATCCTGTCATCGAAGTATTAAAAACTATTTCGCTAATGACTTCGCGAGTGGAACCAATACTTGTTCCCTTAAATACTGTTCCATCTTCAAGTATTAAAAATGCTTTCATGAATGCCACCTATTCCCTTTCGTATATTAAATTGATTATAGTGCGCAAACCACAACTGTTAATAGTCTTTATATAGTTTCAATTGACTTTTGCGCAAAAAAAAAGACACAAAAATGTCTTTTTTTCTTAAACTCCATAAATATTATCATATAATGAATAATAATTCAAGCAAAAAGTCAATTATGCTTATTATTATTCTGCGTAATCTCAAGCTGGCTTACGAACACCCATGTATCACCTTTATCAGATGACTGATACTTAGCCGCCGTCTTGCCATCATTATAAGTTCCATTAGAACCCTGTGTAAGATATACAGTTATAATACCTTTACCATCAACTGTAGGAACTAACGCTTCCTTGTATACATCATTCCATCTTAACTCATCATCAGCTACCGTGCTTGAAGCCGTTGATGACTTGGCTGTACTGTCAAGCTCCTGTTCTGGAAGTGTCACTTTAGAAAATGTCTTGCCGCCATCTTTAGTCATATAAAGATTGCCGTCCATTCCTTCTGCATAATTGTAGCAGAAAAATCCAACATTTTCGTCCACATACATAACACCTTTTAATATATAATTAGCAGGACCGCTTCCAACTGTTGTCCACGTCTCGCCACCATTAGCTGTCTGGTATATCCTGTAAGACTCCTTTTCATTATCAGTCCTGGCATAACCACATACAATAACACCCTTATTCTCATCAAAGAAATCAACATAGTAATCTTCTGCGTTATATATATTATCAAGTTCACAGCTGGTCCAGTTAACACCTTTATCATCAGAATATATAAGAGTTACCGGTACTTTCTTAGAACTTCCCATCCTGCCGCCAAATAAAAATGCAGTCTTTGATGTAGTTATAAGATAACTTCCATCCTTCAACGTGCTTGTACTTCCGCTTTCATACATAAGATTTTCAACATCTACTGGAACAGTTGCATAATGCTCACCATCATCATAAGTTACACTCAATATATCATCTCTTATAACATATCTTGCAAGCAGGTCTGTAGAAGCATTGGTCTTGTTCTCGCTATCTGCTGCCAGGGCTGCCTTCTCATTGTACTGTGCTATTCCGTATTCTTCCGGACTTAATGCTGATGTAACATACACCGTAGCAGTGTTGTCAGTATGTGCATCAATATAGTAAGATACAACCCACTCACATTTCAATCTGTCATCATCAGTAACTCCGTCCCACGAAAGAAAATAATCAGAAGCAGCATTTTTAAGAATTACCGAAAAACTTATTAACGCTGTATGTTCATCTTCATTCAATACATTAATATCATCTATTGTCATCCTCTTAACTGACTTATTATACGGAAGATACTCATTCATATACTGATTAACATACTCATTAAGCCACGTCCTGGCCACTGTTTCTGTCTTAACCTGTGATACATCAGGCATCGTATTTATGACATTAGAATCATCATATGTAGCTGCCCTTGTCTGATACTGCTCATCAATAACATCCCCGTAAGCATCTATATCCACCGTGAAAGTATACCTTGACTTAATATCAAGATTACTTTCCTTGCTTCTGTAATAATACGAACGTATGAATACAGCTATAACAAAAGCACAAAGAATCCCTATACATACCCTTAATGTAATCAATCTTAACTTTTCTCTGTTCTTTTTCTTCATATTCGTTCTCCATCATCCTAATCAGCTCTCGTGTTTTAAATGCATAGCCTCTCTGACAATCTTTCTGTAATACTTATACCACCATAAGAAATACATTGCACCAGCTCCTGCAAGGAAAAATACCAGCACCACAAAAGGATGTACTGCATAGAGCCAGTTATGGGAAAGTCGTCTTACAAAAAATGGCACACCATACGCAAGTAAAACACATACCGCCATAACAGTTCCATTAAACACACTTCTATTCTCATATACCCATATAAAATGATCAAAAGACATAATCGCAAACATCTCACCTATAGGTCTTACGCATATCGTAAGCATACAGAGCATAAGCGAATGAAACCACGAAACGCCGAATATATTAAGAATAATAAAATAAAATATGAATTCAGTAACCATCTTATAAAGAAGCTTTCCTAAAAAATTCATATATGGACTTATTGACATAACTCTTATCATAAGGTAATCCCTGTCACCTATAGTAAATAATATGTTGTTAGAAAGACTTCCGCATATAACCGAAAGCATAACAAACATATATATAATTGTAAGCTCCTGATTGGCCTTAATCAATGGACACTCAAGACCTATAAGCACATATGGTATATATATAAGAATAAATACATATGCAAACTTCTTTATAAATTCCCATAAAACCATAAATAACTGTGCCATAATTCCAACAAATAATCTCGCCTTGGAATTCTCTGCAAATGTATTCTCTTTAACACATCTGCCTATAAGTGGTGCATTACTTATATATCTTATACCTGCATTAGTACCCTCATAAAACCTTAAAATCTTCTCAGCAAACAGCTTCCTAAATAATCTCATTGTCTGTCTCCCCTAATATATCTAAAACTGCCTTCCTTATCTCTGGAATTTCCATAGTCTTTTTATCTATGTGATTAAATTCTCCGTTATTTAAGACTAGCGTATCCTCACTTATCCTCTTGGAAATCTCTAGAAGTCCTGTTGAGATAAGTATTATCCTGCCTTCTTTTATTGTATTAATAACTTCGATAAACTTATTAATGTATTCTTCACTGCAATAATCAAGTGGCTCATCAAAAAGCACAACATAAGGTCTTATTACAAGAATACAGGCAAGCTGTAAAAGCTTCTTCTCCTCAAATGTATAATCCGCTATAAGCTCATCTCTCTTGGCAACACTGAACCCAATTCTATCAAATATATCCTCTGGCTCAGGGTCGTCTCTCTCCATATCACAAAGCATACTTATAAACTCATAACCTGTTATGTATACAGGAAGAACACTCTGCTTTGCCGCATAAAAATATTTACACTTATCAATTGTAACTATGCTTCCGTCATCAACAGATATATCTCCACATATACACTCAAATAATGTTGTTCTTCCAGCTCCCGGTCCACCAAGTATAGGATATATCTGTCCCTCCTCAAATGTAAAGGATATATCTGTAAGAACTTCATTCTTCTTATAGCTCTTTTTTATATGGCTTAATTTAAGCATATTTTTCTCCAATTCATATCATATAATTAAGTGACAGCCGTTAATATATCCGGACATCTACAACATAATTGTATACCAATCCATCACTTACTTTACAAACATTTTCTAACTATTATAATAATTTTTTATTAAATATTAAATCACAACAAAATATTATATTAAAAATCTATAACTTTGTAAACACATAATCAAATTGCTATTGCTTTTGATTAGAAACAATGCTAACATCTTAATATTATTTATTATAGCGGTTATCTGCTGGAAATGAAGGTTATGATGAAAACATTTAAAAAAATATGGTGGCGTCTGCTTTTTGCACTTTACGCTTTTATATATCTTCCCTGGTTCTTTTATCTTGAGCATAAAATAACTATGGATTATCCCGGAATTCACATATTAAACGGAACAATCGACAGCTATATACCTTTCCTTGAGATATTTATAATCCCTTATCTTTTATGGTTTGTCTATATAGCTGCTTCATGCATATATATGGTTCTGAAAGCAGACAATAAAGAATTTATAAGATTTGCTCTTTCACTTATTATCGGTATGTCGGTATCTATGTTTATATGTATGATATACCCTAATGGTCTAACATTAAGACCTAATAACATCCCTGATAATATATTTGGAAAGCTTGTTGCTGTACTCTATGCTACCGATACGACAACCAACGTATTTCCAAGCATACATGTATATAATTCAATTGCCGTCCACACTGCCCTTTCAAAGTGTAAGGCACTTAAAGAGCACAAATATATTGTCAATGCTTCACTTATATTATGTATACTTATATGCCTGTCAACAATATTCTTAAAACAACACTCTGTATATGATGTTATCGGAGGTATCGTTCTTATGGCATTTATGTATTTTATGCTTTACATTCTGCCAGAAAGAAATACAGAAGCAAAGTGCGAAGCTGAAAGCCAGCAGCAGTCTATAACAGACTAACAATAATATTATTATAACCTGCCCGATAAAAGTCTTTACATAAGATTGACTTTTATCGGGCAGATGTTATACTATCAATCATAAGATATTAACTGGGGAGCAGAAGGCTTTTGCCTGGCTGAGAGGGAATCCGGTTCCGACCCATATACCTGATGTGGATAATGCCACCGTAGGAAGATTATTATTCTCTAGTCATTTTAATAAAATATATGATGTTAAATTAAATGCAGATATTATAATTTTATGTTACATTCTATTTTTTAATCTGTATAAATATTCATCTTCCTAATTCTTCCAGTCAGTTCCCTAATTAATACATTACACGAAAGCACCAATACTTATTATGAATTTTAATTTTGTATTATGTGTGGAAATGGAGGATACTTATGGAATACACAACACAGATGGATGCCGCCAGAAAAGGCATTATCACTAAAGAAATGGAATGTGTTGCAGCTAAAGAACACATGGATATTAATGAACTTGTAAAACTCGTAGCCTGTGGACAAGTTATTATACCAGCTAACAAAAATCACAAATGCCTTGACCCTAACGGAATAGGCTCTATGCTTCGTACTAAAATTAATGTCAATCTTGGAACTTCAAGAGACTGCGTTGACCTTGATATGGAACTTGATAAGGTAAATAACGCAGTAAAAATGGGGGCTGAGGCCATAATGGATTTAAGTTCATTTGGTGACACACAGAAGTTCAGAAGAAAGCTTACTACTGAATGTCCAGCAATCATCGGTACTGTTCCAATATATGATGCCGTTGTATATTATCACAAAGCTCTTAAGGAAATTACCGCTAAGGAATGGCTTGATATTGTAAGAATGCACGCTAAAGATGGTGTCGACTTTATGACTATCCATTGTGGAATTAACAAAGCTACAGCTAAGAAATTCAGAGCCGACAAACGTCTTATGAACATTGTATCAAGAGGCGGTTCAATCATCTATGCGTGGATGGAAATGACAGGCAATGAAAATCCATTTTTTGAATACTATGACGAAGTACTTGATATATGCCGTGAATATGACGTTACTATGAGTCTTGGTGATGCCTGCAGGCCTGGCTGTATTATGGATGCCTCTGATATATCACAGATTGAGGAGCTTGTTACTCTAGGTGAACTTACAAGACGTGCGTGGGAAAAGGACGTTCAGGTTATGATTGAAGGACCTGGACATATGCCAATCAACCAGATTCAGGCTAATATGGAAATCCAAAAAACCATATGCAAAGGTGCTCCTTTCTATGTACTTGGACCTCTTGTTACAGATATTGCACCTGGCTATGACCATATAACTTCTGCTATCGGTGGTGCTATCGCTGCTACATATGGTGCTTCTTTCCTCTGCTATGTAACTCCTGCCGAACATCTTCGTCTTCCTGACTTAAATGATGTTAAAGAAGGAATTATTGCAGCAAGAATTGCAGCTCACGCTGCTGATATTGCAAAAGGTGTTCCCGGTGCAATCGACTGGGATTTAAAGATGGATAAAGCAAGACGTGTACTTGATTGGGATGCACAGTTTGATGCTGCCATAGACCCAGAAAAAGCAAGACGCTACAGACAGGAAGCCAAGCCAGAAAAAGAAGATACCTGCTCTATGTGCGGTAATTTCTGTGCCGTTAAGAATATGAATAAAATTATGGACGGTGAAATCGTTAGTATATTTGATGAATAATACACCAAAAAGCCAGCCGGATATTATTCCGGCTGGCTTTTTATATACTGTTAAATATTAAAGATGAAGAACTCTTTCCTTAATCTCCTGTGTACGTCCCTGATTCCAGAACTGTGTTCCAATATAACCGCAGGTTCTTCTTGCAACATTCATCTTATCCTGATTACGGTTACCACAATTAGGACATTCCCATATAAGCTTTCCATCATCATCAGTTATAATCTGTATCTGTCCTGTATAGCCGCATACCTGACAATAATCGCTTTTTGTATTAAGCTCTGCATACATAATATTGTCATATATGAACTGCATAACAGAAAGAACTGCTGGTATATTATCATTCATATCTGGAACTTCTACATAGCTTATTGCACCACCTGGTGAAAGCTCCTGGAACTGAGCCTCGAACTTCAGCTTGTCAAATGCGTTGATATTCTCTGTTACATGAACATGGTAACTATTAGTTATATAATTCTTATCCGTAACACCTTTTATCTTGCCAAATCTTTTCTGAAGATTCTTAGCAAACTTATAAGTTGTTGATTCAAGCGGTGTTCCGTAAAGACTGAAATCTATATTAGTCTCCTTGGCCCAGCGGTTGCAGGTATCTCTTAAATACGTCATAAGCTTTAATGCAAATTCTGTACCATTAGGATCTGTATGTGTAACACCCTTCATATAGTAAGTACATTCACACAGACCAGCATACCCTAAAGAAATAGTAGAATATCCACCATAAAGAAGCTTATCAATAGTTTCGCCCTTCTTAAGTCTTGCAAGTGCACCATTCTGCCAGAGAATTGGTGCAACATCTGATGGAGTACCTTTTAATCTATAATGTCTGCACATAAGTGCTCTCTTACAAAGCTCAAGTCTTTCATCAAGAATTTTCCAGAATTTATCCATATCCTTACCTGATGAACAGGCTACATCTACAAGGTTAAGCGTAACTACACCCTGATTAAAACGTCCATAATATTTAGGCTTATTATCATTCTCCGGGTCATTATAAGGTGTCAGGAAAGAACGACAACCCATACATGGGAAGCAATGTCCTTCTCCAAACTTATCAACCTTAAGCTTCTTCATAATCTTTTCTGATATATAATCTGGAACCATTCTCTTAGCTGTACATTTAGCGGCAAGCTGTGTAATGTTCCAATACTTTGAATCTTCTCTTATATTATCTTCCTCTAGCACATATATAAGCTTAGGAAACGCTGGTGTAATCCATACACCTTTTTCGTTCTTAACACCCTGTATTCTCTGCTTAAGAACTTCCTCTATTACAAGGGCAAGGTCTTCTCTTGTCTGTCCTTCTGGAACCTCATCAAGATACATAAATACAGTAACAAATGGAGCCTGTCCATTAGTTGTCATAAGTGTTATGACCTGATACTGAATCATCTGTACACCACGTTTAATTTCATCTCTTACTCTTAATTCTGCGACTTCCTTAATCTTATCTTCTCCTGCATCAATTCCAGTCGCCTTGAATTCCTCTGCAACCTGTTTAATGAACTTTTCCCTGCTTATCTGGACAAATGGAGCAAGGTGTGCTAATGAAATGCTCTGTCCGCCATACTGTGAGCTGGCAATCTGTGCAATAGCCTGTGTAGCTATATTACAGGCTGTAGAAAAGCTATGTGGCTTCTCAATCATTGTTTCACTTATAACCGTTCCGTTCTGGAGCATATCTTCAAGGTTCACAAGACAACAGTTGTGCATATGCTGTGCGAAATAATCTGCATCGTGAAAATGTATAAGCCCCTGCTCGTGTGCATCTACAATATCTGCTGGAAGAAGAAATCTTTTAGTAATATCCTTGCTGACCTCTCCTGCCATATAATCTCTCTGTACACTATTAACAGTAGGATTCTTATTGGAATTCTCCTGCTTTACTTCCTCATTATTGCACTCTAAAAGACTTAATATCTGCTCATCTGTTGAGTTAGACTTTCTTACAAGAGCTCTCTTATATCTGTATGTGATATACTTTCTGGCTACTGCAAATGCCCTCATATTCATAATCTGGTTCTCAACAAGATCCTGAATTTCTTCAACATTAAGTGATCTGTTCATCTCCTGGCAGATGCTCTCGACATTATCAGATATTGTTTCAATCTGCTCATCAGAAAGTCTTTCGCTATGTACAACCTCCTTATTTGCCTTTGCAACTGCTGCCATTATTTTACTAATATCAAATGTAACTTCTGATCCACTACGTTTGATTATCTTCATAATTAGTAAACCCTCCCTTTTTACCTGACAATAAATTTCTATTCACATTTAGTATACAAATAAAATTACGCGTAATATTTATTAATAATAAAATATATCATATTGGGGCTTTATCTACCCTAATCGTATATAATGCGCTACACAAGAGTTCTCTTGTATAGCGCAGTTTAAATTTTACATCACATATATCTTCAAGTCAATACAAACACAATATGTTGTGGATTTAATACAATATAAATACAATATACTGCAATATATAAAATCCCCCTAATTACTTATGCCAATAGTAATTAGGGGCTGTTTTTAATCTGTAATATTCATTGCTGCAACATAATCCTGCTCTTCATCACTTATTATTGTATACAATAAAGTTGATGTTATCACAGCACACTCTATCTCATATTCTGCCCACTGTGAAGCTTCTTTGGTCTTATCTATTGTAAGAACACCTTTTATATCATCCCTGCCACCAATAAAACACTGAATTGTTGAACATATATGCCGCTTTTTCATCTCCTCAACGAATTCAGGAGCTACATCCAGATTTCTATTGACAAAATCGGCTGATATATAATTCTTATCTCCCATAAGCTTATTAAAGCCATCTGTATTAACATATGGCAGATACTCCGCATCCTCAAGCTGCTGTCCAAATGTCAAACACCTCTTTAAAGCCTTACCTTTATAAATGCTTATGCTGTCCACCTTGTAAGTCTGAATCATATGTTCAAACATATTGCTTACAGCACCCTTTCTGTCTGTGTTAAACTGTAACATAATGTCTGTAAGATATCTTAATTCGCGCATCTCCCTGCCGTCATTAAATATCTTATCCTTCTGGTTAAGAGAATTCTCATAAGACTCTTTATGTATCTCATCCCTGAAAAATACATACCTGTCCCTGCCCTTTTCCTTTGCTACATAAAGACAGAAATCAGCCTTTTTAAACAATTCTTCATATTCGTGTCCATTATTAGGACTGAATGCAACACCTATTGATGTCGTGACCTGAAAATTTTCATAATCATTCTTGAATTCCCACTTAACCTGTGTTCGTATAGCTCTTAATATTCCTCTTAATGAATAATCGTCATTAATTCCATTTAAGACGATCATAAATTCATCTCCGCCTATACGTCCGACAACACCATCTTCACCAACAACCTCTTTAAGCTTCTTGGCTACTCTTGTAAGTACTTTATCTCCATAGAGATGTCCATATCTGTCATTAACCTGCTTGAAATAATCAACATCAAGTATAACTATGCTTACCCTGTTAATCTTCTCTTTCTTAACAAGCTTCTGTGCATACTCTGTTATAGTCTTCTTATTATACACCTTGGTAAGCGAATCCATAGTAAGTTCATCGGCAATCTCAACAATATTACCCATACTGTTAGTTCCGTCAGCAAGAATAATCCTTCCAATAACCATATTCTCACCTGTATACTTAGTATATACAGCTCCTACGAACTTAACCTTTTCCATAGCTTTGCCAAAGGTTCTCATATTAGTTGTAAGCTTGACACTGAACTCTGATGTATACAGCTTTATATACCTTATCAGATTATTCAGTTCAACAACGTCCTCTTCAAGAATTCTGCCATCAAGCATATATGCTTCCCATTCATCAATAGGCATTCTAGTTATTACTTCTCTTGAAATGCCTTCATATCTTACAATCTTAATATCCCCAGTCTTCTCAGAATACGCAAATACATACTCGCCTGTGAGTCCCATAACTACTCTTTCCATTGCGATATCGTCACATATCCTGCGATTAGTCTCTACAACACTATCTATATCGATCATCTCTATATCAATATTACGCAGAGCATCATTATTCTCAAATGACAAAAGCTTAATAAGATTCTGTCTGTACTCCCCCTTATAGTCCCTGAATAAAAAGCATTTACCCACAGGACTTCCATCAAACGAATCAATAAGCTCTATTAACTTCTCTTTATCATCTGGATGTACGAACTCCGTAAGACAGCCATATGACGTATTTCCAAAATAGTCATTAAAGGCACGGTTCGTTACATTAGTAAGATAAAATCTGTCTATGACCGCAAGCCGGCGGTCCAGTCTATGTGCTGTCACATAGTCATCCCCGATTCCAACATTCTGTTGTGAATACATATCTAAACCTTCTCCTTAATTCAATTGTCGAAATAACCCTGCGATTATTATAGTTTATAATGCACAAATATGCAACAATTTTATTTGTTTTTTGGTACTTTAGTACCAATGGCAAATCTTGTATTTTATTTTAAATATGTATGTGATACAATACAACATATTGTTAATTTGTTTTAACAATTATATATTATTAATTTAATATGTGGAGGTTTTTTATTATGGAGCGTGTGAAATTCAGCAGAGTAGAGGTGTATCACGGAGACAGTCCTAAGAAGTTTCCGGTATATGAGATTTATCTTGACGGGGTCATTGTAACAAAAGTATCATCTAAGACAGAAGCTGAGGAGATGGTGTCACGCTGGCAGGAAGTTTACAAGTAAGCATATAAGTATAATAACAAATATTACTAGCAATTATAAAGCTGTGGACAAGCATTATCTTTAAAAGATTATTTTTAAGCAAAGATTACTCTTGGATAAAGAATACTTCGGGATAAAGACTACTTTTAAAGATAATTACTGTTCCACAGCTTTTATTAAACAAATTATATAATTTTACCATTGTATATTATATTTTTTATATATAATAAATCTTCTTAAACACCTTAAAGCATTTTCTTCTTCTTAAGGAACCACAATACAAACACACATATAATAAATATTATTACAACAATTATATAAAATCCATACCTGGTTGCTGATAAAGGCATCCACTCACCGGCAACATTCATTCCATATATTCCCGATATTATTGTAGGTATAGCCATAACTATAGTGATTGATGTAAGAATTTTCATTACATTATTAAGCCTGTTATTAATAACCGATGACAACAGCTCTCTTGTACCATCTATAATATCCCTGTATATAGACGTCATCTCGATAGCCTGCTGGTATTCGACTGTTACATCTTCAAGCAGTTCCATATCCTCCGGATACTGTTCAAGTCTTTTGTATCGTCTTAATCTTTCAAGCACAATGCTGTTCGCCCTTAAAGATGTAGCAAAGTATACAAGCGTCGATTCTAATTCGTGAAGCTCGATAATATCTGTATCGTGTGTATCATCGCCAACTCTTTCTTCTATCTCAGTTCTTTTCTTATCAATCCCACGTAAGTAAGCCTGATAAAGCATAGCCGAGCGGAACATCATTTCATATATAAAACGCATTTTCTTCTTAGTACTGAACTCTTTTAACTTATTGCGCACAAAATAGTTAAGCACGGGTGTATCTTCCCTGCATATCGTTATTATTGCATCATTCTTTAATATGATACCTAATGGTATTGTTGTATACATCTTTTTCTCGTGTCGTACCTCAGGTGTTGGTATATCCACAAGAATAAGTGTATAACCGTCTTCAAGACTTATTCGTGAACTTTCTTCCTCATCAAGTGCTGTCGCAAGGTCAGCTAAGTCTATCTCAAAATAGCCTGATACAAGGGATAATTCACTGCTTGTCGGGTCAATCATATTAACCCAGCAGCCTTCTTCTATATTATCAAGCTTTTGCAGTACCTTATTATCTGTCTTATAGATTTCTACCATAATCCACCTTCTTTCTGGTCTTTACGAAAATGTTTCTCTCATCTTTAACCATACTTCTGTAACCTGACGGACACTGCGTTACACACTGTCCACAGCCTATGCACCTGTCTATATCATATACAAGCTCTGCGCGCTCTTTATCATACCACGTTGCATTGGTCGGACAGAAACAGGCGCACCTGTTACAGCCTGTACATTTCGCGTTATCAACTATCTGTGGTCTGTAAAATGCCTTAATCATAAGCTGCGATAAAGCACCCTCCCTGAAGCTTCCATATAAGAAACAGCAGTCTATACAACAGTTGCACAGCACAATCTCTTCATTACCTGAGTATGTGCCATAGTGATATAATGTATGTATACAGCCTTTTTTCTCAAGCGTATCTATAAGCTTTCTGGCTTCATCTATGGAAATGTGTCTTGCAACGCCAGCTTTTTCAAGCTGTACAGCCATTCTTCCAACCGCCATACACGACTCAATCGGCATATCATAGTCACATTTTCCATTCTCAAGCATCTTTTTGGTGCGGCAGAAACAGTTCATAACAGCAATATGTTCTTTATTCCTGTTAAGAATATCCATAACCTCACCCTCTGTATACACAGCCTGCACGGCATCTACATTTTTATTAATCTTAATAATTCTCTTTTTAGCACTCAGATTATTGGCAGAGTCAGGTATAAGCGTTGACATTCTTCCCTGCTCTCTTTGCATATTGCGCTCATTGACACGGTTCATATACATTCTTACAGGTGCTATATTAAGCTTTATAAGAAGCTCCTCAAATTCTGCAAACTTAATAAGAAGCTGTCTTCTCTTATCATTAAGCGGTCCAGAGGCATACAGCTCAACCCAGCCCGGAAATATCGGCGTTATATCATAGACACCTTCCTGCCTGCTCTCCCATATTCCGCCTTTGTCCCTTATGCTTGTAAATACTTTCTCAAATGCCTCACCGTCAAGCTGCCACAATTCTTTAAGCTCATCCCTGCTGTAATATCCGTCCTTCATAAGAAGCATATAATCTATATCCTGCTCACTGAATACTATCTCAAAACACTCAATAATACATTTTACAAGCGGTACAGATAATTTAGACTTGTTATTCATTAGCTTTCCAAGTTCGACAGCCTTTTTCCTGAATTCATTAGTCATATTTATTCTCTTTCTTACTTCTTATCTTTAGAACCAGTTGAACAATGGGCACTGCACGAAGAACAATTGCCGCTACAGGTATCTCCAAGTCCGCTCTCTTTGTGCTTAGATGAAACCCACAGGAACAATACAACTACAACAAATAGTACAACTGCACCAAGTATAATATTAATAATTCCTGACATATCTAATCTCCATTTCTTCTATAATATTTCTATAATATCATTTCTCAAATCTTGCCTTGCTTATCTTATCAGTAAGCGACAAAAGCATATTCTTAATAAGTGTTCTGCTGTCCTTATCAAGTCCGGCATACTGACGTATAACCTCCCTTGTGCTTCTTAATCTGTCTGCTGACACATCTGACAAATTCTTAGCACCGCTGGCATATAAAAGTCCGAATAAAGTTTCAACGAACTCCTCCCTGCGTTCATTATCAACGCTGTTAATCCAGCTGCTTAATGCCTTATTAAGTCTTCTGCTCTGTGCACTTAATTTCTTAGCCTTTACAAGAAAAGCACCAAGCACCTGCCACGACATTGCATCATGCTGCATAAGCCCGCTCTGTGAACTCTTAACAATAATATAATCCTCATCGTGTTCAAGTAACATTCCTACTATCGAATTCTCTGGGACTATGCTTTTGATAAGCGGTAACATCGCCTGATATTTCGCACTTTTTATCATATTCACATCAAATCCAGGGCCATCATTATTGTATACACAATCTATCTTTTTTCTTACTCTCTCACTGCATTTTACAGCCGAATATATAGCAAGATTGCCACCCTTGGAATGTCCGCCTATATAAAGCCTTCCTCTTATGTACTGGCATGTACTATTAATATACTCTACCGCCGCCTCCTGTGATGGAACAGGCATAATAAAGCTCATATTAAAATCCTCTTTCCAGCCGACAAGTGTATCATCTGTACCCCTGAATACAACATAAGTATGCTTAGGGCTTATTCTTATGTGAAATGCCCCGAACTGCTTTTCCAAGGTTTCATCTACTGTATCTACATAATTAGATAAAATCAGATTTCCAAATCTTTTGGAAGCTGCCGCTTTTTTCATAAGAAATGGAGCTTCACTAATAAATGATTTATCCTGCTTTAGTTCATTTTCTGTATACATATCAAAAAACATCTGCGATGCTTCTTTTAATGTAATGCTTCTCTTCTCCTCAGGTGATGGTATAATATCCCTGAAATTAACGTATGCAAGCTGTGCAAGAATAACATTATCAACCTCATTAAAAGGTGACTGTTCAAATGTTATATCCCCACGCCAGTCAAGATAATCCATTATATTTCCCATATATACACCCCCAGCAAATGCTTAATAAACCTTATTTGGATAAAGTCTTAAGTTCATTAACAATATCTATATCTGACTGCATAACCTTCATATTAGAAGTTACCGGCTGTTCTCCAGGCTTTGTCACAGTTATCTCTATAACTGTTCCCTCCTGAATTCCACCATTGAGGCAGTAGTTAATAAATGACACAAACTTTGGATGGTTTGCGGCAAATTTATTCTTTAAGTTCATTATTTTCATAATTGATGCTGGATTAACCATATCATATCCTCCGACTATATATTATTATGCTTTCGCATTCTGTTATTCTTTAGTATAAGAAATACTACGCATACAACTGCCGTTATTAATTCTGTTGCCGGAAAACTGCTCCATACTCCTGTCATTCCAAACAGCTTTGAAAGGCTGATTGACATAATAAGCATAAGCACAATTCCTCTTAATAATGATACCACAAATGATTCTTTAGCACACTCCACTGCACTAAAATATCCGGCAGATACTATATTAAATCCTGCAAATAAAAATCCTGCAAAATATATTATCATTCCGCTATGTGCATATACAGCAAGTGTCTCAACACCCTCACTGTTAAACAGTGCAACAAGCTGGTCTGTAAATCTAAATACAATTATATATATTACTGCAAAAAGTGCAACCGCTGTAGCAGCACTCATTCTGTACAGCCTTTCAGCATCTTTTCTGTCACCCCTGCCGTAACATTCACTAATAAGCGGCTGTGTTCCCTGGGCAATACCATTAAATATAGCTGTTCCAATATAAGCATAATTAGCAACAACTCCATATGCTGCAATACCGATATTTCCTGTGATTGACAGTAACAGCATATTAAATACAGTTGTAGTAACCGCCGATGCTATCTCACCAATAAATGCGGCTGTTCCAAGCATACACGACTCCCAGAGCATTTTTAAAGACGGAAAGTGCCATTTAAACACAACCGTATTATTCTTACCAAAAAAATGTGTCAAGCACACCAATATACTGCATACAGGTGAAGCTGCAGTAGCCATCGCAGCCCCTAACAGCCCAAGCTTCATTGGAAACATAAATATATAATCAAACACTATATTAAAAAGACTTCCACAAAGTGTCGCAATCATCGCCCTTGAGGGATCATTATCATTTCTTACATATGCACTTACAATGTAATTACACATAAAAAATGGAGTAAACATAAGAAATGTCCTTGTATAGCAGGTTCCAAGTGCCGTAATTGTATCATCTGCACCCATAAGCCTTAAAAGCCTATCTGGTGCAAACAGTCCCACAAGTATAAATACTATGCTTAACAGGCACGCACACATTATTGCATTTGAAAAATAATCATCTGCCCTCTCATTATTCTTGGCTCTTAATATCTTAAATCTTATCGCCGAACCAACACCTATCATTGAGCCAACAGCAAATATAACATTAAATACAGGAAGTACAAGATTAAGAACTGTAATTCCGTCTGCCCCTGCGAATTTAGATATAAAAAATGTGTCTGCAACAACATAACACGATATTCCAAGCATACCGAATATGTTCTGTGACACATATTTAGCAAATTTCTTCCTTATGTCCATTAATATTCCTCATCTTTCCGTAAGCATATACCATATCTTAACCAGAATATTCCAGTTATTTCAATACACTTATATGCTGCATAAACAACAATATTAATATACAGTAATTCAACCAGAAAATCAATTATAGTTTGACATACAAAGTAATATGTTATATAATCCCGTTTGTTATATTTTGATTATAAAAATATTTGATAATATTATTATGATTTAATTGGAAAATGTATCTTAGCTGTATATTTACAGACCATATTGCAATACTATTTTCACGTTCAATTTTGGGGTTTTACACACTTCCTGTATTGCAATACTATTTTCAGGCTTGTGGCTTTGCGTACCAGCACCTGCCTGTCAGCAATGGTACGCAGAAATGAGGATTATTTATGAATTCAGCTTCTAAGATAACAATTATAACAGATTCAGCATCGGATATGCCAGGAAATTTACACAATCAGGTCACAGTTCTTCCAATGACTATATCATTTGGAGATGAACAATTTGAAGATGGTGTCACACTCTCAGCAGATGAGTTCTATATGAAACTCATCGAAAGCGACACTCTCCCTAAGACAAGCCAGGTAAGTCCTTTCGCATTTACCTCTGCCTATGAAACTGCACTCACCCATTCTGATGCCGTTATAGTGATAACTCTTTCTTCTAAATTATCGGGAACTTACCAGAGTGCCTGCATAGCCGCCGGGGATTATGAAAGCGAACACGCCGGCAGCCAGGGGAAAATATATATTATAGACAGCGAAAATGTAACTGTAGGCGAACAGATTCTAATTGAATATGCTTTAAAACTTATTAATGATGGATTGTCAGCCACAGCAATCGCTGATGAGTTAAACTCCGCGAAAAAACGCATACGTCTTGTAGCACTTCTTGATACTCTGGAATATCTTAAAAAAGGTGGCAGAATATCAAGCAGTGCCGCTTTCTTAGGAAATGTATTAAAAATAAAACCTGTAATCGCAATTGATAATGGTGAAGTTGCCATATTAGGTAAAGCCCGCGGCTCAAAGCAGGGCAACAACTTCTTAATTGAACAGGTCAACACCTACGGTGGAATTGATTATTCTATGCCTGTCCTTCTTGGCTACACCGGCTGTTCAACAGAACTTATCGACAAATACATTAAGGACAGCAGCTCTTTATGGGAAAATAAGATTCCTGTTCCGGCCAGAATAAAAGTAGGAGCTACAATCGGAACACATATTGGACCTGGTGGAATTACTGTCGCTTTCTTCTCAACAAAGTAATTATTTTAATTTTTTTGAAATTTTTTCAAAAAAGTGCTTGACACTTTTAACTTTTGCGTGTATTATATCACTTGTGTTCGCGAGAAACCAAACGAACAACACAATATAATATGCGCGAGTGGCTCAGTGGTGGAGCACCTCCTTGCCAAGGAGGGGGTCGCGGGTTCGATCCCCGTCTCGCGCTCTCAAGAAAATAAAACAGGATATCCCAATGGATATCCTGTTTTATTTTTTCGAGTCCAATCCTGGACTCGAAGGTTCGAACCTTCTACGCTTCGCTTCGGTCGTCGCAAAACCAAGGTCCACAGGACCTTGTGCGACGTCTCGCGCTTATTAAACCACGGATTTTTAGTGCAAGGCACTTCTCGTTACCCAACTGATTTGCAGTATGGTTCGATTTCTCGGGTAACTAAAGTTTCCCTCAGTCGTGTCAGAGCAGAGGTCCACCGGACCTCTTAACACCCGTCTCGCGTGACGTACGGGAGGGATTATCAATAAGTCCTAAAACAAAAGTTAGTTCACTACCTCTAATATTCCTTGTGCATCGGCACGGGCCAGGACATCTAGCTGGGAGTCGGTGCTGAAATGAGTTCTGTAGTCGTTCTCGTTGCTTAGGAATGAGTGTTCTATTATAATTGTTGGTATTCCGGCATATGTGCCGTTGTATATAAGTCCATAATAATCTGCTGGTGAACCGTCTGGGTAGAGTTCATTTACTGTGTTGGTACGCTGTAATATGCCATTAGTGTATTCTGTGTTCCAGTCATCTGCTATTGGAATTCCTATATTGTTAAGATTGCAGATAATTGCATTGGCAAGCATATTTTCTTTATCATATATGCTTGCAAATCTTGAACCAGATGGCTGATATCGGCTACAGCTCATTAATACCATACAGCCTCTTGGATTAGTATTATCCTGGCTTTTGCTGTTAATATGAACCGATATAACATAATCGGCGTTATTGCCTTTAGCATAGTCTATTCTTCCCCCTATGCTCACATCTGTATCAGAAGTACGTGTCATAATGACATTAAGATTATCATTCTGTTCAAGATACCACTGAAGCTTTTTTGCTATTACAAGATTAATATCTTTCTCTTTAATGAGTACACCATCATATGTTTCTTTCGTTCCCTCATTACTTCCACCGTGTCCTGCATCTATACATATAGTTGTCTTGTGCTGTGCTTCCTGAATATTTTCCTGTGTATCATCATCTTCTGCTCCACCTGATACATAAGAAAATGTGTCATTATATACAGGCTGCTGGCTGTTATCATCTACATTGTTACCATTTTCTGTATAATTATCCGTATCATAATCCGAATTATCATTACTTATACTTTCATCACCGCTGTTATTTTCATCTTCAATATCTGCATTATTTTCGTTATCCGTTACAGCAGATGTGTTATCGGCTTCGCTGGTGTTCTGGTTCTCATCTGAATTAACAGACAGATCATCTGCATTTACATTCTGCATACTATCTGTATCACTATTATTTACCGCAACAACTGCCGTATCTGCTTCATTATTAGAATTATCAGACTTACCGTCTGTCCTTCCGCACGCTGTCAGGCTCAATGTCAATGTACTTACTAATAACGCTGTATTTATCACTTTTATTATATTCTTTAAATTATTGTTTCTCATTTTACTCCATTCCTATGTATTTAATGTGTATATGATATACCTTTCATTTAATAATATCTATACCTCAATTTTATTTTTAAATTTACTTTTCAATTTTGTTTCAAATTTTGTTTCAAATTTCATTTCTATATTTTATAGTGTTCTGATAATGTATTTTCAATAATATAATTTCAATAATAAAATATACCATTTTACATATCTTTTCACACACATATTATTAATATATCCCCTGTTTATGTGCCCTCATTTGTATACACATTCACACATTTGTTGCGTCATTTTGCATTAATTTTAATATTTTTTAGTTTTTTACTTGTATATTATTCACAAAGTGTTAAAATATAAACATAAATTCAACGTGAATGGAGGTAAATATTATTATGGCACAGAGATTTATTCTTAACGGTACATCTTACCACGGAAAGGGAGCTATCAAGGAGATAGCTACAGAGGCTATTTCAAGGGGATTTAAGAAAGCATTTGTATGCTCTGACCCTGACCTTATAAAATTTGGTGTAACTAAGAAAGTTCTTGATGTATTAGACGAGAACGGACTGGCTTATGAGGTTTATTCAGACATCAAGCCTAATCCAACAGTAGAGAATGTTAAGACAGGTGTACAGGCATTTAAAGATGCTGGTACAGATTATCTTATCGCAATCGGCGGTGGTTCTTCAATGGATACAGCCAAGGCTATTGGTATTATCATTAACAACCCTGAATTCAGTGATGTTATAAGCCTTGAAGGTGTTGCTCCTACTAAGAAACCTGCCGTTCCTATTATTGCAGTTCCAACTACTGCTGGTACAGCCGCAGAAGTTACTATCAACTACGTTATCACAGATACAAGCAAGAACCGTAAAATGGTATGCGTTGACCCACACGATATCCCTGTCGTAGCTGTTGTTGACCCTGATATGATGTCTAGTATGCCTAAGGGGCTTACAGCCGCAACTGGTATGGATGCTTTAACACACGCTATTGAAGGTTACATAACTGCTGGTGCCTGGGAATTATCTGATATGTTCCATCTTAAAGCTATTGAAATCATTTCTAAGAGCCTTAGAGGTGCTGTTGAGAACACACCTGAGGGACGTGAAGGTATGGCACTTGGACAGTATATAGCAGGTATGGGCTTCTCTAATGTAGGTCTTGGTATTGTCCATTCCATGGCTCACCCACTTGGTGCCCTCTATGATACACCACACGGTGTTGCTAACGCTATTATCCTTCCAACAGTTATGGAATACAATGCTCCAGCAACCGGTGAGAAATATCGTGACATTGCCAAAGCTATGGGTGTCAAAGGCACAGATGATATGACACAGGAAGAATACAGAAAAGCTGCTGTAGATGCTGTAAGAAAGTTATCACAGGACGTAGGTATCCCAGCTAACTTAAAGGATATTGTCAAGGAAGAAGATATTCCATTCCTTGCACAGTCAGCTTATGATGATGCATGCAGACCTGGTAATCCAAGAGAAACAAGTGTTGAAGAGATAACAGAGCTTTACAAGAGCCTTATTTAACAGACAACTACTTAAATTATTGTTTATCATATTTTACACCTCTAAAAAAGAACCCCGCTATACCGGCAGGGTTCTTTTACTATTTACTATTTTAGTGTTATATAACAAAACATAGGTTATAGGACAAAACGCATTAACAGCTTAATCCCACTCATCAAGCAGTCCATTAAATACATTTAATGCAGACTGTACAACTTCACGTTTTTCCATATCTATTCGGCATAGCTTAAGCAGGTCAATAGGGTGAAGACTGCTGCCGCCTGAAAGGAACTTTTTATAGCCCTCTTTAACAGCTTTATCTCCCTTTAATATTCCAGCCGCTATCGCAATAGCAGCAGAATATCCTGTTGCATACTGGTATACATAAAATGGAGTATAAAAATGTGGTATTCTCGCCCACTCGTATGCTATCTCATCATCAATAACACACTCACTTCCAAAATACTTTTCATTAAGCTTTCTGTATACATCACACAGGTTATCAGCAGTAAGGACATTGCCTTCTTCGACCATTTTATGGGCTGTCATCTCGAATTCAGCAAACATCGTCTGTCTGAACAATGTACCCTTAAACTGCTCAAAATAATGGTTAAGAAGATACTTTCTTCTCTTATCATCTTTATCATTCTTACAGCTTTCCAACAGATAATTCATAAGAAGTGCTTCATTACAGGTTGAGGCAACTTCTGCAACGAATATCTTGTAACCGGCATATATATATGGCTGGTTGGAATTAGAATAATATGTGTGCATTGCATGACCCATTTCGTGAATAATTGTAAACACATCATCTAATGTTCCTGAGAAATTAAGGAATACATAAGGGTGAGTTCCATATGCTCCCCACGAGAATGCTCCCGTTCTCTTTCCTTTATTCTCATATACATCAACCCAGCCTGTTTCAAAGCCTTCTTTAACCTTAGCAACATACTCCTCGCCCATAGGTGCTAAAGCTTCAAGAACCATCTGTCTGGCTTCATCATAGGTAACCTTCCACTCATAGTCCGCTACCATCGGAGCATATATATCATAAAAATGAAGCTCATCAACCCCTAAAGCTTTCTTTCTTATATCAACATACCTGTGCATAAGATTAAGATTGTCATCTACAGTATTAATGAGATTCTTGTATACATCTACAGGAATAAATGAATCAGACAGATACATATGTAATGTTGATTCATATTTTCTTGCTTCAGCCTTAAATACTGCCTGTTTTACGTTGCCATAAAAGCAGGCTGCAAGCGTATTGATGTACTGCTTATATTCCTTATAAAGACACTCAAAGGCTTCTTTTCTTACACTTCTTTGCTGGCTCTGCATATATTTTACATATGTTCCATTAGTCAGCTCAACCTTATTCCCAGATTCATCAATTATACTGCCAAAATGGACATCTGCATTGTTAAACTTAGAAAATATCTCATTAGGAACAGACATTACCTGCGATGCTTTTGCAAGAAGAACTTCTTCCTTCTCAGACAGCGAATGTTCTTTCTGGCTTAACATATCGTCAATCATATGCTTATACAACTTAAGCCTGTCATCTTTTAAATATTCATAGAGAACATTTTCATCCATACTTAATATTGCAGGCTCAACAAATGCGTACTTCTCAGCACATTTAGCTGCTGCCGTCTGTGCCCTGCCTGACATATCCTGATACACCGAATTAGCTGTATCCTCATAATATCTCATAAATGCGTATACATATAATCTCTCAACAAGATAATCAGTATCATTCAATTCCTTTAATACATTATAAAGATTATCAGCCGACTCAGTTAAAACAAACTGATATTCACAAGGCTCGCCTGCCTGTTTAATAAGCTTCTGGTAATCTTCTTCCCACGCATTATCTGATGAGTAGATGTCATTAACTGCCCATTTGAACTCATTATCAATCTCACTTCTTAAAGGTGCTGCCATTATTCTGCCTCCGGTACATAAGCTGACACTGCTATTGCCAATGAACCATATCCTATATGGCACGCAACACTGAGTGACAATGGATCCATATGGAAATCATACTGAGGAAATGCTTCTTTTACAGCCTCAGCCCATTCCCTGGCTTCTTCTTCATTACCAGTATATGCAACTTCCATATGAAGCTTTCCTTGTTGTGCATAATCTTTAAATCTGTTATCACAGTCATCCTTCATAGCCTTAAGCATAATCTTCTTGGCTGATGACTTTCCTCTTGCCTTGGCAAATGCATCAAGCTTCTCACCCTGTATCTGTAATACAGGATTGAGCTTTAACATAGTTCCAATAGCTGCCGCCGCAGGTGTTATTCTTCCACCCTTCTTAAGATACTTAAGTGTTTCAAGAGTTATATATATGCTTGAGTCCATTTTGTGAGCTTCAAGTATATCCTTAATCTCCTCGGCATTCTTACCCTTATCTGCCAGAGCCTTTGCATCCATAACTGACTGGCGCATAGTAACTGATATACGCTGGTTATTAACAACCTGCACCTTTCCATCATAATCACCTGCAACCATAGTTGCTGTCTGGCAGGTACCACTAAGACCGCTTGACATAGGTATAAATACAACCTCATCATTGTCCTTTAACAATTCATCAAAATAGTCCTGTAATGTTCCTATTGATGGCTGTGATGTAGATATATCTGCATCATTTTTAAGCTTTTCATAGAATTCTTCCTGTGTAAGATTAATATCTTCAAGGTATTCCACTCCATCAATAAAAAAAGGCATAGGTATAACTGTAACACCCATATCCTTAGACTGTGCCTGTGTAATACCGCTATTGCTGTCTGTTAATATTGCTACTTTACTCATAATATGACCTTCCTATTATTTACTGTAATTGCTACCAATCATCACTAATATATATAGCAATTACTCTCTATCTACCCGTAGTATAAAAATGATTATCAACTCTTATTGTACATTATCTTTTAGTTTGCTACAATGATTTTTACATAAAATTTGCAACAGATTACCAATTTTACTTAAATCAGGGGGATTTAATATATGAACGCACACGCCAATACTACTTCATTCGCCAATACAGATATTATTATAGAAAATGTCTTCTCTTATGATGATGTTTTAAAGCTTTCCGGATTATGCAATTATGAACCATTCTGTGATGAACCTGAGGCTGAAGACTTAATACAACTTGCGGCTTTTACAAAGGATACCCACTGCCTTGTCGGGTTTATTTCGTGTTTAAACCCTATTATTAACTGCAACACTGATGACTCCGATGACATAGACACTCACAATAATTCAGATACTATTAAACCGAGTATATATGATGATATAGTAATTGAATTTACCGCTATGACTGACCCTGACTACAGGCAGCAGCACATTTTCACATCAATGTTTTATGCACTTATGTGCACCATTAATGCTTTAATATCAGACAGCAACATAAAATACATCACCGCCATTGACGATAAAACTGCGAACAGCATTATCAGCCACAAGCATAATCCTGCTTGTAATATTTCCGGCAATATCAATATAGCATATGCCTGCAGCGAATATCTTATGGAACTTTCAATTAAACATATAACTAATAACTTTTCCACTGTCCTTCCGGACACTATTGAGTTATTAAAATATGATGATGAATACCAGCTTTTATCAAGTGCCTCTGATGATCTTATATCATCAATATCATTTGAACATTTTAACACACATATATGTATACACGATGTATGGACTGACCCTGATATGCGCAGATGTGGCTATGCCAGATTATTATTAACAGAGCTTATTCAGGATTGGAAAAATGACAGCTTAAACAACAGCCACGATAATACTATAATTCCTCTTATACTTCACGTTTCAGGCAGTAATATGCCAGCTGTCAGTCTTTATAAGTCAAGCGGATTTGTTGTAAAGGAAGAACTAAAGTATTATAACGTAAAATAAGTCCTACAAGCAAAAGGTGTGGATAATGTAACTAACAATTCAGGCTTTAACCCTGAATACTGCGGTTGTTACATTATCCACACCTTTAATAATTTAATCTGTTCTCTTCGTGCTATCCCATTTATTATCTTGCTGCTATAACATCAGACATATCATACATTCCTGCACTCTTGCCTGCAAGGAACTTAGCTGCTTCTATAGCACCCTTTGCAAATACTGACTTAGAATATGCTGTATGTGTGAATTCAATAACTTCATCTTCACCAGCAAATATTACATCATGTACTCCTACTATTGTACCACCACGCACTGCACTGATACCGATTTCTTTAGGATCTCTCTTTACTCTTTCCTGACTTCTGTCATACTTATAGTAATAATCATCACCAAGAACTTCCTTGATTGAATCTGCTAATGCAAGAGCTGTTCCACTTGGAGCATCTACCTTCTTGTTATGATGTCTTTCTACTATCTCAACATCGAAACCTGCTGGTGCAAGAATCTTAGTGGCATCCTGTAAAAGCTTCATAAGCATATTAATGCCAAGTGACATATTAGCAGACTTAAGCACTGCAACTTTGCAGGCTGTCTTTCTTATGTGTTCAATCTGCTCATCTGTAAGTCCTGTTGTACATACTACAACCGGAATCTGCTTCTTTTCACAATAATCAAGAAGTGCATCCTCTGCCTTTGCTGCTGCAAAGTCTATTATAACATCTGCTTCTACATCACAGTCATTAACTGATGCAAATACAGGATAATCATTATGTCCATCGTCAAATGGATCAATTCCTGCTACTATCTTACATTCATCATCTTTGCTTACAAGGTCTGTAATAACTCTTCCCATATGTCCATTACAGCCATGCATAATAATTCTTGTCATTATCATAGCCTCCATACATTATTTTCTTTATTATTTCAATGTTTATGTTCGCACACTTCTTTTATCTGTCAAATTATAGATTCTTACACTACTTTATAAGTCCGTAATTCTTAAGTGCTGTCTTTAACTTATTAAGGTTAGCTTCCTCCATTTCGCAAAGAGGCATTCTGAGTGGTCCGACTTCCATACCCATAAGATTAAGAGCTGTCTTAACCGGAATAGGGTTAACCTCACAGAATAAAGCGTCAACAAGCTCAAGCGCCTCAAACTGTAACTGTCGGCTCTTTTCAATATTACCGGCAAAGAACTCAGCACATATGTCGTGTGTCTGCTTTGGTGCAACATTTGATAATACAGATATAACACCCTTAGCACCAATAGACATAAGAGGTACGATAAGTCCGTCTTCACCTGAATACATATCAAGACAGCCTTCTGCTAACATCATTGTCTTAGATTCCTGTGAAAGATTGCCTGTTGCAGCCTTAATGGCTACGATATTATCTACCTCCCTGGCAAGCTTTACCGCTGTCTCTGGCTGAATGTTGCAGCCTGTTCTGCTTGGTACATTATACATAATAATTGGAAGGTCAATTGATCTGGCAACTGCTGTGTAATGCTCTATAAGTCCCTTCTGTGTAGCCTTATTATAGTAAGGTGTTACAACAAGACATCCGTCAACGCCTGCCGCCTGTGCTTCCTTTGAAAGTTCAACAGCTGTCTTAGTACAGTTAGAACCTGTTCCTGCAACAACAGGAACTCTCTTTTTAACATAATCAGCAGTAAATCTTATAGCTTCAATATGCTCTTTTTCTGTCATAGTTGCAGACTCACCAGTTGTTCCACAGATAACAATCGCATCTGTTGAATTATTAATCTGATAATCAAGAAGCTCTGCAAGCTTATCATAGTTGATTTCTCCATTGGCTTTCATTGGTGTGACAATAGCGACACCTGCACCTGTAAATATTGACATAACTCCTCCATTCCAACGCTTATCCGTTGTATTAATATTAATTATTTCAATTCTATTCCTGTATTGTCTAATAGAGTACAACGTTTAAATAACTCTTTTACAATAAAACAGACCGATCTAATGACAGACCGGCCTAAGTAAGAATTCATTATACAAATATCATTATATAAATCTTCGCGTAGCCCTCCATCATAAGGCATCAATGCCCATAATGACAGTCATAAGATTATTAACCTTATGCCCAGCATATAACTTCCCTGAATTATATGCTTCGGCACTTTCCCCTTTCGCTGCACATCATATGCTTGGGGACATCCGTACAGTTACTCTTGAATCGTGCGACCTCTACTTTGTAGAATTAAAAGTTAATTTGACTATATCACTTGCGTAGTTCATTGTCAATATCAACACATTCTTATTTATATGATGTCAGGTGTAAATAGCCATAAACTATTCGTGACTACGCAATATTTTATTCTTCTTCAACTAAATCAATCTTGCTGACAGAAACCTCATAGGCTACTCTCTTCTCAACTGACTCCTCATCAACCTTTTTGGTGTATTCTCTTGACTGTACTCTTCCACATATCTGAAGGTGGCTTCCTACTTCAAGTCCGCCTGCAAATCTTGCATTTCTTCCCCACGCAATACATGGTATGTAATCAGACTTGCCATATGGTCTGTTGACAGCTACAAGAATATCAGCTATCTCTCTTCCTAATGGAGTCTTTCTATATATAGGTGGCTTACATACATAGCCATCAAGGAATATCTGATTAGACTTTGACTGCTCCTCTGGAATATCTTCATCTTCTATAAAGCGTAATTCTCTTACAAATATTGAAAGAACGAGCTTATTCTTAACACCTTCGTGTCTGTTATAAGAACGGAACTGTCCAGATACCTCTATCTTCATTCCCCTGTAGTCTTTAGTTACATCAATAAGTCTTTCACTTATCATAAGTGGAATTATATCCACCATATCACTGAGACGGTTGACAGATACATTTGCAATATAAAAGCCCTCTCCAAATACCTCGTGGCTAAATGTAAATTCTGATACCACTTCTCCGATGATACACACCCTGTTGTTTTCAATTACCTTATCAAGCATAAGTATTTCTCCCTTCTTTGACCGATATTATTATGCCTCGGTCCTGTGCTTTATTTATTGTTCTCAATATGTATATGTTCTAACTTGCTGTAATATTACAAAAATATTTTGAAAAAGTTGTGTACAAATTATAATATTTTTGAAAACATTATAAAAATACTCTGTTTTACTGTATTTACACAAATTGTATTTTTTTACGAACATAGTGGTATACCGGTATACTTCTATTAAAATATATGTTATAGTCTTACTAGCATAATCGCAATTATTAAATATTAATATGTATATATATGTGCAATCTGCTATAAAATATATTTGATATTTTTTAATATTTTTACCATATATACTATTGTATTTTGATAGCTTTGTGATAGAATATAAAAGTTGCTAACCATAACCATTCAATGTATAATATATATTGCTGGTAAATATGTAACAGTGATTGAACATTTTGACTTATATATGAAAGGAAAACATAATGAAAACTAAACGCGAAGATATTCGTAATATCGCTATTATCGCCCACGTTGACCATGGTAAGACAACTCTTGTAGATGAACTTTTGAAACAGAGTGGTACTTTCCGTGCTAATCAGGAAGTTGCTGAACGTGTAATGGATTCTAACGATATAGAACGTGAAAGAGGTATTACTATACTTTCAAAGAATACTGCCATTCACTATAAAGATACTAAGATTAATATTATTGATACTCCAGGACATGCTGATTTCGGTGGAGAAGTTGAGCGAGTTTTAAAGATGGTTAATGGTGTTGTTCTTGTCGTTGATGCTTTTGAAGGCGTTATGCCTCAGACTAAGTTCGTTCTTCAGAAGGCACTTGATCTTAATCTTGCAGTTATCGTATGTATTAATAAGATTGATCGTCCAGAAGCCAGACCTAATGAAGTTATCGATGAAATTCTTGAATTATTCATCGACCTTGATGCAAGCGATGAACAGCTTGATTGTCCATTCATATTCGCATCAGCTAAGTCTGGTTATGCTATGGCTGACCTTGATGACGAAAGAAAGGATATGCAGCCTTTATTTGACTGCATAGTTAATAATATACCAGCACCAGAGGGTGATCCTGATGCTGATACACAGATGCTTATATCTACTATTGATTATAATGAATTCGTTGGACGTATCGGTGTAGGTAAGATCGAGAATGGTAAGATTAAGGTTAATCAGGAAGTAGCTATTGTTAACCACCACGACCCATCTTTAAGAAAGAGAGTACGTGTAACTAAGCTTTACACATTCAACGGACTTAATAAGGTAGAAGTTAATGAGGCAGGCTTCGGTGATATCGTTGCCGTATCTGGTATTGCCGACCTTAAGATTGGTGATACACTCTGTTCTGTAGAGAACCCTGTTGCTATCCCATTCCAGAAGATTTCAGAGCCTACTCTTTCTATGGACTTTATGGTTAATGACAGCCCACTCGCTGGTAAAGAGGGTAAGTTCGTAACTTCAAGACATATCCGCGACAGACTTTTCAAGGAACTTAATACTGATGTAAGTTTAAGAGTAGAAGAAAATCCTGGTTCTGAGAACTCATTTAAGGTATCAGGACGTGGTGAACTTCATTTATCTGTTCTTATTGAGAATATGAGACGTGAAGGCTATGAATTTGCTGTAAGTAAGGCTGAAGTTCTCTACCACACTGATGAACGTGGCAAGAAGCTTGAACCTATGGAGCTTGCATATATTGATGTTCCAGAAGAATTCTCTGGTTCTGTAATCCAGAAGCTCAGCCAGAGAAAGGGAGAACTCCTTGGAATGACACCTATTAATGGTGGTTACACAAGATTACAGTTCTCTATTCCATCCCGTGGTCTTATCGGCTACAGAGGTGAATTCCTTACTGACACTAAGGGTAATGGTATTATTAACACTTCATTTGAAGGTTATGAAGAATACAAGGGTGATATATCTTACAGAAAGACTGGCTCACTTATAGCTTACGAAGATGGTGAAGCTGTTACTTATGGTCTTTTCAATGCACAGGACAGAGGTACTCTTTTCATCGGACCTGGCGAAAAGGTATATGCTGGTATGATTATCGGTGAGAACCCAAGAACTGAGGATATTGAAGTTAATGTCTGCAAGACAAAGCACCTTACTAACACTCGTTCTTCAAGTGCTGATGAAGCTTTAAGACTTGTACCACCTAAGATATTAAGTCTTGAACAGGCTCTTGATTATATTGACACAGATGAGCTTCTTGAAGTAACACCAACTCATCTTAGAATCCGTAAAAAGATTCTTGATTCTACAGCAAGATACAGAGCTAATAAGAAGTAATTACATTTAATCATAATTCTTCTTATTAATATATAACAACCAATTAACAATTTATAATTATCAATGGAGGTCTACTATGGATAGCGATTTAGGAGCAAAAGTTAAAAAATTAAGAATTTCACAGGGTTTAACACAGGAAGACGTTGCTAAGGCACTTGATGTAACTCCAGGTTATATCAGTAATGTAGAAAATGGACGTAATCTTATGACATTAAGAATGCTTTCATACTATGCAGAGCTTACAGGCGTTTCTCTTGACTACCTTGCAGGAAGTGTTGATAAGAACTACCAGAGCACAGCTCTTGATAATGAAATTATGCAGTTAGTATCTAAATTAGATTCTGAGACTAAGGAAAAGTTAATCTCAACATTAAGAATCTGGATTAATAACTAATAAGATAAGTTGATATAATATATGTTCTTCGTCAAGTTAAGGACTTTGAATATCACATATAAAAGAAACCTGGTGCTAATAAATGGCATCAGGTTTCTTTTTACATATTGGCTGATAATTTATGCTGTGACTTCGTTAAAAATGCAGGCAGACCCCCTCTGTGCTTTCGGGTTGGACAGACATTATGACTGTATCTTCTTCATCTGATAGAACTCACCCTTGAGGTTCATTAATTCATCGTATGTTCCATATTCTACACAGTGGCCATCAGCTATTACGGCTATTTTGTCAGCGTCTTTTATTGTTGAAAGACGGTGGGCTACTATAAAGGTTGTTCTATCTTTGGTAAGGTTATTGAGAGCCTCCTGTATAAGTTTTTCTGATATACTGTCTAAGGCTGATGTGGCCTCATCTAACACTATAACCTTAGGATTTCGTATAAGTGCTCTTGCTATTGATATACGCTGCCGCTGACCTCCTGAAAGCTTTCCACCGTGCTCTCCTACCATCGTATCAAGTCCGTCTGGAAGTGAATTGATTAAATCTGTAAGATTAGCGGCTTTAACTATTTCATCAAGCGTTGCCTCATCAACGTTATCAACACCATATGTAATATTATCCCTTATTGTCCCTGAAAATAATATTGATGTCTGTGGAACAACCGCAAGATGCTTTCTATATGAGCGAAGGTCAATATCCTTCATATTGTGTCCGTCTATAAGCACTTCTCCGCTGTTAACCTGATTAAAACCTATTACTAGGTTAAGAATTGTCGATTTACCAGCTCCGGATTCACCAACCAGTGCAATTGTTTCGCCTTTATCCACATGAAGATTAAGGTTATGCAGAACTGGCCTGTCGATATTATTATATCTGAATGTTACATCTTTAAAATCGAACTCACCATATATGTCCTTAATTATTTCCTTACCTTCATTCTGTTCTATGTCATCTTCTAATAATACTTCACCTATTGAATTAACCGATTCAATACCTTTGGCTATTGTAGGAATAAGAGACATAAGTGATGATACCTGACTTACGATTGTAGCAAAATAGCTCTGGTAAAGTGTTATATCTCCCGGCATTACAGTTCCTTTAATTGCAAGAAAGCCTGTGAATCCAAGACATACTACCTGAAATATCTGGAATATCGCCCAGCCTACTGAACCAAATAATGATTGTATTACATCAAGTCTGTAGCCTTTTTCTGCAACAGCAAATAATTGTCCACTCATTTTCTGAACTTCTTCCTCCTCAAGTGCATGTGCCCTTGTGACAGGAATAAGCTCAACCATCTCCATTACCCTTGCAGAAGTTTCTTCCATCTCTTTTCTGAATTCATTATTACGCTTCTTCATTACATTCCTGAAAAATACCATTGTCGCAGCGGCAATTGGTGTTGTGAGCAGAAAGAATATGAATACTACAAGGCTCTTATTAATGGTTACTATAAGTGCTATAGCTATATTAAGTGCTATATTAAGTATGCTAAGAAACATCTGCGTTGACAGTGTTTCCACCGCTTCGACATCTCGCATAATCTTGGATTGCAGACGTCCTGACTGCGTTTCCTTATGATAAGATATAGATAACTGCTGCAGCTTTCTTACAAGTGCCCTTCTTAAGCCTGTCTCTGCATATCTTGTTGCTAATGATTTGTATCTTGTATACATATAATTCATAGGAATATTAAGTGCTACAAGAACAATCATAATCATTGCCTGTATAATTATGTTCTGATAAGTTTCTGGCGAACCACTCGTTATATCATTAATAATATTCGCTGTGACAATAGGCAGTACCCATACAGGTGCATGCTTTATAAAGAAGAATATAACAGCAAGAAAGAACTTATGATAGTTGCCTTTATAAAGACCTAACAATATCTGCATAGGGTGACCTTTATGCTTTTTATAACATTCTATAAACCAGCTCTCGACATCTATTCCCTTTGGTGCTCTTAAATTCAATATACTCACCCCGCTTTCATCGTTATAAAAAGGAATGTGCCGCGGCACATTCCCCTATTTATAGTTGTAATCATATGATGATAAAGTCATAAGTTCCAAATCCTATTACGCAGGTATTAACGACTTTCTGAACTTTTGACTCTGACATCTTATTATTTCTTAATTATATTATCTACATTTTCTGCGACAATTTCTTCACCGTCACAGCCTGTAACCTTAACATTATCAAGAATAAGTGTGTTGATATTACTTACAATCATACCTTGTCTGCTTGCTTCATCACAGCCTAACATCATAGCTGCAACACCTGACTTGGCATTATCTGCGTATGTAATATTAATATTCTCAAATGTAAGTTCTTCTATCTTGCTTTCTGGAAGTCCGCATATATAAGTACCTGCAACGTGGCAGTTCTTAGCATTGATATTCTTAAATGTGAACTTCTTAATTGAAGGTGTTCTATCATCTACAGGAAGCGGCTTCTTAGAACCAACATACTCTGTCTTACCATCCGGGTCACAGAAATAGAAGCTGTTGACTACAAATGGTGTCATAACATTATCCATATCTATATTCTCGAAAGAAATGTCATCAAGAACTGAAAGTTTTCCTCTTCCTCGTCTTGTCTTAACTCTTAAGCCTCTGTCTGTGTTCATAAACAGGCAGTCTTTGATATGCACGTCCATAACACCTGCGGCAATCTCGCTTCCTACTGTTACAGCTCCGTGTCCATCTCTCATACAGCACTGTCTTACTATCATATTGGTTGTTGGAACATTGTATTTCTGTGCCATATAGATTTTGCCTGATTTAATAGCAATACAATCATCTCCAACTGAAATATATGTACCAAGTACGAGTACGTCCTCACAGCTTTCTGGATCAAGACCATCTGTGTTGTGTGAGTCTGCTGGTGCTTTAATCTTTACATCTATAAATTTAAGGTGGTTACTAAAATATGGGTGAATAGTCCAGCAAGGTGAATTCTGTACTGTTATGCCCTGCATAGTAACATTTTCACAATGATTTATAAAGAAAAGGTTAGGTCTCCACGCTATATTACGCACTTTGCAGTTCTTCCACCAGTTATCGTGTGTTGTACCACCATCAATAGTACCCTCACCTGTTATAACAATATTTTTAACATTAAGACCACATATTATTGCCGAGAAAGAGTCTACCGGATTACCTTCCCATGAAGCCAGATTGTATTCTGACTTCTCATCATATGACTCAATAAGACCTGGTAATATAGGGAACTTATCTCTGTCTGTGAATGCAAGTAATGTAGCACCCTTGGCAAGCTCAAGTGTAAGGTCATCTTTTAAGAAAATGCTTGATATTCTGTAAGTTCCTTCTGGAACATATACTCTGCAATTCTTCTTAGAAGCCATAATTGCACACTGGATTGCATTGGTATCATCGTGCTCACCATCACCATATGCACCGAAATCCCTTACATTAAGTGTTACAAATTCATAATCTGTATGAAGCTCGACAGGGCCATATTCTTTACCGTCATATACCGCTGTTATCTCATAATCTGTATCTGGCTTAAAGCCATATAAAGATGTAACCTGCTTGTCTGTATGTGTGAATAATTCCCCATTAACATATATGTCATATTCTTTCTTAGAATAATACTTTCCTGCTTCTGTTAATTCTACAACTGCATTTCTGCTTGTATTAGTTACTAATACTAACTCCATAATGCTCCTCCCTTGCCACGGCCATAATCCTGATATTCTCTGTTGCGTACTGTCTCGCTGTATACTAATGCCGCCTTGCTTACTACATTCTTATCGGTATCATCATCAGTGAATATCTCACCTGACATTACCTTATCGCACACGCCTAACACAATGCCTTCGTATTTCTCTGTGTGAAGTGCCTTCATTCTACATCCCTTTAATACAGCGTAGGCAAACATAAGCTCTGACTCTTCATCAAAATCATCAAAGTCATCATAATCTCTCCCTGTTTCAAGAACAGCCTTAACTGATGCCTTGAAATAGTCCTGCATCTTTCTGTAGATTTCATATATCATCTGGTCCATAACTTCCATTGTATCAATAAGTGAAGCTGCATATACAGATAATACCTTAACCTTGGCTGTTGTATCTAATGAATACTTAGTGTCTGCAAAAAGCTCATCATTCATAGCGTTATACTGTCCAATAACATCATTATACTGCTCTTTTCCGCCGTCCTTTGTTTCATATGCCATATAAAATGGTTCATATGAATATGCCTTACATAAGCATTTCTTATCATCTGCATCTTTAAAATAACCTGCTTCATTTCTTGCAAAATTCTTAAAACCAGCCGCAAGCTTTACAGCTTCATTCTTATATTTATCATCACCTGTAAAATCTGATGCTGTATAAAACGCATTACCAATCATAAAATGCTTAAGGCTATTCTTATCGATGCTGTCTATAATACCACTCTCTATAACCTTATCAAGTGCTTCTGTTAATGCTTTAACTGCACTATCTTCTCTTAATGCCTTACATAATGAAGAAAGTGCGTTAAGTCTTAATCCAAGAGCGTACACATCGTTACTGCTGATTAATTCATCAACCTGTGATAACTTTGCATACATATTCTTTTCCAATTCTGAATTTCTGTTAATTATCATTGCAATCTCCTTACTATATATTAAGATGAGCACCTTGGTGCTCATTATTCCGTAATTTACGATGTCTTTCAACGCTTACAAAGTTTCGCAAGAAACTTTTAAGATGAGCACCTTGGTGCTCATTATTTTATGCTTTATATCTGAAATAATCAAATGCCGCATAATAATCATCTGTTCCGTGTCTTCCCTCGCTGTCAGTATACCGGCTTCCATAATCTCCAGCGTAAGCATACATTCCAATCATTGCACCTGTAAAACGCTTACCCTTACGAATTCCTTCATCACACAGATAATAGACATTATCCAGACTAACAACTTTATTATAGTCTTTATCATTATAACTATATGAAAATGTCCTTCTTAAATTGTTCGTATCTATCTTAAGGTATATGTCTTTATTATTGTTATCAACACATACACCATCGTGTGTAATGACCTCGTCACCAATCTTCTCGACTACATTAAGCATAAGTCTTGATGTTTCCTCTAACGTAGCAAATACACCAAATTTGATATAGGTGTTCTCATCATAATAACAAGTCATACCGCAGTTCTGACCCGGATATAATTCTGGCATACAAAGCTTACATACAGCACTAAATCTGAAATGTTTCTGTCTTCTTAAAAGTATATTCTTAGCTTTCATAGTATCAAGGTCATACTTGCTTCCCTTGATATGAACCTGAGAGTCTTTTAACTTAATGCCGTCCATCTCCGGCACTCTTGGGAACCACCATTCATTACTCAGATATGAATTATTAAAATCATCATCTGACTCATCTTCCCATATCATCTCTGGCAGATCAGGCTTTACCTGTAATGCACTAGGACCTTTAAGGTTATTGACTATCGGCCAGCCGTCCATAGTCCAGCTTATAGGGTCAAGAGCAGTTTCTCTTCCTAAAATGCTGTATCCATCGCCAATCTTTCTTCCACACAGATACACCATATACCAGTCACCATTCTGTGTCTGTACCGGCTTTCCGTGACCACACCTCTGTATTATCTCATCAGGGTTGTTCTGTCTCATAATAGGATTGTATGGGCAGGGTTCATATATTCCTTTAAGCTCCCTGCTTCTGGATACCGTTATTCTGTGTCCCGGTCCTGTTCCACCCTCTGCTTCAAACAGATAATAATATCCATCCTTCTTTAAAAGATGAGGTCCTTCCGGTGCTCTCTTATTATCTCCATAGAACAAAAGCTCTGCTTTGGATATCTGTTTAGTAGCATCCTCATTAAGCTCAAATATTCTTGCTCCCCTGTTAAGGAGCATATATCTTCTTCCATCATCATCATTAAATATAGATGGGTCAATACCATCTTCATCTATAATGGCAGGCTTGCTGTATGGTCCTTCCGGCTTATCTGAACTTACAACTATCTGCTTTCTGTATACATTACCTGTATCATTAAGTCTGTATGTAGCTGTTATATAAAATCTTCCCTTATAATAAGATATATCGGGAGCCCAGTAACCTCGTCCTCCTTCAAGGTCATCAAGAGCCGCCCACTCTGGTTCTGTAATAGCATAACCTATTATCTTCCAGTGAATAAGGTCTTTAGAATGCGATACTGGTATACAAGGATAGAATATAAATGAAGAATTAACCATATAATAATCATCTTCAACCCTGACAATTGATGGGTCAGGATACATACCTGTCCTTATTGGATTGTGATACATCTCACTTAACTTATGACCAACAACACTCTCAAAATATTCTTCTAACTCTATAAAATGATTCTGATGAGCAACCTCAAAAGGTGTCTGTAAATTAATATCTCCAGACAAAGGTGACATTCCAACTCTCTCAACCAGATACCTGCAAGTAGGTACGCTTCCTGACATAGCCGCATAATGAAGCATATTCTTATTATTATCATCGTGAATATTCATACTTGCCCTTGAATATTCAACTATATACTTCACAAGCTCAAGGTTACCCGTCTTAGCGGCAAGTAATGCCATAAGTACTCCATGTTCGTCCTTCTCATCTATAAGATTAGGCTCATTCTCAAGTATAGTCTTAACTTCTGCAATATTTTCAAGATATATTGAATCTGCTAACTTTCTCAATTCTCCACCACCTTAACGTGTTTTATATAGACAATTCCTAAATATGTCCTAATTTTAACATATAGATATATGTATTTCTACATAAAAAATGCCAATACAACAAAAAAAGACGGAAATGATATTAGCATTTCCGTCTTTTTTAATAATTATAATAATTAATCTCAACAATCAGATAATAGTTGATTAATAACTATTCTTATATTCCTGATATTACTCCTTAACGGCACCTACATTAACACCCTGTACAAAGTACTGCTGGCAGAATGGGTAGATAATCATGAAAGGTAATATAGCAACGATTGTAGCCGCATTAGAGATTGTGTTAGGGTCTACTGAATCGTCGTTAGGAATATTACTATCCATAACCATGTTACGAAGTTTAATCTGGAAGTTGTATAACTTATCTGTTCTGATATAAATCTTGAAGTTAGTATAATCATTCCAGAATGTTACGGCAAACATAAGACCGATTGAAGCAAGGGCAGCCTTAGAAAGTGGTAACACAATCTTAAAGAATATACCCATTGGTGAACAACCATCAATCTGAGCAGCCTCAAACAATGATTCTGGAATACCTTCAAAGAAGTTTCTCATAAGTACAAGGTTATATACGTTGATAGACATTGGTAAAATTACTGCCCACAATGTATCAAGTAAGTGTAAGTTCTGCATAACTAAGTACTTAGGAACCATACCACCATCGAAAATCATTGTGAATAATAACATATATGCGAAGAAGTTTCTTCCTGGCATTTCCCACTGAATGAGTACATAACCACCGAGTGTAGCAAGTAATAATCCCATAAATGTACCAGCTAATGTTGTGATAACTGATACAAGGAATGGACGATAAAGAGAAGCTCTTGAAATAATCGCACCATATCCACCTAATGAGAATGTACTTGGCCACCATCTAAAACTTGTTGCTGAATGAGCATCAAATGAATCTACAATAACCTTCCACATAGGGAAAAGAATTAACAATGAAACCAATATAAAGAAGATTACATTGACTATTGGGAAGATCTTAAATTTTTTCTTTTTCTTTTTATAAACTAACTGTTCTTCACTCATCGTCTAACCTCCTATACAATTCCACGTCCACGGACTTTTTTACTTGCGTAGTTACAACCAAGTACGAGGATCATACCTACAAATGACTTGAATAAACCTACGGCTGTTGTATAACCATAATCAGAGAATGAAGCCGAGAATGTCTTATTGTAAATGTATGTCTGTAATACCTGAGAAACATCATATGTACCAGCACTCTGTGTAACGAATACTGATTCAAAAAGGTTCATAACCTTAGCAAGGTTAAGAATAAATACTGTGATGATTGTGTTAGCTAAAGCAGGAAGAGTTATATATATAAGTCTCTTAAATCTGTTAGCACCATCAATCTGAGCAGCCTCATAAAGATCTGGGCTGATACCTGATAATGTGGCAAGGAAAAGAATAGTTCCCCATCCTGTATCCTTCCAGATATTCATTACGAAGAATGTACCTGTCCAATACTTAGAGCTGCCAAGGAAATCAATTGGAGAATTGATAAGTCCCATATTAATTAAAGCACCATTAACAACACCTGTGCTGTTAACAGAAAGAATTACTTTGAATACAGCAGCGACAACTACCCATGACATAAAGTGAGGTAAGTATACGATTGTCTGTACTGTCTTCTTAAATGCCATATTAGTAATCTCGTTAAGAAGAAGTGAGATAATAACTGCGGCACCTGTATTAAGTATTAACTTAACAATTGATAATACAAGTGTATTTCTGAATGCCTGCCAGAAGAATGTATCAAATTTTAACATTGTCTGGAAGTGGAATACACCAATATAATAAGGGTTAGCTAATACATATGAAGTAAAGGCGTAACGACATCCTAACATTGGCCAGTAGAAGAATAATAATACCATTACTAATACTGGCAGGAACATAAGATAAAATCCTCTGTAGTAGAACATCTTCTGCCCAATATTCTGATTTAATGTGTTAGATAAATACTTTGTATCAACACCGAGGTCTTTCTTGAATATCTTAACGACATCCCAGAACACACCAACAATAGCAACTATAAGGCCGATGATTATAACATATACACCTGAACCTATTGAATAAGAATTACCATTATAACCATTAGATAATAAATCTGAAATGTTATGGTATACATACTTTAACGCACCAGTCTTAGTCTTTCCATCAGCACTAGTAAACTGGAATGCAAACATTGAAATAAATGCAACAGCTGTAGCTGCCACAGATGTAATAATAGATAACTTTTCTTTCTTAGCAACAACTAATAAAATACCAGCAACAAGTATTAACATAAATATGTACCACATTGCAATGACGCTGATATTCATAAAGCCGAATGAATATGCCTTAGGTGTATAACCATCCATAAGAGTTTCGTTAGACTTTGCAAATGGAAGTAATCCGCCTATTAACATAATAACCATACCGATAATAGCTAAATATCTGGTATTACCAGCTGGCTTACCATTAAGTGCTCCACACTTAGGGCAAATCTTTGCCTTCTTAGGAAGCTCTGTTCCACAAGACTTACACTGCATCTTTATACCCTTCTTTCCTAATATTATAGTAACAATTGCTTATATTAAGCAAAATTCGTGCCAGAAGACCAGGTCTACTGGCACGAAATATAAAGTGATGTTTAAAACATCTTTTAACACATATTAAGTAGCATTAATTACTTTCCAGCGAACTGTGTATTTAATGACTTAAGAGCTGCTTCTACCTTAGAACCAACAGTCTTTGTGTATTCCTGCATACCCTGATCAACTGTCCATTCACCTCTTGAAACGTTATCAATTACTGTGTATCTTTCTGTATTGATATCACCAACAAGCTTACCAACTTCTTCTGTCATAGCAGGTGAATCTACAAGTGTAGAATGTTCAAAGAACATATCTGAGCAAGATGTAACATTTTCTGGCTGTTCAGCCTTTCCTGGATCCTTACCGCTTACAAAGTTAGCAAGAACTAAGTTGCAGTCAAGATGAGCCTTAGCATAAAGTGTCTTAGGGCTAGTCTTCTTACCAAGGAACTTGAATGAACCATCAGCCTGCTCTTCATAGTAGTAACCCTTAGGACCATATTCCCAAAGTGTCTGGATATCTCCACCATCTAACATTGTATCGATGAAGTACTTGAAGATTCCTTCAGCCTTACCTGTCTCAGCAGCGTGAGATGTAATACACCATGATGGTGCAAGTCTTTCTGCGTATGAACCAAGTTCCTTGATTGGAAGAAGTGGAATCATTGAATCATCAAGACCAGCTGTCTTTAAGTATCCTCTTAATGTCTCAGCCCACTGTCCAGCCCAGTATGTAAATACACCTGATTCTGTCTTAGGATCTGATGACTTAAAGTCGTTACGTGCTGTCTGAGTTGTCTTTGTGCTTGTTTCCTTATTGATAATACCATCGTTAACAGCGTTCTGAATTCTCTGAAGAGCATCCTTCATCTCCTTCTGAGAGAAACCATCTACATATTCACCCTTTGCCTGGTCATAGTAGAAAGTAAACTGAGCATTCTGATAGAATTCTGGAAGGTAGTTAGTATAAGGTGCTTCCTTTGAATAGAAACCTGGAGCAGAAATTACATAATCAACTCCTCTAGCTTCCTTCATCTTCTTAAGCATTGTGTAGAACTCATCATATGAGAGCTGCTTGCTTGTTAAATCTGCCTTAGAATAACCAGCCTGTGTAGCCCAAGCTTCCTTTACATATGTAACGCATCCGTTACCACGAGCAGGAACGAATCCGTAGAGAGCCTTCTCACCATCAACGCCTCTTACGTAGTTAGCCTTCATAATCTTCTCTGCATCTGAGATAAGTCTTCCAGAAGACTTTGTTGCTGAATTATTCCAAGCATCTGTCATATCCCAAAGAAGACCCTGGCTTGCATAAAGTGCTAAATAATCAGATGAAAGAATGATAACATCTGGCATTGCACTTGCATCAAGCATTGAGTTAGCAACTGCATCATAGTATGAGTTGTGGTCAGGACGTGTGATTTCAAAATCAAGACCTGTTAATGACTTAAGCTGTTCATCGAACTTCTCGCCCCATTCCTCTAATGTAGGAACTGTACCATCAACCATAACTGTGAAATGTTCTGGCTTTTCTACGCTTGCCCAATCTACAGTTTCTTTTGTGTTGTTTGAAGCATTGTTATTGCCACATGCTACAAGACCCATTACTGATGTAAGAGTTAAACCTACAGCAGTAAGCTTTTTAATTGTCTTTCTCATAAACTTGTAAACCTCCCTTAATTGGTTCTTGTGGGGCAACCCCACTTAATATGTTTTTTGACATTGATATATTACCATTTTTGTACTATTTTAACAAGACTATTTTTAACAATTCTTGTATTTTTTTTAATTTTTTTATGAACCCCAGTATTTATGCGGCTTCCCAGCACTATATTTTTGAACAATTTATTAACAAAACGCCCTCTATGCATTCGTTTTGTATATTTTTGCTTTTATTAAAAAATGATATTTTATGTAAATTTTGCACTATTATTAAGATAATTTTAGTATTTTTTTACATCACTTTAACAATCAAATGTAATTTTTATCTAAAAACCATACTTAAATTGTGCTTATTTACCAGTGTTAATTATTTGTTCATAATTCGTCCATTTGTTACAATCATATAATTGTACGATATGTTATAAAAATATTATATTTCCAGCCATATTTCTGCAAAATTTAACATTTTCTTTATCATTAAGAACTACATTGCCCGCAAACGTGTCCATCAGCTTCTTTTCAAATGTGTCACAAACTGACATTTCTGCTGCAAGTTTAATTGTGACATTTGCACCAAAGTCAGTATCAATGATATCCACATTATTATCATTACATATATACTGCAATTTGCCATATGCGTTATAATCAGTCGTTATGACAGCAGTTATTCCGTCACACACCTGTGCCACGTCTGAATTCTTAATTCCTTCTTTAGCCGCCGCCTGATATGCTCTTATAAGTCCACCTGTTCCAAGAAGCACGCCGCCAAAATATCTTGTTACAACTAAGAGGCAGTCTGTAAGCCCATATGAATTAAGTATATCAAGCATCGGCTTTCCTGCTGTCCCCTGCGGTTCTCCATCATCACTAAATCTCTGTATCTGCCCCTTATCGCCTGTTACATAAGCATAGCAGTTATGTCTTGCATCCCAGTATTTCTTCTTTACTGCAGTGATATACTCCTCTGCTTCTTCTTCGCTTTTTATTTTGAAAATGTGGCAGATGAAACGCGACTTCTTCTCCTCTATTTCTCCACTGCCGTTCTTTAAAATTATATTCATAACTCCTCCGATTGCCTGTCATTCATTTCTATGGTACAATAAGGTATCCGTGTTACGGATTATCACTTTAAATCCTTATTGGATTTTGTACCTTGCATTTGGTAAATAATATCATAGTTTTACCATTTATAACAATATGGAGGATTTACAATTATGAATTATGGTGGAAACGGCATAAGACGAAAGAAAAAGCTCCTTAATTCATCAGCAACGAAGTTTAGGACTAAGTTTAACATTTTCTTTATCAAACTACTTCTTGTTGGTGCAATTGCAGTTGTAATAAGCGGCTCATGCCTTATATTCGGTGCTGCACAGGGCATAATTGAGAGTGCACCTGATATATCGTCAATCAATGTTTCACCCGAAGGTTACGCAACTAAGATATACGATAACAATGGTGAAGAAATACAGACGCTTGCAACAACCGGAGCTAACAGAATATACGCTTCCCTTGACCAGATTCCAGTATATCTTCAGCACGCATTTGTTGCTATTGAAGATGAAAGATTCTACAAGCATAACGGAATTGACCTTCAGGGTATTATGAGAGCTGCCATGATTACTGTATCCGATGGCGAGATGTCACAGGGTGCCAGTACAATAACACAGCAGTTACTTAAGAATAATGTATTTAATGCTTACAATGAATCTACTATGGAGAAGATTAGAAGAAAGGTTCAGGAACAATATCTTGCTATCAAGCTAGAAACTGTTATGGACAAAGACAGCATTTTAGAGAACTATCTTAATACAATTAACCTAGGCAATGGTTATTATGGTGTACAGGCGGCTGCTAACGGATACTTTAATAAAGATGTATCCGAGCTTACTTTAAGCGAATGTGCCGTACTTGCTTCTATTACCAAGAACCCTTCAAGACTTAACCCTTTGAAGAATCCTGATGATAATAAGGAAAGACAGCTTGCCGTGCTTAATAATATGTTAAAGCAGGAATACATCTCTACTAATGAATACAGCGAGGCTGTTGCAGATGATGTATATGCAAGACTTGAAGGTATTGATGTATCAGCTGCTTCTTCTTCATCTAATTATTCTTATTTTGTAGATGAAGTTATCAACCAGCTTATAGATGACCTTATGCAGCAGAAGGGTTATTCTAAACAGCAGGCTACAAGTATGATATATTCTGGCGGTTTATCTGTATACACTACTCAGGATATGTCTATGCAGAACATTGCAGATTCAATACTTAATGACCCAGACTACTATCCATCCAATACAGATTTTACTATTAATTATAATCTCACAGTAAAAGAGGCAGATGGAACATTTTCATATTATTCACAGAATAATATGGAGAAATGGTTTAAAGAAAATGTTGATTCTTCTTTCAGCCTTACATTAAGAAATGAAACTACTGCTCAGGGCTATATTGACCAGTACAGGGAAGCTATGACAGCTAATGGCGGAACTGTTACTTATGAGAAGTCCTATTTTGTTATACAGCCTCAGATTTCTTTCTCTATAATAGAACAGTCAACAGGCTATGTTAAAGTTCTTGTCGGCGGACGTGGAGATAAGGCTACTGACCGAGGCTTAAACAGAGCTACTGATGATGTAACAAGACAGCCGGGTTCTTCTATCAAGCCGCTTGTTGCTTATGGACCAGGACTTGATACTGGTGCTATCACTCTTGCTTCTGCTATCGATGATGCACCTTACTATTATTCAGGAACAGATGCACGACTTGTAAAGAACTACACAGAAGGACAGTATCTTGGATATATGACAGTGCGTGAAGCACTCACACGTTCACAGAACGTACCTGCTGTAAAGGTTCTTACACAGATAACACCAAGCGTTGGTTTCAGCTACCTTGAAAAGTTCGGACTTTCAACTTTGGTATCTACCAAGAATGCAATTAACGGAAACCACGATGTTGTGCAGTCACTTGCACTTGGTGGTATGACAAAGGGTGTATGTAATATAGATATGACAGCCGCCTATGCGGCAATCGCCAACAAAGGAACATATACTAAGCCAGTATATTACACTAAGGTATTAGACAGAGAAGGTAATGTAATTATTGACAACTCAATACCAGAAACACACAGAGTCTTAAAAGAGTCATCTGCATGGCTTCTTACAAGCGGTATGGAATCTGTTGTTAATTCAGGTACCGCTACAAGAGCCAAGTTATCTAACCAGCCGGTTGCTGGTAAGACTGGTACTACACAGTTTGATACTGATATATGGTTCTGTGGATTTACACCTTACTACACTGCTTCTATATGGGTAGGTTATGATGATAACTCTAAGCGTGTTGACTCAGTCAACCATACCGGTATATGGAAAGCTATTATGCAGGAAATCCACGAAAATCTTCCTACTGGAAGCTTCACACAGCCAGATGATATTGTACAGGTTGCTGTATGCTCTAAGTCAGGCAAGCTCCCTGTTGAAGGTTTATGTGATGCTGACCCTAGAGGAAGCTGTATAATCACTGAATATTTTGCGGCTGACAACCAGCCTACAGAAACCTGTGATACTCACGTTAAGGTTAATATATGTAATGACTCAGGTCTTGTTGCTAACGCAGGCTGTACTAATGTTTCAACTAACATTTATGTTAAGAAGTCATCAACTAACACTTTAGGTGGTGAGGATACTTCTGGTTATACAACTGCTGATGCACAATATGCGATAACTGATGAGAAGCTAAGCAGGCTTTGTACGCTTCACTCAACAGCCGCACCTGTAACACCATCAACAACTACTAACAATAACAGTAACAATAACAGTAACAACAGCCAGTCAACAACTGCAAAGCAGAACACGACCCCGCAGAACACAACAGCTACAACCACCACACAGAACGCTTCTAATTCGCAGTCAACAACTGCAAAGCAGAACACGACCGCTTCTACTACAGGAAGCAGTAATTAACCTGTCGGTAACAATAGCTTGTAACTGTCAGCCAGCTGATTATTTAGTTATTTAATTAGTTATTGCGTTAATTAGTTCGTTAATATTCATAACGATATGCAATATAAAAAAGCCCCTGCTTACTATATTTATAAGGTCCTTCCTAAATGCCCTATAGCCTTTATGCAAGTGCTATAAGCAAACCCTATAAATTAATAAGCAGGGGCTTTTTATATATCGCTGTAAATTTTATTTCTTTTTCATCTTAGGCTCGAATATCCACGAGGCAATATAGCCGAATACAAGTGCCGCTGACACTCCCACCGCACAGGCTGTAAAGCCACCTTTGAACAATCCCAAGAAGCCCGAGTTATCAACAGCCATTTTCATTCCCTTCCATAGTACATTTCCAAAGCCTGTCAATGGAACGCTCGCTCCCGCTCCTGCAAACTGCACAAGCGGTTCATAAAGTCCTATTGCACCAAGAACAGTACCCGTGGTTACAAGTATAACCATTATTCTTCCTGGCATAAGCCTGGTCTTTTCCATTAAAATCTGTGTCAGGACGCATATAATTCCGCCTACAACAAATGCTTTCAAATAATCCATTTTAACGCCCAGCTCCTTTCTTTTACTGACATATAACAATCCTGTTATGCACTTTTAACTTATATCTGCCGCAATGCTGTGTTATGCACCTTATACAGCCTCAAGCACAACGCCGTGTGCTATTCCGGGTATTGACTTACCTTCATTAAAGCTTACCTGCGATAACAATGCCCCTGTTGGAACAAATAATACCCTTTTTAATTCACGTTTTCTTAACTTGTCCAATACAAGAGTATCAAGAACTATCGCACTGCACCCACAACCACTTCCACCTGACTGGGTATCCTGCTCATTTTTATCAAATACTTCTATTCCGCAGTCCGTGTATATATCACTTATGTCTATTCCTTTCTCTTTAAGAAGTGTAAGAAGTATCTCTTTACCTGTATACCCCAAGTCACCGGTTATAATCATATCGTAATACCCTTTAGTCACTTCAAAATCCTTATAGTTGGCTTCTATAAGGTCTGCCGCTGCAGGTGCCATACAAGCTCCCATATTCATAGAGTCCTTAACACCATAATCAACTATTTTTCCTGTAGTTATACCCGATATAATTACATTTGCATAGCCGTTATCAACAATCCGGCATACATCTCCATCACATTTTGTTATTACTGGCGAATTAGATACAAGATATGCTCCTGCACCTGTAACTGTCCACGTTGAACTCATTGGCCTCTGGTTGCCATATAATAATGGAAATCTGAACTGCTTCTCAGCACTTGCAAAATGGCTTGAAGCTATCGCCGCCACATTATCTGCGAAACCAGCATTAACACACATAGCCGCAAGCGATAATGACTCGCCCATAGTTGAACACGCACCATAAAGTCCAAAAAGCGGCACATCATACGTCTTTAAGCCAAAAGATGTCGCTATAAGCTGACCTAACAAGTCACCTGCATATATATATCTTATGTCCTCTGGCATCATTCCTGTCTTTTCTAACAGCTTCTCAAATGCAAGGCTCTGTATCCTGCTCTCTGCCTCCTCCCAGCTTTCACCACCAAATAAATCATCTTGCGAAACGACATCAAAGCAGCAGCCCAGCGGTCCTTTCTTTTCCTTAGTTCCCGCCACTGTAGCTCCTGCTTTGATGTATACATTATTATCAAATTTAATACTCTGTTTACCTGCAATCATACGCTACCTCTTAATATTTATTCATAATCAATCATCAATAGGTAGTATCTGCTTTATCAGGTAATTTATTCATTACTGTATTATTTTCCCAGCATTATCCGTTAATTATTCCATATTAATATTTTCATGTGAGTGTCAAAAGTAAATTCTGCCACTCACTGATGTATCCAGTTAAAATTACTTAACTCTTAATATATCAAGTGTATGTGCTGCCGCTCCGATTAAATCCTGTCTTTCGCACGTTGCAAGATGATACTTCACGAATTCTGCGAATTCTTCTTCTGTAAGCTTATTAAGATATGGTCTTATATAGTTAGCCGGTCCATCTGGTGATAATATTTTAATTCTCTCAAGCCCTGCCGCCTCATTAAGACTGTTAATATCTTCTATTCTCATATAATCATAGAGGTTCTCCTCACTTGATACAGTGTGATAATCCCCTGTCAGTCTGTTCCCATTAAGACATTCCTTAATATGTCCTTCCTTAAACGCATATGTAATAACACTATATTCATTCATAAGATATGCCACAAGTATAATTCCACCCGGCTTGACAACTCTCTTTGCTTCATTAAGTGCCTTAAGCTTATCCTCAAATGTAAACAAATGGTACATAGGTCCAAAAAGCAGTGCCATATCAAATGTATTATCTTCAAAACGCTTAAGCTTAAGTGCATTGCCCTGATATGCCTTGACATTTGAATTCTTAGCCTTTAGAAGTCCAAGATTATGTTTTACTAGTTCCACCGCAGTGACATCGTACCCTTCCTCAGATAATGGAACGCTGTATCTTCCTGTTCCTGCACCTATATCAAGTATCTTTATATCACTGGCAATATCCATAGCCGCCTTAATATCATCAAGGCAGTTATGGATATATTTCATAGATGTTATAAATTCAACCCTTCCGTGACGTGAATCCAGACGTTTCTCCTCATTGAATTTATTATAATGCTGTTCTAATTCGGTCATTGCCATTTCCTTAGTACCTCCAAATAGTTAATCACATAAGACTTATTATCCAGTATATCAGACCTATAATCCAGCTGAAAAATATTCCATACAATATAACCGGTCCTGCTATCGTAAATATTTTACAGCCAATACCAAATACCTGTCCCTCTTTCTTATATTCAATCGCAGGAGAAGCTATACTATTCGCAAATCCTGTAATCGGAACAAGTGCACCAGCTCCTCCAAAAGACGTGATAAGCGGATATATTCCAAAGCCTGTAAATATAACACTTAAAGCAACAAGTATAAGCGTTGTATAACTTGCTGCATCATCTGCTGTCATTCCTGTCATCTTCATAAAATTCATAATAAGCTGGCCTATTGTACATATAATTCCACCTGTTATAAATGCCTTAAAGCAGTTGTATACACACCCCGCCTTTTTCGTGACATTTTCAACATACTGGTTATAGCTTTTATTTCTTTTTTCAACATCCTGAACCATAATAATCCTCATTCCTACATATGCTTTATTAGTGACATATGTTGATATTAATAATCATATATTCCGCCTGTCTTATTGCATTATATTACTATTAACATATGTTTCTATTAGCATTACCATAAACTTAAGAATTATTCATAAATAATAATACATATCATATATGTTAAGGCATGTTATTCCCTCGCCCACATTAGGGTGCTTCTTTGTGTACAACTGGTCTGCAACAAATATCATCATAAGTGCCACACATAATGGTATAATAATCTGAAGCTTTATCTTTCTGAAATAATTATCAAGCAATGGTGCTACAAAATACACTATAGCCATTCCACCAATACCAAAGGCTAACAGGCCTTCCGCACATATACGCCCGTGAATATTAAGGAAAAATCCTGTGTAATCCCACCACTTCTGTCCGTTATGTGTAAGTTCCAGCACAAGTCCTGTAAAATACTCAACAACTCCACACAGAATAATCGCCAGCACGAACTCAAGAGCCGGCTTTTCCCTGAACTTTTTAAGAAGCAGAAGTATCAAAAGACCGCCAACTCCGTATATTGGAAGCCAGGGACCGTGGAGCACGCCTCTGTTAGCAAATGAATGATACAGCATTAAGTGTGATGAAACTTCCCAGAACCACCCTATAAATGACATTACAAAGAATATAAGTATAAGCGATGGAATTGAGTAATTACGCATATATACCGTACTTTCAAAATTAGCTCTATGCTCCTTTAATGTAAACAGCCTTGAAGGATACATATTACCAAGTATCTCCTGTTTACATCTGTCAGCTTTTATCTGTTCCGCCTTGGCATCCTCGAACTTCTTTTCCTCACTCGTATTAAAAAGAATTACGCCGAACCAGTCAGCAAGAAACTTTCTTAATCTCCTGAAATACCTGATGTCAGATTTCATAATATCATCATCAAATCTTTCCTCTGGAGAGTCCTCATTCATATATGGATATATGTCTGCGTAAGCTGCCTGCAATTCTTCTTTTCCTGCCCGCTCATACAGATATACATCGCTTAGCATTTCCATGCCTTCTATATTATTCTTAATAGCATTTTCTCTTATAAGAACATACAATTCTGTAAAAAATGCTGTCTTATATGGATTGGAATATAATACCCCCACAAGACCCATAGATATAAAGCTTAATATATTCCAGCCAATAAATGATAACTGGTAGCAGAAACATTTCCACTTATAGCCGTTCATCATTCTTCTTGATAAGGTTATTGCATCATTAGCCTTTATGTCTGGATTTTCGGCTATTATATATGGCACAAGCATATATGACAGCGGCTTAATAAAAGCCCCTGCTATTGTAAGCGACCATAATATGGTATACAAGTCTTTAACTAACATTGTAAAGGCTACACGCATCCACCTTTTTACTCTCATAAGAAACATAAATTTGCCGACCCCTACACTTTTATATGTCCGGCTTTCAAGAAATATTCTTCTTGATATAACAACATAAGACATTTTCACGACATATCTTATTCCAAAATAAAATATAAGTGCCAGACATAAAAGCAGGATAACAACAAGATGTCTTGAACCCGTAATTCCGTATACAACATCAACTATAGTAAATACAACCGCACCTGATGATACGTTATTAACAACTGATGATAATATTCCCGAAGTTCTCCCCAGTATGTCCCCTGCATTATCCTTTGCTTTGTCGATAAGTGTCTGCGACTGCTCTTTGCCCTGTTCCTCATTGTTCATAATAACTGATACAATTGCATCAAGCATTGCACTTTTCGTCCTGTTATCAATATCTGATGTAACAAGCGTAACGCCCTGTGATTCGTTCGTATCTGTATTATTAATGTCTGTCATCTGCATTTTAAAGAAACTGAAAGTTTCCGTAAATTCACTTCCAACAAACGCTGCTATAAGACACACAACAACCAATATCCAGAAATGCTTTTTTAATGTTCTCTTAGCTGCTTTTGCAAGCTCTTTTCTCGTAATCATATTATTTCTTCCTGTCTGTTTAGTATTTAAGGTACTAAATAGTATACCAAATGTCCCACCATCTTTCCAATAGCAATAAACAAAACTACAAAGCCAAGACATTTTTTAAGCTTAACCCTGTGTGCTAATATAGGAAGTGCTTTGACTGTTTCTGCAAGGCATATTAAAAATGTACCTATAAATATTCCAGATACCGCACCATACAATATAACACCTGCCACGCCAAGCTTAATCGGCAGTTCAAATATATACCATATATTCCCAATCCCTGCACCAAATATAATCATTTCCTCATAAAGCATTATTGATTCTGTTGTGTTGGTCACATCTGCGTATCTGTTAATAAGACCTATGCTTGATATTAAGGCGAACAGTCCTGTAGCCGTAACACCTCCGGCACTTAACCCGATAAGTATGATAAATAATATTTTAATCAGCATTTTGTTGCCCCCGGATAATTGTTTCTTACGCATCTTGGCATACACTCTACAGAGTCAATCATAGCCTGATTTTCATCTTTGACATACTGGTTCATAGACACCTCTATAGGGGTTGGTGCTTTACTCATCTTCTTTCCAGCAAAATGGTCATAAAATACTGCTATCCCGGCAAACAACCCTATTGCATAAGCTATCTCACACACATTGTATTCCATAAGCCAGTCCACACCTGACATCCGGTATACTTTTTCAAATATCTCTATTGTGCTGACATCATTATTATACGCCATTATCGCATAAGCACTTCCTATAAATATTATTATGCACACGATAATCTTAAGAATAACAGATAACCACACCGGCTGCTGGTTCTTTCTGTAATCGATTATAAAATCACTCTCGCCTATATTATTAACGTCAAGTGTATCATCAAGCTGCTGTATCGCTGATATAACCTGCATTGAGCTTATACATATCCTGTCCTTTTTAGTCCTGTAAAATGTTGCCAGCTTTATGCTTTTTATCTTAGGAAGCAGCTTTTTTTCAGCATATACTTCTGCCACATCAGACAGATACACATCCTGCTTGTCTGTCTTAGTAAGCTGTCTTATCTTTAAATATACTGTTTTTGACATAGTAACCTCCATTTCACAGCATTTTATGCTGATTAAATAATGCTGTTAGAAGTATTGCCAATATTGCCCATATTATTCTATATCTATCTGGCTTCGCATACGGTTTAATATTTTCTTTTCGAGACGTGATACCTGAACCTGTGATATTCCTAATACCCTGGCGGCCTGTGTCTGTGTCATATCCTCATAATATCTCATTCTTATAAGCTTCCTGTCCCTCTCGCACAGGCTGTCCACAAGCTCATTAATCATTATATTATCAATAATGCTGTCGCTTCCGCCATCCTTGCCCTCTAACTTATCTATAAGACATACCTCATTGCCATCCTTCTGGTATATTGTCTTATAGATTGACTCCACGCAGTCGCCAGCCTCCATTGTAACAATTATATCCTCTGTCGCTATTCCTGTTTCCCTGGACAGCTCCTCAATAGTCGGCTCGCGGTTAAGAATACCCTTTAACTTCTGGGAAGCCGTAAAACATTTGTATCCATTTTCCTTAATACTCCGGCTTATCTTTATTATGCCGTCATCTCTAAGAAATCTTTTAATCTCACCCGTAATCATCGGAACTGCATAAGTTGAGAACTTCACATCATAGTCCATATTAAAATTGTCTATTGCCTTTATAAGCCCAATACAGCCTATCTGGTACAAATCCTCCATCTCTGCACCCCGCCCTGTAAATCTTTTAACTATGCTCCACACAAGTCCGCTGTTATCAATAACAAGCTTCTCCCTTGCTGATTTATCATTGTTGTGTGCTTTAATGATCAATTCTTTAGTATGATCGCAAGCATACACATCCATTCTACCTGTTACTTTCTCCTATTCTTTTCTTCATAATTACAGTTGTACCCACATTTTTTCTTGAATACACATTAAGCTCGTCCATAAATGCTTCCATAAATGAAAAGCCCATTCCTGATCTTTCAAGCTCTGGCTTTGTTGTATACAAAGGCTCCATTGCTTTATGGACATTTTCTATTCCTACACCCTCATCTTTTATCTTTATAATAATCTCCCTATCCTCTAAAGAAAGTGTCATATATACCTTGCCGCCTTTTCCCTCATAGCCGTGTACAATACTGTTGGTAACTGCCTCTGATACTGCTGTTTTTATATCTGATATTTCCTCTAAGGTCGGGTCTAATCTTGTCACAAAAGCTGCAGCAACCACTCTTGCAAAACTCTCATTCTCTGATATTGCATCAAATATTACATCCACATTATTCTCCTGCATTTTACATCCCCCTCTTATTCTGCTTTCTGACGGCATCGCACAGATTATCATATATATCTACTATTTTATGAAGTCCTGATATAAGCAGTATTCTTTTAATGCTCTCATTAATTCCGACAACACATATATCACCTATATCGCGTATCTTCTTATATCTTCCCATTATAAGCCCTATTCCAGCACTATCCATAAAATCAACCTTGGAAAAGTCTATAATAACCCTGTCCACTCCCCTTTTATCGATTATATCGTCTATTACCTCTCTCATCTCATCTGCCAGATGATGGTCAAGTTCTGCATTAAGGCTTATAACAAGATTATTCCCGCTGACCATATATATGTAATCGGTTCTTTTAATATCCTCTGCTGTATCATAGCTGTCTAATTCACTGTCTAATCCATTATTAAGAAGCTGTGTATCATCTCTCATAACTATCCTCCTATCCTCTATTCAGGGTATCGGCACCCTTATGCTAAGCGTAACAGGGAATTATATCAGAATTTCCTGTTACACAAAAATATCCCTGACGGACTAATTTCCGTCAGGGATTTATCGTGTGGTAATTAATGTGATGTCACATAATCATTAGCTTCTTTATAATATCCACTTGTCTTAAAGTCATTTACAATGTACTGATAGTACTTCTTGGCATTGTCTGTCTGTGAGAGTGCAACATAACATTTTGCCGCATAATAAGCTGCATCTACCTTAGTCGCATCACACTTGAATGCCTTAACATAATCATCAACTGCTGTAGCATAATCTGACTTATAATATGAAGTCTGGGCCTTGCTGTAGAACTCATTAGCCGCCTGTGCCATAACCGCAGTTGAAATTGTATTGTATAAAGTCTTGGCTGAGTCTGATGGAAGTGCACTTACATCAACATCAATAAGCTTCTCAGCAGCTTCTGTCCTGTTATTGGCTATATAAGCATTAGCAGACTCGATAACTGAGATTAAAAGCTTATTGCCACCGCCAGTTCCATTAAGCTCGCTTAACTGCTGTTCAAGTGACTCTTTCTCTGCCTTTACAGTCTTTAATTCACTTTCCATACTGTTAAGCTCTACATTGCCTGATGAAAGCTGTTCACTGTATTCTGCCAGACTTCTGTTATAATCTTCTGTTATGCCCTTGTATCTTGATGGCATTACTAAGAACCATATAAGTGCCGCACCAATCACAACACCTACAAGCACATTGACTATTGTAATAGCACCATTGCTTGGTTCTTTGTATGATGACCTTGGAAGTATTACATCATTACCATTAAGAGGCTTGCTTTCTTCTTCCTTTACCTTCTTCTTAGGTAAGAAGCTTCCAGATATATCATTATCTTTAATATTCTGGCTCTGGTTTATCTGTTCAAGGTACTTACTTGCAAGAGTATTATTCCTGTCTATCTTAAGCACTGAATTCAGGAGCTTTCTTGCTCTTTGATATTCATTATCTTTAATATATATAAGCGCAAGCAACAGATGTGCCTTTATAAAATGCGGATTAGATATAACAATCTTCTTTAACTGTATTACTGCCATATCTGTATTCTTATCCTTGGCATACTGAAGCGATACGTTATATTTCTTAATAGCATTAGTAACTGATTCAAACTTATTCTGATTAGACTGGATTTTCTTTATATAACTCTCTGCAACATTATCGTCCGGGGCAAGGTTCTTGCTCATTACCCACTGTGATAATGCCTCAACCACTTCTCCCATCTCACAATATATAAGTCCGAGAAGATTTCTTGCATTAATATTATATTTGTTAATCATAAGACTTACTTTTAAAGTTTCTATTGCTCCTGATAAATCCCTCACACGGGCTTTCTCAAGACCTTTGTTGTAATATATATCTGAAACCCTGGCAGTCTTTTTGTATATAGAGACATCTGTACCACACTTGGCACATGTGTCATTTGCTGAAAGGACACAGCCACATTTGTAACATCTCATAATTACTTCTCACTCTTTCCTTCGATAATCTTGTTAATTAAATCTGTTATATCTGGTACATCATTCTTGTATATTGCATCTTCTGCATCCTCAACTTCCAGACTTGGCTGGAACTTCTGGATTTCCTCATCAAAATCTAACATATCTATTCTCCAATCTTTATATTATTCCAAAACTTTCCTTATATCTGCTACAAGATAAAGTGAACCTGTACCAAACACCATCGGCTCATTCTTTAATGCAAGAACCGCCTCTTTCGCACTATCATACACTTCCACTTCAATATCTGTATGTCTTTTAAATGCTGCACTTATGTATTCCTTATCCAAGTGCCTTATGCCGCCTGTCACAGTAATCGCTATTCGTGCAAATACCTTACAGCCGCACAGTATGCTTATCATCTGTTCAAAATTCTTATCACTTACAACTGAGAATAATAATGCCGCTTTATCAGTGCTGTCAGCATACATTCCGTTAACCGAATTAACAAAACTCTGTATTCCCTGAGGATTGTGTGCACCGTCAACATATATGTTATCCGTAAGCTTCTCCATTCTGCCCTGCCATATGTGGCTCCCTGCCGAATCTACTATGGCACTGTCTTTAATATCAATATGATACAAATGCTTTAAAAGCCTGCATACTGTAATTGCTATTGACACATTTTCCACCTGATATATTGCAGGAGTAGCCAATCTTAAGCAATTATTAATATAATACTCATTATGCAGTGAAAAATCAATACAGCCATTAAAGTTTTTAATTATTTGATATTGCTGTGGTGATACTCCGTAACAATAGCTGTTCTTGCTGTGTGCAATATCCTCTATCACACCAGAAGCCTCATTGTCATCTGCATATACAACAGGCACGCCCTGCTTTATTATTCCTGCTTTCTGCTCTGCTATTTTCTTAATCGTATCTCCCAGTATTGCTGTATGTTCAAGGCTTATTGTCGTAATTACACAGCACAGTGGATTATGTACTGCATTAGTCGCATCAAGGCTTCCACCAAGCCCTGTTTCTAACACTACATAATCGACCTTGCATTTATCAAAATATAACATAGCCGCACCGAAAAAAAAGTCAAAATATGCAAGCTTAAGATTATTCGCCCTGGCTGTTTCATACACCTTATTAAAGTACTGTGTAAAATCTTCTCTTGATATAAGTTCACCGTCAACCTGTATGCGTTCCCTTATTGTCACAAGATGGGGTGATGTAAACAGACCTGTCTTATATCCTGACTTTTTTAAAATATCATCTATATAAGAACACACAGAACCCTTGCCGTTAGTTCCTGCTATATGTATTATCTTTAAATTCTTATCAGGATTTCCAAGAAGCTCTAAAAGCTTCCCAGCCCTTTCTACTCCTGTAGTTTCACCATACTGCGGCGTATCATTAAGAAACGCTTTTATCTCTGAATATTCCATTAAACACTCCATTCTCATATATGAACACTATCGGTTTCCTGCCGCCTGTATACACATTAAGCTTATCACCATCAAGATATATGCTGTAATCACTGCTGTCGTGCATTTCCTTAAGCATTTCCTCGATAACTACGATATGCTTTCTGTCGTAGTTCTTTACAAGCTCTGTAAATATATCATCACTAAATCTGAATTTATAATAATAAGCACTCCAGAGACGCTGTAAATTCTGCTTTCTTTCATTCGTCTGCTCATCAAGCTTATTATGATAAGTCTCGGTCTGGCTCTTTGTCATCTCCATTTTCTCTTTAGTAAGATATATCTGGTTAAGAAGTTCCTGATTTTTTTTCTCCCTTACACCAGCTTCTTCTGATGCCCTGTCTAACTGTCTTTTAACCTCATTAACCCTTGCATAGTAGCTTTTAGTTTCCTGCTCGGTATGCGAACCACTCATATATTCGTTCTTCTTAGCTTCAAGCTCTGAGAATTCTTTATCTACTTCATCTAAATGTTCTTTGGCTTTTTCAAGCTTTTCCTCTGCATCTGCCTGCCTTTTTTCTATTCCTTCAAGTTCTTTTATAAGCTTGTCTGTTTCACCATCTATCTCTTTTACCTGATTGATAAGTGCTGCATATTCCATATCCTGCTCAAGCTTTGCCTTATCATCTTCTGCCACATAGGAAGGCATAAGTTCATCTTTAGCATATAACGGCTTATTGTACCTTCTTACAGCTATATTAATCATTCTTGCAAGCTGTAGCGAAGATACCTTATTGAAGGTTCTAATTGCCTGATACATAGTCTTTATCTCTACTGTCTTATAATCAAATGCTTCAACTCCAAAACACTCTATAACAAGTCTTAGCTTCTCCTGTGTCTTCTGCTTTCTTAAGCTCTTTAACACACCCATTCCATTAAATGCGTCCGGCATAAGTTCTTTATGTACTACCCTCTTCATCTCAATATCTGCACTGGCAATTGCTTTATCCATAATGGCTGACCACTCCCTGAACTGGTCAGGTGTTATATTCTTAATGCTCTGGTACAGATTATCCATAAATGCCTCGTTATATTTGTCACTTATAATCTGCATTTTATGGGCTGGTGCTATGTACTGGTTAATGGAATATCCTGCTCCTGCCGCATTAACAGCAAGCATTAAAAGCTTATCCCTTCCTGCCACTGTGCTGACATCTATGCTGCCCTGTGCTCCTGCTATCTCAAGCAGTTTAAGTTCTAACATTGACATTAAATGCGCCCTGTCCGCTGTCTTAAGCTGCATATATTTGGCTTCCACCATATCTGACACTTTCTTGTAATCATATTCGACTTTTAACTTACTGCTGAATATCTCTGCAAATGAATTCGCCATATCTGCAAGTCCGGATATGATACGTGAACCTGTCTCCTTCGCTGCATTTCCTATTGTCACACTATCAAAAAATGCAAGCTGCAGCCTTATATCATCATCTGTTAAATTATTAAGAATACTGTATAAATCTGACATTAATACTCCTCTCCAAGTGTTTTGTCATATTATTTTAGAAAATACCATTTTCTCCCTGATACATCAGTAATGGGCATAATACTATCTGCCCCTACATCTTAATTTTTAATTATATAAGTTATGCAGACAAAATACAATGTGATATTTATTAAAAAGCTTTCATTCTATCGGAATTTCCTATTACACAAAAAGAGCCGCCGCATAAGCCCAATGTCAACTTAATAACATTGCACCTAAGCGGCAGCCCTCATATATTAATTCGTTATAATTATGGGATAATTAGTATACACCCTGAGCGAGCATAGCGTTAACAACCTTCTCGAAACCAGCGATATTAGCACCAGCTACATAGTTGCCTTCCATACCATATCTCTTAGCAGCATCATCGATGTTGTGGTAGATATTAACCATAATGTTCTTAAGCTTAGCGTCAACTTCTTCAAATGTCCAGCTAAGTCTTTCGCTGTTCTGGCTCATTTCAAGAGCTGATGTAGCAACACCACCAGCGTTGGCAGCCTTACCACAGATGAACATTACGCCGTTGTTCTGGAAGTATTCTGTAGCTTCAAGAGTTGTAGGCATATTAGCACCTTCGCAAACAGCCTTAACGCCGTTAGCTACTAACTGCTTAGCATCTTCAAGGTCAAGTTCGTTCTGTGTAGCACAAGGAAGAGCGATATCACACTTAACTGACCATACACCGTGCTCACCATTCTTCTTCTCGTGGTATTCAGCAGACTTTCTTGCAGCAGCATATTCTGTAAGTCTTGCTCTCTTAACTTCCTTAACTTCTCTTAAGAGTTCTACATCGATTCCTTCTGGATCATATATCCAGCCTGTTGAATCAGAGCATGTAACAACCTTAGCACCAAGCTGCTGTGCCTTCTGGATAGCATAGATAGCAACATTACCAGCACCTGAAACAGCGATTGTCTTGCCTTCAAGTGAATCACCGTGGCACTTCATAAGTTCTTCTGTGATGTAAAGAAGACCATATCCTGTAGCTTCTGTTCTAGCAAGTGAACCACCATATGAAAGACCCTTACCTGTAAGTACACCTTCGTATGTACCTCTTATTCTCTTGTACTGGCCAAACATAAAACCGATTTCTCTTGCGCCTGTTCCGATATCACCAGCAGGAACATCGACATCAGCACCGATATATTTGCAAAGCTCTGTCATAAAGCTCTGGCAGAATGCCATAATCTCTCTATCTGACTTGCCCTTAGGATCGAAATCAGAACCACCTTTACCACCACCGATTGGAAGGCTTGTAAGTGAGTTCTTGAATACCTGCTCGAAACCTAAGAACTTGATAATTCCTAAGTTAACAGATGGATGTAATCTTAAACCACCCTTGTAAGGTCCGATAGCGTTGTTGAACTGTACTCTGAAACCTCTGTTTACCTGTACCTGTCCCTTGTCATCTACCCAAGGTACACGGAACATTAATACTCTGTCAGGTTCTGTAATTCTTTCAAGAATTGCATTGCTTCTGTAAAGCTCCTCGTTAGCATCAACAACTGGTCTTAATGTATTAAGAACCTCTGTTACAGCCTGTAAGAATTCTGGCTGATCTGCATTCTTCTTAGAAACTAATTCTAATACTTCATCAACATATCCCATAATCGTTTAACTCCTTTGATTTAATATTCGTACGCTTTAGTACGTTACCCAAGTGATATTATATTAATTTCACTTAATTTATGCAAGTTTTTTATGTGTTTCACATAATTAAATTGAACAAAAATGAATATTATTAAGTTTAATTAGGTTTATCTTTAATTTTTCACTTTATTTTCTTAATATTATTAAGCAAAACATATAATGTCAATATGTTTGTATACTGCATACAGGCGTATTTTTACATTTTTCTATATTTAATACTCTATTTATTTATTTTTTTTTAGTAATATGTTATAGTATTTTTGTTACGTTAAGCTTTTAATTGAATATATTTCACATCTTTTTAAAGCTTGGCTTATACATTTATTCTATGAATACTAACAGGAGATAACATTATGTCAGGATTCTTTGACAAGACCAGAGAAGATATGCAATATATCTTCAAAAAGGGGAGCACTCTTTCCCAGAGTGAGAAGAAGCACAAGCTAAGAGCGTGGGCGACAGTTATTGGTATCGCACTCGTTGTTGTTCAGCTTGTATTCACTGTATTGACACTATTAAAGCTTTACAAACTTGATATTCTTCCGCTCAAGTATATCGCAGCTATTGACGCCGTTCTTGTACTTGTGGCAATATACGACTTTTTATCACAGTTTACTAAGACGCATATTATAGGAAAAGTAATATCTATACTTTTATCCGCTGTACTTTTATACACATTCCTTTTCACATCAAAGGTTGACACAACTCTTGATAAGATAAGCAGTAATGGTAATAACGTACAGGAGATTACAGATGTCGTTGATGTCGTTGTATTAAAGAAGGATAAAGCACAGTCACTTTCTGATACTTTATCATATACATTTGGTTATAACTCTACTGTAGATGCCGATGATAATCAGGATGCCATACAGAAGATTAACTTTAATAACAATGCAGACATCAAGACTAAGGAATATACAACCTGGGAAGATATCATTCCTGCATTAGAGGCTGGAACTGATATTCAGGCTATGCTTATTAATGACAACACATTGTCATCATTTGATGAAGAATATGAAGAATTCCTTGACTCAATAAGAATTGTCGGAACTATTGAACTTAAGAGAACTATAGAATTAAGCGAATCTGACAAAAAGGTCAACGAAGAACCTTTTGTAATATATATATCAGGTAATGACGAAGAAGGCAAGATACTTTCAACAGGACGAAGCGATGTCAACATTTTATGTGTCATCCACCCAATAACAAGACAAGTGCTTCTTATCACTACTCCAAGAGATGCCTATATCAACCTTACTAATCCTGGTACGGGTGCTCAGGGCTATGATAAGCTTACACACGCCGGACAATGGGGTATAGAGGGTTCTATACTAAACCTTCAGAATCTGTATGACCTTAATATTGATTACTATGTTAAGATTAACTTTACCGGCTGCGAGACAATTGTAGATGCACTTGGTGGTGTAACCATCAATTCATCTGTTGACTTTGTCAATGGACTTGAGGCAGCTCCAACAAGATATCACTATGTAATAGGTGATAATGAATGTAATGGTGAACAGACCTTAGCTTTCTGCCGTGAAAGAAATGCTTTCTTAGATGGTGATTACCAGAGAGGCCGTAACCAGCTTGCAGCCCTTACAGCTATTATCAATAAGCTTACATCACCTGCAATACTTGCAAAGTACAGTACATTACTTGATTCTGTCGGTGATATGCTCTACACTAATATGCCTGTATCAGATATTACATCACTTGTAAAAGGGCAGCTTGCCAACAGCCGTTCATGGAATATACAGACATACAGCACAGGTGCAGAACCTGACAGCAGACTATGCCAGCATTTCGGTTCTTATCGTTCTGTATCACTTCTTTATCAGGCTGATGTTGATATTGCCAGACAGCTTGCCAAGAAGATAATTAATGGTGATATATTCGATGCACAGGAATATTATGACGAAGAGATCAGCAAGGTTTCTAACCCAACTGGTTTGATGTCTTTACCTAATACTTCAAAATCATCAAGCACTAACAAAGAAGAAACTTCTGCTGCCACATCAACTAAGAGTTCATCAACAACTAAGCAGCAGCAGACTACAACTAAAGCAACTGCCGCACCTACAGAAGCAGCAACAACTACAGCAGCTCCTACACAGACCCCTGCTCCTGATAACAATAGCAATAACAATAACAACAACAACAGTAATAACAATAACAGTAATAATAATAATAACAGCAATAATACCGGCAGTAACGGCAATAAGACAGAAGCTACAACAGCTCCTACACAGGCGGCTGCCGCCCCTGCCCAGGCAGATAGCAATTCCAATGCTAATCAGGCTGCAGCTAATTAACTATAAAATATTGCTCAAAATACTATTAATAAAACACTATTAACAAAATACTATCAAGTATTAGAAAAAGGCTTCACATTATGTATATCGTAATGCGAAGCCTTTTTGACCTTTTAAATAGTTATTAAGTTAATATGTCAATTAGCTGTTTATAATATTATATGTTATTTACGACATAACCAGCCACCTATTTATTGGCATGTTCTCCATACTTGCCATAGTATTTGCCATAATACTTACCATAGTATTTGTTATCGTCCATATCGACCTTATTAAGTACCACTCCAAGAAGCTTGCAGTCTGTCTTTTTAATCTGCTCCAGACCCTTCTGGGCGTATTTGTAGCTTACATCATTAGCCGCCATTACATAGGCAACTCCGTCACACTCCTGTGCCACTATGGCACTGTCTATTACACTTCCTATAGGTGGTGTATCAATTATTATATAATCATACAAATCCCTTAATACTTTTATAAGTGTCTTAAACACCTTATTGCCAAGAAGCTCTGTAGGATTAGGTGGCACCGGACCAGAAAATACTACATTAAAATTCTCAACATTAGTTGCATACATAACTTCTTCAAATTTATTAATTCCTGATAAGAAATGTGTAAGTCCCTTAACAGACGTATTAATCTTATAACGTCCTACAAGCACCGACTTCCTTAAATCCGCATCAATAAATATAACCTTCTTGCCTGCTTCTGCAAGTGATACCGCAAGATTAAATGATACAGTAGATTTACCTTCTCCCGGTGTCGTACTTGTGAGCATAATAACCTTGATATCCGAACCGCAAAGCTGGATATTCGTTCTTAAATTCTTATATGCCTCATTAGCCCTGTAATCAAGCTTTCTTAATCGTTCTATATTGATAGTCTGCATATTATCTTTTCACCTGACTTTTACTTTTTATTCTTGTTCTTTTTGTTCTTCCTGCTCTTTTTCTTGTTCTTTGGCAAGCCATCATCCATTTCTTCTGAAATTGGAATAACTGCAAGTGTACTGAGGTCAAAATATTTCTCCACATCTTCTGTAGTCTTTACAGTATCATCTAACATTGACTTTATTACTATAACCGCCGCTGACAGCACAATACCTGCAAGAGCACCTATAATTGTCCATTTCTGGACAACAGCAAATGCTGGTATCTCTGATAATGAGCCTTCCTCAATAACATTTACCTGTTCAATCTTCATAATATCACATATCTTCTGTGATGATACTTTAGCCACGCAGTCAGCTATCTTCTTAGCCTGATAAGGATCATCACTAACAACTGTTATCTGCAATACACGTGTATCCGAAGGTGTATCAACAGATATGCTTGAAGCAAGCTGTGAGGCTTTCATATCAAGCTTTAATTCCTTGATAACTTCATTCATAACCGGAGCACTTGTTACAAGTATCTTATAATCTTTCGTAAGCTGTGTAGATAACTGGACATCTGATAAAGTAGTCGCACTGTCGTTAGCCCTGTTTAATACATACAGCTTGGTTTCTGACTCATACTGTGGTGTTATAAAAAACTTTGCCACAAGAAATGCACCAAGTCCCACTATTATGCCTGTTGCAATAATAACCATTATCTTATCCCATAATATAGATAAAATATGTCCAATATCAATTTCTATTTCTTCATTCTGAACATTATCTCTTCCCATTGTCAATCTCCATAATTATTTATCACTTAATCACTCTAAGCATTTAATATAAATCTTTTAATTATATCGGCAACTCCCGATTCATCATTAGATGGTGCGATATAGTCTGCATACTTTTTCACTTCTTCATACGCATTATCCATAACAGCCGCAACACCTGCTATCTTTAACATTGGTATATCATTCATTCCATCTCCACAGGCTATAAGCTCATCTTCTTTGATAGACAGCTTACCTAATAACTGCTGTAATGATTTATCTTTGGCAACCCCCTTTGGTACTACCTCAAGGAAATAATCTTCTGAATAAAATGCATCAAGCACGTCAGAATAATGCTCTAATAAAGCTTCCTGCACTGGCACAAGCTTATCGTGTCTTCCTACAACAAGGAACTTATTAACTGGATAATCTACATATTTCTTTAAATCATCTGTCTTAATTATTGTTGTATTATTGCAAAATGCTTCTTTTAACACATACTCATCATCATCACTCTCTGCTGCTATCTTTCCGTCCGAATATGTAAGTGCATACACATCATTAGCTCTTGCATAATCACATATATCGTCTATACACTGCCTTGGAAGCTCGTGGCTTACAATTACATCTCCATTCAGGCAGTTAATTATCTCACCACCATTGTAAGCTAATATATATCCGCCTCTCTTATCTAACTCAAGCTCATCTGCTATCGGTGTTATCCCAAATAATGGACGTCCCGAAGCCAATATAACTGTAACATCTTTATCAATTGCAGCCCATACAGCCTCCTTATTAGCCTCCGGAAGCTTCTTATTATGGTCTGTGAGTGTTCCGTCAAGATCGAGCGCAATCGCTTTATATTTCATTGTTAAATACCTGTCCTTTATAATTCTTATATAGGTGTCGGGGATACTTCCCTTACATATGCCAATTAATTGCTTCACTATTACATCACCCTGCAATTCCTGACAATATATCCGCATACATAATCACTTTATCATATGTACTTAATAATTACAATAAGCTAAGCCTTAAGCTTTTATTAACTTATCCTCATCTGGTCAAATGCACCTGCTATATTCAATCTGCCATAGCCATATTCAACATTTGGATAAGCAATATCCCCCGGTCGGTCTGCTCCCCTTATTATATATGACTTAATCTCGCTATTACTTATAACTGATCTGTTATTGTTAGTAACTCCCCAGCTAAAAAATAATGCCGCTGCCCCTGCAACGTGTGCCGCAGCAATGCTTGTTCCTGATCTAACTGTATAGCCTCTTACGCCTCCAACACCATACACATTAACTCCTGGTGCTGCTATATCAGGCTTAACCCTGTTATCCGCCGTATAACCCCTGCTGCTGTTCACGTCGCTTCCGTTGGTATTATGATTATATGCACCAACAGTAATAAGCCTTAAACCGCTGGCAGGCTCTACAAGCGTTACATCAGCATCTGAATTAAGAAAATAGGCATCACAGTCCATAAGCTCTTTTAAAGTTATCCACGCATTAAAATATCCAGGAAGATTAGTAAGACTATATACATCTATCTTCCACAGTCCCTCTGCCGGACGTTCAAATCTCATAAATATAACTTCCTGCCCTGCAACAGTTTCTGTAATCTGGTAATCAACATATATCCTTGAATTCTCCAAAAGAAATGAATATTGTGTACTTGAGCCTATCCTTGCTGGTATTCTTGGAATAATCTCGCCTGTCGGTGATATTATTGATACCGACAGTACATCAAGACTTTTTGCCCATATTTCAAGCACAAAGCCTTTTCCACGCCTCTCAACATTTATCTCCATTTCCTTATATTCAGGAACAACAGAAGCGTAACCGCTAAAATGTGTCCTTTTGACTGCCTCATTGCCAGCAGGAACAACAACACATGTATTAACGTGCATTGTAAGTGAATCAAGAACATTTGATAAAGGACTTCCGCCTGTTCTTGAGCCCAGACCACTACCCAGTCCCATATATATGACAAGAGGCATTTTCTTTAACCCTGCATAATCCTTTAGAAATCTTGCGGCAAGCATAATATCCGTTTCCTCAAAACACACTGCATCATCCCTTATGTAGAAGTAATCCCTTAAATATTTCTTTGCATTTTTTAATTTTACACATACTATGCTTGCCTCTGGTGCAACACCTATGTAATCATCAATTTTTCTTGAAGCAATTACTCCAGCCATAAATGTTCCGTGCCCTGTAATATCGGTTGTTCCCACATAATCGTAAGGATTTAGTCCATTGCGGTATGCTTCAAGTGCTGTATTAATCTCTGCCTGTTCATATATACGACCATAATTAACATATAAATTCTGCCTGTACTCAAGGGTCTGATCCCATATAGCCATAATACGCGTATTACCAGCCGTATCACAGAAGTTCTCACTAAGATAATCAATTCCTGTGTCTATTATCCCCACGATAACACCCTGCCCTTTTGAATTTAAAAAAGGCTGGCTTGTTATGTTGGTGGCATTTACCGCATCAATGCTTGATGTATCCATAAGCCCATACAACTTGGGAATTGTATAATATCCCAAGTCACTTATATTAAAATCCCTGTCATCCGGAAGCCTGCTATGTGCAACAAGCCATTGGTCATCAACCTTCTGTATACATACATCAGGGTTGCTTTGAAGCATCTTATTAATTCCCGGAAGATTGACAACTATATAATCATATATATCCTCATCTGTTATCATTTCACTGCATAAAGGCATAAAAAATGTCCTTAAAGATAATCTTTAAGGACATTATATGATTAATATTTTATAATAATACTAATATACTGACATACTGACATATACATAATAACTTCTGCAAAATAACATCAGCAGAATATCTTGTGCATAATGGCTTGTGAAACTGACAGCATTAAGCTTCTGCATTATTCATTGGAAGTCTTTCCTGTCCACGCATCATAATAAGCGGTGTGCCCTTCTTCTCGATGTAATCTGCTGTTATTGTGACACTTCCGATATTATCATCTTTAGGAATTTCATACATTATATCAAGCATATATTCTTCTATTATAGACCTTAATGCTCTTGCTCCTGTATCTTTTTCCATAGCTTTCTTTGCAATCTGTCTTAAAGCATCATCATCAAATTCAAGCTTAACCTCATCAAGTTCTAATAACTTCTGATACTGCTTAAGTATTGCATTCTTAGGCTCTTTCATAATCTTAACAAGCATATCCTCTGTAAGACCCTCTAAAGAGAATACTATAGGAAGTCGTCCTAAGAATTCAGGAATCATACCAAATTCCCTTAAATCCTCTAATTCAACCTTTGATAATATATTCTTGTCATTATCATATTTATCTTTAAGGTCTGAGTTAAAACCTATTGATGACTGCTTATTAAGTCTTGCCTTTATTATATTCTCAAGGTCTGGAAATGCACCACCGCATATAAATAATATGTTGCGTGTGTTAACTGTAACCTGCGGAACCATAGCATTTTTGCTTGTAGCACCTACTGGAACTTCTATATCACTTCCCTCAAGAAGCTTTAACATTCCCTGCTGTACAGATTCACCGCTTACATCACGGCTTCTTGTTTCTTTCTTCTTGGCAATCTTATCTATCTCATCAATAAATATAATGCCTCTTTCTGCCTTCTCCACGTCATTATCTGCTGCCTGTAAAAGCTTTGATACAACGCTCTCTATATCATCACCTATATAGCCAGCTTCGGTAAGTGAAGTAGCATCTGTAATTGCAAGAGGTACTTTTAAAAGTCTTGCCAGTGTCTTTACAAGATAAGTCTTTCCGCTTCCTGTAGGTCCTATCATAAGCATATTAGACTTTTCAATCTCAATATCGTCCATAGTTCCTGTGGCAACTCTCTTATAATGATTGTATACAGCAACTGACATAACCTTCTTGGCATAGTCCTGACCTATTACATATTCATCTAACATTGCCTTTATCTGATGAGGTGCTGGAAGATTAGCCAAATCAAGTGTATCGTCCTTTTCCTTATCTGTAGGCTTGTTATTATCTTCTTTCTTTTTCTTGACTTTCTGCCTGTTGGAAATGTCATTACCCATCATATTAAAGCCGCCGAACATTCCCATATTAGGCATATTATTCATAAGGTCATCATAATTGATATCACTGTTATTAATTGTATCAAAGGTCTTCTGCATACAATCTGCACATACACATAAACCACCTGGCATATTAATCATTTTACCAGCCTTAGACTCTGACCTTCTGCATATATAACACACCTTTTCGTATTCATCTGTGTTAGCAGTTGTATTGTTCTCATTATTATTATCGTTGTTACTCATTTAATCCTCAATTCTGTGTTACGAGGCTTATTAGTTCTTCTTTCCTAATGTAACCTCCACACTCTTTAGTACATATTCACTACCTTCAAGATGATAGTAGTCAACCTTTACTGTCTCTCCTGCTGAATAATACTGCAGAAGTGACTGTAAGCCTGACATTGTTGATATTGACTGGTCATCAAAACCGACAATTATATCGTAAGCTGAAAGTCCTGCCTTCTCTGCTGCTGAGCCAGATGCTACTGTACGAACCATTATACCCTGTGGGTAACCATACATAGAAGCATATGTGCTTGTTATATCTATAGCAGCAATACCAAGATATCCAGCATTATCTGAATCTACCTTCTGTCTTGTCTGCTTGCTCATAAGTGAGCTTATAAGTTCCTTAACATTAGATACAGGTATTGAATATGCCATACCCTCAACACCATCTGATGATGTCTTAGCAAAGTTAATAGCAATTACCTTGCCGCTTGCATTAAGAAGTGCTCCACCACTATTACCTGAGTTAATAGCTGCGTTAGTCATTATAAGTCCTGAAAATGTAACATTGTTAACTGTTATTGATCTGTCAAGGGCACTTATAATACCATTAGTAACTGACTGTCCTTCTCCAAGTGCATTACCAATTGCCACTACCTGCTGGCCTACTGCAATTGTATCAGAATCTGCAAGTTCTGCAATAGCTATTTTACTTATTGTGTCAGACGGAATATCTGATAATGATACAGCAACTACTGCTATATCCTGATCTGACTTAGAACCCTTTACCGTTGCACTTACTGACTGGTCATCCACAAATACACATTTTAAGTTGGATACATTATCTACAACATGTGCATTAGTTACAATAAGAAGCTCTGTATCATTCTTACCAACAATAATACCAGTTCCACTTGTTGAAGCCTCGTACTGCTGCTGTCCCCAGCCATACATTGAAGATGAACTGCTTACTGTAGTTGTACCATTAAGGGCAACCATAGCCGGAAGTGCTGCCTGTGCCACACTTTCTACATTCATTGATGAATATTGTGAAAGATTAGTATCTCCATTAGCATTAATATCATCGCTTGTAACTTTATCAATATTGCTTGTCACAGTTGAAATTGTATAGTTCTTAGTATCATTACCACCTAAATATTTCTTCTCAATATGATAAGTTCCATACATTGCTGAACCAGCTACAACACCAAATACCACTGCTGCAAGCACACCACTTATATACTTCTTAGCCGTGGAATTCTTAGAAAACCAATTGTTAAATGACTTCTTTCTTGCTTCCTTCTTAGCCTGCTTAGCCGCTCTCTGTGCATTCCTATAAGAATTATTCTGATCACTGCCTATATTATTATTAACATATGAATATCTATAGGTTGAATTACTGTTATCTGATGCATTATGAAAGCCTGTATTAGCACCATTATTATATGCTGTGTTATTATATCCGGCATTAGTTCCTGTGCTATTGTATGATGTATTAGCACCATACTGTGAATTATTCATACCACCCTGATTATATCCATAACCATTATAGCCATAATTATTACTTCCGTTAGAATACTGGTTCTGTCCATTATTCATACCAGCACCACCTGCACTGTTCTGATTATAACCTGTGTTATGGCTGTATGTTGTATATCCAGTTGTTCCTGTACTCTGATTATTATCAGGCTCTACATTCTCATAATTCCTAGAATTATTATCAGAATTATTGTTCATATAATCGTTATCTTCATTATTATACATATCCAAACACTCCTTACTTATGTCATTTCAACGAAAAAATGAACACATTTCGTTGTTGATACTGTTAGTATATTCACGAAATGTGTTCATATTGTGTATTACTTGTTAAGAAAATCTGAACTTATATAATTATGCTATGTAAAACATATCCATCAAATAATACTTACTGATTACTGCCCAACAAGCTCCATAACAGCTTTCTTTAAAGCTTCTTCTTTAGCTGCTGCATCTTCTATGCTGCTGCCCTTAACGCCCATATAGAACTTAATCTTAGGCTCTGTACCAGATGGTCTTGCACAGCACCATGCATTATCTGATAAATCATAATAAAGTACATTAGAGTTAGGAAGTCCTGTGCTATGCTTATCGCCTGTAACCATATTGACACATTCGTCCTTCTTATAATCTCTTGCTTCAAGAACTGTCCAGTTACCAATCTTAGATGGTGTATTATTTCTAAGGTCATCCATCATCTTAGCAATCTTTCCAGCACCCTCAGCACCCTTCATTGTGATAGCAACCTGTCCTTCTTTATAGTAGCCATACTTCTCATAGATGTTAATCATCTGATCCCATAAAGTAAGACCTTTATTCTTATAGTAAGCTGCTGCTTCACAAAGTGCCATAACTGCAACGATAGCATCCTTATCTCTTGCGTGTGTTCCTACAAGACAGCCATAGCTTTCCTCAAAACCAAATTCATATTCATATGTACCCTGCTGTTCAAAGAACTTAATCTGCTCACCGATGAACTTAAAGCCTGTAAGAACTTCAATAAGCTTAAGGTTATATTCCTTAGCAATGCTGTCAGCCATATTAGTTGAAACTATTGTCTTAACAAATGCTCCGTTCTTATGAAGAAGTCCCTTTTCCTGTCTTTGTGAAAGGATATATTCTGCAATAAGCATAGCAGACATATTACCTGTAAATGACTGGTATTCACCTGTCTTAGTATCCTTAGAATATACACCAAGTCTGTCAGCATCCGGATCTGTTGCAAGAACGATATCTGCATCAACTTCCTTAGCAAGCTTTAATGCTAATGTGAATGCCTTAGGATCTTCTGGGTTAGGATATTCAAGCGTTGTAAAATCTGGGTCTGGCTTTTCCTGTTCTGGAACAACATATACGTGCTTAAAGCCTAATTCCTTAAGAACTCTTCTTACTGGAATATTACCTGTACCATGGAATGGTGTGTATACAATCTTAATATCATCCGCTACTTTCTTAATGATATCTCCATTAATACTCATCTTCTTTAATGCGGTCATATATCTGTCATCCATATCGTATCCGATCACATTGTAAAGACCGCAAGCCTTAGCTTCATCTTTATCCATAGTCTTAACTGTATTGTAATCTGTTACAGCCTTAACTTCTGATATAATCTGTGAATCCTTAGGTGCTGTAATCTGTGCACCATCTTCCCAGTACACCTTATATCCGTTGTATTCTGGTGGGTTGTGGCTTGCTGTTACTACAATACCAGCTATGCAGTTAAGGTCTCTTAATGCAAATGATAATTCTGGTGTTGGACGAAGTGAAGGGAATATATATGCCTTAATTCCGTTAGCATTAAGACAAAGTGCTGCTTCATCAGCAAATTCAGGTGACATTCTTCTTGAGTCAAATGCAATAGCTACACCTCTGTCTGCTGCACCTTCCTTAATAATAAAGTTAGCAAGTCCCTGTGTTGCCTTTCTTACAGTGTAAATGTTCATTCTATTAGTACCATTGCCAATTACACCTCTTAAGCCTCCTGTTCCGAATTCAAGATCTTTGTAAAATCTGTCTTCAATCTCCTTCTCATCATTAGCGATCGACTTAAGTTCATCTCTTGTTGCTTCATCAAAATACATATTGTCACACCAAGACTTATAAACTTCCATATAACCCATACTCTGTACCTCTTTCCTTGTTATTTAATAATGTCGGGGAAAATGGTATTTTTCCCTGACTGATGTACACGTATTGCTACATCATTTTATTTAATTATAATTCAATCCGTAGATTAAATCAATCTTTAAGAGCTTCTTTAAACTTTTCTGATACTGTCTTTAACGCTTCTTCTTCATCACTTCCATCAGCTATTAAAGTTATCTCATCTCCACATTTAACACCTGATGCAAGTATTGATATTACACTCTTTGCATTGGCTGTCTTACCCTCTGCATATTCAAATGATATATTAGAATCAAATTTAATTGCCGCATCACACATAGCACCCGCTGGACGAAGATGTATTCCAAGCTGGCTTGTGACAATTATATTCTCCTTTACCATTATAATCCCTCCTTAAATGGCAGTTCTTAACAAATTACCTTGTCGCCGATGTAGTGCTTTCTGTCGCTTTGGTACTCTCTGTAGTTGTTTCCTGCTGTATTGCCGTTATTGTAACATTAACAGTAACATTACCTACTACAGTTATTCCATCAGGCAGTGATAACGCCACTGTGACATTATGAGTTCCTGCCCCAAGATTCTTAAGGTCAATGCCTGCCTTTACATCTGATGCACTGACAGCCAATAACACATTATCATTACCTGTTACAGTAAATGTAATACCCTGCATTACCTGTGCATTAAACCCTGTCTGTATATTATTAAGTGTTATCTCTGAAGCTGAAAGACTTATCTGCTTTGTAGCCTTCTGTGCTATCTTAACTGTAACAGTAAGACTGCTGTCAGATACAAATTTAATTCCTGATGGAACATAATCTGATAATCTGAAAGTATATGTCTTATCAGCACTCAATCCATCAGCATTAATATTCTGCGATGGAATTGTTATTGTATCTACTTTACCCAGCAAATCATCTGAACCTGTTATAACCGCAGATGCCTGGCTTAATATTGTATCTGTTATAATATATCCGTCTGCCGGCGTTCCACTTGTCTTTGCTGTTATTGACACCGTCTTCATTCTTGCTATATCAACATTGATATCTGCTTTAGTACATGACAGTTCAAGTGCATCATTTACTATTTCATTACCATCTTCATCTAACATCTTAACATCTGCACTTGTGCTTATGTCTTCCTTAGCACCTGATACATCTACATTTACTGATAATGCTGCTACACTCTCAAGTAAAGATGTAGGACCTGTAACTTTGATATATGTTGGTGATGAACTTGTCGAAGCAACCGTATATCCTGAAGCTGTAGAACCTGTCGTGTTAACATCTAATGACAAAGTCTTGGTATCCCTGTTCTCTATGCTTAGCTTAAGTGCTGATGTTCTTGGAACAGCCTCTACATTATTAAGAACCTGTCCATCTTTAATTACCTGAACCTGTATATCTACATAATCTGTAAATGCAGTAACCTTACTCAAATCTGCGGTTGCACTTATATCACTTGTCTTAAGGTCTGTTACGACACTCTTTGGACCGCTTACTGTAACTGAAATCTTGCCGCCATCAACAACTTCATAACTGTAATCTTTGTCTGTAAGGCTCTGTGTATTAATAAGCTGTACAGTTATATTACTGAATGTATAACTCGTGTTAGGGTCATATATATTAACAATAACTGTCCATAGAACAACTGCAAATACAGCGGATAATAACTTCAGGCTGAAATTCTTAAATATCTTCTCTTTCATGCTTCAACCTGCCTCTCCATATCCTGAAAGACTTAACATCTATATTCTTTCTACGGATATATTCCAGTTTATTCTTTAAAGAATCTGCATCAATATCGTGTATTAATTCACCACCAAAAGCTACGGAAACCTTACCCGTTTCCTCTGATACAATAATTGTCATACTGTCTGTAGCTTCGCTTATTCCGACTCCGGCACGGTGTCTTGTTCCTAAAGCCTTGCTAAGATTAACATTATCTGTAAGTGGAAGATAACAGGTAGCTGCAACAACCCTGTTACCCCTAACTATAACTGCACCATCGTGAAGCGGTGTATTATGCTCAAATATATTAATAAGAAGCTGGCTTGTGACAATACCATCTACAGGTATTCCTGTCTTTATATACTCTTCCAGAAGCATATCCTGTTCTATAACTATCAATGCACCTGTCCTTACCGCTCCCATCCTGTAGCACGCATCAACAATTTCGTCAGCTGTCTTAACACTAAAACGCTCATCTTTATTGCTGTTATCACCAAAATTCAGGAAATTAAGAACAAATTTCTTTCTTCCTAACTGCTCTAACGCCCTTCTTAACTCGGGCTGGAATATAATAACAAGTGCTATAATTCCAACACTTATCGTCTTTCCTGCTATCCACAATATAGTCTTTAAGTTAAGCAGATATGCAACTACCGCGAATAAACCTACTACTATAATTCCTTTAAGCAAAGCCCACGCTTTAGTATTCATTATCCATAACAGAATATTATAAAGAACAACCGCAATAATAATTATCTCTATAATATCTGTCCATGTAATCCTTGGTATATATAATCTTGAAAAATAATTCTGCAACAGATTACCTGATGTAGTCACATTCTCACCACCCTTTTAATTTCTATATGATAAATATACTATTATTTATCAAAAAATATCATATCTTCGTCTTCTTCTGTGGCAGCAGTTGTTGATTTAGCCTGTCTTACATCACTTATATCTGAGGCTTTTCTGGTCTTTCTTGCATTAATCTGCTTAACCTTTACATCCTCACCTGCTACATTAATCTTAGGCACAGCCTTTACATAATAATAGTATTCGTCATCTTCATACTGTACATACTCTGTTCTTCTGAAATCAACTGCAAAGAACATAACATTACAGATATAACCTGCAAGTGCACCTAATATAACTCCGATTACAATAAGAACTATATTAAATTCAGTCTTAAATACAATCTCGCATACAACAAGAATTATGAACTGTAATACACTTCCTATTCCTATAGCGTAACCCCATGCATAGTCAATCTTAAGTCTTCTTATTATGTATACAACAATTACTGTAACTGCAAGTGCTGCAATTAACACTATCATCTGCTTGTCCTTAACAAGACTTTCTATTAAATAAGAAACCTGTAACATACTCTCTGTTAAAGATTTGTTAGTAACTGCTGCTTCGTAAGCACTGGCTGTATTAATTATATAATAAATTATTACACCAAAGCTTACAGGTATTGCCGCAAGAAATGATGAGCATAAACCTACAGCAACCGGTATAACATAAGGTATCTTAAAACTACACATAATTACTGTTAATATTAGCAGATATCCAAGCTTTGGTGTAAATCTGAAATATAACAGATACATAAGAAGCACTACGCACAATGCAATAAGTGCAAATTCTACTGATATTGCATACAAGTGTGCAATCATAAATATCGAAAGCATTACTATTGTAAAGCCATTAGGCAGAAATGCACATATAACCGATACTAATACTGCTATTATAGGACTATTAAGCTTATCCATATAGCCGATAGAGGCATTAAGCATAAGAAATGAAACCAATGCTGCTATAAACTTAGCCACCGGTACAATATATATATCATATTTGTTGTAAAATCTTTTAAAATTCTCTTTGAGTTCTAATAAAACCGCCATTATATCCTCCATATTTACTTTCTTTTCTTCTGGCTGTTATAAAATCTTTCAAGCTTATTAAGTCTTGAAAAATATTTCTTAAGACCTTTTCTTGAACGTTCATACTGGACATTATATACAACAGCTGCTATTACTGTAAATATAACTAACATTCCTATATAGTATATTGCCACTCTCCTGCCAAATGCAAGATAGTCCATTGAATTAATATTCTCAACAAGTCCCTCTGCATTGCATAATACATACATAATTGCAACTATCATAAATGCAAATGTTGTAGTTATTAATGTCTTTAAAATACCGAAAGCAATGAAATCACCTTTAAAATATTTCGCTGTACGAAGCATTTTCCTGCCCTCGTTCTTTTCATATATAGCCATCTTAGTCATCATCTTAACTTTATTCTCATTAAGCACAACTTTCACCTCATTATTCATTTCATAAATATGCTATTGGTTATATAACAGCATTTTATTAAATATAGCATATTTGACATTAATTGTATATTACAATTTGCGAATGTCCTCCGCCTGCTGCTGTTACAATTCTTACTTTTCTTCCCTCAGCAGTAAATGTTCTGTCACTTGAAGCAGAAAGATAATTGCTCCATACCTGACTATATTCTGATGGGAGAAGCTCACTTAATACACTATTAATCTTGCTGTCAAAACCGCCGCTTCTCTGCTTGATATATATAATAGAAACTTCTGGCTGTATTATTATTTCTCCATAATAAGTATCATTTTCTGTATATATGTATACATTAGAATATTCTCTTGTAAATCCCTGATTACCAAGTATGTCTGGCAGATCTGTACTCTTCATTCCGTCACTGTTTCCAGTTGATGAACTGCTGCTTCCTGTGTTAGTGCTATTGGTATTCGATGAATTAGAGCCTGAATTGTTAGAGGTATTGCCTGAATTATTGTTATAAGACCCATCTGAATTATTAGATGAATCATCTGCAATATAGCCTCCGTCAGAACTACCATTATCTATACCACTGCTGTTACCATCATCATAGCTTCCTGCCTCACTGTTATATGAGTAGCCCGTTCTGCCTGATGTGCCACTATTAGAAGTCCCTGATGAGCTGCTGTTAGATGAATTAGAACCCGTAATGCTTCCATTACCTGTGTATACAACATATCCATTGGCTGAACCTGCTGATACACTCTTTATTCCCTCAATAGCTACGGCATCTGACACATCTCCTACTGTCGCTGTAAGTGCCGCAACACCTACATTATTAACAGTTACAACACCATCTGAATCAACCTTCATAATATCCTCATTACTGCTTGACCACACAAGTGCCTTATCAGTATTCTCCGGCTCTACAACTGCAGCTGCTTTAAATGTTGTGCCGACAACAACAGCTGTATCATCCATTAATATCTCAACCTTAGTAAGTGACCTGTCAGCTACACTGTTGTTAGATGAATTATTCTGTGGTTTCAAATTCTTCTCTGTCAATGTCATCCCAACAGTATTATCCCCACTTTTCTTATTATTAGAACTTACAGCTCCTGCTATAATAACTGAAAAAAGAGCTATTACAGCTATTACAATAAGTACAATTGCAATTGGGGACAGCTTAGTTGTTGTATTTGCTGTGCCTTTTGAATTATTATCCTTTTCGTTGTGCATCTTTATCTCCATTCTTAAACTATCTCATCAGGAAGCTTCCATTGCTCTGCCTGATACTTATAATCTTCTGCCATCTGTCTGAACTGTGCTATCTGTTCTATATCTTCTGATGTTTCTGAAAGCTTGTCATAACATCTGCTAAGAGCATACAAAGGCTTATTACCTCCGCTTGTAATATCTAATACGCTTGAAGTTTCATATATTGCATTATAATACCACATTGCCGCTTCTGCATAGTCATTTATATCATAATAATAATTGCCAAGTTCATAACATATCTCTGAGCTTGGATTATCAGCAACACACCTTAAAGCAAGCTTAAAGAATTCTCCCATATCACCTGCTATGCGGTATATTTTAACAAGTACACAGTTCACTTCCTGTCGAATGTCGTCACTTCTGTTCTCATTAATAAGAATATCGGCAAATATATCTTTAAAATCCATAAAATCTTTATCTGAACCAGAAATATAAAGCTCCTTGCATAACATAGTTATAACATAGTCCTCCAACTGTGTTCCCCTGGCAAATGCTTTAATATATGTAGAGAAATCCCTCCTGCTGTGGTCTGATACTGGTCTGTGCAGTATCTCTATATCACTGTCATATACCACAGGTGTAAGCCTTACTGTTTCATGAATTGGTGATGTCCATACGAAAGGCCTTAACCTCTTAAAAAGCTTTGGCCTTAATTCTCTGTGTACATTGTACACAGAGTTATAGTCATTATCATTAACATAATACATCTGTACTATATCTATCTCTGGAAGAAGCATTGATTTCAGGTCTTTTAATGCCTGATTATTGCGTTCATCTAATATCTCATCTGCATCTGCACTGAATATATAATCGCAGGAAGCTAATGAAAATGCGTAATTTCTGGCAGCGGCAAAATCGTCACACCATTTATAATCATATACTTTATCTGTGTATTTATGTGCTATATCTTTGGTTGAATCAGTCGAACCAGTGTCCACTATTATTAATTCATCATAAGTTCCTGCGTATGAAATAAGACAGCGTTCTAATATTGACTGTTCATTTTTTACTATCATACATAAGGTGATTGATATCATTTTCGTGGTCTCCTTATAATTGTTTCCTGTTCATAAGTATACCATATCAGTTTTTATGTGGATAGATTTTTAATTAAAAAAGGAGTTTGTGTTTGATATGTCACCTGTCTACTGGTACGGGTGGCAATCTAGCACAAACTCTTTTTAGGTTTTCATTATTATTTTTTTATCATTTCAATACTTGAATTTATTTATTCCAGCTATTTATTTTAAGCCTTTTTCAAGGTCTGTAAGCATTATGTCTAATGCCTGTATTCCACCTTCGGCTGTGTACCATACATTTGAATGTTCAAGATATATTATATGGTTGTTTTTGTAGGCATCTGTTGTCTTTACAAGTTCATTTTCCACTATTTCTTTAGCAGTCTTAGCACCTGCTGTTGATATTGCGCTATCTCTGTCCATAACAAATATATAATCAGGATTCTGCTGTACTACTGTTTCAAATGAAGATTCATTGCCGTGTGTTGATGTTGAGCCTGCGGCTGTAAGATTGTTAAAGCCTGCTTCTACACCTATTAAAGAGCATCTTCCATCATTTCCAAGAAGATTAAAGCTTCCGCTTGTTGTCATACCTACTAATGCTGTCTTTCCTGATGATATCTTCTTTATTGCATCTATTCTTGCTCCAAAATCAGACATAAGTGAATCAACTTTATCTTCCATTCCGAATATTGAAGCTATTGTCTTTGCATTTTTAGATACGCTATTTACAAGTCCCTCATTAGTATCTGTTGCAAGATATACTACTGGTGCTATTTCACTTAAAGCATCATAGCTCTTTGATAAACGTCCACCAATAAATATAATATCTGGTTCACACTCCATAACTGCTTCTAAATCAGCCTCTTTTATTGTTCCAAGATTTTTAATTGATGCATCATTTGAATATTTTTCAAGGTAATCAATACTTGTTGATGCCATTCCTACTACTCTGTCACCTACGCCAAGTTCATCTATAATATCTAAAGATGCAAGGTCAAGAATTGCTATTCTCTTAGGATTATAAGGAACTTCTAATTCAATTTCATTCTTTGAAGCATCAAGCGAAGTGATTGTCACGCTTGTCTTTTCTTCTTTAGTACTTTCATTATCAGACTTATCAGTACCACACGCTATAAGTCCTACTGCCATTACTGCCATAAGTGCCATTAATAATAATTTCTTAAAATGTTTTTTCATATTTTACCTTTGTGGCTTACTGCCACTTCATCCTTTCTTTAAATTATAATATATCCCAAGCCGTATACATTACTAAACCAATACCAGTAATAAAAGTGAATGGAAAATTCCACTTTTGACATCCTGCCATTATTTAATAAATTTAATAATATATAGACAATGGTTTGTCCTTAATCTGCATAATCTCAAATTCTACATTATATATAGAAGATAAGTTTTCCTTAGTTATAACTTCTTCAACTGTACCAAATGAAGCAATCTTTCCGTCTTTAAATGCACATATATAATCAGAATAAAATGCCGCATAATTAATCTCGTGCAATACAAGTATTACTGTTTTTCCAAGTTCATCACATAATCTTCTTACTATCTTCATAAGATTACTTGCGTGATAGATGTCGAGATTATTAGTCGGCTCATCTAGAAGAACATATTCTGTGTCCTGTGCTATAACCATAGCTATATATACTCTCTGCCTTTGTCCGCCTGAAAGTTCATCTATAAATCTTTCCCTGAAAGTTTCTAATTCCATATAGTCAATAGCTTTGTCAATCATTTCCTTATCTTTACTATTAAGTCTTCCTCCTGAATGAGGAAATCTTCCAAATGCAACAAGTTCTTCTACAGTAAGCTTCATCTGGATATTATTAGTCTGTGTAAGTATTGCCAGATGCTTTGATAATTCCTTGCTATTCCATTTGTTTATATCTTTCTTTTCTATAACAACTGAACCATTATCTGCTGCAATAAGTCTTGATATTATACTCATAACAGTTGACTTTCCTGCACCATTGGGTCCAATCAGCGATGTCACCTTCCCTTTTGGAAGTGAAAAGCTCACATCATTGACAACTGTCTTTTCATCATATTTTTTAATAATATGGCTAATCTGCATAACTGTAATTCCCTTCAAATTATTTTATGAATTATGCCTGCTTCCCTTTAATATTAAATATAGAAAATATATACCACCTGCAACTGTTATAAATACACTTATTGGAATAGAATACACAAACACTCTTTCAACTATAAACTGTCCTCCAATAAGTGCTATTACACCCATCAACGCCGCACCAGCTATAAGCTGTGTATGCCTGTATGTTTTTAACAGTTGTCTTGAAATATTAGCAATAATCAGCCCCAGAAATGATATCGGGCCAACCATAGCTGTTGCAACTGCTATACACAAAGTTACAGCCAGTAACAATCTTCTTATACATCTGTCATAATCAACACCCAGGTTAATTGCCTGTTCTTTTCCAAGAGTTATTACATCAAGCAGTGCAAGTTCTTTTCTAAAAATCACACCTATAAGTGCAAGTATAATCACCGAAAATATAATTATCTCTGAATTAATATTACTAAAGCTTGCTACAAGTGAAGTCAGAAGCGTGTCATATTCATTAGGGTCCATAACCCTTGTCAATGTACTCTGGATACTTGAGAAAAATGAAGTCAATACTGTTCCAACAAGCAATACATACAGCACATTATGTCCTGTCATCTTAAAAAGCCAGCTATATACAACAGTCGCTATAATTCCCATAAGTACAAGGTCTACAAGAAAACTAAGATTATCATTGGTAAATAATATACTTCCTGAACCTAACACAAAGACAACTGATGTATGTATAAGTGTGTATAAGGCATTCATTCCCAATAGACACGGTGTAACAATTGTATTATTAATAACAGACTGAAATATTATCGTTGCCGCTCCTATTGCAAATGCTGTTATTATCATCGCAATCACTTTAGGTATTCTTAATTTCATTGCATATCTTAGAAGTTTATGATTATGAAACTTAACACCTATAAAAAGAAATGCCGCAACAATAATAATGGCTATTAATGCAATAACAATAAGCTTTATAATATTTTTTCTATAAGCTCTTTTGTTCATAACCTGCTCCATTCGTATCTTTAAATAAAATTTTCTTTATATCAATTGCTTTTCTTCCATATCTTAATCTGTATAAAAGCATTCCTATAAATATAATGCTTCCTAATATTCCAACAATCAGCTCAATTGGTAATTCATATGGTTTAATCACAATTCTGCCAATCATATCGCAGACCAGAACAAATATTGCACCAAATAAAGCGGTATCAATAAGCGTTCCTCTTATTTTGTCACCCTTAAACATTGCCACTATATTAGGAACAATTAAGCCTATGTAAGAAATTGAACCAACGACAACAACAACAGAAGCCGTTATCATTGCGGCAATTGTAAGTCCTCCAAACAACACAATATCATATGGAACACCAAGATTTTTAGAAAAATCTTTTCCCATACCAACTATATTAAAATGATTAGCAAATACAAATGCTAATATAATAAGAGGCACAACCATATAGACTATTTCATATCTTCCTTTAAGTACTAATGAAAAATGTCCAACAAGCCAAGTGGATAACGCCTGTGTCATTTCATACTTATATGCAAGGAAATTAGTTATACCGCCTATAACGTTACCAAACATAATTCCAACGAGAGGAACCATTACCACATCTTTATATTGAACTTTCTGAATAAACCAGACAAATACCCAGGTACCAAGAATAGCCGTTACAAAAGCAAAACCCGCTCTCTGCCATAATGTTGAATTAGGAATAAATAATAATGCCAGAAGAATTCCAAGCTGTGCTGATGAAATCGTTGCTCCTGTTGTTGGCGATACAAACTTGTTCATACATAGCTGCTGCATTATAAGTCCTGCAACACTCATTCCCATACCTGTACATATAATTGCTAACAATCTAGGTAATCTTGAAACAACAAATATCATCAATGCATTATTATCATTTGTTAATAAATCTTTGATATCTATATCAATAACACCAACAAATATAGATATTAATGATAATGCAAGCAGAATTATTGCAAGAATAATTTCTGTACAGTACTTTTTCAACCCATAGTTCCTCCTTTCCTTACTTTTGTTAGTTATTGCTAACTTGCGACCAGCAAATTATATTACATACTAATTTAGTATGTCTATAACTTACTTTTTTGTAACTTTGAGCTCTATTTTTCATACCTTATATTCTCAGTTGCTATATCATTTCTATTACTATAACCTTTAGCAAATTGTTCTAAATTATCAACTATATCAACAATATCGCTATATTCCTTATTGATTTCATATACTACTATCTTTGGCGGCATTTCCTTTATTACATTTCTGTTAATAAGTCCGCTTGCCTCTAACTCCTTTAACTGTGACATCAATACCTTTGGTGTTATATCATCAATTTTTTTCTGTAATATAGAAAATCTGTTGTCACCGTTTATTATGTGTGCAACTATCCTAAGCTTCCACTTTCCACCTATCAGGTCATCTATAAGATTAAATGGGCAATTATAATTATCTTTTATTTTGGAATAAGTATCTTTCATAAACACCTCCTGAATTAATTCCAATAAAAATATTCTAATAAAAACAAAAAAGCAGTGAGATAGCCAATCTGACATCAGTCGGATTTATGCAAAATGCTACTCACTGTTTAATATCTGTATTATATTTAATTGTATGCTGATTTTTTTCTTTTGTGCTCATTATATCATATGCCCTGCGTTGCTTTTCCACGCATCCGAAGTTTCGAAGAAACTTCTAAGTGACTACGAAGTAGTCATATTATATCATAATTTTTGTGCAGCTTTTCAGCACATATAAAGTTCTGTAAGGAACTTTTAAGATGAGCACTTTTGTGCTCATTATATCATATTCTCAGAATTCTTCCAATTATGCAGTTAATTATGAAAATGAGAATATATATCGTTACGATTGTCGAACCTACTGGAGTTGAGGTAAATATTGATATTATTATTCCAAATACTGCCCCAAATACTGAAAGGATTGCTGAGTATATTATAACTGATTTGAAGCTTGTCATTACTCTCATCGCTGACAAGGCCGGAAATACTAAGAGGGCTGTTATAAGCAGTGAGCCTACGAGGTTCATTGCAAGCACGATTATTACTGCTGTTATAACTGCTATCATAAGATTGTATACATTAGTATTTTTGCCCATTGAGCGTGTAAAATTCTCATCAAATGTCACTGAGAATATTCTGTTATAGAATATTATAAAAAATGCAACAACTACAAGTGAAGCAATTACACACATAACGACTTCTGAACCTGTAAGTGTAAGTATTGATGTTGAACCAAAAAGTGTGGAACACACATCTCCTGATACATTTGAGGATACTGAGAACACATTTAATATAAGGTAACCAACTGCCATTGAGCCTACTGAAAGCATAGCTATTGCTGCATCACCCTTTAATTTCGTGTTAGTTCCTGTTCTAAGAAGCAATATCGCACACACTATTGTTACAGGCATAATGAATATATTTACATTAGCAATCTTTAACACTGTAGCTATTGCAAGTGCACCAAATGCAACGTGTGACAAGCCATCTCCTATGAAGGAAAATCTCTTTAACACAAGTGTCACGCCAAGAAGTGATGAGCATAAAGAGATAAGCACGCCTACGATAAGCGCATATCTTACAAATGGATATGACATATAAAACTGAAATTCCTGTATAAAGCCACTCATTACTCCTCATCTCCTTCCATCTGTCCAAATACATTGGCTTTGTCGCTTTGCATAAATTCTTTCTTAGTACCATAAAAGCTGTCTTTACTGTCAAGATAAAGAATATGTGTCGCATATGATACCGACTGAAGGTCGTGGGACACCATAATTACTGTTATTCCTTTATCGTTAAGCTTCTTTAATATCTCGTAAAATTCTGCTGTCACCTTAGGGTCCAAACCCGTAACAGGCTCATCTAAAAGTATTACCTTGGAAGTTGCACAGAGTGCTCTTGCAAGTAAGACCCTCTGCTGTTGTCCGCCTGAAAGATTGCGGTAACATTTTTTCTTAAGGTCTGTAATATCAAGCTCTCTCATCTTCTCAATTGCAAGACTTTTCTCTTTCTTTCCGTAAAATGGCTTAAATCCGCTTCCTGCAAGTGTTCCTGACAGAACAACTTCCCATACAGTAGCTGGAAAATCCTTCTGTACAACTGTCTGCTGTGGAAGATAACCTATCTCATAATCCTTAAGACCATCACCATATTCTATCCTTCCTGATACTTTATCTATAAGGTTAAGCAGTGTCTTTATAAGTGTACTTTTTCCAGCTCCATTTTCACCAAGCACACATAAATAATCACCTTTATTGACCTTGAAATTAAGACCTGATACAACTGCCTTGCCCTCATATCCCAAAGCCAAATTCTCACATTCTATATATGACATTTTCTTTTCCTTTCTCAATTCCTATTTATCAATTGTTATTGATAAACATTCTCATAGTAAGTATAATAAACACAAAAATTATCGTTCACGTCTGACATTAAAATCTATTGTAAAGCCTGTTTTAATACGACAAGGTTATTACTCATAACATTCAGATATGTATAATCTGCATCATCTGTCCCTGCCGACTGCATCGAATCCATAGTAAGTATCTGCTGGTTCTTCTGGCTTGTATTGCCCTTAATAGTGTTAGCTATTCTTTTATCAGAACCATCAATTACAAGTATGCTTCCTGTTCCTATCTCGTCTATCTTGCCAGAAAGAAATGTAACTGTCTTAAAACTTGCCTCTGTTTCTGCTGAACAGCCTGCAAATGCGGCATAATAATCAATTCCGTAATCATCAACAAGATACCTGAATGGAAATCTGTCGCCAAATATAACTGTCTTAAGCCTTGAATTCTCACATACATTTTCATAATCACTATCAAGTCCGGCAAGCTGATTTATATACGCATCAGCGTTATCCTGGTATAACTGCGAATTATCTTTATCCAAATCCTTGACTATATCCGCAAGATACTGTGTTAATACAGCCGCATTTTTTAATGAAAGCCATATATGCTCGTCATATTCAATATCCTCGTCTGTGTGACTGTGCCCTGCCTCCAAACTGTGGTCGTCTGCGTGATTATCTTCGCTATGGTCATCGTTGTTGTCACCTGCCGTATATTCATCTGCGTGGTCATCTGCTGTATGGTCATCACTATGCTCATCTGCGTGGTCATCACTGTGGTCGTCTGCACTATGGGAATGTGTGTGTGTATGCCTGAACTGGAAACGGCTTTCCTGCATACCTTCTATTACCTCTTCCTCTTTAGTCCTGTCGCTTATAAGCTCCATCATATTGACTTTTATCATATCATTATTCTTAGTTTCCCTTACCGCATCAAGAACCCACGCATCAGACTCACCTCCGACATACACAAACACGTCTGCTGATGAAATCTTAGTCATATCCTTAGCTGAAGGCTGGTAACTGTGTAAATCCACTCCACCATTAATAAGAAGTGTCAGTCTGAATTTATCGGAATTATCACCTATTATCTGACTTAGCCAGTCGTACTGTGGGAATGTTGTACACACAATACTTATCCTGTCATCATCATACCCTGTATCTGATGAACAGCCTGTTAATAACAGCATTGAAAATGTACCAATCAGAAGAACAGTACTCATAAATAATGCTTTTATTCTTTTTCCTGCCATTTTTATATCTATATTAAAATGCTTATTCTGCATATTATCTTTACTCCATTCTAACCCTGCTCATCTTTGCAATTCCTGCAAAGACCGCTTAAAGTTGAGCCATTACATTCAAGTGTAAATCCATATTGTTTCATAAGATTTTTTCTTATTTCGTCCATAAATGCACAGTCAAGGTGCATAACCTTTCCACACTTACGGCACTGCATATGAAGATGTGCATCACAATTATTATGCTCATCTGATATTCTATAATAATAATTACCACTGCTTGCTGTCTTAAAACGCACAAGCACTCCATTATCTGTCATTCTGTCGAGCGTACGGTACACTGTTGACTGGTTTACATCTACATTGTTGCTTTCAAGGTAATGATATACGTCAGCCACGCAGAAGCTCTTGTCTTTCTGGAGTGAAAGATATTGTTCGATTTCCTGGGTAGCTTTGGTGTGGTATGTTTTAGGCATTGTGTACGGCTCCTTTCTTGTGAGGGAGGTCATTAATTGCTAATTTACTTTAATGACTTCCCTTTTTATAAAAAATGCGAAAGGCATTGTAATTCGCATTAAATTTGCAAATCGTTTGCATTTCGCATATTATCATTTAACTATAGTTCTGTCAATATGTTTATATTTATTTAACAATATTTACTGGCAAAGAAGTAAACTCTCTCATTCCTGCCAATAATGTAGATTGAGATTGGGAGCCGCCGACACTTAAGCGCAAGCGTGTCGCCGTTGCCTGTGCCAGCTCTCCCCAATCCCTCACAACCTACATTCCTCTCTCCCAATTGCCCAATCAAATATTCTTTATCATATTCTTACAACTATTATAAGTTATAACAAAATACCCTCCATATATCAAAAGTATAAACACTCCGGTCATTATTATTGACTGTACCATATATTCCGTACCAAGCAGTTCCATCACCATATAGCTTACCCTCATTCCGAATATTGAGTGTATTATTGCAAGAGACATTGGTATTCCAAAGAATATCGCTGTCTGCTTTAATACTGCGTGATTGATTTTGCTATTGTCTGTTCCAAGATTTTTAAGTATCTTATATCTGCCAAGATTGTCGGCACTTTCTGACAGTTCTTTTAATGCAAGTATTGCCGCTCCTGATATAAGGAATATAAGTCCAATGTACAATGCTATAAATGCTATCATAGCACCAAGTCCCATTGAATTCTCTTTTACTGAAATAAGCGTATTAATATCCATTATAATACCTTCTTTACCAGCACCATTCGCTATCTTTACAATCTTTTTATCAACTGCCTCACGTTCATCACCCTCTGGTATATTATAATTACCAATATAATATTCACCTGTTGGAAGCATTGTTTCAAGTACTTCGTCTGGCACAACCACAATTCCTATATTTATATGGTTAGATGACATCTGGACAAAACCATCCGAACAACGATTATATTTTGGCTTTAACAATTCCCCATTTAAAGCAATCTTTACTCCCTTATCTAAGGCTTTGTTTCGCACTTCTGCCATCGACTTAAAGTCTGCAACAATTATATATTCATCAGAACTAAGACTGTATTGTTCATTACCATACAGAGCTGCCACCTTGTTATAATCACTAAGTTTCATAATATCTTCAGAATAATATGCATCAAAATATGATGAATCAATATTATCTGCGATATCCGGATTATTAGCCTTCGCTGCTTCTGTATTTCCTAAAGTATCATTAATTGTAAGTTCACTTGTATTGTATACATACACATCTACTATATCTTTAAGAATATCTTCAAGGTCAATATCTTTTCTCTTATAATAATCTTTAATCAATTCTGCCTCATCATCTGAATAAAGTTCCTTCTCTATCTGCACATCTGCTGGTGATAGCATATCAATATTGTGTACAAGTGAATTACGCACTGTAAGTCCGCTTGATAATACGCATATTGTTATAAACATCATAAGGCATATAACTGTCATTGCGAACACGTTGCTGTTCATACGGCTGCTCATCTGACGGAACACAAAGCTGTTAAGCCCCTTATAGTACACCTTTTTCATAGAATGTACTGCTGAGAACATAATTCCTGATAATGACCAGAAGAATAAAAATGTGCCTGCACAGCCCATCACTATATATTTGGCAAGGTCAGTAACTAACTCAAGATTCCTGCTATCTGATACCTTATAGTAGGCAAATGCAAGCAGTACAACTGATATTAGTGAATTACGCACTGTAAGTCCGCTTGATAATACGCATATTGTTATAAACATCATAAGGCATATAACTGTCATTGCGAACACGTTGCTGTTCATACGGCTGCTCATCTGACGGAACACAAAGCTGTTAAGCCCCTTATAGTACACCTTTTTCATAGAATGTACTGCTGAGAACATAATTCCTGATAATGACCAGAAGAATAAAAATGTGCCTGCACAGCCCATCACTATATATTTGGCAAGGTCAGTAACTAACTCAAGATTCCTGCTATCTGATACCTTATAGTAGGCAAATGCAAGCAGTACAACTGATATTATCCATACAACTGCACATATATATGGATTTTTGTTAGTTGCTTTTTCTGCCTTTCTGCTTCCTGTAAGAAGGTCTATAAGCTTATATTTGTTAATGCAGAACATATTAAAGAGTATTACGATAACATATATAATTGCAAAATATATCAATGTCTTTACAAATGCCTGCTGAGAAAATACAAATCTGTATTTCTCAATGTTAACCCCAAACATATTGGCAACAAATATACTTGTAACCTGTGAAAGTCCTATTCCTGCCACAAGTCCTATTCCTAACGATATAACACCTATAATCAGTGTTTCAAGAAACAGTATAAGTGATATTTTCCTTTTTCCCATTCCAAGAAGAATGTATAATGCAAATTCCTTTTTTCTCTTCTTCATAAGGAAATTACTTGCATATATAACAAGAAATCCAAGTATAAATGCAACAAATACACTTACTCCCGAAAGTGTTGTATTAATAAGCTTTACTATCTCTCTTGTGTCTTCTGATATTTTAAGCATAGTTGTCTGTGTTTCGATTGCATTAAAAAGATAAAATATCACAACACCGAGTATTAACGTGAAGAAATATACCGCATAATCCTTCAGGCTTTTTTTCATATTAGAAAATGATAGTTTAAAGAGCATCGCCCGCGTCACCTCCCAATAATGAAACAACATCTATTATCTTGTTAAATAAGGTCTTCCTGTCATCATCACCACGGTTAAGCTCGTGGAATATCTTACCGTCCTTGATAAATATAATTCTGCTTGCATAACTTGCAGTAAATGAGTCGTGTGTTACCATAAGTATTGTCGCCTGCAATTCCCTGTTAAGCATATTAAACCTTTCAAGAAGAAGCTTAGCAGCTCTTGAGTCAAGAGCTCCTGTCGGCTCATCGGCAAGCACCAGACTTGGACTTGTTATAATTGCCCTTGCAGAAGCAACTCTCTGTTTCTGTCCACCTGACATCTGGTAGGGATATTTATTTAATATCTCTGTTATATCAAGCTGTTCTGCTACATTTTTTACTGCCCTGTCAATTATCTCAGGAGAATCATTTCTGATTGACAATGCAAGTGCAATATTCTCATATGCTGTAAGTGTGTCCAGAAGATTAAAATCCTGAAATATAAATCCCAGCTTATCTCTTCTGAATCTGTTAAGAGCACTTCCTTTAAGCTGTGTGATATTATTGCCGTCTACATATATATTGCCACTTGTAACCTTATCAATTGTAGATATGCAGTTAAGAAGTGTTGTCTTACCGCTTCCCGAAGCACCCATAATAGCAACGAATTCACCCTTATTTACATCAAACGATATGTCATCTATCGCTTTAGTCAGGTTATTCCTGCTGCCATAGTATTTCTCTACATTTTGAATTCTCAAAATATTCTCACTCATATAAAATCCTCCATTTCTGTATACGAAACCTCTAAGGCTCATATCTGCCAATCACTTGACTTCCTCTACATTGTAATAAGGATTTTGTTATCTGTCGTAATTCTAATATTACGCAATGTTACATTTTTGTAATATTAGCTTTCTATAATATTAACTTTTTAAATATCAGTTTTCTATAATATCAACTTTGTGTAATATCAGTCTTTTCAATATTAACCGGGTTGTAATAGCTGTCCCCGTAAAATATTATTTCAACCTCTGTATATTCTCCCTCAATTGACTTTATCTCTATATTATGTCCAAGCTTGCCACACATATTTTTAGCAATATACAAGCCCATTCCTGTTGATTTGGCGTTATTTCTTCCGTTAGAACCTGTATAAGATTTAATGAATACTTTATCTATATCTTTAGCTGGTATTCCAATTCCGTTATCCTTTATATGAAGCACAGCCTGCCCCACTTTGTCTGTGCCACTGTCCTGTCTTTGCTCTGAATATACTTCGATATAAGCCTCTCCTGATGTCTTTTTGTATTTAATACTGTTGCTTATAATCTGGTTGACTATGAATTCAAGCCATTTGGCATCAGTATTAACATAAGTATCTATGTCGTGGACATTAAGACTTATGTTGTTGCTTAATATTATGTCTTTATTCTTAACTGCTGTCTTGTTAATAATTGTTTTGAGATTAACTTTTCCAAATGAGTAGTCTTTCTCTGCATTTTCTGACCTCACATAATAAAGTACCTTGTCTGCATAATCATCAAGCCTGTTAAGCTGTGTAATAAATTTCTTATCTATATGCTCTTTGTCATTGTGGCACATAAGCGTAAGGCTTGCTATTGGAAGCTTTATCTCGTGAACCCACATTTCTATGAAATCTTTAAAATCCTGCTGTCCCCTCTCGTACTGGTTAATATGCTCAATCATAGATTTATTAATGTCATACATCGCTGTATACACAAGGTTTCCCTCATAGAATTCCGGCTCGTCCAGTGTTTCAATAACAAGATATTTCTTATCAATCCTCTGTGTATTATCAATAAGACTGTTATAGAAATTCCGTTTTCTGCAAAAATCCCATATGAACATTATAATAAAAAATATGGCTGCAAGTACAGCCATAAGTGCCGCCATCTGTACTCCGAAGTTAAATGCACACAGAAGCCCACATATAAGTATTATATATACAATAATAAGTATAATTTTAAACAACTCATCTTTTATATATTCTTTTAATTTCATACAAGACAATACCCCTGTTTCTTTCTTGTTTCTATCGCATCTTCGTATCCGAAATCCGAAAGCTTCGCTCTTAACCTGCTTATATTAACAGTGAGTGCATTATCATTAATATATTCCTCATTATCCCACAGTGCCGTCATAAGTTCATCTCTTGATACAATCTTTCCTATATTGTTAAGCAGACTTAAGAATATTATCATCTCATTCTTGGTAAGCACGAGCTCTTTCTCCCCACGGCTTAATGTTCCTTTCGCAGTATTAACAGCTGCTTGCCTATACTGGTATATTCCCTTCTCACCTGTATCTGCCTCACTGCTGTCCTGCTTTCTTGTCCTCTTTATTACAGCAGATATTCTAAGCATAAGTATTGTCGGGTTATATGGCTTGGTTATATAATCATCTGCCCCATAACTCATTGACAGCACCTCATCACTCTCTGATGTTCTGCTCGTCACCATAATTACCGGTATATCCGTCTCTTTTCTTAACTTTCTTAATACAAGCTCTCCGTTAAGCTCTGGAATGTTAATATCCAGAAGCACAAGATCTGGCTTTGATTTTATAATCTGTCCTGCCGTATCTGAAAATGTACTTATATATTCTGCCTCATATCCTTCATTACGCAAAAGTTCAATAAGCTCATTTCGTAATACCTCATCATCCTCAACAACTAATATCCTGCTCATTATTCTTCTCCATTTCCGCTCACATTTCTGCCACGCTTATGTCACACTTATATGTGGCTTTTCCCTGCTTTAAAAATGTAATAAATAATCCCTGCCGCATCTGCTAAGAACCAGCCGATAGGAATAGCCACCCAAATTCCAATAACCCCGATTGCTGATATTCCAGATAAAGTGTATGCAAGCACAACTCTTGTTCCAAGTGATATCACTGTAAGCACAACTGACATCATCGGCTTATTGATTGCCCTGTAATAGCCATACAGCATAAATAATATTCCAATTCCTATATAAAATGTTCCCTCTATTCTAAGATACACAGCTCCCGCATTAATTACGTCCACGCTGGAATTATCAACAAATATGCCCATAAATGTGCCTGCAAATCCACATACAACCGCACTTATGCACACGCAGAATATAATAACGCTTACTACTGACTGCTTTATCCCTTTCTTAATACGCTGTCTCTGCCCTGCCCCGTAATTCTGTGCAACAAATACTGAAAACGCATTTCCAAAATCCTGTACCGGCATATATGCTATGGTATCTATCTTTACAGCCACTGCAAATGCTGCCATAATCACTGTACCAAAACTGTTTACTATTCCCTGTACGCATAATATTCCAAAATTCATAACTGACTGCTGAAGACAGGTAAAGCCTGATAAAGAAAATATATTCGTTATATTCTCTTTATTAAACTGCATATCATCTTTATGTATCCTGTATTCAGGATAAGCCGCAATCATATATATAAATATTCCTATTCCAGATATATACTGTGCTATCACTGTTGCTGCTGCCGCACCCTTAATTCCCATATTAAAACCTGCCACAAACAATATATCTAAAAATATATTAAGCACAACTGATACTGATAGAAATACAAGGGGAACTACCGAATTGCCAATTCCCCTTAATATATTAGACACATAATTATATATGTATATTGCAATAAAACCTATAAACACATATATAAGATACTCTTTCATATCTCCGGCAATTTCATACGGAACCTGCAAAAGTAATATAATCTTATCAACTAATATATAGAACAATGCCATAATCACAACAACAATTGCACCTATCATAGATGATGATAAGAATATTCCATTACGGATAGCCTTAACATCTTTTCTGCCATATGCCATAGACACAAATGAACTGCTGCCAAGACACAAGCCTATAATTACTGATGTAAGAAATGTCATAAGCGTATATGACGAACCTACTGCCGCCAGTGCATTATCACCTACATATCGTCCAACAACCCACGTATCTACAAGATTGTAAAGCTGCTGTAATACATTTCCTAACATAAGAGGAAGTGCAAATCCCCATAAGCCTCTCGTTATATTTCCTTTTGTCAAATCCGTACTTCTTGCCATAATACTGCTCCTTAAGTAATTCTCTTGTAAAAAAGACTTCTTAAATAATAGTTACCAGAAATTAAGCTTTAAAATTATTATTCAAGATTTAATTTCTTATCGAGTATATATATTGAGGCAACCACAAACGCAATAAACATAACTACTGACACCACAACCGAACCTGTCATAATATGTCCGAATTCTTCAAACGTAAATGCCACATCACTTCCCGTTACAGATTCCTTAATCATCTCTTCAAACATATTACCATTCCCCTTTATTGGCGTAAGTAAAAGCACAATAACATTCAATATCTGTCCAACAATATACACTGCAATATATGTTACAAATGAGAATGCATCCCTGTTGCCATTGGCTGTATATCCCATACACATACAGAAAAAGAACATTGCATACATATATATCCCTGACAATATAATCAATATAATTATTAATGTGCAGAAACTGCCTTTATATCCTAACACATTTAACTGCTCATTAATACTCTCTGGCACTCTCCATATCCAGTCTACCCTTGCAATTGCTATACATACAGAAACAACAATCACTACAAAATTAACAAGATATATAATATATCCTGATATAAGCTTGCATACATATATAAGCCATACAGGAACTGGAAGTGTGTGGGTAAGATAACCCTCATCTTTTAACATACTTCTTCTAAAATATAATATCACAAATACTATGCTTACAATAAATAAAACTACGCATACAATTACATAAACTGCTATCATAACCGGATATGCCACTGGTGTAATGCCATTATCCGGAACATATTCTGACAACATATGTAATGCCCAGCACCCAAATGCTGCAAGTAATGTAACTATATATAATGCAATGTGCTTTTTAAATAATTCTTTCAAATCATATTTTATTAATCTGCCTGCTGTTAATAACATACGAACACCTCCCTGAATAATGCGTCAACACTCTTATTGTATTTGGTTCTTATATCATCAACTGACTCCTTAAGATATACCTCGCCCTGTTTTATAAATACAACCTCGTCAAGAACATTTTCTATATCACTGATAAGATGTGTTGTTATAACAACTGTCGCATCTTCATTATAATTGCTTATTATTGTCCGTAAAATGTAGTCTCTTGCCGCAGGGTCAACACCTCCCATAGGCTCATCTAAAAGATACAGCTTTGCTTCCCTGCTCATAACAAGAACTATCTGCACCTTCTCCCTTGTTCCCTTAGAAAGTGACTTTATCTTATCCTGCTCATTAATTCCGAACTTCTCAAGCATATCAAGTGCTTTCTGCTTGGAAAAGTCCTCATAGAAATCCGCAAAATAATCAACTGCTTCCTTTACCTTCATAGATGGATTAAGGTATGTTCTTTCTGGAAGATATGACACTATCTTCTTAGTATTAACACCAACCGGATACCCATTAATTATAATCTGTCCTGAAGTTGGCTTAAGCACGCCTGCCATCATCTTAATAAGTGTACTCTTGCCACTTCCGTTAGGACCTAATATTCCTACAATCCTGCCACTTTCCAGGGAAAGTGACAGATTATTCATAACCTTTTTCTTGCCATAGCATTTGCCTAATTCTTTAATCTCCACCAAATTGCTCATATATCCTCCATTCCAAGATAAATTAAAGCACTGTTATAATTTTCCTGTTATAACTTTTATTCCTCTATACGGCTGATATATTCCTTATACTCTGCAATTGCTTCTTCTGGAGTAAAACCTATCTTTTTCATTCCATTATGAAAGCTCTCACAAAGCTCCAGAGCCATATCCTGCTTTAACCTGTCTATCTGTTTACCTCTGTCTGCAACGAATCTTCCAGATGTTCTCTGTGATTCAAGATAGCCTTCTCTTTCAAGCTCTGATAAAGCCTTCTGCATTGTGTTAGGATTAACTCCTGCCTCCAATGCCAGCTCCCTCACCGGCGGAATCTTATCGCCGACCTCAAGCTTTCCGCTGGCTATCTGAACTTTAAAATGCTCCATTATTTGCAGATATATAGGGACATCGTTACTAAAGTTCCAACTCATAACTTATTCCTCCTGCTTATAATCAATATTGATAATTCCCATATGGTAGTAATGCATAAACAATATATGCGCCTTACATTATATTGTTGTATTACTCTATTAGTACAATAATACACAGTTAATAAAATGTCAATATATTTATTTATCATCTCTGTGCTCTCCGCCCCACTTGCACATTGCAACAAGAACCGGTACTAAAGACTTTCCTCTTTCTGACAGGCTGTACTCTACTTTTGGTGGAATTTGAGGATACTCTTTTCTTACAATAAGCCTGTCCGCCTCCATCTCCTTTAATGTGGCACTAAGTGTCTTATGTGATATATTTCCCATACATCTTTTAATCTCACTATACCTCATAACCTCCTTATGATTAGCCAGCCAGTACATAATCACAAGCTTATACTTCCCACTTATAAGCGACAAAGTATACCCAAAATCCGTATCACCAATCCCCTCCCCCATCTGACAACATAAACTACACATCTCTTTCATAAAACCAGCTCCTTCCTAAGTTATCAAAAAACTTAGCGGCTGTCCTTTAGCCGCTTAGTACCGCTACGGTTTCAAGTAGCAAGAGCGTGCCCAGCGGTAATACAACACGTTCTCCACAACGTCCGTCCGCCATTACCCCTCCCCGGAATTTTTTCACACCACGCTAACCTAAAGGAAAGTATATAACCTAAATGTGCGTACTTCCCATTTATATAATTATAGGTTATATTCTAAATTGTAACAAGAATTATTATACAACCACACCTATTAGATGTACCCTATTCATCAGATTGGAGGATTATGAAATTTAGTATTGAAGAACTTCGCCCGATAAGAAATGGTATGACTATCTCAAGAGATTCCAAGCTTGGCAATTCTACCAAAGTAACTTACTTCTCTATGGGAAAGGATACTTCCATAAGTCAGGAAAGCTATGACAGAATGACTATGTATATTGGAGCTTCCGGCTGGGGAGAATTCATTATTGGAGAAGAACCAGAGATTATTAAATTACAGCCAGATGAACTGCTTATTGTACCTGCTGGTACATTATGCGGAATGCAGACATCTAACGGAATTGTGTATACAGAGATTATATGTACAGGAAAGGATATTAATATGAACGCTAACGTAAAAACTAATGAAGTATTTGCACTTAAGAATCTTATATCTTACGAAGAAGGCAGTATTGCCAATATGGACGTGGTAAGCACTCCTGATATGAAGTATGTCCTTATGGCATTTGACGAAGGAACAGGTCTTACACCTCACAGAGCACCTGGTAATGCTATCGTATTTGCACTTGAAGGCAAGGCAACTATAGGATATGAAGGTAAAGATTATGAGCTTTCAGAAGGTGAATGTTTCCGTTTTGAAAAAAATGGACTTCATAGTGTGACAGCTAATGGAAAGTTTAAGATGGCGCTTTTACTTGTGTTAGAGTAATTCCAAAAAGCAGTGATGAATGACGGACAGCTATTACTAACGGACGTTGCGAGGCTCTGCTATATTACCGCTGGGCACGCTCCCGCTACTTGAAACCGCAGCGGATACTAAGCGGCTAAAGGACAGCCGCTAAGTACCGGCGGCTTCAACAGTACCCAGCTTGCAATATAGCAGAGGCTCGCAACTTGGTGCAGATTGTTGTGACGTGTGGACACTGTTCTTTGTAGATGAACTCTGTAGAGTGTTATGACTATATCGTATATTATTCGCTTTGGTATGATATTTAAAAATGCTCCTTTCCAGATGATTGGTGAATTGGGATTTACCTGTTAGCTGGATGGGAGCATTTTTTCATATGTTATATGTGATTTTTTTGTTATTGCTTGACTGTTGGTTTGGTTTTCTTGCGCTTTATTATTATTGTGGCAAGGAGTATTATGGCTATAGTGGCGGCGGCTATGTAGTAGATTATTTTGTTGGAGCTCTTGTGTATAAGGGCAAAATCGGCTTCGTATGGGATTACGGCTGTTATGTAACTGCCGTTCTTTTTCGCATCTGCTTTGACCCAGTTGTTGCCGTCTTTATCTACATACCATATTTCATTGCTGCCATCACTATCTTCTACAAGAAAATGCCCTGTAACAGTATCCTGCTGGCTTGTGTGAGAGCTTAATATCTGCCAGCTATAAGCATATACTACATCTCCTGACAGACCGCTTATGTCACAAGTCCTGGTTACAAGCTTGTCATCGTTGTAGAACTTACCTTCTGCAAGGAATAATATTTTGCCCTCTGCATTTTTCTCATTAGATGCAAGACTTTCTGTCCAGAGGTGATATTCTGCCTCAACAACTTTATTCTGTGTTATAGGACTTACTGTAATATCTGCCGGCCATTCGCCATAATATCCGTCTTTCTTTGGTATTGATGGCAGGTCTGATGTTGTAATATTGCCATTGTAGGCTATTACCTTAGTTCCAGCAACATAATCATCAGCTTTAAATGTTATTGTTATCTGATGAAAGCCTTCTGGAATATTATCAAGTGACATAACATAATCATATGTTACCTTATCAGCAATACCGCTATAATTAATATCATCTATGCCGCCTAAAGTGTCACTTACAAATATATTATTTCTTATGCTTCCCTCTGAATCAGTAGTTCCGGCAATCACACCTTTTTTCTCACCATCACCGCTGATTGTTGCAATTGACACATTATTCTTAACTGTGTATCCCTGTCCGCATATTCCGCCTGTGCAGCTGTCGCTTTCAACATTGCAGAGGCTGTAATTATCTGATACTGCACTGACACTGTTACCAGCTATTCCACCTGCGTAATCACCAGTTTCAGACTTAACACCCCCATAGCCCTCGCAGCCATATATAAGTCCTAATTCCTGCAAACCAGTTATTCCGCCTGCACAATCTTTTCTGGAAGTAACCTCTCCATAATTAACACAGTATATTACTATGTCATTGACTGTTGAACGGAGCTTGACATTTGTTGAACTTCTTAAATCCAGATCATACTCAGGGTCTACATCATATTCAATGTTCATAGTTCCTGTTATTCCACCTACATTAAGGTCACCGTATACAGTTCCCCTGTTCACTGATTTAGTTATAACACCGTCTGTATTCTTTGCATTTTCCGCCGTGGAAATATCTTCTATATGACTGTCATCACTTGTAACAAGCTGTGCTGTATCATTCACTGTACTTCCTATATTGTTAATCTGTGAAGAAATGGTATTGATACTGTCAGAAATATTCTGTATCTGTTCATCAAGAACATTTACAATACCTTGAATATCTCCTGTAATATTGCCTGTTCCAAGCTGGTCTGACACATCTTTTACAAAGTCTTCTGCTGTATCACTCGAATCTGCCATTGTGTTACTGATGTCCTTAAGATTATCATTAATGATATCCCACTGCTCATCGATAGCATCTTTCTGGGAGTCTGATAAAATTTTATCATCACCCTGAATGTCCTTTATCTTATTAAGAGCATTATCAATATTGTCAAAATACTCTCTTGTATCAGGGTTATCCTGCATAGAGTCAGATACTTCTTTTAAAGAGTCCGATAATACATCTGCATCTTCCTTATACTGGTTAGTAATGCTTTCTGCATAATCTCTTGTCTTAGATGAAGCACTGCTCATTGAATCTGACAAGCTGTTTAATGTATTGCTTATATTATTAACAGAGCCCTGAATTGTATCAATTCTGTCCTGTAAATATTCAGACTCTATATAAGGCTCTGCCTGTCCGACAATACCGCCGACATCTTTTCTGCCGTATATATCGCCTTCGTTGGTACAGTTAAGTATCTTTCCATTCTGGCTTCCTGCTATACCACCAACATTATAACCTGTATGGTTATATCCAATTGTTCCATAATTTGTACACGATGAAATAACACCAGATGAATTACCTGCTATTCCACCCATATCGTTACGGTCTACAACGTGCTGTGTAATATTAAATGTTCCAACATCAACTCCACCGACATCAAGTGATGAAGCTAATTCATCTGTATTAACGCGGCTTCTTGATACACATTCACTTATAAGTCCTTCATTCTTGCCAGCTATTCCACCTGTCTGGTTAGTTGCTGTAACAACAGCATCACTAAGACAGTTAGTTATATTAGCACCCGGCTTATTAATTCCTGCAATCGCACCTACATATGTTGTACCATTGACTTTTCCATAAAATGTGCAGTTAGTTATTGTACCATAATTAACACCGGCAATTCCTCCTATATTCTTCTGTGAACCAGATGTATTAACGCTTCCTGATACACTAAAATTGCATACATAAGCATTTTCTCCAAGGTAACGGAAAAAGCCATAATCTGAACCCTTATAATCGACATTAAAGCTTCTTATAGTATGGTTAGCACCATCAAATGTTCCATCAAAATATGGTATTCCATTAAAATCTGTATTAGATAAATTGATATCTGTAGCAAGTCTTACTGTCCTGCCCCTGCTGTAACTGTCATATTTACAGTTATTGGCAAATTCAATAAGTTCCCTGGCACTGGAAATTACTATAACATCACTGTCAGCTTCCTCTGCCTGTACCACATATGGAATAATATTTCCAAATGCCGCAAAGATAATGAGCAGTGACAGCATTACTGCAAGTATTTTATTAAATTTTGTATTAAGCTTTACCATTACTGCTCATCTCCTTTCTCTGTATTGTTCGTAACATTTTCTGTATTATCCACACCATCACTTTTATCTGTTAATAAAAGATTATCTGTATCTTCATATGTAACCTGTCCCTGACGTCCTGGAATTAGTGAATCAACTGATACCTTCATCTGTCCCTGGAATGTTCCCTGAATGTCAGCATCAATCTCACCCTGTACATAACCTTTGACGTGTCCTGTAACTCTTACCCTGCCGGCAACTTCTTTCTGTGGTCTTGCAATATTCATTGTAAGAGCTGTCTTTTCAATAATTATATCTCCAAGTAAAAGTATCTGTGGAAGCACGAATAATACAAGGATAATTGATATTAATGTACCTCGTCCAAGTGCAACACCTATTGAAGCAACTGTCGCATCTGAGGCAATCTCACCTATAAGGAAGCCTGCACAAGTAAGAATTGAACCTGATGTAAATATTGTTGGGAATGACTGGTTAAGTGTCTCAATCATTGCATCTTTAAGCTGCATTTCCTTCTTTAACTGCAAATACCTGTTAGATATAACAATCGCATAATCTATTGTAGCACCCATCTGTATTGCTGATACAATCAGGTATGCAATAAAGAATACTGTCTGCCCCTGTAATGCCGGTACAGCAAAGTTAATCCATATACTTCCCTGAATAGTAAGAACAAGAAGCACTGGAAGTCCTGCTGACTGGAATGTAAAGAACAGAATTATCATAACAAAAAGTGCAGTAAGTACGCTTATAATAATATTATCTGATGCAAATGATGACTCAAGATCGTGGTCACTTGTAGAATTACCAACAAGGACTACATTATCTGTGCCATAATACTGAGCTGCAATACCACGGATTTCCTCCAATGCATCGTATGTTTCCTGACCTTCTACAGGAAGTGAAAGGTTAAGCACAAATCTTGAATAATCGCTTCCCTGAAGCTGTAACTGTGCATCGTGGAGTGTATCATATAATGTATTAAGCTTATCGTCCAAATCTCTATCTAATGTTACATAACCTTCCTTATACTGGTCATAAAGGAATAAGAACATATCAATAATAGGAACCTCATAATCATTAACTCCTGTAAATACAGGACCATACTGCTCCTGATTATAAGCATATGCCATATAAAGCACATCAACTACTTCTCTGTCTATATCAATCAATTCAGCAAATTGCCTTGGATTTAACTTATCCGTAAGCACATAATCATCATTAATTGACACATTTGCAAGACCAAGTGTTGATGTAACATAGCTTAGATTATCTAATTTGCCTAACACTCTCTTCTCTGACTCATAATCGCCCTTTGGCACCATAACAACTAACTGGTTGCTCTTGCCAAATGTATCCTCTATTCTTTCTTCTGCTATCTTAGCATTACTCTTTTTCGCACTCACAATTGAGCTTGTATCATAAATATACTGGCAGTTATTTGAAAATATAGCTGCTGCTATAAGAAATACTATAAATAAAGGTGGAATTATATATTTGGTCTTATTAGCAAATTTACCAACAATTGTAATCTTTGGCACATAACATTTGTGATGTGTATTATCAATTCCCTTGGCAAATATAAGCAGTACTCCCGGCATAAGAAAGAATACTGATATAAGACTTATAATAATGGCCTTAACCAATATAATACCCATATCATAACCAAGCCTGAACTGCATAAACATCATTGCAACCATACCTGATACAGTTGTAAGTGATGATGAACTAATCTCTGGAATAGCCTTTGAGAGTGCAACCTTTACCGCTTCTTCTGCATTAAGCGTTTCGTGCTCCTCCATAAATCTGTCGCAGAGAATAATCGCATAGTCAATAGCCAGTGCAAGCTGTAACACTACTGCTATCGAGTTGGTGATAGACGAAATAGTACCGAACCAGTAATTAGTTCCCATATTAAGAATTGCCGCAACACCAAATGTTATGAGCAATACTGGAATTTGCAGATATGCCTTTGTTGAAAGCATTAACACAACTACTATAATAATTACTGCCAGTACAAGAATAATGTTCATATCCTTTGACAGTGATTCCGCACTTTCTTCTTCCGAACCAACCTCCGTTGAAACATATACGTCATAATCTGATAACGTATCCTTGACATCATTCAATGCCTGTTTGCTTATATCCTCATCTTCCGTTCCATCAAATGTAATATCAAACAAAGCATCTGTACCTTTATAATGGTCTGATGAGTCATCAAATGTTACCTGCTTAACTCCATCAATGTCCTCAAGTTCGCTTACAAGCTCGTCTGCCTGATTATAGGTGACATTGGTAAGCATAACCTTAGCACTGCCATATGTAACAAACTGTTCGTCCATAATAGACAATCCCTGTCTTGTCTCACTATCGGCTGGCAGGTATGATGTAATATCCTGATTGACCTGTACTTTATTGATAGATAACACACTATAAATAATCGCAAGAATAAAAAGAATTTCTATTGCTTTACGTTTATTCACAATAAATGTGGCTGCCGTAAGCCAAAAATTACCCTTTTGCTTTTCTTCTTTTTCCTTCATAAATTCTTCTGTACATATAATTCACTAAATATCCTAATAATCTTCAATAAACTTTAATTATTAATCAGTTTCTTAAATGTACCGTCCTTTCTTCATTTTGCTTATTGTGTTTATAAACATAGTGTTGATTATTTTTATAGAATAATTATAATTATCATATAATATTTGCTCAATAATCAGTTTTGCACAAAGTGTTGATTAATAGACATTGTGTTGATATATGTCAATTAATTAAGAAAGATTTAAGAAAGGGTAATATATGGAAAATAATATAGACAGACGTGTAATGAGAACTAAAACACTGCTTATTCACAGCCTTTCCACTCTGATGAAACAAAAAAACATCAAAGACATAACTGTAAAGGAATTATGTGAACTGGCAGATATTAACAGGGGCACGTTTTATCTGCATTACAAAGATATATACGATATGCTCGCCTCTATAGAACAGGAGCTTAGCGACAAGTTCATACAGATATTTCAAAAATATAATGCCAGGAATACAAAGGATTTTCCTTATCCTTTATTCTTAGATATATTTGAATTTGTAAGCGATAATGCCGAACTTTTCCGCGTGCTTATAGGTCCTAATGGTGACATTTCATTTATTATGAAAATACACCAGCTTTATAATATGTACTGCATACAGACCGAAATCAGTAAATTATCGCCTGAACTTTCAATTAACTGTAAATATTACGGTAATTTTATACTTTACGGCTGTGTCGGTCTTATCGAACAGTGGCTCTCAAGCGATAATCCTGAGTCCCCACGCGAAATGGCTAAGCTTGTAACCAAGCTTGTATCAACTGGAGTTTTATCTTTAATAAAATAAATACTTAAAAGGTCTTCTTCTGTAATCAGAAAAAGACCTTTTATTCTTAGTACTCACGAATTCTTCTTTTCTTTCTCAGTCATAACTATTTCGCCCATGTAAGCTCTTCATTATCACTATTGTAATTAAATCTGCCATCGTTCTTTTCTTCAATAGCTTTTATCATATGATAAGTGTACTCATTATATGGTGTAGGAATTCCAAGCTCTTTTCCCATTCTCATTAATGCACCTGAAAACATATCTATCTCCGTATGTCTTTTGGCATCAATATCCTGCAATGTTGAATATCTCGCTGTTGGAAGGACTGCACTGCCCCTGCCGGAAGAACCCTCAACAATGCTTATGTCAATTCCTTTTGCAAGTGCAACTGCCTCAAGCTCCTTACGAAGACCTTCACTGATTGCCTTCATATGAACACTATCCCTGTAACAGCCAACACCTGCCCCAAGAATAGCCTGCGGAAGATTATTGCACACATTAAGTCGGAACTTACACCATATCTCCTCTTTAATATGCTTTGTTACCCGAAAATGTATATTACCTCTTTCAAACAGTTCCTTAACCATACGTACTCTTTCACTGTCAAATGGTGCGTTAAGCTCTCCATATATAATTCCAAGAGTTGTGTCTGGATTAAATACATAACCCTGTCCTTCTTTATGTGATGAAGCTACCTTGATAAGTGAATACAGCATATGTGAAGAACCTATCTTACCAGCAATAATCTCCTCACTGTCCACGCCATTCATAAGGCTCATAACTGTAGTATTATCACCAGTTGCAGCTTTTATATCATCAAGTGCCGCTGGAAGTGCTCCGTATTTTAATGATACTATCAATAAATCAACACCTTTGGCTTCGTCAGGTGTCCATACTTCTGGACGGTATACATTACCATTAATCTTACAGCCATCAGCCTTAAGCTTTTGATTTCTCTCACCTGAGGCTATAACTCCAAGCTTTATATCCTTAACATCTGAAAGTCCCCATATAACATAAGAACCTACCGCACCTGCACCTATAATTCCAACTGACTTAATTGACATAACAACCAACTCCTGCTTTATTACTCACTATAATTCTTATTCACATAATCTTTAATCTCATTACTGTCATCTGGCATTCTACAGCCGACAATATAATTACCCTCATCATTAGAACATCTTATTATACAGCCCTGTATTTCTTTGTCTTTAATAACATCGAAATTATCAATCTCGATAACAATATTCTTACCCTTCATATTTTCAAACGATGAGTCATTAACTGAAAAAGCAAAACCATTAGCACTAATATTAACCATGTGTCCATAATATGTTATATCTGTACCATCAACGCTTATTGTACACTTATTGTCAAGTGGCATTCTTGGATACTTTCTTCTGTTATATACCTGTGGGTTAGTATCAATAGTAAGCTTGAACTGTCCCTTTTCTCCTGCCTTGACATTATGTATTGCTATACCATTCCAGCAATATAATACATTATCTACAACAGCGTTAAATGAACACTTAAGATTTCTTCTCTTATCATCAAATGCTGCTCTGTTATTAATATTTATGTATACATTATTGTCTTTTCTGTCAACAACTTCACCTGTGTATTCTTCCTTGGCATTAGTCTGGTCTTCAATAACCATTCTGAACTTCATACCGCTCTTTATATCGGAAACATTCATAAATCCACCGATACCAAGTTCTTCCATAAGTTCGCCGACAACAGACTCAATATCCGTTGCACTCTTGGCACTTGCTTCATATTTGCTAAGCATCGTCTTAGTTGTCTGTTCTGCATTATTAATGCTCTCTGTCATTATCTGCATTATTTCGCCAACCTGATTCATATTAGCAGTAAGTGTCTCATTAGAATTCTCAACCTGCTTAACTGCACTGTCAACAACCTTTATATTATCACCAAGGCTTGTTGCATCACTCGTTATATCTGATACTGACTTATTAACTGTTGATACCTTCTCAATGTTAAGCTGTATAAGTTCAACTGTTTCTGTAATTGATTGAAGCATTTCATCTGATGTAGCCTCAAGATGTGAAAGTGCTTCCATAATACTGTTAGAAGAGTCTTGAGTTCCACTGCTTAAGCTTCTTATCTGGTCAGCAACAACAGCAAAGCCCTTTCCTGCTTCTCCTGCTCTTGCCGCCTCTATTGAAGCATTAAGTGCAAGAAGATTAGTCTGTGAAGTAATTCCTTCAATAGTACTTGTCTCCTGCTTAACATTTTCAAATTCCTTCTTAAATGTTTCAAGAATAGTCTCAATCTTGCTTGATAATGCTGACATTCTGTTAGTAATTTCAACAACCTCTGTAAGCTCATCAGCACTTAAGTCAGCATGTTCAACTGACTTCTCAATAAGCTTTGAGAATTCCTCCATAAGATCTGATACATCTTTCACCTGAGTATCAATAACCTTAGTCATCTCTATTGATGAAACTGTCTTATCATTAAGGATACCATTGTTCTTTGCAAGTGTTCCCATATCCTTAACTACATTGTTAGCACCCTGTTTATTCTCATCTGCAAGTTCTCTTACAACTGTAACACCATCAACAATTGAATTACTTGCATCTTTAACCTGCTCAACTGTCTGTACAACCTGTGCCAGCTCCGATTCAATCGACCCCGTCAGTGCACCATCTGACTCAACCAGATGTCTTATCGCCATATTAGTACAAGCAAAACAACATAATACAATCGCAAACTGAAGTGCACACTCCTCACTTGCAACAAAATCCATCATTCCCTTAGCCACACCTTTGTAAATATTACTGCTGATTAATACAAACAATGTAAACCACATAATCATCTTTATAAACTTAGGATCTTTGTACAATATAAGAATTGATAATAATGGAAGAATAAATATATAAGAAATCTTATCGAGTGCTGTCCATGCTATAACAGCGTAGAATAAAAGATAACATATACCTAATACCCATTTGTACTCTTTAGCTGCCTTACCCTTAATCATAGATACTATATATCCTGTTATGTAAGTAACCCAGCCTACTACTGTAAATGCTATAAAATATCCCCTTGCAATTTCCCCATTCTTTGTCTTGATACCATAATATATGGTCGCAATAAAAATAAGAGCAAGCCAGGTTATACCTGCTCTTTTGTTGGCTTTCGCCCTGAAAAATGATTCATCATACTCCTGCATATGCATTGTCCTTTCACTGATGTTAGTTTATCATTGATTTCTATATTCTATTGTCGTCACAAATACTTAAATGATGTTTTTATAATACCACATTTTTATCTATATTCATAGTACATTATTGCTTTCACAATTTATATTTTATAATTAGTTGTTGACAGACAATTTGTCCATATACTATTATATTAACAAAGGGAGTAGTTAGCATCTTTAGATGTAATAATAATCGTCATCACGCTGCAAGGCCGGTTATTATTAGTGAGTAACGAGACTTTTATCAATCATTTTTTTGATGTGGTAAAAGGCTTTTTTTGTATAAAGATTAATAAATGTTTCTTTTGCCGCAGGAAAGGACTTAATATGGAATATTTATTACTACTCATTGGATTCGTGCTGTTAATCAAAGGAGCTGACTTTTTCGTAGATGGTAGCTCGTCACTTGCAAGAATTATGAAGGTACCAAGCGTTATTATAGGACTGACGATTGTTGCTATGGGAACAAGTGCCCCGGAAGCTTCTGTAAGTGTTAATGCCGCACTCGCTGGAAGCAACGATATTGCAATAAGCAATGTTATAGGTTCTAACCTTTTTAATGGTCTTGTCGTTGTCGGTGTATGTGCATTTATGGCTGGATTTAAGACTAATCCTGAGATTTTAAAAAGAGATATGCCACTTAACATTATCGTAACAGCAATTCTTTGCATTATGCTTCTTGACAGACATATTAACCATATTGAGGGAATAATCTTACTCATCAGTATGGCTGTATACATTGCAGTTATGGTTATATCAGCACTTAAAAACCGTGAAACTGCTGATGAATGTAAAATACTTTCTCTGCCTAAGAGTCTTATATTTATCATAGGCGGACTTATTGCTGTAATATTTGGTGGAACACTTGTTGTTGATAATGCCTGTCTTATCGCTAAAGATTTCGGTGTCAGTGAGAATTTTATAGGACTTACAATAATCGCTATTGGTACATCACTTCCTGAACTTGTTACCTCTATCACAGCGACACGAAAAGGCGACAGCGGACTTGCACTCGGTAATGCCATAGGCTCTAACCTTTTTAATATACTATTCATATTAGGAATGTCTGCAACAATCTGCCCGCTGAATGTATTATCAGAGTCAATTATCGACTGTATAATACTTCTTGTGTCAGCAGTCATTCTTTATGTATTTGCAAGAACCAAAAAGACTATGAACAGATGGGAGGGAATTGTATGCGTGTTTCTATATGTAGGATACACGGCATATCTTTTAATAAGATAATACCTGTCATTATCTCCTACTCTTCCATAATCATCTTTTTTAATTCTTTTGCCGCTGAATTTAAAGGATGCTGGTAATCATATACCATACACACATTTCTTTCAGGAATCGTTTCTTTTAACGATATCTTTACAATTTCACGCTTGCTAAGGGCTTCCTGTGCCATAAGTTCAGGCACGAAGCCCAGACCAAGCTCATTTTTCACAAGTGGGAGTATCTGGTCTGTTGTAGCTACCTCAGTATCTGGCAGTAATTCAATTCCATTTTTATAGAATAATTCATTATAGAACTGAAATGTCATTGTTTCCCTGCCAAGACATATCAAAGGATAATTCTTTAACTCATTTAATGATAATTCCTGACTTCCCAATGCAGTAAACGTAGTACCTCCTACAAGAATTTCTTTAAATGTCTTTAACATTATCTGCTTAAGAGGTGCTTCTACATTGACAGGTGAAGATGCAACAGCGAAATCTATAATTCCCGATCTTACAGCTTCTATTGCCTGCGGTGTCGAATGGTTATATATTTTAAGACGTATTCCTGGATATTTAATATGGAACTTTTTAAGCTTATCTAACAGGAATATATTAAGTGCTGTCTCACTTGCACCAATTGATACGCTTCCTGTTGTAAGGCTTGAGCTGTCAGATAATTCTTCCTCTGCTTCTAATAACTGGCTCATCGCAACGGATACGTGTGTATACAACTTCTCACCCTCAGGAGTAAGCTGAATTCCCCTGTTATTTCTTATAAATAACGAACAGCCAAGCTGCTGTTCAAGACAATTCATAGCCCTTGTTATATTCGGCTGGCTGTTACCTAATGCGTGTGCAGCTTTAGTAAAGTTACTGTATTTGGCTACATAATAAAATATCTTATAATATTCATAATTAACATTCATATAATCTGACCCTTTCACTAGCTATAAGTATCACAGTTATATCAAATAATAATCAAAACCATATCAATTATACTTTTTACTTATCATTGTTTCAATAGTATACTCCTTACTTGGTAATAAAAGCAACTAAAATTTATTATCATTATTAAAAGTTACATTTTACCAACTACAACCTATACTATATTTTAAAGGAGATGCTTATATGCTTACTGCTGTAACAGGAATTAACTGGGGTGATGAAGGCAAAGGCCGCGTAATTGACTTGTTAGCTGAGCAGGCTGATATTGTTGTCCGTTATCAGGGCGGTAATAACGCCGGTCACACTGTAGTCACTGATAAAGGGAAATTCGTTCTTAATCTTCTTCCATCTGGAATACTTCACCCTGATGTTGTATGTGTTCTCGGTGATGGAATGGTAATTGACCTTGAACATCTTTCAAATGAAGCTGAACAAATCAAAGAAAAAGGAATATCTGTAACTCCTGATAATCTGAAGCTTTCAAAACATGCCACTATATCTATGCCTTGGCACAAGGTTCAAGATGAACTTGAAGAAAACCGGTTATCTGCAACAGGCAGTGCATTTGGTTCTACACGCAGGGGCATTGCTTATGCCTATAGTGATAAATACCGCAAGAAGACACTTCGTCTTGCCGACCTTCTTCATCTTGATAATGAAAATGTTAAAGCAAGGCTTAAAACCATATTAGATGCAAAAAATCTTGAACTTGCCGGCTGTTATCATCAGGAACCAATGTCATATCCTGCTCTCTTATCGTGGTGTGAAAAACAAGCAGATATATTCAGGGATTATATATGTGATACAGGCATTTTCTTAAATAATGCCTTAGCTGATAATAAAAAAGTAGTTCTTGAAGCCCAGTTAGGCGCTATGAGGGATATTGATTATGGTATATTCCCCTACACTTCAAGCTCATCTACAATAGCTGCCTATGGCCCTTTAGGTGCTGGCATACCTTATGCCCCACTTAACCATATTGTCGGTGTCTTAAAAGCTTATTCAACCTGTGTAGGTGCTGGTCCATTTGTTGCAGAAAATGCAATGTCTGAAGAATGGCAGAAGCTCCTTCGTAAATACGGCGGCGAATATGGTGCTGCTACAGGACGACCAAGGCGTGTCGGACCATTTGATGCTGTTGCCAGTGCTTACGGCCTTAAATGCCAGAATTCAGATTTAATAGCATTAACCAAATTAGATATCTTAAGCTATATGAGAGAAATCCCTATTATAACAGGTTATAAATATAAAAATACTGTCGTAACAGAATTTGACCCGACAGACAATATAGATATGTACAAGCCTGTTGTTGAACTTATGCCAGGCTGGCTTACAGACATATCAAAATACCGCACATATGATGAACTTCCTGATAATGCAAGAAATTATATTGAAAAGCTTGAAAAGCTGCTTAATCACGAAATCCAGTTCATATCTGTCGGGGCAGAGAGAAACCAATATTTAACAAAGGGAGAATGGCTATGAGAAATTTAATTGACCCTCTTGATTTTACACTTGATGAAACAATAAGCATTTTAGACTTAGCTGACAGGATTGCTTCTAATGAAGAAGCCTACAGCCACGTTGCTGACGGCAAAAAGCTTGCTACTTTATTCTATGAACCAAGCACAAGAACTCGTTTATCCTTTGAGTCAGCAATGTTAAGCCTTGGAGGAAAGACCTTAGGCTTTGCCGGTGCTAACCAGTCAAGTGCCACCAAGGGCGAAACTGTCGCAGATACCGCCCGTGTTGTAAGCTGTTATGCCGACATTATTGCAATGCGCCACCCAAAAGAAGGGGCGCCTTTAAGAGCTTCTATGTATTCATCAATTCCAGTTATCAACGCTGGTGACGGCGGTCACAACCACCCAACCCAGACATTAATTGACCTGATGACAATACGCCATAGAAAGGGACGTCTTGATAACCTGACTGTTGGTTTCTGCGGTGATTTAAAATTTGGAAGAACTGTACATTCTCTTGTGAACAGCCTTGTACGTTTCAATGACAATAAGTTCTATTTTATATCACCAGAAGAATTAAAAGTTCCCGATTATCTTATAGAAGATACTCTTATTCCTAATAAATCAGTATATAAAGAAGTAAGAAGCCTTGAAGATACACTCCCAGAGCTTGACGTGCTTTATATGACAAGGGTACAGCGTGAGCGTTTCTTTAATGAAGATGATTATATAAGATTAAAAGATACTTATATACTTAATAAAGAGAAATTACAGCTTGCCCCTGCCGATATGCCGGTTCTTCACCCTCTGCCAAGAGTTGATGAAATATCAACTGATGTTGATACCGATAAGCGTGCCGCCTATTTTGAACAAGTGCAGAATGGCAAATATATCCGTATGGCTCTTATTATGAGTTTACTTGAACTTACAGACCCACTCACAGGAAAAAAAGTACTATAGTAAAATAGAATGGAGATTATAATGTTAAATATAGATTCTTTGCAAAATGGTGTAGTAATCGACCATATCCCTGCTGGACAGGGGTTAGATATATACCGCCTTTTAAACCTTGATGCACAGTCACATTCTGTTGCACTCCTTCAATATGTAAAAAGCGAAAAGTACGGCTGTAAAGATTTAATCAAGATAGAAGGAACCAAGCTTCCTGAAAGATTAGATATTCTTGGTTACATTAATAAACAGATAACTCTGATTATAATTAAAGATGGAAAAGTTGATAAAAAATATCATCCTCTTCCACCTAAAATCTTAACCAATGTTATAAAATGTAAAAATCCACGCTGTATTACAAGTATCGAAACGGGCTGTGAACACATTTTCAAGCTGTATCCATCAGGCAAATACCGCTGTCTTTACTGTAATGAAGAAATCTCTGTAAGATAGATTGGATTATCCCCATACTTCTTCTGCGATTTCTTTTACAAGCTTAAGCTTTGCCCACTGTTGTTCCTCTGTAAGCTTATTACCTATTTCACAAGATGCAAATCTGCACTGTGGACTTAAGTATAATCTTTCAAGAGGAACAGGCTCTGCCTATAACTTATTTATCTGTTTCTTATTATCTTAGCCGCCTCAACCATATTTCTTAAGCTGGCATCTGTTTCCTTTACACCTCGTGTCTTTAAGCCGCAGTCTGGATTAACCCAGAGTTTGTCCCTGCTGATTTTAGTAAGCATTATATTTAACGCATTAACAATTTCATCAACTGATGGAACTCTTGGAGAATGTATGTCATATACTCCCGGTCCTACTTCTGTCTCAAAATTATTCTCTCTTAAAGAATCTAATATTAAAAGGTCTGAACGTGAAGCTTCAAATGTGATAACATCAGCATCCATATCGTCTATTGCTGGAATTATATCTGTGAATTCTGAATAGCACATATGTGTATGTATCTGTGTATCATTCTTTACTCCGCTGTGTGTAAGCCTGAAAGCAGGAATTGCAAAATCAAGATATTCATTATACCAGTCTGACTTTCTAAGTGGAAGCTTCTCTCTTAATGCTGCCTCATCAATCTGTATTACCTTAATTCCTGCCGCCTCTAAGTCTAGAACTTCATCTCTTATTGCAAGTGCAATCTGCAATATTGACTCTTTTATAGTTATATCTTCTCTTGGGAAAGACCAGTTTAATATAGTTACAGGTCCTGTAAGCATACCCTTCATCGGCTTATTAGTTAATGACTGTGCATACACTGACCAGTCAACTGTCATTGGCTTCTTTCTGTATACATCACCCCATATTACTGGTGGCTTAACACATCTTGTACCATAAGACTGAACCCACGCCTTCTGTGTGAATAAATATCCCTCAAGTGCCTCGCCGAAATACTCAACCATATCATTTCTTTCATATTCACCGTGTACAAGCACATCAAGACCAATCTCCTCCTGCCATTTTACGCAATCAGCAATCTGCTTCTTAATATACTGTGTATACTCTTCTTCTGATATTTCATTCTTTCTGTAAGCCGCTCTCTCTGCCTTAATCTCCTTAGTCTGAGGAAATGAACCAATAGTTGTAGTTGGAAATTCCGGAAGACCAAGTTTCTCCTTCTGAAGCTTTTGTCTTTCACTTCTTAATGGAAGACGTACATAATCTTCTTCCTTAATATTAGCAAGTCTTTCCTTAACCTCTGCGTTATGGCAGTTTCTTTCTTCCTCAAATACCTTCTGGTTATCAATATAGGCATTTTCACTCTTAACCTTATCCTGTTTCTTATCAGCAAGAACACCTAACTCAGCAAGCTCTGTAAGCTTTTCTTCTGCGAATGAGAAATGTATTTTATAGCTGTCAGCTAATTTATCCTCGTGCTTTAATGTATATGGAACGTGTAATAATGAGCAGGAAGTTGATATAACAACATTTATATTATTATCACAGGCATTTTTAATGCTGCTTATTAAATCTAATGTCTTCTTATAGTTGTTCTTCCATATATTCTTTCCATTTACAACACCAGCAAATAAAAGCTTACCAGCTGGAAAACCATATTTTTCTACTAATTCAAATGTCTTTCTTCCCTCATTAAAATCAAGTCCAACACCTGCAAATGGCTTATTAATAATGTCCTCATATATATCCCTTACATCTCCGAAATATGTCTGAAGAAGTATATTGCAGTTACCCCTTTCCTTAAGAAGTTCATCATATATCTTATTAAATAAAGCCTTGTCAGCATCACTCAAATCATATACAAGTGCAGGCTCATCAAGCTGTAACCAGCTTATGTTATTATCGTTACATAAAGCTATAAGCTCCTTGTAAGCTGCAATAAAATCATCTAAAAAATCATCAATGCCCTTGTTCTCTGTAAATCTGCATAACTTAAGAACTGTATAAGGACCAGCGATTACCGGCTTTGTTGTAATGCCCAGTTCCTTAGCTTCTTTGTATTCATTAAGGAGTTTGTCTGCTGAAAGCTTAATAACTGTATCATCTTCAACCTCTGGTACAATATAATGGTAATTAGTATTAAACCATTTCTTCATTGCCAGTGCCTTAACATCACCAGACTCTCCCTGATAGCCTCTTGCCATTGCAAAATATGTATCAAGACCTGATAAATTAAGCTCCTTATATCTTCTTGGAACAATTCCAAGTGCAGCTGCTGTATCAAGCAATGTGTCATAAAATGAGAAATCATTACTTGGAATGAAATCTATTCCTTCATTCTTCTGTGTAGTCCAATGTATCTTTCTTAAATTCTTAGCTGTATCTAATAATTCCTGTGAACTAATCTCACCTCTGAAATACTTTTCACTTGCAAATTTTAATTCTCTTAATGTTCCAATTCTTGGAAACCCAATAACCGATGTCTGCATATATATCCTCCAAATTAATTAACCTCAGGCTGTTCGACTAATATACTGAACAACCTGAGGTCATATTATCATTATATGAATTTTTAATAAAATACTTAATTTATTACGCTTATCATAGTTTTAAACTATGGATAAGTTATTTTTCAATGCTTTTATATAGAATTCTGCGTATCTGCTAAGCATTATATTCTTCTTTCTGACAAGTCCTATCCTCATAATGCAATCGGATTTTAACGGCTTGGCAATGATATCTGAGCCATTGAGCTTCTCATCAATAATCCCCGAACTTACGGTAAATCCATTAAGTCCTATTGCAAGATTAAATAAAGTAGCCCTGTCACGCACCTGTATATTCTTAGGGAAATCAAGCACGCTTAAGAATTCTTCTGAGAAATAAAATGAATTTCTCTCACCCTGCTCAAATACAAGATATGGATACGGTTTTAAATCTTCAATCGTCACAAAATCCATATCTGCAAGCGGGTGCTTCTTGCATATAAATACATGCGGCTTTGCTTCAATAAGCTGTTCGTATACAAGGTCATTTTTCTTAAGAAGCTTGCTTATTACTTCCTCATTATTATCTGACAGATATAGTATTCCAAGTTCACTTTTGCCATAAGCAACATCATCTATAATCTCGCCTGTCTGTGTTTCCCTTAATATAAAACTGTATTTATCTGCATCAAATTGATTAACAACATCAACGAAAGCATTAACGGCAAATGAATAATGCTGGCACGATACTGAGAACTTCGGATCTCTTTTATTAACAACCCCGAAATGCTCTTTCATAATATCCGCCTGCTCTAATAACATTCTTGCAAACGACAATAGTTCTTCACCCTCGTGGGTTACTATAACGCCCTTTTTCGTTCTTATAAAAGCTGTAACACCCATCTCTTTTTCAAGATTGCTTATTGCCGTGCTAAGACTTGGCTGTGATATATATAATTGTTCCGCAGCCTCTGTTATATTGCCGCACTCAGCAACTTTTATAAGATAAGACAGCTGTTGTAATGTCATACCATCTCTCCTTTATAATACAATACGTTTAACTACAGCAACTAATGCATCAACAATAAATATGGCTATCGCAATTGCCCCTGCCGCACCAATTGTTCCAACAAGACTTGATAATGCCTGCTGTGTATCTGATGTGAACAGGTAATATACCGTCTGGTACATTCCAGCTCCAGGAACTATTGTTAATATGGCCGGTATAAGTGTTGTTGTAACAGGTGTCTTTAAAAGTCTTGCCAGTATGTGGGAGATTATTGCAAGCACAAGTCCTGACATAAAGGTTGCCATAAGAACTGATGTGAACTGTTCTGTATACAAATAGATTGCCCAGCCTGCAAGACCTAGTATGCCGTTAACTAGCAGGCATTTTCTTGGGGCTTCTATTATTACTGAAAATGTTATGATTGCACCGAAAGCGAATAGGCATTGAAGTAGCATATGGATGGCCTCCTGAATTTTATCTTTTCCTTGATGTGTGGGTGATATTATTTACGTTGTGGCTGGATTGCCAGCTCCCAGCAAGTACAACGGCGACACGCTTGCGCTGAGTGCCGCTCGCAGCGGTACTCAGCCGCCAGCTTGGGCTGCCGGCTAAGGACCGGCGGCTCGTTTTTAGGATATTATTACCAGGCCTATGTAGACGCCCAGGGCTATTAGGGCGGCTTCGGTGAAGGCTTGGAGGATATTGGCATTGCCAGAGGCGTAGTCGCCGTGGAGAGTATCTCTTATTGCGTTGGTTATTGCAGCCCCGGGAACAAGTACCATTATCGAACCTATTATTATTAAATCAAGATGGGCAAGTGGATTAAGATGAATGAGTACCCTTGCCACAACTGACAATATAATAGAAGCTGTCAGGTCTTTTATAAGGGAATTAAGCTTCATACTGCCGGCGGCGTGTAACCATATAGCCAAGAATACGCCAACTATCCCTGTAAACAGCATATCCACGCCATTGCCGCCGTACATTCCCGTAAAGAAAAGCCCAACGAATACTGTGCATATATCCTTTAACCACCACGGATACTGATTCTTCTTTAAATGCTTTAACTGCGAAAATGCCTCCTCTAATGATATTATTCCTTTATAAAACTTTCTTGATATGTCATTGACCTGAGCTATCATATTAAGGTTGGTTGCCCCTCTGTCCACTCTCCTGACAACTGTCAGTGCATCTATTGACGGATCATCTAAAGAAATCATAAATCCCGTTGATACAACAAATGCCTGTGTAGTCTTTAAACCTGACGTTTTAAGCATATAATCGATTGTTTCCTCAACCCTGTATATCTCTGCTCCATTTTCTAACATAATCATACCCGCAAGAGCCGCTGTATCAATAAGAAGCTTATAATCCATATATTGTTACTCCTTTACACACACCTTCTACGCATTTTCTAAGCATTTTTATCTTTAAATTCATACTTTTTAAGTTCACAGTTCTTAATTCCAAAGCCTGAAAACTCATCATTGCTCATATTTCTGAAATATGACTCGACAATCCTCGAAATACCATTATGCGCAACTAGAAGATATATTTTATCAGAATTGTCATTTCTTATATCATCTATAAGATTATATATCCTCTGACTCAGATGAAGCATTGTCTCTCCACCGTCAAAATCATCAACAAAGTTCATCTTAGCCGCAGCAAATTCCCTGCCATCTCTTGGTGTAGACTCGTATCTGCCAAAATTCTGCTCCTTTAACCGTATTTCCATTCTGCACGGTATGCCAGCGGTTTCTGATATATGCTTTGCTGTGTCAGCCGCTCTTATAAGTGGAGAATATAATATCTCATCAATATGTATATTTCCCATTTTGATACACTCACCTAATTCTATTGCCTGCTTATGTCCAAGCTCTGTAAGTGCAATGTCTGTCGCACCACATATTTTATTCTCTACATTCCATATAGTCTGTCCGTGTCTTGTAAAATAAAAATAACTGCTCATATATTATTCCTCTGCTATCAAATATTATATACCTATGCATTGTCACGATATATATCTGTATCATTTATATACACCATGTTTTCACATATCTTGTATATATTTCATATTTTTACACACTATATACGCTCTATTCTTCCCAATTCTTTCAAAGTTTCGTCTGTCATATTGTATACAGCATCAATTATATAATTCCTGTAGCTTGCATTGCCATCCACTTCTGCCATTCTGCGGTATGCAAGCTCTCCGCTTATTCCCATTACACTAACAGCTGCACATACACTTTCTAATATATGCTCTTTATCCGCTGCTACATATGCTGATGTAAGAGCTGACAGCTGACAACCGGCACCGGTAACAAGGCTCATCATCTTATGACCATTCCTTATTGCATATACGCGGTTCTCATCAGCAACCATATCAATTCCGCCTGTAACCGCAATCACAGCACCTGTCTTTTGGGACAGCTTATTAATAAAATCTGCCATTTCTTTTATATTATCATCTGTAATTTTATCGGCAATCCCCGCCTCAACACCCATAGCAGACTTATTTTTCTGCATAGTTTCATATACTCCAGCTGCTATATTATGAATTCCCTGCTTTGCGGCTATCGCTTTTATCTCGGATACATTTCCTCTTATAACACCAAACTGTACATTGGACATAAGATTTTGGACAGCTTTAATTCTGTAATCTGATGAACCAGCACCAACAGGGTCAAGTATTACTGGTATTCCAAGTTCATTGGCTGTAGCACCTGCTTTAAGCATTGATGATAATTTATTATCATTAAGCATCCCGATATTAATATCAAGTCCCTGGCATATTGATGTTATCTGGCTCACCTCATTAATATCCTCCGCCATTATAGGTGCACCACCGCATGCAAGCACTATATTGGCACAATCATTAATGCTCACATAGTTCGTTATGCAGTGGATAAGCGGATGTCTGTTATGCACATTTTTTATTATATTTTCAAACATTCACTAAAACCCTCTTTTCTATACAGAAAGCTTGTCTTTTTCCATATATGATTATCACTGTATTGAATATTACAACGTCTTTTATCATTGCTTACAATAGCTTGTATTCTCCTATATATGCCTATCGATTTTGCATATTGAATTGTCTATCCTGCAAGATTGTCCTGAATCTTAACTAACAAGCCTGCCTTTTTTATGCTGAATACTATTATTCCAGATATGACCGCACCCATGGCAGTTGATATAAAAAATGGAATTATATACGCATAAAATGCTATTCCTGCGGCACTTTTTCCCATAAGGAATATTGCAACCGGATATGCACATAAACCACCAAGTATTGATGTTCCTGCTACTTCTCCTATCATTGTTGCAATAATATTATGGGTCTTTTTGTATACAATACCGCATATCAATGCACCGAACATACTTCCCGGAAATGCCATAAGGCTTCCCATTCCAAGCAGATTTCTTATAAGTGAGGCAACAAATGCCGCCATTACGCCGTATCCGGGTCCTAAAAGGACGGCACAGAATATATTAACCATATGTTGTACTGGTGCACATTTACTTCCAAATACCGGAAATGAAATCAGGCTTCCAGCTACTGCGACTGCACATAGGACACCAGCAGTGGAAAGTTTTTTAATGTTGTTCATAGTATTTCTCCTAATCTATTAGTCTATTAACCTCTGATTTATTTTAACATAATTTTGTGGGTTGTGTTATATTATATGAGGGAATTATGTTAGGTTATGGTTTTAATTTTATGAGGACGGGGAATATTATAATATATACAGAAATGAGGATTTGTTATGAAAGCTTATGAAAGATTATTAAAGTATGTTGTTGTCAGAACTCCTAGTGATGAAGAGAGTGGAAAGTCACCTTCTTCTGAGTGTCAGTTTAAGCTGGCTGGGCTTCTTAAAGACGAGATGACTGAGCTTGGACTTAGTGATGTTAAGCTTGATAAACATTGTTATCTTTATGGCAGACTGCCTGCAACTAAGGGGCTTGAGAAGCTTCCTTCAATTGGTTTTATTGCCCATATGGATACTGTGTCTGATTATTGCAATGGTGATATCAATCCTGTTGTGACTCCTGATTATGATGGTGGGGACTTAGTGCTTGGTAACAGCGGACTTATATTAAGTCCTGATACTTTTCCACATCTTGCTTCTTTAAAGGGCAGAACTCTTATAACTTCTGATGGAACAACTATTCTTGGTGCAGATGATAAGGCTGGAATTGCTGAAATTCTTACTATGATTGAATATATCACTGCTAATAATATTGAACACCCTGCAATTTGCGTAGCATTTACGCCTGATGAAGAGATTGGTATGGGTACTGAACATTTTGACGTTGAACGCTTCGGAGCTGATTACGCATACACTGTTGATGGCGATACTGAGGGTGAGATACAGTACGAGAATTTCAATGCCGCCAAAGCTGAATATGTTGTGAAAGGTTTTAATGTCCACCCCGGCTCATCTAAGGATACTATGATTAACGCTTCCTTAGTAGCTATGGAAATTAATAATTGCCTGCCGGCTATGGAGATACCAAGGGAAACGGAGAATTACGAAGGCTTCTATCATCTTATAAGTATGTCTGGTGATGTTGCAGAAGCACACCTTAATTATATAATCCGTGACCACGATGCTTCATTATTTGAAGCAAAGAAAGCCACACTGTGCCACATTGAAAAGATTATGAATGAAAAATGGGGTGCTGGAACTGTACAGCTCACTATCACTGACCAGTACCGCAATATGGCTGAGATTATCAAAAAATGTATGTTTCTTATAGAAAATGCTGTGAAAGCCTGCAAGAATACTAATATACCACCCCTTATACTTCCAATAAGAGGTGGCACTGACGGCTGTATGTTAAGTTATATGGGACTTCCCTGCCCTAACCTTGGCACTGGCGGACACGCCTACCACGGTCCTTACGAACACATAACCATCGAAGGTATGGACAAAACTGTTGATATGCTTGTAGAACTCGTGAAAACATTTTCCAAGCCTATAATTAACTAACAGGCATAAGCTTACGCCTTAACTGTTTCAATTCTTGTAAAGAAATATATGTACTTGAATATTATCAAAAATACAATAAATACACGCCCATATATATTAGACATTGCAAGCATTGCCAATATAAGCATTGCTGATGCTGGCAGAAGTATGCACAACTTAGTCTTTAATGTCATTGAACGGCTGGTAACGAAGCTTTCAAGATGTTTTTTGTAAAGCTTTGTTCCAATAAACCACTTATGAAATCTGTCAGAGCCTTTGGCAAAGCAGAAAGATGCTAATAATAAAAATGGCGTTGTTGGCAATACTGGAAGTACGACACCTATTGCACCGAGTACCATTGACACAATTCCTATCATAAGCCATAAAAGTTTAATTGGGGATTTAATGATATTCTTCATTAATGTTTCGATGTCCTTTCTTATTGTCTTGTTGTGGCTAACCTTAGTTAATCATAGCTAACTTTGATAAGTATATATGAACATATCATTTTTTGTCAATACACCGGATTAATACACCAAATAATGGCAATACCTCCGCGCCACTTAAGGACAGGAGATATTGCCATTATTTTATAAGTCCATTATTTTCATTTAAACATGCTTTATTTTAAAGAACTCTTGGATATCTACAATATTTATAAATTAAAGCTTTTCATTATTATGTCTTTCAAAGAAGCTCTTAGTTTCCTTAACCACAACTCCGCTCAATGCGAATAACGCAATCATATTAGGCAGTGCCATAAGTCCGTTAAATATATCAGCAATTGTCCATACCGCACTTACTGTCATATAAGGTCCGATAAATACTGCTAATATGTATATCCAGCGGTATATTTTAACGTGCTTCATATTACCACCGCTAAGATATTCAAGACATCTTTCGCTGTAATAGTCCCAGCCAAGAATTGTTGTAAATGCAAAGAATACAAGACAGAGCATAAGCACAAAAGAAGACACCTGTGCCGGGAATGGAAGTCCATTCTGGAATGCATATGTAGTAACTGCTACACCCTCAAGGCCTTCAACCTGCCATGCACCTGTTATTACAATTGAAAGCCCTGTAAGAGTACATATTACAATTGTATCAATAAATGTACCTGTCATACTTACAAGTCCCTGTCTTACAGGTTCGTTAGTCTGTGCTGCAGCCGCTGCTATAGGTGCACTACCAAGACCAGCCTCATTAGAGAAAATGCCTCTTGCAACACCTTTCTGCATAGCAACAAGCATACTTCCGACTGCTCCGCCAGTGATTGCCCTAGGAGAAAATGCTGCCTGAACTATAACCTTAAATGCCGCAGGAACTCTAGTAATATTAGCTATTACTAAAACCGCAACAAATAATACATATATAATTGCCATAAATGGCACTACAACCTGACTTACGCTTGCAATTCTCTTAACACCGCCTATAAGCACAAGTGCAACACAGACTGCAAGAATAAGTGAAGCGATTACTACTGACCATGAGTACTCGCCAAGAAATGGAATATTGACACAATGCTCATTATTCGCATCGAAAAAACCATTTACGGCACTTGAAATACCATTTACCTGACTAAATGTACCAATACCAAAAAGTCCAACACATACACCAAAAAATGCAAATAACTTAGCAAGCCATTTCCAGCTCTTGCCCATTCCCTGCTCTATATAATAGAATGGTCCACCAAGACTGTGTCCGTCTTCTCCTATAACTCTGTATTTAACAGCAAGAAGACCTTCTGAATACTTAGTTGCCATTCCGAAAAATGCTGTTATGACCATCCAGAATAATGCACCTGGACCACCTGCACAGACTGCTGTTGCAACACCAACGATATTACCAGTACCAATAGTTGCACTTAACGCTGTACATAGTGCGGCAAAACTTGTAATTTCACCTTCTGCCTCTTCTTCATTTTTAACCATCCATTTTAATGCTAAAAGGAGCTTTCTGATCTGTAATAAACCAAGACGAACTGTCAATAATATTCCGCCAAAAAGGATAATTACCATAAGCGGCACACCCCATACGAAATTATCAATGTTCGCAAGAATCTGATTAATTGAATTCCACATTGTACTTTCTACCTTTCATATCTAAACTACAGCATAGTACAAGCCTATACTGTCCCAACACCGCAAATGCCGTACATTACTAAATACTTTGCTAATATGCAGACTTTTACTTAATGCATTGGAATTATAGACAATATTGTCTGAATAAATATAAAAGCAGAAATAACATTTTAGAATATACAACTTATCATATAACAAGTTATATTATACTTTATGCCTTCTCTGTCCTTTTGCCTGAGAGATTCATATACCCACTTTATAAGAAGTCACAATGTTGTTATTAATAATGTTGTCTTATAATCACATTATTAACTGCTTATAAAGAACTATATGTTGCACCTTCGGCCTCTGTGTTTATCCAGAACTCTCCAGAGAGTCGATCCATTTACAGTTGCGCCAGCAGATGCTGGCACCTGAGAGTGTTACTCCTTCGGCAGGCTTGCGCCGTTTTCCTGCAAACTTCATATCGAAAATTGCCTTATATTAATATAATCTTATTTTCTACATAATTCAACTTATTTTTACATTTTTTAATAATTATAGAATTTCCTATTACATAAAAAGGCAGCCACCGTGATTACACTCCTCCGCTGGATATACCAGAAAGTATGCTGTATCACTTTATGTGACTGCCATTTTATTATCTGCTTATATTATTTACTTATACTATTAGCCTATACTATTAACTTATATTATCCGCTTATATTATTAAGTATATAATTCTAAGCATTTTCTTTTCTTCTATATAATGTAAGACATATAACACCTGCACTAATCATAAGAACTGCAAGAAGAATTATTGTTCTTGTAACTGAGAGAGTATCAGCTGTTGCAGCACTATCATCTGCTGTTGCAGCACTGTCTTCTGCCACATCATTATTATCTGCCGCACTGCCATTTCCTGATACATTGCTCTTATCCTCTGTATTAGAATTAGCAACATCCTCATAGACTACAATATATGTTGAGAATCTATCAGTTGCAAATGTAAGTTCTCCTGTTGCTTCATCAAATGTGGCACTAAGAATATCTGATACCCCATTATGAATTCTTATTACACTATACTTCCTTGTCTTTGAAGAATCTTTATTAATAAGGTCTGAATTTAACTTAACCTTAATATTAATTGCACTGTTAAGTTCATATACATCAGACTTCTGCGAACCTATAATCTTCTGTAACTGAATATCAAGTATGCATCCAGCAGCCTGATTGTCCTTAATGTTACTATTAATAAGTTTCTTCTCATCTTCTGTAAGATTAGAACTCTTATCCTTTACAGTAAGTGCAATATCAACCTTTACACCATCTTCTGCCTGTTTAGCTTCATCTTCTGTAAGGATAGCTTTAATAATGTCTTCTGTTGAATCTACAAGTCCTGTTTCCGGTACTCTTTCATCTACCAATACTGAAACTTTAATATCTGTCTTAACATCAGAGTTATCTGAACCCGGCTTGTTGTTATCACCCGGCTTATTATCGTTGTCGCCTGGCTTATTATCGTTGTCGCCCGGCTTATTATCGTTGTCACCTGGCTTATTATCGTTGTCGCCCGGCTGTGTATTCTCAAGCTTAGGAATAACTGTAATGTCTGCCTTGTCACCACATACTGTACAATGATGTGACTTGCTTCCTTCTTCTGTAGTAGTAGCTTCCTTATCGATAGTCCATTCTGTACTATAATTATGTCCTGCCGCTGGAATTACTTCTGTCTTAGTATCTCCACATACTATACAAGTATATAACTTTGAACCTTCTTCTGTACAAGTTGCTTCTTTCTGTACTTCACCATCATTCCATACATGTTCTGTATGTTCTTGCTTAGCTTCATTGTAAGAAGTCTTCTCCCACTGTAATGTTGTAAGTGTAAGCTTTCCTGCACCTGTATATGGTTTAACTTTAGTATCAAGTTCTAAAGCTGCATATAATGTGTAGCCAGTATAAGGAAGGTCTTTCTTGAATTCATCTTTATCCTGAACTAATGCTACTTCACCTTCTTTATCAGTATTAAGAGCTACCTTTAATTCCTGCTTTGCTCCATCCATCATATATATTGTATTAAATGCGTTAATATAACCTGCTGGACTGCTTCCGTTACCACTTATAAGTGCATTAGTTATACCTGACATATAGCAGTTCTCAAGTAACATATGAGCTCCACAGTTAGATGATGCACCATTACTTACAATTTTCTTAGCTAATTCCGGATTTGTCTTTTCTATATCAAGACGCATTTCTCTTAAATCCTGTGCATCCATAATACAATTGTATACATGTGCTGTACCATAACGAAGTCTTGGCATTCTATCCATCGAATTCTTATAGTAGTTATTAGCAAGTGTAAGTTTAATATTCTTAGCTGATGAATCATCATCAGACTGTCCTAATAAATGAGTCTTTTTCTGACCATAAGCATAATTGTATATCTGCTGATCTGTCATACCCTCTTCAAGCAAATGCTTATAATATGGGTAGTTATCTGGATTAGCCTTCATAGCATTCATCATTTCATCAAAGAATACATTATCTTCACTTGCTGGAAGGAATTCACACCATGATATTGTTATATTACTGTCATTAACTGGTGTCTTAACATCAATAACTCCATCATATGACTTATAGAAAGTACAGTGGTCAACCCATATATCAGAGCTTCCCTTTTCTATTGTCATATAATCCCAGTCATTACGATCATAAGCACCTTCTGTATAATCGTCCCACTCCCATATCTCATCAAATTCAATATTTCTTATGATGATATTATTAGAGCCTGTTATATCTATACATGTATGTGTAATCTTAGCTCCATTCTTAGAGTAGATTGTAAGATTACTCATATCTGCAAGCTTAAGCATTGATACACCTGTCTTTAAAAGTGTTGGGTGTATAAGTGGCTCAAGCTTATGTGCTGTTATAAATGAGCTGTAGCTGTCAAAGTTATTAACTTCCTTATCACCAAGCGCAATATCTGCTGTAAGCTCGATTACTGATGCCTTACCACTCTTCTTTACACTCTGTATTGCATCAAGGAATTCTTCTGCTGTGCCGGCTGTGTAATAGTTATCTGATGTTTCCTTTAATAATCCACCACCTGTTACATTAGCACTCTGTGCATAACCTTCCTGTACATACTGTGCAAGTCCTGTATCATCACCTTCTGTCTGTGAATAAGTATCTGATACATATTCTTTCTCTACATATCTGTCTATGCTGTCTGTCTTAACAGTACCTGTATACCTTATTGTACCTACTATTGTATATGGATCCCAGCCAAGATATGATGTTGAAGTCATTTCATTGGCTTTCGTAGCAGATATCTGTCTTCTGTTACTATTAATTGCAAATGCAGGACCATAGCTTCCATATTCGAAAAATCTTGCATTAGCAGCCAAATTACCACTCATATCTGTATATGGATTAGAAGCATTCGGCTTTAATATCTTACCCATATAGCAGTTAATCCAAGTAATATAAGCATCTGCTCCCCAAGGTCTTGCAAGATAATACTTACTTCCTGAACATCCCTCTTCTGAGAGAACCTGACAGTTAAAGAATGTAAGACCATATGTTGCAGAGGCTGATGCCTTAGGAGCTGATACATAGCCTGAATTCTTATTAGCATTGTAACGGAATACAAGCTTGCAATCATTAAATAATGCTCTAGGCTCATTACCATATATGAAATCCACATTACCAGCTATATAGCACTTGTAATAATACTGAGTGCCACCATTAGCACAAAGTGTATCCTGATAACCAAGTATTCTTAAGTTGATATATGATGTTTCATTGGCATCATTTCTTAAGGCATCTGCTGATTCATTTGACTTAGTACCATCACCTAGATACTTATAAGTATTCTCGATTGTAAGGTTCTCTGCCGAAAAGCCTGTTGCTGTCTTATCTATTCTTACAGCACATCTTAAAGACATATCTCCACCAGCTAATTCCTTAACATCATAATATATTCTTGTCTTCTCGCTATCCTCACCTATAAGTGTTATATAAGGAGATTTAACAACAAGATGTTCTTCATAATCACCTTCTTTAACAAGAATAATTACACGTCTCGTGTTATCAGAAGCAACTGAATCTACTGCCGCCTGAACTGTCTTATAAGTTGGTATTCCATTAACCTCCTCACCATCAGTTCCTGTGTATGCACTATCTACAACCTTGTTGTAATTAGTAAGATATACATAATTAAATGTTTCTCTAGTCTTGTTACCTTTCTTATCTGTGAATATTAATTCAACATCATTTCTTCCTTCTTCAATAGCAATGTCTTTAAATGCAAAGCTTTCTTTTTCTTTAACATCTGTCTTTGCTGCTTCACTGCCATTAACATAAAGCGTTGCTGTTACATTTTCTTCAACTACACCTTCAATTGTAATCTTTCCATTGTATACAGTATCATATGACTTCTTAGTTATTGTATACTTAACAGCGTCATCTTCATATACATATTTACCTGTATGCCCTGCTGTTGGAACAGCCCATAAAGTATCTGATGGGTTACTGTAGTTATCTACTTTTCCATTAACGTGTGAATAAGCTATTATATAATAGTAATATGGCATCTCTGCTGTTACATCTTTATCTTTATAGGCACATTCTGTAACTGTTGCTATCTTTGAAGCATTCTCTGCTGTCTCATCGTATGAATAACGATATACCTCATATTGGTCAGCCTTATCTACTGCATCCCATGCAAGATCAACTGTATCTGCACTTGAAGCTATGCTTGCCTTTGGTGAATCCAGTGCTGCTATTACTGTTATTGCATCTGATTCAACATAATAATTAATCTCACCATTAATACCTAACTTACCAGCCACTCTGAACTTATAATCTCCGGCATCCTTAATTGAATACTTATATGTTGGCTCAACAATGTCTGATGCAACCTTTTCCCAGTTCTTTCCATTATCTCTTGATACTTCAAGTACATATAAGCCATCGCCTTCGGCTGGTACTTCATCTGTCCAGCTTACTGTGATGTAATCTCTTGTATAAGCTGCTTTAGCTGTAACTTCCTTAACAACTGGTGCTGTACCTTCTGCATTGTAGCATTTATTCTGGTCGTAAAGAACTGTTCCATCCTGTGCTGTATACTTCATATTCTGGATAGTTGCCTTAACACCTGCTAATACAAATCCATATGATACTGCTGTATTTTTCTTATCTGCATTAAATAAGAGATTATCACTTGCACTATAAGAATATGTAGCTGTCTTAGTCTCTCCACCCTTAGGTGTTGCTGTGATAACAAGAGCATCGTCTGTCTTTTCAACTGTAAATGTCACAACTGTTCCTGCTGGAATAGTTGCATCTGCCTTGCCTGAAGCACCTGCAAGGTCTGTTGGCTTCTTTGAGTATATCATCTTAAGTGCATTACAATTACGAATTCCTAAAGTATCAATATAATTCTTGTTAAATGCACCAAAGAATATACCATTAGTATTGTTTGAACCACACTCTGTAATTGTTATATCTGCTGTAAGCTTGTTGGCATCTATAGTCTCATCAAATCCAAAGAAGCTTACTGTATTATTGATATTAGTTGACTTATCAGTGTTTGTAGTTGTATTTAATGTACCACCTGTCTGTGTAAGAACAAGTTTCTGTCCTGTAGGCTGTACAACAAGATTAGAAGCTGTACCATAATCATATGTCTTAGGCATAGCTGGCTGCTCATTATATTCAACATCCTTAGCTGCATATACTATAGATATTGAAACTATGTAAGCTGAACCTGTTGATACAATTTCAACTGTTCCTTCGCTCTCATCTTCATAATTATATACTGTTGTCACATCATCTTTTGATGCCGGCTCACCCGCTATTGTGTAAAGTGCATATGTACTTGCTGGTGCATATGATTTTACTGATATAGTACACTTTCCACTTACAGGTATTGTTATCTTAGCTCCTGTAGTAAACTGTGCTGAATTAGGGCTTGGTCCATTAGGAACTAACTTACCTTTTGTAGCATCAATAGCTAAACCATTGTAGTAGCCTGTTGTTCCCATAATATTATCATCATAATAATCACCATCATCACTCTTAACAAAAGACCAGCTTGTAACCTGCTCAAATATAAGCTTATGTGATGCTTCAGCACCCTTTACTGTAACTGTGTTACCTGACTTTACCTTGTATGGAAGTGCAAGGAAATCACCACCAAGTGTAAGTGTATATGAACCCTCTCTTAACTTAATAGCATCCTTATCTGTAAATACATATTCATATCCATCATCATTATTCATATATATGTATTTTACATTCTTGCCTGTTAAATCAGGTTCTTCCGGAAGACTTACTGTAACGGCATATGTTGGCTTAAGTCCTACAGTTATATCTAATTCTGCATCTTCTGAATATTTAATTCCATCTGATACAGAAGTTACTTCATAGTCATTAGCACCCTTTACGGCTACACTATATGAAACACCTTTTTCAAACTTAGCTGTATATTTCCAAGTATCTGTATCAATAGTTACTTCTGGAACATAGTCTGTATCCTCAGTTGTTGTAAATACAAGTTCAAGGCCTTCTGTATAATAACCCTCAGTAATGCCATTAATCTTACCTGTTACTGTGCATGTATCAAGGCTAATGATGGTTAAATCTGCTGTAATTCTGGCAGCAGTCTCTGTACTTACACTATGTTTATAAATACCACTCTTAATCTGGTATGCCGGATTGCTGAGTGATACCTCGTATACCATCACTTCATCTTCTGCTGGTACTTCAATTGAATATGTACCGCTCTTGCCACTCTCTGCAACTGTTATATCTGATGTATATGTAAGTCCAGTTGTATTATTAGTAGCAACAACCTGCATATCAGATGGAATATCTGATTTAGATGTAATAGTTCCATTTATTACTTTCTTATTAAGTTCTACACATTCGATTGAAAGATTTCTAATGTATGTATTAGTTTCAACATCTAATGTAAGCTCTCCTTCATCTCCTGTAAGATAACATTCAAATTCTACATCAACATAACCGCTGTCAGAATTTGCAACACAGGAAATACATTCCAGCTTTCTTAAGACCTTGTCACTTCCTGTTATATTAAGTGTCTTTCCTAATATGCTGTCCTTATCTGTACCTACGTTCTTATTGACAGTAAGTTTAATAACAGCCTTATCTCCCGCCGCTGGTATAACTATCTTAGTACCAGTATTAACCTGGATTCTATTAGTTCCATCTGTTTTGGGTTGAAACTTACCTGATGTTGCATCAACATATAATACATCTTTATCACCATTAGTATAAGTTCCTGTATCACTTTGAATTGATGAAGTAGAACCCTTGCTTGATAAAACTGTTTCTGAATATCCCCATTCGGCTTTAATATCCCCCCCATCTGCGAATGAAGCAGATGTTGTCGCATAACTTGTTGATGAGTCAACCTTTATTGACTGAAAATAATTCTGAACATTTGTTGTAAGTGTTACCGATGAAGCACCTTTATCAACTGTTCCTTCAATTATGTAATATGCCCAGCCATTTCCTGACTGTTCTGTTATTTTAATATTGCTCATTCCTGTAAATGCCATATTATCAGCAGTTACTGCTACATATGCCCTTAATGTTATTGTACAGGTCCTAGCATTATTAACTATTGGAAATGTTAATTCAGTGTTTGAATTAACCAGATAGTCGCTAGACCTTTTAGTTATTTTACCTGAATTAGCATTAATTAATAATTCATCATTATTAGAATTAACCAGCTTACCTGATTTGCCGTTCAATTCCGTAACTGAATTATCATTATCGCCATCTGCGTACATTGTAGAACTTACTGTCCACTCTGCACTGGCTTTTTCTGCCGCTTTGGCTGTAATGCTAAACAAGCCCTCCGGCAATGAAAGTCCAGATATGATTAAAGCTAACGCCATAAACATAGCCGAACTTCTGCGAAACCATTCTCTTCTACGTCTTGATTTCATAGTCCATACTCTCCCTTTCTTAACAATACAATGTTTTGTAACTTTTACACAAAACTAATTGCCTATTTTTTATAAGATTACAACTTTTGACGAAAATGTACTACTGATTTTTATAGTTCTCGGGTACCAATTACTGAAATTTTTAGGTTTTGATGTATTTTTTGTGATACATTGCATAAAATCCGTGTAAACATTTACCAATAATCGTCTATATCACAAAATAATATATATGTATTACTGCTAATTATTTACACGGATGTTATACGCATATATTTAATTATTATCATTCTCTTAGTGTCACATCTATTATCTGCCTGCTTGTCTGGCAATTATATTAACTAATTCATCAGCATCTATCGGCTTTGCTATATGTGTATTCATACCAGCTTTAATGCTCCGTTCTATATCATCATAGAATGCGTTGGCACTCATCGCTATAATTATTACAGTACCCGCATCTTCTCTTCCTGACTTTCTTATCTTCTCTGCAGTTTCCAAGCCGTCCATAACCGGCATCATTATATCAAGGAGTATAACATCATACTCATTAGCATCTGAATTCATATATGTATCCAGTGCTTCCCTGCCATTGCTTACTCCAACAGTCCTTGCACCCGCATTATCAAGAATAAAGCTTACAATCTCCATATTCATCTCGTTGTCTTCTGCAACCAGCACTTTAAGCCCTTCAATTGACATCTGTGCATCACATTTACTATTCTTAGCTTTAGTCACGTTACGATTAATTTTGAATGGTAATATTATTGTAAACTCTGTTCCAACATTCTGTCTGCTGATAAATTCAATTTCTCCACCCATTATCTCAATAAACCTCTTGGTTATTGCAAGTCCAAGCCCGGTTCCTTTATAAGCTGTTCTTGCATTGCTGCTCTCCTGTGCAAATGGCTCAAAAGCTATCTGCTGGAATTCTTCACTCATTCCTATTCCGGTGTCTTTACATATGAAAGTAACCTTAACTATATCGTCATCAGCTGCATTTTCACTATAAGAAAATCTTACAGAGCCATTCTGCACATTATATTTAATCGCATTGGATAATATATTCTGTAATATCTGCCTTAAATGAAGCGAGCTGCCTATCAGATTGTCATATTCTATACTGCCCCTGTCAACCGAATAATCGATACACTGTTCATCTGCCTGTGTCTCAATAACACTGCTGACCTCATTAATAATCTTCGTAAGCTCAAATGGTTCTTCTTTAATGGCAATCTCCCCCGACTCAAGCTTATTCATATCAAGAACATCATTTACAAGGTCTAATAAAAAGCCTGAGGCTGACATAATCTTATCAAGACATTCTTCTTCCTTTTCCCTGTTGCCAAGATTGAACCTGCATATATCGACCATTCCTCTTATTCCATTAATAGGTGTTCTTATATCGTGGCTCATACGCCTTAGAAAATCTGTCTTTGCAATATTGGCACGTTTCTCCTGCTCTGCCGCCTGTAGAAGCTGTCTTTTATATTCCATTTCCTGTAGCTGCATTTTACTTTCATCTTTGGCAATAACAAGCTGTCTTACAAACATAACAACACCTATTACCGCAATATATACAAACAATGCGGCAGCAACCGCCCTGTTTCTTAAAGCATATACCTGCTTATCCGCAAAGAACGCATATATTGTATAATTCTCTATCTGCTTTCTCTTGCCATAGTAATAATCATTTTTGTATGGTACAGCTATAATGCCATTATCATTTTCTTTCCATGCCCCGTCATATTTCTGTCTCAGTGCCTTCATATCAAGTCCCTGAAGCTCCTCGTCATTGGAATTAAGCACCTTGTTCTCATCTGATATATACACAATCCCATCCATATCAAACTCAAAGCCTGATATGAGCCTGTCAATGCTTATATCTCCACTATTATCATAGCTTTCCTTCTTCACATATGTAATAACTGCACCTTTTGTATCTTTTCTTGCCGCTACAGCAATATCGGAAAATTCCTCATTCTGGCTTTCAGTATATGTTATGCTCCCTGACCGGACATTAACTCTTGTTATATATACCTTCTGTGGGTGTTCAATGACATCTTTTACATTACTGTCGTCTATAACTGAATCAACATCTGTATATTCTATTCCCCTGTAATATTCACATTCACCCTCTCCATCAAGAACAACTATTCCGTCGAGCCTCTGGTTATACATATATTCATCCAAAAATGTATCAATATCATCTTCATACTGCATGCACCTTACCAATTCCTGTGTCTTATCAGAAAGCCTGTACAAGCTTTTAACTTTATCATTCTGTATAAAGTATTCATAGGTATTAACTCTTGTCTGCACAAAATCCAACACCCTGTCTGCTGTCTTATTAACCGTTTCATTGCTTATTTCGGTAAATATAACAGCTACTATTGTCACCAGTATAAATCCTGTAATTATTGAAATCAGAAATGCTTTAACATCTGATATGCCCCATATTCTACTCTTATCTTCCATTAGTTCCCCCATACTGCCATACTAACGTCAACCCCATATTTCTCTGCTATGCTCTGTATTGTGCCATCAGCCCTCATTTCATTAAGCACCCCTGTAAGCTTCTTATCAATTCCACTGTCATTATCAAGTGAAAATGCAATTCCAAGCTCTGAAATGCTTAATTCTTCCCGAAGTACACCAAAATGTTCCTCATTGGACTGTACAAATACTTTCATAGCATTTTCGTGACCTGCTATGGCATCAACATAACCTTTTCTCATACTAGCATATAATTCTTCCATCGTTGACATACTGTACAGCACACCAACCTGCGGCGTATTCGTATTGGATAGCATGTACTCCGGCTTGGAAGTTACCTGCACCGCCACTCTTTTGCCGTTAAGATCAGCAAGGTTTTCTATCCCGCTGTCTTTATTGACAACTACTATCTGACGGCTGTACATATATGGTCCAGCCCAGTTGTACTTATCCTCCCTGCCGGTCATTGTAAAACAGCCCCACAGGCAGTCTACCGCTCCCTCTTTAAGATATATGTCTTTGTTATCCCATACAATCTGCTTGAATACTGGCGTATAACCCATACGCCTGCAAGCCTCTCTTGCTATCTCAACATCAATTCCTGTAAAGTTGCCATCACTGTCAAGATAACTGTAAGGCACATAATTATCACTGCCTATTATAAGAGGCTTTAAATCATTACTCGAACTCTTAGAGCCGTTATTATGTATATTACTGCACGCCATAAGCCCTGCTGATGCTATGACAGACAATATACACATAACTAATTTTAAATAACTAATTATATTATTACTTTTCATTTTCCCCCCACTCTTTAATAAATACACTCTTAAGTATTTCTGCCTGATGTCTGCATATATACTTTCATATATCTATTAATCTTTTTAATCATATACCCTACTGACCTTACATAACTTTATATGTATTTAATTATATAGCCTGATTAACTATAAGTCTATGTTTATATTTTTTTAATTTATTTAGATATAATAAATTGTTCCGTAACTTATACTATATATCAATATTAAAAACAGCAGGAAGATATTATGAATTCCCAATATCTTCCTGCTGCTTATATACATCAGCTTATATGCTTTATTATTCTATTATAATTGTATGTTACTCATTATTGCTGTTATTAAATATATCTGGATTTTCTTCGTTAATAGTGCTCTTCGCAGTATCTTTATTATCTGCTCCGGATGAAGCTGTATCAGAAGATGCATCTCCTATTCCCTTCCATATATCACTCTCTGCAGGTCCGCTAAGTGTAGATGAATAACTTCCATCTTCATTGAATGTTACACTCTCGGCAACCTTTTCAGAATGTGTAAAACCTGTTGTGTCAACTGGTTCTGGAATACCTTTGACCTCACGGAATATCTTCATAAATTCCTTACCTGTAATTGTTTCGTGATCATAAAGATAATGGGCAATCTTGTCAAGGACATCTCTGTTCTCTATAAGAAGCTGCTTAGCTTCCTCATAACATTCCTTTAACATATTCTTGACTTCTTCATCAATCTGTGCAGCTGTTTCATCAGAACAGTCAAGTCTTGCATTACCATTAAGGTAAGGGTCATCAACTGTTGCCAGATTCATAAGTCCGAATCTGTCTGACATACCATACTGTGTAATCATAGCCTTGGCTATCTTGGTAGCCTTTTCTATATCGTTAGCAGCCCCTGTTGTAACTTTGCCAAAGACAATCTCCTCTGCCGCACGTCCAGCAACTAAAGTTACAAGTCTTGCCATAAGCTCATCTTTGTTCTGTAAGTACTTTTCTTCTTCTGGAACCTGCATTACATAACCTAATGAACCCATAGTTCTTGGTACAATAGTAATCTTCTGTACTGGCTCTGAGTCTTTCTTTAAAGCTGTAACAAGTGCGTGTCCTACCTCGTGGTAAGCAACTGTCTGCTTCTCTTCCTTGCTGAGCACCCGGTCTTTCTTCTCTTTACCAGCTATGACAACTTCAACTGCCTCAAATAAATCTTTCTGTGATACATACTTTCTTCCTGCCTTAACTGCAGCGATAGCAGCTTCATTAATCATATTGGCAAGATCTGAACCTACTGCACCACTTGTTGCAAGTCCGATTTCTTCAAAATTAACTGTATCGTCCATAAGCACATCTTTAGAATGTACTTTAAGCGTTTCAATACGTCCCTTAAGGTCTGGCTTGTCAACTATAACTCTTCTGTCAAGACGGCCTGGTCTAAGTAACGCCTTATCAAGAACTTCTGGTCTGTTAGTAGCCGCAAGTATAAATATACCCTTTGATGAATCGAAACCATCCATCTCTGCTAATAACTGGTTAAGTGTCTGTTCTCTTTCGTCATTACCGCCGCCATATCTTGAATCACGGCTCTTACCAATAGCATCAATCTCATCTATGAATATGATACAAGGTGCCTGCTTGGTAGCTTCTTTAAAAAGGTCTCTTACTCGTGAAGCACCAACACCTACGAACATCTCAACAAAATCTGAACCTGCAAGTGAGAAGAATGGTACATTAGCCTCACCAGCTACTGCCTTTGCAAGAAGTGTCTTACCAGTTCCCGGAGGACCTACTAAAAGAGCACCCTTTGGAAGCTTGGCACCAATCTTTGAATACTTATCTGGATTATGAAGAAAATCCACTATCTCTGTAAGCGACTCCTTCGCCTCATCCTGTCCTGCTACATCTTTAAATGTAACACCTGTCTTCTTCTGTACATATACCTTAGCGTTATTCTTGCCGACACCCATGCCGCCCATCATACCGCCGCCTTTGGATATTCTTCTATATACAAAGGCAAATATTACATATATGAATAAGAATGGTAATACATATGCAACCAGAAATTCTACTATTGATGAATTAGAATCTGGTATATAACCTGAGAATTCAATACCTTTTCTCTTGAGTAATGGAACAAGTGTGTCATCATTAACATATCCTGTATAGTATGTGTAGCCTAACTTGTTCGCTTCCGGAGTATCCCCTGCACTGTCAACTGGTGTAATAAGAATTCTATCCTGTTCAAGTGCAACGCTCTTTACTTCATCATTATTAACCATCTCTATGAACTCATTATAAGTTATCTCCTTATAAGTAGCATTCTTTACGAGATTGTTAAGCATTGTTATTCCAATAAATGTAATAACCGCAGCAATTATAATAAAGACAATAAGACTGGTGTTCTTAGGCTTTTTATTATTGTTATTATTGCCGCCACCATTATTCCTGTTGTTATTATTACCACCACCGTAATTATTACCGTTGTTGTAATTATCCATTCGGCTTCTCCATTCCTAGTTCTTTATACTCTCATCGTCTGATAACTTATCATTAACAGACAATACCCATTATAAAGAAGGAATATTTATAAATCAACCTTTAATAAAAGGTTTCATACTATTTATTTTTTATTAAGATTTTAAAATATATCTATCCGCTTGAACTTTTTAATCAATATAATATTGCTTATCATAATAACAAGACAGCTTACAACTATAATATGCAATGGATTTATTATTCCACCTGAAATATAAGATGTATTAACATACATAAAAGCATTGCCTATGCACAAAGCATTTCTGATATATGCAGATAATATAACTACCATAACTACCATCATATATCCTACTTCTGAATTAATTATAAATGATACCATTAACTGTAAACTTCCCAATGCCAATGAAGTTATATATGACATTAACAATAGCTTTAAAAATACAACCGATGTATTACAGTTATTCGCTAATTCAACACCTGTAATCCTGTATGCAAGTTCTGTATTAATAGCACAGCCAATATTACCCTGTAAATTTATTATGCAGACTAATTCAAGCGTAGCAAGCATACACAAATATACCGTTGATAAAGCACACCATACCCAGACCATCTTTCCAGCAATCCAGCTTATTCTGCTCTTTGTTCTAACTATTATATATCTTGCCCTGCTGTCATAATCTTCCCTTGCATAATCGCCTATAATAAATGCTATAATTAACTGAAATAAAAGATATACAACTGATGGCAGTTCCGCTATTCCGTTGGATACTTCTATCAGCTTTCCCCTGAAACAATATATCCATATGTCGGCTATTGTAAAACCTGTATTATCTATTTTCCCTTCCTGTATCAAATTATTATATGTATATATGTACATAACTGAGATTAATAGGGTTATAACAATTATAACAATATATTTATAAAACTTCTGTAATATTCCCTCTTTGATATCTAATAAAACCATATCATTATTCCTTATACATAATATCTTTTTTTTGCACAATACACAGTGAAATTATATATATTATCAAACACAGCAGGACAGGATATAAAAGACACCTTACTGGTCCAATACCATATTTTCTAACCATCTGTCCAGGCATCATTGTAATTCTGCTAAACAACACCTTGGTCAAATATGTATATCTGTCAAGACATACCCATATAATTGAAGCCAACATTCCAAGACTTTTATTACTGCTTATCCAATATACAATCTGCGAAATAATAACTGTTATAAACAATATTGAAAATATCTGCACACTTAAATATACAGCCATTTCATATACAGATGGACATTTTTCCATAGTATAACCGGATACAAATCTAAATCTGCTATTCTCCATATCCCAGTTACATATTTTAATATGCACATTAAATATTTTTAATATAATGCATAACCCAATAATATTAATCAGAAGAATACTTGTCATTTCCATACATTTTGCCGTTATATTTTTGCAAATATTATTCCAATAATGTCTTATGCTTTTATAACGGATAATAACTGCACACCTATGACTGCTTCTTAAATCTGCCTGAATTATAACTGACAAAAAAATAAGCAGTATCATTTCAAAACCATAATATTCACTATATAAAATATTATCATATATACATACCTCTCCTTTGTCCGGACGGCTAATTCCATACACTATATATGTATAAATAAATGCGGCAATTATAAGAATCTCACATAAAACCAATGTTTCTTTTCTTAATTTCATCTCATATTCTGATGTTCTAAGACCGTTTTTCCTCAATAACATATTTATATTCATCTACCCACTTTATATATTTAACACAAACATAATTTTTTGAGGATATGTACGATATACAAGATGAAATTCCTCTTTTGATATATCAGCATTTTCAGGCACATTAAGAGCATATGCCATCTTTATATCTGTACTTTCCCCCGACTTTAAGTTGACCTTATTACACTCACTGCTTGCTCCGTTACTCCATCCAGATGGCATACATTCCATAACAAAATTATAAATTAATGCCTCAATATTCTTATCTTCATCTGACTGGTTGCATACATTAAGCCTTACATATATATATTTATAATCTTTTTTACTTTTTTTCAGTTTTGTTATTATATTCTCATCTGTGAACTTTGTTATTGTCTGCTGCGTATTGTCCATAAGTTCACTTTCCTCAAGTTCAATTCTAAGTCCTTCAACTTCCAAGGCTTCTTCACAGGTGTAAATAACTTCTTGCGCTTCTGGAAATGCCGCATTTATCTTAATATAATTGACTGCCCACACAAATATCATTATAGCTATGCAAATACCTATAGCAATCAACTTAACCTTGCGGTTTAATTTAAAATTCTTATAAAACTTCATTATGCATCCCCCTATACATATATACAGCAAATGTAATGCCGCATATTATTATGTATTCAATAATCAGGTTCAATAAAGTGTTATTATATGAATACCCAACCGTCATTATTCTGATAGGATTATATTTTTCTAAATTAAAAAATCCCTGAATTATATAGCAAAAATAATTAAGAAGAAATGGAAATATCATTGTTATAAAATACACTGGAACTATCTGGCTTAACATAACACTAAAAGTGGTAAATAAGCCTGTATACAAAAATATAATCATTAATTCAATAAATATATAAATATACGGATGTGTATATGATACGCCTGATAAAAGACTAAATCCCCGTGGTTCATAAAATCCAACTACTGCCTGCATTTTTACCGAAGGTAGTATTATTGAACAGGCTATCAAATTCATCAACAACGGAACTACAACAACTATTCCTCCAGCTATATGTGAAACCACACATTTAACTATAAGGTAATATTTTTTATCAATTCTGGTATATATATTTTCTATATACCCACTCTTTATATCAGAAACTGCACTATAACCATATGCGAATACTGCCATAAGCGGCATTATCATAATATATAACTGTCTAAGCGGAATTGCATTTTTCTGCAATGAGAAAAACCACGAATTAAACACTGTATTGATAGTATTTCCTATGCTTCCATCAAATGTACCTATTATATCTTTACTGTATCTTAACGGAGCTATAACAAATTCTATTCCTGTTATTACAATTCCCAACAACAACATAAGCCAAAACATCCTGCTTTTAAAAGCTCTTTCCACTTCTATCCTTAACAATGCACCTATCCTCATAGTTTTGTTCCTTTCTATAATTAATCAGGAATTCCTATTCACTCTCTTGATATATTATCCAATATTACTAATGGTGCTTTTTTTCCTTGAGTAGCTGGATTTATTTCTAATTCAAGACAAGGATTTATAAGCAACTGACTATAACTGCCATCATTGTCTGTATAGTTGTCTAGCACCTTAAATAAAACAATATATACTTTTTCTTCACCTGCATTTATATCATCATATAAACAATGTGTTGTCCTTTCATATGAAGATGGATATATTGCCGCACATTCAGATAAACGGTAATATTTATTATCATCATAATAATTGCCTATGCTTGCCATTCCTATTGGACACTCTGCTGTATTGCTGGCAATATTCTTTACTTTTATATACACATACACAAGGCTCATATTCTCCGAATTATAATTACTAAGTGAACCTTTCTGTATCCACTCTGTCTTAAAATATTGTGATGCTTCCAGTTCTATTTCATCATAAGTCTTATCTATTATTACTTTCTGAACCGTTATTTCAAAATCTGAAATATTCACACTGTCATTACATTTATACACACCACCATAATGTTCAACTGCATTTGCTTCCATACTTGTAAGTGAATTTTCTGTTGTGCTTTCTGATTGCTGGTCTTTGTACGGATTGTCAGCTTTTGTTGTCTGTGAATATCTGGAATTATCTATAACTATATCTGTAGCTTTCTGCTTATTACATCCACACAACATAATAAGCATTACCACAGTTACACACACTATATACTTCTTCATATACTCTACAGGCTTGTATAACATCAGCTATACAAGCCTTCCCCCCTCCTTTCTACGACTGTTTCTTATTTTATTTGAGCTTAATACTCGCCAGCTTTCCTTTTCCGTATGCCAGACTTCCATACGAATTATAAAATAAAAGCATATCATCAAGCCTGTCCTCATCTACAAGATATCCCGCTATTATATGTATGTTTTCATTAGGATTAACACTTGTTCTATTAACACTTTGTGCATCTCTGACTATTCCCAATGAAGACTTAAACATTACACACAATGGATATCCCTCACTATTAACAAAGCTATTAGAATAACACTCCCTTGGTATCATAAGCTTTCCATTATGTCTGTACAGACTACATATCTGAGGTATAAGTCTTACATTCTGTATATACTCATCACTTGTATTCTCAACACTTATATCCACTAATACCAATCTTGTTGATATAGTTTCTGCTTCATAATATGAATTAAGTGTGCTCACTCCATCGCCCATATTATAAGTTACAGGTCTTTTATATTTAATAAATGTTCCATCCTCATTAATTAATTCACCTAATAATTCTGATGAAATCCAGTTACTCTTATCTGATATATTATTGTTTTCTTCATTAATCAGACTGTCTTCCAAATCTTGTATTGAACTTATAACTGTATAATTATTAACTGTATATTCAAGCTTATTACTGCTATACATATCCATATCCGGCATATTAAATTTATCATTTAATTTATAATTTATATCAGTATACTCACCTGCATATATGTCCTCATTATCTTCCTTCACATACTCATCCCTATATATCCTGTAATTAGCCTGTGCCGCTTCACTTTCATCACATTCCACAAGTTCAATATTTTTAACTAATTCCTGTAATAAATCTTCTGATGTATTATTCTGTGCTTTTATCTCTATTGCATATCCATAATCACTATATACTGCAAATATATCATTAATATAATTACCATTATTAGTATTTACAGCATTTTCCCCATAACTATGCGTAAACCATACTATTTTCTTATCACTGTATTCTGTTTCTTTTACATCAGTTATGTATTTAAGCTGTATATCTTCATTATCATTAAGTCCTATAAGCATTACCGATATATTTTTATCTTTTAAATTATCATTTCCTGCATACGAAAGTTTATAATTGCTTCCATCTGTTTCTATATCGTAACCACTTAAATCTGTATTGAAATTTATTTTTACATTTGTATGGAATTTAGTATTTGCATTATAATCGCTGTCTTTTCTCAAGCCTAAATCATAGCTGTAATTTCCAGTCTTTTTAATATTAATATTATAGTAACTAACTATCTTCTCTGCCGCTAATACTGTACACGGAATTAATATCATTGCTAATATTACCGCAGCCGCAATCCTGTCATATTTTCTTGTAAATACCCTCTTAATACTTCTTATTGAACTTATTTTTCTATTATTATTAAAATTTTTTATTACAGTATTTTCTTTGCCTGTTGCTTTATGTTCATTTACACTTTCCAGACTTCTAAGAAATTCTTCTTTTCTATTCTTGTAACTATCTGAAAATTCGTGTACATAATCACTGTAAGTATCCAATTCATCTATAAGCAGATTATCTTTAACATTCTGACTATCACTTTTTTTATTATTGGTAAAAATGTTTTTGTTATCAGTCATCTTATATCCTCCGTTACATTTTCTAACTTTTCCGCAAGATATTTTCTAGCTCTTTCCATCTGTTTTCTTATTGTTGCGCTATCTTTTCCTAATATATCCGCTATTTCCGTCATCTTTAATTCATAGCCATATCTCATTGTAATAATCTTACGCAGATAATCAGAAATATCAGACATTGCACTATCAAGTGCATCAAGCTTATATAATGTTACAAGCTGTCTTTCTACTATATTGGCAGGGTCTGTATCCTCGCTCATAGTATCTTCAATGTTCTCACTGTATGTTGATATTTTTTGATTTTTTCTATATATATCTATAGCTGTGTTTTTTACTATCTTTGTTATAAATGCTTTCGTTCTCTTAGAGCCAACTTCTTCTATATCATCAAGATAAGAATATATCTTTAAAAATGTATCCTGTGTTACATCTTCTGCCTGCTCAACATTATTCAATATTGAATATGCAATAGCATAGACGGCTGACTCATAAAGGGAATATAATTGCTCCATTTTAGCTTTTTTATTTATTTCCATCTTTTTCCTTAAGTTTCGTATGTAATCAACGTATAAGTTTCTCTTTATTAATATAACGAAATCAATATTAAAACGTGACATTTTTTGATATTAAATTTATTGTCCAATTTTCAAAAGTTCACCGCACATAAAAAGTCCACAGCCAGAAATCAAATTTCCAACTGTGGACTTTTTTATTATTCTCAAATTAATATATTTTCTTTCCTTTGCTCACAAATTCTCATTGCCACGCTCTTAGTTATTCTTTTCCTGATACTCAAGTGCCGCGCCAATAAATCCTCTGAATAATGGATGTGGTCTGTTAGGTCTTGACTTTAATTCTGGGTGAGCCTGTGTTGCTAAGAACCAAGGGTGCTCCTTAATCTCTATCATCTCAACAATTCTTCCGTCTGGTGAGATACCTGAAAGCTGCATGCCATTTTCAACAAGAACTTTTCTGTAGTCATTATTTACTTCATATCTGTGTCTATGTCTTTCATTAATAGTTTCTTCGCCATATAATTCATATGCCTTAGAATCCTTGGCAAGCACACAAGGGTATGAACCAAGTCTTAAAGTTCCACCGATATCGTCAATACCTTCCTGATCTGGCATAAGGTGAATTACTGGATGTGTTGTATCTGGCTTTAACTCAACACTGTGCGCATCTTCATATCCAAGAACGTCTCTTGCAAATTCTACGATTGCAAGCTGCATTCCAAGGCACAGACCTAAGAATGGCACGTTATTCTCTCTTGCATATTTTATAGCCTGAATCTTTCCTTCTACACCTCTGTCACCGAATCCACCTGGTACAAGAATACCTGATACATCTGATAATAATTCAGCGGCATTATCCTTAGTAACTGTCTCTGAGTCAATCCATTTGATTGTGACATCAGCAGAATTATATACACCGCCGTGCTTTAATGCCTCAACTACTGAAATATAAGCATCGTGAAGCTGTATATATTTACCTACTAATGCAACTGTAACCTTCTTAGTTGGATTTTTCCAAGCCTTGCACATAGCTCTCCACTCATCTAAATCTGGTTCTGGACAATCAAGCTCTAGACATTCGCAGGCTACCTGTGCAAGATGTTCTTCTTCCATAGCAAGTGGTGCATCGTAAAGTATCTCAACATCAAGATTTTGTAATACGTGTGTCTTTGGCACGTTACAGAATAATGCAATCTTATCCTTAATACCAGGTTCAAGTGGGTGCTCTGTACGGCATACTAAGATATCTGGCTGAATACCCATTCCCTGTAATTCCTTAACACTTGCCTGAGTAGGCTTTGTCTTCATCTCGCCTGAAGCCTTAAGATAAGGAATAAGTGTAACGTGTATAAGAATAGCATTTTCGTGTCCAACTTCGTGCTGGAACTGTCTGATTGCCTCTAAGAATGGCTGTGATTCGATATCACCTACTGTTCCACCAACCTCGATAATTGCAATCTTAGTTTCATCAGTTGAATAATCTCTATAAAAACGGCTCTTTATTTCATTAGTTATATGAGGAATTACCTGAACTGTTCCTCCACCAAAATCGCCACGGCGTTCCTTCTGTAATACAGACCAGTATACCTTACCTGTTGTTACATTAGAATTCTTATTAAGACTTTCATCAATAAATCTTTCATAATGCCCAAGGTCAAGGTCAGTCTCCGCACCATCATCTGTTACGAATACTTCGCCGTGCTGGATTGGGTTCATTGTTCCCGGGTCAATGTTAATATATGGGTCGAACTTCTGCATAGTCACCTTAAATCCACGTGCTTTTAATAATCTACCGAGTGAAGCTGCTGTGATTCCTTTACCAAGACCTGAAACTACACCACCTGTTACAAATACATATTTTACAGACATTATTCCTCCTATCCGCCTTTCGGCTTACACATTAATCAACATTCCTACATTATTTTCAACATTATACAGTCATAAATTGCAAATTTCCACATTTTTTTATAATTAAATCTGTATTAATTCTGATACATTTATTTCATTTTATAATCGTTAATAAAATGTCTTTTCTATGGCAGATATAACGTATTCTGACTTAATATTATTAAGCTGGACAATATTAATATTAGTTATCTTATCTTTATTAATATAACCATTAATAATATCCTCCCCCTTATCATTCTTCTCATACCTGAACTCTGTATCTGATATCGTGAGAGCTATTCCCTGTCCTGTATATTTGGAATATGCTTCCTTTAATGTCCATATTCTAAGAAAACGATTCTCATCTTCGCCAATCCACCGACATTCATTATCAGTAAAAAATCTTCTGGCAACCTTTAAATAATTCTTTCTTGTATGCTCTATATCCACACCAACTGCATTTTCTGATATGGCGCATACAACATAATCTCCTGTGTGGGAAAGATTAAAATGTATATTCTTATCCGCATACTCCGGCTTATTATTCGCAGTAAGTTTGATATCATAATCATAAGCCTTATCATATCCGCTGATAAGCTTATTTATATCTATATCATATTCCGAATTACTTTCCCATAAATGTCCTGCGTGGATATTCTCTCTTTCCCGCTTGGAAGCCTCAATTAGATAATTCTTATCTACACAATTCCCAGTTATATAATTATGAGCTATATAATTCCCAGCTTCATAGTCCTTTGTCGCATAATTAAGAAGAAGCCCTGCAACAAGGCTTCTCCTCTTATCTTCCATATATTGATATCTGTCAATCTTCTCCTGCCTGTACTCTGGCACAAGCATTTTCCCAGTGTTAAACATATCCTCGGTTATATCAGATATGTCCGTTATATACAATCTCATATTCTTCCTATGCTGTTGCTGTATCGAACTGGCTCTCATATAAGTTCTTATAAAATCCGCCAGCCGCAAGCAGTTCTTCGTGATTACCCTTTTCTATAATATGTCCGTCTTTCATAACAAGTATAACATCTGCTGACTGTATTGTAGAAAGCCTGTGGGCAACTATAAAGCTTGTTCTTCCTTCCATAAGCTTGTTAAATGCGTTCTGAATTTTTATTTCAGTTCGGGTATCTATAGATGAAGTTGCCTCATCAAGAATAAGCATTGGTGGTCTTGTAAGCATAATTCTTGTTATGCACAAAAGCTGCTTCTGCCCCTGTGAAAGACTTCCTCCGTCCTCACCAATCGCTGTATCAAACCCATTAGGAAGACGCTTTATAAATCCGTATGAGTATGAAGCCTTAGCTGCCTCAATAATCTCTTCTTCTGTGGCATCCGGCTTTCCCATAGTGATATTCTCCCTGATAGTTCCTGCCTTAAGCCATGTTTCCTGTAATACCATACCAAAACCGTGTCTTAATGAATATCTTGTCATATCCCTTATATCAACACCTGATACATCTATGCTTCCTGAATTAACATCATAAAACCTCATTAAAAGGTTGATTACTGTTGTCTTACCACAGCCTGTAGGACCTACAATCGCAATCTTCTGTCCCTTCTTAACGTGAAGTGTGAAGTCCTCTATAAGCTTTCTGTCTGGTGTGTATGAGAAGTATACGTTATTAAGGTCTACCCTGCCATCAATATCTGTAACACTAACTGCTGATGGTGCATCTGGAATTTCTGGTTCTTCCTCTATAAGCTCGAACATTCTTCCTGCACACGCAATGGCATTCTGAAGCTCTGTTATAACGCCTGATATTTCATTAAAAGGCTTAGTATACTGTGTAGCATAACTTAAGAAGCTTGATAACTGTCCAACTGTTATGCCTCCGCCTATTGCAGAAAATGCACCTGCAACAGCTACTGCTGCATACACAAGGCTGTTGACAAATCTCGTCGATGGGTTAGTTATTGATGAGAAGAATATAGCTCTTAAAGAATACTTCTGTAATCTTTTATTAATCTCGTCAAATTCTTCTACTGCCCTTTCTTCATAGCCGTATGCCTTTACAACCTTCTGTCCGCCAATCATCTCATCAATAAATGCCGTCTGCTCACCTCTTGTTTCTGATTGGAGCTTGAACATTGAAAATGTCTTCTTAGCAATAAAGCTTGCAACAAATAATGAAACCGGGGTTATAACAACAACTACAAGTGTAATCTTTACATTTATTGTAAGCATAAATATAAGTGTTCCTGCAATTGTAAGCACACCTGAAAAGAACTGTGTAAATCCCATTAAAAGACCATCTGCGAACTGGTCGACATCGGCAATTACACGGCTTACAATATCACCATATGACTGTGCGTCAATATATTTAAGAGGAAGCTTCTGTAACTTTTCCATAGCCTCATCTCTTATATCTCTTGTAACGTGGTAAGTTATCTTATTATTGCATATATTCATTATCCACTGTGACAGTGCTGTTATGGCAACAACAATTCCTATTGTTATAAGCACCTTTGTTATGCCTGCAAAATCAACATTGCCCGGTCCTATAATATGGTCAATTCCTCTACCAACAAGAATTGGCACATACAATGTAGAAGCAACTGTTACAGCAGCCATAAGGATTGATATAACAAGAAATCCACTATATTTCTTTATTCTTTTTAATACTTTGCCAAGCGTAGACTTCTGCGCTTCTCTTTTATCCTTATTATCTTTCATAACTAATCTCCATTCTGACCTATGACTTGAACTGTGAATTATATATTTCCCTGTATACTTCACAATTCTCCAAAAGTTCTGTATGTGTACCTATTCCTGCAACCTCACCATCATCAAGCACGATAATTTTATCTGCGTGCATAAGTGATGCTGAACGCTGTGATACTATAAATACTGTAGGATTATTAGGCATCGTTCTTATAGACTTTCTAAGTGCCGCATCTGTAGCAAAGTCAAGAGCTGATGCACTGTCATCAAGAATAAGGACATCTGGCTTTTTAACAACTGCCCTTGCAATTGTAAGTCTTTGTCTTTGTCCACCTGAAAGGTTCTTACCACCCTGTTCAATCATATAGTCAAGGCGGCCTTTCTTCTTATCAACGAATTCCTTCGCCTGTGCTATTGCAAGTGCATCATCTATCTCTTTATCTGTAGCATCTGCCTTAGCCATCTGGATATTCTTTCTTATGCTTCCTTTGAATAATACTGCCTTCTGCATTACTATTCCGACTTTGTCCCTTAACTGTTCTATATTAATATCTTTAACATTAGTTCCATTTATTAATACTTCGCCACTGGTTGCATCATAAAACCTTGGTATAAGTCCGACAAGACTTGACTTACCTGAACCAGTACCACCTATTATACCGATAGTCTGTCCCCTGTAAGCCTTAAAATTAACGCCGGCAATACTTGTATCACCAGCTCCATTATACTTAAGGGCAACATTCTTAAATTCTACGACAGGAACATTTTCTTTATATGCTGATAAATCCATACTGCCATCCTTCATACTTGGCTGCACTTCAAATATTGACTCAATTCTTCCTGCACAGGCAAGAGCCTTAGTTATATTAATTACAAGATTAGCAAGCTTGATAAGCTCAACAAGTATCTGTGACATATAATTGTAAAGGGCTACAACCTGTCCCTGCGTAAGACCACCTTGATTAACTCTTATCGCACCAACCCATATAAGTGCAATTATTGAAACATTAACAACTGTGTAAGTAAGAGGATTCATAAGACCTGAAATCTTACCTACGAACTTCTGCAGATGATTAAGTTCTTCATTCTTATTCTTAAAACGTGCAAATTCATCGTCCTGCTTATTAAATGCTCTTATTACTCTTACACCTGTAAGATTTTCCCTTGTTATTCCAAGGATTGTATCAAGACCTGCCTGTACCTTCTTATATAAAGGTCTTGTTCCTATCATAATTCCAAATACTATAACGGCAAGGACTGGTATAGCTGCGACAAATATAAGTGCCGCCTTGACATCTATTGTAAATGCCATAATCATAGCACCAAATACAATAAATGGAGAACGTAAGAATAATCTTAATACAAGATTAACACCATTCTGAATCTGGTTAATATCACTTGTCATTCTTGTCATAAGAGTTGACGTTCCAATGTCGTCCATCTCCGTGAACGAAAGTGACTGTATATGCTTGAATAAAGCATGCCTTATTCCTGTAGCACAGCCAACTGCCGCCTTGGCACTGAAATACTGTGCTGTTATTGAACATACAAGACCTATAATTGCAAGGCCTAAAAGCATAAGGCACATTTTTACTATATAAGCTGTGTCCTGCTGTCCTATGCCCCTGTCAATTATAGAAGCAACTACCAATGGAACGAATAACTCAAAGAGTGCTTCAAGCATTTTAAAAAGTGGTGCTAACACACACTCTTTTTTTAATTCTTCCAGATACTTTAGAATCATCTTCATTACTCTTTACCTCACTTGTCCTTATCTTTAAACAGCCAATGGATTATCTTACTCTAAATCTATAAGCTCTGATAAAAGATTCTCATATGCATACGCTCTCTTGCTCATAAAATATTGATTATACACTTCATAATTATAATATGAATGTTCATACTGTCTTGAATACAGATGAGCAAGGTCTACCTTCCGTGTAAATGAAAGTTCTTTGTTATTATACCACCAGTCAGCAATATTCAGCATTTTAATTGCAATTATTCCAACAATACCGCCCTTGACTTTTAAAAGCAGATTATAATCATATACTGAATCAAGAAAATATCTGTACAGATAATACATAAGAAGCTGTTCATATTCAGTTTCATCTTCCTTGTGGTATTCGTCAAATTCCTTCACAACAGCCCTGAACTGCTCTGCACTTGTACATTCCTCAAAGAAATTATTAACTTCCTCTGTGTATATATTCCAATCTTTATTAATAACTTCCATTCCCTCAAAACTTTCAAAGAACTTTCTTATATGCTTATATGTATCTTTCTTTCCAGCAGCAATACGCCTTGCCCTGTTTAACTTATTTTCCCTGTAGTCTTCCTTGGCAAAACGTCCACATACACCTACTATAAGTTCATCTCTTTCTCTATCAAGATAATCCTGTATATTCCTTGCAAACATCAGTATAAGCACGCATCTTTCCATTATCGTGTAATCTCTGTCCGTGGCTATATTATAAGCTATAATTCTTGCCTGCCTTAACTGTACAAAGGTAAGTGGGTCTATATCATTGTAGCTGTCAATCTGTTCCCTGTTCTTTACCTCTCTGAATTTAAGCTCGTCCTTATATCCTAATATAAGCTCACCTGCTGTCTTACAGGATGGTGCAATTCCAATCTCCCTTGTATTACCGTATTCATTAATAAATCTTGGAAACTCTGCACACGTTTCACACAGCTTATCCTTACCAAGCTTGATATAAATCTCACACAAATTCTTCTTATTAAGAAATGGACATCTTCCCTCTTTTAGCGTAAATGTACAACCACCATCTTCAGATGGCACCATAACACTTCTTAACTTATTGCCAAATGACCCAATCACTCTCCTATACTGCTTGTACGACTCTTTATCAACATCAACATCCCAGCCTGCACAGCATGTATCCGTACATTCTCCCGCTATACATTTAAAATTCTTATAATAATCTGGTGTAACTATCTTCATTTAAGCCTGCTCTGCCTTTCTTTTAGTGTACTTCTACTTTATATATCCTAAGATATTCATACAATTTAACCCTTTATATTTTCTAATATTCGTGTATTTTCTAAACCTGCTGTGTCTTTCTGCCTGTTATAAGTGAATATATTGAAGTTATTGTAAGCACAGCAAATACTGCCACTCCAATAAAAAATGTATAGAACATATAAGGATTATTCTGTAAAAACACTGCAGCTGACGATGTATACACATCATTAAGTGTCACGCTTACTCCAAGTATATTGGCATACTGTGGATATTTCACCATTGTAAGCATTGCAAAATAATACACAGCTATAAGCTCTGGCACACTGCATACAAGTGAAACAGCTATGCTTATTGTCCTTATAATAAATGTATTATTATTCACCAGCTTTCTTGCAAGCACGCTGAATACTACCGAAGCCACCATAAATACCATAAACATAACATAATCATCAACCATCGAAGCTACCCTGTTAAACATATCTTCTCCGGATATTCCCTTATAAGTAATCATCAGCACATAGAAATTATATATCGTCCTTATTCCCATAAAAAATGCACCAATAATAACAACCCTGAATATAATATTTATAATCTTATTATCATTATTCTTCATATAATTCCTCATCTCCTTTAGTAATCACGCTATCTTTATATTTTACATTATTTCTAATATAATTCAATATTTATAATTTTACTTTTTATCATTGAAATATGATACATAATCTGTGTATAATTATAACATTATAATTAAACGAAAGGATTAAAATGATGAACACTAAAAAGCTCTCAACATTCAAACGCCTTTTTATGCTCTCTGTTGTGCTTGTGTTAAGCCTTGCAAGTACATTGACACTTACTGCCTGTGGCAGTAAAATTCCAGAGAACACTGTATTTTCAGTAGATGACCTTGCTGGAAAGTCAGTCGGCGTACAGCTTGGAACTACAGGTGACATATATGTTTCCGATATGGAATCTGATGGTTCAGGAACTAAGGTTGAACGATACAATAAAGGAAATGATGCAATTCAGGCTCTTAAGCAGGGCAAGATTGATGCTGTTGTAATTGATGCACAGCCAGCTAAAGCATTTGTTGCTGCTAACAACGAACTTATGATTCTTGATGAAGAATTTGTTACAGAAGAATATGCTATATGTATTGCCAAGAACAATTCATCACTAACAGAAAAAGTCAATGAGGCGTTAAATGTCCTTATTGCCAACGGAACAGTTAATACAATTATCAATAATTATATTGGTGAAAATGCCTCTAAAGAGGCATATGTACCTACAAGCTCAGGTTCTAACGGAACTCTTACTATTGCTGTTAACGCTTACTTTGAACCTTATGAATATTACAGCAATGGCAAGGTGTGTGGTATTGATGTCGATATTTCCAATGCCATAGCTGATTACCTTAATATGAAGATTGATGTTGAAGATATGGAATTTGATTCAATTATTACTGCTGTATCTTCTGGAAAAGCAGATTTTGGTATATCTGGTATTACTGTTACAGAAGAACGTCTGAAGAATATTGATTTCTCAATCCCTTACACAACTTCAAGCCAGGTTGTTATCGTAAGAAATAATGATGTTAAAGCTTCTGGTTCTAGTTTTGCTGATAAATTCAAGAGTGATTTCATTGATGATGCAAGATACCAGTATCTTCTCACAGGTTTAAGAAATACTCTTATTATTGCAATATGTGCCGCACTTATCGGTATTGTAATAGGTTTCCTTATTGCAATCGTACGTTCTAACCACGATAAGACAGGTAAGATGAAGGTGCTTAACTTCCTCTGCAACATTTATCTCACAGTTATACGAGGAACACCTACAATGGTACAGCTGCTTATTATATACTATGTAATATTCAGCTCAGTACATATTAACAAGATTGTTGTTGCACTCCTTGCCTTTGGTATTAACTCTGGTGCTTATGTTGCCGAAATCTTCCGTTCAGGTATTATGTCAATTGACAACGGACAGTTTGAGGCCGCACGAAGCCTTGGTCTTAACTATAGACAGACTATGATTCAGGTAATACTTCCACAGGCATTTAAGAATGTACTTCCAGCACTTGCCAATGAATTTATCGTACTCTTAAAAGAGACATCAATAAGTGGTTATATCGGTCTTAACGACCTTACCCGTGGCGGTGATATTATCCGAAGCATAACTTATGATCCAATGCTTCCACTTTTCGGTGTTGCACTTATATATCTTGTACTTGTTGTGATTCTTTCATCACTTGTAAAGAAACTTGAAAGGAGATTAAGAAGCAATGAACGACACTAATGTAATTCTTGAAGTAAAAAATCTTAAAAAGACATTTGGCGACCACGTTGTACTTAAGGACATTAATACAACTATTACCAAGGGCGAAGTTATTGCCATAATAGGTCCTTCCGGCTGTGGTAAATCTACATTTTTAAGATCACTTAATCTACTTGAAGTTCCTACCTCAGGACATATCATATATGAGGGCAATGACCTCACAGAAAAGGGTGTAAATGTTGATAAATTAAGACAGAGCATTGGAATGGTATTCCAGCATTTTAATCTCTTTCCTAATATGACAATCAAGAAAAATATCACTCTTGCACCTACACAGTTAGGACTTATGAGCAAAGAAGATGCTGACAAGAAAGCCTTAGAGCTTCTTGAACGTGTTGGCCTTTTAGACAAAGCTGACTCTTACCCTGATATGTTATCTGGTGGACAGAAGCAGCGAGTTGCAATAGCAAGAGCTCTTGCTATGAACCCAGAAATTATGTTATTTGATGAACCTACTTCTGCCCTTGACCCTGAGATGGTTGGTGAAGTACTTGCAATTATGAAAGAGCTTGCCGCAGATGGTATGACTATGATGGTAGTTACACACGAGATGGGCTTTGCAAGGGAAGTCGCTACACGCTGTATGTTCATTAATGAAGGTATGATTGAAGAGGACGAAGCTCCTAAGGAATTCTTTGATAACCCAAAGAGTGCACGACTTAAAGATTTCTTATCTAAAGTATTATAATAATAATATCCAAAAGCTTATTTTAATATTTTAAGAATTAAGCTATAATAAATAATAGTAATTAAGGCAGGTGTTAATTATCATATAATCTGATGTATAATTAACACTTGCTTTATTATTTAGTACTTGTACTAAAGATTAATAAATCACATCGAGGAGGAGCTATATGGAACAATTCAAAAAAGACCTGATTACAACAGGCCGTCCCAGCTTTATTCCAGCACTAATATTGGGAATAATCGCTATTATATCAGCAGTTACCGGAATTGCTTTTGAATTCAGCCGTTATGATAATTTCGACCCAACACATAAAGGTCTTGCACAGCTTAACGCTATATATCTTATGGGACCATTCGCCGAGGAGACTACTAATGGAAAAGTAACTGCAAGATATTATATTGCAGAGGACACCAATGGATATTTATGTGTGATAAGCACTAACAAGAATACTTCAGTACCTGTATATGGACAGGATTTTACTGACGGCAATGACATTTACTCTTTCACACCACAGACACTTAAAGGTAACAGAGTTAAAATATCTGCAAAGCTTGCTTCCTACCTAGTTAAATACTTCAAAGACTCAGGTCTTGGTATTACTACTTCTAACTACACTGATTACTTTGGAAGCTATTATCTTGATACTAATTACAACCGGCACCAGCTCTCTATTGTATTTTATATATGTTCCGGCATATTGGCATTTGCAGCTATTATGTTATTCATATCAGGAAACCGTAATGGTGCATTTATCAAGCAGAAAATGGCACAGCTTGAAGCCGATGGTTCTCTCAACGCCTTATATGAGAACTTTGCTACTAATAAACATTTTTTCTCTAATAAGTTAAAACTCGCTGTATCACCTGATTACATTATTGACCTGAATCGTACCACCAATGGATTTAATGTTATTCCATTAGATACTATTACCAATGTTTATGTATGCAATATAGCTGACGGCAAGCTTACAGGCACTAACTATATTGCCCTGGAGGTTGAATTCGGCAACAGAATAACTATTGCTCCTCACGAGGGTGAGCTGACTGAATATAATTATGTAGTCAATAACATAAGACGTTTTATTAAAGAAAGACACGGGGAGGCAGATGCATGATAGTTATTTACAGTTATGGTACAATATACAAAAAAGATGCTGATACTGGTGTTTTCCAGTGTCCTAACTGTGGACATATAACTCCACACGGCTTATACAGACGAATTAACCGTGTTTCTATATTCTATATACCTGTTATTAATATAAGGGGTAAAAGCGGCGAAACGTGTGAATATTGCGGATTTGTACGCCCACTAAATATAAGCGATTACAGAAAGGCTAAGAAAGCTGCAAGACAGTAATTAAGCAGATTATTGTTATACACTTGTCCATACTAATACGGCACCGGCAATGTAATATTAAATAAGCACTCTTATACTTGACCTATGTCTCTAGTGCTGTAGATTTAGATTATTGACACAATAAAAAACAGATGATTAATTATGTATCTATACAGCAGACCAGAACTAAATTCCGGTCTGTTACAGGAAAATCACATAATTAACCATCTGTTTTTAAGACTGCATTTTCTTCTTTCCAATAACAATAATAAGAAGGACCACACCTGCTGCAATAAAGAATATTGATATAAACTGCGATGTTGAAAGAATACCTATCTCGCCCCTGTAATCATTTCTTAAGAACTCAATAAGAAATCTTCCAATCCCATATAAAATCATATATAAATAGCCAATTCCACCAGCTGGAAGCACAAGCTTTCTACCATCTTTCTTCCTTATTGTATAGCCTATAAAATGTGCCACCGCAATAAGTATTATCATATGAATTATATTAGCTCCTGCTGATATAAGCTGTGTTGGAATAAGCTTTACACCTGCTGGTGCCTGAGAACCCGCTGGGAATATCACGCCAAATGCACTGTCTGTCACACGTCCATAGCAACAGCCTGCAAGATAACAACCTATTCTTCCAAAGCCCTGTGCTAATGCTATCTCCGGCATTATAAGATCAAAATACTCAAGGAAATTAATCTTCTTAATCTTACAATAAAGCATACTGCAAAGCACACCTGCTATAATTCCTCCATACACAACAAATCCTGATGAACCTAATACCTCTTTAGGATTTTTAATAAAGCTGTCAAATTCAACTATTATAAATAAAAGTTTTGCTCCAGCAAATCCTGTAAGTCCTGCGATTATCGCTATATCTATAACCGACTCGTCCTTAAGTCCAAGTTTCTTTGCCCTGTATTCACCAAGAATCATAGCAAGTATAAATCCAAGTGCTATCATAAAGCCATAGCCGTGAACGGTCAGCCCTCCTATTTTAAACAAATCTGTCTTCATATATATCCTCTTTTCTTTAAATTCCAAACATCTTTATATTAATAATTATCTTTATATCAGAAGCGTTCCACATTCCAAGCATTTCTATATTAACCATCATCTTTATATCTGAAGCCACTCTACATTCCGAACATCTCTATGGATTTATCAAGTCTTTCCTTGAATTCTTCAAAGAATTTATCTGCTTCGTAACCTTTCATGTAAAATGTTCTGAGATTATACATATTAAGTATCTTAATCTGTTCCTCAGAAAGTCCTGCCAAGGCTCTCTGAACCTTCTTAATATAACTATGCCATTGTATCACATATGAATTATAACTTTCAATATTATCAATTCCTATCCACTTGCGTACTTTTATCTTAGTCAGATTATCTTTATTACATTCACCCTTCTGTAATATATAATAAAAATGCTCATCATCTTCCCAATATCTTCCTAACGGAAACATTCTGCATATGCCAGGCCTGTAATTATGTATTGTACATCTGTTATCAGCTCCAAGAAATGAACAGCCATTACTAACTGTCTGCATTTTAATATTAGGAAGTATACAGCCATCTACCATATTAAGCTCAATATTAGTATCCAGAAGCTGCTCAAATGTCTTTCCTGTGCCAATTCCAAGCCTGTAACAATCATAAGGATCAAGCACTATTGTTCTGCCCATTCCTATGCAGCATATCTTCTTACAGCCCTGGCAAGAATTCGTATCTGTCTTTACCATATCATTTTCTCTATATAATCTTCCATCACTAATATCTTCCAATCCTACATCTCTTAACATTATGTCACGTCAGCACCTTTCCTGTTATTTAAAATTTCATCTATCAAATTAAATTTTCATCTATTAAATTATAATCTCATCTAACATATTATAATCTCATCCGTCAAATATCTTTTTAGCCACTCAGACTTATTCATATTATACTTTAATATCGGATATGTGTCGATACTGCTTTTTTTGCTAAACACGGCTTATAATGCTATTTCATTTTCTATTTAATTATTATATCTGCCTGTTGTATACTGCTTCGTGCACTTAATAATCTGAAAAAGCACGCAGAAATGACAAAAAATACCAAACTTCTTTAAAATACATATTACTTTTTTATAAAAATGTGATACAATATATCACTGTACGATAAACAGTAAGCAATTGATGCAAGATGGGAGATAACAATGAAACACAAGATTATAACATTTGGTGAATTAATGCTCAGACTTTCACCTGACAACAATGAAAGATTTACACAGGCACATTCTTATGAAGCTGTATATGGCGGCGGCGAAGCTAATACTGCTGTATCCCTTGCCAATTTTAATGTTAATGTAAGCTATGTTACTAAGCTTCCAGAACATACTATTGGACAGAGTGCTGTTAATTCTTTAAGACAGTATGGTGTCGGTGTTGAACATATAGTAAGAGGCGGCGAACAGATTGGAATATATTTCCTTGAGAAAAAGACGAGCCAGAGACCTACTAATGTTATATATAACAGAAAAGGTTCAGCATTTGCCCTTGCCAATGTAGATGACTTTGACTGGGATTCAATATTTGCTGATGCTACATGGTTTCATTTTTCAGGAATTACTCCAGCAATAAGTGATAATATGGCACAGATTACTCTTCTTGCCTGCAAGAAAGCTAAGGAAAGAGGAATTACAATAAGCTGTGACCTTAATTACAGAAGCAAGCTCTGGTCTAGTGAAAAGGCTAACAAAGTAATGAGCGAAATATGTAAGTATGTTGATATATGTATCGCTAATGAAGATGATGCAGTTGGAATATTCGGACTTGATGCCTCTAATTCAGATAAAGAGAAGAATTCTTACATTGCAGAAGAACTTATAAAAATGTTCCCTAACTTCAAGATGGTTGCATCTGTATGGAGAACAGAAACTTCAATAACAACATTCAAGCTCCAGTCAATGATATACACAGAAGGAAAGGCTTACTACAGCCAGGAATTCTTTATGAATATTCTTGATTATATTGGTGCTGGTGATGCTTATTGTGCTGGTATTATATATAGTTTTATCAATGACTTTGACCCACAGAAAGCTGTTGAATTCTCTAATGCCGCAAGCTGCTTAAAACATACTGTAAGCGGTGATTACAACCTCGTATCTGTAGACGAAGTTATGAAGCTTGCATTTGCCAAGGCTGGTAATGAGGTTTCCCGTTAATATTAATAAACAATAAATATATATGGGTGTCATTTTAAACTAATGCTCTACAGTATACAGATAATAATCTGTTATTATCTATATATTACGTAATAGTCTATTATGACACCCTTTTTAAATTCTCTCTATATATTTATCTTTATATGGCAATAACTTACTATACCACTTATACAGCCTGAGACTGTCACATCTTACTCTTTACATTAACTACCATTAGCGATATAGCAGCTATTTCTATCCTTGTCATATTCCGTCATCATCACACTTTATTCTTATCCACAGTTATTGCAGTCACTTATGTTGTTCCCTGAATTCGTACACACTGGCATATCTTCCTCACACGTTGGCTGACAGCCTGTTTCGCAATCTTGTTTTAATCTACCTTCACATTTTGGTGGGCTTAAATCAAGAGGCTTGATTGCTAGATTCAAAAGATTGCCGCACACGAATTTCATCTCATTAGAATCTTCCTCTGCCACTATGCTTCCCTTAGGAGTTACAATCTTTCCAGCACTTGCAACCCTGTAGCCAGCAAAATACAAGCTCTGTAATATAATCGAAAGACCTATTGTTATCTCATCATCAGTTGTATCAAGGTTAATTACTTTTGGAATTGCAGAAAGATTAAGTCCCTGCGTTATTCTGTTATTATCCGCTGTAAATCCTGTATAATTAAGTGCCGCACTATACTGTGGTGTAGCCGCTGCATTATAATTGTAAGATATTCCATAAGGTGCAAATATTTCAAGCTCCACAGAAGTTGGATTGACATCTTCATCATAGGTAGCCGAAGTTGTTTCTGGTGGCAGATATACAGCTGTTGGATAAAGTGTTGCCACAAGCCTGCAATTCTCATCATACAGACTTACCGCAAATGTCACTGACAAGTTTGACAATGTAACTGAATAACAGTTCGGTCTGCCCGGTATCTGTGTTATAACTACATTTCCTGTTCCATATTCATAGGATACATCTATTACACTTGCAGTTGCGTTGACAGCCGTTGGATAAGTTGCTGATATATCTGCACCTATTGGAAATTCAGCACAAAGGTTAATACCAATCTGGTCATATATCAATGGCGCATAAAGACTAAGTTCACTCGGTGAACCGCATATCGGATTGGTACATACATCAAAACATCCATTAGGCATATTAGATACAAGATTACTTGCAATCTTTGTTGTACAGCATTTTTTCCTGCACTTACACTTTGCCATTTCAAATCCTTCCTTTAAGTATTCTTACTACATTATATGTTCTAAATACTTTGTTGCTACCATACATTTTAATAAGCTTCACATATCAGATCTACTGATGAACAGAGGGTAATATGTCAAATGTATATTCAGTTGGGAATAACCGCCAGTTAATTATCTATAATGCCGGTTCTAATATATTCTTACGTGTAGCCCATTTTGGTGGGCTTGACCGCCCTATCGTGCTTGCTGCAGACTACTTATGCGGTCTTACAGAGTGTATATATAATTCATCTCTTTATTATTCCTACATCAATCAGAATGGTTCACTTATCTTAAAAAATATTATGGATACCGCTAATGTATTGGCTATAGACTGTAATTATGTACAGGAATATTCTAATCCTAAGCTTGCCATATGTAATGACACCCTGCTTCTTTTCTATCTTAAGCAAAATCCTGTATCTGATAAACCCAGCCTGCACTGTATAACACCTGATGACAATAATGCACTGCCTATCCCACTGCCTGATATTAAAAAGCCTGTGAATTCTTACAGTGTGCTTGCATATAATAATTTTATTTTATTATGTGTTAATGAACACATATACAAAATTGAACAAATCGGACATTTCAAACAATTAGCTATATGCACTGCCGACAATAATAGTACTGATAATAACAACGCTGACAATATTAATTCAAATAATAATAATTCTAATAATAATGATAATTACATTGAACGTGAAAAATCCCTGACCGAAGATTTCAACAAAAAGATTGCCGCATGCCAGGCAAAAATAAATGAGCAGTCAGCCGTCATTGACAGCATAACCACCCAATATAATGAACTTATGGATATTGCCCGCCAGTACCGTGACGAAGCAATTAAATGGAGAAGTAAATTTATATAACTATTCCAATAATTAATTAGCGTAATGTACTTTTAAGAGGCTTAACCCCTTGGCTGGAGCTGTCGCTCCAGCTAAAGAACGATTCTTTGCCTCTAAAAGCTCTTGCATACTGTCTGCCTCTCTTTTACCAAAACCAACCTCTAATAATGTTCCTGATAATATTCTTACCATATATTGAAGAAATCCACTTCCGTGGAAGGTCATATTAAGATACGAACCCTTAAGCGATATATCAATTGAATATATCTCCCTGACTGTAGATTTCTTCATCTTTGGATTACCGCAGAAGCTTGCAAAATCATGAACTCCTACAAGATAAGAAGCTGCTTTCTTCATAGCCTCAACATCTGGCACAGCACCTGTGATATGCACATATTTTCTATTAAATACAGGCTTCTTATCCCCAACATAACAGGTATAACAGTAGGTTTTCCCCATTGCATTATATCTGCTGTGGAAACGTTCTGAAGCTATTCTTACTTCCATTACACATATGTCCTCAGGCAGATATCTGTTCATATAATCACAGATTTCATCTGGTGTCATACTTGTCTGCATATGTGCATTGGCTGCCATTCCTTTGGCGTGGACTCCTGCATCAGTTCTTCCTGCACCTATTACATCTATCTGCTCCCCTGTCATCTGTGACAGAACAGACTCTAACTTGCCTTGTATCGTCATATCTGTATTAGGCTGATGTTCCCAGCCATAATATCTGGTTCCATCATATGCTATTATCATCTTGTAATTATTCTTCACTTATTGCTTAACTCCATTCTTCTTACATATATCATTAAGACAGCACCCATCACAATGAGGCTTGGTTCTTGCACTGCACACTTCCCTGCCGTGTATTACAAATCTATGGCAAAGGTCACTTCCCTCTTCTGGCGGAACTATCTTCCACAGTGCCATCTCAACCTTTTTAGGTTCTTTCTCATCTTTTACAAGTCCAATTCTGTTGCACAGCCTTATACAATGTGTATCTGTCACAATTGCCGGCTTTCCGAATACATCACCCATAATAAGGTTGGCACTTTTTCTTCCAACTCCAGGAAGCTTTAAAAGTTCCTCTAATGTATCTGGCACTTTATTGTTATACACCGTATGAAGCATACGCATACAGCCGCTTATATCCCTTGCCTTACTCTTTGATAAACCGCATGGACGGACTATTTTCTCTATGTCATATACATCTGCATCAGCAAGTGCCTCTATTGATGGATACTTGTCAAATAACTGTGGCACAATAACATTCACTCTCGCATCTGTACACTGTGCTGCAAGCCTTACGCTTACCAGAAGCTTCCACGCATCATCATAATCAAGCGTACAGCCGGCATCAGGATATTCTGTTTTAAGACGTTCTATAACTTCATAAGCAAGCTGCTTTTTAGTCATTGCTCTTCTTTCCCTTTCCTGCAGCTATGTAGAATACCAACAGTGCAAGAATAACAGCTACTGTCATCCATATGCACACAACCTTAGTACCCTGTGGCTTAAACATATCATAATAACCCTTAAAATATATAACTAAATCAATAACAGGAAGAACGTATACCATATAGCCTTTTAACCATTTAGGAAATGATATGCCTTTTCCCATATTAACTTCTGCCACGAAATTGTCATATCCCCAGCCGTTCTTTCTTGTACAGAAAAGCACGAATAAAAGACAGCCAAGAGGAAGTATATTATATGAAACTATAAAATCTTCCAGATCCATTATAGTTGTACCAGCTCCAAGAGGCTGTACTCCCGACAAAACATTATATCCAAGAACTGCTGGCATACAAAGCACTGATATTACAAAAAGATTAACTAATGACGCTCTCTTTCTGCTACAGTTAAATAAATCCATAGTCATTGCAATAATATTTTCATATACTGCTATTACTGTAGATAATGCCGCAAATGCCATAAATATAAAGAATAATACTTCCCATATAACCCCACCCGGCATCTGGTTGAATACATTAGGAAGTGTTATGAATAATAACGATGGACCTGCACCTGGATTAATTCCATAGGCAAAACAGGCTGGTATAATGATAATTCCAGCTGTAAGTGCAACTACTGTATCAAGTATAACTACATTTATTGACTCTCCTGTAAGCTTGCAGTCTCTTGAAAGATAACTTCCGAATATCTCCATAGAACCTATACCAAGTCCAAGAGTAAAAAATGCGTGTGACATAGCTGCAAATACTACATTACCGATACCCTGCTCCTTCATCTTGGAAAAGTCTGGAACAAGATAGAACTTAAGTCCCTCCGAGCTTCCATCAAGCAGAAGGGAATTAACTGCCATTATTATCATAAGTGCAAATAATAATATCATCATTACCTTACTTATCTTCTCAACGCCTTTCTGTAAGCCAAGCGAACATACAAGTATGCTTATTACAACAACTACAAGTGTCCAGAATATCATAACTGATGGTGTTGAGAGCATATTATTGAACTCCCCGCCTATCTGCTCTACATTCTTTCCTGAAAGCTGTCCCGTAAGACTGTATACAAAGTAGTTGAGCATCCAGCCGGCAACCATTGTATAGAACATCATCAAAAGATAATTACCAGCATAAGCTACCCAGCGGAAATGATGCCATCTTGTTCCTTCTGGCGACAACATTTTAAATGCACTTCCAAGGCTCTTATTACTGCCTCGTCCAATTGCATACTCACATATAAGTATAGGAAGCCCAAGTCCAAGCAGACATAATAGATATATAACAATAAATGCCGCTCCTCCATTCTTTCCACATATGTATGGGAACTTCCATACATTACCTAGTCCGACAGCACACCCTGCCGACACCAGTATAAAGCCTAATCTTGAAGCAAATTTTTCTCTCTTGTCATTCATTGTTATATATACCTTTCTTTTATTATTAAACAGACCCATTATTTTAATGCCTGCTTTAACCTGTAATTACCAAACTTACATATTTAATATGTTACTCCCAGTAACCTAATTCTACACCCTTGGCATATATTGCAATACCTTTTGAATAATAACCATATGAATTAAAATGTGTCCAGTCATATCTTAACTGTTTAGATATTCTTCCTCGTCTGAACCCTTTATAATCACCTACTGTTGGTCTTAATCCTACATCAGTAAGTCCGTTTTCTATAAGATAAGTTCTCATATTAATAAAATGGTCACCATATGCTTCTCTTAATGTCGCTTCCCACGCTGTATCACCAACCCCTATATAAGTTCCGTCCTCATTACGGATTCCCTGAGTTGTATCTGCTATTGATGTTCCCGGATCATCTGTATCACCGACTATTATATAATAATCACAGCCCGAATTCTGTATCATAGCATCATACTGGTTTATAAGCTGTCTGTAATTCTCCCAGCCGCCATTACTTCCTATCTCAAGTATAAGAATATCATTCTTTCTTTCATAAGAAGCCTTGGTATATACCTGTGTGTCCGCATACACGGTTGTAAAAGCATCATAGTTCACTTCTTCATCTGAATAACGGCATATATGAAGTCCCTCTTCTTCTGTGCCTGTTATTTTAAACATTTCATCATTGATGTATACAATATCTGACTCCTGTGGCTCTGTATATCCATATGCACTAAAATCAGCCATATATACTTCCCCGCCATTCTCATCGACAATTGTAACATCTACACTGTCATCATATCCAACCTCAAATGTATCCCTGACATACATCTTTATGCCTCCCTGACGAAGTGCAATCTCATATGATGTCTCACCTGAAACGCCAAGATTATATACCTTAATTCCAGTAAGATACTGTAATGTATCGGGACTTGTCCAGCCTGATATATCAAAAGGCTCATCATCTCCAAATACTATATAAGCCTCACCTGCACCCATTCCAAACATCATCGAATCACCCCAGCACGATATTGTTCTTGGAACTCCATCATATGGGATAACATCTGAGTTAAGTGTTCTTTCAGGCAGCTCATAAGCCTCTGCATCTTCATCAGGATAGTCCTCTTCGATATCCTGGTTATGATTACTTTTCTTATTATCAATGTGCTGTTTAGCAGCCGCAACAACTGATATCGTTAAAATAAGTATCAGCGTTACAGCCATAAATTTTAATAAATTCCTATACTTTTTCTTTAACCTCATTCAATTAACCACTTTCGTTATTATTATGTCCTAAATATATTCCCCCATACTAAATAACAGTTTATAATACGAAAATTGTGAATTAATGCTTATACATTTTCTTAATATTATTCAGAATAATTCCTGCTTACATAATTACCAATCTCAATACGGTCTTCTGGCATACGGCATCCAACGATATGGGTTCCTGCATTGTCAGTACTTCTTATAATTGTTCCTTCAAGAACCCTCCCCTGTTCAACTGGAAAATCTGGTACTTTTACAATTATATTCTCACCCTTACAATCTGCGAATTCTGTTTCTCTTGTCTGGAAAGCGAAGCCGTTGGCACTTATATTTACCATTGTACCCTCATATACATCTGCTCCGCCCTTGAATGTAACTGTACATTTATTATTAACAGGCATTCTTACATACTTTCTTCTGTTGACGATGCTTGGAAGTGAAGCTACTATGAGCCTGCATACATCACTGCCATACTGTGTGGCGGGTGCTGCTGACACAGAAGACCAGTGATAAAGTACATTTGCCGCTACAATATCAAGTTCGTATTTCAATGAGGTATTCTTATAATCTACATCTTTGTTCTTGAAACGTACATATAATACCCCATCTGCCTGTTCAACTATCTCGCCGTGGCTTTCTGTATCAGCTGGCTTTCCTGATATAATCTGTCTTATGGTACAATACATACCCTGCTTGATATCCTGAACACCCATAAAGCCGCCAACTCCAAGCTTTTCCATCATTGCACCAACAACATTTTCTATCTTATCAACATTGCGGGCTGACTCTTCATATTTGCTGAGCATTATCTTAGTGCTTTCGTCTGCGTTGCCTATGCAGTCAGTAATGTCTTTCATAACATTTTCAATCTCGTGCATATTGTCAACCATATTACGGTTAGAGCTTTCAACTTCCTGCATTGCTGAATCTACGACACCAATGTGTTCACCTATCTGTGTAGAGTCCTTAGCTATTCCTGACACGCTGTCATTAACCTGTACAACCTTGGTCTGTGTTGTCTGTATAAGTTCAAGTATTGTCGTTATTGACTTTAACATTCTGTTAGATGTATTTTCCAGATGTCCTAACGCTGTCATAATTCTATCTGATGATTCTTCTGTTTCTGTACTTAAATTTCTTATCTCATCTGCTACTACCGCAAAGCCTTTTCCTGCTTCGCCAGCTCTTGCCGCCTCAATTGAAGCATTAAGTGCTAACAGGTTAGTCTGTGAGTTAATCTCTCCAATTGTACCTGTCTCTGTCTTAACTTTACTGAATTCCTGCTGGAATTCTCTAAGTATATTATCTACCTCACCTGATAATTCAGCCATAGTCTTAGTACTTTCAACTACATCTGCAAGCTCTTTTGAACTTGTATCTGTATGTTCCACTGACTCACTGACAAGCTGCACAACTTCATTGATAAGTGAAGCTACATTTTCTACCTGATTATTAATCTGCGTAGTCATCTGTGTTGAAGAATATGTCTTATCATGAAGTATATCATTATTATGCGAAAGCTCTTTCATACTTGATACAACGAAATTAGCTCCCTGCTTGTTCTCTTCTTCCAGCTCTCTTACAACTGTAATTCCGTCAACTATCATATTACTTGAATCTTTAACCTGCTCAACTGTCTTGACAACTCTGTCAAGGTCAGCCTTAATTGAATCTGTAAGTGCTCCGTCTGAAAGATTAAGATGATTAATTGATAATACATAACATACATAGCAAAGGATTATACACGATATCTGTAATGAATAATTATCAATATCTGCCAACGCATTCATACCTGACATAAATTTAATAATTGTACTTAATATAACTATGGCAATATTACCAATTCCACAGCTCACTATGAACTTTCTGTCCTTGAACAGAATAGTCATACTTGCTACTGGAAATATATATGCAAATGTGAGCAGTGATGTGCTTGTACATACTATATATCCATAAAACAAACCATATCCAACACCTAATATATGCTTGTATCCATCAGCTGATTTTCCTTTTATCTTAGTATATATAACACCAATTATATATGGAACCCAGCCTATAATAAGAAATGGAATTATAAACTTCCTATCATATGTACCTTTAGTCATATTTGACAAATACTGCATTGTAAGCAGGATATTTAATATAAGCCATATATTTCCTGCTTTAGTATTAGCTCTGGCTTTGAATTTCTCAGCATCATATCCCATATTATATCCTCCGTTCTTTCGTTACGTAACACTATGTACAGTATATATCTTTACGCATAATTATTCAAGAAAAACGTATTTTACTGTCGAATTCTGCACCATATTTTTAAAAAAATCAGCTATAGGGTAACATAACTTTCCCTATAGCTGACTTTTATCTTTATTCTATCGTAAGTTTACATATTAATATTCTCACTATTACATATGCGTCTATTATCTTACTTACATACTTTCGTATGTTTCTGTACCTGAAATATTACTATAATACTATGATGTCGGGGTCAAAAGCCCCCGACTTTGATACCTACGAATTGTTCCGTGCTACGCACTCCCACAATTCTCCCCAATATTCGCATATCGTGGGATTATCATCCCACTTTTATGCTCATATCGGGGCGGGTCCCAAGGTCTTTCACCCACCTATGAGCAAGCTCATGTGGGTTTAGACCTTTTGACCCTGGTATCATACTATATTACCATAATATTAAGCTTCTGATGCTTCGCCATCCTCATCAGTATCAGTATCTGTCTCTGCATATGTCTGCTCTGTTACGCTTACAATAACCTTCTCTAATACATCAGGTGATATTGATACATCTTTGTCCTTAGCAATATCAAGGTCTCCTACCTTAATACTGTCGCCCGGCTTAAGTTCTCCTATATCAACGCTTACCTTTTCAACAAGTGCTGATTTAGTTGCCTTATATGGAATTTCCTCCATATGCTGTTCAACAACCCCCTGTACCTTGTCGTGATTAACTAATACTATCTCTGCAACTGAGTGAACCTTTTCTCCTTCTGTAAGTACCTGGAAATCAATCTCTAATGTCTGTCGCTTGATTGGGTCGTAATCAACTTCCTTTACAAGAACATCATAATCTGTTGTATCGATTGTAAGCTTTGCCTCACTACCTTTGTTGCAAACTGATAAGAAACGCTCTGCTTCTTTCTTCTCAATCTTTACCGGTATTGATTCTGCAAGGCTTCTTCCAAATACATTGCCAGTTACATAACCTTCCCTTCTTAATTTCTTTGCCTTGTCATCCATGCTTCTTTTTTCAGCTTTTAAAGTATTCATTTATCTTTTCCTCCAAAAATCTGATTTGCTTAGCAAGCCTTCAACAAAGAGGTTCTGTTAAGTTTATCTATTCTTTATTACGATTTGTATTATAGTCCTTTGCAATTAAACAGATTAACCAAATTTTCAAGTTTTTTTTGTGCAATCATTACATATTTTCATTATAGTATTTTAACATAATCACTTTACATATTCAGATTTTAAATTATTTTATTACGAACATTGCGTGCCGGTATACCGATTTTATATTTATTTTATTGATTTTAATATAATAATCGTCTATTATATATCAGTAAATTGTATTTTTTATGTTTTTTTAATTTATTTTAAAAGTCCATTTATAAATTTATTATCGTAACTTTTTATTCAGGCATTTATACAACGGAGGAATCTATGCAGCTTATGTCATCATTGCAGCTTGAGGCTTATAATTACATTAAGAATTTAATTCTTACTCACCAGCTCGATGTCAACACACTTTACTCAGAAACTAAATTATCCAAAGAACTCGGCATATCAAGAACACCTATGAGAGAGGCTCTGCAATGCTTAAGCCAGGATGGTTATATCACAGTTATTCCAAGCAAAGGCTTTCGCATAAGACAGTTAAGCCAGAAAGATATGAGGGAAACTATCCAGATAAGATGTGCCATTGAAGGATTTTGTACACAATGCCTGGCTAAAGAATATCAGACTGCTAAAGGTCAGAATACAATACAGAAGCTTGGTGAAATTCTCAAACATCAGAAAGAAGCACTTGCTCTTGATGATAACTACGAAAGCTTTATCAATTACGACCATGAGTTTCACCTGCTCTTAGTTAATTACATTGAGAATGAGGAGATTAATCATATGTTCCAAAAGCTTATGTATCTTATCCGACTTACAACACAGTCAGCACTTGAGGTTGAAGGCCGTATTAATGGAACAATAGATGAACATTCTGAATACTTTGAGAACCTGAAAACTGGCAATGGCAATGAGGCATACAGAATCCTTATCGACCATCTTATGATGCCTCTTAATATCGTCAGGACAGAACTTTAATTTATGGAGAATATAGTCAAACAAAACCGCTTGCAACTAATGTTTATCATTAATTACAAGCGGTCTTTTTATATACTCATAAAGTATTTAATTAAATTGACAATCGTCTGTTATATCCAGAATTATTAATTATAACTGAGGACCAGCAGCTACTAAAGCCTTACCAGCTTCGTTGCCTGTATACTTAACGAAGTTCTTGTTAAATCTTTCAGCAAGATCCTTAGCCTTTGTCTCCCATTCAGAAACATCAGCATATGTATCTCTAGGATCAAGGATACCTGAATCAACACCTGGAAGTTCTGTAGGTACTTCAAAGTTGAACATAGGAATTGTCTTTGTAGGAGCTGTCTTAATAGCACCTGAAAGGATAGCATCGATGATACCACGAGTATCCTTAATAGAAATTCTCTTACCTGTTCCGTTCCAGCCTGTGTTAACTAAGTAAGCCTTAGCTCCGCTCTTTTCCATCTTCTTAACAAGCTCAGCAGCATACTTTGTAGGATGAAGCTCAAGGAATGCCTGTCCGAAGCAAGCTGAGAATGTAGGTGTAGGCTCTGTGATACCTCTTTCTGTACCAGCAAGCTTAGCAGTAAATCCTGAAAGGAAGTAGTACTGTGTCTGCTCTGGAGTAAGAATAGATACTGGAGGAAGTACACCAAATGCATCAGCTGAAAGGAAGATAACATTCTTAGCAGCTGGAGCTGAAGATATAGGTCTTACAATATTCTTAATATGGTCAATTGGATAAGATACACGAGTATTCTCTGTTACGCTCTTATCAGCAAAGTCAATCTTACCATTCTCATCAAGAGTAACGTTCTCAAGAAGAGCATTTCTCTTAATAGCATTGTAGATATCTGGCTCTGAATCCTTATCAAGGTTGATAACCTTAGCGTAGCATCCACCTTCAAAGTTGAATACACCATTGTCATCCCAGCCGTGTTCATCATCACCGATAAGAAGTCTCTTAGGATCTGTAGAAAGAGTTGTCTTACCAGTTCCTGAAAGACCAAAGAAGATAGCTGTGTTCTCACCATTCATATCTGTGTTAGCTGAGCAGTGCATTGAAGCCATTCCCTTAAGTGGAAGGTAGTAGTTCATCATAGAGAACATACCCTTCTTCATCTCTCCACCATACCATGTGTTGATGATTACCTGCTCGTGGCTTGTGATGTTGAATGCTACACATGTCTCTGAGTTAAGACCTAATTCTGCGTAATTCTCAACCTTAGCCTTAGAAGCGTTATATACTACGAAATCTGGCTCGAAGTTCTCAAGTTCTTCTGCTGTTGGCTTAATGAACATGTTAGTTACGAAATGTGCCTGCCAAGCTACTTCTACGATAAAACGAACAGCCATTCTTGTATCCTTATTAGCACCACAGAATGCATCTACTACGAAAAGTCTCTTGTTGCAGAGTTCTTTCTTAGCAATATCCTTAACCTTAGCCCATACATCTTCTGACATTGGGTGGTTATCATTCTTGTACTCATCTGAAGTCCACCATACTGTGTCCTTAGAATTCTCATCTACTACAATGTACTTATCCTTAGGAGAACGACCTGTATAGATACCTGTCATAACATTAACAGCACCAAGTTCGCTTTCCTTTCCTACTTCGTAACCCTCGTTAGAAGCCTTTGTTTCTTCTTCGAATAATAATTCATAAGAAGGATTGTGAATAATCTCTGTAGCGCCTGTAATACCATACTTGCTTAAATCAACGTTTGCCATTTTACATTAAACCTCTTTTCTTAAATTGTAGCACCAATAGGGCTTGTATGCCCTTTGGCAGATTACAGAAAATGGATTTAACCAAATTCTTCTGTTAGTATACATAATCAGCCTGCAAAAAGCAACCTTTTAATTGTTAAGTTTTTAACTTTTTATATCAATAATTCCTAATATTTATGTTAAATTCCAATTAAATATCATTACTATTTTACATATAACCGTATTTATACATATATCTGTATTATATATGCCGTATTCCTACACATATGTGTATTATTATCTATATCTATATTCTTACACATAACCGTATTTCTTGCGGTTTATTATTATGAATATAAGGCTTACGAACAATGCCAGAAGTTCTGCCGCTATAACAGCCATCCATATTCCATTAATTCCAAGTATAAGCGGAAGTATCATAATCATCGCTATCTGGAATACGAACATTCTAAGAAATGATACTGCCGCCGATACCGCACCATTATTAAGTGCAGTAAAGAATGACGAAGTAAATATATTAAGTCCATTGAAAAGATATGCTACTGAATATATTCTTATAGCAAGCGTTGTAAGCTCAAGCAGTTCCTTATCGTAGCTTACAAATATTCCTGCAAGATATTTTGCAAGCACCTCAGCAAGTCCGGTCATAACTAAGGACGCCACAATAATAAGCGTTATGCTTTTCCTGAACAGATTTTTAAGTTCTTTTTTATTGCCTGAACCATAATGATAGCTTATTACTGGTGCTGAACCTACCGCATAACCAAGATATGTTCCTGAGAATATAAATCCAACATACATAATTATTCCGTATGCAACAACACCATTTGTACCTATATACTTCATAAGCTGCATATTATAAAGCATATTTACAAGTGACATCGACATATTGGTAACCATCTCTGATGAGCCGTTAATGCAGGTCTTTATTATTATATCTTTGTTAAAACGCGCCTTCTGCAATTTAAGCACGTCACTTTTATCACTAAGGAAATATATTATCGGTATTATCGAACCAACTATCTGGCTTATTCCTGTTGCAAGTGCCGCACCAAATACGCCAAGCTTTAATACATATATGAACAGGAAATCCAAAAACATATTCGTAAATCCTGCAAGCAGTGAAACTCCAAGTCCAAGCTTTGGCTTTTCAGCCACAACAAGAAAGCTCTGGAAAGCATTTTGCAAGAATAATGCTGTAAGCATAACAAGCAGTGTTCTTCCGTATATTACACAATCATCAGCGATACTTCCCCTTGCACCAAGTGCCGCAGCTATAGGACGTATAAATATAATTCCGATTGCTGACAGTGCAACACCTGACACTATGCAAAGGTATATAAGCATAGAAAAATATTCTCTTGCCTTTTCTTTCTTGCCCTCTCCAAGTGTCTTTGATACGATGGCACTTCCTCCCGTACCAATCATAAATCCAACCGAGCCAAGTATCATTACAACCGGCATTATAAGATTAACTGCCGCAAATGCATCACTTCCTACAAAGTTGGATACAAATACTCCATCGACAACACCATATATTGATGTAAATATCATCATAATAATTGTAGGTAATGTAAATTTAATAAGCTTACCGTATGAAAAATGGTCTGATAATTTTATCTTCACTTTAATTCTCCTTGATGTTCTCTAATTCTTTATACTCTCTATAAGGCTCTCAAGCTTCTTCATATGCTTATATGTTGTTTCAAACATAACCTCAATCTCCCTGCTGTCCAATTGCTCAAAAGACTGCTTTTCTGCCTCTATTACAGGTTTAATAATCTTTTCCGCTAGCAGTTGTCCTTCTTTGGTAAAATGTATCTGCTTCTCTTTCTTATTATCATTAGACGGCTCTAATATTATAAGTCCATTTTTTTCCATAGTCTTAAGTGAGGAATTAACGGTCTGTGCACTGTAGAACCACTCCTCACATATATTCTTCTGTGTTATCCCCTCACCATAATAATATACAGAATACATTATCCAGAAAGCTGTATCTGATATGCCATTCTTCGCCGCATAATCGTGGTATATAACATTGGTTTCTTTACATACCTGATTAAACATCTGAAGATTTTTTGATATGTTCTTCATTCTAACTCCTTCTTAAATTATACCTGCTATCCAATTCTGCTTATTTTTTATTTTTAACTTTTCAATTTTATCCGTTCCTAATAGTTTATTCCGAAATCGGACTATTGCATCTTACTCCGATTTCGGAATAAAGTCAAGCTGCCAGCTTAACACCCTGTAATTTCGTATAAATTTCGATTACTGCTGTATACATAAAGCTATAAACATAACATAATTAAAAAAGACTTTTTAATTATTACCAGCCATATGAACCAGTCACACGGCTGCGTTAATAATTAAAAAGTCCTATTAATCTTACTAATATTATTGAATTTTAATACTATTAAATCATATAATATTATCAATGTCCTAAGCATTATTATACATTTTACGCCTTAATGCCATACTTCTCCTCAAAATCCCCGACAGTAATCGGCTTTGAGAAGTAATAACCCTGAAACCAGTCACAATTCATCTTGGCAAGCATAGAAAGCTGGTCAACATTCTCAACACCCTCCGTTATTACGTCCATTCCTATATCGTGTGAAAGACTTATAATCGACCTTAATATCTGCTCTCCACGCTCCTCGTGGCTTGACTTCTTAAGGAATACCCTGTCTATCTTGATAACATCAGCACACACATCTTTAAGGAAATTAAAAGAAGAATATCCGCTTCCAAAATCATCTATCTCTATTATAAATCCCTCATCGTGAAGTCTTTCTATAGTCTTATGTGCCGCCTGCTTATCCTCTGATAACGCTGTTTCTGTTATCTCAATGTGAAGCTTATCTGTATCTATACCATACTTACTTACAAGATTTTTGAAAGTCTGGTATACATCAATATGATAGAAATCCTTTGCTGATATATTAACCGATATATAATAATTATAACCAGAGTCTTTCCATATCTTAAGCTGCTTAGCAGCTTCCTCCCATATGTAGTTATCCAGCCTGTATATAAGTCCTGCATCTTCAAAGCACTCTATAAATGCACCTGGCATAATAAGTCCCATATTAGGATGATTCCATCTTATAAGTGCCTCTGCTCCAAGCATATTGCCATCCTTATCCGTCTGTGGCTGTAAATACATACAGAACTGGTTCTCATTAAGTGCTGTCTCGAACTCACCTATAAGCTGCTGTTTAAATATGTCATTCCTATATGAATTCTCATCATAATAAAGAATATAATTGCTCATATTACCTTTACTCTTCATAATCACAAGAGATACCTTGTCTACCATCTGTCTTATCGTTTCATTGACATCTTTTATGTAATATACTCCAAGATATATATGAAGCCTGAAATTCTTGTTGGAATACCTGTCACTAAGCAGCTTTATCATATCAGAAAATTCTTTCTCAGACAGATACTCCTTAGGAATAACCATAGCAATTATGTCACCATTAAGTCTTCCAAGAACTGAATTACCTTTCATCTTCTGCCTGATAATATTAACTTCATCTATTAATATCTTATCTGCAATATTCTCACCATATATTTCATTAATAAGCTTAAAACTCTTAATATCTGATAATATAAGGCAATACTCTGTATCAGTATGCTCCTTTATGAGCTTCTGTGCATTCTTGTAAAACCCATACCTGTTATACGCCTTGGTAAGTGAATCGTAATTAAGCCTGTATTCAAGCTTGGCATATACAGCGGCATTCTCTCTTGTAGTACCAAGATAACTCCCCAGTGCCGCAAGTAGTCTGATTACGTCCTTTGCATCCTTTATATTAGGATTATCAACACCTATAAACCCTTTTAATGTATTGCTTAATATTATTGGAAACACTATAAGTGTATGTATATTCTGAGGCTTTAATATTTCATATTCAACAGGCATAGTCTCTTTTACATTTTCCAAATCTTCAATAAATATACTCTCACCACTTGAAAGCTTTGGTATCCAATACGGCATATCCTCTGCTCTCAAATTCTGAAGTTGATTAATCTGTGGTTCAATACCTTCATTACACCACTCATATGTGTTATAATAACAACCGTCTTTTTCATCAACTATATATGCTCTGTCAGCTTTCGTAAAATGTCCGATTTTTTCAAGAAGATTATTTATTGCTACCTGACATTCCCGTACATTTCTTACCTTTCCAAGTTCTGCCATCTGTGTAAGAATAAAATGTTCTGCCTCAAGTTCTGATTTTAATATTTGATTTTCGTATTGCAAACTTCCATTTTCCATATATTACCCCATTAATTATCAGCTAGTATATCCTTACAAAGTTAATCAACTGCCAGCTTAACAACTTGTTAATTCATAGCCAGCCTGATACCTTCTTCAAGTCTTTTAAGTCCGTCCATAAGCACTGCCTTAGGACACGCAATATTTAATCTTAAGAATTGATTGCCATTACCGCCATACACATTGCCTGCTGACAGATATAACCCTGTCCTGTTTCTTATGTATGCCGCTAATTCACTGCTATTATCAGTAATTGCTGAACAATCCAGCCATAAAAGATATGTTGCCTCTGATTGCACAACTTTTATTGATGTAATATTGTCATTGACATACTCGTTAACAATTCTTTTATTATTATAAATGTAACCTCTCAATTCATCAAGCCATTTATCACCATAATTATAAGCTGCTTCTGCTGCCCATACCGCAAACGCGTTAGGCTCTGCAACCTCATCAGTATTAAGTGCTCTCCACACCTTATGCCTTAAATTCTTATGTGGCACAATGACAGCTGCTGTCTGTAGTCCTGCAATATTAAATGTCTTAGTAGGTGCAACACAGGTTATGCTTATATCCCTGCATACATCTGATACAGAAGCAAATGGGATATATTCCTTTCCAGGGTGTAATATTGTCATTGACATACTCGTTAACAATTCTTTTATTATTATAAATGTAACCTCTCAATTCATCAAGCCATTTATCACCATAATTATAAGCTGCTTCTGCTGCCCATACCGCAAACGCGTTAGGCTCTGCAACCTCATCAGTATTAAGTGCTCTCCACACCTTATGCCTTAAATTCTTATGTGGCACAATGACAGCTGCTGTCTGTAGTCCTGCAATATTAAATGTCTTAGTAGGTGCAACACAGGTTATGCTTATATCCCTGCATACATCTGATACAGAAGCAAATGGGATATATTCCTTTCCAGGGTCTGTAAGATCACAATGAATTTCATCAGATACCACTGTTACATAATACCTTGCACATAGCTCACCTATCCTTGATAAATCTTCCTTGCTCCATATCTTTCCTGATGGATTTTGTGGATTGCATAATATCATAAGACTTGTCTGTGGATTGGCTAACTTATTCTTTAGGTCTTCCCAGTCAATGCTGTATTCGCCATTCTCATATCTTAATGGATTTTCAAGCACCCTTCTTCCATTATTGATTATTGAATTAAAAAATATATTATAAACTGGTGTCTGTATAACAACATTTTCATTAGGTGTTGTAAGCTTTCTTACTATGCTTGACACTGATGGTATAACTCCTGTGCAAAATACAAGCCAGTCTTTATCAATATCCCAGTTATGTCTTCTTGACCACCAGCCTGCTACAGCCTCATTCCAGCTTTCCGGTATTATTGAATATCCAAATACTCCGTGCGACGCTCTCTTATTAACAGCCTCAATTATCTCTGGTGCTGTCTTAAAATCCATATCAGCAACCCACATAGGAAGTTCATTTTCTGCAACATCCCATTTCAAGGACTGCGTATTAGTTCTGTCTATTGGTGTATCAAAATCATACTTATCAGTACATTCCATCGCCTTATCTCTCCATCACTATTATTCTGACATATTCTATCTATTCTGCCATCTTACTTCACCCTTAGTAATAATTGGATATCTTATAAGCTCTGTTCCGTCCAGATTTTCCTTGTGCATATCTACTGCTGTTATCTGATGATTATCATATGTTGTGTAATAATATATTCCCTTTGCCGCATTGCAGCAGGATGTATAAATAGTAATCTCATACTTTCCGTCAGTTACCTCACAACAACCTCTCTGCTGTTCTACCGAACCTAGTATATGAAAGAACTGGCTTACACTTTCTTCCTCTGTATCGCTTGAAATTGCGTTAAGTCTTGTAAATGCTGCTCTTATAAAACGTGACTGGCTTGATAAATCTCCCGGAAGTCCCATAGCTCCCATTCCACGGCTGTAAGCATTTAACTTAAGCTTGTCTGCAAATGTATTATCTGGCTGTCTGCTTGAAAGCCCTGCATAATTATTAAGTGCAAACATCTGCATATCAAATGGCGGATTGTTAGTAAGCACTCCGACCGGATTGTCATATATATGAAGTCCGTCTTTCATAGACTCAACTGTGATTGCTTCATCTTTATCTGCAATTATCCAGTGAAGCTGTGCCGCTGGAAGCTGGCTGCTGAATGGTGTTCCTGTAAGATTAATTCCATCAAGCTTAGCTCTTGCTTCGCTGACTGTCGCACACTGGCTTAATATCCAAGGTATGAACTCAAACTGTGCTATATCCTTCTCACCACATACTGATGCTTTATATGCCGCATTGCCAACAAAGTTAAGTCCAGCCATTCCAAGACCTTTTTCATTAACCGCATCATAATAAAGTGGGTATCCTTCTGACACAAATGCCATACCAATTATTGCATAATGGCTTTTAAGCTGTCCTATATGCCTGAAATCAAATATATAATTCCTTGGTGTAACTGTTATCTCTTCACCATATGAGAACTCATAATCAAGAGTTCTTCCAAAATAGAAATCTTTAGTCTTATAAGTAACTGCTGTACACATATATTAAGCCTCCTCTTTTATTCGCAATTTATATATTTTATTGTATACCAATTATATTATCTTCACTCTCCATATAATTACAATTAATATTTTTATATAATATTGTAAATTGTATTTTTAATTATACAACCATTATTCTTCAAAATAAAGCAATTATACAAATCCAATAATTAAATTTACATAAACCATATTATTGACTTTACCTCAAATCTGTATTGATGACATGCTGTTTCATAAGATACCTTATATGTCTGATTACATTTAATGATGATGTGTCGCCTTTTTATAGATTATATACGATATAAATGCAGTTACCAACTCAGTAACTCCAAATGAGCACCACACTCCATTAACCTCATATATCCTGGAAAGAATAAATGCAACTGGAATTATAATAACTGCATATCTGAATACCGATATTACAAGTGATGGAAGTCCTTTTCCCAATCCTTCCAGTGCACCAGAGGCTGTTACAGATACTGACGATACGATAAAGCCTGCACTGATTATTCTAAGTGCCTTGGCACCGGCACTAATTGTATTTGCATTAGTTGTGAATAAGCCTATAAGCTTATCTGGTATTCCAAGGCATATAGCTGTTCCAGCACACATAATTATTAATACTATTATTGTGGCTGTCGAATATATTTTCTTAACCCTCTTATGCTCTCCTGCACCATAATTATATCCGATTAATGGTCTCATTCCCTGAACAACTCCATTGGCAGGCAGATAAAGAAATGTCTGTAACTTGTAATATACACCAAGCACGAATACATATGTCTGTGAAAATGCTGCTAGTATTACATTAAGTGCTGATATTAACAGTGAAGGAAGTGCCATATTAAGACTGGCTGGTATGCCGACCGAATACATTTTCAGACATAATGTTTTCTCTGGCTTCATACATTTTCTTGTAAAACGAACTGGCATAGGTCGTAGTATATATATGATAACATACACAAGAAGGCTTACTGTCTGTCCTATTCCTGTGGCAATTGCCGCTCCTCTTATTCCAAGATCAGGGAATATTCCTATTCCGAATATAAGCATCGGGTCAAGCACGATATTAGTTATACAGCCACCAAGCATTGCCGTCATTGATGCTGTCATTCTTCCAACAGCCTGAAATGTCTTTTCAAACACCAGCTGCCATGCAAGTATTGTTGAAAATGCAAATGCTATATATGAGTATTGAAGTCCTAATTCTACAATACTGCTGTCATTAGTAAACATACAAAGGAATGGCTTTATAAGCATAATACAGCCTGCTGTCATTACTATTCCGTGTATTGTCGCAAGTAATATCCCCTGACTTGCGGCTTTGTCTGCCTGTACCTTATCCTGTGCACCCATATAAAATGATATTACTGAATTTATTCCTATTCCAAAACCTATCATTACTGAATTAATAAAGTTCTGCATTGGAAACACAAGCGATATAGCAGTCATCGCGTCTTCGCTTATCTGTGCTACGAAGAAGCTGTCTACAATGTTGTAGAGTGAATTTACAAGCATTGATATAACCATTGGAAGTGCCATAGTTATCAGAAGTTTTAATACGTTTTCTTTCTTCATATAAGTCTGATCCATACTTATCTCCTTATCTTATTGGGGTAAATCCCCTATTTCATAAAAATGAATGTGCTAAACACATTCCTGTGCCTAGTGCGGTCGCTTGCAACCAATTACATCTTCGCACGAGTGTGCATTATTGGCACATAGTGCCTTTTGTGTAATAAGGAATCACGATAGAATTCCCTATTACACAAAAATAGATTCAACTAGAAAAATCCACATATATTTTATAAATTAATTGTAGCTGACAGCCTTTGTTATTGTTATACTCAAGGCTATGGTATTATAACATTATGTATTTTTAAATGTCAAACCACTTTAATATGTTTCTTGCAAGTTCTTTATGTCCCTGTTCGCTTAGGTGTTCCCTGTCTATTTCGCTTGGCTGTGCTGCATCTGAGGCTGATAAGAAATCTATTGATTCTTTTTCTGCAATTTTGCTGTATACACCTGCAAGCTTCTTAGATACTTCAACAGAAGCTTCTGAGAACTCAGGGTCGTAGTCCTGCTCCCACACACCTTTTCCAAGATGTATCGGTGATACAAGAAGTATTCTGCTGTGTGGAAGGCAGCTCTTTACCTGATTAATTAATCTCTCCACACCCTGTCCGATAACTTCTGCCGAAGCGTTGTATACTGTCTTGCAGTCATTAGTTCCTAACATTATAATCACATCTGTTACTGGATTGTGCGACTCTAATATTGTTGGAAGGAGTTTGAATGAATTGCGGCCATCTCTTAATGGGTCGTCAAATACTGTTGTTCTTCCGCACAATCCTTCCTCTATCACACGATATTCATTATTAAAATGTCTATTAAGTTCATTATCTAAAATACTTGTCCATCTTACGCCCCAAGGGTAACGCCGGTTAGTCTTAGGGATAAGCCCCCAGGTGTTGGAATCTCCAAAACATAGTATCTGCTTCATATGGTATGCCTCCAATATTATATAAATTTATTGCTTTTGAATTGCATTACACTTTCAAATTGCATTACAGTGGTGCTCTAATTCAATGTTATGACAACGGACATTAGAAAAGCATTGTTATATAGTGAGGCGTGCTGGATTGTTATAAGCAACAAAGACACGTTTGCACTAAGTGTCGCTCGCAGCGGTACTAAAGTGCTAAAGAACAGCACTTAAGGACCGGCGGCTCCCCATTGTCTTTTTATGCTTATATCAATCCAGCACTTGACGGTAGGGTTGCGATGGCTTTTCTAATTGGGCGTTGTTACAAAATTCAAATAAGTTATCAACTTGTAATTGCTATTTACATATATTTATTGTATGTTTATAGGATTATTATATGTTATTATTGGGGGATTGTAAAATTGATATATTTTATGCCTTGTTATAGTTTTTAACTATAGCAAGGCATTTTTAAACACTGACCATATAAAAAGATATTTTTATTTGGTTAATCTGTAAAGTCCTGCCACTGGGACTTTTCAATCGGGCTTGTTACTATACATTCGGGGGCTGGGGACAATATGTGCCTTACCACCTTAAAGATTTGGCCGGCATCACACAGGAGGCTGTCGGCATCTGCGAATTTTACTCTGGTCATTGCATTACATTCTAATAATGCCTGGTCAAGCTTTACAAAGTCTTCTGATATATGTGGCTGGATAGCATTGTAATGCTTTCTTACATATACTGTCTTTATAGATTTATCTGGCATAATTATCTGTAGTTTCATTGGTTTGTCTGACAGTCTGTTAGGTATGTTAAGCACTTCTTCAACGCTGTGAATGTATGTATTACGCTCATTGCCAACTCCTATAAGAAGTATCTTTCCACCACAGTCTTTTAAGCGGTCATAACAGCCGCCCGGTGTACAAGGTGTGTTATTGTATTCTTCACCTGCAAGATATTCTTTGGCACTTACACCTATTCCTGCCATACTGTGTGTTGGGTGAAGTGAACGTATTACCCCATCTCTTTTAAGAAACAGATTAGTAAGTATCCCAACACAGGACGGCGTAACCGCTGGGTCGTATACTGGATTGTCCTCGTTAATATTTTTCCATGTATGGGTTGGAAGCAGTAAAAGTCCGTCCTTAAAATATTCTATTAGGGCATCAAGCACTGTATCTGCCCTGCCTTCTACTTCCCCTATGGATTTCATTGAAGAATGAACAAGTATTGTTTCTTTTCCTGTAAGCCCCATAGCCTTTAAATATTCTTTTAAATCTTCCTTTGTATACATACTAACCCTCACTTCTTGTAATTTAATCCATCATTGATTATATATTGGATAATCATTCTTTGTTTCTTACCTTTTTTCTTACAAATACAAGACATATTGCCTGCATTACAATTGTTATAAACCACGAAGCTGGATACGATATGAATAACTCATACAGACTTCTATTGCTTGGGAATACACCATATATCCACACAAGTCTTGTCCCAACTGTACCTACAATTGAAAGGACCATAGGAACTGCTGAATAACCTACTCCGCGCATAGCTCCTGGAAGCATATCCATAATGCCACACAGAAAATATGGTATTGTCGATATTGAAAGTATCTCCATACCACACTCTATAACCTCACTCTGGTTCGTGTATATACCAAGTATCTGGCGTCCTAAAATGTATGAACCACCACCGATAACTACTGACACTATAACCGAAAGTATCATACAGTCAATTAACACCTTATCCATTCGCTTGAATTTTCTAACGCCATAATTCTGGCTCGTAAAGCTCATACACGCCTGTGTTATTGAGTTGACAGACACATAAAGAAAGCCAAGTATATTATTAGCGGCTGTATAACCTGCCATTGCTATCTCGCCAAATGAATTAACTGATGATTGAAGCAATACATTTGAAAAGTTAATAACAGTACTCTGTATTCCTGCTGGAAGTCCTACACTTAGTATCTGTAAAAGGTAATATTTTCTTATTCTTAAATCCCTTATTCTTAACTTGTAATCTGACTCTGTTGTCATAAGGCATCTTATTACAAGAATACACGATATAAGCTGTGAAGTAACTGTTCCTATAGCAACACCTGCAACACCCATTTTAAATATTATCACAAGCACAAGGTCTAAAACCGCATTGGTAGAACCTGCTATTATAAGATACATAAGTGGTCTTTTCGTGTCACCTACTGCCCTTAATATTGCCGCTCCATAGTTATAAAGCATAAAAAATGGCATACCACAAAAATACAGTCTTAAATACAGTGCTGCCTGTCCAATTACATCATCTGGTGTGTCAATAAGGACAAGTGCCTCTCTTGCGGCAGCAATGCCAATAATGCACATAACAACACCACTTATTGCCGCAAGTGCTATGGCTGTATGGACTGTCTCCGACATTTCTTTAGCTTTGCCTGTTGCATAAAATCTTGCCGCAAGTACATTTGCTCCTAGTGAAACACCTATAAAAAGATTGGTAAACGTACTAATCAGTGCCGTTGTGGAGCCTACCGCGGCAAGTGCAGTACTGCCTGTGAATCTTCCAACAACAATTATATCTACAGCATTAAACATAAGCTGTAACATACCTGAAAGCATTAACGGAAGTGCAAAGGAAATTAGCTTATCCATTAATGTACCATTACACATATCTATTTCATATTTATTATTTTTCACAACTTTATCCTCTTTCTATATATAAACAAGAATGTGCAACGCACATTCTAACACCGAGCACAGCCGCTTACGACATACTAAAGCTTCGAGCGAGTGTGCATCATCGGCACATAACATCTGTTAATAATCAGAAAGACATTACTACATTTTATTAGCAGAACTTCTGTTTATTAATGACTACATCCTTAATCGTGTCTGGACGACCGTTTAAAGGTTCAATCTTAGCGAATTCCTTACAGTCTGTACACACAATGCCATCCATATCAATATTTCTGAAGTATGGAACATCTTCTTCATTATCCATAGCTATTGTTTCATTACGGTTAAGCAGGTTGAGTACATAACCCATAGTAAGTATAACTGCCTCACCCTTTATATTAACCATATCGATATTGCGTATTGTGATATTCTCAACAACACCGCCTCTGCCTAGTGCACTCTTTATTCTTACACCTACATCCGTACCTATAAATGTGCAGTTCTCAACAAGTATATCCTTAACACCTCTTGACATTTCACTTCCGATTACGAAACCACCATGTCCTTCATTAACAACACAATCGTGTATATATATATTACTACAAGGTCCATCTATTGTTCTTGCTATTGCATTCTTGCCTGCTTTGATACATATTGCATCATCACCTGTCTCAAATACACTGTGGTGAATATGGACATTAGTACAAGACTCTACATCAATGCCATCACCATTCTGTGCATAATAAGGATTGCGTACCTTAATATTGTCAATTGTGACATTCTCACAGAAAAATGGATGTATATTCCAGGCTGGTGAATTCATAAATGTTACACCACTTAAAAGTACGTTAGTACAATGACGCAGGCTCACCATTACTGGTCTGTAGAAATCATAATAATCTCTTGCTTCTTCTAAAGCTTCATCTTTATCTGACTGGATATTCTTCTCATTACCAAGAAGGCTTGATTTAGTAGGCATCCATATCTGTGTTTCTTTAGTTTCAAATACGTTATCACTCTTTTTTAGAAGCTGTTCCCACTGTTTATCTGTTACCTTGAACTTCTTAACCGGACGCCATTCATCACCACTTCCGTCAACCATACCCATACCTGTAATTGCAACATTTACCGCATTCTCTGCTGTAATAGGTGATACAGTTCTTATGCATGGCTGTCCCTCATAATTAGTTATAATTAAAGGATAATCTTCTTTGGATTTTATGAACTTAAGAAGTCCCTGACTTTCAATTCTTATGCTTACATCTGATAAAAGACGTATTGGTGCACTTGCCCATATTCCTTTAGGAATTACAATTGTACCACCACCATTTTCTGAAAGTTCTTTTACCTTATCATTAATTACTCTGGCATTATGTCTTCCTGTTTCAATATCAAGCTTTCCGCTTATTGCTCCACAATCACTTAATAATACCTCAAGTCTTTTAAACTGGGGAACAGTTACCTTATAATCTTCTCTATACATTCTTTCTCCATTCTGCCTGTTTCTGGCTTTAACATTTTGACTGCATAAACACTGATTGCATACTATTATATACAATTGTTTACTATTATTTGTTGTTATTTCCTTCTATATTTGATATTAACATTTACAATTAGAGTAATCAATGAAAGGATAATATTCATCGATGCAAAATATCAAATACTGTTATGAAACTTTCTTAAATCCTCTATTTCATCACATAACTCCCTGCTTGAACACGTTGAACAATCCATAACAAGCCCATTGAATATGTGGTTAAGTGAATCAGTTATCTGCTCACATCTGCCTGCATACTGCTTAAGCATTGTATAATCTGCACTACCTGATGTAATAAAGTATATCTTTACAGCCTCAACTTCTTCTCTTGTCTTATAAGCTCTTATAAGCTCTGAACCTATATTAGAAAAGCTTATATTACTATTTACAGCTTCCTTTGATATTCTTACCGGCTCTCTTTCTTTAACTGATGATATTCTCATCATAAATCCATCCGGATATGTATTGTATCTTACATAATCGACAGCTCTCATAACTGCATATAATGCACCTTTTTTAGTGTCATCAAGCACATTTTCCTTAAGCCTTATAAATGTAAGTCTTGCATATGGTATATCTTTGTCAATGCTTGTCATATCATCACCTATAAGATACACTCCGTCTGTATCAACAACAGCTTTATCCGTAGTAAATGCCAATGCACTCACAGCCTCATTCATTCCGCCGCCAAGCTCGTATGCCATATCACTTCTTAGCACAAGCTTTTCTTTATCATTCATCTTCCAGTGTGCATTATTATCAAGCCTTCTGCACTCTCCATATGCCTTTATATTCTGCATTACACAGGCTATATCCTTATCATATAACTTCATACTCATTTATTCTTCTTATCTGCCTCACGTCTGTTCTTTGACCAGTTATAATATGCCGTAAGCGGTTTTATAAGCTTTGAGGCAAATTTCATATCAAGATTAAAGAAATATATAAAAAGGCTGAGTATAAACAGCACCGCAATAACAATCGCTATTATTCCAATTATCTTTAATATTATCATCTGGCCATTCCTTTCTGTCTGGCATATTCAGCCGCTCCTAAAGCACCCATAAGCTGTGGATCTATAGGAAGTTCTACCACCTTAACCTTTAACACCTTCTCTATAGCCTGCTTTAAGCCCTCATTCTTGGCACAGCCGCCTGTAAGTGTAACTGATTCAACAACTCCTGCCTTCTTAGCCATTACAAAACATCTCTTTGCTACCGAAAGCTCAATTCCTGCGGCTATCTCCTCCATTGGCTTTCCTTCTCCTACAAGTGAGATTACCTCACTCTCTGCAAATACAGCACATTGTGCTGTTATAGGGATAACATTTTTAGCTGTTAAAGAAAGCTTGGAGAACTCATCAAGGCTCATCTCAAATGCCCTTGCCATTGACTCAAAAAATCTTCCTGTACCAGCCGCACATTTATCATTCATTGAGAAATTAAGCACTGTTCCATCTGTATCTATAGCAATACCCTTAACGTCCTGCCCACCGATATCTATTATCGCCTTTACATCTGGTGCGGCAACGTGAACACCCATAGCGTGACAGCTTATCTCTGATATGTTCTCGTCAGCAAATGGTACTTTATTACGTCCATAGCCTGTTCCAATAAGATAATCAAGTTCGTCTGCACTATTAAGCCCGTCTACTAAAGCTACAGCCTCATCTAAGCTGTCTTTAGCACTAAGCACTGGATTAATTCTGCTTCTTTTAGTGATATTTGCTGCTATTTTTCCTGTTTCATCTAATATAACGCATTTGGTGTAAGTACTTCCTGCATCACAACCGCCATAATATTTAGCCATATTATTATTCCTTTCTTATCTTTATGAATTCTTACCAGTTCTGTGAGTCGTCAAAATCTTCCAATGTAGGGTCAAGCGGCTCTTCACGGAATACAGTTCTCATATATCTGTTGATTTCTGTCCTCATATCTCTTCTGCTGCCGTCCTCAGGACACATAAGATTATGTGTTACCCATATAAGATGTACGCCGTGCTTTCTTGCTTCTTCCTCAAATAAGCCGTGATATCCTGACATTGATTTACAGCCCATATGTACATACATAATAACTATGTCTATATTAAACATCTCACAATAACGCCATAACGCTTCAACACCTGTTTCATAGCCGCCATTAGAACGATTACGCATAATCATATTCTCATACAGATATGCAAGGTCAAGCATTGCCTGATGTTTATCCTCTGTATTGACCATCTCTGTTGATACCATACTTAACATATCGGTTATTGTAACTATACCCCAGCAGTTAAGCAGCCATATTGGAAGTGCTGTATAATATGCCGCCTGAACACCCCACGTCATAGCACGGTGCCGGTATTCCCTTGCCGCAAGCTCTTTCTTCTTATAGCCTTGCATAGCCATTCTTGTGAGCTTCTTATCCATATCAAGAAATGCCTGGTTTCTTCCGCCTGCCGCCTGATATACACCATATCTGTAAAGTGCAAGTGTAACACCCATAACCTGCGGATAGTCAGTCTTTGAGATTTCCATCCATTCAAGGAATTCTTCTGTCTCTGCATTGAACCTTTTCATACTCTTAAAGAAAGCATCCCAGTTAAACTTTTCTCCTGTCTGCTCCTCAATAAAATGTATTGCATTGACAACTTCTTCTGCCGCATATTCCTGCACGCTTTCCTGCCTGTGCCTTATAGGGACAGCAAGCTGGAATGTTGGAATCTTAAATGAGCGTGCCTCAATTCCATTTCCCATAAGACTTCCATCACAGGTTGTATTACACTGTACAGCACAACAGCCAATAAGCGGGAAATCGTCTGCAAGTGCAACTCCAAGCTCTGCCGCCGGCATAGGACATACATCTGTCGGAACTCCATATTCGTGTGTTACATCAACATAATAGCTAACTCCATTCTGCGACATCATTGAGCTTGTATACACGGCTGGAACTTCAACTGAAAGCCACACAAGATTAGGAAATCCACCCATAAGTGTACTCATCATATTCTCATCAAAAAGAACAATCTTCTTATTAAGTTCCTTATCATTGCCGATTGCAGGGTCTGCCCTAAATATCTGTCCAAGCATACCACATATATCTGTAACAATAAGTCCCAGTGCCTGATGTGCCATACGAAGCTGTAAGCCTCTCATTCCTTCCGTATGCCTGTCCATAAAATCAGGCAGTGCAAGATAATTAAGCATCCAGCGGTATCTGAAAAAGCCTTTTATATTATTAGGTTTTATTATAAATGTAATCAAAGTTTTCCAATATCCAAGCCACCTTACATAGTCATACCATGTATCTTTGAAACCTCTCCATTCACGTCTTTTCTTAGGTTTCTTACCAGTATAGAACTTACCAAGCGGCTCACTTCCAAGTTTACCTGACATAGCCAATCCTTTCTTAACCATATATCTGTATTTTTATTGTTAATTTCTTAAATGTATTCTTTCAGTCATACATTTACATCTTAATATTTACATCTTATTATTCATTTATTATTTTTTAAGCTTCTTAAGCTCAAGGCTCTCAACAAATGCCTGTATTCGTGTCCTTATCTGTCCCGAATTACCTGCTACATAAGGTCTGTCAATTGATAACACCGGATATCCGTATTCTTCACGCATAATATGAAATGCCGAAGCTCTCTCATATCCCCAGTAATCGCAGAACTTTATCTGCTGGTATATAAGCCCGTCTGCCTTGTATTCTTTGGCAATGCTGTCTACATATTCCTGACGTTCCTTAATCTTAGCTGTATTCATATAACGTGGACATTTGCCCCAGTGCATATACTGCCTGCATATCTGCATAAGTACATCTTCCGTGTCATTAAGAATAATCTCGCTTCTTCCCGGAAGTGAACCAAAACAGAACCTGTCAGCAACAACTAACGCACCAGCCTCCTCACAAAGCTTTATAAGTTCTGGATTATCAATCTCCGAACCTACCATAACAACCTTTGCCCTGTAATTCTTCTTATCATCTGGCTGTCTTGTGCCCAACTCCTTAAGCGTATCCTCCAGCTTTTCAATAAGTGCCTCTTTAGGACAGCAATATGTCGCAAGGCATAACACTGCGAATTCATAGCCTGTTATTCTTGGATTGTCTTCTTTTCTGTAGTCACCAATCTGTGTTATGAGCCTGCTTATCTTATTCTGCAAATCAACTGCCTTTCTTAATGCTTCATCTGATATATCAATTCCATACACCTTGTTAAGCGGCTCTAATACATGTGCCCTCATCTGCCTTACATAATGTCTTAAGGCTGTTTCATCGTCCTTCATAGGAACATCAGAATATTCCACAAAGAACTTTTCCTTGGAACATAAATTCTGTCTTTCTATATTCTCAACGCACCTGTTCATCTGTGCACACGCATCAGGTGCTATTATGCAGTCAAGAAATTCAAACCCTCCCTCGATTGCTCTTTCAAGTATGGCACGACAGCCCTCACAAAGCATACTGCTCATATAATATGTACCCATCTCTATAGAACCTGTTCTTGGTGCTCTAAGTCTTACCGAGAAACAGCCAGGAAGATTAATTAGTGGCTCTGGAATTTGAAAACAGACTGCTCCAATTGCAATACTGCCTTTATTCTGTGCTTCTCTTACAAGGTCATTATTGACCTCCTCTAATAGTTTCTCAAAATAATATAAATGCTGTAAATCCTTCAAAAATATTCCTCCAATACTATATCAAACCAATATTGCAAAGTGCCTCTGCCGCCCCTGCAACAATTCTGTCATCATCTGAAAGTGTAAGTATATTCTCGCCCTTAATATCTGCCTCTGCCAGTTTCATATCATTTTCAATTACAGATAATAATGGAAGCCCACTTATATCCATAAGTTCTATCACTTTCTTATCCGGTATGCGGTTAACTATAACTCCAGCTTTCTCATACATAACAAGCTCATCTGCAACATTTTTAATAGTCTTAACTACCTGACAGCCTTTCTTGCTTGCATCTGTTACAAGCACAAGATGTGTAACCTTTTCCATAACACGCCTGTTAATCTGCTCAATTCCAGCCTCGCCGTCTATAACTACATAATCAAACTGTTCAGAAAGAAGTGTTATCACCTCTTTAAGATATGAATTAATCCGGCAGTAACAGCCGGCTGTTTCCGGTCTTCCTATCGCTATAAATGCATAGCCGTCCTGTTCTTTAATTGCATCATATATCTCATACTTCGCCTCACCTAACAGCTCAACGGCTGACTTGGTATCGCCGTCCTCTACATTTTTAATGACTTCTTTTCTTATATCATCTATTGTCTTGTCCACTTCTATGTTAAGCACTGTAGAAAGTCCAACCGCAGGGTCAGCATCAATCGCCAGTATCTTCTTATCTGGATATTTCTCTACAAGCACTTTAACAAATGCTCCTGCAAGCGAAGTCTTTCCAACGCCGCCCTTACCTGCTACTGCTACTATCTTTGTCATAATAATCCTCTTTTCTGTGCACTATTCTATATAACCTGACTGTGCCTATGCACACTTTTTCTAATTAATTGTTGCTGCCATTCCTTTATGTTCTTTAACAAATGTATCTATCTCATTTACAAATCTCTGTCCATATTTCATCAGTTTATTCTGTCCTACACCTGATACCTCAAGCATTGCTTCTGCATTTAAAGGAAGCTTCTCACACATATCTATAAGTGTCTTATCACTAAATACAATATATGGAGGCATACCTTCTTCCCTTGCTATTATCATTCGCAATGCCTTTAAGCGTTCAAATAACTCATAACCTGCACTTGTAAGTGAATCTGTACTCTTCTTTCCTGTTGATGAACTGCTTCTTTTACCTGCTTTGCCTGTCTGCTTTCTGCCTTTCTTTCCTGAACCTGATAGAAAAGTTTCATCACCAGCCTCATAAGAACTGCCTGTGCTTCTTGTCTTACCTACAAGCTTTGCATTTTTCACTTCCTCGGACTCTTTCATACGCTTTAGATATATATGTGCATTTTCCTGCTTTAAAGGTGTTATATCTCCCATTTTAAGGACACTGTATTCGTCCTGTGTCTGTATTATATAACCGTCTGATATAAGCTGGGCTATAAGCGGTCTTAACTCAGCTTCTTTCATTCCTGCAAGCTTTCCATATGATTTATAATTAACAGCTCCAACCTCTTTAAGCCTTGCCCTGTCAGCTCCAAGCAGAGTTCCTATAACTATGCCCTGTCCAAATCTTCCCTTGGTTTCTGCTATACAGTTAATGACCCATTTTGCCTGCGCTGTCATATCAATTTCTTCATATTCACTATTGCAGTTGCCGCAATTACCACATACTCCGGTTACATTTTCTCCAAAATAATTAAGTATGTAATTTCTTAAACAGCCCGTTGTCTTGCAATACCCCTCCATTACATACAATCTATGCAGGTCACGCTGTTTAATAACGTCTATATCCTCATATTCAACGCCTTCAAATTCTTTCTTATCAAGAAGGAACTTATCTATTATCACATCCTGTGCAGAAAACAGCATTATACACTGTGAGTCCTCTCCATCTCTGCCAGCTCTTCCTGCCTCCTGATAATAATTCTCCATACTCTGTGGCATATTATAATGAATTACATATCTTACATTTGACTTATCTATTCCCATTCCAAATGCATTAGTAGCAACGACCACCAATGACCTGTCATATATGAAATCGTCCTGATTTCTTTTTCTTTCTTCATTGCTAAGTCCCGCGTGGTATCTTGTGACACTTATCCCCATACTGCTTAAGGTTTCATATAAAGTGTCCACATTTTTCCTTGTTGCGCAGTAGATAATTCCACTCTCATCAATATGCTCTTTAACATAATTGCTTATATACCTGTCCCTATTCTTGCCGCTTATATGCTCTACGCTGTAGTAAAGATTTTTCCTGTCAAAGCCAGTAATTACAACCTTAGGATTATCAAGCCTTAATATACACTCTATATCCGTCTTTACTTCGTTGGTTGCTGTCGCTGTAAATGCACTGACAACCGGTCTTGCTGGAAGGCTGTTTATATAATCAACTATCTTTACATAGCTTGGTCTGAAATCCTGTCCCCACTGTGATATACAATGTGCCTCGTCAACCGTCACCATTGATATATCTGCCTGCTTGGAGAACTCACAGAACTTCGCACTTTCAAGCCTTTCTGGTGCAATATATATAATCTTGTATATGCCATTAAGTACCATATTTAATGTGCCGTCTATCTCACTTTCTGAAAGCGTGGAATTGACATATGCCGCATTAATTCCGACATCGTTAAGTGATTTCACCTGATCCTGCATAAGTGAAATCAATGGGGATATTACTACTGTAATTCCTGAAAGCATCATAGCTGGCACTTGATAACAAAGCGACTTTCCTGCTCCTGTCGGCATTATCGCAAGCACATCTTTCTTTTCTAAGATTGCATTAATAATATCTTCCTGCCCAGCCCTAAAGGAATCATATCCAAAATATTCCTTTAATACCTCTTTTGAATCCATCACATATCCCTTTCTTAATATCTATTGCAATATTATCTGCTGTCTGAATAATTACTCTATTATTCAATCCTGTGCAAAAGCCCGTAACACATTCTGACTATAACTTTAATATTAACATATAATCGCCTATTATTCTATCTTAATAATTAATTATCAATAAGCACCAGTCAATTATATCTCCAGACTTCCAATAAACATTACTATCATAATTCCATATAATGATAAATAAATCTGTTATTCATAAGTTAACAAATATCATTTTGCCATAATTTAATTATTATATGTGCTATACTTGTATTAATTAATTCGTGAGTATACAACTTACAGATACGAGGTGGCTATGAATAATACACATACATACTGCAATGCACAGCGCCCAGATGCCAGACAGGGCACTGTAACTACTAATACAGACAATAAACTTATTAACAGACTTGATATAATTGCCAGTTTTAATCCACATTTAACAGATATTAATCCCCAATCTCCACTATCAGTTGGCAATGGGCGGTTCTGCTATACTGCCGACATTACTGGTATGCAGACTTTATATGAGGAATACTCAGCCGAAACTCCACTCTGCACAATGGCTGAATGGGGCTGGCATACTAAGAAAGCTGATAACGAAAAAGGCTTCTATACTTTAGACGATGTCAGAATGACACCATACAATTACTGCAAACGAACTGTCACTTATCCACGTGTAAAATACGAGGGCAATGAAGCCGCCTACGACTGGGTAAGACAGAACCCTCATAAGTTCAATCTTGCAAAAATCGGACTTTATTTTCATAACGAACCTATTAAAGCTGGCAGCATTTATTGTATAAATCAGACATTAGATATAACAACTGGTATTCTAAAAAGCAGTTTCAGGCTTAATGTTAACAGTAATAACAATGTTCGTACACTTAATAATATTGCCGCTGATAATATAAATACCAATGCTATTATTGATAATCTCGTAACTGTATACACAGTATGCGATGATAATTCTGACACCGTTGCATTTTATATAAGCTCTGGTCTTTTGCAGTGCGGACTTAGCGTTAATATTGCCTTTCCATACGCATCCTGTGATATAACAGGTTCAGACTGGAATAACACTGACGGACACAGCAACTTTCTTAACGCTTCCCATATACACCGGCAGATAGATGATACCGCTTACTATGTCAATTTTAATATAAATGGAACTGGCACCTCACAGCATACTGCTAATAATAGTACAATTACATCTGATTCTAATGTTACTATTAATAAATGTAATAACTCTGCTGCTGCCACTATTAAATCTAACGGTATACACAGCTATAATATTACAACTACTGATGATGAACTTAATATGTCCGTTAATTTCAATAAATCAATATACACACCTGCCACATACGACACAATTGCCGGTAACAGCAGACATTTCTGGCACAACTACTGGACAACTGGAAAGTTTCTTAACTCTGATAATAAAGAGCTTATGCGCCGTGTAATATTATCGCAGTATCTTCTTGTGATTAATGACAGCGGCTATATTCCACCTGCCGAAACTGGTCTTACCTGCAATAGCTGGTATGGCAAGGCGCACCTTGAAATGCACTACTGGCATATGGCGTGGGCTCCTTTATGGGGACACCCTGAACTGCTTACACGAAGCTTTGACTGGTATATTGATATATTAGATGAAGCTAAGAAAAATGCTTCACGCAACGGCTATAAAGGTGCACGCTGGACTAAGATGGTGTCTTACACCGGTTCGGACTGCCCGTCAAAGATTGCACCACTTCTTGTCTGGCAGCAGCCACATATAATCAATATGTTACAAATAGTAATTGATAATAATACCTCTGATGATTTTGACGTTAAGGCATATATGAGCAAATACTGGATACTTGTAAAAGAAACCGCCGTGTTTATAGCTGATTATCTTGTATATGACCCGATGTCCGATATTTACAATATAGAAGCACCTGTAATTCCAGTTCAGGAACGTCATCTGCCAGAGGATACAAGAAATCCTATATTTGAACTTGCATATTTCAGATATGGTCTTTTGATTGCCGCAAAATGGGCTTATGAATTAGGTTTTACTGATGAAGCCAGCCAATGGCACAATATTGCAATGCATATAGCACCACTTCCAATTAATGACGATGTATACATTGCACATAGTAACTGCCCTGATACATTTACTAATAAAGCTATAGACCACCCTCTTATGCTTCAAATCTATGGTATGCTTGACGGCTATGGTGCAGAGGATATTGTCGATAAAGATATCTACCGCAACACCCTTATGAAGGTAATTGATGTGTGGGACTATTCTACATTATGGGGCTGGGATTTTGCTGTTATAGCAATGGCGGCTCATAAGCTTGGACTTGATGACATTGCCTTAGAACAGTTACTTATTAACTCCCCTAAAAATGATTATGTAGAAAGCGGCAACAACAGGCAGAACTCCCGCAAAGATTTACCTTTGTACCTCCCCGGTAATGGAAGCCTGCTTCTTGCCGCCGCCAGAATATTTAATATATAACTTAGAATTATATGCGGATTTTCCTGTAATACAGCCGACAGCCTACATCATTGCCAGGCACAACTGGTATATCATTGGCTATTGGCTGTTATAATACATTTGCCGCTCATAACAGACATATCTTTAGTTCCGTCTATAATCTTTCCGTTAATAAATGCTTTCTGCATAATCAATGCCCTGCCTTATTAATATAATTTAGAACTGCTTCTTACTGGTTCACTTGTAAGATTAACTCCTAATCTGTTAAAAGTCCTGGTATCTGCCTCTGATAACATTACAGATGTATGTACCTGACAGCCCTTAAGATCAGGTATCTGTTCTAATGCTTTCTTGGCATTCTCATTAGCTACAGATGTCATCGCAAGTGCAATAAGAATCTCGTCACTATGAAGTCTTGGGTTTCTGCCGCCAAGATATTTAACTTTAAGCTTCTGGATTGGCTCAATATATTCTGGCTTTATAAGCTTCTCATCGTGCTTGATTCCTGCAAGATACTTAAGTGCATTAAGTATAAGTGCTGAGGACGCTCCAAGAAAATCCGTAGTCTTAGATGTAATAACTGTACCATCATTAAGTTCGATAGCGGCACACGCAACACCAAGCTCCTCTGCTCTCTTCTTAGCTGCAACAGTAACCTTTCTGTCATCTGTTGTAATCTTAGCCTGCTTCATTAAAAGCTCAATCTTATATACTTCGCTCTCAGAAGCTTCTTCCTTTGCCACTCTGTTGACTGCATCATAATATCTTCTTATAATCTCCATTTTGGAAGCTTCACAGCAGGCTTCATCATCAATAATACAATTGCCCGCCATATTAACACCCATATCTGTAGGTGATTTATAATATGTATTCTCACCGTAGATTTCCTCTAATATAGCATTAAGAACAGGATATATCTCTATATCACGATTATAATTAACTGCTGTACTTCCATATGCCTCAAGGTGGAATGGGTCAATCATATTAACATCATTAAGGTCTGCTGTAGCCGCCTCATATGCAAGATTGACAGGGTGCTTAAGTGGAATATTCCATATTGGAAATGTCTCAAATTTAGCATATCCTGCCTTAATTCCTCTCTTATTCTCGTGATATAACTGTGAAAGGCAGGTAGCCATCTTACCACTTCCCGGACCCGGTGCTGTAATTACTACCAATGGTCTTGTTGTTTCTATGTAATCGTTCTTTCCAAAACCTTCTTCACTTACAATCATAGGAATATTAGATGGATATCCGTCTATAACATAATGCTGGTATACCTTTATATTCTTCTTTTCAAGCTTTTCCTTGAACTGTACTGCCGCATTCTGTCCTGTAAATTTAGTGATAACAACACTTCCTACATATAAACCCTTCTTCTCAAATTCGCCAATTAATCTAAGCACGTCTACATCATAAGTAATACCCAAATCTCCACGGACTTTATTCTTCTCAATATCAGCTGCACTTATTACGATTACTATCTCAGCAACATCTGATAGCTGCATAAGCATCTGAAGCTTGCTGTCTGGCTGAAATCCCGGAAGCACTCTTGAAGCGTGGTAATCATCAAATAATTTGCCTCCAAATTCAAGATAAAGCTTGTCACCAAACTTACCAATTCTTTCTTTAATGTGTTCTGACTGAATTTTTAAATATTTGTCATTGTCAAATCCTGTTCTCATAAAACTCCTCATTAATTATTTTAATTATTCCTTCGTTTATTTATTAATATATTAATATTAACATACATTTCAGCACAAATACATATCAACTTTATATTATTTTACTCCGCTTACTTTAGTTGATACTACTGATGTTAAAGGAACCATTTTAACACTCACACTTCCGTCTTTCTTTCTTGTAATTAATGTTCCGCCTCTTTGTGTATACTGCTTCTCAATACCCTTGTATCCAAGGTAATCTATCGACATTCCATAAGTAAGCTGTATACCTTTATACACAAGTGATAATGTATTTAAGTGGTCGTGTCCACAAAACATCCATTTTATTACGCCATTATCAACTGCACTGTTAAAAAATATCCCCTTAAACCTGGATATTCCAAAATGGTCATTCTTCTCGCCAACACTTCCGTGCTTATATATTACATCATTATCACCAAGCTTCATACGCTCATAAGCTTCCTTAAATTCCCTGACAGGCATATGGAAAAAAGCCATTGCCTTGATATTCTCATCTTCATTTTTAAGGCTGGTTAGCTTATTCATACACCATTCAGTCTGATCCTTGTGTATACAATCAAATCCGCTGTAGAACCAGCCTCCATCACCATACATATTAGAGTCAAGCATAACAAGCGGAAGCACAGCTTTATTATTATCATCAACAAGATTAATAAAGAAATTCCCCACTCCGTAAATATATCTGTTACCTTTAGTGAATATACAATATTTTCCCTCAGCAAATATATCAGCAAGCTCGTCCTTATTACAAAATGCACCAAGCTCACAGTCGTGGTTACCAAAGCACAATGTATATGGAATTTTAAATCTGTCCATAAATGCTGTAAGAATTCTTGCCTGTCTTCCATTATTCATAGTTCCAGACTTAGGAAAAAAAGGGAATATAGAATCACCCGTAAGAACAATTAAATCCGGCCTGCTCTTTTTAATAATCTTGGTAACCGCACTAAGTGCAAGCTTATCCTTCTTTCCTGATAATATTCCAAATCCAAGATGAAGGTCTGTAAGTTGTAGAATTTTATAATCTTTATCTGTATCTATGTGAAGATTGAAAGTTTCATTATCTATCTTAGTAAAATTATGAGAATTATACATATATATGTTCCTTTCATTTTCTTAATTATTACAGTTATACATTTAACCACCGTCTTGCTCATTAACTTAATGGTATAAGTGCCCCGACAGCTGATATTATAGTCGATATTACCATAATTATCTGGAATGGGAGTGTGCCTATAACACCACATATCGGACTGCTGCCAGCCTTCTTTCTAGACTTTCCATAGGTAAGTACAAGCATTATGCTCACAAGCACAACAACACCGCTCATAATTCTTGTAAGCACTATAAAGCTGCTCACACCGAATATTGCAAATAATATACATGGAATAGTTGCTATAACCCAGCTTATTCTGTTGCCAATTCCTATCTGTTCGTGAACTACATCTCTTAATGCAAGTGTATTAGACCAGAAGGTTGTAAGCAGTGCAAAAAGTGAGAATATACCAGCAAGTATCATAGCCCACGAACCTATGCTCTCACCTAACTGCATATATGCTAATTCCTTATCAAGTGTTCCCTTAGTTCCAAGAAGCACCGTAAGCGTAACGATAAGCACAAGTATTGATGATAACGCAAAACCTATAAATATTGACTTTCTTATCTTATGTGGGTTGCCATCAAGTCCCTTAACAACCTGTATTACCGCCTGATTAGCTGATGTTGCAAATACAACCATACTATATAAAGCAAGCAGGTTATTAATATGAAATGGTGCTGTATACAAAACATTTAGTGGTCTTGTAAATGTTCCAGCTGTCATAATAACAACTATAACCATAAGAAAACTTACTGCATATTTCTGTGCGATACCTACCGCTTTCATTCCAATAAACACTACACTTCCTGCAATCAGATAATATATAAGCTGTGCCACCCACAGCGGCATATGAAACCAATTAACAAATATCTGTGCACCACCATTAATATTGCCACTGACACCTATCATTATGGCAAGTCCATATACAACAAACATTATCCAGCTGAATACTTTCTTCATTCTTCCCTTAAAAAGCTCTCCTTCAAAGCTTTTAACAAGCTGTACACCTCCATTGTTAAAAGAAAGTTCTGCTATGATAAGATGAAGAATAACATTTACTACATAAGCAAGTCCCACCATCCATACAACATCTAACATACTGTTTCTTGTTGCCAGATATGGAACAGCTATAATTCCTGTACCAATGCTGTTACCCATAATCATACTTATCGCTTCAAAAGTTGTAAGCTGAGCTTCTGAATTAATCGTCTTTGGCATATATTCACCTCTCGCAATTCTCATAATATTAATTAAAACTAAACGGGCTGCTGCACAAACCACAATTCACACAATATGCGAATAAGCAACAGCTTATAAATAACTCATACTGTATTAATTATGTCTGGTGCAACAGCCCTTTCAATCTACTTTGCTGGAATCTGCTTATCCATCTTTAATATGTGGTTCTTTAACCATTCAAGAAGGTAATCAATAAGCTCGAACAGATACTCCTGCTGTCCATCGTCAACTTCTTCCATATTAATCCCTGTAAGTCTGTCAACAAATGACTCGTGTGCAAGCTTCTGAGCTGCTAGTCCCTCGTATCCTATCTTTTCCATATACTCCTCCTCATCTTTAAAATGAAGCTTAGTATAATCTTTTAACTCATTAATTATTGAAACTATATGGTCATACTTATCGTGTAAATAATAGTCATTAATAACTTCATATGTACGCTCTATAATCTCAAATAACTTCTTATGCTCTGCATCTACAAAATCAATATCTGTCTTGTATTCATCTGTAAATTCAAACATACCCTTCTTGGCTGTGCTGACATTTTCAGCTTTCTTAGAATCCTGTGTCTTATGAACAACAGGCTCTAACTTTCCAATCATAATATCACTTCCAAGGATATGGTGGTAAAGCCACTTAGCAAGGAACTTTACAAGCTCAGCTAATTCCTTCCTGCTCTCCTCATCTGTCATATTATCAAAGTCCACTGATTTAACTTTATTAGCAAAGTCTGTATGCTCCTTCTTCTGTCGCATAAGTTCAGGGTCATTAATTGACTCCATATATGATTCCTCGTGTGCAAAATGCTCTGCGGCATAATCAACAAGATGTGCCACAATGCTCTTTACTGTCTTAACATCAACAGCCTGTTCCTCTAATAATGCCTGTGCTTCATTAATTATTTTAAAAAGCTGTTCGTGTTCTTTATCAATTGACTCAATTCCTGTCATACAGTCTTTAGTAAACTTATACATAATATTTCCTCCAATCCTGACATATTCACATAAGTAAATAACAATATGCTTATATATTTCATTCTATTATATATATTACTCAATCTCAATAGTCATTGTGCTATTTTAGCAATAATTACTTATTCTGTGTATGTCTTAATATATAATATGGTGTAAAATCATACTCCAAAGTATCAGGCTTTTCAACCTTTAACACTTCCCATTTTGATATGCAAGGGTGTGTCCTGGCATACAAGTCTTTCCTGTCAGCCTTCTCATATTTAAAGCCGTGTGTAATCATAAAGATATTCCATCTTCTATGCTCTATACGCTCAAGTTCCTCTTTATCAGAAAATGTATATGCCTTCTTGTCACACACAAGCCATTTCTTAATGTCCTGATGAAGCGACTGTGCTATGCTTGATTCACGGTCAAATATGCTCATCTTATGCCAGGCAGCATTAAGCTTTGCCTGACTGCTCTCAACCGAAAGTGCTTCCTCTGATAACACATCTTCTATCTTTAACATAAACTCATCGTTAAGAACCTTACCCTGCTTCTTATATTCATTTATAACATCATAAAGCACATTATATCTATGGTTAAACATCTTAGCTTCATCGACAATATAATGGTCTGTGAGTGACTCATATGAGAATATATCCCTATTCTGTTCAATTGTGAACAAGTTCTTCTCATCATATATCTTGGAAATGTTGTTGCTGTCCTTCATTCTTATAACTACAGGAATGTTAATGCATTTATCGCCCTTCTTATAAAGAAGCTGCTTTAATTCAATAATCGTGTTAGCCATAGAATGTGTGTCGCCCATAGCAACTACAAGATATGTAAAAGGCTTATCAGCATTACACTTCTTGAATATTTTATTAAACTGTAATGTTGTAGCATCTGTTTCCCAAAATCTTATTTTGATATGTCCGTCTATTCCAAATCTGTCATTATTCTCCTCAAATGGGAAATTTAACTCATAATATTCTGCTTTCTCACCTATAAATACATCTTCAGCTACAAGCTTTAAGCCATCAAGTGCATCTACACTGAAATTCTTCATAAATGAACCGATTATCGACTTCATATCCTTATCAAATACATCTATACATATATCAGACTCCGCTGATAACACTGCCATATTAATCCCCTGTATAAGCGTACTCTGTCCGAACTCACCAAAGCCTATAATACCAAGATGAACATCATAATCATCACCTGTATTAACCTGATATACAGGATGTTCCTTGAACATTTTATTAACTGCCATTCTGTTGACATCTATTATATTAAGGTCAAAATTCTTCTCCTCAAGTCTGTCATAATACTGCTTAATAAGCTGGCTCATTGAGTTATCACTACAGCTTAAATATATCTGCTTATATGAAGCATTATCTCCTGAGGGCTTCTGCAAGCTGTTGCATATACTACCTATAACCTTAAGATATTCAATATTTTCCATCGCATTGTCATCACAAAGAATAATATCTGCATATTTAGTTATATCGATTGCCTTCAATATATCTTCAATAGACATATCATCATACTTCTGTCTGTAATTTACGCCTTTATTCATATATTTAAGCTTAGCTTCTTCGGTCATTGCACCTGTCTCTATCGTAGTTATACGGCATTCCTTTGCAAGTCCGCTAATAAACTGCTTCTTATATGTTCCCTCACCTATAAGAAGAATTCTTTTCTTACCACGCTGGCTTAAAAGGCTTCTTACATAGCTTGCCGGCTTGCGGACAAGTATTGCCAAAGCACCTACGGTACATAAAGGTGCTATAATAACTGCTATGCAATACACATATGTAAGAATAATAGTGAACACTCCACCACCCGCAGTCTTAACATATTCAAGTGCATCTGCCTGATCAATATCAGGGTCAATCTTATATGCCTTAATCGCATTCTGGATATTAAGCATTACCTTAAGAAATGGACTTTCCACACTATGGTAATAGAATATACCCTCAAGTACACATATAACAAACACTGCTATAGCTGTATACCACAAATAATCCTTATATTTATTTCGTTTCATTCTGTCCTCGTTTCTTCGCACTTTTCATTCATTATTATTAATATAGTATTAGTGCTTGGTTTGTTATATTTATTATATAATTTTGGCTGTTTTTTTACAATATTGATTTAAAAAAGAATGTGCAATGCACATTTCCTCTCCGGGTACAATTAACTGCGACAAACTACAGCTTCATACAAGTGTGCATCACTGGCACATAAAAAGCCCAGCATATTTTAAGATGTAATGTCAGCTTTCTGACTATACTGCTTAAATATACTGGACTTTTTATGTGTTAATCTAAAAATTTAATGTGTTAATTTAACAGATTGATTTTCACTCTGCCACTTTAATCTTTGCCCTAACGGATTAATCTTTACTCTGACATATCAATTTTTATTTGACTGCATCAAGTAAGTAATTATATCTTTCCATTTTACCATCTAATAAATCAAATATAAATTTCTCTGAGTTGTCTGATACCTGATCATAATCTTTCATACCATCAAACTCACCTTCAAGATAACCTTCCATAAACTTATTCTTATTCTTAAGATTATCTAATACAATATTGTAATTATCTAAATCTATGCAATAACGCATAACTGCCTGAACCTGTGATTCCATATCCTCGATTATCGGAGCAAATTGCTGTTCGGCAGCATTATCCCATTCAACGCCCTCAGCTTTAGCGTTACTAAAACTTCTTCCTATGAATTTACCACCGAATTTTAAAACAAGTACAACACCAGCAACGCCTAATACCTTGCCAAGCCAGTCTCCTGATGCAAAGAAATACCATACGCATACTGCTAAAAGTGCAAGCACAATAATAGCTGGAATAAATGCCTTCGTCTTGTCCTTCTTCTTTTCTTTCTTTACAATATCTCTCTGTGAATCTAAATCTTTTCTCATTGACTCAAAGCCTTCAAGTAATTCCTTTATGCTGTCCTCAATATCTTTTTTACCATACTCTGCACATTTCTTAATAAATGCAGTTACATTATCAATTATTCCTGTTTTATCGGAATCAGGACAATCTAAAGCTCTGCTTATAAAACCATTTCCATAGAAAAATGACTGACTTCCCATTTCTTTATCATCATCATCAAAATAATTGCCATCACATACGAATAAAGCATACCTGTCAACAGCTTCAAAATCTCCTGTAAGAGCTCTATATAAGCCATACCAGGCCTTTGACTTATCAGGATTTTCTTGTGTTGCTTTATCATAAAGGTCACTGGCTATATCCCAGTCTTTTTTCTTTAAATGCTGTTCGGCTTTTTCAATTATTGCATCAGGATCTATATTATTGCTATTCATAAGCTTACTGATATCATCTTTTAAATCTTGATGCATACTGCTTATATGCTCATCTGTCTTTCTGAATTCCTTTGAATGATTATGTATTAAAAACACATTATCACACGCCATACAAGCATACTTTTCTTCTGTTAACTCTTTAACCTGTTCACTTCCGCAATTTGGGCATTTTATCGCCTTCATATCTTTACTGCTCCTTTGTATTCTTTATTTTTCTTATATCAAGCTGTTTAACAATCTCATTACATTTTGCTTCAAATAAAGTATTATCTGTAATATCAGCTAACTCAGCTATCAACCCTTTAATTCTTAAATTCTCCTCTATAGCCTTTGGAGAACTCACCGGATTTTCATATCTCATTCTCTCGTAAAGCTTGTCTATATTCGCTTTATTGGCTGTATCCTGTACATTAACCCTGCATATTTCCAAATCTTTAATTAATTCTTTAAAATCCTGTATAGATTGCTTCTCTTTATTATCTACATCTTCTATATACTTATTGCTTCCCCACAAAATCATCTCAAATATTACAAATCCTAACAGTATAGCCGCCTGTATAAGATAAGAATAAATGCTGTATCTTTCTGGAAACTTTGAACAGAATTTAAAAAATACATATAACTGGACTACCATATATGCCACACTGTAATAAAGCATTGGCATCTTTAGTGCTGCTTTTTTCTTATCCTGCTTGTGATACACATACCAGCTAAATACCGGTTGTATCAGTAATGCGATAATACAAAATATATATTTCATCATACATTTCTCCTTGTTCCGCAGTTCATACAAAACTGTGCATTAGCCGGCATAACTGCTCCACATTCCTGACAATACACTTCTTTAGGAGTGACCTTCTCACCACAATTCATACAGAACTTAGCCCCCTGTGGCAGTGGGCTGTTACATTTACTGCACACCAGCGAAGCCCCCTGCGTATTCATTGAATCACCCTGTACGCCCATTGTGCCACCCTGCATATTCATTGCTGAATTCTGCATTGTGTTATTGGCATTTACTGCCGCTTCCATATTTCCTTTAAGCATATCGCCCATTGAAAATGCAAGTGGAATCTGTGCCATCATATTAGCTGGATTGCCTGCAAAACCCTCATTTTCTGCAAATGCCTTGCTGACATTAAACTGCTGTTCCTGCTGCCAGTTGTAGCCTTGTATCTCTCGTGATTTAGCAAGTCCCTGTGCCTCAATAACAGCCGCATCCCTGTTACCCATAGCTTCAAAACGCTTCTGTGCCATACTATTATCCAGATTCTTTAACTCAATTAAATCATCTTCATTAATATTAACTGCTGATAAGAAAAAATTAAGAATTTGAATTCCATATTCTGCTATATCATCTCTTATAAGCCCAGCAACATTTTCAGAAATATCATTCAAATGCTGGTTAAATTCATTGTAGCTGTACCTGCTAAGTTCCACTGCTATACAATTCTTAACCCTTGTAACTATCAAATCCTTAAAATATTTCTAGATATTTGCTGTAGACATTTCCTGTTCTGTTCCAACAAGATTAATCAGAAGCTTTCGTCCATCAATTATCTTAAGCCCAAATGAACCGCTTGCTCCTGCACTATAACTATAGCCATAATTAGGGTCTTTTACTGTAACCTGGCTTGGTGTTCCCCAAGGTATATCCATCATTGTTGCAAGATTAATGAAGTATACTTCTGTGTGAAATGGAGATACTCCACCTGTAACAAGATTTCTAAGCTTTGAAATTAATGGAATATTCTTAGTTTCCAATGTGTAACGTCCAGCCTTGAAACTATCTAATGCCTGTCCATCACTGAAAAAAACTGCTTCCTGTGACTCGTGTACAATAAGCTGTGATAATGTATTAAAATCCTCCGCAGGATGCTTATATATAAGAATGTCATTATCACCTTCATATTTAATAACTTCCTGTATTGCCATTTATTTTCTCCTGTAAAATACGTACTTTTTGCTAAGTATAGCACATAACTTCCATTTTGGATACTATTTTCTTCTATTTTGGATACTTTTTTCTTCCTTATTGGATACAATTTTTAATGTGTGTTAATAAATTTCCAGCCATATTAATATATGGATTTTATAAATCCACCATTATTTACCTATATTTAGTACCTGAGGATTGGAGCTATATGTCAGAACGAATTAACCAGCACTTAAATCCACTTGTTGGAAATAATATAAGAAGACTCCGCAAGGAACGTGGACTGAAAGCAACTGAGGTTATTGCCAAGCTCCAGCTTGAAAATGTCAATGTAACAACCGGCATTTTCAGTAAAGTAGAAAATGGCTACAACAACCCTACAGTTGATATGCTTGTCGCCCTTACCAAAATATTTGAGTGCGATTTCAATGAATTTTTTAAAACAGAGTGAGAACAATTCTACTATATGATTATATATGTGGATTGTTCTCACTTTTTTGTACAGTAACACTCTGCCTTAATAATGGAGCGTGCTCTGTTTCCAAGCTTTGTCTGCACTCTGTCTTCGTACCTTAATCTACGCTCTTCTGTCCTAAATCTTTCTCCTTCTTTAGATACACAACACCGGCATATATACGCTCTATTGGTCTTAACACACTTTCTATAAATTCTATGTCCTCATCTATAATATCTACAAGTTCATTACTGCCATCTGATGTGCTTTCTATCTTTAGTACTACAAGATTTCCTGCAAATATTCTCTCAGGCTTTAAACTTTCCAAATCTTTATTACTTATTTTATTGTGAACTGTATTTTTAACATCTGCTGATTTTTTATCTGTTTCATTATTAACTGGAAGTCTGTAAAATGCCCTGTTAAGCGTTCTGCCCTGCACTACTGCATCTTTTTCAGCTATTAGTAACAGACCGTCATTCAGCCACACAATATCAAGTTCATCTGTACCGCAGCCTTCATCAATATTTTTACTGTCAATTCTTCTATCAGCACATTTACATAAGATATATTTTCTTACATATGATAATTTATCGCCTGTCCATTCTGTGTAACCTTTGTATACAACGCCATTCTGTGCACACATATAATATGCCTTTATCATCTTAGTGAGTGTTCTCTTAGAAATCCTTCCATTCATCATCTGATAAATCATCTTGCATATCCTCGTCATATTCTCCTGAATGTGATGGCTTTCCGCCTATCAACTCCTCAGTATTATTATCTGCAGCTGGTCCACAGACACGACCCATAGTGTTGAATACGTCAGCCGTTGTCAGACAGAAATTATTACCTATGCCAGGTATAACCATATTGGTTGTTGCCTGAAAACCGTCAAGGCAATAAGGCTTGGACTTTCCCTCATCAAATACTGTATCTGCAATAATAGAAGTCTTTGGCTGATAGTCATACACTGAAATATCTACATAGCCTTTAGTAAGAAGCATATCCAGAATTCTCTGCACCTCACTATACTGAAGATTTCCGACCAATACAGCATCTTCATTTACTGCAAATACCGATATATCATCATCTCTGCCATCTTTTAACTTAAACAGAATACCTGTTATATCTTCTTTGCTGCTATTTGCCTTTGCTACCATACGCAGTGTATCTCCATTAAATGTAAATCTTTTTTCAACTATTGGTTCTGCCTTTTTAATCTCTCTAACTGCTCCATTGTTTAATTTAACTACCATAATGTCCTCCATTCTTGCGCTGCTTCTAAGCGCATCTCAAGTTTGTGCAAAGCACAAATCCTGCGTGTGAAAAATCTTATTTTTCACACTATCCTCCATTCTTACCTGTTATAACAGGTACTTAAATTGATTATCAGCTATACAGCCTTTATCTTATCTTTAGGAACTCTCTTTCCTATCGACAATTGAAGCATAATAAAAAGCAGCCTGATTTTCCAAGCCGCTTTTTTTAATCTTTAAAATATGCTATTTTACTGTATCTGCAATTTCAAAAAAATTCTTCATCGCATAAATTCACTATCAGAACATTTTCCAATGGGAATTTCTTATAAATTTGTCTATAAATTCAGGCATTGTCATTTTCCTTATATGTCCGCCATCACGAAACCCAACATCGTATTTGTCCATAAATGCCCTGTCGTCTGCCTCACTGCAATCTATATCCGTTATAAACGCTATGCTCTGTGGTCTGTTTCTGTCTTTATCACGATATACATAGACATATAATGGTTTAACATTGTGCATATTGAGCATTTCCCTATATATAACTTCAAGTGTTACATCATTCTCATAGTCAGCTTCTTTGCTTGAAAGCCTGTAATAAGGGCTATTCTCATTCTGGTTCTCAACATAAGTCTTCCAAGTCATAATCCAGTTGCCACGGTAGGTCTTAAGAACCTTAAGTATATCCATCATATGAGCACCGCTAAACTCAAATCTTTTATATTCCCTTATATATTTTGGCATATCTATATAAAGAAACTGCCTGTCAAATTGAAAATCAAGCCCCTGCTTAACTATGCTTGTGGAGATGCTTTCTATATTAAGATAATCAGCTTCTATAAGATGCAAATGTATTTTCTTTACATACATATCAGCAAATTTGCAGAAATCCTCTTTGCTTAATCCACATAACTGCTTTATCCTGCTTCTGGACATTTTCGTATCATCAAGATATGAAGATATATCGTCTACAACAAGCTTTCCGTCTTTATATGAATAAGTCTTCTCAAGCTTAGAATCAAGCCAGTATTCAATCCGCAGACAATTGCACATAAAATACCTTGCCGCAAGCGTGTATTCATCATAACCTGTTGCACTCCAGTCCTGATATACACTAAACAGTGCAAGCCACTGGTTAATCTTGGATATCAGCACTTCCTTCTGCTTCTCGATACCCATCACTTCTATTGTCTTAGTAAATGCTTTGATGTGCTTGTATACTTTAACTGGTTTTTTCAATGCATTCTGAAACTGCACAAGCTGGTGATAATTCCTGCGTGCTAAAAGAACAATTCTGTTAGAATATCCATTTGCACAAAACAGCGGAACAAGTCCCATTTTGCCGAACATATCGAAAAATGTATCCGTCCTCTGGTCTGCCTGACTTATAATATAATGCAGCATTCCACGGTATATCTCATTACACTCAACCTCAGCATAATTAAGTGGTATATGCAGATTATGGTAAACCTGCTGTCTAAGCTTCATATCAGGTGAATACATATTCCAATACTTCTCCTTAAAGACGTCCTTAGGAAGCCCCAGATATTCAAGAAGCTGTGTCTGAGTATAAGTGTTATCTTTGCTCGCAAGCTGCTTACATATAATTGAATACACCTGCCTTTTCAGTTCCATTGGGAAATCCGTATAACCTGTATGTCTGCTTCTTAATTCACTTATTATATTCTTAACATCTTCGTACAAATGTATATTCACTCCTTGTGTACACACTACTTTAATTGCAGTAATTCACACTGATTAATTCCTGCATCCCAAAAATGTTCTGTGCTTAAACCCCTGACCTGGCATATTATTCCTGAATTCATTGCACCATGTCCGATTATTACAATATTCTTTCCATCCTCAAGCTGTGGTTCCACTACATTTCTAAGAAAGTCACCTGTTCTTTCAAATAACTTCTCAATGCTTTCCCCACCTTCAACTGCCTTATACTTTTCTGGTTCTTTAAATAATATATTAATCGGACAATCTAAAGCCCTTGCTGACTGTTCTGTTCCTTCATATATTCCAAAGCTCATCTCAACAAGCCTGTCATCTGTTATAATCGGAATATTGCGGTTTTTTAAAAATATCTCTGCCGTCTGTCTTGCTCTTGCCAATGGAGAACAATAGCATACATCAAGCGGCACATTTTTATAAACCGCTGCTGCCTCTTCCGCCATCTTTCTTCCAGCTGCATTGAGTGGAATATCTGTTCTCCCCTGCAGTTTATTTCTCTCATTCCAATCAGTCCTGCCGTGCCTCATTATGTATAACATTGTACTCTCTCCTTATCTTATGAAGTAGTATTTCGACGAGATGTTATTCTTATATTATAACACCTCATCTCCAGTATTAACAATGTGTTACAGCTCAATCTGAATTATGTATGTTACGCTGTTTCGACTTTCCTGCCTGTGCAGGCAGCATATATCTTATCTATCAACCTGTCACATAACAATGTATACGCCGCTCCTACTACATTTACACCTATTCTAAGTAAAACAGCATATTTAAGTCCGAACAATTCCGCCGCTATTGAAAGTGCGCCAAATGTATTAAACACTGTCTGCCACGAATAACCAGCTGAATATCCGACACCTATTCCACCTATCATACCGATATAAGGATACATCGACTTTGGAAGCACAATATACATAATTGAAAAAATCAGACATCCAACAATGTTAAATGCACCTCTCTTGCCTGCCCGTCCTTCTATATCCTTTGAAAATGGCAGGCACACTGACATGCACGCTATACCTATCCACATTGCTCTTGGCATATTAAGCAGATTCATCACAAGCATTGCACTTGATACTATAAATGTAAGCTTGATATACCATCTGTTTCTTGCCGAATTAATATTGAATTCATAGAATAAATCCTGGAATGTTCTTCGATATGGTCTGTTCTTCTGGTTCTTATAAAAGATAATCATACAAATTACCATACCACAAAGAAGTCCGATAACCCTTAACACATAGTCCTGTCCTGTAACGTCATACCCCTGTAATAACAGATAACCAAGCACAAATGTCGAATGATTATACATAATTACATTATGACAGCCCATTATCATAAGAAGCATTATACATACTATATTAATAAGAAATGCTGCAAATGGTGGCACCATATTACTAAGCCTTGGTCCTGCTATCAATATAGCATATATTCCCATAATTGACAAAAGTCCATGTGATGTCTTTATTCCAAAGTCCGCCTGTCTTAACACAAGCACTGCAAGAAGTACTGTAACACCTACCACACTGTTAGCACTGCCTAGAAGCTTACTGAATATTGTAACAACTGCTACACAGAATACCATAACAAGGTAAACCTTGAAATTATATATTAATATATGTTTTCTTTTCTCTTTAGCATCTTTTGTGTTCTTAATAAGCTGTTTAGAGCCTGCAGAACTTAACTGTAATTCCTGATAAAATGTCATAAAACCACTCTGATCCTTTCATCCCCATATATTTATTGAGTTACATTTCATATGATTTGTACTCAATAATCATCTTCTTTTTATAATTTTAATGATGATGAAATAAGATGATAGGGTGGAGTAATATAACACTATTCGTTGTTATTGTCAATTATAAACTTATAACCCTGTCTGCCATCTGTATTGTTGATGTCCTGTGTGCAATCATTTGCTATTTAGTTTCTTCACTTTGCAAAATATCACTTAATATTTTTATCTGCTTTACTATATTATCCTTTATACTGCCCTTAATATAGACATCATTCAAATCATTTTTACTATACTGTAAATATGTATTATTGGTTAATTCTACTAACAAAGCTGTAAAATATCTTTCCCAGCTCATATACATACTGCTGTCCACATAATCCCACGTATTTTGTAATATTGCTGACAAATCTGCATTTTTAATAACACCTGATTTCAATATCAGCCATTCAAATGACTCTGGCAGATATAAATAACAATTATTATTCTGTCTGGCATATAATTCAATCTTTTCTACTTCCGAACCAAATGCAGCTCCATCTGCAACTACAAGTACATTTTTATCTTTTTTCAAATGCTTATATATATTCGATTTTCCATCTGCTGATATACACTGTAAATGTTCTGATGAATATACTTCTTTGAAAAACTGGTATCCTGCCTTGGAGTCTTCTGTTATAATATAATCCACTTTAACGCTTTCATTTACATTAACATTTGTATATATCTTATACATTTCGTTATATACATTTTTTAATGTTCCATATTTACCGGAATTTCTTATGCCATATATCTCATCTACACTATATGGAAGTGTTTCAAGTGTCTCTCTTGTTATTATAACGAAATAATTGTCTGACTTTTTTACTTCTTCTGCAAACTCTACACTTGATACGAACTTATTTCCCTCATCTATAAAAATTATGCTATTCTTCATCTCTGCCAATAAAGCTTTCCAATATCGCCCCTGCAAAATATGACATTCCCTGTCGCATGCTAATCTTATTCCGCTATCAGCTCCATTTTCCTCATACTCTGATATCATATCTGCCAGTGTTGTCTTACCGGTTGCACTATCACCTTTTATTATTGTAATATTACGTTTTACCTCGAAATCATATCTTATTTTCTTATTTTCTACTATTATTCTATACTTTCCTTTCATATATCCCCCTAGACATATGCCATAGCCTCATCTAATAATTCGCTCATATTGTGAACTATCTTTTCTGTATTAAGTACTTTTATGTTAAACCTTCCAGCTCCGAAATCCATCAAATGCCTCAGATTAATAGTTACATCTTCATTTTCAGATATTTTTAGAAGCCACTTTGCACAATTATTACCACAGGTTGAGGCATTAAATATTTTCTCTTTATCATTTATTATTAATATTAAGGTTTTTGTTCCACCAGATAACGCAAGTGGTGATATCTTACCCAACACTGGACTTTCTATAAGATTGCTGTCAATAACTTCTGATTTATCAACATCTTTTATTATATCCCTGACTATAGGTTCTGTTATCCAGTTATCCTCATATGTATTTTTAAAATATACTGCTGTATTATATACAGCTTCTTCCATATCTCCATAATATATATTTAACATATCCTGCCCCTTTCCTATAAATTAAATATATCTCATCAATATATTCTAATTATCACAAAATATATCAATATCAATAATATGCTATATTACTAATAATGTATTATTATATCAAAGCATTTCTATAAAGCAAATAATCTATACTTTAAATTAAGGTATCTACAAGCCTATAACCCTGTCTGCCATCTGTATTGTTGATGTCCTGTGCGCAATCATTATAATTGTCATTCTACCCTTTAAGTTCTGTAATGTTTCGTTTACTGCACGCTCCGACTCATTATCAAGTGCGGAGGTTGCCTCATCCATAAGCATTATCGGAGCATTTTTAAGGATTGCCCTTGCTATGGCTATACGCTGTCTTTGACCACCTGATACAGACATCCCCTTTTCACCAACAACTGTGTCATAACCATCTGTAAATTCTATTATAAACTGGTGAGCATTAGCCATCTTTGCAGCTTTAATAATCTCAGCTTCCGTGGCATCAAGCCTTCCCATTCTTATATTATCCATTATACTCATATTAAAAAGTATTGCATCCTGTGGAACAAGTGCAAAAAAGCTTCTGCCAGCCGACAGACTTATATCATCAAGATTATTGCCACACACTTCAATCATTCCTCTGTCCGGCTTATAAAATCCCATAAGAAGCTTAGAAAGAGTTGTCTTTCCAGAACCTGAAGCACCTGTAACTGCCACGAACTCGCCTGACTTTATTCTTTCATTATAATTATCAAGAACTACAATCGGTGCATTATTTTCATCTTTTATATATGAAAATGTTAAATCACTTATCTTAACTGAATAATCAGCATTATTTAAAATTGTATTATGACCGCAAAAGTTGTTTATTTCATTAATTACAACATCCTCATTTATATCTTTATGATTTAGAATGTCCGATTTATTCAATTTTTTACTTTTATCCTCTGTTTCCTCATCAAGAAAATCAAATATATTCTGTGCATATGTCAGATACGCAATAAGCTCCGGAATATACTTTCCCATTTGCAGGAATTGTCTTGAAAAACGTCCATACATTGTATATATCGCCGCAATAGCACCAAGTGTTGTATAGCCCTTCTGCACGAATAATATTCCAAGTGCCAAAAAAACAAGATTACATATAAGGTCAAAGCCTGTATTAGCACATTCAAGCAAAGATGAAAACATATTTCTTTTATCAGACTTTACAGCATACACATCTGCCTCTTCATTATATCTGTCAACTGTTTTTCTTCCTGCCGGAAACATCCTTACCTGTATAATTCCCTGAATAAGATCTGTTATATGCTTTGTCATTATGCTGTTTGACTCAGACATTTTCTTACTTAAGCTTTTAAGCGGTCCAGTTAGAACCATCGTAACTCCTATCAGCACTGTATTTACAGCCACAAGACAAAGTGTAAGCTGCCAGCTGAGTGCAAACATAGGCACTAAGAATACAACTACCATTATAAATGGCATAACAACTCTTCTGAATCTTGAACCAAATATATCACCCATTCTTCCAAGGTCAAATGATACTTTTGATAACATTTCCCCACTATGGTGATTTTCATAATATTCACAAGGCAGCTTCATTTCGTGACTTAACACCTGTTCGTACAGCTTTCCATATATTCGCTTTGCTTCCACGTTATATCTTATGCAGGCAAATCTATATCCTAACAACACTATCACACCTGTTATGACTATTATTACAACAGAACTTATAAGCCTGTCCCACTCGCCTTTCTGTGCTATGTCAACAACTATCTTCATAAGAAATGCTTCCATAACTGAAAACATTGCAAATGTTATGCTCATTCCTAATATGGAACCATAATACATAAAACGTCTTTTTCCCATAGTTCTCATAGTCCGTAAGAATAACTGCCATATTCCGGAATTCTTCTTATTATTATCCTTCTGCGTACATTCCTGCATATACTCCTCCCATATCAAGCAACTGTTTATGAGTTCCAGCCTCAACTATCCTTCCATGCTGAAGTACAATTATTCTGTCAGCATCTTTTATTGTAGACAATCTGTGTGCGATCGTTATGCTAGTTTTCCCTTTGCACAACCTGTCAAGAGCATCCTGTATAAGCTGCTCTGTTCCCTCATCAATAGCAGATGTAGGCTCATCTAACAACAGAATTGGCGTATTTTTTAATATTGCCCTTGCTATAGCAATACGCTGCCTCTGACCACCTGAAAGCTGGCTTCCACCCTCACTTATCACAGTTTCATATCCGTCAGCAAGTCCTTCTATGAAGTCGTGAATTCTTGCATCCTTACATGCATTAACAACTTCATCGTGAGTTGCATTAGTATTTCCATACCTGATATTTTCCTCAATAGTTCCTGGAAATAAAAATGTATCCTGTGAAACAAGCGCCATATTCTCTCTTGCGCTTTCAATATTCCATTCATTAATATCCATTCCGTACAGCTTATATGTTCCGGCACTGGCATGATATAAGCCGCATAACAGTCTGAAAATAGTAGTCTTTCCACCACCTGAGCTTCCGACTATTGCTATATTTTCGCCATTTTTAATCTTAAAGCTGACATCATTAAGAACATTTTCGCCCTCTTTATATGCAAACTTTATATTGTCAAATTCTATGGCATAATCTGAACTATGCCTGTCAGATATATCATTTTCAACATTACTTGTAATGGTCTTATTATGCGATATATCTGATTCTGTCTTGTCACCAAAATGCTCATCTTTAGCCGAAAGTATTCCTTCAAGCCTTCCTATACACACCATACAGCCTGTAGCATCAACTATGGCAAAAGGAATTCCTATAATCGACTCAACAAACTTTTCAAGAATAACGACAAAACCAACAAGCTCTCCAACTGTAAGCTGTCCATTTCTTACAAGCCATATGCTTAAAAATGCACATAATATAGAAGGAATCCATTGTATGAGTCTTCTTATAACTATCGCCGTATTGCTTATGCCTGTTCTTATCTGCTCTGTTTCCACAAGCTCCTCTGATGCATTATGCATTCTGTTTTCAAAATACTTCTGTAATCCAAAGGCTTTTATTATCTGATACCCCATTATAGCTTCATGATCAATCCCAAGCATTGCATCAACCTTTAAACGATATACCTTTGACACATCACGCATTTTCTTCACAAGAATATTTGACAGCCATATTACAAGTGGATAACTCACAACAACTGCAACAAAAAGCACTACATTTATCCTTCGCACATAATTGGCATATATAAGTGCTGCCGTAATATTTGTTATAATTGCTGCAAAATGCTCTGTCAAAAAGTTTTCCGCTTCTGCTATATCAGAATTCACCTTATTAATTATTGTTGCTGTACCTGCATTATCATAATATGAATAATCTATCCGGTATAACTTGCTGCTTATCTGTTTTCTGTATGAATTAATAACCCTTACCGCATATTTAAGTGAAAGCCTGCTTCCTGCAAAGGAAAGTACAAAGCCTGATAATGTCAGATATATAAACTTCTCAATAATACTGCCAATATCAACAGCTTCGCCTGACAGCATATAATCTATGTTGACACTTATTATCTTATTGGCACTCACAATTATCTCATTCACAACAGCATTAAGAAGCAGTGCCATAATTATCAGATACGAATACCTGAGCATATTTTTTATAAAATTATTCGCTTTAAGATTAAACTTCTGATTCATATGTTATCCACCTCTTATTATGATTTAACTATAACTTATTCTTGCACAAAATTTTATTTTTTTCATTAAATATTATTGCTTTTATGACATATAATTTATAAAATTATGCTATGTCAATTATAACTTGGTTAAACCACTCAAGAATGGAGATTACTATGCCTCTTCCACTTAAACCCGGAGAAAATATTTATATAGACCACAAAATAAAAGAAGCAAGCTACACAATGCCAGCAATGCAGGCAGCACATGACCACTACACCATCGGTTATATGGTATCAGGTGATCGAAGATGGATTGCAACTGATAACATACGTGTATGCCACGCCGGCGATTTTGGGATTGCTAAACCTGAGGTTTATCACAGGAACTGTCCTATATCGGATGTTCCTTATGACAGATATGTAATAAAAGTTCGTACAGAAGTATTTGAACCTATTATTGAAATAATCGGACATACTCAATTAGATATTCTTTGTCGCAATTATCTACATTTTACCAAAGCTTCACAGAATGAAATACAAAAATGTGTGCTGAAATGTTATACGAATACGAACGAAATTCTGACCACTCACAACTGCTTCTTCAGGGAATGTTTTATAAACTATTCTTCTATGTATATGAGCATCACATTTCTAGTGACTCAGATAACAATACTTTATATCTGAAAAGATTCGATGACAGAATTAAGAAGGCTATGATATATGCTGAAAATAATCTTGAATATGGTGCCAGCCTGCAGAATGTGGCAGACTTTGCCTGTCTTTCTCCATCACATTTTTCAAGACTTTTCAAAGCTGTAACTGGTTCATCATATACTGAATATATAACAACGGTCCGATTACAACACGCAAAGATTCTTTTAGAAATCGGGGAAATATCTATAAGTGAGGTTGCAAACAAAGTCGGCATATCTAATGCAAGCTACCTTAGTGCACTGCTTAAGAAGCATTATGGTATCACACCGACACAGATAAAAAGAAATTCTAATTCTGGGAATTTAACGTAATAATTTGACATAAAAATAGAAATAGAGTAATATAATATTATAAAAGATGCTACCGATAGACGGCTTAGTCTTTTCAATAATGATTAAAAAATAACCGCTTAGTTGACCAGACTGGGGCGGTTATTTTTTTGATTTATACACAGAAATGCATATAGAAACTATCGCACAAATAACTAAAGTATAGTTAAATAAATCTGAATATGTAACCATGTCTATCACCTCCCTTCTGAAGAGGTTCAAGACTAAACCGCCTACCGTTATGGCAGCACCCGAATTCTATATTAACACCAAATATCAAATTTTACAAATTATAAAATGACTGTAAGAACTATGAACTATGCTCATATTAGACCTTTTAACCTTGGTATCATTAAATAAATTTAAAATAGCTGATATCTTATAAATGTAACTATCCACATCGTCCAATCTGTAACCTGACTTTGTAAACTGTCACATCTTATATAAGATACCAGCTATTTTTAATTAAATTTCAACTATAATATTCATTTATAACACTTCTATAATTATAGTAATTTTCTTTAAATTAAATTATTTCTTCTATATTATAATGTATTAATCAGAAGTTAAAATCTATCACTTTCCAATACATCTACATTATAACACATCAACCTGCTTAAGCAGCCTTCTCTGAGTTCTTCTCACTCTTTGCATAGCTCTTAGCTGAGTTAACTACAATGATAAGACCAAGTACGATAAGAAGAATTGCTATTATAAGCTGAAGTCCATTTGCTATGAACACCTTACCCCATGTAGTAGTACCTGCTGGGATTGTAACTGATGCTGCGTTCTGGATAGCCTTAACCATAGCGATAAGTCTCTGTACAAGTGCTGTAAATGTTACACAAAGCATAATGATAAGAGGTGGGAAGAGCATCTTGTTGCTGCGTCCTGTAACCTTTAAGAATACGCAGAGTGTTATAAGAACAAGTGCACTTAATAACTGGTTAGCTGAACCAAATAATGGCCAGATGTTAGCATATCCAATCTTTGTAAGTACGAAACCACAAAGAAGTGTTACGATTGTTGAGAAATATGTATTGCAAAGTAACTTTCTCCAGCCTTCTGCATGTTCCATATCATCTACGCTGAAAAGCTCCTGGAAGCTCATACGTCCGATACGTGCAACTGCATCAAGTGATGTAAGGGCAAGTGCTGATACACACATTGTCATAAATACTGTTGCGAAATGTACTGGAACACCAAACATTTCAAAGAAACCAGCTACACCACGGCTGAATATCTGGAATGGAGTACCTGTTGCTGCTGTACCATCAGCGGCTGCGGCTGCACCTGCTACACAAAGAGCAAGAACTGCAAGTAAGCTTTCAAGTACCATAGCACCATAACCAACCTTAAGCATATCCTTCTCATTCTCTACTGTCTTAGAAGATGTACCAGATGAAACAAGGCTGTGGAAACCTGAAACAGCACCACAGGCAACTGTTACAAAAAGGATAGGGAACATTGTTCCAAGCTTTGCATTGTTAAATCCTGTGTATACAGGAAGGTTCATAGATGGATGGGCAACTACAAGACCAAGTGCTGCTCCAACTATCATAGCGATAAACATAAATGTTGTCATATAATCTCTTGGCTGCTTCATAAGCCACATTGGCATAACTGCTGCAAAGAAGATATATACGAATGTGATATAGCTCCATGCATTCTTACCTAAGATAATTGGACAGAAGTTACCAATTACAAATGAAGCAACAATAAATGCAATACCAACTACTGCTTCTTTCCAGCCTGAAAGATTAAACTTCTTCTGGATAAGACCAAATACTACTGCGAATACCATAAACATAATTGATACTGTACCAGCAGAACCATTAGTTGAAGCTGCTGGTGCTAACTGTGATGCTCCATCAACTACTGTATATGCATTAAATGTACCTGCAACCATATCAGCAAATGCTGCAATAACGATAAGTGTAAATAACCAGCAGAAAAGTAAGAAAATCTTACGTCCAAACTTACCGATATATTTCTCAATGATCATACCCATTGACTTACCTTCGTTCTTAACTGAGGCATATAAAGCACCGAAGTCTGTTACAGCACCAAAGAATACACCACCGATAAGAATCCAGAGTAATACTGGTAACCATCCAAATGCTGCTGCCTGAATAGCACCTGTTACAGGACCTGCACCAGCGATTGATGAGAACTGATGACTAAATACAGTCCATCCTTTGGTTGGAACATAATCTTTTCCATCATTGTACTTTACGGCAGGTGTTTCTGCCTTAGGGTCTATACCCCACTTGTTTGCTAACCAACGGCCATATACCATATAGGCACCAAATAATATAACAGCCGCGATTAAAACGATTACTAAAGTGTTCATAATGTCACTCTCCTATATATAATATTAGCTGAGCAAATAAATATTCCCAGCCTATTTCACTAGCCAAATACAATGAACGCAGAAAAACGGAAATTAAAAATAACTAATTCCATAATGCAAAAAACCTTCGCCTCTGCACATATCTTAACGATATCGTACAAAGACGAAGGTAAATTACATTACTTCCGCGTTACCACTTTGCTTGCCGGATAAATCCGACCTCTCTACTGCCACACATATGGCATGCCCTGTTAACGATGGGTACCGGTTCTGACTACTAAATTAATATCTTTCACCAGAACTGCTTGCAGGTGAGGGCTTATCTATTCCTTGCTGCCGTTTCTCATCAACCAACGGCTCTCTGTAGGCGGTGATATAAATAAATCATTTCCTGTTCTTCGCATTTGACTATTGAATTAAGTAATAAGATAATCTCTTCATTTTAATTTGTCAATAAAAAATTTAATTATTTTTTTGTATTTTTAATGTATTTTTAATTTGACTACATTTCTACTATATCTTTACTGTAACATTTATTATGTTCTGAATGTCTTTAAAGCATCTATTGTCTGCTGTATAAGGTCATCAACACTCAAGCCGGGCATATCTGCTCTATTTTAAATAACCTCTCTTGAACAGCCAGCAGCAAAACCTTTGCTCTTGTGATAGTTGTGAATAAAAGGAATATTTGATTTTTTTATAATCACTCTGATGTATATTATATATCATTTTGGTATGGTATATATTTATTTTATATATTAATAAATTACAAACTTTATAATTATATACATATATAAGTATATGAAAATTTAAGATTTTTTTAATATTTACAGCTGGTTTTATTGACACAATTCTTTTATAACATTATAATTATTAGATAAAGATGCGTGGAGATATATAATTTTTCACAAATTAATCTAATTTAAGGAGCGTGATTCCAATGAAAAATATTAAGGTTCGAACAAAGCTTACTATAATTCTGGCTTTAGTAATTGTCCTTGTAACTTCTGAAAGTTTTATTTCTATTAAGAATATGAACCAGTTAAAAGACAAGGCACTTGAAACTATGGACACATCATCAAGACAAAATTATGATGATTCAATTAAAGAGCAGGTTGGTGTTGTCATCTCCCTGTTATCGGAAATCAATAATGAGTATAAGTCTGGTAAATATACTCTTGATGAAGCTAAGAAAATAGCCGCTGATGAAATCCGTCAGATGCGTTATGGCGAAGCTGGATATTTCTGGGTTGACCAGTCCGATGGCAAGAATATTGTTCTGCTTGGAAGTTCAACTGAGGGTACTAATCGTATGAATACTAAAGATGCTGATGGCTACCAGATGGTCAAGGAAATAATACGTGTTGCAGTCCAGGATGGTGGTGGTTATACAGATTATGTATTTCCTAAGGAGGGAGAAACAGAACCTTCACCAAAGCGTTCTTACAGCGAATACTTCAAACCTTTTGACTGGGTTGTTGGTACTGGCAACTATACTGATTACATAGACACTGCTATTGCACAGCAGGATGAGGAATTCACCAGCTATGCTTCAAGCAAAGCTATTTCGCTTATTTTATGCAGCGTATGTATGCTTATTGTTGTTGCTATACTCGTTGCTCTCATCGCAATTGATATTACTAAATCATTAAGAAAAATAAAAGAACAATTCGAAGTAATTGCCGGTGGTAATTTTGCCACAAAAATGCAACAGCCTATGCTTAAGCGTAAGGATGATTTCGGACAGCTAGCCAATGCACTTGAAACTATGCGCGAATCTGTACGAAGCCTGTTAGCTCAGGTAAAAAACGAGGCTGCCAATATTGATAAGGTTGTAGAAACTATCGACACTAATGTATACAATCTTAATGCAGAAATTGAAGACGTATCAGCAACAACAGAAGAGCTTGCTGCAAGTTCAGAGGAAACTGCCGCCTCTGCTGAACAGATTAACGGAATGACACAGCAGATTGAAGAAGCTGCAAGGGAAATTGCCATAAGAGCACAGGATGGTGCAACTGAATCCCAGGACATCCATAAACGTGCTGTAAAGACTAAGGATGATACTGTAGAAAACCGTCAGAAAGTTAAACAGATGATGGCTGACATCAGAGTAAATCTTGAGCAGGCTCTTGAAGATGCCAAAGTAGTTGACCAGATTGGTGTGCTTGCCGACTCTATCCTGAATATTACTGCACAGACCAATCTGCTTGCCCTTAACGCTTCTATTGAAGCTGCAAGAGCTGGTGAGGCTGGTAAAGGCTTTGCGGTTGTTGCAGAGGAAATACGTGTATTAGCTGAACAGTCTAAAGATGCTGTAGCCAACATTCAGGCTGTTACAGAAAATGTAAACAAAGCTGTAGGCAACCTGACAAGCGATTCTAACCGCCTGCTTGATTTCGTTGATACTGATATTGTTGAATGTCTTAACGGATTTGAAAAGATGGCTGATGACTATAATATGGATGCTTCCAACATTAACGATCTTGTATCTGATTTCAGTGCAACATCAGAAGAGCTTGTTGCATCTATAAGCAATATCACTCAGGCGATAGATGGAATCACTTCCGCTTCTAATGACAGTGCAACTGGAACAACCAACATAGCCCAGAAGACAATCGTAATCGTAAAAGGCTCAGAAGCTGTTATGAATGGAGCTAAAACCGCAGAAGCCTCTGCTGCTGAACTTCGTAAAAATGTTAATAACTTTGTTATTGATTAATTTTATATATAGCAAGAATTATGGGTGTGGAAATGTTTGTTTCCACACCTATTTTTTGTAACTAAGATATGCTATGCTTTAACATATCGTGGTGGAATTCCACTCATTCTATGTAATTTTGTTTTCTCTAAAAACTTTTAAAACAGGCACAATCGTCATCATACAATATTTAACTTTGCATTTTAATATAGTTCTTTCCAGCTACAGCTGAGTTCATGGTATTATCTTTATTTTTCATTTTAACATAGACAGTATGAACTTCATCTCCTTCTATCAGAGTAATACCTTCCAGCATCTGAAAAATAACATCCCAGCCACCTTCTGTTTCATTATCAGGAACAGGGCAATTGTATGAATACCTATCGTACTAAGACGCTCTCTTCAGGCAACTGAATGGTATAAATTTTTTTCTAAGAGGTTTATTTATTACAAGGAACTCATTCAGTGAATCTTTGTCCATATAATTATAAAATCTTGAAATGGTTGGCTGCGATGCTAAAGTCTCTTTATTTAGCACGGCTTTAAACACAGGATCATTTGTAAGTTCATCCGAAGCATCTTCTTCAAAGTAACCTACAATGATCATATATATCATCTGAAGGAGATTATACTTGTCAGTGTGATATCTAAATAATGCAAAATCATTTGTCTTAAATAAATAGCTAAAAAGTCTGTCAATGCTAAGCTTGCTTACAAATTCTTTGATATGAAGTAAGCCTGCATCGGAGAATAAATCAACTCCATCGAAATTAATTTTAGTCTGTCTATTGATTTTAAGTGATAATGTATTTAAAATATTCATAAAGAGCTCCTTTGTTGGTATTTATTTTAATTTGTCACCTTAATTTTACCACAAATGGTTGCTCTTTTTTCATTGACTTAATAAGTGAAATGCAATATTCAGTTAAAATATAGAAACTATGTGGCTTTAAGCTACTTTCACGGCATTGCCGTGAATAATTTAGGTTAACTTAGTGACATTGGAGTGCCGCTATGCTTATCTCCTAGCTTATTTCACTATATCAAATGTTACTATTCAACTGTGTGTTTGTTGCTTATGTTAATACCATTTGTGATTTCAATACATCTAATGTTACTATTCAACAAATACACGATCTTAAATTAGCCACAATATATTAATTTCAATACATCTAATGTTACTATTCAACCCTGTTGCAGATGCACATTATGAAAAGAACTATAATTTCAATACATCTAATGTTACTATTCAACTTTCTTCCTGCAATGTCTTTGCGACTGCTGCCAGTATTTCAATACATCTAATGTTACTATTCAACATAAGACCAGTAAAACTCGAAACCAAAGCACATATATTTCAATACATCTAATGTTACTATTCAACATTACAGCCGCATTTAGAGCATATGATACTCCAGCATTTCAATACATCTAATGTTACTATTCAACCGTTTCTAACTCTATCTTGTAATTCGTGCATGTATATTTCAATACATCTAATGTTACTATTCAACTTTTCTTTAAATGTCATACACTCTTCAAACTTTAACATTTCAATACATCTAATGTTACTATTCAACCCTATTTTTTCGTCAAAAATATAATCTTCTTCGCATTTCAATACATCTAATGTTACTATTCAACATAAGAGAAGCTGTAATTATTGGATTTATGTCCAAATTTCAATACATCTAATGTTACTATTCAACTATAATAAAGTTATCTTTATAAAAGGAGTTGATTATTTCAATACATCTAATGTTACTATTCAACCAATTCACAATAATCATCAACAAGCTTTTCAAAGATTTCAATACATCTAATGTTACTATTCAACGCTGTCACAGGGTTATAATACCCTTTTGCTGCACATTTCAATACATCTAATGTTACTATTCAACAATAAAGCAATAATACTTGTAATAAGGCACGAAAAATTTCAATACATCTAATGTTACTATTCAACCAGAATGAGCCTGTCCAGAAAAAGAAACTGGATAGATTTCAATACATCTAATGTTACTATTCAACTTGTAGAAAATGATAAAAGAGGTATACTTTAATGGTATTTCAATACATCTAATGTTACTATTCAACAAGTGCGTTGATAGTGGACATAGCACTATCACAAATTTCAATACATCTAATGTTACTATTCAACAGGGACCCCCGTTGCTGGTGTTTCTTATGTAAAGACATTTCAATACATCTAATGTTACTATTCAACCTTCTTGCCTTAACATTTTCTTCGTTAGCTTTGCGATTTCAATACATCTAATGTTACTATTCAACTTCCACCAACTTTCTACCGCAGATAGGGCAATAATATTTCAATACATCTAATGTTACTATTCAACACTTATATACTTCATATTCTCTCCTATTCTGCTTCATTTCAATACATCTAATGTTACTATTCAACGCTAAAACTTCTGTTACTGTTGCGTGTGCAATTTCATTTCAATACATCTAATGTTACTATTCAACGTAGGCTTGCTATTAAGCCAGATAAGGTCGCCCTTTATTTCAATACATCTAATGTTACTATTCAACCAAAATCGCGGCTTATTATTTCATTATCACTTATATTTCAATACATCTAATGTTACTATTCAACAACACCTCTTACAGCCGCAGAAATACGCCAGCAATATTTCAATACATCTAATGTTACTATTCAACCTGTCAAATCAATAGTGCTACCGCCACCACCGCTATTTCAATACATCTAATGTTACTATTCAACTTAATTCAAGCCTTATAGCGTTAGATATAATCACCATTTCAATACATCTAATGTTACTATTCAACCGTAACTATTAATTTTATCATAATTTTTTTTGTTTTTATTTCAATACATCTAATGTTACTATTCAACGGATTTAAAATTTGAATTATCAAGCAGTTCTTACACATTTCAATACATCTAATGTTACTATTCAACGGTCGTAAGACTTTCAAACATAAAAAGAGTATTTGTATTTCAATACATCTAATGTTACTATTCAACCTTATCTTCTTGTAATGGCATATACTAATACTCATTTATTTCAATACATCTAATGTTACTATTCAACTTTGGAAAATTCGGACAAAAAGGCTGTTTTAAATGATTTCAATACATCTAATGTTACTATTCAACACTTATAATGAACCTTCATTCAGCTTAATGGGTAAATTTCAATACATCTAATGTTACTATTCAACATACTGTTCCTTTATCTCATCTATAGTTGTAAAAGAATTTCAATACATCTAATGTTACTATTCAACATGCACATTTGTAAGAATTGTTTTTACTTCTGCATCATTTCAATACATCTAATGTTACTATTCAACGTCATAAGCTGAATTAAAAACACTCTCCATTCCTTGATTTCAATACATCTAATGTTACTATTCAACGTTTATGGTATCTATGTAATATACTATCTTCATTAATTTCAATACATCTAATGTTACTATTCAACGAACGATTTTAAGCCATCTATTTTACAGCCAATTCCACTATACCCACTATATTAGTACATTCTCATGAATTTTACCAGCCAATTCAATAATTATTTAAAATTTTTCTTTATTATTGTATTAAGCCCCATATTTACGAGCTTTGTTAATATCTGCACAATAAACCGGCTGGTAATTTATTTAATTATTATATCATCAAATCTTCTCCTGTTGGCTCACCACCATTTCCTAACACTTCTTCCCCAAACACACTGTCATTCTTAAGCTTGACAATACAGATAAAATCCTCATCCTCATTTATAACCTTTTTTAATTCTGCCCTCAGTGATATAAACCTCGATGGTGTCATATCACCTCTGAATACTGACTTTTGACAATGTGCTAAATATTTTTTACATATCTTAAATACTTTCTGCACTCTTTTTTCGCCAACATCATAAAATAAAAATGCATAATTATAATTCAATTCTTTCTTCATTACATACCTTCTTTCAGTGAAAATGGAACAAAATCTTTTCCTTCCAAAATACTTTTAATTAGTTTATAACAATCCAGCTTTAATGCTGTTCTGTACGATACTTTTCTTTTTAGTACCGGATGTGTAAATACACTTTCCATTCTGTCTTCAAAAGCCTGCACAAATATTTTTCTTCCATCTTCATTTAAAATGCAGTAATTAACATTTTTATCAAAATGCTTTTCCACCTGTAATTTTCTATTATTAACCAAATCAAATATAGTTCTATAGACAATAACAGGCTTGAATACCTCACTTATATCAAGACTTAGTGAAAATCTTCCTTCAGACGGCTCATGCAGAAAACTTATTCTCTGGTCTAAATGTGTCTGATATATTGCTGAAATAGTTTTCGTATACAACAATGTATTTCCAAAAGAAATCAAGGCATTAATTGGATTATCCGGTGGTCTTTTTACCCTCTTATTCATTACAAAATCATCTGGCAGAAAATATCTGAAATTATCATAAAAACGCATCCACACTTCACCCTCATATGCCATCAACTCCTTCACATCTTCTGCCTGTTCAACTGATTTTAAAAAATCACTTTTTATCCAGTCTATTGTTTCCTTAACATCTTTTTTATCGTGCTTATAATAATGATAAAGAAGTTCATAAATATTAAGTCCAATACCCCTTACTATTGGTCTGGCAATACTCATTCTGTCATCGTTATATTTACCTACCTGCTTTACCAAAAGCTTTCCACTAAGATAATGGTCTCTCGGATAATATGTACCGCTATATCCTCCATAGTAATTAAAGAAATGAACTATAATATTATTTTGTGACAAAAAGTCCAACAGCTTTGTATTAATACTAACCTCATTAAAACAAAATATTTCCTTCGTATTTTCTACTGGAATATACACATTCTTGCCATTCTTGCGAAAACATAATGAATTATCTTTTCTTGTTAATTCTCCCATTGACATTATATATCTTGTACTTCCCATAACACGCCTTTCCTATTGCATCAGATATAACAATATTCATAATATGCACATTTTTTACACTTGCTGCTGTTAATTATTTCTGGTGGCTTATCACTTGCAATTAACTCCTGTATTTCATTAACATACCCATCAAGTTCATTTTCCAGTTCTTCTGTTAATTCAAGAATCATAACTTTCTTATCGCTTTTATTCTTTTCTACAAACTCAAGTTTTCCTTTTCTTACTATTCCCTTATTTTTTAATACTTTTAAATAATACAATAGCTGCCATTTTGCTGCTTCTACATCTGCATCCGACTTTTTTACTTCTGTAAGATATTCTTTGGTAAGCTTATCAAGCCTTATATTGTCTATTGCAATCTCTGAATTACTTTTATCTGCCGCTTTTTCTTCGTGAATTGCCTTGCCTATCTTAACCTGCTCACTATTATCCTCCAGATTTAACCTGTTACCGTGCAGATAGCATTGTCTTTTGCAATGAAAATAATAATTAATCAATGTACCATTAACCTGCATACTAAACCTCCTTTCTACGCACGTTTTTTTCTCCTATTAAATTTGTGTCAAGTGTGCGCAGCCACAAATCATACGTATAAAAAATCAGATATTAATCTAATTTTTTACTACCTCCTTATATGAATAAATCTTCATTATCCTTGAATAGCTCTTTATTTAACACTCCATTTTCATCATAATAATCTTCGCCATTTTCAATATAAAAAATATCTCCTATCTGCTCATCCCACTCCAGATTTTCAATAACCGGTTTATGATTTTCATTGTATAATTCTATTTTAAACTGATACATAAACATATTCATTTTACTTCTGATATTATGTAGTTTAACGGTCTTTTCCTGATAAGACATATGATTATCCTGCAAAAGTTCTTTATACTCTTTCCATATCTTTTTACCATCTATAACATTCTCAGGATTATTTTTATCAATAATATTTCTTGAAAAATATATCGAATACATCTGTCTGTTATCATCTATGAGTTTCATTTTATCTGCAACTTTATTAAAATCCAGCTTTCCTACTTCTTTTCTGATAAATTCATCTATATTATTATCGTTACATTGTCCCTGGGCATTTTTTAAAACTGGTATTACATATTTTTCATAATAATCATAAAAATCTTTAGAATTAAGTATTTCTCTTATTTCCTCATTCATTAAAGTATTATCAGTATCCACGCGGACATCTTGCCTGTATATTCCTTTAGCATCGTCCATATTAAAGAAATATACAACTCCATCTTTCCTGCACGACCTATTAATTCGCCCTATAAACTGTTCCTCGCTGTCAAGTCTTGATATATCTTTATATCCTATGTCCATATCTATATCTACACCTGCTTCAATAACCTGTGTTGCAACAAGAATGACTTCCTGCATATTTTCAATGTCAGCAATTATATCTTTACGTTCCTGTATGCTGCTATCGCCTGTTATTAACCTGACCGGACATTCTGCACTTTCACTTATATATGCATAAAATTCTTCTGCACTTGATTTTCTTATAAATTCTATAAGTATTCTCTTATTTTTATGTTGCAAAATGTGTTCTTCCAGCTCAGCAATTCCTATTTTTCTGTTAAGAAGTTCATAATTAACTTTCACCCTATTGGCAAACATTCTGTGATTAAAATATTTTTCTCTGTTATTTATCAATCTGACAGCTTTGGCATTATTATTGGTAAGCAATTCAAGATTAGGCAGAGTTGCTGACATTATAATTATTTTTATATCTAATAACTGTGCATATGCCTTTAGAAAATTTATCATTGCTCCCCATTTGTTATTGTTGTAACTTTGAATTTCATCTAAAACAATAACTGAATGACATAACTGATGAAATCCAAATGTACTACCTTTAGACCTGCCAAACATTGTATCAAATAAAGTAATATGAGTTGATAGCACTATAGGATAATTTAAAAATTGTCTATCCAATAATATTTTTTGATAATCTTCTATGGCATATTTCTCATTCTTATATAGATTTATATTTGAACTATTCTTTACTTTATATGGAGTAATTGAGTTTACTACAGCTATATTTGACATAATATCCTGTTTTTGTCCAAATATTTTCTCCATAGAATTCATATTCTGTTCAACTAAAGTATTAAACGGATATACATAAAAAATCTTTTTGCAATAGTCCGATTTTTTCAATAATTGAAAACTTAAATTAAATGCGGTATTACTCTTTCCACTTCCGGTTGGAGCTTCAAGATAGAATATCTTACTGTCTATATTGTTTTTCAGATTATATTCTGTTTCAAGAAACATTTCTGTCCGCAGTACATTTATCCCCTTAATATTTCCAATAACCGTGTCTTTATTAACTTTAGCAAGCTGTTCTTCATCTAATCTTTTAATATTCTTCTCATAATTACGTATACTTTTCTGTACGTCATTATTCTCATATTCATTTATTATGTTATCAATATTATTAACATTTCCATAATCGTTATTTTCATATCCATTCATAAATTCAGATGTTGCATAATAATCTGCTGCCACTAATAAAGAGTATAAAAGCCTTGTCCACGCATACAAATAAATATTCTTTTCATTACTTTGATATGCCATTCTATTAAGCCATTCATCACGTTTTCTAAGCTTTACAACCGGCTCTTTGTATAACTCCTGTTTAAACATTTCGTACCAGTCATATGCATCTTTTCCTGAATTATCACCTTCTGTATTTTTTCCAGTCAACCCACTAAAAAAATATTCCAGATTATTCATATCACTATGATGCCTTGAAATTATATAAGAATAGATATACGCAAAGTCTTTAAGCACATCAGACTCATCCCTGTTAATTCTTCCATCACCTTTTGCTGTATTAATAATATCCAGAAAATAATCAAGATAAAAAATTGCCGATACAATAGAATGTCTGCTCGATATACTTTCAGGTACATATTCCACTTTCCAGCTATTCTTCATTTTCAGCTTTTGAAATAAAGGATTTATCTTTCCAATATCGTGTAAAGTTACAACATTAACCGACATCAACTCAAATATATGTCTGGCTTCATTGGTAATATCCCCCATATACAACTGCTCAAACTTTATAAATACTGTTTCAATATGTTTAGCTTCAACAATATTAAACCAATACTTCTGACAACGCCTTGTGTGCTCTGTTAAAGTTTCTTTTTGAGTTTCATCTTCTGATAAATGTGCATAACATTCATCTCCAAATTCCGTAATACTGTCTAACGGCAGCATTAAACTTTTTATATTAAACAACATTTTCCCATCACATTCTTTACTCATACTTGTCTATGTTTCCCCTTTCTCTCACTTACATAATTAATTAAAAATGCCACATCAGACAAAATGAACTTATAATAAATTCCTATTGCCTGATGTGACATCATTAATATAATTATTAGTAAAACTCCAAAACCTTATCTTCTGTTTTATAAAGCTTATATAACTTGTCATTATTTATATCCACTAACATATTAGTATAACAGAAGTCTGCATATTCATATAGGTTAGTGTATCCATTAAGAGCAACTGGCAATTTTTCAGCATATTTAAACACTTCTATATCATCTTCATCATCAGGCATAATTAAACTGCCTGTTTCCTTTAAAAACATACTAGATATAAATGTTTCTTTTAATATTGTATCCTCAACAACAACTTTTTCTACATTTGTAATATCTGCTGGATGATCGTTTTTACCAAGATAAGGAAAATAAACACACTTTCCTTGTTGTAAAAATTCAGCCAGATTTTCGGCTTCTTCACAATCAATAAGTACATATATATCCCACACTGGATTTTCTAACCATTGCTCTTTTATAATAAGATTACCACCCTGTTCAGCACTTGCATAACCTACTGAATTATTAAATATCTGAACCTTCTTCGGTATATATCCACGTTCATTTTTAGGCACAACTGACACTTTTATATGTCTTAATTTTTCATAGAATTCAGGATAATCAACTTCTATAGACTGCCCCTTCTTTTCCTTTTTCCATTCTTTCTGTGCGTATCCACCATACCCTAATATTGCACCAAATATTCCTAACAGAGCAACCTTATGTATATGACTATACGTAAAATAATAATAGGCATTAACTTCCGGTTTCTTAAAAAAGGCATTTCTGCCACTTAATGTAAATTTAACAGCCTCCATATATTACACCTCTTTTTGTGTAATAATGTCATAAAGCTTCTCCCCTTTAATTCCAGATACAAGCTTAGTTGTATGTGGATTAAAGTAAACTTCAACGTCCTTTATTCTATCTCCGATATTATTAAGTATTTCGGCAACTCCACTTATATCTATTGTATTAAGCTTATCACCTTTTTCAAAGCTTATGTACTCAGATAAGTTAGGAAGATATGTATCTATCTGTGTTTCTACAAATATTGCGAATTCATTCTCGCAGCCTTCTTTAGCATTAGTTGCATAAGCTGTTGCACTTACTAAAGCAGTTCTTTTAAAGTTCTCATAATCTTCCTCTGTATATCCGTCTGTAACTCCAAGACTTACCAGTTCCTTATATGCAAGTGGATTAATTACAAATGGATAAAAATAATGTGCTTCATCGCTTGTAATTTTTGTTCCTAATGTTGAATTCTTTGCCTCTTCATTTTTCTCGCTATCTTTACTTGCATCTCTGAATGGAGAAAGTATCTGCTGCTCTTCTGCATTGGTTTCCTTATATTTATTAAAGCCTTGTCCAAACTGAACTGCTCCTGTTATCGAAAAGTTATTCTTTGCCTCTGCAAATGTTGCTCCAAAATTCTTAACATCTACAGCAGACATAAGATTGGTAAGAACCTCTTTCGAATCATTACACTCTTTCAAGTCTTCAACATTGAATAATTGTTCATAACGCTCTTTTAATGAATTCGGTACAAGTGCTCCATCCTTGGAAAATTTCATAGACTTAATATATAATACTTTCTTTCCCTCATCGTTCCACATTTTCTTCATAGGATACTTTAAAGCTTTATCACTTCCGTACACATCTCCATTCTGCATACTCTTTGGATATCCTGTAAAATCTGCGTTCCAATTAGCCATAATTGAAGAAATTCCTATAACTCCATATACTCTCTTATCCATATTAATCCTCATTTCTGTGCACATTTTTTATCCATAACAAGTTTGTGCCCAGTGCACTACGACACAAATTCTGCGTATGAAAAATATTTTCACACTAATTATTCTCCTCTGACTTGTTTGACTCGTATATAAGATTATTACTTATATATCCTGCTATTATATCTTCACTTCTAACTTTTCCATCTGGTACAGCAGAAATAATCATTGTATACAGCTTATCAAATCTTTTATAATTATCTTTTATTGCATAATCATATTTTTTGAAAAATTGTTCCAGTCTATTTTTTATTACACTATCATTGGAAGCATTAAAAAATGGATTGGCTAACGAATGATTTTTATCTTTTGATTTACTTAATGAAATGTAATACCTTACAAGCTGACCAACAGCATAATAATATTCGCTTTCACTTTCTATCTGACTATATCCATCCTCATTAATCTTTCTGCTAAGACTATTTCTTATATCAATATATCTGTCTTTCATATCATTCCCTCCCAAATACATATCTAATGATTTCATCAGATTAAACTGCTTAACCGCTTTTCCAATATAACCATTAGTAATTGAACTCATAATAATATTCATACTTACTAAATGCAGAACTCTTTGTATACCTTTACTCTGCCCCTTATAAAGCCACGCAAATATAGCATCTCTTGATAATAATATATTTCTCTTCAAAACAACATCTACATTTATTTTATCTTCATCTGAAAAGAAATTGCCAGACAACCACTTAGAAAATAATACTTCGTTAATTACAGCAAGCAATTCTTTCTTATTACCATATTTCCTATATTGTTCATCTGTAACATCATCTTCCAGAACATTAAAATATACAAATGGCTTATAAAGATTATACTTGTAATCAACTATAGTATCCTGATGTTCAATAGCTATTTCCTTACCTTTTTGAATTTGTAAAAAGAAGCCTGAAAAATCTCCCTCAATAAATTCTCCATTTTTCAAAGCCGTAATTCCATTTTTGTTATACTTGCTATCAAAAACCGAATTATCAAAAAACAAATTTGTATTACCTTTATTAGCTTCGTTCATAAGATAATCAAAAAACATTCTCTGAACAGCGGCACTTTGTGGAGTTAGCAGATATGGAACTGTTTTCTTTCGTGTCTTGTGTTCCATATATGGTTTCTTGGAATTCAATGCAAGATTATCATTAGGAAGTCCTAGTATCTGCCCATCAATTTCAATATTATAATCGTTCTTATTATAAATTTTAGTCATCACATAACGTTGTTCTTCCCTGACATACAGCTCTTTATCGTCTTCAAAAAATATCTTAAGATAATTCTTACCTGTTAATTCAATCCCCATATCTTTAATCTTAAATATATTCTGTTTTATCCAGTTTCTTGAATATTCCAGCTTTTCCTGATTAACATTGCCTACCTTTTCAGCTATATAATCATACATTTTCGCATCCTGAACATTCTTATACTTTGCTCTTGGATTTTTTAATACATCATAATATCTGTCAATCGCCTGCATATCAAGCTTTCCATTATCAAGACTATCCTGCTTCACCCAGAACGACAAATAACTATTGGAATGTATTACTTTTTTCGGGTCCTGTGGCTTGTCCATACTCACCAATCTGCTATGATAATCATAAAACTTAATGTCATCATCTAATTGACTACCGCTTATCATACCGTTTAATGTTCTTGTCTTCTTATCAAGCTTAAATGACCTGCTCTTTAATGTTCCATCCCTCTGCACAACAATATAATCACCATCTGCCGGAATATAGCTATCTAATATATATTTCTCACGATTTCCAAACTGCTTTTCGGTTTTTTCAAGTTCCCTTGCAAATATTTCAATGCAATCTTTTAACAAACATATCCACCTCCATCATCTTAATATTTTACAATATAAATATATAACTATAAATAAGACTATATTAAAAATTGTACAATCATAAGACATTTATGTCTGCAACCCAATAACATTTTAAAATTTTCATAACATATCTTTATATAACTGAAAAATCGTACAATATTTAATTTTACTGCTTTATAGAATATATAAATATTTATGATACGCAATTATATATATTTATAATTACAGTATCCAGCTCCTCTTGAGTTCATCTCACACACTCCTGTTCCAATAAGAAAATATGCTAATTCCTGAGCCATTTTATTGTCGGCTATCTTAAGGTCAAACTTATCACCAAGAAGTGTAATGCCTTTATACCTAAACTTCACCGGCTTCTTATTAAGAAACTGAATTGATGTATATAATTCAAAATCTTCATCTAACTTGCTATTAGTAAATGCATTATACTTTTTAACAGTATTCATAAAAAGCCTCTGCTCATACTGCTCTACTGAGTAATTATCCTTCCAATAGCCATTATCATTCTTCTGGATTGCTGGGGTCAGGGTATATATCTCCTCAATAAATCGTTTCGGAACAATTCTGTTCTCAACAGTCAAACCTTTTAATGCTTCCGTATAATGATTAGCAAGCACTTTGGACATATAAGATGCCAGTTCATATTTAACTGTTCGTATTGTCATCGTGTATATGCTGTCTTTCTTATATATACCAGAACGCTCAAGTGGATATAAGCCATTGTAAGTGTACATCTTATATCCTGTGTTCTCGTGGTATGTCAGCCACTCATCACTCAATGCAAGTGCTGAGTCTATGTAATCTGATTCTATTGATAACATATCGTCAACGGATATATCTTGAAGAGTATATAACTTAACTCTCAATTCATATACCTTAATGTTCATTGTTTCACCTCTTTTCGTTTCAATGCTTTTATGTATTGATTATATTACTATTTTATATATAAAATTGCAATATGTTTTCTAGAAAACGTTCAAAAAATTTTAAATTGATGTTGTTAAATAATGATAAATTTGTATATAATATCAGATATGTACTTAAATGTTATATAATTATATTTAAACAGTAACATGTATTGTATTGAAATATGCTTTTTTGTATTATTTTTTTAACCTCAACATATGATGTGTGCGTATTTTATTTCTTATAGCATATATTGAATTTATTGATTTGCTTATTATCTAATATTTTTAAAAGTATTTCTGTAAAACATTTTCAATATACAAAAATTTTATACATCTAATATTAATGTTCAATAATGTTAAAAGTAAATTAGATAATTAACAAACTGGCATTTCAATATCTCTAGTGTTACCATTAAATATCTCATAATTTTTTGAAATCTTATTCTTAACCTAATTTCAATACATCTAATGTTAATATTCAATTCATACAGCAATACATCAGGGACTAAGGCAGCACATTTCAATACATCTAATGTTAATATTCAATGCAAGAGCATACCACGATTCTTTTGTGAAACAGATATTTCAATACATCTAATGTTAATATTCAATAAATACGCCTGTTCCCTGTTGTTTTTTGTTGGCTTATTTCAATACATCTAATGTTAATATTCAATGTTAAGACCGGGAGAGTTGTTCGCACTCACATTAGAATTTCAATACATCTAATGTTAATATTCAATTCCATTATACAAACTATGTTGGTAGTAACTTAGATATTTCAATACATCTAATGTTAATATTCAATTTGTTCTGATTATTAATGTCTAATTCGACATTAAGATTTCAATACATCTAATGTTAATATTCAATCTTTCGAAACTCTCATATAAATACTCCTCTATGTTAATTTCAATACATCTAATGTTAATATTCAATGCTGTAAAGAGCAGGATATAAAGATTTTAATGCTATTTCAATACATCTAATGTTAATATTCAATAATAACTTGGTGTAATTATGATTATGGCAGAATACATTTCAATACATCTAATGTTAATATTCAATACAGAGCGTGTGCACCAAACTAGAGAACATTACACATTTCAATACATCTAATGTTAATATTCAATGCAGCCGTCCCAGTTCTCTTCTATCTCTTCTGCGGTATTTCAATACATCTAATGTTAATATTCAATTTGTCCGGGTTGCTCTATATATAAGGGTTTCCTGATTTCAATACATCTAATGTTAATATTCAATAATATCGCTTGCAAGTTCCTTAGTGTAGCTGTCAAGATTTCAATACATCTAATGTTAATATTCAATTTATTAAAGATATTCCCAACTTTACATCGTTTATATTTCAATACATCTAATGTTAATATTCAATGGAAAGATAGGCATAGATGAGGTTGTGCATTTCCATTTCAATACATCTAATGTTAATATTCAATGCTTTGGATTGCTTCTTATCTCTGATGTCATATAAGATTTCAATACATCTAATGTTAATATTCAATCCACGATAATAAGCCATTTCTATATCACATATACCTCTTACATCCCCTATTTTAAGCCATTCATAAACATTTTACCAGCCTATTAATATTCTTTCTTAACAATTAATAAATCATTTCAAACAGCCTATTTATCAATATTTTCCTTAATATTATAAGTTATCCACTTGGTACACCATTTAATGTCAATTTACGTTTTAATACATTTAACTACATTTTTCCTATATATGTATACGTACCTTTTATGTAACATTAATTGTTAAGTATTATCGACAACAACTCTCGGAACAATTATTCTTAATTCACAATCCATGCTTCTATAAATACCATTTTCTGTCTAATTTTCTCCAACTATATTATGCATTATTTTCTTTACTAAATTATATAAAAATAATATAGCAGTTTTTAAATTTTAACTAAATAAGCATATCAAGTTTAGCCATAATCCTTTCTTTTTCCATACTTCCATTTGTTTTAGTTCTGATATATGAAAGACCCGCCAATTCTAAAATATGATTTTTCAACATATCTCTTTCAGCCTGCTTAGTTCCTGCCGTATGATAGTCCACGCCATCTACCTCTATTACTAATACTACCTTTTTGCTTATTCTGTTATATATAAGAAAATCTACGTGTGTAGCAGGATTAGATAAATATCTGATTTCTTTATTACTAAGCTGCTGATAATTCCTTATTATTTGCTTTAACGGAATATGAGTAATTACATCTAATGCACTGTATTTTTCCATCTTAAATATCTTCTCTATGTTTACATACATAAGATTTTCCGAATCATAATCCGATATACTTTTATGTTTCTTTAAAAACTCCTTTCTTTCATCGGCATATTGCTTATAAAGATAATCAAATATTGAATATACCTTACTATCATAAATTTCAAAATTATTATATTCAATATAATTCATCAAATCTTTAATGTTACTTTCATTTGTTAATTCATTACCTGTTACAACAAGAATCAGCTTTTTCTTAGCTCTTGAAACTGCTACATTAATAAGATCCGGCTTATCTGTAAACTCTGATATAGTATCATCAACCGTTGATATTATTATCGTATCCTTTTCTCTTCCCTGAAACTTATGAACAGTTGCTATATCCATACCTTTAATCTCTTCATTTAAAGCATACACCTGATTTTTATATGGTGAAATAATTCCTGTTTCTGGTTGGTCTGAAACATATTTTGGTATAACTTCTTCTTTTATAACATCTATCTGACGCTGGCTATAATGCTTTCTTTCGTGATTACCCTTAACAGTTTTAACTACAGCAAGAACGTCATCCTCTCCTTTATCTTCAGTCATAATCACCAGTTCACCCTTATAAAACTTCTGATTGCAAAAATTAATAATTTTAGGATGACATCTGTAGTGCTCTCTTAACATTGTCTTTGTCACGTCAGGTATAACCTCTATAACTGATTGTAAGAAACTCTTAGTAAAATGATAACCTTGACTAATATCGTATTTATCAAATATTTCATCAGCTACTTTTTCAAAATCTTTTTTTACAACATTTGATAACTGTCTTGTATCTCCAACTATTACTGCATTTTTCGCGCAAGACAATGCTAATACTCCTGTTGCAACATCGACCTGCGAAGCCTCATCCATAATAACATAGTCATATATATACTCTGAATTAAGACTATTGCGTGATGAAAATGTGGTACTTAATATAACTGGATATTCTTTAACAAATTCATTTGAATTCTTCCACAAATCATCTTCGCTGAATTTTTTCCTTGGGATGTCAGACTTATATTTTACTGCCAGATTATCTTTTAAAACCTGCATAGAATGTACTTGCATATTATCAAGTAACTCTGTGCCTATTCCGTCAAGTTCATTTTCTAAATATATAATCTGCTCTTGCAATTCATTATTTTTAGTTATATAAAACATCTTTTGAGCCGACATAATAATTTCATCTATATTTTGTTTATAAAAACTTTTACTAGAGATACCATACTTAAAATATAGCTTCAATCTGAATAATAGGCTTATTTTTCTTTTACTATCAACAAAGAACTGACACTCCTGCCATATATCCATACAATATTTTGACGATAACTTTTTTCTTATTTTAATAATATCCAACGATTTCTTTGATTCTTTTATAAAGTCCTCAAAATACTTATATTCTGTTGAAAGCTGTAATTGCTTCTGCCTTAATACAGCCAATTTTTCCTGCTTATCAAAAACTGTCTTTAACTCTATAGATTCACTATGTATTTTATTTATTATATCTACTGAGTCTTCTTCAAGTTTCCACGATGAAAAATCTGGATATTCAGATTGTTTCTCAATAAATTTCTTTTTATTATCGCTTTTTCCCAATGATGCAACTATAAATCCCAGATTGTATTTTGATGATGATAACTTCTCGTATACATTCTGAATTGCTGAATTGTTATTAGAAACTACCTGTACTGTCTTTCCATTCATAAGAATATTGGCTATTATGTTCAATATTGTCTGCGTCTTACCTGTTCCCGGCGGTCCTTCGATAATGCTGAGCTGATTCTCCATAGCATTTTTGACAGCCTCATATTGACTATTATTACAGCCAAATGGAAATATTGGAAAATATTCTTTCTCACTCTTTTCTATTCTATTTTCCCCAAAATAGCTTGCAAGTGCAGACTCCTTACCTATAAAAGTTATTTTGCTATAATTTTTCTTAAGCAAGTCTTCTTCCGATGGTTCATTTTCCATTTTAATCTGACCAGCAATTTCTTTCATATATCCAAACACATTTGCAGACCTGTTATCATTCAGAACCGACTCTTCAATCACTAAATCCTTTTTATTATAGTCCCTCTCACTTCCATCCTTAAAACATATATGCCAATAATCATCCACTGCTCCGTGAAAGACATACATTCCAGATATATCAAAAAATGTTTTACCAGCCCTGCTGATATGATACATAGCTGGATTTAAAATGTCCGGATTTTTCAAAACTTGTACATTATCACATAAATACGAATAAACACTTCCATTTTGAAATGTAATATCCATTTTCTGCGTATCATGATTATACTGGTACTTCTTTACTTCTGACGTCTTTATCTTGTCCTTAATAATTATCAGACATTCTCTTGTATTCATTGCTATCCTCTCATGTTGGTATAATACACATTATATGTAATATATATTATAAATCTATTTATTTTTTAATTTATTTTGCTATTTAGGCTGCTAATAAATTTATATAATTATTCATATAATAAATCAAATACATTTTATAATTAATTTTATTTAGTTCCTGCTTTTTTAAATTTCTCCAATCTGTAATGGTGTTCATCATCCAATTCCTTAACACCATTTTTGTAATCATATCCAAATTTTCTATAAAATTCCGTTGCTGTAATGGATGCCGGTATCTCAATTCTGCTTGCTCTTACATAAAATTCATCCGTTTCTAATGTATTTATGATTTTTCTTCCAACACCCTTTCCATGAAATTCTGGGAGGACAAAAATGGACAAAAGTATACTTTCTGTTTCACTTCTCCAAAAACTTGAGATAGAACCTGTTCCAATTATTTTTCCATCAAATTCAAAGACGTACATATGCGCATAACTTGCCAAATTCAGAACTTTTTTCACATCGTAAACCTTTGCAAGTTTTTCCATTGCTGATATGCCATAATCTTTACTATTAACCTCTAAGAAATTCCTGACAATAAGATTTCTGACCTCTTTGGCATCCTCTTCCTTAAATCTCCTTACCTCAATATAACTCTTTACATAAAATAATAATGTCATATTTTCGTTTACAACTATTTCATCTCCAGTTCGAACAAATCCACATTTTTCATACAAATGGCAATTTTTCTCTTCCTGCTTAATAGTAGATAACCACCATTCTATTGTATTCGGATAAATATCAAATAATTGTTTGATTACGTTACTGGCAATTCCTTTATTTTGAAACTTTGGAATAACAAAAATAGGAGATATCCAATTTACATTCTTGTGTACTTTTTGCCCTTTATGCCATTTAACTCTTACAGCTCCTGCTTTCTCACCATTAAACAAAATAAAATAGAAATCCGAATTATCATCAACTATCTTCTTTGTTATTGTTTCAAGGCTTTCTTTCGCCGGACTTGTAGCATCATCTTGATATTTTTCATATAAGGGCATAAACGCTTCTATCTGCAGTTTATGCAGACATTCAGCATCTTTTCTTGTTATCAGTTTAAGTTCAATTAAATCATTCATTTTCTGCACCTCTTTCTTGTAAACATAAAAAATCGCACCAGACATTCAATGTCCAGTGCGATAACTCCAATTTAATAAGATGCAATGTATGTAAAATCTTCTCTTATATTCTGGTTTTATGCACTAGACTAAAAGACCTACACGCTATAACCTAATGCACTAACCTTGCATGTTTATAGCCGTGTACGTCCGTAATACATGTACATATAATATCTTGAATATAAGTTCTGATTCATGTGTATGTTCTCCTTGTTTTTGTTGAATAATATACCAGTCTTGGCAATTCATGTCAACAATCTATTTGCCATTCAGAATAATATCTATCATTTCTTGCTTTCCATTAGTGTATGCTACTCTATCATCTGCATACTTACTTTCCAGTTCTTCCTTTACCTTCTGATACTGCAAAGCCATATTCTCATTATCATTTAGATAATCTCTGAAATGAATATAATTTTTCCACTCAGTTCCGTTCCATTTCACAATATGAATATGGTGTGTCCTGATATTCTTTTCCATATCACCCATTACATAAAGAATCTGATCTTCCACATCCGAACCACGATAAAAGATTCCTTCCTTCTGTAACTGCTCATTATATGACATTATTTTCTCAAAATCAGTTACCCCAACGACAATATCAATAATCGGTTTTGCTTTAATTGCCGGTATTGCTGTACTTCCAATATGTTGTATATCAACAGCATCATCACCTAATATAGATTTAAGTTTTTTGATTGTTTGAATGGCAGCCTCATCCCACTGTTTATCATGTGGTTCAAGCTGCACTGTTCCTCTTTTTAATCCTAATGACATAGCAATCTCCTTAATATTACATCACAATTTCACTGTCGAAATATTGTTCCTGAAAATGAATCTGTCTCCTGATTTCTTCCTTTGAAAAAGTTACTCCGTCTGGCACAACTACCCACTTTTCTTCTATATCATCTTTTCTATAAACAATGGCAATAATTTTACCTGTAAACTTGCCTACTGGTTCATTTACACCTAATATATAAGCGTCCTGCTCTTCTCCATCTGGTGCCATAACTCCTTCAATGTAACCATAATTTATTGGATAATACATATCCTTATATTCAGGATGATAACTTCCTAATGGTCTATCGACCGTGACAGTTACTGTTGCTCCGATTATAGAATTATTTTTACCCGTAAATACTTTTCTATCAATTTCGGCTGTATCAAAGGGTATGTCCAATTCTCAGGAAACTCATCCATTAATATAACCTTTTCCATTTCACTATGTAATTCTTTAGCGAATTCAGTTATCTCCGCAAAATAAAGCATTCCAAAGGTTTCCTCGCCTGTATCATTTACTCTTGTCTTGCCTATCACTGAATATACACAGATTGGCTTTATCTCATATTTTACTGCTCCTGTTTCTTCCTGGAGCTCCCTTTTAGCGGTTTCGAGAATATTTTCGCCTGCTTCTCGATGCCCTCCCGGCACTTCATAGGTATCTCTTTCTTTATGCTTACAAAACACCCACTTGCCGTTGCTCTGTGAAATTATTACTGCAAACTTCAGTAATGAATCATCTACTGTATCATAAAATTTAACTTCTAACATATTTCTTCTCCATCGACACCTATAATCTCATCTTCTAAATTTGCTTTGAAACAAAATGTACAATTTCCTTCTTTGGTTCAAGAATATAAGGTACCAACTCCTGCGGATATACCTTTACATCATTCTTTAAATCCTCAAGTGGAACCCAGCAAAAATCTAAATCAATCCTTTTGTCATCCAGACCATCATAACCATGAAATACTCCATCTAAAGGAATATCATAATTAACGAGATGTACATTATAATATAAACATATCTGATGACATGGTCTTTTACCCCATGGAAAATATATTTCACCAATCGCCAGCAGATTATCTACCTCTATTTTAGTGTGAAGTTCTTCTTCAAATTCCCGCTTCAAAGTTTCTATACTTGTTTCCATTGCTGCTACATGTCCACCTATAATGGAATAATCATCATTCTTAGGACGCTGTAATAGAATTTTTCCATTGCGTATCAATATTCCACCAACTCTGTATGAAAATACAAAATCATCATTCTTAAATAAAATATCCACTTCAAACTCCTTTGCATTTATTTAAACTATTTCAACTCTTCTATCCATTTTCTATTTTCTTCAAAAAAGAAATATTCACTAATATTGTCATTTAAAAATACTTCCAACATCTTATCCATTCCATAAGCAAGTTTTCTCTGCTTCATTTCATCTAATGCTAGCCAGAATACATCCCCTTCTTCAGACGAAGTAACTATTCCTTCAAACTTATCTGTCTTATATAATAACACTATATATCTTGTTTCCTCATCCTTCATCCAGTCTTTTATCCCACAAAGCTTTGGTTCTGAAATTTTCAATCCAGTTTCTTCCCACACTTCGCGTATCACAGCATCTGTAAATGATTCTCCTCTTTCCACATGTCCTCCCGGAAATGTTATTCCAGAGTAATCATCATCCCTCTTATCTTGGACAAGTACCCTGTTTTCACTAAACACCATACACATATTCGTCATTATCACTTTTTCTGTTCTTGCCATTCGTAATACCCTTATCCTTCATTTGCTGAATCCATATATATCATTTCAACAATACTGTCTGCATCAATATCAGATGTAATAATTTTTTCATTAAAAACTGATGAAAAATCCTTTTCTCTCCACCATCTACGCATATCTTCTTCACCAAATTCCTGTTTTTTATCTCTTGTATTATGCCGCCTGACCGTCTCTTCAAATGGTATATCAAAATAGTACGCATATATATCCATTCCATACAATTCATTTGCCGTTTTGAACAAAGGACTATACCACTCATCATACATGATGCCCTCTAAAATAACCACATCACAATGCTCATACCCATATTTCATAAGTTCTATCATAAGTGGTAATGCCTTAGTATCAACGCCATCTTTAACCCACAAGATATTTCTCCTAATCTCATCTTGTGAAATCATTATTGTATTGCATCCAAATTTCTTTTGCAACGCTCTAGCTACTGTTGTTTTTCCACTTCCAGAGTTACCTCTTAATATGATTATCTTTTTCATAATTTCTCCTTAATCTTGCTATTATTCTCTCCACAAATAGAGCCAAACTAGAGCCATTTGAGAAAACAAATGCCGGAAACCCGCATAAATACAGGCTTTCGGCATTTAAATACGTTATTCAAACTCGCAAAGTTTGGTTTGATTCTGGTTGTTTTAATATGGTTATCTATACTGTTTTGTATTGATAATATGTGTCTTTTCCACACATTATTTTTCGTTTCACATATTTTTAGTACCATTCCAGTACCATTGCATTTTTTCATTATTGTGTGCAGTTCTGGTGGTTTGCAGGTTGGTTTGCTATTCACAGAATAATATTCTGTCGGTTTGCTTGTCCACCTATGGAAATTATAATCTGCAACCGCTAATTCTGCAATAAGAAGTTTTGTGGTACTAATGGATAGCATCATCCTTTTTCATATCATTCATCAATTTATCAAAATCACTTTCATATTATAGTTGGCAAAATAAACAGGATATTTTTGTTATGTAAACTAAAAAGGAAGTAGAGATTAAATCCCTACTTCCCAATCATACAGTTTTTCTTTATGATATTTCTGGATTTCTGTAACCATCTGATGTGATCACGCAGTTCTTCCCAGGAAACATCTTCCGGTGATTTGTGAAGAATATTTGTCAGATAATCCAGATAGGCACGAATGTAGGTACAATAGTTTCTTATTTTTTCTGAGAGAAAAAGTATCAAAAAGGTATCAAGACATAAAAAGACCTGAAATCATGTCTTTTTAACATGATTCCAAGCCTTGTAAAATATTTAGCATACTGTATTTTTCTATTCAGATACCATCTTAATTTGCACTATCTATGCTAACCGAAACAACAAAGTGCTTGACATTCACAAGTGTTTGCTGTTTACATGTCATTTTTTTGTTTTTTTAATTCTATACCCACCAGTACAACAGATAGCACAAACGCTGAAAAATCAGCAACAGGTCCCGCAAGCAATACTCCCATAATTCCGAAACGAAGCGGGAGCAGCAGGGTAAGCGGAATCAACAAAAAGGTCTGCCTTGTTAATGCCAACAGAGCACCTTTTAACGATTTTCCTATTGCGGTAAAAAAACTGGAAGAAAGCAACTGCACACCATTTACCAACACCATGAAAAGATAGGTACGCATGAACAAAACAGCAAATTCAAAATACAGCTCGTCCCCATCTCCGAATAGCGAAATGATAGATTGCGGAAAAAATTGAAATGCGATGAAAGCAATAGTGGAAACAACAAGGTTCCATTTTATCGCAAGCAGGTAAGCCTCCCGTACACGATGGTATTGCCCTGCCCCATAGTTGAAGCCGATAATCGGCTGTGTTCCCTGCGAGATTCCTACAACAATCGCAAGGATTATGGCATTTGTTTTCATAACGATTCCGCAAGCAGCTAAGGGAATATCTGATCCATATTTTGTTAATGCGCCGTAATAAGTCAACGAATTGTACTGAATGATTTGAATCACGGTAACTGCAATCTGGTTTGAGCTGCTGCTGATTCCCATGCTGCAAATTTTCATGCTTTCTTTGATGTCCAATAAAAACGACTCTTTTTCAAAATGGATTGTTTGGAAACGCCATAGATAACGGAGTGCGAGTATGAAGGAAAAAATTTGCCCAATAACTGTTGCCCAAGCTGCGCCGGCAATTCCCCAATCGCAAACAAAAATAAAAATGGGGTCAAGAATGGTATTGATAATAGCTCCCACAACCATGCAGACCATTGAATACTTTGGTTTTCCATCTGCTCGAATCAAATTGCTCATACCATTCGTTACAATGAGAAACGGCATTCCAATCAATGTTATGCTGGCATACTGCTTTGCATATGGAAATACATCTGTCGTTGCCCCAAATGCCTTTAGGAGCAAAGACAGAAAAGTTTCTCCAACCAGCAAATAAATAATTCCGAAAATTCCCATCAGAACAATACCATTTCCCGCTGCTTTGGCGGCAGCTTTCGGCTCTTTGCGTCCAAGACAGAGGGAAACACGGGAAGCACTGCCAATTCCGACCAGTAGTGCAATGGCAAGGCAGATGGTAGAAAACGGGTAGGCAACATTGGTTGCTGCATTTCCCAAATAACCTACCCCTTGACCAATAAAAATCTGATCCACAATATTGTAGATTGAGCCGACAAGAGACGCCACAATACTGGGAACAGCAAAATTTTTCAACAGCTTTGAAATTTTTTCATAGCCCAAAGGATTTTCAGTCATTGAACTCCTCCCCCTTTCTCTCTATATGGAGTTCCGATGTGATATTTCTGCCCGCCTGTATTAAGAAATCCATAAAAAGGTTCTGCTCGGATTCGCTCATACCCTGCAATAAAAGAGCTTCTGTCTTTTCGCATACCGTCTGTACCTCATCAATTACAGACAGCGCACGTTCCGTAGGATACAGCTTACACGTCCGCTTATCCTTATCATTTGGGGAACGCATAATCATTCCCTGCTTTTCTAATGCCGCAACTGTCCGTACAATATTGCTCGGATGAACATAAAACATATCCATTAAAGAATCCTGTAAAATGCCGGGCGAACGACAGATTTTGATTAAGAACATATATTGACTGTTGTTGATTCCATAGGGGGCAAGTTGCTTGTCCAAATAGATTTTGTAAAATCGGTCTGTTACGGAAAGCCATTTTAATAGTTGCATAGATATATACCTCCAATCGGAACGTATTATACATCAATATGCGTGCGCACGCAACTACTTTTAACATTATATCTGCCGCTTTGTCCTCATAAACACAAATCAATTCTACATCTATAATCTCTACTGCTCTGCTACGACTATTATTCATTTTCCCGACCCATTCAAGCTGATTTTCTGCCTTTAGCTGTTCTGTTACTCCCTGCTTGTCGGCATATTCCTATGGGCTTTTCTTTTTCGGAAGGTAATGCAAGCTCTGGAAGGTAATAGTCGCCCTGCTTTGCATACCAAAGACCGTTTCTTTCATCATAAATCCTGTTTTCCATAATGTTTCCTACCTTTCCTCTTGATTATTTCTAAAGTGTTTCCCACGCTGTTTAGACTGTTGTACTGCCTTTGCCTGCTCTAAAAGGCTGTCCATCTGTTTACTTCCGAACGCCTTTTTCAGCAGTTTATAATTTTTGTTTTCCGCACGGAGGTTTTCATTCTCTCCCACCAATTTCTCATTCGTTTTTGTCAATCTCTCATTTTCACGGTGAAGATTGCTGTTTGTGATATTCAGCCGATAATAGCTGTCATACGCTTCAAAATATCTGATAAGAGCCGTTTTAACAAGCGATTTCAGCTTTTGTACCAAAGGCTCTGCCAGTTTATTTTTATACGTTTTTGCAGACATCAACCCCTGTGACTCTGGTAGCTGATATTCAGGAGAAGTGTCAAGCACCTGCTCAAGCGTTTTCAAGTTCTCAATGCCGTGCCGCTCCATGACAGCGGAAAGACAATATTTTTCCTTAAGCATCATAGTGTAAGCAGTATGTAATGAGTTTCTTTTCTGAGAATAAAAGAATTTGTTCAATCCCCACCTGATATTCTTTTCAAATGAGCTTAATTCTCTATCAGCATCTTTCTTCTTTGGTGCCAGTGCCAAAATATCCATATATGTCAGATACTTACATAAGTAATTTCTTACCGTTTGTTTCGATATATGATTTGTCCGTGCAACTTCATCAATCCCGCAAGAGCGAATCTTTACATTTCCTATATAGGGAAGCACACCAGCAATTATTGTATAACGCTCGTGCATAACCCTGATTTGCTCAGATTCAAGACTCTCTATATCTGGCACATTTCCAATAGCCTCAAACAGTTCAGTATCCGTACAAGGTATATATGTTTCAAATACACAAAAATCAGATGTATATTCCATATCTTCTAACGTGACATTACACCTGATTTCAATGATGTCATCTCTGGAAGATAAAACGTTCACATAAGCACTCTGAACAGCATCATATGCCTTAAAGATTTCGTTGCACTTTTGAACAGATTTCTTCTCACAGCGACCTTTGTAATTTTTCTTTCTCATAGTAGTTCCTCCTGGTATTTTTAATTTGCAAGAGATATTATGAGGCAATGATATTTCCCAAAAATCTTCTCCCAAAAACATGTTTCTATTTTTGGGGAGCTTATCTTCGTTTTTGGGAATTTGTTTTTGGGTGTCCTCAAACCATTGATTTTACTGGCTTTTCGACTTCCAAAATATTTTCCCAAAAATGACTATAAAAAATATCACTATGTCCAAGGGCAAATCCCTTTATCCTGTTTGGGGCAATCTTCTTTATCCTCGGTTATCGTGATAAAGGTCTTCGCCCTCGAACAACAATAGCCAGATAATTCGATTACTCTTAGGGATATTTTGAACACTCATAACTCTCTAAGCATCAGTATTTACAAGGTTTTTACTACATTGGGTAAGGATAAAAATAGACCTTGGAATGAGGTATTATTACACTCATTTCAAGGTCTATTACTTGTTCCTTATTTACTTGTCAGGCTAAATCATTTTGCCCTTTAACAGTGGCTCTTACTCAAACTCTTAATTGTAAAGTTGTTTTGAGGTGTTTATGGTTGGGTTTTGTGGATAAAATCCAGCAGTTTTGTCTGAATTCTACCTATTGCGTGGATTTTTTGATGATTGTATTGTCATTTTATTGTCACTAATTACTAGATTTTCCTTCTAAACAAACAGCATTTTCAAATATATGCTTTGATTCATCCTTGAATTTAAAATCTGGTTGTCCTTGCCTTGCATAATATGCCGAAAATCTATTGAGAATACTTTTAACAAAAAACTCTTGTACTTTTACCTCAGATTTTTCGAACTCCTTAGCAAAGTCCTCCGGTGAATATGTAATTACTTTTCTAAAATTAATATACCCACCTTGATAAATATCATTGCGTGGTAACCAATGATAATAATCTGAATAATTATTTTTTAAAGCTTTTTCTATAGCTTTTATCTTTTTATCTTTTTTCTCAATTCCACTTGTAATTATACTTACTACAGAATCATTATCATCTATCTCACACACCAAAATTCTATCGGTTTTAGGCTTTCCATCCGCACGTATTGCAAGATCACATGGTGGCGATAGAACAATACATGACATTGAGTCTCTTTTCGATGTATAAATTCCTCCTGTTCTAATTTCATTTGTAACAGGTGGTTTAATATACATTTCCTCTGTTTCGTATGCCGGAACTTCTGTATCAATTAATTCTTGGATATGGGAAACCACATATCTCAATAAAACTTTTTCAGTATCAACTCCTTGGCTTTTCTTTAATTTCCAAATATTTATTTGTGGATACAGATTATTCCAAAAAATCTTAGTCATTGCTTCTTCAATAATCCCCACCCCACTTATTACAGAAAATAATCCGGTGTCAGAAATCTCACATAATTCGGTAACAATTTCCTCTTGGTTAGCCTCACCTTTTTTGTAAATAGGAATTCCTAATGAATCCGCACTTGTATCTGGAGTTCCTGTAAATATAGCAATAGGTACTCTTAATTTTTCTGTTATCATATGAATCACTTCATTTCCACTATGCTCTCCTAGATTTATATCAATAATTGCTCCATTATATGTACTGTCTATCATTTCCATAGCTTTATCAACAGATTCTGCAATTACTAATTCATAAATAGTCTGTCCATTTCCTCTATTCATTCTTTTTATAGTTGTTTGAAACGCTTCAACATCCGATAATGAATCCTCTACAAGTAAAAATTTGTACATTAATCTTATTCCTCCGTACATAAAATAAAATGAGCACCTTCATCTTCCTGAATTGCCGTTAATATTAATTTATTCCTATTCGCCGCCTCACCTGCTATTGCAAGCCCCAATCCGGTTCCTTCAGGTTTAGTTGAAAACTCTGGTTCAAAAATCACTCCACTCTCAAGTAATTCTTCACTTATTCCTGGTCCAGAGTCCCTAACATCTACATTGAAACCATTTTCTTTTTTCTTAACTATTATACTTATTTTTTTATCTGCTGATGCCGACTCATTAACCCAAAAAATACTATTATCAATGATATTTACGATAATGGTGTATATATCTTGTTTCCATCCCGTATATTCAATTTGACTATCGCATTTGAACTCCAGTCTAATTCCACTCTGAGCTATTTCATGAGAAAAAACATCAATAGCATTTTTTATTTCTTCTGATAAGTTAAATTTAGCCTTTGTATCTCTTTTCTTGGCCGCCAAAGGATCCAGTCTTCCAAACAGCTTAACAAATAACTCTGAATTATCAGCTATCCCATTTGTAAGTTTTACAATCTCATTGTAATCATCTTCATTTCTGTTTATCATAAACTCATTTCCAAAAAATATTAAATTAGGTATTTGATTTTTAAAGTAATTTAAAGGACGTCTGCCCTCGTGCAAAATAATATTTACTATTTTTCCTAATGTTGCCTGTCCTTGATAAACTGCAACAGCTTTTTTGATTTCTTCAATTGCTTCGTTTTTCTTATTTTGTTCTTTGTCAATAATTTTATTTACTTCCTCAATCGTCGTTTTATTCATTCCTGAATGTTTTAAAGCGACCGAAATAGATTGCTTAAGCGGTTCATAATCATATAATCCATTTAACTGATTTTCTATTTTCTTTGATGGTCTAGAAATTTCCATCTTTTTTCTGAAAATATAACGCCTTTGTTCTAATTCTAGAATAATTTTTTGTGTTATATTAACAAGTGCTCTATATGCCTCATTATTCTTTAATCCATCTCTTGCACTTTTTTCTTCAAGTCCTGATAATTCTTCCGATTGAATATGAACATATCCAACCACTTGATTACTACCTATTTTAAATGATGGACGCTGAACCCTCTGTTCGTTTAATTTTAGCCAATCAAAATCAGGGTCACCTAACGGACGTATTCTAAATCCATTCCTGTATACACCTATTCCATTGACATCATTTAGTAATTGGCGTGCTTGTAACTTATTAACATAATTATCGTGTTCGTCTTTCAACCCCCTCGATATTAACTGTTCTATAGCATCCTTATCTCTGTCATATACTCTTATGTCAATATTTAGTGCTCCACATCCTGTCTCGCCATAATTAACAGGAATAATCTCTTTTGCCCCATTTTTTATTTTCTTATTCTCATATGTAATGTTTCCTCTACCGTCGCGCCCAATCTTCCCACTAATTCTATAATCATATAAATCAAGAATAGGATATGGTTTGATTTCTTCCGATATGTTATCAGATTTCTCTAAATAAAAATCCTCAAAACTAAGAATTATATGGAATTGATCATTATCTTCTTGTTTAGGTGGAATCAATTTTTTTAGTTCAAATCTTAATTTTCTTATTGCATCCTCATCCCAGTAATCATTCTCACTTAGTTGTGAATGAATAATTAGTTTTGTACCTGATGTGCTATCCGTCTTTCTTGTATTTATAGGAATCTTTATTTGATCCAAATACTCCACATCTGCCAATTTATTCCAATCTAAGGAAAGAGTTGTTTGAACACCATTTTTATCCGTTGTGATCATTTCAAAATCATTTCCAAGAATACTCGCCGCATATCGTCCAATTCCTTTTCGTCCTTGCATAATTCTACCATGTTCACTTGTCCTTTTATTATGCTTATATGCCGTAGAAGGAACCAACCACTTGTTAATTACATCTTCTGGTGTCATTCCAACTCCATTATCTTCAATCCTAATTTCCAAACAATTGGACTCATATATCTTTTTGAATACTATCGTTGCATCAGGCGAATCCGCATCATAGCAATTTTTTACTAATTCAACAATTGCGGCATATTCATCTTGAATTAATTCTTCTCCTATTGTTAATACATGTCGTCCAGCTGGTCTAATTTCATATGTACTTAGGTATTCACCTTGAATCTCTGCTGCTTGTTTTAATAATGCTTCCTTCTCTTCCTGAAGCTTATTAAGTCGTTCTTCAATTTCATTTATATTATGTTGACTCATCTTCTTCCTCCAATCTATTCAATTCTTCTTTTATTGCCTCTGCAATTGCATTTGCCATCAGCGGAGGTACCGCATTTCCAATTTGAACGAACTTTGCCGTTCTCGGTCCTTCAAAATAAAAGTCATCTGGAAATGACTGTATTCTAGCTGCCTCTCTAACAGATAATGATCTACATTGTTCTGCATCCGGATGAATATAATAATGCCCATCTTTTGAAATATGTGCTAGCATAGTATGTGCATAAGGCATATCCCCCTCAACAACTTTATATCTATCCAAAAACGATGTATTATTACGATGAAATTGAAGTTCTTGTGGCAAATCATTGTAACTCATTCTTTTATGATTATCATTCCACATTTCAATAGCAATTCGATATATATCTCTATCTACTTCTCTTACTCGTCTAGTCTGATGATCTGTTAATATATCATTTTGTTTTCTTATTCCTGTTAATTCCAAATAATCGTTTATCTCTCCATTATATTCATTATTGGTTTCACCAGGAGTCAATGGTGCTAAATCATTCAAAATATCATTTACTGTTGCATTATATTCAACATGCCTAAACTCCGGATAATAAAGATCTAAATCTTTTCTCCACCCAATTATTATTATTCGTTTTCTTCTTTGTAATACGCCAAAATCATTTGCATATACTTCTCGATATTCAATATCATATCCTACCGTTCTAAGACGCTGTTGTATACGTTTCCAGATTACTCCCTTTTTGGCAGTCAACATTCCTGGAACATTTTCAAACACAAACATTTTAGGTTTATATTTATTCAAGAATCTTGCGTATTGTATATACAAATCATTTCTGGGATCGTTTTCCATTCCATTTGGATCTGAAGCTCTGCCAACTAACGAATATGCTTGGCAAGGTGGTCCTCCAATAATCACATCAACATGTGTCACTCCATTTTCTTCCATGATTGCATCTATCTCATGAAAAATATTTTTATATGTCTTATCAGATATTTCAGAATTAATCACCGTATGAATAACTTCTTCTGGGACATAATCATACAATTCTTCTTTTGTAATCGTCCCTTTTAAATAGTCACGATAAACATCTAGTTGCTTTGTCTTCTTCAGATAATAGTAACACGAACGAGTTTTCAAGGTTTCGGATGCATATGTATTCATTTCTACATGTGCAATCGGATTAAATGAATGATTAAAAAAACCTTCCGATAGTCCTCCCGCGCCTGAAAATAAATCTATGAAATTCAATGTATTTTTCTCCGTAAACATCCTACACCTCTAAGCCATCTATTTTATTCAGCATCTTTCTTACTTGTTTCATTCATTTTATTTGCATATAATTTCAATCTATTAAGTAATTTCTGATTATCCACCATTTCATTTAAAATATGTATTTTTTTATGACAATTTGGACATAATGCCACAACATTTTCCAATACATCTTCTCCACCATGTGAGAGCCACTCCACATGGTGCGACTCTAAATATGGTGTACCATCTACATCAAATGGAGCCTTATGATAATTACCATTCATATCAGAAAGCTCACATATGCCGTGCGCTCTTCTCTTTGCAAGTTCCGAAACAACTTCGCTTCTTTTATATGGTGAAGATTTTGTTCCCATCTGTTTTGACGATTTTTTACTTTTCTCTTTTTCGTATTTTTTTAACAATTCTTCTTCCGACAACGTACTTATTTTTTTGCTTCTGCTAATATATTCTTTTTCATTTTTATCTTCATATACTGGAAACAACTTTAGTTGAAAAAACCAATTATCCATTTCATTTTCCGGAACTATTTCACAGCAGTAATCCATTTGTCGACATATATTCACATTAACTGACATGTGATAATTTTCATTTTCCTTTTCAAATGTCAAATCTCTAAATACATCTGATTTACTATTATTTGAGTGTTTCTCTAAATATTTTTTTTCTTCTAGATACTCTTTTTCGGAATATACCTTAAATTGTCTATCCGTCCTGTATGCCAGCATTCGTTCAAAAACTTCATCAATATTTGCACAATACTGAACAAATTGAGCCAGCATCCCCTTAAAATTCAATGTCCCGTTATGAAACTTTTTATTTGCAATTACTTGTGTATTATTCTGATATATATTCAAAATATTCATTTCAACCGCAATCATACCCGCTCCATAATTTACACCATTATGCACACAACCATAATTCTTTGTACTTTCAACAAAATCATGGTTATGTTCTAAATAATATCTAAATGAAACTTTGTCCTCAATAATATTTTCTCTCTCCATATACATTATCCATTCTGACAATATCAAAACTTTATGCCATCATTCTTTTCTGCTCACCCACATTACGAACAACAACATATTCATCTTCTTTTTCTTTCTCCAACTGTTTCTTTGCAAACTTCGCAATCGGTTCAGCCACAGCCAATGCCAATCTTACCGGAACTGCATTCCCTATCTGCTTATAAACCAAATCCAGTTTTGCATTATCGTTTCTATTACTTGTTCCCCTGCTAAAATCATACCAATCAGGGAATGTCTGTATTCTGGCAATCTCTTTAACTGACAGCCTTCTATTGTTTTCTTCACCATCGCTAAAGATATATTTGTCCTTACCTACATGTACCATAGGCTCTCCTGCAGGATGGATAGGTGCCTGTCTTCCAGATGCCTGAATCGTAAAACTTGGTTGTGACCAAAGTTTCTTTCGGTTACGTGACATAAATATAGTCGAATATGAGCCTGTAAAATAATCTCCCGGATTATCTTCCAAATCACCAATCGCATCACGAAGTGTTACTACTTCTTTTAAGCCTTCAACCCCATACCCATGTGTAGGTTCTGGATGTACATATTCAAAGTCTATATCATTTCTGACACCAACCAAAATCACTCGTTCTCTTATCTGTGGCACACCATATTCTGCCGAATTTAAAAGCTTGTGATATATCGTATACCCTGCTGCTGCAAAATCCTGAACAATCTGTTTAAAAACCTCGCCCTTGCCAAGAGTCATCATTCCTTTTACATTCTCAGCCACAAAAATTTTCGGTTTGCTCTGCATCAAACAACGAATAAAATGCAAATATAAAAAGTTTCTCTTATCATCAACCAATCTCGGTCCAGCCTCAGAAAAACCCGGACAAGGGAAACCTCCTAATACAATATCTGCCTTAGGAAACTCCTTTATCTTTCTTATATCGCTCTTGTCCATATATATATATTTACCCGCATTCTGTGCATAGGTTTCTCTTGCCTCATCAAATATATCGTTTACATAAATCGTATTAAACACATTATCATTAATGTTTTCATCAAAAATCTTTTTATCAGCAAATGCAGCTTCCATAACTTCTTCGCCCATAACGGCTTTTAATCCAGCTAATTCAAATCCTAAATCAAGACCACCACATCCCGAAAACAATGACAGCAAGTTCCATTTATTCGGATCATAGTTGAGTTTATCAAACTCTATTTCTTCACTGCAATCAGCAAACGCTTGTCTTTCTTCTTCGATTTTAGCATTCAAAAGTTCCTTGACTTCATCCACTTTATAATCTGGAGCTGGCTTAAATTTGCCACGCCCTCTTTCTTCTAAAATAACAGCCATGGTTTCACCTCTAAATTATTCTATCTGTCCCAGCATTGTCATCATCAATGTCGTCTGTTGTTTTAATGTTTAGCTTTTTCATATAATGCAGCAATCTGTTCGCCACTTCATTTCCCTTAACAGTTAACGGTTGATCATACACCAATTCTGGAATAAGTTTATTGTCTTCAGCATTCCAATACACTTGAACCGAAAGTGGTCTGTCTCCATCCCATTTTCCTGCAAATGTACGATAATTCAATGCCTTACATGCAAAGTAAATATCAGGGTGCATCTTCACATACTCTTTAATCGGAACCATTTTATCAATTACATCTTGTGCCGAATTTACATTTTCATCCATCAATATGTAATTGGCTATTCCGCTATTCTCAATAACCTGTCCTGACACCATAGCATTTCGTTTATCATCTGCCAAATTACTACCTGCATACACATCAATTACCTGTTCTTCTGTAAGTAGCATTTTACCTGATAAATCTCCACTATTCTTGTTTAAAAGTTCAAACTTCCATCCCAAAGTGATAGCACCCTTTTCAGTTCTCTTAAACTTATTCTTATATATGAGCATTCTTTCTTCAAATCTATCGCTTATAGCCATTGTCGATTGCTCAATAATATTTACCCAATCCTCGCCGAACAATTGCTCTGCTCTATCTGCACTCATCTTATTCTCAATAAAATCAGCATTTTCTTTTTTATATGATATTTTTATTTCCACCTTGTCAGATGCTGATTCTGCTAAAATATAAATATCTGTCTTAGGTTCGCCTTTATGGCAAGTTGGTTTTCCCGAAAGAATTATTTTATAATTCTTCTCTTGGAACACGAACTCCGTTCCTTCAGCCATAAATGCTAATATTCTTCTTTCTGCATCACCAAAATTTCCCATAACAAGACCTCCTAGTATTGTTTTCTACATATCTCTTCTTTTCCTATGTTTTCAAATGAATTAACTTGTGGCTTTCCAATGTCTGTTGCATTTTTCTTAATAAACTCAAACAATTCAGGATAGTTTTCCAGATAATAATACATTTGAGGACATATAAAATTCCGATTAAACTTCCGAAGTGTTTCCAAGTCTATTTCCTTGGTCATCTGAAAAGATAAGATAGGCATGGCATATGTGTGTCTTGTAAGGAAATCATCTATCCTTTCACATACCTGTTCATCTTCCTTGTATTCCTCTTTCCAAGTGTTGATGTCTATTTTTCGTCCCAAATGAATCTTTCCCACTATCATTTTCATTGGACTACTCACATACATATATGCCAATATTTCTTCATCTGGAAATGTTCTTCTATATTCAAAAATCTTGCTTCCTTCTTTAATCCTGTTATACCATTCAGGTTTAAAGCTTAACAACATTGTCCGCATACCTTCTCCTATCCACCCAAGTCATAAGATTTAGCCATATAAATTATATCATATTTATAAGTCCAATAATCTGTACTCAGGCATCCAATTTTTTCTGTGTAGTCCTTGCAGCTATTAGAAAAAAGTATACAAAAACTCAAGATAATTCTACCACAAATACCAGGTTTTCTCCACTACAAAATCTTAACAATTCTATTGATTTTGTATCATCTCCCTCTCCCCTCTCTAACCTTCTCGCCAATCCACTCCAGAAACTTATCAAGCATCGACTTTCCTTCAATCACAAAATTTTTCATAAATTCATACGCTTTATCCAGTTTCTCCCTCAGTCCTTTGTTTTCCTCTTTCAGATTTTGTTTTTCATACCTCAGCCGGATAACCTCTTCCTTTAGATAATAATCCCCATCACCCTGCTTTATCAGGTCATCCCTAAATTTCTTAATCTCTGACAATTCTTTCTCTGCCTGAGTCAGTTTTTCATTTGCGTTCTCAAATACTGCAAGAGCCTTATTAAGTGCTACCTGCACATCTGCCAACTGTTTCTTTTTATCTGCAATAATATCTTCCAATTCCTGACTATCAGCAACCAAAGCTTTATTATATTTTTCTTGTGTAACCCCTTCTTCCATGATTCTATCTTTCAGGGATGTTACTATCGCTAAGGTCTTTTCCGCTTCCTCTCGTTCTGTTTTCAGGCACATTTGTTGTTTATGAATCTCATCGTTCAACTGAGCTTCGTGTTCTTCTTTCAATCCAATTACAACGCCGATATCTTCAAGTTCCTGCTCCAGCTTCTTGACTTCGCGGCTACGCTCCTGCTTTTTATAGTCCAGCACCGATAAGTGTGGCTTATGTGTATCCAGCTTCTTCCACTCAATACCATATTTATCCATAATGATGGCAATATCCTCTTTCTCTGCCTCCGACCACTGCTGCCATTCGGTATTACCCTTACCCTCACTTTCAAAGCCTCTGGATGCAAGTGCACCCTTAAGCGAATTCTTTGTTTCTAATCCTCTCTTATTACCTGTTGAAAATGGTACAAAATCTATATGCACATGTGGTGTCTCTTCATCCATATGGATATAAGCCCCAAATACATATAGCTGCGGATTCCTACGAATAAATAGCTCCACATAATCTTGTAATGCCTTAACAGCAATATTAGCCATATCACTTCCTACTCCGGTATCGTCTCTGTTCCCTATCTGCACAATGACTTCATAAAAAAGTTTCTCCTGCTTGCTTCTTGAAATCTTGTCATAATAATTCTTAATCTGCCTGTCTTTGCGTTTCTGCTTGGCATTATACTTTTTAAGGGAATCATCAAACAATTTGTGATATACCGTTTTCAAATCTTCATGCACAAGAGTGATATTATTTTTTGTTCTGTCAGCATCCACATTTGCCGCAATAAATGCTCTTGTATTATGACCAAGTGACCCTTCCCAATTCATAAAACTAATCGTTCTTTTCATTCGAAATCAACCTCCTTTTCCTATGTATGCGTACACCTCCTTCTTATCCGTAATCGTGCCGGATACGGCACATATCAGCAAATTTCCCAGCGAAGGTTTTGTTACTTTTGTCAAAAGTAACGCAAAAGCACTTTTGACACCTGCGGTATCAAAAATGCAGACCCGCAAGCGGGTTTTGCGCCCTGCCGGGAGCTATAGTCGCGGATATGCGACATATTGTTTACCACCAGCAGCTCCACTTCATTTGAATTCTACAACTTGCCTCTATCCTGCCAAAGCACACAAGAACATCTCTATACTCTGACAGGAATAAATGAGCTATGTATCGTGCCATTCTTTACATCTAGTGAAAGCAATTCACCATATCATGTAATACAACTTCCTCTGCTATCAGCCTTGCTTCCATTCTCAGCCTATACATTTCTGTAAAAGAATTTTTATTCTTCGGCTTATGCTTTTGCAGCCATTCTGTTTCAATATCCTCAAGCAATTCATAAGCCACTTCATTTACCTCTGCCGCCTTTTGGTTCAGTTCCCCGAATCGCAATAAACTTCGATACCGCTGTGGATATTCTGACTTCAAATATTGCATCCACATGTGTCCGTATTTTCCAACATTTGCACCATCTTCCTTAATATCTAATGCAATTAACGGATAAAGCAATCCGTCTCTTTCCTCATACTGAACACCTATTTTTTCAAATAATGTTTTCTGTTTCATGGCAATCGCTTCCTTTCGATATTCAACACATTTTTAATCTTCCTCATTAACTGTCAGCCTCTCCATACCTGCCAGAGTACGAGGCGTTTCACGAAACGCCTCCAATATCTCCAGCATAGTCCGGATTGGTGTTAGCAGCTCCGAATCCATATCATCCGCTTTTTGTAACCGCTCCAGTTCTGCTTCAATGTGCTGTAGATTCTGCCGAAATGATACCAGCATTAGCGGATTGCCTATAGCCACAACCTTCTGATGCAGAATGCTTTGTATGATATACTCTTGTCCTGCACCCGCACATTTTAACGCGATTAGTAAGTTCCTCATTTTCTTCCGGTGACAAGCGAAATGCCACTGTCACCGTTCTCCATCTGTTTTTTGCATCTCTATTTTTTTCTGACATTGATAAGTTCCTCCCTTTCTGAATCCAGATGCACAGCCATATCTGACTGCACCGTTGGAAATAAATGTGCATAATGATAAGTGATATCCACTGCCTCATGTCCTACTCTTTCGGCAATCGCAAGTGCCGAATATCCCATATGAATCAGCAGTGAAATGTGAGAATGCCTGAGTCCATGAATCTTGATTCTCTTGACTCCTGCCAGTTTTGCGCCTCTGTCCATCTCGTGATGCAAATAACTCTTTGAAATGGTGAAAATCCTATCATCATTACTAATGCCATCCAATCTACTAATAAAATCTTCAATTTCAACAGCAAGAAAATCCGGCATAACAATCACTCGATTACTCTTTGGTGTCTTCGGATCTGTAACCACATCCTTACATTCCAGCCTTTGATATGATTTATTGATGCGAAGTGTTTTCTTCGTAAAATCAAAATCGGCTGGTGTCAGTGCCAACAGTTCTCCTTCACGAATTCCTGTCCAATACAGAATTTCAAATGCATAATATGAGATTGGCTTGTCAGCCACCTGCTCAATAAATGCCTGATACTCCTCCTGAGTCCAAAACATAATTTCCTTCGACTCTTCCTTCCCCATAGAACCGGCTTTTCGAGCCACATTATCCTTCAAATCATACATATTAACTGCATGATTTAAGATAGCACTCAACTGATTGTGTATGGTTTTTAAATACGTCGGCGAATATGCTTCTCCGTTGTCCTTCTTGAGCTTCATAATCTCATTCTGCCATTGAATCACATCCGCCGGACGAATCTCATTCAACTTTCTGTGTCCAAAGTATGGCAAAATCTTTGTTTCAATAATGTGCTTCTTCGTCAGAAACGAGTTGTACTTAATTCTTGGTTGAATATCCGAAAGGTACAATTCTGCGAAATCCTTGAATTTCATATTGATATTCATTTCATCCTTCAGCTTAAAAGCACGTTCCCATTCCTGGGCCTCGCTCTTCTTAGCGAAGCCCCTCTTGGTTTTTTGCCTTCGTGTGCCGGTCCAGTCCTTATAATAAGTCCTGACCTCCCACATTCCGGTCTTTTGGTTTTTAATAACTGCCATCAAACCACCTCTTTCTTATCTGTTGTTCCATAGATTCGTTCATCAAAATACTGTCTGCTGACTCGACCCTTGATTGTCACAAATCAATCTGCTGCTCGCTCTGCGTTTAATTCGCGTATGAGCTTATATGCATATGATGTCGAGACTCCAAGCTCTTCCACCACATCCTGCACATTGATAAATCTTTTGTTCTCCATACACTGCTACCTCCTCTCTCGTTTTTATTGTTCAGTTCATTTTCGAACTGTTGCGTTGTATGCATTATATTAACAGTTCATTTTTGTACTGTCAATACCATTTAGCAAAAAAAAATTTCATTTTTGCACTGTTAGTGTTATACTATACATAGTTTTAAAAGAAGGAGCTTTTGTAATGGGCGATAAATTTACCAGCCGAGTAGGCGTTTTAATCAGAAACTTCCGAATTGCAGCCGAACTTACCCAAAAGGAATTGGCTGAGCGATGCGGACTTAATGAGTCCACCATCCGTAACTACGAATTAGGAAACCGTTATCCAGACGAGGCAACTTTGCTTAATATTGCAAACCATCTTAATGTCAGCTTCTTTGCATTGTCAGATCCGGATGTGGCAAACATCTTCAGTGCACTCCATGTGTTATTTGATATGGAATGGGCATATGGATTGCGACCTACCATAAAGGATGGCGAAGTAGTATTAAAATTTGAAGAACGACTTCCTAGTGCCGGATATCGTCCGCAGGAAGATATAGATTCATTCAAAAAGATGGTTGAGTATTGGGCAAGATTAAGAGACAAACTTGATGACGGAGAAATCACCGAAAGCGATTATTACAAGAAAGAAATCCGCTTCCCGGCAAATCCGATAGATAGTGATGCATCTTACTCGGTATCTCTTAATTTAGCAGATGATGATCAGATGATGGTTCAGGAGATGCTTGAAAATGAAGAAGTTGCAGAAGCATTGAAAGACTTGTTTCCGGATTTCTCTTATGTGAAGAGGAAGAGGAAACCGAAGAAAGGGGAATAGACATGGAATATAATGTAAAAATTGACAAGATAGCTTCAAAAGATGTGTCATATGATTCATCTGCTCAATGTTTAGAAATAGCTCTTGAAGAATACAGGCATGTCACAGAACGCTCTAACAAATATGATAACAAAATATACATTATGATTACTTTTTGTGGATTGTTTTTTGCATTCATAATCAATTTGTTAGACAAACTTATGAATATACATTTTCCTGAGACAACAAAGCAGGGAATTATCTTTATAATTTGCATCACATTTTTTATAATAATCAGTGTATGCTACATATCATCCATGATTTTGCTCGTTTTAGGTTTGCATCCAATAAAACTACACCGTTTTAATCCAAGGCTACTAATAGATTATAGCTTATGGAACAAATCTCCCAGCCAAGCCAATATGCTTGCAGTAAAACAATACACAGAATACGTTTTATCAGACAACGAATTACTCGAAAGGGCATACAAAAAAATACACATAGTTACACTGCTTATGAGTATAGTGGTATTTTTAAGTTTTATGGAATACATACTTTTAATCTTTGCATAGAAAGGAGGCATACGAATGGATAATATTCAGGAATTTTTAAATACTATCGCTAACGGACAAGATACAAAACCTAGTGATGTCACTGTTCCTACCACAACTTCAAATGATACATCACAGTATCTTTCACATGGTCAGAATACTTGGAACTATGAATATTGTGGTAATGATTCATCGGACAATAATGGATAATTTCTAGGATTATTGTCATTCTATTGTCACACAACAAAAAACGAGCCAAGAAACGCCGTAAATTCAACGTTTCTTGGCTCTTGTGTATTATTCGAATTCTACAAAGACTAACGCTTTTTGTTTAGGAATTATTCTCTGTAATGTTTCTCGTTCTTTTGATTATTTGATATATCCATATTATCCTGCCTATACGAGCTAATGTTATCATTTTGTTATCGGCATTGATAACACCTACTCGATAACTGTGGATAATAACTATATGTAGCATGTCAAATTATAAGCTATTTTGCTTAGAGATTCAACACAAAACTGAAATTTTACTTTTCCTTATATTCATCTGGTATTGCTATTTGAAATGTTTCACACAACAGCATCACATCATGCACATCATTTTTATCGTGTTCATATCCCAAATGAAGCATTACCTGACTCAATGGTTCAATACAAGAAACAGTTATATCTCCAACTTTTCCAATACCGGAAAAAGTTTTTGATGGAAATATATCTCCCTCATAAACAATTCCGTCATCTGTAAATTCAAAACAATGTAAATCAATGATTCTTTGTTTATCATCTTTCCAGACAGTATGACCATCCGTTGTATAATCAGTATTTACTTCCTCAAATCCATGCTGCTTAATCACATAAATATAATCATGATAATGTTTCAGTTCAACAAACAAATCAATATCATTGTGTATTCTTGATTCTCTTTTAAGAAGTGCATCAACACCCCATCCGCCATCTAAATATACTTTAATTTCGTTTTGCAAAGCATATTTTATAATTTCACATGCATCTTCTGTACGTACCATAATCTATCCTCCAAATTCAAATCTTTGTATGCTTTCCAACTCACTAAAAGCCTGAAATTTGTCAGTCTTTCATCCTTTTTGTTATCAATCACCAATTAGCTGTAATCCATTAGGATTTAGCTGATATATTTTATCGCACACCTCTTCAATATACTTTCTATCGTGAGAAATGCTAATGACAGCCCCCGGAAATTCTCGGAGCATTTTTCTTATTACCGGACCGGACAATGGTGAAAAATTTCTTGTCGGTTCATCCAGAATAAGAACATTTGCACCACTTAAGCTCATCCTCAAGAGAAGCACTTTCGCCTTTTGTCCGCCTGATAACTCCCGAATCGGATGCTCCATTTCATCTGGTGTGTATTTAAGTGAACCAAGGTATGTTCTAATTCTTGTACGCTCTTCTTTATCTCCTGTTTTATCAAGGTAATCAACCGGTGTAACATCCAAATCCAGCAGGTCTTCATAAGTTTGAGGCATATATTCTGCTTTAATGTCATTCCGATTTAGGAGTTCTTCCGCTATCTTTTTTAGAAGAGTCGTTTTTCCTGCCCCGTTGGCTCCTATCATACAGATTTTTTCTGAACCTTTTATTTTTAAATGAATTCCTTCTGCTAAAATTCTTTTGCCATCCGGAGTCACAAGCTTTGAAAGTTCATATTCTATGACCGTTTTTCCTGCGGGAATGTGTGAGTTTTCATCCCCTAATTTGACAAAGATTGCTTCTTCCTGTTCCGGCATCTGAGTCATATTTTCATCTTCTTTTTCAAATCTTCGTTCCATTGCCTTAACCGTATGCATTTTGTCCTTTAAGTTTTTGGCAACAGACGGTGCTTGTCTGGTACAACTTCTTAATGCACCTTGTACACTCTGCATAACTCTTTGATATTTTTCATCGCGAATCTTTTTCTCCCTACGGTCACTCAGTGCCCGCTGTTTTTGGATTTCAAATTTATGAAGCCGTTCTTCCACATAGCGTCTATAGGGAAGCTTTGCCACGGTATATCTCGCCTTTGTTTTTCGTATAATCTGCTCGATATGTATCACCATGTTGGCAGTACGCTCTATCAGCGTTTCATCGTGTGAAATAAAAAGCACAATGTGCTTCCAGTCATTTATGATTTTTTCCAGTAATGTAAGCGTCGCAATGTCGATGTCATTGGAAGGTTCGTCCAACAACAGCACAGAAACATCGCGAATGAAAAGCCTCATAAGTTGTGTCTTGACTTTTTCGCCTCCTGAAAGACTACCCATTGTCTGGTTACTGTAGAAAAAATCATTTTTCATTCCAAATTTTCCCGCAATAACAGACAATTCTTTAGGCGTTTTCTCCCAGAATATTTCCTCTTCAGAAAAATATTCGTATATTGTTTTTTCCTTATCTTCATCGAGCATCTCCTGCGGAAGATAACCAAGACGTTCGTGTCCCATTATCCTTTCCCCATCTGCTTCTATATAGTTTTCTACAAGCGACGGATTGTATATCCACTTCATTAATGTCGATTTCCCATTTCCCTCTTCTCCAATAATAACTGCCTTATCTCCATCATTTAGCACAAGGTTGAAATCATTAAGAATTATTCTCAGGTCTTTTTTATGTGTTAAATTTAATTTTTTTATCTGCAACATTAAAGTTTCTCCTTTTCGAAGTCTGAGCCAATTATTATTTTGAACACACAAAAACGAGTCTTTTTTGCATACGCAAAAATAGACTCGCTAAATAGACCCTTATTTCTTTTCCAAAAGGAAAACAAAGGAAATGCCTCTTGCGATAATCCAACTTAAGCGTACACAAAACAAACCTATTCTCTACAGGCTCAATAACTATATGTGTCTTACTTAAATCAAATTATCTATTAATCATTTCCTCACCTTACACAAAATGTGCCTTTCTTTCTTCTAATGGCAATACTATCATACTGTATTTTTTGTGTCAATACATTTCACCTTATGGAAGTGCAAATTAAAATTTTCACTTCCTAATTATACATCCAACCATTACGAAATTCAATCTTTCACAACCTCTTTACAACCACAACCACAGCACTCCAGCAAACGCAGGAGCACCATACCGTAAAACGCTTATGTGTAAATCAACTCCGTTCCTACAACTTCCCTCACACAAGCCTGAATATTATTCATTCTTCCAATCCATTCGTAGGGATTATCTTTCTTTAATTGTTCCGTCACATCTTGTCTGTCGGCATATTCCTTTACCAGTCGAAGAAACATATCCTCTGCTTGCTTATCGACTTCTGCAAGATAACTATGCAGCTTTCCGCTTGTCAGCAGGTTCATATATAACACTTTATAGTGTTCCTTTAAATGCCTTGCATGTCGTTTCCCCCATAAACCAATCGGCTCTATTTCTTCTTCGGCTGGTACTGTGATGTTCGGCAATAAATAATCACCCACCTGTCTATAAGTTCCGCCCATTTCTTCAAAAATTGTCTTTGTCATTTTCCTTTTCCTCCTGTGATTTTTGTCTATCGTGATCGTGTATTATCACGCTTGCGACCTTTAACTGTTCTTGCCTGCTCCAACAAATCATCTATCTGTTTGCGACCAAAAACCTTACGGAGCAGGCTGTAATCTTTATTTTCTGCTTTTAGGATTTTGTTTTCTTCGGTCAATCTTTCATTGACTTTCTCCAAACGCTGATTGGTGCGGTATAACTGTGCATTCGCTGTATTCAGCCTATGATAGTTGTCCCACCCCTCAAAGCAGCGGGCAAGCACCGTTTTGACAAGTTGCTTCAATTTCCTTACAACCGGCTCTGCCATTTTGGTTTTATATGCCTTTGCAGTCATAAATTTCTCTGGTTCTGGCAACTGATATTTCGGTGCAGTATCAAGCTCTATTTCAAGATTTGACAGCTCGTCTTTTGCCTTATCATAGTTCAATACTCGTTCCGACAACACATCAAATTCAATCTGTTTCTGCTCGATTTTCGCACCTAATGCCGCCACTTCTTTTTCTCTTTCCTGCTTTTTATAATCCAAAACAGAAAGATGTTTTTCGTGTGTGCCTAAATGTTCCCACTCAATCCCATAACGTTCCATCACCGCCGCAAGCTGTTCTTTTTCGGACTGTATCCATTGCGACCACTCCGTATCGCCACGACTGCCGCCCTTAAAACCTTGCGTTGCAAGAGCCTGCTTTAGTGACACTCTTGTATCAAGTCCACGCTTGCTGCCTGTGGTAAAAGGTACAAAATCTATGTGCAGATGTGGTGTAGCTTCATCCATATGCAGATGAGCCGAGAACACCCGAAGCTGTGGATTTCGCTCCTGAAAACCCTGATAGTATTCATCTAAAATCTGCTTTGCCAGTTCTCCGTTTTCCGTATCGGCGTTCATATTTCCCTTACCGCCCACCTGTAAAATGATTTCGTGGAACGGTTTTTCCTGCTTGGAACTTCGGATTTTTTCATAATAATCTTTTATCTTTCGGTCTGACCTTATCTGCTTGGCATTGTATCTTTCCAATGCTTCATCAAACAATTCGTGATAAACTGTCTTTATATTTTCATTGCAGTAGTCGATATTGAGATGAGTACGAGTTCCGTCTACATTTTCTGCTCGGAACTTTCGGCTATTGTGATTGACCGAGCCTTTACCGACCATTGCACTTATCGTTCTCTGCATTTTTTCATCTCCCATCTGTAAATTTCAACATTCTCAGGTTTTGTTACTTTTGTCAAAAGTAACGCAAAAGCACTTTTGACGGGTACACCCATCAAAAATGCGACCTGTAAACAGGTTTTGCGTTCTCCGAAGGCTCTCCGAGGGGTGAGCGTGTGCCGGTGGCACACACGCCTGCGAACCGACCGAGCCAGCAGGCGAGACCAAAGAGCCGCCTTTGAAAAGGCACTCTCTGCACACTCCCCTAAACTTTATCCGGTGTCAAAGTGTGACGATGGTGACAATGTTTTTCACAGCGTGCTGCTCTCAAAAACATTGACACCTTTGACACCGTTTGTCACGCCGTCTGCTCGGTTTCTTTCCAAAGTGAAACCTTTCTTCCGTCGTGTGTGCGGCTGTTCTGATAACGGATACCGTAATCACGAAACAGCCTGCTTGCGTTGATACTGAGCCTTAAAGAAAGTACATTCGGCTTTATATCCACCGCAAGCCTTTCGCAAAGTTCCGAAGCAGTTCCTTCCCATCTGTCACTTTCCGAAAAGAGCGTATCCGCTATCTTCTCAAGCAGAGGTTCGGGCGGTTCTTTCCACATCTCCGTTTCCGATTTTGCAAAGTTCCACACCAATCGCTCGCTGTCCCTTACAAGATGGATTTTCATATCCTGCTGGTCTCTGCCAGCAACATCAAGTGTGGCATTGTTGGAAGTACGCTTGTCCTTACTGAGAACAAATGCACCGTCTGCCGCACCCATCAGACCATTCGTGCCTGAAATCATATCGAATATATCTTCCGATTTTTGTTTGCGTGTATGATGAACAATAAGCATTGAAACCTTGTAACTGTCTGCCAACGCTTTCAGCCTTGCCACAACATCATAATCACTTGCGTAGCTGTAATCTGCTCCGCCTGCTTCACGCACACGCTTTAAGGTGTCTATGATAATCAAGCCTGTGTCTGGGTGTTCCCTCATAAACCCTCTTATCTGTTCTTCCAGTCCGCCATTGACCGTTTTACATTCCGTTGCGAAATACAGATTGCCTGTCTCCTTTGCACCGAACATCTGAAACAATCGCTTCTGCAAACGTGGGTAATCATCTTCAAGGGCAAAATAAAGCACCGTTGCCTTACGCACCTTATACTCCCAAAGCGGTGTGCCTGTGCTGATATGATAGGCAAGCTGTGCCATCATAAAGCTCTTTCCCACTTTCGGGGAACCTACGAAAAGGTAAGTTCCCCTTTGGAGCAGACCGTCGATAAGTGGTGTCTGAACCTCAAACACCGTATCATACAGCGTTGTCATTGATACTGTTTTCAGATAGGAAGGGTCTAACTGTCTGAGTATTTCCCTTTGCATTTCTTCAAAAGATTGCTCGTACCCCTTGAAATCCGTATCCTGATTGACTATACTATTGTCAGTACATTTGGAAAGTGACTGTTCCGCATCTGTTGCCGCAGATACATCTGGAATAGTCATTTCTTTTTTATTCTCCATTCGCATCCTCTCCTTTCAAACCGCCGAGAATAATGGAAATCAGTTCTATTACACTCAGCAGTTCATCATCCACACCTTTTCCTGCTTCAATCCTTTTCAGTTCCGCAAGGACTGTGGCAAATTCCGTTTTCAACGCCTTATACACTCTCGGATTGCCCTGTACCACCACATCCTGATTTAAGCAACGGCGGTAACAATACTCCTGTTTTGGCAATCCTGATAGAGCTACAGCTCTGTTAATGAGTTCGTTTTCTTCGGGCGATACTCGAAACCCTACTGTGATATTCCTCCAACGATTTTTGTTATCTCTGTTCTTAGCTGACATTTTCAAAATCTCCTTTCCCTAAATCATCTAATTTTTCTGCCATCTCAATCTGCTTTGACGGAAAGAGGTGTGCGTACTGATAAGTAATATCAATACTTTCGTGACCAACTCGGTCAGCAATCGCCACCGCAGAAAAGCCCATATCAATCAAGAGTGAAATGTGGCTGTGACGGAGATCGTGAATGCGGATACGCTTCACGCCTGCCGCCTTTGCCCCTCTGTCCATCTCGTGATGAAGATAGCTTTTCGTCACCGTAAAGATACGGTCTTTCTTCTTCAATCCGTAAAGCATACCGAGATATTCTTTCATTTCCTCACACAGAAACTTCGGCATTTTAATCGTGCGGTTGCTCTTTTTCGTTTTCGGAGAAGTAATCACATCCTGCCCTTTCAAACGCTGATAGGATTTATTGATTGTGACTGTTTCCTTATCAAAGTTGAAATCTGCCGGAGTCAAAGCTAACAGCTCGCCCTCTCGGATACCGCACCAGTAAAGCATTTCAAACGCATAAAAGGAAACAGGCTTGTCCATCATCTCAAAAGAGAATTTCTTGTATTCTTCCTTTGTCCAGAACAGCATTTCCTTGTGTTCCTCACGTCCCATATTTCCCACCTTTGCCGCAGGATTGGAACGCAGTTCATAGTAGCGGACAGCGTGATTGAAAATGGCGGACAACTGATTGTGCAGCGTTTTCAGATACGTCTGTGAATAAGGCTTTTTCTTCTCATCACGATAGGCAAGCATTTCATTCTGCCAAGTAATAATCTCCTTTGTGGAAATCTCGCTGATTTTCAGTTTCCCGAAATACGGAAGTATCTTTGTGCGTATGATATGCTCTTTGGTAAGCCACGTGTTTTCCTTCAAACGGTTCTTCACATCATTGATATAAAGCTCCGTAAAGGCTTCAAAACTCATATCAAGGTCTGAAGAAGTCTGCAATTTGAACATTCTTTCCCATTCCTGTGCTTCTCGTTTGGTAGCAAAGCCACGCTTGCATTTCTGCTTGCGTTCCCCTTTCCAGTTCACATACCTTGCCATCACATACCAAGTACCGTTATCTTCATTCTTAAATACCGGCATTTACATTTCCCCCTTTCCTGCTCCGTAGAGCCTTTCGTAAAAATACTGGCGATTTACACGCCCTGCAATCGTAATAAAGCCCTTTGCTTTCAATTCCTCATTTAATTGTCTGATGAGTTTATATGCATAAGGTTTTGATACGTTTAGTTCCTGAGCCACATCTTCGGCTCGGATAAATCTGTTTTCCATATCCTTTTTCTTCCTTTCTTAAAATAATTTTTTGCTTGCCGCTTTCTCCGTGTTAAAGTTCCAACAGGCACTCCTGCTTGTCGGCAGGCGCTGTGCTGTCCCAATGCACCGCAGTACATCAGGCGCTCGCTCGTATAGGGGTTCCCGAAAAGTCGGAGACTTTTGGGGAAGAGGAGGAGCAGTGCAGCGAATGAGCTTTTGTGCTTGCACACAAGCGAACGATACGGAACTTGCTCCGACGAGGTCTTGGCGGTTTGGCTTTTCGGACGGTCATTCAGTTGTCGCATTAAGCATATTTGTTTAATTCGTAATTTATTTTACTAAACATATTTGCTATTGTCAAGTGGTTGCAAAGAAAATATTAAACATTTTTGTTTCGGTTTTTCTTGACTTCCACTAAACATTTCTGCTATACTTATTTCACTAAATATAAAAGGAGCGTATCATTATGGCTATCAGCGAAAGAATACATTTTTTCAGACTAATGCGTGGTATGACACAAAAGTATCTCGGTACAGCAATCGGTTTTCCAGAAAAGAGTGCTGATGTGCGTTTGGCACAGTACGAAACTGGTACACGCAAACCGAAAGCAGACCTTACAAATGCATTGGCACAGGTGCTTGATGTTTCTCCACAGGCTCTTGATGTTCCTGACATAGACAGCTATATCGGTCTTATGCACACTCTGTTTACCCTTGAAGATATTTACGGTCTTACTGTCAGTGAAGCAGACGGAGAGGTATGCTTAAAGGTCAACAAGGACAAAGGCAGAGAAGCATATGAACTCCTCAAAATGCTGTATGCTTGGAAAGAACAGGCAGACAAGCTATCTTCCGAAGAAATCAACAGAGAAGAATACGATAACTGGCGTTACCATTATCCAGAGTTCGACACCACACAGCGTTGGGCAAAAGTTCCATCACAGGAATTAAGTGACGCTCTCGTGGAAGCATTCAAAGACCACTTGAAAGATAAATAAGCACCTACAGGACCTGCCACTGGCAGCTCCCTACAGATGCTTTGGCAACGACAAAAAAGCCCTTAACTATGGTTATTAACCACAGCTAAGGGCTTAGTTTATAATATGGAATTTGTTCAGAGCCAAGCTCCGAACTTTAGTCTGCAAGCCACCTGTTAATTGTTCCGTTACCCATAAACCACTGGATAACAAGAATAATGGCACTTGCTATGACTGTTATCAATTTGTTATCAAAAGACTAATCGAAATCGCTGAAACCCGCATAAACACTGGCTTTTTTAAGCAACTCGATTTATTCAAACTCAATCGTTCCCGGTGGCTTACTAGTCAGGTCATAGAATACCCTATTAACCCCACGCACCTCGTTTATAATTCTACTCATAACTGTCTGGAGTACCTCAAATGGTATCTCGGCACTTTCGGCTGTCATAAAGTCAATTGTATTGACTGCACGAAGTGCAACTGCGTAGTCATAAGTTCTTTCATCACCCATAACACCAACTGAACGCATATTAGTGAGGGCTGCAAAGTACTGGTTTGGCATCCAGGCTGGTACCTTGCCATTTTCTTTCTTGTAGGCTTCTACTGCCTTGTCTACTTCTTCACGGTAGATGTAATCGGCATCCTGTACAATACGAACCTTGTCGCCTGTTACTTCGCCGATAATTCTTATTCCAAGTCCTGGACCTGGGAATGGCTGACGGAACACAAGATGTTCCGGTATGCCAAGTTCAAGACCAGCCTTACGTACTTCATCCTTGAATAAGTCGCGGAGTGGCTCAATAATCTCCTTGAAATCAACGAAATCTGGAAGACCACCTACATTGTGATGTGACTTGATTACCGCTGATTCACCGCCAAGTCCACTCTCTACAACGTCTGGATATATAGTTCCCTGTGCAAGGAAGTCAACTGCACCAATCTTCTTGGCTTCTTCCTCAAACACACGGATGAACTCTTCACCGATTATCTTTCTCTTAGCTTCTGGTTCAGTAACACCTGCAAGTTTAGAGTAATATCTTTCCTGTGCATTTACCCTTATAAAGTTAAGGTCAAACTGTCCTTCTGGACCGAATACACTTTCAACCTCATCGCCCTCGTTCTTACGAAGAAGACCATGGTCTACGAATACGCATGTAAGCTGCTTTCCAATAGCTCTTGAAAGAAGACCTGCAGCCACTGATGAATCAACTCCACCAGAAAGTGCAAGTAATACCTTACCATCGCCAACCTTTTCACGTATTTCCTTAATAGTATTCTCTACAAATGCATCCATTTTCCAGGTTCCAGCACATCCGCATACTCCACGCACAAAGTTGTGAAGCATCTTTGTACCTTCCTGTGTATGAAGAACTTCTGGATGGAACTGGATTGCATAGAGGTTCTTTTCTGAACACTCTGCTGCTGCCACTGGACAGTCTGCTGTATGTGCAATTATCTTAAATCCTGGAGCAACCTGTGAAATGTAGTCAAAATGGCTCATCCACACGATAGTCTTTTCTGAAACATCTCCAAATAAAGCACTGCTCTTATCAACAAATGTCTCTGTCTTTCCATACTCTCTTACTGGAGCTTTCTCAACCTTGCCGCCAAGAACGTGCTGCATAAGCTGAGCACCATAACATAATCCAAGCACTGGAACACCAAGTTCAAAAAGCTCTTTAGTACAAGTAGGTGAACCTTCTTCATAGCAGCTATTCGGACCACCTGTAAGGATAATTCCTTTAGGGTTCATCGCCTTAATCTGCTCAAGAGGTGTTTTGTAAGAATATATCTCACAATATACGTTACATTCACGGACACGACGTGCAACTAACTGGTTGTACTGTCCGCCAAAGTCAATAACTATAACCTTTTCCTGATTCATATTGTCCCTTTCCTAATCATAAGTTTGCGTTGAAGATATATTTTATATGCATTTCTATACTTTAATCAGCCAATCATAAAAAATATCCTGACACAATATGCATATATAAATAATATGCACATATATAATATACACATATATAACATACGCATATATAACATATACATATACATATATAATATTATAACATATACATATAACACACATATATTAATTGGATATTTTACATAACAATTTATGTATAGCAATTTACTGCTTTTATTGTCTTATATTTTCTCCTATTACTTTCAAAGTATATATCAGTATATATAACACATCTACAACTCATATATACATTTATTATAGTAAACAAGCGGTATAATGACAAGCATATTCTTCAATCTTTATTACAATCCCATACAACACAACCTCCTATTATTAATCTGTTGTATGCTTATACCGCTTAATTTCAGATTTATACAGCTTTATATTTCCATAAGGAACTCGTCTACATATTTCCTCATATCGTCAAATTCTGCATTAACCTCAGGTACATCAGACTTAAAGTCCAGCAGTTTATATACATAACCTTGTTCCTTGGCCTGTCTATAACTTTCTTTATACACAAGTTCAAAAAGCAGTGATATATGCCCTACTATATGGTCAACTGCACTCCTTCTTACACTTTTAAGTACTGTTTCCTTCTTATAAAAGCTCTCAAGTACCTCTTTGGTTATAACTCCATTCTTAAGCTCCTCTGTTGTTACATCATATATAATCTCCATAGGAATATCTGCATTTACCTTAAATATGTCAACCTTATCTGCATCACGCAGTATATCACAAAACATACGCTGTCTTTCGGTTAGGTCTTCTTTTACACGATACTTATTATGCTGTCTTATTGCCATTTCAAGAAGTCCTGTATCTTTATTGTGGTGCTCATTATTTTTTATTATCTGCTCATCATCGACAGTCGTTGCATCATTATTAACTAAGAATTCTTTAATTTTCCGTTCTTCCTGACAATAATCAGACTGATTATACGATTGTGCAAGCTCACATTCTTCATAATACCCTTCTGCAAACTTCCTTATAAGACCTTCCTTAAACAGCAGGTCTGCCCCGAATTCTGCATGGTCTACTGACTGGACATCATTAAATGTACCGAAACGCCTTATCTGCTCAAATCTTCCTATATCGTGTAACATTCCAAGAAGCCATGCAATATCTACATCCGGTTCACTTAAGCCTAATGATTCTGCAATTCTTTGACACAGTCCTGCTACTCTGTAGGTATGATTTATCTTAAGCTTTATCTTTTCATCTGATGGATCGTAATTTCTTACATACTCTGCAAATGCATTGATAACATTTTTCCTGTTAATAACTGGTTTGTTAATACTTTCCACAACATCGATAAGTCCATTAAGGTCATCACATACCATATATGTAAGCTTCCTGATATCATCATCTATTGCTATTGTATCAGGAATATGGACAACTCTCATACCTGCCGCATATCCAGCCTTAATTCCATTGATACTATCCTCAACTACTACTGCCTCTGACGGATTTACGCCTATTGCCTTAGCCGCACGAAGGAATATATCTGGTTCTGGCTTTCCATGTTCGACTTCATCTCCGTATACAACCGCATCAAGATAATCCCACACTCCTATTTCATGAAGTGTTTTCTCAGCACTTTCACGCCTTGTTGATGTAGCAACTGCACACTTTAATCCATTATTTCTTATATATTCAAATATGTCCTTTACGCCCTTTTTAACAGGAATACCTTCTGTTTCCCTTATCTTGTATACATGCTGTGTTCTAAGCTCCTTCGCTTCCCAATAATCTATCACACCCTTGTAATAATCATCAAAGAACTTGCAGCAAAGCTCTGCCGGAGCACCCTTAAAGCTGTCTATAAGCCACATGGGCATATCCACTCCAAGCTGCCCTGCCGCCCATAGCCAGCCCTCATTAGACTGTCTTTCTGAATCTATAAGAACGCCATCCATATCAAATATAATGCCTGATACCATTTTTCTTCTCCTAGCAATCAAATGTCGTATTTTTACACTTTATATTATTTAAAGTAACTATAAAAGATATGTTTTTATAATTTATAACACTGACCAGCACCTGCAATTTTCAAATTTGCCAATTTAGAGATTTTAAACATCTTCTATCATTGAACTGTCATCCACAATGCCGTCATCTGCACCATCCTTATAAATACTTCTTAACATACTGTCCCGTATAAGACTTCTTAACCTTGGCGACCTCTTCTGGTGTACCCTTTGCAATAACTGTACCACCTCTGTCGCCGCCTTCTGGTCCCATATCTATAATATAATCGGCTGTTTTGATAACATCAAGATTATGCTCGATAACAACAACAGTGTTACCGCCCTCCGCAAGCTTATGAAGTATATCAACAAGCTTGTGGACATCTGCAAAATGAAGTCCTGTTGTAGGCTCATCAAGAATGTATATAGTCTTTCCTGTACTTCTTTTTGAAAGCTCTGTAGCAAGCTTTATTCTCTGTGCCTCTCCACCTGAAAGCTCTGTAGATGGCTGTCCTAACTTAATGTATGAAAGTCCAACGTCATTAAGAGTTTCTATTTTTCTTCTGACTGATGGCACATTTTCAAAGAAATCAACTGCATCCTCAACTGTCATATCAAGCACATCATATATGCTCTTTCCCTTATACTTAACTTCAAGTGTTTCCCTGTTATAACGCTTTCCGTCACACACTTCACAAGGAACATATACATCAGGCAGGAAATGCATTTCTATCTTGATAATACCATCTCCGGAACAAGCCTCACAACGTCCCCCCTTTACATTAAAGCTGAAACGTCCTTTGTTATAACCTCTTTCCTTAGCATCTGTTGTTGAAGCAAAAAGATCCCTTATCAAATCAAATACACCCGTATATGTCGCAGGATTAGAACGTGGAGTTCTTCCTATTGGCGACTGGTCAATATCTATAACCTTATCAAGCTGCTCGATTCCTGTAATATCATCATGGTCACCAGCGATACATCTTGCACGGTTTAAAGACTTAGCAAGGTGCTTATACAGAATTTCATTCACTAGGGAACTCTTTCCTGAACCCGATACACCTGTTACACATGTAAATACTCCAAGTGGTATATCAACATCAATATTTTTAAGATTATTCTCCCTTGCACCCTTAACAGTTATCCAGCCTGTCGGCTTTCTTCTCTTCGCCGGCACTGGAATCTTGATTCTTCCGCTAAGATATGCACCTGTAAGCGAATCCTTGCATGCCATAATATCAGCTGCTGTTCCTGTCGCAACGACTTCTCCTCCATTACGTCCGGCACCCGGTCCTATATCAACAATATAATCTGCGGCACGCATAGTATCTTCATCGTGTTCAACCACAATAACTGAGTTACCAAGGTCACGCAAATGTATAAGTGTCCCAAGCAGCTTGTCGTTATCTCTCTGATGAAGTCCGATACTTGGCTCATCAAGTATATAAGCCACACCAACAAGTCCTGAACCTATCTGTGTCGCAAGTCTTATTCTCTGTGCCTCTCCTCCTGAAAGCGTACCTGTAGCTCTTGATAATGAAAGATAATCAAGTCCTACATCCATAAGAAACTGTATTCTTGCCTTAATCTCCTTAAGTATCTCTGCACCGATAAACTTCTGTCTGTCTGTAAGCTCAAGCTCATCTAAGAACTTCTTTAACTTAACAATAGACATATCTGTAATCTGATATATATTCTTATCTGCTATCGTAACAGCAAGAGATGATGGCTTTAATCTCTGTCCGTGGCAGGACTTACAAGGTCTTATGCGCATGAATTCCTCATACTGCTGCTTTGCACTGTCTGAGTAAGTTTCCCTATATCTTTTCTCCATATTATGGATAAGGCCTTCAAATGCTATATCGTATTCTCCAACGCCTCTCTGGCCTTTGTAATGCACTTTAACACTTCTGCCTTTAGTACCATTTATAATCATATCCTTAATATCATCTGGATAATCCTTAAATGGTGTTGATAAACTGAAGTTATATTCCTTTGCAAGTGCACTCATAATAGCCCTTGAAAAGCTGCCCTCATCCTTTACAGACTGCCATCCCATACCAACTATAGCTCCCTCATCGATGCTTAATGAATCATCTGGTATAAGAAGCTCTGCATCAAAATTCATTGTATAACCAAGTCCGTAACAATCAGGACACGCACCAAATGGATTGTTGAACGAAAAGCTTCTTGGCTCTATCTCATCTATGCTTATGCCACAATCCGGACACGAAAAGCTCTGTGAAAAGTTAATCGGCTCACCATCTATAACATCAACTGTCATAAGTCCCTCTGCAAGCTTAAGTGCTGTTTCTATTGAGTCTGTAAGTCTTTTGTTAATTCCATCTTTAACTACAAGACGGTCAACAACAATTTCTATATTATGCTTCTTGTTCTTATCAAGATTTATCTCATCTGTAAGCTCATACATATTGCCATCAGCAATAACTCTTACATAACCACTCTTTTTAGCCTGTTCAAAAAGCTTCTTATGTTCACCTTTTCTTCCTCTTACAACTGGAGCTAATATCTGTATCTTTGTTCTTTCTGGAAGCTCCATAATAGTATCAACCATCTGGTCTACAGTCTGCTTGTTGATTACTTTGCCACACTTTGGACAATGTGGTGTACCTATTCTTGCATATAATAATCTGAAATAATCATATATCTCTGTAACAGTTCCAACTGTTGAACGTGGATTTCTGTTAGTTGACTTCTGGTCTATGGAAATAGCTGGTGAAAGTCCTTCTATGCTCTCTACCGCCGGCTTTTCCATCTGTCCTAAGAATTGCCTTGCATATGAAGATAATGACTCCATATATCTTCTCTGGCCTTCTGCATATATAGTGTCAAAGGCAAGACTTGACTTACCAGAACCAGACAGACCTGTAAGTACTACAAGACTGTCCCTTGGTATATCTACATCAATATTTTTAAGATTATGCTCGCTTGCACCTCTTATTCTTATATAATTCCTGTAATCGCCTTTTTCCATATTCTATTTTCTCCGTTATTTCTTCTTTCTTAATCCTTAATCATCTCAATTACATAATGCTTTTTCTGTAAACAGCAACTGCTTTTTATAATTATGACACATACATCATATAATACTGTAATGATAATATCTGCCTGTCATTCCTGACTGCGTAATATTGCTTTTGAACTTATAGCCTCACCTGGTATAATAGCTATTAATTCTATCTGCCTGACTTCTTATCCTCATAAATATACTTATTAATCTCGATCATCTTATCACGAAGCATAGCCGCCTGTTCAAAGTCAAGCTCTGCTGCAGCCTTACGCATATTTTTCTCAATCTGCTTCTTAACCTTTTCAAGATCTTTAATGCTCATAGATTCATAATCTACATCAAGCCTTCCATTTGAATTATCTGCTTCTGCTGCCTTAGATATACTTATAAGATCTCTTACTGCCTTCTTTATAGTCTGAGGGGTTATTCCGTGTACCTCATTGTACTCCTGCTGTATCTTTCTACGTCTTTCCGTCTCAGATATAGCCTTTTCCATAGACTCTGTTATAGTATCTGCATACATAATAACGTGTCCCTCTACATTTCTGGCAGCTCGTCCTATCGTCTGGATAAGTGAAGTCTCTGTTCTTAAGAAGCCCTCTTTATCAGCATCAAGAATAGCCACAAGACTTATCTCTGGAATATCAAGTCCCTCTCTAAGCAGATTGATACCAACAAGCACATCGAATCCGTCAAGTCGCATATCCCTTATAATCTTCTGTCGCTCTAGTGTATCAATATCCGCATGAAGATACTTGACTCTTATGCCGACTTCCTTAAGATAATCTGTGAGATCCTCTGCCATACGCTTGGTAAGTGTAGTTACAAGTATCTTGTTCTTTTTCTCAACTTCCTTATTAATCTCACTTATAAGATCATCTATCTGACCCTCTATTGGTCTTACTGTTATCTCTGGATCAAGAAGTCCTGTAGGCCTTATAATCTGCTCTGCCCTCATAAGTTCATGTTCTTCCTCATACCTGCTAGGCGTAGCAGATACAAAAAGCATCTGTGATATCTTGCTCTCAAACTCCTGAAAATTAAGCGGTCTGTTATCCTTCGCTGAAGGAAGCCTGAAGCCATAGTCTACAAGTGTCGTCTTTCTTGCCTGATCGCCTGCATACATTCCCCTTATCTGTGGAATAGTAATATGTGACTCATCGACAATAATCATAAAATCATCTGGAAAATAGTCCATAAGCGTATATGGTGGACACCCTGCCGGAAGCCCTGCTAAATGTCTTGAATAATTCTCAATACCTGAACAGAAGCCTGTTTCCTGCATCATCTCTATATCAAAGTTCGTACGTTCTTCTATTCTCTGTGCCTCAAGAAGCTTATCCTCACTCTTAAAATACTCTATTCTCTCTGCAAGCTCTTTCTTTATATTCTCAATCGCCTTTTCCATCTTCTCTTTTTCAACAACATAATGTGAATTAGGAAATATAGCAACATGGTCAAGGTTACATTTAACCTCACCGGTAAGAGAATCAATCTCGCTTATCCTGTCTATCTCATCACCAAAAAACTCTACTCTCACAGCATCTCCACTGGAAGCTGACGGATATATCTCTACAACATCTCCCCTTACCCTGAATGTTCCTCGCTTAAAATCCTGGTCATTGCGCATATACTGTATATCTATAAGCTTTCTAATCATCTCATCTCTGTCTTTTTCCATACCTGGACGAAGTGAGATAACCATATTCTTATAATCAATAGGTGCACCAAGACCATATATACACGAAACTGATGCTACTATAATAACATCATCTCTCTCTGACAATGCCGCTGTTGCTGAATGTCTTAACTTATCTATCTCGTCATTAATCGAAGAATCCTTGGCTATATAAGTATCGCTCTGTGGCACATAAGCCTCTGGCTGATAATAATCATAATAGGATACAAAATACTCTACTGCATTCTCAGGAAAGAACTCTTTCATCTCAGAGTACAGCTGAGCTGCTAATGTTTTATTATGACTGATTATAAGAGTAGGCTTCTGTACATGCTGTATTATGTTCGCCATAGTAAATGTCTTACCAGAGCCTGTAACACCGACAAGTGTCTCGAACTGATTACCCTCTTCAAATCCCTGCACAAGCTTCTCTATTGCACGGGGCTGATCTCCTGTCGGTTTATAAGGAGCGTGTAACTTGAATTCCATAACAATTCTCCCTTCGTTAATCTATAGTAAAATAGTCAACAACAATATTATTTAATAGTATTTACCTTATATATTGATTTTACTACAAATAAATGCCTTTGTCTATCAAAAACAGAACATTTGTTTCATTTTATAACAAAAATCACCTGACTGCTGATACACAACAGATTTCAACAAACTGCCAATCTGCATATCAGCCATCAGGCTTACTGTAATTTATATATTTTCCATTTGCATATATTTAATTAATCTGTGCTTCCACATTCTTAATTGCCGCATCAAGCTGGGTATCAACATCTGCATCAGTATCATATTCCACTACCATATCCGGAGTAACACCTTTTCCGTGTATATCCTGACCCTTTGGTGTAAAATACTTGGCAATTGTGAACTTTATTGCACTTCCATCTGTAAGTGGTTTAACTGTCTGCACAATTCCTTTGCCATATGTCTGGGTTCCAATTATCGTTCCTTTGCCATAATCCTGTATAGCACCTGCAAATATCTCTGAGGCACTGGCACTGTTGCCATTTACAATAACTGCCAGTGGCAGATTGAACTCATCATTATCCTGACCTTTATACTCTTTTCTATTGCCCTGCTTATCCTCTGTATACACAATAAGTCCGTCAGGAAGCATATATTTAAGCATACCTACAACCGTATCAAGCAATCCACCTGGATTGTTTCTTATATCAATTACAAGTCCTTTCATACCCTGTGACTGCAAATCTTCAACAGCCGCCTTGAACTGCTTTGTTGTTACCTCCTCAAACTGTGATATCGAAAGATAACCTATATTATTATCAAGAAGTGTATATGACACTGTCTTTGCTTCAACAGCATCTCTTACCGCAGAAAATGTCAGTCGCTCAGTTCCACGAATGACCTCCAGCGTGACAGATGTACCCTTGTCGCCTTTAATAAGTGCAACGGCTGATGAAAGCTCCATACCTGTTATGTCCCTGCCATCAACATTTACAACCCTGTCGCCACTCCTGAGTCCAGCCTGATAACCTGCCCCATTATCATATACATCTACAAGAAGAACACCACCTTCACCGCTAAGCTGGCAGACTGCTCCTATGCCATAGAACTTGCCATTTGTTGACTCCTTTAAGGCTTTATATTCATCCGCTGTATAATACATAGTATACTTGTCACCATATGAACTAAGATACGCCTTGTAAATGTTATCTTTGGCGGTTTCATCATTTACATCACCAAAATAAAAGGATTCAAGCACAGAATCAATTGCATTAAGCTTGCCTTCTACCTCACTTCCAATTCCGTCTGAATCTGTGACTGCATCAGATTGTATATATACATCTCCATTAACACCTATATGAATGTAGCCTTTAGCTATACACACTGCTGCCACACTTAATATTAGAAGTATAACAGCCATAAATGCTGATACAGCACCGATAATCATTCCACTTGCAAAGCCTTGTGATTTCTTCTTTCTTGGCGGCTGTGCATTTCTTCTTAAATCATTCATTCCATACAAATCACCAATATTTGCACGATTATCCGAAGCACTATTATTAATTCTATTACCGGCATTGATGTCATTATCTGCATTAACATTATTAATTGCATTAATGTTATCACCAGCATTAAAATCATCACTATTGACATTATCATTTGAATAAATGTTGTTATTTTGATTGTCCATACCTATATGCCTCTGCATTTATTAATATTTATTTGCTTAAGTAGTTCCAAGGTGAAACATAACTTCCGTTATATCTTACATCAAAATGTAGATGAACTCCGTCAGAATCACCAGTTGTTCCCATAAGTGCTATCTTCTGTCCCTTAGTTACATGTGTTCCTGCACTGACAAGAAGCTTTGAAGCATGCAGATATCTTGTATACAATCCACCACCATGATTAATCATAATATAATTACCCGCTGATGAACTAAATGTCGCAATTACCACATCACCATCATACGCCGCATATATAGCATCACCCGCAACGCCTCTGTTAAGTGCACCGATATCAATTCCCTTATGCGGAGAGCTTCTGCCCTCTGTATCACCATAAGGTGAGGTTATCCTTGTTGACTCTGTAGGCCACTTGAACTTTCCACCATCATATTTTACAACATTGGCACTTCCACTATTCTCCTTGGCCTTAATCTCTGCCTCTATCTTGGCAATATATTCGTCCTGAGCCTTTATATCAGCTTCTATCTTAGCTTTATAATCCTCCTGCTGCTGCTTATTCTTCTGCAATGAAGCCATTTCACTCTTCTTGGTTGACTCAAGCAGTGAAAGTGAAGCTCTCTTATCTTCAAGCTCCTCCTGCTTGGTTACAAGTGTCTCCCTGTCCGTTTCTAACTGTGCTTTGGCGACAGTTATATAAGTAACAGTAGCATTATATTTTTCAAGCATTTCCCTGTCATACTGTGAGATTTTTGTAATATATTCCGCCTTATTAAGCATATCACCCATACTCTGGGAATTCATAAGCAATGCAAAATATGTTTCATCATTATGTTCATACATAAACTGAATTCTAAGCTTCATTGAACTATACTGTTCTTCTGCCTCTATCTCTGCCTGTGCAAGCTTTTCTTCTGTATCCGCTATCTCAGCCTCTATCTGCTCAACCTGCTCATTAACCTCATTAAGCTCGCCATCAACACTGGACATCTGTGCATCAAGCTGGGCAATATAAGCTATCATATCATCGTTCTGTGCCTTTAAGTCTTCAATTATTTTCTCTGTCTGTTCATACTGGCTCTGCAAATCTTTTTTCTTGCTGTTAGCATCATTGAGATTCTGCTTATCATCTCCATATACATCATAATATGACACTGCAAAATATGGTATTACAAGCACAAGTACCATCAACAATGGAATAAGCCTTTTTGCTAATGCTCTCCTCATACAACTCCTCCATTCAGTCAGACCATTTATAAAATGCATACAAACAGCCGCTTAACAATAGCATAACAATCTATACTGTCGGATACCATTTTTATTTTTAAATAGGACTTCCACATATCATATACAATCACATAATATAATCTTCATATATAATACATAATCATATAATTCAATGCAGCAGTCCTATGTCTGGCTAATATTATCTGCTATACATTAGCATGCTTTCTTACGGCAAAGAAGCTTCCTAATGCACCTATTCCGATACCAAGAAGAATTCCTACTGGAACCAGTATTCTGAATACATCATTAACCGGCATAAACGCAAGAATGTTCTGAAGTATCGAGAACTTATTCATAACAAAATTAATAATATTCTCATATACAAATCTAAGAATAACTATTGGAATAATTGAACCAACAAGTCCAATTACAATACCTTCTACGAAAAATGGTGCATTAACAAACGCATCTGTAGCACCTATATACTTCATAATAGAAATCTCTTCTTTACGGACAGTAATACCTATTACAATTGTGTTAGTAATAAGGAATATAGATACTGCAAGAAGAATAACTATAATTGCTATTGTTATGTAACTAACAAGTCTTGCGGCACTAGCAAGTCCACTTGCTGTTGCCTCTGAACGGTTAACCTGTCTTATACCATCAAGATTTTCAAGGTATGTTACAAGTGTAGCCTGACTTGAAGCTTCATTAAGATATATCTCATATGATGAAGAATTAGCAAGAGGATTATCATCCTTGAAACCCTCTGCAAGTTCTGGGTAATCTTTAAAATACTCAGCCTTGTAATTCTCCCACGCTTCATCAGCTGATGTATAATGAATTCTTGACACTTCATTACGCTGGCTTATCGTATCGCCAAGCTTCTTAATATCTGCGTCTGTAAGTCCTTCATCGAAAAATACTGTTACACATACTTCATTCTCAGCCTTATGAATCATATACTGAAAATTGGATACAAGTGCATAGAATACACCAAAAAGGAATATACACGCTGTAATTGTTGCTATAGACGCAAGAGAGAACAATCTATTACGATAGATGTTCTTTAATCCGTCTTTAATATGATAAAATAACGATCTAATCTTCATAGAAATAACCACCTTTTTCCAAATCACTGATAATCTTGCCTTCGCTCATAGTAATAGTTCTCTTCTTCATCTGCTGAACTATCTCCATATTATGAGTAACAACAAGTACTGTTGTTCCCTGCTTGTTAACCTGATCTAATATCTTCATAATCTCATTAGAATTAGCTGGGTCAAGGTTACCTGTAGGCTCATCGCACAATAATATAGCTGGCTTATTAACCAGTGCTCTGGCTATGGCAACTCTCTGCTGTTCACCACCTGATAACTCATTAGGAAATGACTTATACTTATCAAGAAGTCCTACCATTGAAAGCATAGCAAGAACCCTGCTCTTAATCTTCTTATTAGGAGCTTCGACAACTTTCTGTGCAAATGCAATATTATCGTATATATTACGATCTGGTAAAAGTCTGAAATCCTGAAATACAACACCGATATCTCTTCTAAGATATGGTAACTTCTTTCTTGTAAGTTTATTAAGGTACTTTTTATTAACGTATATCTTACCCGATGTTGGGTCAAGTTCCTTAAGAAGAAGCTTTATAAGAGTTGACTTACCTGAACCACTCTTACCTACTATAAACACGAATTCTCCTTTCTGAACGTGAAGATTAATTCCGTTCAAAGCAGGAACTCCAGATGTATACGTTTTGGTAACATCTTCCATTATAATCATTATTAATATTCCTCCAAATTAGTATGTATCTTTACTTTCCATATATTTCATATATTTAACTACCATAAGTGCAATCTTAAATGTTATGGCATCATCAAACACTCTCAAATCAAGGCCTGTAGTCTTCTGAAGCTTATCTAGTCTGTATACAAGAGTATTTCTGTGGATATATAACTGTCTTGATGTCTCTGATACATTAAGGCTGTTATCAAAGAACTTGTTAATTGTTGATAATGTCTCCTCATCTAAATCATCAGGTGACTTTCCGTCAAATATCTCTCTTATGAACATCTGACAAAGTGGAAGTGGAAGCTGATATATTAAACGTCCAATACCAAGTCTGTTATATGCAACAACATTCTTGTCACTATAGAATATCTTGCCTACATCAAGAGCCATATTAGCTTCCTTGTAAGAACGTGATACTTCTCTTATATCATTAACAATAGTACCATAAGCAATATGAGCAGAACTCATAGCCTCTGTATTTAACATATCTATAATAACTTCTGCTGTCTTATCAAGGTCTTCGTAAGTTTCATTACTCTTAACCTCTCTGACAAGTATTATACTCTTCTCGTCAACTGCTGTGATAAAATCCCTTGTTCTTGAAGCAAATAAAGTTCTTATTGTCTCTAATGCATTAATATCTTTCTCGTGCTTAGTCTCAATAATATATACAACTCTCTTTACATCCGTATCAATATGAAGCTTCTCAGCTCTTGTATACATATCAACCCTTAGAAGATTATCAAGAAGAAGATTCTTTATAAAGTTATCCTTATCAAATCTTTCCTTATAAGCAACTAAAAGATTCTGTATCTGAAATGCTGCAAGCTTTCCTAACATAAATACATCATCAGTTGTTCCCTTAGCCAATATTATATACTCAAGATTGCCATCTTCAACAACCTTAAAGAACTGATATCCATTAACCACCTGACTATCTGCTGGTGAATCTATAAATACAAGTGCATCTGCTGTACATTCAGCAACATTATCAAATGTCTTAGCTACAACCTTGCCCTCTGCATCAATAACACATAAATCAACTCGTGATATTTCTTTTAACCCATCAACGGTTGTCTGTAAAATCTGATTTGAAATCATATTATACTCCATTCCTTCGCATCTTTTTGACATTTACTATATCATTGTAAAGCAAAATGACAAAAAAAAAGAGGAAATGTATAGAAATTATACACTTCCTCTAAATTTTATAAAATAATTATATTTGAATAATACAAATATCTAATTATGTATAGTAATTAGTGAGTAATTACCATTTCTGTTTCCTTATCAAATACATGAAGTCTTGCAACATCCATAGCGAATTCAACTTCATCACCTGGACGAGCTGTTGTTCTAGGATTAACCTTAGCTGTACATGTAACATCACCAATTTCATAGTGAAGGTTAACTTCAGCACCAAGTAATTCATATACTCTGATTGTTGACTTAAACTTAGTATCCTGATGAGCAGCGATAAATTCTGGATCATCTTTAACGTCTTCTGGACGGATACCAACTACAACTGTCTTTCCAACATAGCCCTCATCAATAAGCTTCTTACTCTTTTCAGCTGGAAGTTTGATAGTAACTTCTTCGCTCATCTTAAGAACTGCCTGTGAACCTTCCTGAGATACTGTAGCATCAATAAGGTTCATCTGAGGTGAACCAATGAAACCAGCAACGAAGATGTTGTTAGGTGTATTGTAAAGGTTCTGAGGTGTATCTACCTGCTGGATAATACCATCCTTAAGAACTACGATTCTTGTACCAAGTGTCATAGCTTCTGTCTGGTCATGTGTAACGTAGATGATTGTTGTCTGTAATCTCTTATGAAGCTTAGAAATCTCAACACGCATCTGAACTCTTAACTTAGCATCAAGATTTGAAAGAGGCTCATCCATAAGGAATACCTTAGGACTACGAACGATAGCACGTCCCATAGCAACTCTCTGTCTCTGACCACCTGAAAGAGCCTTTGGCTTACGATCAAGTAAATGCTCGATATCAAGAATCTTAGCAGCTTCGTGAACTGACTTATCTATTTCATCCTTAGGTACCTTTCTTAACTTAAGACCAAATGCCATATTGTCATATACTGACATATGTGGATATAACGCATAATTCTGGAATACCATAGCGATATCTCTATCCTTAGGCTCTACATCATTAACGAGCTTGTCTCCGATCCATAATTCACCAGAACTGATTTCTTCAAGACCAGCGATCATACGAAGAGTTGTAGACTTACCACAACCAGATGGTCCTACGAAGATAATAAATTCCTGATCTGCGATTTCAAGGTTGAAATCTTTAACAGCTACAAAGCCGTTAGGATATACTTTACAAACATTTTTAAGTGATAAACTTGCCATTGAAAACTTTCCTCCTAAAATATAAAAAGCGTATGCACGCTTTCTGATATTGCTTATTCTACACTAAATGCCTGTACTTGGCTATATGGTAATTAGCCAAATATCGCAGTTGCTTTTTTATCACTTTTACCATAATTATTAAATTGATGTGTATTTTGCACAAATTTACACAATTAATCTTCACTAACATCACCAAAACTCTTGACTTTCATATGCCATCTTATAATAAATTCAGCTATAAAAGTTGTTATAACAATCGCCAGAATTGCATACATCGTAACCCTTATTCCAAATACAAACGCCCCTGCTATTATTATAAGAGCATCAATTATATTCATAATTACAACCACACTTAAATATCTGCTTCTTTCAACAATTAGACCCGCCAGCAGATCCGTTCCCCCCGTCGTAATCTCAGTCCTTAATACCATTCCAATACCAACACCTGCCATTATGCCTCCAATTATGGCAGTCTTTAAATAACTTACATCTACTCTTGTATCTGCTGGAAGTACTGCCATAAAAAATGTAAGCAGTGCATCAGCAGCAAGCGTATCTTTAATATAATCTATGCCTTTTTTGCAGTATGCCCATATGAATAAAGGAATATCAAGAATAATATTAGTGAACCATATCGGTATGCCAGATTGCGGAAACCACCCCGACTTCCAGCTTTCCTTTGCAATTAATGACAATCTTCTTATTATGATACTTATTCCTGATATTCCGCCTGTAACCATTCCGGCAGAATCATATATGCTTTTATATGCAATTGCCATAAGAAATGTTCCTGTGATTATATATATCCATTTTAAATTAATATTTTTGACATTCTCTTTTATCTTCATTCTCAATATTTCCTGGTCTATGTCTTATTATCTTTATTATCCAGCCTCCCTGCTTATTGTCCTGTTACTATTTTTTGCAGTATCTTTATATATATTCAGCTATTTACCCTTGCATTATGGCTGTTATGTGCTTATAATTATATTAATCTATTAATTATTCCAAAGAAGAGAGGATTTATATATGGACATAGCTGGATTATCTACTAACTTAAGTACAATCAATGTAGTGAATGATGTTCAGGTTGCTGTGCTCAGACAATCTCTTGACACTCTTGAGACATCAGGAGATAGTCTTACTAAGATGATGGAAGCATCTGTTAATCCTGAATTAGGACAGAATATTGATATTCGTATATAACGGAATATTTCTTACTCCTTTTATCTGATACATTAAACCAATAATACGCCGTCAATTATCTTTATTGATAACTGACGGCGTATTATTCTGCATACGAATTATGCTCATTATTAATTATCTTAACTCATTGAATTTCTCAATTAAAATATTTCACTTACAATCATATATATAACAACTGCAATAACTGTAATGATTGCCGGAACTGTCATAATCCTCTGCTGCGGAACTGACTGTTCTGACGCAGCATTTTCTTGCACTCTGAAAGATTTCACATCATTAACGATATATTCCCATCTTCCATTATGCTGTGCCATTTTCTTAATGCACAGATACACAAGCGACATAAATCCAATCGATACTCCAAGAAGCATAGCAAGTGTCAGTAACATAGAAATTGACGAACTCTGTACTACCGTTTCACCAGCCGCTTCCTGCATTGTATCATAAGTACCTGTAATCTTAAGAAGCTGTATAATCGTAATTGAATAAGTATTAATCGCAAAATGTGCAAGCACTGATGACCATATAGAACCTGTAGCCTCTACCAAAAACGCAAATACAACACCAATGACAAACGCATAACAGAACTGGTTAATATTAAGGTGGAATAATCCAAACACAAGACCACTCATAAGAGCTCCCTTTAATATTCCGCATTTTCTATACGTTCCATAAAACAAGCCTCTGAATATGAATTCTTCAACAAGTGCTGGTATAACTGCCATAAGTATAATCTGTACCACAAATGGATATGTAAGCAATGTCTGTGATGCCGCTTCAAGATAATTCTTTGAAAAAAGCATTGAAACGTTGTTAATAAACAGCACCATAGGTATCATCATATAACCCGCAAGTATAGAAACAATTACATCTTTAAATGCAATTATATGATATTGCATATCACGCTTTATGCTTATTCCCATAACAGCAATATATATAAGCCCTATTACAATAATGACTGTCTCGCTGATAACGTAAGACACCCAGCCTGGTATATGAATACCCAGCTGATTAATTGCCACAACCATCAGCAATGATACTAATGATGAAAGAAATACATACGAAACAATCAATACCGGCATAAAACAATTAATCTTTTTTACTTCCATGCGATAGCTTCCACTTCAAGTAATACATCTTTAGGAAGTCTTGCAACTTCTACACAAGAACGAGCTGGAAATGGTTCTTTGAAGTACTTCTTATAGATTTCATTAATCTTTCCAAAATCATTCATTTCTTTAATAAATACTGTTGTCTTTACAATATTCTCAACCTTTGAACCTGACTCTTCTACAAGATTGCAAAGATTTTTAAAAGCCTGTTCTGCCTGAGCCTCTACTCCGCCCTCAGCAATTTCTCCTGTTGCTGGAATAACCGGAATAACACCTGATGTATACACCATTCCATTAATCTCAATAGCCTGTGAGTATGGTCCAATTGCACTTGGAGCTTTGTCTGTACTAATAACTTTCTGCATATTATCCTCCTTCTAATGCCTTCGCATATATAAAAGTTGATGTGTAACTGTGCATATCTAATCTGAATGTACACATATATCATTCACATCAGGTTAAATTGTATAACAATAGTTATCTTTATTCAAGAAATATTGTTTTAGAACTATTATTATTTTCATTTTAGAACAATTATTATTTTAAAACTATTGAATTCTCTGTAATAACAACCTTTTCCTGCTTTAAAAGTCTTCCTACTGCTCTCTTAAAAGCATTCTTGCTCATATTAAAATACTTCTTTATAACCTCCGGGTCTGCCTTATCTGTAAATCCAAGGCTTCCACCAAGCTCAACTATCTTATTATAGATAAGTGTTGAATCTTCGTCCATCTGTATATAAGCTTTCTGATGTATACTTATTGTTATTTTATTATCTTCCCTTACCTTTATAACTCTTCCGTGGACTACATCTCCGATTTTGATATCATCTGACATTTCATTTCTTGTTATAAATCCGTAGTATTTATCATCAATAGCCACATATATTCCGTGTTCTGGCTTAATTCCAATAACAGTTCCTGATACAGCACTATCCTTTACATACTTATCTGTAGTCTGAAGATATCTGCTTACCTTCATTGTTGCGGCAAGTCTGTTGCTCCTGTCTATATATAAAGCTACAAGGTATTCATCACCCGTATTAACGTGTGTTGTCTGTTCCCTGTAAGGAAGCAGTAAATTCTTCTCAAGTCCCCAGTCAAGAAATGCACCTATACTGCTTACCTCTGACACTTTAAGTCTTGCAAGTCCGCCTAACTCAATCTTAGGTGTGTTAGTTGTAGCTATAAGCCTGTCGCTTGAATCCCTGTATACAAATACCGTAAGTGCATCTCCTATCTCTATATCTTCAGGCACCTGCTTCTTTGGAAGAAGCACCTTATCATCTTCTGTCCCAAGATATACACCGAAATCAGTCTTCTTTATTATATTAAGACATTGTGTTTTACCCAATTGTATCATAACTGCCTCCTTTAATTATTATAACCCCCGATGAATACTTTTCTGACAGCCGCAGTGCAAACCTGCCCGAAAGTATATTCAATAAAAAATTCTATAGGAATTTCCTGTTAAACAAAAAACCCTCGCAATAAATGCGAGGGTACAAGCTGGGCTTGAGGGATTCGAACCCCCGAAATGCTGGAATCAGAATCCAGTGCCTTACCACTTGGCGAAAGCCCATTGTCGTGACAACAAAATGAATTATATACTATCATTTTACAAAATGCAAGTGTTTTTTTGAATTTTTTTAAAAATTTTGAATTTTTTTATCTGTGATTAAATTAAGTGCCTTAAAAAGCATATAATACCGCCTTTAACGCCTTACAATCCGTACCGTTCCATCTGTGTCAGTTCCAAGATTTGGAGAATCTACAAAGAACTTATATTGTTCAAGAACTTCATCTTTCTTCATATCTGTAAGCGCTTTACTAACATTAATATCTTCATAATCCCTAGTCGCACCCTCAAGATTGAATTCATTCCCTTTCTTGAAGTCAAATGTAAAATTCTTAGGATCAGAATGTCTTGGTGTTTTATCAGCTTCCTTAACCTGTTCGTCATCTGCATATACATCATCTACAGACTTATCACTGGCAGCTTCTGCATTATCAAGCTTTGAATTAATGCCGGATGACGAAACATTAGTGTCTGTATCCTGATTATCTTTTATAACAGTTATGTCATTATTATAATTAACACTTTTAATACTATAACTTCCTGCTCCTATAACAGTCATAACCAGACCCCTTTCCTAATCATTTTTTACTACATACGATTGATATATCGGGCAAGCTTTATACTTTGTTAACCCATGATTATAGGAAATCCCTCTTTATATTCTTTAATAATAAATGGATTTTCCTTTGCATAATTATATATAACCTCACCTAAGCCGTTATTCACAAGCTCTTTTAACTCCTCTGACGGCTCTCTTCCTATCGAAGGACAAGTTGGTGTAAGTGCTATTACAAGCCTGTCGCCTTTTCTCATTATTCTAAGAGGCCATATCTTACAATCAAATGGTTTGTCCTCTTGTGAAAGAATACATCCCTTATGTTCATCAAGGTAATCACAAGCTGCTTCTTCCTCACTATCCTGTGTACAATATTTGTGTAAAAGCTTCATCTGCCCATACTCTCCCTGCATCTGAAAATCTGATTTGACACCATATTCATTATCCTTTGATAATTTTTCACACTCATTTTTAGGAAATAAAGGTGTTTCCCAAAGACTGCACCTTCTAAACGAACAGCAAAAACGGCATTTTGCACAAGTTTCTTTTGATAATACCTTTGACAGCATATTGTATATTACTCCTTATTCTTACGCATATATTATTCTACACGCATTTTATTTCACTCTCACACCATATTTTTTAAGCATAAACTTAGGATGATATGACTCCTTTGCCTTTCTTAAACCTGGTATGTTAATATCTTCTTCCCTGTTAATATATTTAACATCTTTAAGCGTTGAAGCATACATCTGGTTAATCGCGGCAAATCCACCATTAACAGCATATTCCCCGACTGCCTTCTCAAAATGTATATCGACCGCAGCATCATTAATATATGATGCTATTGTCATAGCCACAGGAACATTATTCGCATAAATAATTCCACCAGAAAGCGACAATTCTTCAAAATTATCAACTGCTTCCCTTATTGCCTCATATTCCTTCATTGCAGAAGTGTCGTCCTGCTGTAAGCGGTCATAATACCACTCATCTTCTATAAGCATAACATCATCAAGATTACCATTTCCTATTTCACAGAACATATAATCCTCATATGTCCTTTTAAATTTTGAAACGTGGTTCTTCTTCTTATGATATGTTCTTCCACTAAGCAGTGAAAGTTCTGGCTGTCCATATATATAATCGTAATCGCCTGCATCTGATGAACTCTCTGTCCTGCCTGCAAATGTATTCTCTAATATTTCTTTCTGTTCCTCTGTCACAAAACAGAACTCCAATGGTCTGTTCATTTCCTTAGCGTCCTGCTCTATTGCATAAAGCGCGGATAACACATCTTTTCTTCCCAATGGAAAGGTATACCCTTTTCTATTGCCAAGCCCCTCATAATATCTTATGAGTAAATCCTTATAATATGTCACCTTTATATTATATTTGCTTCTTAACAGGTATATATTGGCAAATGCCGCGTCACTCCCTATATATTGTGACTCTTTTACGCACTTTTCTATCCATTCTTTATCACTAAGCTTTGGAGTATTCCAATCTAACATACACATCTCCATTTCTAAAGCACATAGGGCTTATGATAATTATCTGACATTCTAGCACACACATTTATAATAAACAACTATTCCCCATATAAATTATGTGTTAAACCTCTGTAAAATCCCCCTAAAATTAACTTTTCTTTTTTATTTGACATATAGCTTATTGTATATCATACTATACTTATAGTATATAAGATAGTATATTTCCTGCTATATTACATACCATTAGATAGTACAGTTTAGTGTCATATCAACAACCAATTTTTGATAATAACGGAAAGCTTACTTTGCCAAGCTTTCCATTATCTGTTATTTAATACAATTTTTATTGAAATAATCTACCTAAAATATTATATTGTATTGAAAGACTATATCGAAAGGAGATGTCTTTTCCTTAAAGACACAGAATATGAACAAAAAAAATATTATTTTAATTCTTGTAGGAATATTAATTATTTCTATGCGTTTCAACGTAACATTTGGTCATATTAATATTGATGTAACTAATGACTGCGTTGGTTTTCTCTTAATTATAATTGGCGTACTTCCAATGATTAACCGTAACTCCAGATTCAAGAAATCCGGCATTGTTGCTATTGTCGGCTTTATTGCTTCTGTCATCGCACAGATCATCAACTTTATTGACTGGCAGGAAGCCGCTGGCTCAATGCTTACTATTTCACTTGGAATAACTGTAATATTTGCAATCTATTTTACTTATTATTTTACAGAAGCACTTATTATGGAATCTAATATTCAGGAGAAATCTGCTGTAACACGTAATTATCAAATGACCTGGCTTATTTTATCGGCTGCTGTATTTGCACATTTTATGATATTTGGTTCAACAATTTCTTTATATTCAATACTTGTTGAAGCTCTCGTTGGAATATGTGCTTTATACTACTGCTTCACAGTTTACAGCTCAAGCAAACAGCTTTATGAAGATTAATTTTATGAAGATTAATAATGCATTTTTAACAAATTCACTATGCACTAGAAGCGTGCGCAGAAATGAGGCTTAATTATGAAAAAACTCGAAATAATTATACGTCCAGAAAGACTTGACGATTTAAAGGTAATTCTTAACAATAACAACGCTCACGGGCTTATGATTACTAATATAATGGGTTACGGAAGCCAGAAAGGACATAAGCAGGTATACAACGGCGTTGACTTCGGCGGCAACCTGCTGCCTAAAGTAAAGGTTGAATCTATTGTATCTGATGAAACTTACGAACAAATCATTGACCAGATTATCGAAGAAATCAACACTGGTGTATATGGCGATGGTAAAATCTTCGTCTATGAAGTAACTGATGCCATTCGTATTCGTACTGGCGAACGTGGAGAAGATGCTCTTTAGGACTGTCCTGACTATAATAAATAAGAGCTGAAAGCATACCTCCAGCTCTTATTTATTATAGAAGTTTGAATTTACAAACTTTTTTCATAATCTCGAAAGTTCACTATTCACTTTCCTTCTTTATCATTCCCTACTATGCCTTCCGTTACTTTATCCATAAAATCGTCCAGCATTGTGTCCATCTTATCTTTAATATAGTCATAATTGATTGTATCTGATAATTTATGACTTTCAATATTTTTAATTTCTTTTGCTATCATATCACTACAGCTTCTTTTCTCGTATTGCCACGAAACCTGTAATCTATCACCGTCCAAGTCAAGATTTGCTGTCATATATGGCAGTTCTTTCCCTCCATGGGTACTTCTTCCGTCATAATTCTCTATCATATGTTCTAATGTACCCTTTGCTTTTACATAATATGATGGGTCTTCTTGTATTTTCCTAATTACACTTACATCTATGGATATACTTTTTTCACCCTGATACCCATATTTGTTTCCAACTCTTGAATCAATATTATTAAAGAAAAAATTCTCCTCATCACTTTTATCTTCAAGCACATAATTGGCTTCTGGAAATTCCGAACACAACATTTCATATATTGTCATTATGTCATTGTTTCCTGCTGTTGAATTTATCTCTACACTATCTGTTTTCTGCTGGTAGATTTTATCAAATTTCAGTTCACTATTAGTTTTACTATTACTAATTCCACTGTAACTAGTCAATGTATTAAAACTGCCTATTCCGCCTACTGACATAATACCACTCCTTTTACTTATAATTATTATAATTATAATAATCTTGTACATTATTTGTGTAATGTGCATATACTGGCTGTATATATGGAATAGAATACACCTCTCCACAACGACTACACATAAAATAATATACATCTTCTGTATACATATATGTATGCGACTCTCCTTCTGGAACTATTTTCTCACAAAAGTCACAATACTTCCCTGCCGATGTAACATCTGTATATATATACTCGTGTGCCTTATAACCATAACTTGTATTATATACCTTACAATCTTTATGTATTGCTCGCTTTGCCTGATAAGGTGCTGCAAATGTCGAAACACTTGTTGCTACAATTACAACCATACACATAAATGCTGCTATTAAACTCTTTAATACTCTCTTTTTCATAATTATCTACCCCTCTTCTTTATCTTCTCCTACTATACCTTCCGTTACTTTATCCATAAAATCATCCAGCATAGTATCCATCTTATCTTTAATATAGTCATAATTGATTGCATCTGATAATTTAGGACTCTCCAGCTTTTTAACTTCTTTTGCCACAGCTTCCTGACAACACTTACTATCATACCTCCATCCAGCTTGTATTCTACCATTTTCATAATCAAGCTCACCAGTAGTATATGGCAAATCTGAACCACCGTGGGTTCGTGCCTCATCATAATGTTCAATTATTTGTTGCAAATCCAACTTGGCTTCTAAATAATAAGACGGGTCTTCTTGTATTTTCTTAATTACACTCACATCTATAAATACATTCTTTTTACTCGGATTTCCAAAGTCTTTTCCTATTCGTGTATCAACATTATTAAAAAATAGATTTTTTTCATCACTTCTATCTTCCAATATGTAATTAGCTTCTGGAAATTCTGAACACAACATTTCATATATTGTCATTATGTCATTGTTTCCTGCCGTTGAATTTATCTCTACACTATCTGTTTTCTGCTGGTAGATTTTATCAAATTCCAGCTCACTATTAGCTTTACTGCTATTAACTCCACTGTAACTAGTCAATGCACTAAAACTGCCTATTCCACCTACTGCCATTGAACTTCCTCCTACATTTTTCTAAGTTTTTTAACTGACTTTGTCATTTTATCTTGTTCTCAAGCTGGATTATAACACTTTATATGCCTTTATTTAGGGCAACGATATTTTTGGTAGATAATTCGACATAATTTGCACATATTAGCTACATAAATGTATTAAAATGCTGCTTTTAAACTCATTATTAACACAGTCTATTTTATAAGTTCCATTATATTTCTTTACAATTTTATCAATATTACTTATGCCATATCCGTGATTACTTCCCTTGGTGCTGATAATTTTATTATTTTTATAGGTTACTGAATTTTCTAAGCACGAATTACTAACATATATGTATAATATTCCCATCTTATATTCAATTCGTATATTTATGCTTGGTGCTTGCGTTAAAATCGTGCTTTGGACTGAATTATCCAGAAGATTTCCCAATATAATATTCAAATCATATGAACTTATATCCAGCTTATCCGGCACAACAATCTTTGTTTCATATTGGATTTTATTTTCTTTGAATTTACATATATAATAATTAATTATTCCGTCCATTATCTGATTTCCAGAATTGATATATGATGTATTATCGTACACATCATTTTCCAAAGAATTAAGATATTTTTTCACCTCTGCATAATTATTATCCGTCACAAGATATGTAAGTTCCCTTATGTGATGCTTCATATCGTGTTTAATCGCTCTTATATTTCGTTCATTCTGTATATTGTTCTGCATTCTCAGCTCATGCACATCCATTTGCTTCTTTAATGCTTCCATTTCCTGCTGTAATGAATACTGTTCTATCATAGAAAGATAAAAGAAATACAAAATGACATTTATCAATAAAATTATAAAACTAATCTCTATTACCGTTATATATGCTATCCCCTTATCAATTGATAAAATATATTCAGAAGCAATACTCATAGCTGAAATTATAAGCAGAAAATACCATTTTCCTGCGAATTCATCCTGTATTCTACCTTTATATATTTTCTTTATAATCAATATGACTACATAAAATATCAACAAAGACATAATCATACCTATAACTTCGTTATTTCTGTTTTCTACCGTAACTCCCAATATAAAAGAACATATTATATCTATTGCACAGCATATTCCAAAGTTCATACACGATAATAAGAATTTCTTTTTTAGAGAACCGCTATATACATTGGCAATAGCAAATATTGTCACAAATGTTATTATCATATTTAATATTACGTTATTAAACGTAATATAAACCAGCACTGTTGCAACAAACATAAATCCACTAACCAGATATTTGCACAGACTATTATTCTTATCAAAAAACACTTGAAAATACTGTACAATAAGTATTGTCCTTACTAATTCCACAAAAACTGATATTATATAATTGTATGTCATAATTTATCCCTCTAACTCACTAAAATATATTCACGCTTTATTCTATTAATCAGCTATTATATTCTAATATTTTCTCATTAAAATAATTGCGGTATGCCCTGCTTATCCCCAGCTCTTTTCCATCATCCATAACCACATAACTGACGTGACATTCCCTCATATGCTTTAAATTTATAATATAAGATTTGCCAATTTCCACAAAATTTAATGGCAGCTTTTTTATTTCATTTTTTAATTGTCCCACATATTGTATTGACTGATTATCCACAAGATTGATAATTATATGCCGTCCCCTGCTCTCAAAATACTTAATATCCATCATCATAACCATATTGGTCTTTCCATACACACAATACTTAAAATGCTTGTTATCCTGCTTATAATATCCACACATTTCATCTATTAAGTTCTCAATTTCATTCTTATCAAATGGCTTTACCACAAAATCATATGGATGTATCTTGAATAATTCCATAGCATATTCTGTCATTGACGATATGTATACAATATTCATTGACATATTTTTCATATAATTTCTTATATATTTACCAAGTTCAATGCCATTGCTGTCCAAAAGCTCTATATCAAGAAACAAAATATCAATCTTCACCCCATTAGATATATCCTTTTTCAACGCTTCACCTGAGTTCCACACATATATTTCAGCTTTATCATCTTTACATTCAAAAATTTCATTAATGTAATTCTCCAATTCTGAACACGTCAACTGTTCATCGTCACATATCCCTATCCTGTATATCATATTTCTCCCCTCTTTCCTGTATCCTATTACTTATATTCCCTAATATAAGCAATCCCGCTACTATAGCAATACACAAAACTACAATTAATCCGTAGTCCGTTTTTGATAATACAATAAAAATAGCATATAAAAATAACTCTATTATTAAAATAACTCTTATTTTCTTCTTTAAATAGTTCTTTTCTTCATAATTCATTTTATTATTTATATTATCGACAGGTGCCAACATTAAAATAATTACCAAAGCAAAAATTAGCATAACAATTTGCACACTAATGGTAACTTTCAAATTTTTTATTAACATTAACTGTAGAAAATATATTATTATTGATGCCACAATACATTTATTATGATTTTTCATATGATATCCGCCACAATATTGTCTTAATGGCAATAATAACATCAAAAATACCACTCCTTTTTTTAACATTCCCATATACACTGCAATAACAACAGCAGCTACCACCCCTATAATTATATTAATCAGCATACCTCTGCCATATTTTATAACTTCCCTGTACTCTTCCTCTGTTAATTCTCCATCTTTATTATTCAAGCTTTATTCCCTCCATATATAAATAATGGAAGGCTCATATATCAAGCCTTCCATATATCATTTCATAATATTACATTTTTATTTTCTTTCCATATCAAATACATATCTGATAAAATCAGCTGCATTTTCCGGATTTCTTGCTGACTGAACAATTCCATAGCAAGGTCTTTCCATTGTAAGGTCTGTATCCTGTATTCTTGGTGCATCAGATAAATCTACTGCTACTGCACGGGTTTCACCATCTCTTTGTGTATGGTATATTATATAATCTGATAATTGCTCCATTTCTTCATCTGTAAAAAGTTCTGTTAAATCATAGAAGAAGCAGCTCGTATCAAAGCAGAAGTGGTCTATATTTTCATATTCTGACATATACCCATCAAGGTTATTAGTCTGCGACAAAACATATATCTTCTCATTGCTTATCTGTGGATCCTGGTCGAAAAGCTTTTCTTCAAGCGTATAGCTGTAATCTATATGTATACGCTGTTTCTTGCCGTCTATTCCAAGATAATTAGTAAAACCTGTTGTCAATAAATCATCATCTGTATCGTATCCTGTAATCTTGCCGTCACATACCGCAATATCACATACTCCTTCATAATTATTTCTTCTGTAAGCATTTATAAATGACAATACCACAAGAACAACAGCTATAACCGCCGCAATTGGAATTCTGTAATATTCCCATATATATTGCAGCTTGCCTGTAAACGTAAGTGTTAAGAACTTCTTACGCTGTTCTTTCACCTCATCTTTAATAGAATTACCCTCTGCCATATAGCCTCCTAATACATTACATTTCATTAAACAGCCAGAAACACTGTGGCTTTGCTTTTTATTAATTACTCTTTAATTAATCAACATTTGTTAGTTTATCATACCTTAACGCTTAAAAAAACAGCTTTTATAAACATTTAAGAAATATGCATTAAAAATTCTTTGCTTTTTGTTACATATATAAGTATAATCTGATTTAGTCACTTTCATTATGAATGTAGAATGGAGATATATTATGCGTGGTTTTGGATTAGATGGTAAATTTTTCAGGGGACTCACGAAAGCTGGTGATTTCCTTATACTTGGATTAATAACAGTTATATTCTGTATCCCTGTTATCACAATAGGTGCTTCACTTACAGCTGCATTTTATGCTGGAATGAAGCTTGTTAAAGATGAAGAAAATTATGTGTTTAAAGATTTCTGGAAGTCTTTTAAGACTAATTTTGTCCAGGGATTATTGGTCGAACTTATCATGGGAGTTATCGGACTACTTTTATTCTTTGATATAAGGGCCTGTGCCTACTGGGCATTCTCATCTGGTTCAATGGCTGGTACTATTTTTATGTATGCTATCGCAGGCTGTGCTCTTGTATGGGCTGGTGTTCTTTTATATTCATTTGCAGTGCTTTCAAGATATGATGATAAAGCAATTACAATTGTTAAGAATTCACTTATATTATGCGTTCATCACCTGCCACAGACATTTATCATGATGATTGCAACATACGGACTTATCCTCTTTTCTTTAAAGTATTTTACTGCATTTATAGTAACTATACCGCTTATTATTTATGTTGACTCATTCATATTCACAAGAATATTTAAGTCATTAGAGAACACTAATGATGAGCGGGCCAGAGAAGCTGAAAAAGAAAAAGCTGAAAAAATAGAAACGGCTAAACAACATAAAGCCATTGATGACAATGTTGACAACACTGCTGTTACTTTAAATGATAATCAGTCAGATGATAGTAACAACTAATTAAACTCACATATATAAATATTCATACCGTCAATGTCCTGTGCATACACTTTAAAGCCAAGCTTGTGTATAAGCGATATTGACGGTTTATTATTCTTATCTATGCAGGAATATAATTTATCTATGCCTAATTCTTCCTTAGCATATTCAATAATTGCACTGCATACTTCGTATGCTATCCCCATATTCTGATAAGGCTTTCCTGTAAGATAACCTATTTCCTGAACATTTTCCCCATCAATGCTTCTATTCTCAATTCCCATACGTCCAACAAGCCTGCCTGTATCTTTAGAATATACCAGCCACATTCCGTACTCAAAGAATCTATACATATTATTAATGTAATTTCTTACAAATTCTTTTTCCTTCTCTAATTCATACAAAGGTTCTATAAACTCACAATCTGCAAGTGTGTCATACAATTCGTACAATTCATCAAGGTCATCAAGACTTTCCTCCCTCACAATAAACCTCTCTGTTTCAAGAATAAATGCCGGAAGTCCATTTTTTCTTGCATACACTTTCTGACAGTAATAATAATCTATCTCCTCTGGTTCATATATCACATAAGGTGCAGTTCCCACATAATCACACCCAACTCCAATATCTTCCCTTATAATAACTTCCATACCAGCCACATCTCTATTCCCCACACAACGTGTACTTATAACTATATCCGTATCCCTGTCATACCCCTCAGAATTATCAAAAATAACCTCAGCCTTTCCTTCCATATTCTCTATAATAGTCCGTTTTTCCTCATCACCTATAATCCTGTCACAATCAAATATATACACTCTTTCCATAACTCACGTATAATCCTCCCAATTGACTTTTACAATAATCCCCATTACAATACATAATATTATCACAGATAATTACAAAACGACCACTATTGCTAACCAGCTGTGAAATAAAAATACATTACAAGCTGGGTACTTTTGAAACCGTCGGCACTTAGCGGCTATCCTTTAGCCGCTTAGTACCGCTACGGTTTCAAGTAGCGCAAGCGTGCCCAGCAGTAATATATTTTTATCTCACAACGTCCGTTAGTCATATTTGCTTTCGTCTTGTAATTATCCCACACATTACACATTATTTTGGAGGTTAATTATGTCTAATCAGAACCCTATTGTAACATTTACAATGGAAAATGGCGACGTTATGAAAGCAGAACTTTATCCAGACGTTGCACCTAATACAGTAAACAATTTTATAAGTCTTGTTAAGAAAGGTTTCTATGACGGACTTATTTTCCACAGAGTTATCGCCGGATTTATGATTCAGGGCGGCGACCCAGAAGGCTCAGGCATGGGCGGTCCTGGATACTCAATCAAGGGCGAATTCAACTACAATGGTGTTGAAAATAACCTTAAGCACTCAAGAGGTGTCCTTTCTATGGCACGTGCACAGCACCCGGATTCAGCTGGTTCCCAGTTCTTTATTATGCACGCTGATGCACCTCACCTTGACGGTCAGTATGCCGCTTTTGGTAAACTTGTTGAAGGTGAAGATGTATTAGACAGCATTGCTTCAATTGATACTGACTGGAGTGACAGACCTAGAACTCCTCAGGTTATGAAGACTGTTACTGTTGATACTTTTGGTGTAGATTACGCTGAACCAGAAACACTCTAATAGTATAATAAAAGCCCGGTATGCTTAATCACAATCATAAATATGATTGCTTTAATCATACCGGGCTTATTTTAAAATCCGACCTATATAAAAAATTTACATAACCTTATTTTATCCTATAGGTCTTATACAATTTTTAAATATATATCTTCTTAGAAGTGTCCGCCTGAACTTCCAGAGTTACCACCGCCAGAGCTTCCACCACTTGAACTGCTCTTTTCAATATGTCTTTTTGTAATTGTTGTATTGATAAATACATCTCTTCTGTCATTCATCTTATATCCGTGGTTCTTAGTATACTCTGTACTGTTCACTGTCATCTTTGACCTGGCACTGCTCATCATTGCCAATACTGCAATAACTGCTGCCACAAGTGAGATTAAAATCTTAACTGGCATATAATATGTAAGTCTTGATAACATATTTACATTAAGCTTTCTCTCAATTCCGTTTATGTATTTCTTACAGCCTGCATAATAATCGCCTTCAGCAAGCTTATCCTCCGCACTTTCCCTGATTGAATCCAGACTTGACTGTGAAATGCTGCTCCTTGCTCTTCCTGATGTTACAATTCTGTCTGCTCTTGAAGTCATATCTATTCCATATACAACAGCCTCGCAGTCAGTTCCTGTTTCCTCATAACCATACTGTTCTTCAAGTATTGAACGAAGATAATTATCCATAGGACTATAATCTAAATTCTTGTTCATAGTTATGATAACAATATCAAGCTGACAGTTCTTAGATGCCTTCCTGCACATATCTGTAAGCTTCTGTTCTTCCTCACTTGTCAGAATTCCAGCATCATCTATTACATAGGTCTTATTATCTGTACCCGCATACGCGCTCTGTGTTCCTGTTAATACAAACATCATAACCATAACAGCTAATACTGCCATTACAGCCACTTTTAACCAGTTAAAATGTCTTTTTAAATCTACACACATCATATAAACAACAGCCCTCCTATCATTGTAATAATAAGTGTAAGCACAAAAATTCCAATACCATATGTAACGGCTTTTCCTGCACTTATAGGTCTGTCTGCCACTATTTTACCAGTCTGTCCATTAAGATAAAAATGGAATTCCTTATTATTGTATCTGAAATTGAGCATCCACACTGGCAAAAGTGCATATTCGCTGCCCCTGCCATTCATACTTATGCTGTTATTCCTTACTATGACACTTGAATAACCAGTAATTGAATCCCTTGCAATCTGTGTTATGTATGAGTCTGCTCTCTTCTTGGCACGACTCTGTATTTCATCAGCTGTATAATTATATTTTTCTGAAAGATAACCAGATAAGTATGGCATTGCAAAATCTGTAATCTCGCTGTAATTATAAGGCTCTAACATATCCATCTGTTCATCTGGCATTTTCTCTGAAGCATCGGCCGGAATTCTTTTGAATTCTGCTGATACATCTCTATACACATCAAAATGGTCTGTATATGTATATTCTGTATCGCCACGTCTTGTCGTTCTTACCTTATTAGCATTGGCACTCATCATAGTTCTTGCTGAATAATCATACAGCCAGAATGGGACATACACACCACTAATCTTCTCAATTGTACTTTTTCTTGATAATTCCTTTGGTGTAAGCATTCCTTTTTTCAGCCATTTCTTATATATATCTACTGCCTGATCTTTGTTAATCTTAAATGGAATTATTGACTTTGGCCTGAAGCTTCCTTTAAGTCTGTCCTCAACCAATGTGGGATTACCACAATATGAACAAAATGTAGCTGATGTATATTCATCTGCAACAAGTTCTGCTCCACAGCTCTGGCAATGATATATCTTCATATTATTATCGGTATCATTATCCTGTTCACTGTTATTAAATCCGTAATCACTATTATCTGATGTACTTCCACTTACTTCTTCCATTAAAGAAGCATATTCATCTTCATATGTCTTAACATCTATACTTGTACCACACCTCTTACATTCAAGCTTCTGCAATTCACTTGAGAATTCCATTGCCGCTCCACAATTAGGACACTTGTATATAATTGGCATATCTTACCTCCATTAATTTATGTAATATTATATATGTTCATAATTTGTTCATATTGCATTCAATAAGTTTTAACATTATGAACATTCTTTCTTCACTTTTAATCAATATACTTTTAAATATAGAAAATATATCAGACAATCTGATATATATTAATAAAGCTTATTGACTTTTATAGTTCTTCATAAATATGAGTTGTTAATCATAATGTACAACTCTCCTCCCTCTTTCGATGCCACCCTTAACGGGGTGGCATTTTACGTATTGTGATTATTGATATCATCACTAACTAATACGAAAGAGTTCATTCTCATAAATATCAAGGAATAAGAACCTTATCTTTATATACTTAATCTTCTAATTAATCTTTTGCATTAATCTCTTATTATTAGTCTTCTATATTACAAAGAATGAAACAATAAGAACAATTATTCCTGCAGCTATCATAATGATTCCAGTTTTCTTGTTCTTCTCATTAGTGGCTTTATCAACCTTAACGCTGTCCCTTAAATCATAGAACAGGTTAAAATTCTTCTTGGCTGTTATATACTTTGAAAAACCCATAAACGCTACAACAGCACCTACTACAAACATCATAAAACCTATAAATGGAAGATATGAATCTCCCCTGTTACCCTCAATATTATAAAAATCCACATCTGCGGCTATAATATTGGCTAAATAAATAAATTTCCCCATAAATTTCTTTCTCCTTTCGGGTTCTGTATTCCTTTTTTAGATTATACTTCTTTTTAGTATCAATAACAACTTAAATATATTGATTTTATTTTTCAAATTCGCACTATTTGACACTATTTTCTTTGCATTTTATTAGCTTTAATGTATAATGAATAATAAGAGTGGGCATTAAGCAAAGCTATGTCCATATTACATAGTAGGAGGTTAATATTTATGTTAGTTTCAGCAAAAGAAATGTTAGAAAAAGCCAGAGATGGCAAATATGCTGTTGGGCAGTTCAATATCAATAATCTTGAGTGGACTAAAGCGATTCTTCTTACAGCTCAGGAGATGAACTCACCAGTTATCCTCGGTGTATCGTGTGGTGCTGGTAAATATATGACAGGATTTAAGACCGTAGCAAGTATGGTAAGTGCAATGATAGATGATCTTAAGATTACTGTTCCTGTTGCACTTCACCTTGACCATGGAACATATGAAGCTTGTTATGACTGCATTGATGCAGGATTTTCATCAATTATGTTTGATGGTTCCCACTATCCAATTGAAGAGAATATTGAAAAGACTAAAGAACTTGTTAAAATCTGCAAAGAGAAGGGTCTTTCACTTGAAGCAGAAGTTGGTTCAATCGGTGGTGAAGAAGACGGCGTTATCGGTATGGGGGAGTGTGCTGACCCTAATGAATGTAAATCAATTGCTGACCTCGGTGTAACAATGCTTGCTGCTGGTATCGGTAATATCCACGGCAAATATCCTGCTAACTGGCCAGGTCTTAGCTTTGAAACACTTGCCGCTGTTAAAGAAAAGGTTGGCAATATGCCATTAGTATTACATGGTGGTACAGGTATTCCTGAAGATATGATTAAGAAAGCTATCTCTTTAGGTGTTGCTAAGATTAATGTTAATACAGAATGCCAGCTTGCATTTGCTGCTGCAACAAGAAAATATATTGAAGAAGGCAAAGACCTTGAAGGAAAGGGATTTGACCCAAGAAAGCTCCTTGCTCCTGGTAGTGAAGCTATTAAAGAGACTGTTCGCGAAAAGATTAACTTATTCGGTTCAGCTGGAAAGGCATAATTAGCATTACACACAACACACAAGGACTATAATACTATGAATACAACTAACAATAATGATGATTTATTGAATGATGATCCAGAACAATCATCTCGTAGAAATATAACTAAATCAGATGATATGCTCGATTATGAATTAGAAGATCCTGATGATATTCTGAATGATGATGTTGATGATTTTATAGATGAGGATATGGATTATTCAGACAGTAATTCTCCATATGATGAGAATGATGCTGATGCAGTATTTGACAGACAGGAGAAAGATAAAAAGCGTTCTAATATAATAAGACGTATTATTCTTTTAATATCAGTTGCTGTCTTTATATTTGCCGCATACAATCTTATCAACATATTCCTTGCATATCACAAGGCTGATGTAATATATAATGACATTGAACAGAATGTTCTTGATGAAGATTCCCACACTAATGTAATTATCGGTGATGAGGAAGAGGAAGTTGAAGTTCCATTTAAGTATAACCATCAGGCACTTCTTAATATTAATTCTGATGGACTTGGATATATATACATTCCATCTATTGGATGCAGGCTTCCAATGGTTCAGGGTAATGATAATGATTATTACCTTACACATACATTTGACAAGCAATCCAGTGCTAATGGCTGTCTGTTTGAAGATTCCCGCATTAATAGCGGACTTTCTTCAAACCATGTGATTATATACGGACACAATATGCGAAATGGTGCGATGTTTGGCAAGCTTAAAAGTTATGAGAATTCATCGTTCTATAATGGTTCTGGCAACAATGTATTCTATATATACACTGGTAATGTCATTAAACAATATAAAATCTTTAGCTGCTACATAAGTGAAGCTGTAAGTGATACATATACCTTTAACTTCCCTTCTCTTGCTTCTATGCAAAGTTATGCAGCAGATATGAAAGCCAAATCTTTGTATGATACAGGGGTTGATATTTCATCAGCAAGTCAGGTAGTTACTCTTTCTACTTGTACTGATAACGGTGAGAAACGCTTTATCGTACACGGAATGTATATTGGAGAAGCCTCATTAGAGTAGAATTTACTTGAAATTGACTTAGATAATTAATAATTTTAATTTTTTTAATATTTTTTAAAAAAGAACTTGCATTATTATTAATTTTGAGTTATTTTAATTAAAGACGACAGGTAGTTGTCGCTAATCAAATAAGGTAGAACAAAGGCGTTCATATTATACATCTTAATAATGTATATGTGTACGCCTTTTTTAGTTTTACTAATAGAATAATAATCTATGAAAAGGAAGGATGAAAAAGTTATGAGCGAAAAATTCAATGTAGCTGACATCTTCGGCGAGAACGTGTTCAACGACACAGTTATGAAAGAACGTTTACCAAAAAACGTATACAAAAATCTTAAGTTAGCAATAGCAGGTGTACAGGAATTAAATATTACCGATGCTGATGTTATAGCTAATGCAATGAAGAATTGGGCTATCGAAAAAGGCGCAACTCATTACACACATTGGTTCCAGCCTTTGACAGGAACTACTGCTGAAAAACATGATTCATTTATTTCAGCACCTAATGAAAACGGAAAGGTTCTTATGGAATTCTCTGGTAAAGAATTAATAAAGGGCGAGCCAGATGCTTCATCATTCCCTTCAGGTGGTCTTCGTGCTACATTCGAGGCAAGAGGATATACAGCATGGGATTGCACATCACCAGCTTTCGTTCGTGAAGGTGCACAGGGTGCAACACTTTGTATCCCTACTGCTTTCTGTTCTTATACAGGAGAAGCTCTTGATCAGAAGACACCTCTTCTTCGTTCAATGGATGCTGTTAACGAGCAGGCTTTAAGAATATTAAAATTATTTGGTAACACAACATCTAAGAAGGTTACTCCTTCTGTTGGTGCTGAACAGGAATACTTTATAGTAGATAGAGAAAAATATCTTCAGAGAAAGGATCTTATCTTCTCTGGACGTACATTATTCGGTGCTATGCCACCAAAGGGACAGGAACTTGATGATCACTACTTCGGTTCTATCCGTGAAAGAATTGCTGCATTTATGAAGGATATCAACGAAGAATTATGGAAGCTCGGCGTATCTGCCAAGACTCAACATAATGAAGTTGCTCCAGCACAGCATGAATTAGCTCCTATATATGCACAGTGCAATATTGCTACTGATAACAACCAGCTTATGATGGAGGTTATGAAGAAAGTTGCTTACAGACATGGTCTTGTATGCCTTCTTCACGAGAAGCCATTCGCAGGTGTTAATGGTTCTGGTAAACACAACAACTGGTCAATCACAACTGATGATGGCATCAACCTTCTCGAACCTGGCAAGACACCTCACGAAAATATCCAGTTCTTACTTGTACTCGGTGCTGTTATGAAGGCTGTTGATACACACGCTGATCTTTTAAGAGAATCTGCTTCTGATGTTGGTAATGACCACAGACTTGGTGCTAACGAGGCACCTCCAGCTATTATCTCTATGTTCCTTGGTGAACAGCTTGAGGATGTTGTTATGCAGCTTATTGATAAGGGCGATGCTACAAGCTCAATCCAGAAGGGTAAGTTAAAGACAGGTGCTTCTACACTTCCTGACCTTAACAAAGATGCTACTGATAGAAACAGAACTTCACCATTTGCATTTACTGGTAATAAGTTTGAATTCCGTATGGTAGGTTCATCAGATTCAATCGCTCCTGCTAACGTAGTTCTTAACACAATCGTTGCAGAAAGCTTTAAGGAAATCGCTGACCAGCTTGATGGAGTAGAAAACTTCGATATGGCTGTTCATGATCTTATTAAGAAGCTCTTTACTGACCATCATAGAATCGTATTTAATGGTAATGGTTACTCAGATGCATGGGTAGAAGAAGCTGAAAGAAGAGGTCTTCCAAATATCAGATCTATGGTTGATGCTATTCCTGCCCTTACTACTCCTAAGGCCGTTAAGCTTTTTGAAAGCTTTGGTGTATTTACAGAGGCTGAATTAAAGTCAAGAGCTGAGATTAAGTATGAAGCTTATGCAAAGGCTATAAACATTGAAGCTAAGACAATGATCGATATGGCTGGAAAGCAGATTATCCCTTCAGTTATTTCTTACACAACAGAGCTTGCTAACTCAGTTCTTACTGTTAAGGAAGCTGGTGCTGATGCTTCTGTTCAGGCTGATTTACTTGCAGAAGTTTCTGGTTACTTAAAGGATATGAAGGCTGCTTATACTAAGCTTATTGATGTTACAGCTAAGGCTGCTGATGTTACTGACATTACAGAACAGGCTAAATACTTCAGAGATGAAGTTAAGACAACTATGGACGAATTAAGAGCTCCTGCTGATAAGCTTGAAATGATCGTTGATAAGGAATTCTGGCCATTCCCAAGCTATGGTGATCTTTTATTTGAAGTTTAATTAATCTTAATTTAATTAATATCAACTGCATATTTAATACTTAATAAGCAAGTACTTATTTTAATATATATGTTTAATTTATAACATATTTAATTATTAATAAGTACTTGCTTTATAATATGTATTTATCTTAATAATAAAGGATTATAGACTTATAAGACAAAAATGGAGTGTCACAGGAAACAATTCATACAATACGCAGATAACTGATATACTGTTAATACCTGCATAAAGTATCGATTATGTTTCATATGACACTCCATTTTATTAATTATTCACTATCTGATACTGCTTCACCTGTATCCGTACTGTCTCCGTCCGATGATGGGATATCTGGCAGCTCTCCCTGTGCTTCTGTATTATCAGCTACACCGTCAGGGTCATACTCTCCACCCTCTTTATCCCAGAGTGAATCGTATTCCTTCTGCTTTTTCTTCATTGATGCCATAATCATCTGTGCCTGCTTGGCTCTTGCATACATTTTATCGTCATATTCCATAACCTTCTTTTCATCGGTATATGGAACTTTATCACCGGCACACATTCTTGCAATTGTCGTCATTATCTTGCCGATTGTTGCACCAAGTCCTGTCTCAGGGTCAGCAAGTGCTTTGTCGTTTTCTGTATTTGCTGCTGCACACCACTGCTCCCTAAGCGAGTTAAGAACATTCTCATACTTGTCAAAATCATCAGTTGCTTCCTTATATGAAAGCTCAAGCTCTGCTGCCTTTTGTATCCATTCTTCATCATTGGTACGCTCAGCCTTTTCCTTTGTTTTTTTATATTGCTTATATATGCTGGTCTTCTTGTCCTGTAATTCATTGCGATATGCCTGATAATTTGGTATTGCCTCTCCTAATTTCATACCATTATCCTCCTCATATAATACTTTTGTACCATTTAACTTTTATTATATTTAGAATATCGGCATTTTATATCAACATATATACCTTTATATCTGATAATTATTAAAATTATTTATTAAACGCCACTGTACGCACTATAGCCGCCGTCTACTGGCAACACAATACCATTTACAAATCCAGCCGCATCATCACTTGCAAGGAATAATGCCGCTCCGATAAGTTCCTCTGGATTACCAAATCTTCCCATTGGAGTTCCTGCAACTATCTTTCTTGCTCTGTCAGTGTATGTACCATCTTCATTAAATAATAATGCGTGATTTTGTTCAGCCGCATAAAATCCCGGTGCAATTGCATTACATCTTATTCCGCTTTCTCCAAAATGGACTGCCAGCCACTGTGTAAGGTTAAGTATTGCACTCTTGGCATTGCCGTAAGCCATTACCTTTGTAAGTGGTAAAATTGATGTAACAGAGGCTATATTAATAATGCTTCCGCTTCTCTTTTCAACCATATCCTTAGTAAATACCTGTATCGGAAGAAGTGTTCCCATATAATTAAGATCCATAACATCTCTTATATTATCCTCATCAAGATTCCAGAAAGAGTAATCATTTTCTCCTTTTTCTTTCTTTAACATCTCTATTGATGTAATAGCACCCGGCTGATTGCCGCCAGCTCCATTGATAAGAATATCACAGCTTCCAAGCTCACTCTTAATTATTTCATAAGTTTTATTAAGTTCTTCCTTATCAATTACATTACAGCTATACCCCTTAACAACAATGTCTTTGCTGTATTCTGTCTTAGCATTGTTAATAAGCTCATCTGTGACATTATTAAGCTTATCCTTATTACGTCCGATTATTGCAACCTTCGCACCGCTTACAGCAAGTCCATACGCCATTGCTGAACATAGTGTTCCACTTCCCCCTGTTACAATTGCAGTCTTGCCTGTCAAATCTACTTTAAATGGAATTTTCATAGTTTTATTACCTCCTACTAATAATCAGATTATTATAATTTAAGGGATATGCTCAAAAATACGTTTATGCTGCATAATAAGACATTTTAATTAATGCCCCGCCCAAATTATTATATTGAAAGTGTGTAGTCTTTCAACCTCCTGCGGCATAACTTATATTCTGGGCAGTACTTTTCAACTTCACACCAGAATGATTGCGAATGATTCATATATTTTCTATGCGAAAGCTCATGCACCACTACATAATCCAACAATTCTTCAGGCATATAATACAAATTGTAATTAAAATTAACATTTCCCTTGGAACTACAGCTTCCCCAGCGTGTCTTCTGATTACGTATTGTAACCCTTCCAACAGTCACATTCATAATCTTACTGTAATATTCTACTTTTCTTATAAATGTGCCCCTTATTACGGCACGTTCCTTAGGTGTTAACATATCAAAAGCCTTTGCATTGGTAGGAATTTTTTCTTCTTTTCTTTCCTTCATCAACTGCTGTTTGCTCTCAATCCAAGACATATGCTTGTCAATAAATATATCAAGCTCCTTCTTCGTTATCCTGTTAGGTGCTCTTAATATAACACTTCCATCTGTATGAACTTCTATTGAAACTGTTCTGCGTCTTGATTTTATAATCTGTATATCCATATTTCCCATCAAAACAGGTTCCCTTCAATCATTTTCTTCTGTTTTTGCTGTAATTTAGAAGCTCCCATCTATTTTACTGTGGGTAATGAAGTCTTTCTGGTACTGGGTTATCGAGAACTTCTTCCTTATACTTCTTCATATATATCTTTGCAAGTGTGAGGTTATTATCAAGGTAATTACCGCAGTCCCTTGGTGAATATCCTGGTATCTCACCCTCATAATTCAGTACGAAATCAGCAGCTTCCCTTAACACATCAATTATATCCTCCGACTCAAGGTCACCTGCAAATATTACATAAAATCCTGTACGGCAACCCATTGGTCCAAAATATATAGTCTTGTCTGCCCATACCTTATGGTTCCTTAAAAATGTTGCTACAAGGTGTTCTATTGTATGAATACCTGCTGTATCCATAGGTGCTTCTACATTAGGTCTTGTAAATCTTAAATCAAATGTTGTAAGAACTACTTCTCCCTGATAATCTTTTCTTGATACATATGCTCCTGTAAGTAAATCCAAGTGATTAACTGTAAAACTTGCTATCTTATTCATAATATTCCTTTCCTGTCTTTATGACTAACTTTAGTTTATTTTATTGAAACCATTCTACGGTTTTCATCTGTTGCTGTTATTTTTAAACATTTTATGCCTGCAATAAATTTGCTGAGTGTAGAATAACCATACTCCTTAACCTTAAAATTAGGATAATTCATATGGATTTTCTGTCCTAATGCTCCAAGTTCCACTGCATTTTCTGAACTCTTTACATAATTCACTGCATACTCCATAACCTGCTCTTTCATATTCTTGTCTTCCTTAAGTCTGACAAGAACCGTGTTATTGAACTTCTTTAATTCAAGACTTTCCATTTCCTCAAGAAATGTAGACAATGAACTGTAACCGTAATTTCTTACATCGAAATCAGAATATTTCTTCTGTAAACGGCTTCCAAGCTCACCAAGCCCTGTCTGCCTGCCTTTATTGTCGTTCTCCTGAATAATCTCAATAATTGCATTTTCTATCTTAGACTGCTTAATAATATTGCTTCTTTCTGTCTTCTTAACCGGCTTACTATCTGGCTCATCTTCGTGTGCCTGTTCACGAAGAAGCTCAAGGTCTGTAAATACCGAACAAGCGGCCCTGAATGAACGTGGTGTCTTGCTCTCACCCATACCGATAACGTCCATTCCCGACTCTCTAAGCCTGCTTGCAAGCCTTGTAAAATCGCCATCAGAAGATACGATACAGAAGCCGTCAACATTATTCGTATAAAGAATATCCATAGCATCAATTATAAGCGTTGAGTCTGTTGCATTCTTGCCTACTGTATTACAAAACTGCTGTATAGGTGTTATGGAGTTCTCCATAAGCTCTTTCTTCCATTTGCTTGCCTGTGTACTTGTCCAGTCGCCATATATTCTTTTATAAGTTATTACGCCATACTTTGTCATTTCATCAAGAATGTCCGAAATATATTTTGATGAAATATTATCTGAGTCGATAAGTACAGCGTATCTCTTATCATCCATTCACTCACTTCCTTCCAGGCATATCTTTATAATAAATATATCGAAATATCTGCCACTATTAATTATATTTTATATAAAACTACATCTGATGTCTTACAATCTTGTATTCATCATTGCTCTGATAATATGGACATTCTTTATACTCAGATGTAAGAAGCCTTGCATAATCATCCTCGTCCATATCTACATCACACACGAACTGCTCCGTTTCTTCATCATATACCATATTATTGCAATAATCACAATTATAATGAGCTACCGCCATTGTTACCTCTTTCCTGTCTGTTCAATACTTCATTCATACTTCCAAGCCTGTAACCATCCAAATCAAGGGATACATACTTAAATCCAAGTGCGTGAAGCTTCTCTGATACTTTATCCTTTATTCCGTTTTCAATAAACTTCTGTATATCTGCTGGTCTTAATTCAATTCTTGCAATTCCATCCTGTAATCTTACCCTGAACTGCTCAAATCCCAGACTTCTTATATAACATTCTGCACTGTAAATCATATCAAGCTTGTCTTTATTAATAACCTCACCATACGCAAATCTTGAAGCAAGGCACGCACACGATGGTTTATTCCACGTCTTTAAGCCTAACATACAAGATAATTCCCTGATTTCAGCCTTGGTAAGACCTGCCTCTTTTAAAGGACTTCTTACTCCTAGTTCCTTTATGGCTCTAATACCAGGTCTGTAATCACCGTCATCATCAACATTTGTTCCCTCTGCAATTACACTAATGCCTCTCTCACCTACAAGATTCTGCACATTAGTAAATATCGCTTTCTTACAAATGTAACATCTGTCTGGTGGATTATTCTCAAAGCCCGGAATCGATAATACATCTGCATTATATATAAGATGTTCTATATTCTCAGCCTTGCAGAAATCATCAGCTTCTTTAAGTTCATCATCTGTAACAAGAATTGAACTTATCGTAACTGCAACAGCATTTTCTCCTAATACATCTTTTGCAACTTTGGTTAAAAATGTCGAGTCAACCCCGCCAGAAAATGCGATTGCTATTTTACCACAGTCCTTAATAATTGACTTTAACTTTTCATATTTGGCTAAAGTGTTCTCACTTATATCATCTTTATTGATGTCCGATTTGTTCAATGGCATTATTTGAGTACTACCTGTTTTACCTAATTCAATTGTTTCATCAGTGTGATATTCACTTAACTGTCCGCTTGAGTTTATGTCTGATTTATTCAATTCTTTAGATATATTCTCTGAATTATCAACCTCTGCGTTACCAGCATACTTATCATCTGTTATATCATATTCATCTAAAAAGCTGTGTCGCTGCCCCTTCTTCTTGTAAGCAATTACCGTATCAATATTAACATTTTCTACACTTCTGAATATGTTCTTTTCTATATACGGACTTACCTTGGTCAGATCTTTTATAAGCTGCTTAATCTCTGCCCTCTTAGAACCTTTTCCTGTACCACCACAGGAAGCACATCCCTCTGTAAATCGACAGGCACACTGTATGAACTCAAGATTATTATATTCTTTCCAGTGAATAATATCAGCTTCTCTTATAAGATACATAGGTCTTATAAGCTCCATTCCCTCAAAATTCGTACTATGAAGCTTAGGCATCATTGTCTGAACCTGTGCACCATAAAGCATACCCATAAGAATTGTTTCTATCACATCATCATAATGATGTCCAAGAGCAATCTTATTACAACCAAGTTCCTTTGCCTTGCTGTAAAGATATCCTCTCCTCATTCTTGCACACAAATAACAAGGCGACTCTGTAATATCTACTACAGTATCAAATATCTCTGTCTTAAATACTGTAATTGGAATATCTAATATCTTTGCATTGTTAAGTATTACATTGTAGTTAAGGTCGTTATAACCCGGATTCATAACTAAGAATACAAGTTCAAAATTATTCTTTCCGTGACGTTTCAACTCCTGAAAAAGCTTCGCCATAAGCATTGAATCTTTACCGCCTGATATGCAGACAGCTATCTTATCGCCGTCCTGAATAAGATCATATTCATTAAGAGCCTGTGTGAACTTTCTCCATATTGGCTTGCGGAACTTCTTTACTATGCTCCGCTCAATCTCTTTAACATTTTCTTCTGAAGTATTATTGCCGCTTTCTTTATCCTGCTCAAGATATTTATTAAACTTCCATCTTAGATATGCGACAAATCCACCATCAAGGCTGTAAGCTTCATAGCCCATCTCATCAAGTATATCTTCTATTTCTTCACTTTTCTGTCCAGTGTAGCAAAGAATATATATTGGTGTATCCTTTGAATACTTTGCCTCAAATTCTTCCTTATTATCTTCAAGAACTTTTATCATATCTTCCCAGTAATAATGTATGGAAGCTTCTATGGTCTCTTTCTCATACTCCTCTAATGCTCTTACATCAAAAAGGATTTTATCTCTATTGTCATCATAATATTGCTGTACTGTTCTCATATTTTTTCTTTCTACTTACTCTGATTATTATTACACATAAATTTACATTATAACAAATGAAATTGTAACCACCACACATTGATTATCATCTGTTTATTATAAAATAAATGTACAATGCACAATATATTTTATCATACTCTGTAAAGCTGCAACAATATTATTTTGTATGATATTTTATTGTGCCTTTTATATAATAGGAAATTCTATTAGAAGCTCCTTTACATAAAAAATGTACCCGCAAATGCTTAACATTGTTTGTGTCTTGCATTTACAGGTACTCCTTTTTCTATATTATATTCTTTATCGCCTTGACCATTCTTAATATTCTGTCACGCTGGTTATCATCCAACTCCATCCATACGTTCTGCATAACGTAATATCTTCTGTCATACATATTAAGATACATTGATGGTCTGCATTTGTACAAATTATACATCTGAACAAGAGTATCTGCATCAGGATACATAATCTCTTTTTCGTATTTTCTGTACTTCTTTCTTGTCAGTCCCAGCTTTTCAGACATAACCTCCTGTGAATAATGCGTTTCGTGCCTTACATATTCAAGCATTGAAAAATCATCCCACTGCTTCAACATAAAATCAAACATTCTATCATTCTGCGTATCATTGTCTTTATTCTTAGTGTCATTAACACGATAATATTTTATACATTCAGCAACCATACGCATAGTCATATCTTTAAGTTCTTCACTTTCACAGTCACTTATAAGCTCGTCCAAATCTTTAGTATCAATATCGTCTCTCTTTCCCGAAACCAGCTCATCAATGTCCATTCCAATTTCCTGCAATTTTTTTAAATTATCATACGAAATCATTATCAGTCCATTTTCTCTTTTAGAATAGTCATTCTGTGATATTCCCAGCTCTTTTCCGATATCTGCCTGATTATAGCCAAGTCTTTTTCTATATACTCTCATTCTATTGCAAAAATCTTCGTAACGGGTATTGTTCATTTACCTTAACCTCTTAGCTATGCTATTACTAAAGATTTTATGATAGTTACGATTGACCCAAATAGGTCTATTTCGGAATATGAGCTTATATTCTGTAAATATTATGGCTAATTGTTTAAAATATATACCCCAGTAATTAAATTTGTTTAATTTCATAATCAAATAAACTTATAATATTCTATATTTTTGACAATAAATCATATGGCATTTTTTTTATTTTTCTTTGAATTTGCGATTAATATATAATGTAAATATACCGACAATATAGTATAATATAAAAAATATAAAAACCTTAATTGGAGGATTTAATTATGAGGATTCAGGATTTTTGTGATATGGTCAAATTTGAAGAGATTATGTCTAACTGGGCAAAGAGTACCGGGCTGGCAACTGTTGCTGTAGGTGCAGACGGCAAGTACATAAGCGAATGTTATAATTTCACTGAATTCTGCATCGATCTTACCAGAGGAAGTACTGAAGGCCGCAAGAGATGTGAGCAGTGTGACCGTGATGGTAATGGCGTTTATCCTTGTCATGCAGGATTAGTTGATTTCGGTATTCCTATTACTCTTGATGATGGAACTGTTCTTGGAAGTATTATCGGCGGACAGGTTCTTCCTGAGAACCCAGACGAAGAAAGGTTCAGGGCAACAGCACGTGAACTTGGAATTAATGAAGATAAGTACATCAAGGCTCTGCAAAAAGTAAACGTGCGTACTAAAGAGGAGATTGACGCTTCTGCCAATCTGCTGGGCGATGTTATCAATATGTTTGTCCGTGCAAGCTACACTGCCCGCCAGAACTCAACTATTCTAAATGAACTTACAACAGGAATTAGTGCCGCCGCAAGCCAGCTTGCTACAGCCAATGACAAGGTCAAATTAATAGACGGATTCAGCAAACGACAGAATATACTTGCACTTAATGCTTCCATTGAAGCTGCAAGAGCCGGTGATGCTGGAAAAGGCTTTGCTGTAGTTGCTGAAGAAGTACAGAAGCTTGCCAAAGGTATGGGCGAAGCCAGCAGTGCAATTACGAAAGCACTCAACACAGCCACTAAGACAATTACTGCACTTGATAGAACTAACAAACAGTAATAATTAATGGGCAAAATAATATGCCCTATTTCAATGATGTATTTAATTAAAAAGATTAAACAGCCGTCAACCATTTAATTTCAAAGGCTGGCGGCTGTTCTATCAACATATCTTGTCCTATAAGTCTATTAACAGTCTTTACTCTCTATCTCACCCGTAAATCCTGCATTTTCTATCATCTTAATAGTATCATCTATTCCCTGTCCATCTGCTGTTAAATAACCAGAAGCAAATATTGAATCTACAACTTTAAATAATGTTGGCTCAATTCCCTTAAAGTATACTTCACGTCCAGCCGCACATCTTATGTCTGACTTAGGAACTAATAATCTTGCAAGGCATAACACCTTAAGACAATACTGTGGTGTAAGTCCTGATATATCTCTGTCTGCAAGCCTTGTTCCCTTTATTGGAAGAAGAAAATTAATTGGCACTGACTCTGGATTGATTTCCTTTACGTCCATAAGCATATCTACAACATCTTCCCTGCTCTCGCCCATCCCGATAATACCGCCACAGCACATCTCAAAACCTATTCTTTTTAACATTCTTATATTATTAATTCTCTGGTCATATGTATGTGTTGTGCATATATTGGGATAAAATCTACGGCTGCTGTTAAGGTTATGGTTAATTCTGTTAAGTCCTGCTTCCTTAAGCATTAAAGCCTGCTTTTCTGTAAGAAATCCAATAGAACAGCATATCTGGGTATCATTCTTCTTCATCTTTCTTATACGTCCGGCTAAATCTTCTATCTCAGCATCTGTAAAGCTTATACCGCTAAGTCCAATACAATGTCTCGCAAGATGTTTATTATCTACAAGGTCATTATCTCCATACAACTTCTCGTCTGATACTCTTTTATATTTCTCTATCTGAGCCTGGGACTCACACGACTGGGCACAGTAAGCACAATTCTGTGAACAGTTACCACTTCTGACATTAGTAAGAAGCTGTATGCTTACTTTCTTTCCTTTATATTTAAGTCTTAACGCATACGCTGTTTCAATAAGCTTGTCAAGACATACATCATCACAATTAAGAATTGCAAGTGCCTCATCTTTGGTTAATTCGTGTGTTTCGTCCCAATTATCTAATAATTTCCCAACATTAATATTTTCTGTAACATTCTGCATAACGCCCATACTTTACTCCGTTCCTGCACACTAATTGAATTAATACTAACTCTGGTAAAATGAATAATTTTATCAATAAGCAGCCTTATCCTTTAATCCCCGTGCATACGCATAAGTATAGTTACTCAGCTTATTAATGTCAACCCAATTATAGTTAATGTTGACATTTCCTTGTTGCAATTACACACTATAAGATTATAATTACACACTATTAAAATTAATATTTTAATAATACTACTATTAAAAATCATCACATTCTAATATAGAATATTATATACCACCATAAATATCATTACTTAATTAATCTACTCAGCCTAACATCTAAGAAATCTTCTGAAACACTTGCTCTTTCTTCTTGGTAGACAAATATGTAATTACATCTTTTCTTGTTATAATTCCTATAAATACACCTCTGTCGTCTACAACTGGAACAAAATTCTGATTAGATATTCTTTCAATCAATGCTTCCATCGATGTATCCACATTAACACTTGGATAATTACGTCTGAAATAAAGCTCGTTAACTCTCTGCTTTTCTAATTCCTTTATATCAACTTCCATCGCGTTATTCTGTTTAATTCTGCATATATGCCAAAGGAAATCACCTTCCGTGATTGTCCCAACATAATGCTCATTCTCATCAAGAACAGGAATGGCAGAATAGCCATAATAATTCATCTTCTGTAATCCCTGTCTTATTGTGTCATCATTGTAAATATATGCTACCTTGCACTTTGGTTGTAAAAAAAACGATATATTCATACTTCTCTCCATTCTTACCCACTAAAAGTTGTTGTATAGTTATTAACACATCTTGTTATTATATTGTAGCATATAAGAATAGTTTCACATATGTATTTTGTACATTTTTCATATATTTTTCATTATTTGGTATATCTATTCTTCCCTGCAGCTTATGCTGTACATTGCAGTCTGTTTTCCCATATCTCATTATATATAACATTCTGTTAATTCCTTTTCTTACATTCGTTATTTATTTCTATTGTGTTGTCAGCTGTCTATATGCACATTTAAAATCGTTTTTTCCTGCACACTGTACCACACAAAGCTGCAACAAAAATCTAAAAATCCAAAAATATAAAAATATAAAATATAAAAATATAAAAATATAAAACTTATTATAACACAAAATAAATAATAAAACAGAATTCTAAAGTAACTAACAAAACATCCGACCAGGTCCTATCAAGCGACCTGGCCGGATGTCTGTTTTATATAATATTAGGAAAAAAGTCTTGTTATTTTATACTAAATCAATCCCATAAGCTTTGGTACTCCAAGTGACAGCTCTGGAATAAATGTAATAAGCATAAGTAATATAATTAAACCAATAAAATAAGGTATAAGCTTAGGTGTTACTTTCTCGATTGATACATTTTCAATACCACAACCTACGAATAATACAGAACCAACAGGTGGTGTAATATTACCAAGACACATATTGAATATAAGCATTACACCAAACTGGATATCTGTCATTCCAAAGCTCTGTGCGATAGGAAGGAAGATAGGTGTAAATATAAGTATAGCTGGTGTAATATCCATAAACATACCAACAACCATAAGTATAATATTCATTAATAAGAATATTACAACCTTATTAGTTGAAATACTTAATAATCCGTTACTTATGGCTGCTGGTATTCCAGAATAAGCCATAACGAATGACATAGCTGATGATGCTGATATAAGGAAAAGAATTACTCCTGACACCTTAGCTGATTTCTTAAGTATCTCTACAAATGTCTTAAAATTCATGCTCTTGTATATGATAGAAAGTATGAGGCAATACAGAACTGCAATACCAGCACCTTCTGTTGCTGTAAATATACCTGATACAATACCACCAATAACAATTATTATAAGAAGTAATGATGGGATAGCATCAACAAATATCTTTAAAATACTAACTGACTTATCTCTTCCGACTGCCTTAATGCCTAACTTCTTAGCACCAATGAAGGCGACTATCATACATACAACACCCATCAATATTCCAGGTACATAGCCTGCCATAAACAATGTCGATATAGATACACCACCTGCAACTGTTGAATATACAATGAATGCCGATGTAGGTGGAATAAGAAGTCCTGTTGGTGCTGAGGCTATGTTAGCTGCTGCCGCATAAGCAGGATCATACTTCTGCTCTTTTTCAATAGGACTCATACATCCTCCTATTGCAGAAGCTGCTGCTACTGATGAACCAGATAATGCACCAAAGAGCATATTTGCAAGAATATTAGCCTGTGCAAGGTTTCCTGGAATCTTTCCTACGAATATCTGTGCAAAGTTAATAAGTCTCTTGGCTATACCACCATTATTCATAATATTACCTGCAAGGATGAATAATGGAACTGCTAAAAGCGAAAAGCTTTCAACACCCGAATTCATTTTCTGCATGGTTATGAATGTTATCTGATCCCATGACAGCGTTGACATGGCAGTTACAATTGACGAAGCAATAATACTTACTGAAATAGGAACACCTAAAAACAGAAGTACACCGAATACAACAAATAATATTACTGTAGTTACTGCAATACTCATATTTACCTCCTATTCTACCTTAACACCGGTTAAGTCTTCATATATATTAATAATCTGTGCAACTACTATAAAGATACCTGAAACAGGGGATACCGCATATACAAGTGTTCTTGGAATACCAAGAAGTGCTGAATACTCTGCCCTTGCTGACATTGCCAGCTTAAATCCACCAATTACAAACACGAACACTGCAAGTAAAAGAATAATTACATCTATAACCAGTAATAATATTTTTCGTTTATTACCTGTGAGCTTATCTTTAATAATAGTGAGTGACATATGGTCTCTTGTAAAGAAAGCATATGCAGCACCTATAAAGGCTGTCCACATAAGTGAGTATTTAACAAGTTCTTCTGTAAATGCTGCTGGTTTGCCAAGCACATATCTTGTAAACACCTGCCATAATACTAACGAAGTCATAAACACAAGCAGAACAACACTTGCTGCTGATAATATCTTATTCATAACATTTTTAACTTTAACAAGTATATTAATCATAGTTACTCTCCTTTCCTTATCTCATCTATTCTGTCAAGTAAAGCTGCAACACCTGTATACTTATTTCTATACTCGGTAACAAGACCTGCTGTTGCACTTCTGAATGCTTCCTTATCTACATCATAAATAAATTCAACACCCATATCCTTTGCCTGTGCTACTGCCTCATCTATTGCCTTGTCCCACATAACCTTATGAGACTGTGTAGCATCCTTTGCACACTGCAGTATAATCTTCTGATCATCCGGCTCTATATTATTCCATACCTTTGAGCTCATAACCATAACATCAGGTATCATGGCATGCTCATCAACCGAATACACCTTACATATCTCACCATGCTTACCTGTTGTAAGCGCTGTTTCATTGTTCTCTGTTCCATCTATAATACCTGTTGAAAGGGATGTATATATGTCGCCATAGGACATTGCTACCGGTGTTCCACCAAGTGCTGTAAGCATATCCGTCTGTGACTTCATATCCTGGACACGTATCTTTATTCCTTTAAGATCCTCTGGCTTACGTATAGGCTTATCTTTTGTGTAGAATGAACGGGAGCCTGATGTAAAGTATGTTAAGGTTACGAATCCATCATCTTCTGATGACAGGAAGAAATCCTGCATTTTATCAGAATCCATTATTTTATAAAACTCATCAATATTACTAAATATATAAGGAAGACCAAATGTATTATAAGCATCATTATATGTTGCAAGACCTGGTGCTGATACTTTTGTCATAGCAATAACACCTGCCTGAAGCTGCTCAAGATTCTCTGTCTCTGAACCAAGCTGTCCATTAGGGAATATCTTGATTATTATTCTTCCGTTAGTCTTCTGCTTAACCTCTTCTGCGAACTGCAGCATAGCTATATGTACTGTATGGCTTTCTGACAAACCATGTGCCAGCGTTAATACCATAGGATTTTCTGCGGTAGCTTCCTTACTGTTTGATGCGCTATTTGTTCCACAGCCTGTCAGCCCAAATGAACATATAAGTGTAACTGTAAGCAAAACAGCAATATATTTTTTCATTTTTTTCAACATATTATACCTCATTTCTGTGCACTCATTTTTTATATGTCAGCTACTGGTCTTATGCACAATAACCTGAAGCTGTGCATTACACTATTTCTCCTGTTTCGTAACAGCCTGCTTTTGCCTGATGCTATTACATTCCAATCATATCAAAGACTTCAAATGATATAAGCACCTGATGGTTTTTCTTTGGATTAGGATACTTTACCTGCACTGATTTCTTAGTCTGGCTGTAATACCATCCAATATCACTCTCCTCATATTTTCTTCTATGAAGGAAATGTGGCACTTCCTTTCCATCAAGCTGTACATAGAATGGTGCTTTCTCCCTATGTATCACATCAAGTTCCATTGTTTCTGCTGTGTTCTCATAACTGCCTTCATATTCAAAATCGATATATGTCTTTGCACCAGCTTTAACACTAATATCAGTTTTTAAGTAGCTGCCATTCTTATAATCATTAGTTTTTCCATCATCATCATATATAGTGAATGAAGAATCTATATCAGGTGCCATTATTATATGAAGTGAATCAACCTTATCATTCATAAGATTGTTAAGCTCATTACCAGCCATCGGAATAATAGCCCCACTCTTTATAAACATTGGAATTGAGCTTATATCCACCGGTACATTTATAGTCTGGCCGCCTTCATATTCGTTTCTGGTATAATAATCATAAAAACGTATATTTTTATCTCCTGTATCAGGTAAATATACCTCTCTTATCTCTGCACCCTTTTCTACAACATTTGCTACAAGTAATGAATCGCCCCACATAAAATCCACGCCTTCATTATATGTATTACTATCGTTCTGGAATACCATAAACATTGGCTGCATAATAGGAAGCCCTGTCTTATGTGCTCTGTATTCAAGCGAATAAAGATAAGGAGACATAGAATATCTAAGTTTAATTGCAGTTCTAATATAATCCTTCATGCCACTATACATCCATGGCTCCGTAACTGTATTATCAGTATTTACTGAATGTATTGAAAATCTTGGCATGAACACACCATTCTGCACCCATCTTACAAAAAGCTCAGGCTCTGGTGACTCTCCATAGAATCCACCTACATCACAGCCGTGATTTGCAACGCCAGAAAGTCCCATGCCAAGTATAGTTGCTATGTTATACTTTAATGCATCCCAGCATGTAAGATTATCTCCTGCCCACACCTGTGCATATCTTTGTATACCTGCGTGTCCCGAACGGCATACTGAAAATGGTCTTATATTCTCATTATATTCCGTTACTGCCTCATTAGAGAGCTGGCACATGATATTACTCATTACCGGCTTTAGCTCACCAATAGTACTTCCTTTACCTTCAAAATACACTCTTGCATCCTTATCAACCATAGAATCATATTCACAGTTATCATTCCATACTGATTCACAGCCATACTTTATAAGTCCCTCTTTCAGGTATTCTTTCCAGTATTCTCTTGTCTGCTCTTTGGTGAAATCTACAAATATTCCAGTTCCACCCCACCATGTACCTTTACCGGGTTCATCCTTTATGCTGTCATATACAAACATATCCTTTTTCTTCATATCCTCCAGATACGGATGAACCAGGAGCATTCCAGGTTTGACATTAGGTGAAACAACTATGCCCTTTTCCTTCATTTTTGCAAACCATTCTTCTGGATTCTTGAATCTTTTATGATTCCAGGTAAAGCTGCATCTTTTAATCCCCTGCTCTGTCTCTACTGCACAATATCCTGATGAAAGCTGGAAGCCGTCTACAGGAATTCCTTCTTCTCTGGTAGTATCTATAAATTCAAGTATCGCATCATCACAATCCTTAGGAAGCTCTGGATAATACATTGAAGAACCAAGATATCCAAGTGCTGCCTTTGGAAGAAGTATTGACTTGCCTGTAAGATCTGTATATCTGCTTATTACTTCTCCTATTGAAGGTCCTGCTATAAGAAAGAGATCTATATCTCCGGCATCTGATCTGAAGCTTGAGTAACGATGCCAGTAATTTCTCTTTTCACGTCCCATATTAAAGTCACATTCTGCTGTTGTATGATAGAAATATCCAACTGCCTTATGGGTTGAGCCTGAAAGCTTTATATAAAATGGGATGTGCTTATACAACGAATCTGTTTCCTTAGGATTATAGCCCATTGCATCACCAGGAGCCATATTCATATACTTTTCAGCCTTATTAATATCTCCCCCTTTCTCACCAAAGCCATAAAAGTAGTCATCCGCTTCTATCTGGCTTGTATGTATCCGCCTTTTATTTGAATCCTCTCTATATGCAAGATCTGTAATATCTGCATGTAATAATGTTCCATCTTTATCATATACACATATACGGAATGGATTCTTTTCAATTTCTATACGAAGCTTACTTCCGCAAATAACTGCCTTGTCAGCTCCATCCACAAGCTCTGAGTATGCCACTTCAACTCTTTTTCTATAGCCCTTTAAAAACTCATCTGTTCTTGAGTCCCATGCTGTCATAGCAAGACTATATGAAGCTTCATCCCAGTCTCCATCAAAACCGGCTCTTATTCTGATTATTTCATCTGTGAGAAACCATATTCTTATTTCTACTGAATCTGTAATAACAGAATAATAGTTAGTGTTATAGGTTACATTTCCTGCCTTATAACATATTCTCATATTATTTTTTATCTCCTTTCAGTAATCTGATAATCTCTTGTTTATGTTTTGTTTATAATTAATTTATACAACTATTCAATAATTAAAACTATACAGATATTGACAGGATAAATTGGTTTTTTTACATTTCTTGCACTTTCAAGCTTTTAGTTGTATACTACTTATAATATATTAAATATAATTATGCAGTTGTGAAATGTATAAATATTACTTTATATAAACAATTATTACACGGTTAATATATCTGGGAATATGTTAAGAGCAGCTTTAGAACAGCTCTTAATAAGCATAGAATTGGAGAAGATTATTATGATAGATGTAGCACAGAACCTTATGTCACTTGGTGAATCCATAGCTGCAGCACATACGGCCAGCGTCAACGATAATATGATACGTTCGCACTATCACGATTATTATGAATTGTATTTTTTAGATAATGGTGAAAGATATCACTATATAGACGATAAATTGTATAAAACCGAGGCTGGTGATTGTATTATATTCCCACCTCAGACTATGCATCGTTCCTACAGTGAACAAGGATGCACATTTTCAAGGATTGTACTTTATTTCAGGCCGGACATAATTTCATCAGATGCACTGAGGCAGAAGCTTGCAGACTCATACTGTGTATACAAGTCTGATACGGAATCATTAAAAATGTTAAGAAGGCTTATGTACTATTTTCTTGAAGCCCAAAACTCAGCCTCAGCATACAAGCAGGAACAGATGGAAGCACTTGTGAATCTTATAATTATTATAGTTCTTGAAATGAAAGAGAGCACCATTGGTATTGAAAGACATAACAGAACAACGCAGATTATTAACTATATCAACAACAACTATGAACATGACATATCACTTGATGTTCTTGCAGATATGTTTCATATAAGTACTTACTATCTTTGTCGTGAATTTAAGAAAAATACTAACCGTACTGTTGTTGACTATATAAAACACACGCGCATAATGAACGCAGAACGTTTATTCAAGGAAACTGATAAGAATGTCACCGAGGTTGCAACGCTGACCGGATTTTCCAACCTCACACACTTCAACCGCGTTTTTAAAGAAATAGCCGGAGTAAATCCTTCGCAGTATAAGAAATTACATGCAAAGAATTAATTACTCCTGATTAAAAAGCCTGTCATATGACTGTTCGAAATCATCTAGTAATTTATTTATTTTTTCCCGGTCATATAAACCTTGTACCTTCCAAAACATAAGTATGCTGTTGAATTCCTCTTCCCTTTTATCTATAAATCCAATACACATTGGATACATTAGTTTTATATTTACAATTATTGCACTTCAATTCATCCACCCTTTGCTTCCTCCTCGTAAATAAATATTCCATCAAAAAGCCTGTAAAACATTATAACACAAAATTTTTGTCTTATACAAAAAGCTGGAACTCAGATTCTATAAATGAATCAGAATTCCAGCAATTTATTATTTTACTCCATTTTAAATTTTATCTGTAAACTTATTTTTCTTACCAAATACTATTACTCCTGCTCCTCCTATTACAAACATAAGAAGCCATGCTAATGTACGTTTGTCATCTCCCGTACCAGGAGTCTGTTCTTTTACTGCTTCTGCCTTAGCTTCTTTATCCGTATCGGTCGCAGGTGTTATATCGGCTGGTGATGTTGTATCAGCCGGTGGTGTTACATCTGCCGGTGGTGTTGTATCTTTAAGCTTTGCAATAACAGTCTGTGATTTTTCAATTTCAACAAGCCCATCCTGCCTGATGTAATATCTGTCACAAGCATTACAATACCAGTATTCAATATTTCCTTCATCTGTCATAGTAGCTTCCTTTGCCGCTACTAAATGCAAGTCTTCATGTATTTTAAAATCGGAAAAGTTAAAAACCTTTAACTAATGAAAAATAATTTCCATAGGGAAGTATCCCTAACCCTCTTTAGATTTTTCTTCGGTTTTCCGTTGGAATACCTTAACCTTTGCTATCGTCTTTGTATAATTTGCTATGGGTAGTTACACCCAAAATTGAATAAAACACGAAACAGACTGTTGTAAAAATCGAACATTTTACAGCAGTTTTTTTGTACCCAAATTTAGAAAGAACGTGGCACAATGGCAAACCGAAACCGTACCAATCCGGTGCAATTTTATCTCAGTGATGATGAGCAGTACATTCTCACTACCAAATTCAAAGCATCTGGCATCATCAAGGAATACCATTCCGATGACTATCTGGATTATGCCAAAATTCTGGAAACCCTTGGAACCATTTATCTGATGACCGCCAATCTTTCACAAGCCAAAACACATTTTAAAAGAGCTTTCAAAATATATGAAAAAATCTATCCGTTCTTTTAACAAAATAAGCATAATTTACTTGTATTTCATCCAATCCACCTCCAATATCCTTTTTAATTTGTTCTTATCTAATATGCCAGACAACGCATATGTATTATGGAATTTCGGGCATTAAAAAAGCTGGCGGTTATGCCAGCTTTTGTTGTATAAAAAAAACCTGCTTGTGGCACTTTTGCCTTGCTTTCTGCACTTGTTATGTCTAATTCCGACATATCCAATCTTACCTTAATTTCGGCATCTGGAGCCTTTCGGGACAATAAAACGCACGTCTCCACATGTATGTAGATTGGCTTACTTGGATTATCCTCTATCTTCTCCCGAATATTCCGGTTATGGCTTATGATGATGTTGTAATCGCCGGAATAGGATTCCTTCCAGACAATATCATAAATCTGCTCCTTGCTGAACACTCTGCCTGGATTCCTTGCTAATAAATGCAATATTTCAAATTCTGTAAACGTAATATTTACTTCTTTCTCACCACGATATACTAACCGTTTTGATGCATCTATTTCCATTCCTGCAAAGGCTAATTTTTCACACGCTATTTCTTCTTTTAACTGTGTTTTATTTTCAAAACTTCTCAATGCAGACATAACTGCATTTAATACTACTTCTTCATCTTCCTCAAGTGAAAGCAACAGTAACTTAGCTATAATCCTCACTCCCCAATCTATTGCTCAAAATATTCTTCAAGACATATTCCTCTTTCATAAATTTCTCGTGCCGCATCTACTCCTACATATCGATAATGCCATGGCTCATAGCTTGTCCCTGTAATCTCCTGTTTCCCTTGTGGGTACCGTAATATGAAACCAAATTATGTGCATTTGCGGCAAGCCACGTATATACCTCATCATTTGAGCTCTTTGATTTATCAGCATTAATATCGACTGCAATGCCTAATTGGTGTTCACTTGTTCCGGGCAAAGCTACCCATTCCTTAGCAGTTCTTTCTGCTCTTGACTGTGAATATCCTTCATTTATATAAGCCTTTATCTTATCATCTAATATTTTCTGCTGTTCTTCATAAGTTCGATAGCCTTCCCGAACAACCGGATATATTCCATCTTTCCTTGCTGCATCAAACATTTCTTGTAAATACGGATATATCCTACTATCCACCTTTTGACCATTCGATAATTCTGTTAATTCCACTCTATAATCTTCCGGTATTTCATTCCAACGGTTTACTACAATTAAATACCACTCCTCCGAAACCGGAATACTATGTAAATTCCCTAATCTTGAAGGAAATTCGTGAAATAGATTACATAGTATCAAAAACAAGTAAACTATGATAATTCCTCTCAACCATTTCCCTCGCAACTTATTTTTTTTATCTCTTTTCTTTGCCATATTGTTATTTATGCCTTCATCCTTCTTGACCAGCTCTTTATAGCGAATGGCATACATAGAATACCAATCAAGACAGGAATTGTAATAAGTAGATATGGTGACCAGATAAGCTTCCCAAAAATACTAAAAGTATTAGTTCTGAAAATATCTGTTGAACTTCCTACCAATGGTATTAAATCCAATGCTTTTTGCATTTCATAAGGAAGATATTCTGCAATCATCATTGGTCCATATACAACAGTCAGACTAAGCAATAAGGTAAGTACATTATTTTTTACAGCCGCTGATATAAACATAACAATTCCGGCAAAACCTATTGCTCCAAGCAGTACAAAAGCATATTCATAAATTTCTGCCTGCAGCATATTCATAGGTGCAACAGCAATCAGCTTGATATTCTGAATCGGCATATCCCATCCGGCAGTTCCCATAAAAAACAACTGTGATATAACACTTGAAACAGCAAGTAATGCAAATAACTCCACTGTAAACGCTAAACCAGTAAGAATTTTGGCAAGAGCTATTTTTCCCCAGCCATTTCGAGTCGTCAATACTAGTGTGCTTGTATTATCATGCCATTCGCCCGCAAATAAAGAGGATAAAACAATACCGAGAAACAAAGCCATCACAACTCCCAGATCCGCAACCATACTACCAAGAAGCGTTGACCAGCCTTCTACCCAC